>Ga0102590_1000132_pt1 | contig 205594 bp, 191 predicted proteins | sample AraplaMF_Col_mMF_FD_76859 | JGI IMG/M metagenome (GOLD analysis project Ga0102590, IMG submission 76859) | Arabidopsis root microbial communities from the University of North Carolina, USA - plate scrape MF_Col_mMF | ecosystem: Host-associated > Plants > Roots > Endosphere | place: USA...
TCCCTTTCCCCCGTCGCGAAACCAGCGCGTCTGCGAAACTCGGTTGCCCAACCTGTCGATATGCCATTCCCATCCCCTCCAACTGCTCCAGGGAATCGCAGATTCGCGAATTATGCAAAGCTCTCGCTTGCGGGAGAGGTGGCGCCGAAGGCGCGGGTGAGGGCTTTCTCCTCTTGGGGATTGCCCCACTGCGGAGCGACCCTCTCCCGCAAACGCAGGGCAATCGCACATGAATTACACGGGGACTGTCTAGGGCTTGCTCCGCCTCTCCCGCTTGCGGGAGAGGCCGACGCGCTCGCAGAGTGCGGCGGGTGAGGGTTATCGCCGCGCAGGGACGTCCTCAGTTGTTCTCGACAATCGCTGCGCGGAGACACCCTCTCCCCAACCCTCCCCCGCAAGCGGGGGAAGGAGCCCACTGCCGATGCCGCTGCATCCCGCACATCATATGCAATTGCCCAACCCGCAAGCGGGAGAGGGAGCGCGCTTCCATCGTTGAGCCGACCAAGCCTCATCCCATCATGCCTGATCACGCTGCCGTCCGCCGTTCCTGCGCATAGCGCACCAAGGCGGCGAAGCGATAGATGCCGTGCACGAACTTGCCGTAGGGCATGGTGATGAACAGCGCGAACACCGCGCCGAGATGCAGCGCGAGCAGCGGCCCCATGGCGGCGGTCTCGCGCAGGACCAGCAGCAGCATGCCGGTCGTTCCGGTCAGGAACAGCATGGCGATGAAGCCGACATCCATGCCGTAGCGGCTCTCATCGAGCAGCGCCGGATCGCGCCGCATCCTGGCCGTGAACAGACCAATCGGGCCGATGATCAGTCCGACGCCGCCGAGCGTGCCCAGCACCACGGGCAGGTCCCACCACGGATACGGCGCCTCACGGCCGAGCAGATAGTGGTAGAGCGTGGCCACCGATGTCGCCGCAAAGCACAGGATAAAGCCGTAGAAAGTCAGGTGGTGATACAGCTTGCGCCGGTCGGTCGGCTTGTCGTCCTCGTTGTAGCAGCCGACGCCGCCGCCATGGAGATAGCGCAGCTCGCCGGCATCGCGGATCGCCCGGAAGATCGAGCCGCCGTCGGCGCGGCCGCCGATCGGCGTGCCGATGTCGCGCCAGAAGGCGCGCACGCTCATGACCAGCGCGAGAACGGCATAAAGGAATGCGGCGCTGAACAAGGCGGCCATCGCGTTGTGCGGCATCAGCTTGTAGAAGGCGCCGGGACCGCTGTGCACGCCGAACAGCACGCTGCGGTCATTGAGGGCGGCAAAGCCCAGGATGAACGCCGCCATGCTGAGCGCGGCGATGACGCTGATGACGAGACCGTTGCGCGCGAAGGCGCCGGACAACGCCTGTGGCCAGGCATAGGCGGCATAGGACTCGGCGCGCGCGACCGCGAGCGTCTTCGGAACATTGACGTTGAACTCGTGCGGCGGCGAGAACTGGCAGTCGACATAGCAGGCGCCGCAGGCATGGCAGAGATTGGCGAGATAGTTGAGGTCGCCGTCCGAAAAGGCGCGGCGCATCTCCATGGCGGGAAATACCGCGCAAAGACCCTCGCAATAGCGGCAGGAATTGCAGACCGTCATCAGACGGTCGGCTTCGTCGAGGATTCTAGTTCCGTGCATGCTTTGCCGCTTCCCGCCCTGCGATTCGTCCGAACACGCTGCCGATGGTCATGCCCATGCCGGCGGCATAACCCTTGCCGAGCACGTTGCCGGCCATGATCTCGCCGGCCGCGAACATGTTGCCTGACGGCCTGCCGTCAGCCATCAGCATCCTCGCCTCCTTGTTCACGCGCGTGCCGAGATAGGTGAAAGTGATGCCGGGCCGCACCGGATAGGCGAGATAGGGCGGCGTCTCGATCTTGCGCGCCCAATGCGTCTTGGGTGGCGTGATGCCCTCGGTCACGCAATCATCCAGAATGGTGTGGTCGAAAGTGCCGGGCCGCACCGCGGCATTGAATTCGGCAATGGTCTTCTCCAGCGCGGCCGGATCGAGCTCGAGCTTTCCGGCAAGCTCCGCCACCGTCCGGCCGGCAATCGGCGGGAACAGCGTCGGCATGAAGCTGGTGACGACGGTGGAATCGAAGATGATGTAGGCGATCTGGTCGGGCTGCGCCGCCACCAGCCGGCCCCAGATGGCGTAGCGCTTCGGCCAGATGTCCTCACCTTCGTCGTAGAAGCGTTGCGCGTGCTTGTTGACGACGATGCCGAACACGACGGAATCGTGCCGCGTGATGATGCCGCCGTCGAATTTCGGCGCCCGGGCGTCGATCGCGACCGCATGGCATTGGGTGGGATCGCCGACCTCCTGCACGCCCTTGTCGAGCAGCATCTTCAGGATCGAGCCGCGATTATAGGGCGTGCCGCGGATCAGGAAGTTGTCGGCGGCCTCGCCCCAATATTGCTTCAGCCACTCGATGTTGGCCTCGAATCCGCCGGCTGCGGCAACCAGGGAGGTGGCGCGGATCTCGGTCTCGCCCTTGACCGGCCGTTTCAGCCGTGCGGCGAGGAACAGGCCGTCCTCGATCACGAGGTCGGTGACCTCGGCATCGTATTCGACCTCGACGCCGAGGCGTTCGGCGGTGCGATAGAGCGCGTTCAGCATCGCGCGGCCGCCGCCGAGGAAGAAGGAATTGGTGCGGCCAAGGCTGAGCGTGCCGCCGAGCGAAGGCTGCCAGCGCACGCCCTGCTCCACGATCCAGTTCAGGATGTCCTTGGACTCCCGGATCATGTGGCGCGCCAGCGCCTCGTCGGTCTGCCCGCCGGTGACGCGCAGCAGATCCTCCCAAAATTCCTCCTCGGTGTAGGGACCGGTCAGGATTTCGGTGGCGGCATCATGGGCGCAGCGCATGTTGCGGGTGTGACGGGTGTTGCCGCCGCGATAGAATTTTGGCGCGCCTTCGAGCACCAGCACCGACGCTCCGCCGCGCCGCGCCGCGATCGCCGCACACAGCGCCGCATTGCCGCCTCCGATCACCAGCACGTCGTACTTGCTGCTCATGCCGCTTGTCCGATGCGACGGAATTGGAAATGGTCCTGCCTGCCGGCGCGTGCCGACCTGCTTACCATTGCGTACTTTTGTATACAAAGATATACATCGATATCGCAAGCGGCATCTCTGCATGGCAGGATGCGTCGCGCGCTTCGAGGGCAATATGGCCAGACGCCCGGCAAAGACAGACGGATCGATCGTGCGCGGCGGCAGCGTTGCGCTCGGTGAAGCCGTATTCCGCTCGCTCTGCGAGGCGCTCCAGGCCGGCAGCTATCGTGCCGGGGACCGCCTGCGCGAGGAGGAGGTCGCACAGCGGCTCAAGGTCAGCCGCACGCCGGTTCGCGAGGCGCTGGGCCGGCTCGCCGCGCGCGGCTTCGTCGAGCCCGCCGCCGGCCGCGGACTGATCGTCCGCAATCTCGACATCTCGGAGGTGCTGGAGCTCTATGCCATGCGCGAGATCATGGAAGGCGCCGCCGCGCGCCTCGCCGCCGAACATGCCTCGGCCACCGAGATCGAGGCGCTCGGGGACATCGAGCAGGCCTTCGTCGAGGCTACCGCGACCGACGCCGCCGAGATGGCGCGGCTGAACCGCGCCTTCCACGAGGCGATCTGCCGCGCCGCGCGCAACCGCTATCTCGACAACGCTTCGCGGGAATTGCAGGACTGGATCGCCCTGCTCGGTCCGACCACCTTCACCCTAGCGGGCCGGCCCTCGACCAGCCACGACGAGCACCAGGCCATTATCGAGGCGATCGCCGCGCGCGACGGCGACAAGGCCGAGCAGCTCGCGCGCGCCCATATCCGCGAGGCGCTGCGCTGCCGGCTCAAGCTGTTGCAGAAGCAGTAGGTCGATCGTTCACGCCTCGAAGACGCGCGTCAGCAGCCAATAGCTGCCGAGCAGAGCGATCATTGCGGACATGGCGTAGACCAGCCTCGCCGCTCGCGCCGGCTCCTCGCAGCCGGCCGCGGTCAGACGGTCCAGCAAGACAAGCACCGGCAGCATCAGTGCGACGATCGCAATCTGCCCGACCTCGACGCCGATATTGAAGGCGGCCAGCGCCGGGAGGATCGCATCCTGCGGCAAGCCGATCTCGCGAAGCGCCCCGGCGAAGCCGAAGCCGTGGACCAAGCCGAACAGGAACGCCACGCGCCAGCGCTTGTCGACATCGCGCGAGAAGAAGTTCTCCACGGCGACGAACACGATCGAGCCCGCGATCGCAGGCTCCACGATGCGGCTTGGGATGACAAGGACGTCCAGTGCGGCCAGCGACAAGGTGGCCGAATGGGCGATGGTGAAGGCAGTCACGATCTTGACGACGGGCATGAGCCGTCTCGCCCACAGCACCACCGCAATCAGAAAGGCGATGTGGTCGTAACCGAGGAAGATGTGTTCGACGCCGGTGAAAAGATAGCGCTGCATGGTCGAGATCAGCGACGGCGGCGCCGAGAGCGCGACCGTCGTCATCTCGGCATCGAGCAAGGCCTTCGCCTCGGCCCCGCCCTGCGCGATCAGCACCACCTGGCGCGCGGCCTTGTCCCGCTCGGTCAGCACGGTGGAGCGATAGACGATGGTCCCGGCGGTGTTCGCACAGGCGAAGCTGTTGCGATAAACAATGCCGTCACCATCAGGCAGGATCGCCGGATCGTTCGGCCGACAGCCCGCCCCGCCGCCTGTCACGGCCAGGTGCTTGTCGAGATAAGCGAGGATTTCGGCCTTGGCCGCTGCCACCGCGGCCGGATGGACCGCGTCTTGCCTGGCATCATAGATCTTCGTGCCGATCAGGCGATCGACATCACTGCCCTTCACTCCGAGTTCGACGCTCACCGTGCGATCGGGAGCCAGCGCCACACGGGCCGTGACGAGATTGACCTGATGCGCTTCAGCCGGGAGAGCGATGCCGAGCAGCGCCGCAAACCACAGGAGCAGCGTGCACCTCACGATCCCGCTCCGTCACGCCAGCACATCCGCCACGACCGCCTTCAAGACATCCCGCACATCGGTGGGCTTGAGCCGCACCTGCAGGCCGCGCTGGCCGCCATTGAGATAGACGAGATCATGCGCGAGCGCGCGCTGCTCGATCACGGTACCGACCTGCTTGCGCTGGCCGAACGGGCTGATGCCGCCGACCTTGTAGCCGGTGACCCGTTCGGCCTCCGGCGGCTTCATCATCTGCGCCGACTTGCCGCCCACGGCCGCGGCGAGCTTCTTCATCGAGACTTCCTGGTCGGAGGGAACGATCACGCAGACCGGCTTGCCGTCGACCAGCGTCATCAGCGTCTTGAGGACGCGCGCGGGATCCTCACCGAGCGCGGCGGCCGCCTGCAGCCCGATGCTCTCGGCATCAGGATCGTAGTCGTAGGCGTGGACGGTGAAGGCAACACCGGCGGCCGTGAGCGCGCGCGTGGCTGGGGTGACTTTGGACATGGGTCACGTTTACCACCGTCATTGCGAGGAGCGAAACGGTGGAAGTGTCGGGTATGCGCCCGCTACACCCTCGATGTCGTCCCCGCGAACGCGGGGACCCATAACCCCAGGGAGCAGTTTGGCGAAGGCTCTTAGTCGGGACTATGACCGTCCGCCATCGCGAGATCACGCGGTATGGGTCCCCGCGTTCGCGGGGACGACCGCGGAGTTTGGAGGAGTTCTCCCTACTCCGCCGCGTCCCGCATCTCCGCGCGTTCGGCTCTGACCGCGCAAAACTTGAACTCCGGGATCTTGCCGAACGGATCGAGCGCCGGGTTGGTGAGCAGGTTCGCCGCCGCTTCCGCGTAGCAGAACGGCATGAACACCATGTTCTCCGGCACGTCGCGGTCGGAGCGCACCTTGACCTCGACCGCACCGCGGCGGGTCTCAAGGCGAATGAAATCGCCGGGCGCAAGCTGCTTCTTGCGCATGTCCTTCGGCGACATGAAGGCGACCGCCTCCGGCTCGATCTGGTCGAGCACCTGGGCGCGGCGGGTCATCGAGCCGGTGTGCCAATGCTCCAGCACCCGGCCCGTCGACAGCACCATGGGATATTCCGCGTCGGGGATCTCGTCCGGCGGGATGATCTTGGCCGGCACGATCTTGCCGCGGCCGCTCGCGGTCGGGAAGCCCGTGGTGAAGATGATCTCGTTGCCGGGCTGGTCTGGCCCATCGACCGGATAAGTCACCGCGCCTTCGCGCACGAGCCGCTCCCAGGTGATGTTCTTCAGCGACGGCATCAGCTCCGCCATCTCGGTGAAAACATCGCCGGGACCGGAATAATTCCACGGCAGGCCCATGCGCTTGCCGATCTCCTGAATGATCCAGAGATCCTGCCGCGCATCGCCCGGCGGCTTGATCACCTGGCGGGCGAGCTGCACGCGGCGATCGGTGTTGGTGAAGGAGCCGTCCTTCTCCGCGAAGGCCGAGGCCGGCAGGATCACGTCGGCGTGGAACGCGGTCTCCGTGACGAAGAGATCCTGCACCACGAGATGATCGAGCATGGCGAGCGCGTGGCGCGCGTGCTGCAGATCAGGATCCGACATCGCGGGGTTCTCGCCCTCGATATACATGCCCTTGATCTCGCCGGCATGGATCGCGTTCATGATCTCGACCACGGTCAGGCCGCGCACGGGATCGAGATCCTGCTGCCAGAGCTTCTCGAAGCTGGCGCGCAGATCGTCGCGCCCCACCGGCTGATAATCCGGCAGGAACATCGGGATCAGGCCGGCGTCGGAGGCGCCCTGCACGTTGTTCTGGCCGCGCAGCGGATGCAGGCCGGTGCCGGGCCGGCCGACCTGGCCGGTGATCAGCGCGAGCGCGATCAGGCAGCGCGCGTTATCGGTGCCGTGGACATGCTGGCTGATGCCCATGCCCCAGAAGATGATCGACGACTTTGCCCGCGCATAGGTTCGCGCGACCTCGCGCAGCGTCTGCGCCGGGATGCCGCAGATCGGCTCCATCTTCTCCGGCGTGAACTCCTTGATCTTCTCCTTGAGGTCCTCGAACCCCTCGGTATAGCCGGCGATGTACTGGTCGTCGGTCAGGCCTTCGGCGATGATCGTGTGGATCATCGCGTTCAGCATGGCGACGTCGGAGCCCGGCTTGAACTGCAGATGCTTGGTGGCGTGGCGCGACAGCGACTGTCGGCGCGGATCCATCACGAACAGCTTGGCGCCGTTCTGCTTGACCGCGTTCTTGATGAAGGTCGCGGCGACCGGATGGTTCACGGTCGGGTTGGCGCCGATCACGATGATGACCTCGGCATCCATCGCCGCCGAGAACGGTGCCGACACCGCGCCGGAGCTCAGGCCCTCGAACAGGGCCGCCACCGACGAGGCGTGGCACAGTCGGGTGCAATGGTCGACGTTGTTCGAGCCGAAGCCGGTGCGCACCAGCTTCTGGAACAGATAGGCCTCTTCGTTCGAGCCCTTGGCCGAGCCGAAGCCGGCCAGCGCCTTCACGCCCTTCTCGTCGCGGATCTTGACCAGCCCCTTGGCGGCGATGTCGAGCGCTTCGTCCCAGCTCGCCTCGCGGAAATGAGTGAAGGGGTTGGCCGGATCGACCTGGTCGTTGGCATCCTTCTTCGCATTCGGCAGCCGCACCAGCGGTTTGGTCAGGCGATGCGGATGGTGGATGTAGTCGAAGCCGAAGCGGCCCTTGACGCAAAGACGGTTGTGATTGGCGGGACCGTCGCGGCCTTCCGCATAGATCACCTTCTCGTCCTTGACCTCATAGGTGACCTGGCAGCCGACGCCGCAGAACGGACAGAGCGAATCCACCTTCTTGTCGGCATAGGTCACGCGGGTCTGCTTCTCGTCCAGCATCACGGCCGGCATCAAGGCGCCGGTCGGGCAGGCCTGCACACATTCGCCGCAGGCAACGCAGGTGGACTCGCCCATGGGATCGTCGAAATCGAACACGATCTTGGAATCGTGATTACGATAGGCCATGCCGATGACGTCGTTGACCTGAACCTCGCGGCAGGCGCGCACGCACAGGCCGCACTGGATGCAGGCATCGAGGTTGACGCGCATCGCCGGATGGCTGGCGTCGGTCGCCCAGCGTTCGGCCGCGGGAAAGCGGCTCTCGGTCACGCCCGTGGTCTCGGCCCAGTGCCAGAACTTCGAATCCGGATCGTGGCTGGTCTCGCGCGCCGGCTGGTCGGCAACGAGCAGCTCCATCACCATCTTCTGCGCAGACACCGCACGCGCGCTCTCGGTCTTCACCTTCATGCCGACCGACGGCGTGCGCTTGCAGGACGCTGCGAGCACACGTTCGCCCTCGATCTCGACCATGCAGGCGCGGCAATTGCCGTCGGGGCGATAATCGGGCGCCGGCGAATAGCACAGATGGGGAATGTCGCGGCCCTGCCGCTTGGCCACCTGCCAGATGGTCTCGCCGGGTTTGGCCTCGACCTGCTTGCCGTCGAGCTCGAACGTAATCTTGGTCATTCGGCCGCTTCCTTGAACTCGTCAGGGAAATATTTGATCACTGAGGACAGCGGATTCGATGCCGCCTGTCCGAGCCCGCAGATCGAGGCATCGCGCATCGCCTGGCTCAATTCTTCCAGCAAAGCGCGGTTCCAGACCGGCTTCTGCATCAGCAGCGCCGCCTTCTGGGTTCCGACGCGGCACGGCGTGCACTGGCCGCAGCTCTCGTCCTCGAAGAACTTCATAAGGTTCAGCGCCGCTGCGCGCACGCTGTCCTTTTGCGACAGGATCACGATCGCAGCCGAGCCGATGAAGCAGCCGTATTTCTCCAGCGTGCCGAAATCGAGCGGGATGTCGTCCATCGACGCCGGCAGAATGCCGCCGGACGCGCCGCCCGGCAGATAAGCGTAGAACTGATGGCCATCGGCCATGCCGCCGCAATATTCGTCGATCAGCTCGCGCACGGTGATGCCGGCGGGCGCCAGCTTCATGCCGGGATTCTTGACGCGGCCCGAGACCGAGAAGCTGCGCAGGCCGTGCCGCTCGTGCCGGCCATGGCCCTTCCACCAGTCGGCGCCCTTCTCGACGATGTCGCGGACCCACCACAGCGTCTCGATGTTGTTGATCAGCGTCGGCAGGCCGAACAGGCCGACCTGGAACGGGTAAGGCGGCTTGTGCCTGGGCAGGCCGCGCTTGCCCTCGATGCTTTCGAGCAGCGAAGATTCCTCACCGCAGATATAGGCGCCGGCGCCGCGGCGCATGTGCAGCGTGGGTCCGCCCGGCGGCAGCTTTGCGATCTCGCGCTCCAGGATCTCGCGCGAGGCCGGATATTCGTCGCGCAGATAGATGTAGACGTCGGACGCCTGCACCACATGCGCGCCGATCAGCATGCCTTCGATGAATCGGTGCGGGTCGCTTTCGAGATAGTAGCGGTCCTTGAACGTGCCGGGCTCGCCCTCGTCGCCGTTGATCGCCATCAGCCGCGGGCCGGGTTCACCCAGCACGGCGCGCCATTTGCGTCCCGTGGGGAAGCCGGCGCCGCCGAGACCGCGCAGCGAGGCGTCGTCGAGCGACTTCAAGAGATCGTCCGTCGACAGTCCGCCCGAGCGCAGGCGGCCCAGCAGCTTGTAGCCGCCGCCGGCGACATAGGCGTCGTAGCCGACATAGTTCGGCAGATGGGCGTGGGTGTCGCCGGCCTTCGCGACCGCCATCACATTGGCGACAGTGGCATGATCGACGAAATTGTGTCCGACTTCCGCGGCCGGCGCAGTATCGCAGCGGCCGACACACGGCGCGCGCACGACGCGGATGCCGGGACCTGACACGCTTTGCAGGTCCTCGAGCAGCTTCTCGCCACCGAGCATCGCACAGGTCAGGGAGTCGCAAACGCGGATCGTCAGCGGCGCGATGTCAGGCTCGCCCTCCTTCACCACGTCGAAATGCGCATAGAAGGTCGCCGTCTCGAACACTTCGGCGAAGGCGAGCTTCATCTCGTCGGCGAGCGCAGCCAGATGCGCAGCCGAGATCTGGTGATACTTGTCCTGGATCAGGTGCAGATATTCGATCAGGAGATCGCGCCGCCGCGGCCGGTCGCCAAGCAGCTGCTCGATCTCGTGCGCGGCGGTGGGATCGACCTGGCGCCCCTTGGGTGTGGCCTTGGCGCGCCGGCGCCCCTCGCCGGGATGCTCGAACGGGCGGACCTCATGCACGTCGTGGCTCATCGATTCGTCTCGATCTCGTCTTTTAGAACAGGTCCAGTTCTAGCTCCTGGCATGCCAGATGCCAAGCAAATTATCATGCTCGCGGAAGCAGTTAAGCGCAGTCCAAAGGCAGCCCTGGATCGCTGCCCGGACACGGCCTGGCGTTCGTCCAACGCGCCAATCGATAGAACGAAGCCTGAATTGGCCTGGAGATCAATAAAGGCGTCCTATGCTGCGATTGCGAAGTCGTATCGAGCTCGCGGCTCCGAGGCGACCGGTGCCCCCTCCACACGAAATGAGCGGCGGGAGCGCGCAGGCCGCGCTCCCGCTCGCGAAGATGTGCGATCAGAAGATCTTCACCGCGCTCTCCAGCGTCTTCCAGACGCCCCAGGCCAGCGGCACGCCGACGAAGGCCCAGAACATTGCGGCACTGGCGTCCAGACCGCCCTTGCCGATGCCGAACGAGCCGTGCTGGATCGACGCCGCGCTCTTGGCACTCGCCGCCTGCAATTTGGCGACCTCCTCCTGGCTCATGTTCCACTTCGGATCGACCGGCTTGATCATGTAGTTGCAGATCAGACCGGCGATCAGCATCGCGCACAGGATGTACATCGTCGTGTTGTAGAGCTGGTCGCGCGGCACGCCGGCAGCGAGCTGGAACTCGCGGATGTAGTTGACCACAACAGGACCGATGATGCCGGCCGTCGACCAGGCCGTCAGCAGCCGGCCGTGGATGGCGCCGACGAACTGGGTGCCGAACATGTCGGCCAGATAGGCCGGCACCGTGGCGAAGCCGCCGCCGTACATCGACAGGATGATGCCGAAGCCGAGCACGAACAGCAATTTCGAGCCCATCGCCGCGAAGGTCGGTGCCAGCGCGTAGAGCGCGATGCCGAGGAGGAAGAAGGTGTAGTAGGTGTTCTTGCGGCCCATGAGATCGGACATCGAGGCCCAGAAGAACCGGCCGCCGATATTGAACAGCGACAGCAGACCGGCAAAGCCGGCGGCGATCGCTGCGATCGCAGCCTTCTGTTCACCCGAAAGCTGGCTGAAGCTCAGCTCCGGATGCCCGATCAGCTTGCCGGCGAAGATCTCCTGGAGCATGGGCGAGGCCATGCCGATCACGCCGATGCCGGCCGAGACGTTCAAGCAGAGCACCCACCAGATCAGCCAGAATTGCGGCGTCTTGTGCGCGTTGTTGAGATGCACATGGTGCTCGGTGATCATCGACTTCTTCTCGCTCGGCGGCGTCCAGCCGTCGGGCTGCCAGCCGGGCGGCGTGACCCGATACGAAAAGGCGCCGATCATCATGAAGACGAAATAGATCACCCCCATCACGACGAAGGTCTGCCAGACGCCGACGTCACTTGTGCTCTTGAAGTAGTTGATCAGGAGATTGGCGAGCGGCGCACCGATCATCGCACCACCGCCGAAGCCCATGATGGCCATGCCCGTCGCCATGCCGCGGCGATCGGGGAACCATTTGATCAGCGTCGACACCGGCGAGATGTAGCCGAGGCCGAGCCCGACGCCGCCGATGACGCCGGCCCCAAGCCACATGATCCAGAGCTGGTGAACATAGACGCCGAAAGCACCGATCAGAAGACCGCCGCCCCAGCAGCAGGCGGCGACAACGCCCGCCTTGCGCGGGCCGGCACGCTCGAGCCAGCCGCCCCAGATCGCGGCGGAGACGCCGAGCAGCACGAAGAACAGCGTGTACATCCAGCCGAGACTTGCGACCTTCCAGTCGCAGGTCGTGGTGAACAGCTCCTGCCATAGCGAGATGTCGGCGCAGGCCTTGCTCTGCGAGATGCCGATCGCGCGCGACAGCGGCAGCCAGAACACCGAGAAGCCGTAGGCCATGCCGATGCAGAGATGGATGCACAGCGCGGCCGGCGGCACCAGCCAGCGATTGAAACCGGCCTTCGCGATCGTGCGTTCACGATCGAGCAGGCCGGGAGCACCAACCGGTGCATAAACGGTATCGGCAGTCGTCATAAGCATTTCCTCCCAAGCGCGGCCTTGCCGGCACATCGGTTTGAGACCGCTCGTGTGCGGGCCTGGCAGCCCGCGCATGACCGGTCGGATTTCATGCCGAAGTGGAATCGTCTGGCACGCATCGCTCGTGTGCGCCGAGCAAGCAACTGATCGCGGGCGATGTCTCGTCGCCTTGCAAGCAGCGCGTTGCAGCGACGGCGATCGCGCCCTCGTCCCCCTCAACACCCTGTCTTGAGATGAGCAACGCGCGTGCCAGAAAGCGCATCGTGATGATTCAACGACTTCCCGCAGCGCAATGTGCCGCGCCGGACATAATGTCCAAAATCCCGGGACAAAATGTCCAATCAGCTCGCTTCCGGCAGCCACATCGTGAATGTACTTCCGGAACCGAGATGGCTTTCGGCCGTGATCTGTCCACCCTGGCGCTTGATCAGCGTCTGGCTGATGGAGAGGCCGAGCCCGGTGCCTTGCCGCCGTTTCGTGGTGTAGAAGGGATCGAATATCTTTTCGATCACCTCTTCGCTCATGCCGATGCCGGTATCGGCGACCTCGATGGCGACGCCTCGATGGCCATCGCGCTCGGCATCGAAGGAGCGAAGCGTCAGGGTCCCGCCGTCCGGCATGGCGTGGATCGCGTTGACGATGAGATTGACCAGCACCTGCTGCAGCTCGTTCCGGTTCATCAGCACGAGCCGATTGGCGCGATCCTCCCTGACCACGGCGATCTCGGTCTTGTTCAGAAGATGCTGCACCAGCGGCAGGCAGTCGGAGATGACGCTGGCCGGCGCATGGCGCTCGACATAGCCGGCATATTCCTCCGGCCTTGCAAACTGCAACAGCTTGGTCACGATCTGGCTGATGCGGTGAATCTGCTCGTCGAGCAGGCGAAACTCGACCTTTGCCTTGTCGGCATCGGCCCCGAACACGCTGCGGATGACGTCGAGGTTGCCCTGCATCACCGCGATCGGATTGTTGATCTCGTGGGCAACGCCGGCGGTGATCTCGCCGATCGCCGCCAGCTTCTCGGACATGATGAGCTGCTTGGTGGTCGCCTCGAGCTTGAGATTGGCGTGCTCGAGGTCCCGGGTGCGCTCCAGCACGCGGACGTTCAGCTCCTCGTTCCATTCCCGCAGCTGCCGGTCGCGCTCCTGGATCTGGTCGAGCAGGCCGTCGAGATGAACCGCGACGCGGCCGATCTCGTCGCCCGACACCGGCATCTTGGTGCGGGCGGACAGGTTGCCGCGCTCCACCTCGGCGATCGTCGCCGTGACGCGCTCCAGCGGCATGAAGATGGAGCTCGCCCAGCGCAGGAAGATCGGTACGGTCGCGGCGGTGATGGCGATGAAGGCCGCGATGATGATCAGCAATGTCTGGTATTTGGCCTCGCTGAACGGCTTCTCCAGAAAGCCGACATAGAGCATGCCGACCCGCTTGCCATAGCTGTCGACCAGCGGCTCGTAAGCGGAGATGTACCAGTCATTGACCACGAAGGCGCTGTCGAGCCAGGTGCGCCCCTCGCCCAGCACGGCCGAGCGCACCGCCGCCGACACGCGCGTGCCGAGCGCGCGCCGTCCCTCGAACAGACGGACGTTGGTCGAGATCCGCACGTCGTCCAGGAACAGCGTCGCGGTGCCCTGGCTGCCCTCCGGCAGGCTCGCGGCGCGATAGACGAGGTCGTTGATCGTGTCGATGAATTCGAGGTTCTGGTTGAGCAGGGTGCCGCCGACCAGCGCCGCGGCGCTCCCGTCGGGCAGCGTCGCCCGGCTCGCCGCATGCACGACCATGCCGCGCGTCTCCGTGCTGCGGTCGGTCGGCACCGCGTTCGGGGTCGGCACGAGATCCAATCGCGCGCGCTCGGCCAGGGCCGGCGAAATCGCGGCGAGCTCGTCATTGCCGAAAATGTCGACGCCGGTCGCGGCGACCTGGCCCGACAGCGCCGACACGATGATGGGCCAGTCGCTTCTCGGTTGGTGCTGCAGCGGCGGCGACGAGGCCAGGACCTCGCCGCGATCGTTGGTCAGATACAGAAAGTCGAGACCGATTTCCTTGCGGGTCTCGTCGAGCAGATCCCGCAATGAGCCGCGCGCATCCGGCGCCAGCACCTCGTGGAAGCGGGCCGACAGGCCAAGCGCCCGGACCTGGACGCCGGTCTTCTCCAGGATGCGGGCGAGATATTGATGGGCGATGGTGAGATCGCCGTTCACCTTGGAGATCAGGGTCGCGTCGAATTTCGCGTTCCAGCGATAGATCGCAACGCCGAGCAGGAGCGGCAGGATGACCAGCATCGGCAGCAACGCGATCGCGAGCAGCCGGAAGCGGACGGAGCGTCGCCGCACCAGCTCGCCGCTGCGGCCGGCGCCATCAGACATCCCACAACGCGCATTTGCGGTCGATGGTCTTGCGCGAGATACCGAGGCGCCGAGCCGCCTCCTCGCGATTGCCGTTGACCTCCTTCAGCACGCCGAGAATGTGACGGCGCTCGAGCTCGGCGAGGCTGTCGGCAGGCGCCGACTGACCATCGTTGCGGGAGCCGGCGAAATCGTCGGGGAAGGCGCCGAGGATCAGCGTGCGCTCGATCAGATTGCGCAGCTCGCGCACGTTGCCCGGCCAGTCATAGCTCGCGAGCGCCGCCCGCACCGAGGCGTCGATCGGCACCGGCGGCATGCCGAGCTGAACCGACAGCTTGCTCATGAAGATGCCGGCAAGCTCCAGCACGTCGTCGCCGCGATCCTTCAGGAGCGGCAGGCGGATCTGCATCACGTTGAGCCGGTAGAACAGATCGGCCCGGAAACGACCCCTCTCGACCTCCTGCTGAAGCTCGGCATTGGTAGCGAAGATAAAGCGCAGGTCGACCGGAACTTCACGCTCGGAGCCGACCGGACGGACGCGGCGGTCTTCGAGCACGCGGAGCAGCTTGCTCTGCATCGGCAGCGGCAGCTCCCCGATCTCGTCGAGGAACAGCGTGCCGCCATGGGCGTACAGGAACAGGCCCTCACGCCCCGAATCGGCGCCGGTGAAGGCGCCCTTGATGTGTCCGAACAGCTCGGCCTCGATCATGTCGGGCGGGATCGCTGCGCAATTCACGGGCACGAACGGCTTGTCGGCGCGGTCGGACAGCGAGTGGATCGAGCGCGCCGCCACTTCCTTGCCGGTGCCGGATTCGCCGGTGAGGAGGATCGAGGTCGGCAGGGGCGCGACCCGTGCGATGGTCTCGCGCACGCGCAGCGTCGGCGCCGACTGGCCGATCAGGTTGTCGCGCAGAAAGGCGCGGTCGGACGAGGCGCGCAAGGCATAGCGCAGGACGTAATTCTCGCGCTGGAGCCGGACACGATCGAGGCATCGCGCCACGGCATTGAGGATCTGGTTGGAGCGGAACGGCTTGAGCACGAAATCGGCAGCACCCGCGCGCAGGGCCTGGATCGCGGTGTCGAGGTCGGCAAAGGCGGTAATCAGGATGGCGTCGGCGAAAAAGCCGACGGCGCGCTGCTCGGCGAGCCAATCGACGCCATTCTTGCCTGGCATGATGTTGTCGAGAATGACGACGTCGTAGCGGTTGGAATCGAGCTTGCGCGAGGCCTGGTCGGTATCGGCCGCCTCGTCCACCAGCTTGCAGCGCGGTCCAAGCGTGCGCACCAGGAAATTGCGCATGCCCGGCTCGTCGTCGACGATCAGGATGGAGGCCTGCGCGAGCGCGCCGAACTCCGGCCCTGCAGCCGTCTTGCCGGGCTTGACGGCAGGCTCGCGGCCCGCTGCGGAAGGTGCGGCTGCGCTTGCCCTCGATGTTGAGAAAGTCATGCCCGATGTCTTAGGTTTGAGACCATCCACGCAACAGCCGGAGCCTTTCGCATTGCAGCGAAACCCGGCCATTCCCCCGCCGGCGCAGCATAGTCAAACGCTGCCGCCGTGAACATGCACCTTTCTACGGGCCATCGCCCTTTTCGACCAGGAACACGATGCGGGCCTCGTTGCGCTCGGTGATCTCGACCTTGTCGCCGGTCTCGCGGATCAGATTCGGAATGTCAATCACCGACAGGGGATCGGTGCAATGAACCTCGAGCTGATCGCCGGGTTGCAATGGCTTGAGCGCCTTGCGCGTCTTCAGGGCGGGCAGCGGGCATTTCAGTCCGGTGAGATCGAGCATCGTTCTGGTCATGGGCGCAACATGGCGGGGCGAAGCGATGGCGTCAACGCAAGGCCGCTAGAGCAGATCGGCGTAGGACAGAAAGGCGACATCCTGCCCCGGCTCGACGCCCGTGATGCTCTCACCGAGTTCGACGAGGCCGTCAGTCTCGACCAGCGAGGACAACAGCCCGGCTCCCTCGCGCGGAAACTTGATGGCCTCGAGCCGGCCGTCCTGCGCGCGGCGCAGGCAAACGCGCACATATTCGCGCCGGCCGGCCTTCTTCTTGTAAGTGAACGCGGCGCGCAGCGGGATCGGCGTCAACGGTTCCGGCAGGCCGCCCGCCAGCGCCAGCACCGTCGGCCGCACCACATGGACGAACGTCACGAAGCTCGCGACGGGATTGCCAGGCAATCCGATCAGCGGCGTGCCGTCGATAATGCCCATCGCCACGGGCCGGCCAGGCTTGATCGCCATCCGCCACAGCACCAGCGAGCCGATGCTCTCGACCGCCGCCTTGACGTGGTCCTCCTCGCCGGTCGAGACGCCCCCGGTGGTGAGGATCAGGTCGTGGCGACCCGCAACCTGCTTCAAGCCGTTCGCAAGCGAGGTACGCTCGTCGCGCAGAATGCCGAGGTCGCTGACCTCGCAGCCGAGCCGGCGCAGCATCGCCATCAGCATGAAACGGTTGGAATCGAACAGCTGCGAGGGCGCGCGCGGCTCGCCGGGCGAGGCCAGCTCGTCACCGGTCGAGAACACCGCGACGCGAATGCGCCTGACCACGTCGAGTACCGTCAGACCGAACGCAGCCGCCAGCGCGACGTGCTGCGGCCGCAAGCGCTGGCCCGCGCGTAGCGCGACATGTCCTTGCGGGATGTCCTCGCCCGCGGGCCGGACATTGGCCCCAGGCTTCAGCCCCGGCGGCAGCACGATCCGGCCGGCCTCATCGACGCGGACATCTTCCTGCATGAAGACGGTCTCGGCGCCCGGCGGCATCGGCGCGCCCGTGAAGATGCGCGCGGTGTGACCGGGCTTGATCGGTGCCTGTGCAAGCCCGCCGGCCGGGATGCGGCCGTCAAGCGGGAATGCCTGCTCGGCGCCAGCAGGAAGATCGGCATTGCGCACGGCGTAGCCGTCGACGGCCGAGTTGGTGAAGGGCGGCAACGGCAGCGGCGCCGTGATGTCGCGCGCCAGCACGCGCCCGTCTGCGTCGGTGAGCGCCACCGTCTCCAGATCGGCGATCGCGTTGACGCGCGTCGTGATCAGGCCGACCGCGTCGTCGACCGACATCATCGGGCCGCCGAAGGCAAAGCAATCGTCCGAGAGTTGCGCCATGGTGCCTCGTCAGCGTATCGCGGCGCTTGTCGCCACCACTTCCTCGACCGGCATCGCCGCGCGCAGCAGCAACGCCGCAGCGGCCTCGATGTCGTCGAGATGGACAGTCGGCAGCCGGGTGTCAATGGCGGTGTCGGTCGCGATCCCGGCGATGCCGGGATCGTCGGGAAACAGCAGCGGCTTGCCGTTTGCCGCGCGATGCACCTCGATCTTGCGATGCGGCTCGCGCTTGAAACCCTCGACCACGACGAGATCGACCGCGGAAAGCTTGCCCAATAATTCCGGCAGCCGCGGCTCCGCCGCGCCGCGCAACTCGTGCATCAGGGCCCAGCGGTTTGACGAGGCAACCAGCACCTCGGCCGCGCCGGCCTCGCGATGGCGCCAGGAATCCTTGCCGGGCACGTCGACGTCGAACTGATGGTGCGCATGCTTGATCACCGAGACGCGCAGACCTTGCGCGTTGAAATGCGGGATCAACCGCGCCAACAGCGTGGTCTTGCCCGCCCCGCTCCAGCCTGCCAGGCCGATGACTTTCATTCCAGCTCCGTATCTGCGCACGACTTAGTTTTGAGTGGAACCGCTGTTCCCTCCCCGTCATTGCGAGCGTAGCGAAGCAATCCAGACTGTCACCGTGGAAAAATCCTGGATTGCTTCGCGGAGCCTGTCGTCGGGCCGCGCTTCGCGCAGACCCGTTGGCTCGCAATGACGAACGGAGGCATTTTGTCCATTCCCCGCCATGCTTATATCGGCTTGAGCCGAATGTCATGCTAACCTCGCGGCCATGATGAAGATCGACAAAGCCCCGGTGCCCCTGATCGTCCCCAATCCGGACGACCCGCGCCTGACCCAGAGCGTGACCGGGACCGACCAGACCGGCGCCAGGGTCGAGATCAAGGTGCCGATGGAGCGGCCGCTGACGCTTTACCTGAACGCCCAGGAGATCGTCACCATGATGACGATCGGCGACTATCCGGAATATCTGGCGCTCGGTTATCTTCTGAACCAGAACATGCTGAAATATAACGACTCGGTCACCGAGGTCGAATACGACGACGATCTCCAGGTGGTCGTGGTGCGCACCGAACATCACACCAATTTCGAGGCCAAGCTGAAGAAGCGCACGCAGACCTCGGGCTGCGCGCAGGGCACCGCTTTCGGCGACCTGCTCGAAGCCGTCGAGAGCGTCGCGCTGCCGAAGGCGGAGCTGCGTACATCCTGGCTGTACCAGATGACGCAGACCATCAACACCATGCCCTCGCTCTATCTCGAGGCCGGCGCGATCCACGGCTGCGTGCTGTGCCAGGAGGGCACCCCGCTCTGCTACACCGAGGATGTCGGCCGCCACAATGCCGTCGACAAGATCGCCGGCTGGATGTATCGCCACGGCGTCGACGCTTCCGACAAGATCCTCTACACCACGGGGCGCCTCACCTCGGAGATGGTGATCAAGACGGTCCGCATGGGCATCCCGATCCTGGTGTCGCGCTCCGGCTTCACCGCCTGGGGCGTCGATCTCGCACGCCAGGTCGGACTGACGCTGGTCGGCCGCACACGCGGCAAGCGCTTCATCGTCCTCGCGGGCGAGGAGCGCATCGTCTACGACCAGAACCTTGCTTACGTCGAGGAAGAATCGGCGAAGCACAAGCGCAAGGGTGAAGGTGGTGACGACTGAATTCCCGGCCACGCAAGGTGTGCTGCTCGCCGGCGGCCTCGCCCGCCGCATGGGGGGCGGCGACAAGCCGATGCGCACCATCGGTGGCCGCACCATTTTGGAACGCGTGATCGCGCGCCTGAAGCCTCAATGCAGTGGGTTGATCCTCAACGCGAACGGCGATCCCGCGCGTTTCGCGGCCTTCGGCTTGCCGGTCGTCCCCGACGACGTGCCCGGCTTCCCCGGCCCGCTTGCCGGCATCCTCGCGGCGCTGGACTGGACCGCGGCGAACCGGCCGGACGTCGAATGGGTGCTCAGCGTCGCCGGCGACTGCCCGTTCCTGCCGCGCGATCTGGTTGCCCGCCTGCATGACGCGCGCGCGCGGGAGAACGCGCAGCTCGCCGTTGCCGCATCGGGCGAGCAGTCGCATCCCGTGATCGGCCTGTGGCGGGTCGCGTTGCGCGACGAGCTGCGCCACGCGCTGGTCGTCGAAGACCTCCGCAAGATCGACCGCTGGACCGCACGCTATCCGCTGGCGACCGTGACGTGGCCCACCGAGCCGCTCGATCCGTTCTTCAACGCCAACACGGTCGAGGACATCGCCGAGGCCGAGCGGCTGGCCGCGCTGGACGACGCGGCCTGAGGCGTTACGATTTCGGAAACTCGTTGAGAAGCTGCGCCCAGATGATCGCGAAGGCGATCAGGCCGCAGAGACCGAGGGCAGTGGTGAATCGTGGCAGACGGCCGATCGCAACCAGCAGCCAGGCCGGCAGAAAGAACGCCCCGAAGACCATGCCTAGCGGAAACACCGCGAGCCATTGAAAGCCGCTGCGGTCCCCCTGCGGGACATTCGCGATGTGATAGAAGGTGTAGAGCCAGAACAGCGTTCCGGCCGTCGCGATGAGTGTAGCAAGCCTGCGGAAATTGAAGGGCGTCGATGCAGTCGTGACCTGGCTCATATTCCTTGGTCGTAGCGGCGGCCATCCAAGTTCATGCTTGCCATCTCCTCCCCATCGCGCATGGCTCGAACGCCGCGCCTCGCCTGTTGTCTAGGCGGGCCGGAAACCCGCTCGCCCGAGCGCCGCGCGCACCTCATTCGAGCCGAGTGCGTCGAGAAAGGCCTGGACCGCCGGGCGCGATTTGCGCGCCGTCACCAGCGCAAAGTCATAATGCTCTTCCGCGAGCGGAATGAAACCGAGGCCGGCCGCATCGGCGACCGGCGCAATGGTCATGCCCCAGTCGGCGCGATGCTGCGCCACGGCCGCCGCGACGGCGTTGTGCGAGCGCGGCTGGTTCCAATAGCCTTCCGGGCGCGCGCCGCCGAGCAACCGGTCGATCAGGATGCGGGTGCCGGCGCCCTGGTTGCGGTTGACCATGATGCAGGCGGGATCAGAGAGCGCGCCGGCCACCGCCTCCTTCGCATCAAGGCCCTCGAAACGCCTGTCGCCCTTGCGGAAGACAATGCCCTGCATCCGCCGCCAGCCCGGCACGAGCTCGAGCCCCTCGACGAGATAGGGCGAGTTGTAGGTCTCGCTCTTGTCGTCGAGCAGGTGGATCGGCGCGACATCGCATTCGCCGCGCTTGGCGGCGGCGAGTCCACCGAGGCTGCCGACGGCGATCGAGCGCACGGCCAGGCCGGCATGCGCGAGCCCAGCGGTGACGAGATCGAGGCCGGTGCAATGGCTGCCGACGATGACGAGATCCGGCACGCGCACATGCGGCGTGAACAGCGTCACCTCGGTTGCGGTCCCGGCCGGCATCTGGTCGGCGAGCGCGTCGATGCGCAAGAAACCGTCGGCCTGCGCGAAGGACGTGATCGCGCCAGAGCCCTTGCCGGAGGGATAGGCGATTAACCCATTCTTGCCCTCGACCAGCGAGACCATGACGAATTCGGTGCGGCCGAGCTCGGACGCAATGCGCACCGGCACCGTCGCGCTCACCTTGGCATCGGAGCGTGGCGGCAGGCCGGCCAGCCTGCGCAGCACCGGCACGATCATGTCGTGAAAGGTGAACATTGCCGAGGTCGGAAAGCCCGGCAGGATCACCACCGGCTTGCCGTCGCACACCGCAAGGCACAGCGGCTTGCCGGGCTTGAGCGCGACACCATGCGCGATGATGCCGGGCTTGCCGAGCCGGCCGATGATGCGATGGGAAAGGTCGCCCGCGCCTTTCGAGGTGCCGCCTGACAGCACCAGCATGTCGGCATCCGCGAGCGCGCCGCGCATGGCAGCTTCGAGCTTGGCTTCATCGTCCGGAATGGCGCCGAGGAAGACCGCCTCGCCGCCGTTCTCGTCGATCGCGGCCGCGACGATGGCCCCGTTGGTGTCGTAAATCCCGGCAGGGACGAGCCTCTGGCCGGGCTGAACCAGTTCATCGCCGGTGGAGATCACGGCCACAAGCGGCCTGCGCGCGACATTCACCTCGGCGATGCCGCAAGCCGCCAGCATGCCGATCTCGCGCGAGCCGATGATGGTGCCGGCACGCAGCAGCGCCTCGCCGCGCGCGATGTCGGATCCCGCATAGGACACGAATTGCCCCGGCGAGACGGCACGACGAACCTCGATCGTGTCGGACCCTGACGGCTGGGTGTGCTCGACCATGACGACGGCGTCGGCGCCACGCGGCAGCGGACCGCCGGTGGCGATTGCCGTCGCGGTTCCCGGCGCCACTTGCAGCGCCGGCGCGGTGCCGCACTGGATCGTTTCGCTGTTCAACCCAAGACGCACCGGCTTGCCTTCGCCCGCCGCGACGAGATCCGCCGACCGCACGGCAAAGCCGTCGACATTGGAGCGGTCGAAGGGGGGAACGTCGATCGGCGCCGTGACGTCTTCGGCGAGCGCTGCGCCGAGCGCATCGGCAAGCTTGCGCCGCTCGGTCGGAATCGAACGCGGGAACAAGGCCGCCTCGAAGCGCGCCAAGGCCTCCTCCCGCGAGAGGATCTTGAGGAACTGCGCCTGTTCGAAGGCGCTGCGGTCTTGCGACTGGGGGATCATCGTCATGCCGAACCCATATCACTCCCGGATCAGATAGGCATCGACCGGCGCGCCTGCCGCAAATCCCTCGCTGTCGCCGGGAACGAGCAGCCATGCGTCCGCACCGGCCATGGCGTGGAAGGGCCATTCCCCGACAGCGAGCGGCGTCCAGGCATCACGCTCCTCGGCCAGCAGAGCGATCTCGGCGATGCCGCCGCTGGATGCGATCTTGCGCGCCAGTGGCAAGGTGATCCGTCGACGCGTCCGACGCGCTGTCAGGCGATCGACGAGCGGCTGCACCAGCGCGAGCCAGGCCGCGAGCGCAGCATCGGGCGAGCCGGGCAAGGCCACCACGGGAACCGGTCCGAGCCGGCCGACCGCGGCAGTACGTCCAGGTTGAAGCGCAAGGCCGTGTGCCTTCACCTCGCCCCGCCGGGCCAAGGCCAACACGGCGGCATCCCGGCGGCCGACTCCGCTGCCGCCGACGGTCAGCAGGAGATCACAAGAGGAGGCGTCAAGCGCGTCGGCAATCGATGCTTCGTCGCGCGCACCGGCTTCGCGCGGTTCGACGTCCAGTCCTGCCGAGCGCGCGAGACCGGCGATCATGTGCATCGTTGCCGTTGCACCCGGCACATTGACGATGCGCAACCGCGGCCGCCGCACGCCGAGCTTCGCCAAGTCCGCAACACGTGCGAGCAGCAGATCGGCCGCACCGACCGGAGAGCCCTCGGGCCCGGCAGGCGTGCGTGCCGCGATGTCGCTGCCTGCGCGCCTGACGCCCTGCCCCGGCACGGCTTCCGCCAGCACCTGCACGAGCGGCCCGGACACCTCCACCGCGTCGGCATCGAGCACACAGTCGCATCCCGCCGGCATCGCTTCGCCAGCCTCGATCCATGCCGGAGCTTTCGTCAAAGGCAGCGGCGAATATGAGGACGCACCGACAAGATCATTGGCGCGGAGCGCCCAGCCGTCCGTGGCGGCAATGTCGTGCGGCGGATGGGCCGCAAGCAACGGAGTGCCCGCCGCGATGCAGCCGGCCGCATCGAGCAGCGGCAACTCCACCGGCGCAAGCGGCGCGAGCCCGTTCAGCAATGCGGCGAGCGCGGTGTCGAGCGGCGTCAGCGATGGCGGCAGGCGCTGGGTCATGCGCCATGGTGGACCATGCATCGCCCGCTTTGGCAACCGCCGGCGATGCGGGCCTCAGCCGCCGGACCTGTCCGAATTCGGGAAGAACAGCTGCTGCCCGTCGACCTTGTAGCCGGCGATCGCCGCCTGTCCCTCCGGCGAGGTCAGCCAATCGATGAAGCTCTGCGCGAGATCCTGCTTCACGTTCGGAAACTTCGCAGGATTCACCAGCATCACGCCATACTGATTGAGCAGCCGCCGGTCGCCTTCGACGACGATGTCGAGATCGCCGCGATCCCTGAACGAGATCCAGCCGCCGCGATCCGACAGCACATAGGCATTCGCGGCGCGCGCGGCGTCGAGAGCCGAGGCCATGCCCTGCCCCGCCTCGCGATACCAGGCGCCCTTGGCGGCCGCGATGTCGATGCCGGCGACGATCCAGAGCGCGAGTTCCGCGGCGTGGGTGCCCGACCGATCGCCGCGCGTCACGAACGGCGCGCCCTTGGCTTCGATCGCCTTCAGCGCGGTCACGATGTCCTTGCCCTTCACCGCCGCGGGATCGCTCTTCGGCCCAATCAGAACGTAGTCGTTGTACATCACGTCGAAACGCTTCACGCCAAACCCGTCGGCGACGAATTTCTCCTCCTGCGGCCGCGCGTGCATCAGCACGACGTCGGCCTCGCCGCGTCGCGGCCCGTTGAGCACCTCGTCGGCGCGCCGCGCGATCACGGTCACCTCGATGCCGGACTTGGCGCGGAAGACCGGCAGCAGATAATCGAGCAGGCCGGACTCCTGGGTCGCGGTCGTCGTGGCGAGGACGATGCTGCGGTCCTCGGCGAGCGACGCCGCAACGCCTGCGGTGAGGCCGCAGAACAGCGCGAATGCAACGGACAGGCGGCGCATGATCAGGTTCCCATCGGCTATGACGCGATCATGATGCTGATCGAATGCGCCGCACTCGTGACGCGTTTGCGCGCTCCGCGCTCTCCAATCGGGAAATTTCGGCAAGGTTTCGCGCTTCGGAATCGTTCACCAAAGCAAAAATCGCATGCGAGGATGTGTTGCAAAGCAGCGACTTGATCGGGCATGGTTCCCGCGAACTCTTGAAATGCAGAATATCCACCTGCGTCGAACGTCAAGAAGAAGCAAGAATTTGCATAGGAATGCAGGATGGAATTCCTGACGACCAGCGAAGCCGCCGACTATCTTCGGCTCGGCGAACGCAAGCTCTATGAACTCGTCACCACCGGCGCGATCCCCTGCACCAAGGTGACCGGGAAGTGGCTCTTTCCGCGACACGAACTCGATCTCTGGGTGCTGTCGGGCCTCGCGCGTCCGGCCGGCATGCTGATCGCGGAGCCGCCGCCGGTGGTGGGCGGCAGCCAGGACGAACTCCTGGATTGGAGCCTGCGCGAATCCGGCTCGGGCCTGGGATCGATCAGCGAGGGCAGCGTGCGCGGGCTCGAGCGCCTGCAGCGCAACGAGGTGATGGCCGCGGCGGTGCACTTTCACGGGCGGGACGCTTCCGACGATGTCGCCGGAGATGCCAGTGTCGAGGCGCTGCGCGCAGCTCCCGACCTGCACGATGCGGTGCTGGTGGCGTTCGTGCGCCGCGAGCAGGGGCTCGTGCTGCCGCCAGGAAATCCCAAGCAGCTGCACGGCCTGACCGACGTGCTCGCGCTCGGCGCCAGGGTGGCGATGCGGCAACAAGGCACCGGGGCGCAGATGCTGCTCGACGTGCTGCTGAAGCGCGCCGGCGCTACGACGCGGGATTTGCGCCGGGTCGAGACGCCGGCTCTCACCGGTCCGGACCTTGCCGAGCTGGTCCGCGCCGGCCAGGCCGATTGCGGCATCGCGACCCGCGCCAGCGCGCGCTCGGCCGGTCTCGATTTCGTGCCGCTGGTCTGGGAGAATTTCGACCTCGCGATGCGGCAGCGCAGCTATTTCCGCCCCGCCATGCAGGCCCTGCTGCGGTTTCTCGCCGAAAGGCGGCTGCGCCAGCGCGCCGAGGAGCTGACCGGCTACGATCCTTCGGCCGCCGGCCAGATCCGGTTCGCAGCCTGACATTGACGCCCGCCCCCAAATAGTTGCAAAAGAAACCAATTCAGCCGGGGGCACACCCGGAGCAACACCGGCCAACGCGCCGGATCAGGGGAGGAGACACGTGAATCCAACGAGATTTGGACTACCGGTCGCGGCCGGCTTTGCAGCAACGTTCCTGGCGGCGACGCTGATGTCGGGCGCCGCCATGGCGCAGATTTCCGACGACGTCGTCAAGATCGGCGTGCTCACCGACATGAACGGGCCGGCGTCGGCGCCGACCGGCCAGGGCTCGGTGACGGCGGCGCAGATGGCGATCGACGATTTCGGCGGCACCGTGCTCGGCAAGCCGATCAGCGTCGTGGTCGGCGATCATCAGCTCAAGGCCGACATCGGCGCCTCGCTCGCGCGGCGCTGGTTCGACGTCGAGCAGGTCGACCTGATCGTCGACGTGCCGGTCTCGGCGGTCGGGCTTGCGGTGCAGAACATCGCCAACGAGAAGAAGCGGCTGTTCATCACCCACTCCACCGGCACCGCGGACTTCCACGGCAAATTCTGCTCGCCTTACGCGATCCAATGGGTGTTCGACACCCGCGCGCTCGCGGTCGGCACCGCGGACGCGGTGGTCAAGCGCGGCGGCGACAGCTGGTTCTTCATCACCGACGATTACGCCTTCGGCCATTCGCTGGAGCGCGACGCCTCCGCGGTCGTCACCGCCAATGGCGGCAAGGTGCTGGGCTCGGTGCGGCCGCCGCTGGCAACGCCGGACCTCTCCTCCTTCGTGCTGCAGGCGCAGGCCTCCAAGGCCAAGATCATCGGCATCGCCGCAGGTCCCCCCAACAACATGAACGAGATCAAGACCGGCTCGGAGTTCGGCGTGTTCAAGGGCGGCCAGCAGATGGCGGCGCTGCTGGCGCTGATCACCGACATCCACGGTCTCGGCCTGCAGGCCGCGCAAGGCCTGCTTCTGACCACCTCGTTCTACTGGGACATGGACGACAAGACCCGCGAATGGTCGAAGCGCTACTTCGCCAAGATGAACAAGATGCCGTCGATGTGGCAGGCCGGCGTCTATTCCAGCGTGATGCACTATCTCAACGCCATCAAGGAGACCGGCAGCGACGATCCGCTCAAGGTCGCCGCCAAGATGCGCGAGAAGCCGATCGAGGATTTCTTCGCCCGCAACGGCCGTTTGCGCGAGGACAATCTGATGGTGCACGATCTCTGGCTGGTGCAGGTGAAGACGCCGGAGGAGAGCAAATATCCGTGGGACTATTACAAGATCCTGACCACGATCTCCGGCGACAAGGCGTTCGGCCCGCCGGACCCCGCGTGCCCGCTGGTGAAAAAATAACGGTCTCGCAAAGCACACAACTCGTCATGCCCGGGCTTGTCCCGGGCATCCACGTCTCTCCTTAATCGCGGTGACGCGTGGATGGCCGGGTCAAGCCCGGCCATGACGGCAGCGGGTGTGGCTGCGTCCTATTTTGTCACCCCGATCTCACGGAAATACCTGATCACGCCGGGATGGATCAGCTCCGGCCTCGGCGCCGCCGCGACGGTGTTCGAGGCCGTGGTCTCGCAGGCCTGGGCGAGCTTCTTGCAGAACGTCGCCTCAACGCCGTGCAGCGTCTTCGCCAGGCGATAGGCGACGTCGTCAGGCAGATCCTCGCGCGTCAGCACGAAGCTCCACGAGCCCAGCGAAGCGATCGGCGCGTCCTGCTTCGGATAGCTCTTCGCCGGCACCAGCAGCGGCTTCAGAAACGAATGCCTGGCGCGGATGCGTGTCATCTCCTCGACATCAGGCGCGATGAAGCGCGCGCCTGACGCGCTCGATGCGACTGCGGCAAAGCCGGGCCAGCCGATGCCTGCGCCCCAGAGGGCAGCGACGCGGCCGTCCTCGACCATCGCGGGGCCGTCGCCGGCGCGGTCGAGATAGACGGCCTTGAAGTCCTCGTCCTGCTTCAGGCCGATGCCGTCGAGCACGTAGCGCGCCAGGATCGGCAGGCCCGAGCCCCTGGCGCCGAACGCGACAGGCTGGCCGACCAGATCGCGGATGGTCCTGTAGGGGCTGTCCGCGCGCACCACGAACATGCCGGGATTGGAATAGATCGCCGTCAGGATTTTCAGCCGCGCCGGCGCGCGGCCGATGCCGGCGAAGGCCTCATAGGCCGGCTCGCCCGCGACCAGCGCGAGATCGAGCTCGCCGTTCTCCAGCAGCGGGATGTTCTCGTTGCTGCCCTTGGTGTTGCGCGGCGCGATGGAGACGTGCGGATCGGCCGCGTTCATCACCTCGGCAAAGGCATTGCCATAGAGCGGAAAGCCGCCGCCGGGCGTCGCGGTGCCGAGGCTGAGTGTCGTGGTCGGAATGGCCGTGCCTCCGGTTTGAGCGGCAACCGGGCTCAGGAGCAGCGCCGCGCTGACGAGGATGATTGCGAATCTCATGGTCGTCCCTGAAGGCTCGCGTCAACACCGACTTGCGGCGATGTAGGCAGCGAGCCGATTTTGTGAAAGCATGCCCCCAACGACAATAGAACAACGGGAGGCGTCATGTTGCGCATTTTGCGGTGCGGTGTTTTCGGGCTCGCGGTCCTCACAGGTCTTTTCAGCGCCACGCCTCCCGCCTCCGCCGCCTATCCCGACCGCCCCGTGCACTGGCTGATCGGATTCTCCGCCGGCGGCCCGGTCGACATCGTGGCGCGGATCATGGCGCAGTGGCTGTCGGACCGTCTCGGCCAGCAAGTCATCGTCGAGAACCGCACCGGCTCCGGCGGCAACATCGCCGCCGCCGCCGCGATCAGCGCGCCGCCGGACGGCTACACGCTGCTGTTCGTCGCGCCCAACAACGCGATCTCGACCTCGCTCTACAAGAAACTGCCGTTCGACTTCCTGCGCGACACCGTCCCGGTCGCGAGCATCATGCAGCTCACCAACATGCTGGTCGTGTCCAACGCGTTCCCGGCCAAGACGGTCCAGGAGTTCGTCGATTATTGCAAGGCCAATCCCGGCAAGATCTCCTTTGCCTCGTCCGGCAACGGCACCTCGGTGCACATGTCGGCCGAGCTGTTCAAGGTGCTGACCAAGTGCGACATGGTGCACGTGCCCTATCGCGGCTCCGCGGTCGCCTTCCCCGACATCATCTCCAACAAGGTGCAGCTGATCTTCGACAACCTGCCTTCGGCCATGGAGCAGGTGAAAGGCGGCACTGTCCGCGCGCTGGGCGTGACCTCGCCGCAGCGTTGGCCGAGCGTGCCCGACGTGCCCGCGATCGCCGAGACCGTGCCGGGCTTCGAGTCGGTCGGCTTCTACGGCATCTCCGCGCCGAAGGGCACGCCGAGCGAGGTGATCGAGACGCTCAACAAGGCCGTCGGCGAAGCGCTGAAGGACCCGAAGCTGGTCGCGCGCCTCACCGAGACCGGCGGCATCCCCAAGCCGATGACGCCCGCCGAGTTCGGCAAGCTGGTCGCGGACGAGACCGAGAAGTGGCGCAAGGTGGTGGAGTTCGCCGGGGTCTCGGTGGATTAGCGAAGGGGCTCGGCCGCGAGCCTGAAGCTCGCGGCAAGACATCGGGGGGCCGGGAGGTCCCCACGCGTCAAAAGTCGCAAAACAACCCCATGCACAGTAGACGAGGCCAACAATTTCAATGGGTTACCTGACCCGAAAAAGCCGGCCGTCGCAAGACGGTTGGCTTCGTCGGGCAAAACAGGGGGTATGCAGGCATCATCGCCCGATTTCGGTTATTTGCAAATGACCAGCGATGCCGCCGGGGCGTTGCCGTCCGCCAGGGCCAGCATTGCACCCCCGCCTCCATCCCTGTAAACGAACCGCGCACCGTTGCCGGCCGCGCTTAACTGCGGCCGCCTCGCGGCGGGGCCTGTAGCTCAATGGTTAGAGCCGGCCGCTCATAACGGTCTGGTTGCAGGTTCGAGTCCTGCCGGGCCCACCAGCGGGATCAAGCACCTAGCAATCGCTGAAAGCGGTCGTGTACCGAAGGTGCGCGGATTGATTTTTGGTCATTCGACTTGGCGCGCTACGGTTTCTCCGCCGCAATCCGACCATCCGGATCCATTTTCAGATGCTCACCGCGATCGGTTGTGAAAGCCGTGGTGCTGGGCAACGCCAGGCGCTGTCTCATAAGCCCTGTTGGGCCCAAACACGGGAGCCGCGCCGCCGGGGCGTTCCAGGCCCATTCTGCCTGCTGGAGTCAGTTCGCAGTCGTTCAACACATCCCGATCGGGATATTGCGCCTGAAACGAATCTGGATCTTGAGTCGCCCACAATGGGCACTGGGCGCTTGCAGAGCTTATCGCGCCAATCGACATCATCGCTGCAATGACAAAGGTCCTGAATCCAGTCATGGTCGTGCTCCTAACGGCTGTTGTTGTTGTGCGGAGCATTCGCGCTGGTTCGAATCGGCTGCTCTGTTGAACGCGTTTCCTTCGAGTTTCTTGGATGAACATTAGGTGGGTATGCGCTCGGGAAAAACACGCTGTGAAAAAATCACAGCTGCGCGAATGGCAAATCGGGATGCTCACCATTGCGTGACGCACACCCGCATCGCCGCGTGTCTGAAGTCGCGTCACATCGGACACATTCGCCAAAGTCGCTCCAGCATCGGCTGCTGAGTGCAGAATCCATGCGAGATCGAATATGATCAACCAGGCAGTTGGACTATGGTGACAGCGCTGGCCTGCACCCCAATGTATGTCACCTCGAATTGACGCTCATGCGAAGAATCACCCGGAGGAGATCACGGCAACAGCTTTGTTCGTGGTCACAATGGCACTGGCGCAGTTCGGCATGTTGACTCCAGCGCTGCGTGCATCTCCCGATCCGAGTAGCTCGCGATGGCGTCGCTGATCACCGTGACCGCGTAACCGAGCTCGGCAGCGAAGCGCACCGCCGCCTCCACTTTGGATATCAACGGGCGTAGCGGGTGAAGATGTAGTCGCGATCCTTAGCGGGCTCGTGGCAGGAGAAGCAGGCCTTGTGCACCGCCCTCGCTGGCAGGCTTGCCGTCCTTGAAATCGGTGGGACAAGGCGAGATTGCGGTCTCCGGCACGTGACCTGGCCGAACACGTTGGGCGCAACCTCAACGACCCGCGAGATCACGACAAAACTTCCCGACGGCGTCAAATAGTTGAACATCGCCTCGAACACCGAGAGGATGAACGCGCCGGTCAGCACGGCCGCGGTGCCGGAGCCCCAGCCCCATCGAACCAGCTTGAGCTTGGAGAAGACGAGCCACACCAGGACGATATAGAGTGTCAGGATGACGAGCATCACAGGCTCCCCAGGTATCGCCATTCAGCTCTTCTCGGCCATCGATCGACGGACTGACTTACCTCGGTGTCATGCCGTTCCCGTCGCACACCGGCGGCGGGACCAATACACGGGCTGAAATTTGCAGCTCTACGAAACCCTCTTTATTCCGGGCGGCTGCCAGGTTCCTTCGCCCGCGGGCAGGATCGAAGGTGGCTCTGTCTTCGGCCAGTAGAGCCGCATCACTAGATAAATCGGGCCGTCCGGAGCCGGCAGCCAATTGGCTTCCTTGTCGGCGCCCGGTGACTTGTTCTGGATGTAGAACGTCAGCGATCCATCGGTGCTGGTCTTCATGCCGGACAGCATCGGTGAATTGATCAGGTACCGGTTGATCGGGTTTTCGATGAGAAGCTGCGTTTTTCCGTCGTACATTGTGATGGACCAGAAGGCATTCACCGGCGGCTGCTGACCCGGAGCGAATGTCAGCGTGTAGGTGTGCTTGCTGCCATCGAGTGTCCGGCCATCACTGTCGGTGCGAGTGAGTGGGTACACCGCCTCCACTGCATCGTTGCCGTAGATGCCGGCCTTGGCGGCGACAGCGCGCTTCAGCCAGTCGCCGTTGTAATGCGCGCTATCGCCCGGCAACGAACTGACCCGCCAGCCGTTGACATCCTTGCCGACCGACGCGACAGCCTCATCGATCTTCCGCTCCCCTTCCTTCATTCCCAGGCCGATTTCGAGCTTCTGCTCCAGCGGCAGGTCTCTGAAGTTGAAGGTCTTGCCGGGTCCAACGCCGATGGTGGCGAGCTTTGCGCGCATTTCCTTCTCGTTCTCCTGGACGGGAGCAAACTGTAGGGCAAAATCGAGGAATTCGAAGAAATTGGTCTTCACGAGCTCCTTGTCGATCTTTGGAAAGTCGATTGTCGCCGCGGCAGTCGCGACCGGTTGTTTCAGATAGGCAGAAAGCGTCTGTACTTTGTACCCGTCTTGCACCTTCTTGACGTTATCGAGGTCGTCGGCGTTGAAAAGCTGGGTGCGATAGCCGGCAACTGAAAACTGCGTGCTTGACCGGAACACCTTCTTTATTCCAGGCGGGGTCGCACCCTTCCAGTCCGGCCCCGCCACCATGTAATCGCCGGCCTCGCTTCCCGTGGCACGGTTACCGATGTAGCCGTAGTTGTAGGTGTTGCCGTCGCAGAGCATCACCGAATAGTAGCGCTTAGGGTCCACTGCCGGAACGGAAAGAATGATCGGCTCCGCCCGCAGGTCCATCCACACGAATGAATAGGGCGTGTCGCTGTTCGGCGTTACGATGGCGGTGTCCTTGTAAGTGAACACGTTGGGCTCGTTCTTTATCTGATTGAACGGCGCCTTGAACTGCCCCGAATTGCGATCCACGGCGTATTCATACATGACGGCATAGTTCATCACGATCGGCAGGCCGTAGATGAACCCTGCCTCGGCAACGTCTTTTGCCTTCAGGAAGCCCGGTCGGTCGGCGCTGGCCTGGGCAAACGCCGGCACGGTCCTTGTCGACGCAAGGGTGATCGTCGTCATCGCAGCAGTGCGAAGCAGTTCACGTTTGGTCAACATGTGAATCTCCCTCAGGATCAGCTCGCTTCAGCTTCGAACGATCGGTCTTCCAGGGACGTTTGTGCTGGTGCGGTTGAACGCCGGCGCCAAAGCGCCGGCGTTCAAATCAAGTTTTATTGGGCCAAGCCCACCGTTCCCGCCTGCGTCTTCACGACCGGCGGCGGATTCCATTTTCCGGTTAGCGCATCGGACTTCGGGCTGTAGAGGCGCATGGTCAGATTGAAGGCTCCCTTCGGCGCCGGAAGCCAGTTGGCATCCTTGTCCTTGCCCGGACTATCGTTCTGGAAGAATAAATCGAGCGACCCGTCTGCGTTGTACTTGAACGGCATCCAGCTGCTCACCGCAAAACGGTTGAGCACGTTGCCGACCTGGAAACCTTCGGGGTCGTATAGCGTGATCGACCAGAAGGCATTGACCGGCGGGGCGGCGTCCTTCTCAAACGTAATTGTGTACTTGTTGGCTCCATCCAGCGGCTTGCCGGTCTCGTCGCCGAGATTGAGCGGATAGATGGCATCCTCGGGCAGGTTCGCGCCCAGCCCAAGTTGGGCGACGATGGCTCGCTTCAAATAGTAGTTGCCGTAGACACCCATCGTATCGGTGTTCATCGACCAGCCGTTCGCGACCCGCGCCAGTGTCGGCACTTTCCATGCCATCAGCTTCTGGCCATCCTGCGGTGCGGTCTCCAGCGCCCGTTGCAACACCGGATCGAGCTTGCCGATGTCAAAACTCTTGCCAGGCTCGATGCCGATCTTCTTCATCCGCGCGACGATCGGCTCATCGGTAACGTGCGGCGGGTGAAGCTTGAGCAGCTCTGCGGCGTTGGCGAAGTACACGCCGGCCGACATGGTGTCGACCTGGACCTTCGGCGGCGTCTTCATGTCGACGCCTGGGTCCGGCTTGAATTCGACCGGCTTCGGTGTCTTGCCGTACTCGGAAAGCAACGTGACCTTGTAACCGGCCTGAATCTTATGGACGGCATCGTAGTCCGGCGGGCCATCCGTCTTGGTGCGGCCGATCACCCAGACATAGGGCGTCGGCGCTTCGATGCGCTGGGTGTCGCCCGGAAGCCTGAATTCTTCCGCGAACCTGTCGCGCAGATCGGGCCGCCAGCCCGGGGGTGTGATCAGGAACGTGCCGGCCTTGGTGCCGGTCGTTCGCCAGCCGGGCGATGCGAAGACGTCGGTCCACATGTCGAGCATCGGCAGCAGATAGTAGCGCCCATTTGTATCTGGTACGGAGATGACGACGGGCTCCTTGGTCATGTCCAGCCAGGAGGCGGAATACAGCGTATCGAAGTTCGACCGCACAACGCCCTTGAAATCCGCCGGGGGGTATTCCGGCACGTTGACAAAGGTATTCATCGGACCTCGGAAATCGGTCGTGCCGTTGGTGAATTGCTTTCTCGTGATGTCCATCGACATCAGCGAGTAAAAGTAGACATAGGTATCCACCGCGATGGCATGCGCCTCTTGTTCGGTGATGGCCGATGCAGTGCCCTGCGCCCGCGCGGCAGGCGCGGCCGCCGCGCCGAGGCAAAGAGAAATTATCAGCGTCAGAATTCCTCGAAACATGTCGAATCCTCCTCTTACGATTTGGCGATTTCTGGTTTGCGACTTCGTTCAATTCACCTTGCCTACCGTCGGCATGATCGCGTTCGAGGGTCTGAACATTGAAGGTGCTAGCAGTTCAGCGACATGAACCAGTTTTGCACGCTTCATGTTTTCCTCCTCCTGTTTGGGAGGTTCGGCAGGCTTCCCGGTGATTTTGTCTGCAAGCAGCCGATCGGTGGCCGGCGAGAAATCGAACGTCGGCGCCAAAGCTCTGGCGCTTCACCCTTCACTGAGCCGACAGCGCGGCAAGGCAGAAAGATAAAGTCGGTCCTGGGACCCGCAGGAGCATGTCGAACACCCCTTTCTGACCTTCACTGTGATGCGTGGGATCTTCATCCCACAGGGCCGTCGCGCTACTGCGCGAGAAGGACATGCAACATCGCCTGCCGAAAACGCTGCATGGCGTCCGCAGAGATCGAAACGGGTGCGCTGGTCTTGCTGGTGATAAGGTGCTTGTCGCTAAACGTGGGTGCAAAAAAAATTTCGTCAGCCTCTACGAGCACGACGCTAGCACAGCACGCCAGCTCCGGCCATGATCTTGTTCCACGTCGCGCCCGCTCTGCAGCAAGTCGTTCGAAGAATGCAGCTCGTGCGACTTAGCCAGTGTTACGGGAAACCTTGTTGATTCCCGACGACTTTTGCTTCGCAGTATTTCGCGCGATTTTTAGCTGTCATGTGCCGTGGCGCAGCGACTTCGCTGCGTGATTTGGTCGCACCACCGCGTGCCTCTCTTATTTCGTAGCTATTCGCCGCGTCGGCGCCACAGTGCTCGTGGGCGCCATCGGCGACAGCGAGAAAGTCAGCCACGTGTTCCAGCCAGCCGGCCGATTTTCTGCGGCAAACTCGCCGTACCCTTTCAGGTTCAGATATCCCTGCATGTCGCCGACCGGAAACAGGTATCCGATCTGAGGACCGGCTCCCACCACGCGCGACCGGAAACCACCCAGGATCGGGGGCTGGCCGAAATCGTCCGTGATCTGTTGATAGTAGTAGCCGACCACCCCGACGAAGAGCTGTTTCGAGAGAAACTGCGAAGCGCCCCAATCGATGTGGAAATCGATGCCACTTTGGTACTGCGTGTCAGGATTCTTGAAATTGTAGGTGACCCCGGCAACCGCCGAAAATTCGTGCCCCAGTTTCTCATTGAAATAGGTGTAGCCACCGCCGCCGTCGATCGCGCCGTGACCGATGCCAAGGTTTGCAAGACGATTTGCAGAGTATGCGCCAACCGGAATGTCGCCGGTCAAATAGGTCATGAAATTGTGGACGCCAGCGTTCCACTTCAGCGTCACCTGCGGATAGAGGTCGCCGATGGAGGTGACCGAATCGGAGAGGGTGCCGGTGCGTGTTGTCGCAAAGGGCCCAACTGCCGTTGTCAGCGTTCCATCGAGCGCTGCAGCGGATCGGCCAAACACGCCGGCCATACCGATCGCCAATTGTCCGCCGAGCACCGGCGTCGCGAACGTATAGGTTGGGTTGAGCAGGACAAGATCCGCCTGCGCGTTTAGACGCAGATTCAAATCGACATTGACGTTAGCGGGGATCCGGCCGACGCGAACTTCTCTTGCCGCGGCTGCGTTACCGAAGGCGGACACGGTCGTGTGATAGTAGACCTCGGCCATCGACCAGCCCGGGACCGCGGGGACTGCCGCGAGGCTGCTGAAACGCCCCGGAAGCCAGTACGAGATGCCGTCCTCGTCGGCATATGCAGCGTCGGACAAGAATCCGGCCATCGCCGTAGCCAGGCCGAAAGCTGCGCGGATGAGCCGATAACGAGACTTTGGTTCGGAGATGCATCGCGTCATTTGCTTGTCCTCCCCGCCAGCAAATGACAGTGTATCAACCCGCGATAGAATGTCTCGCTCCACGGTACTGTACCCTCAGATTTGGCACTCGATGTTGCTCTGAAGGCACTCAAGCCCGCCGCTTATTGCGAGGACCGGTAGAAATACCGACAGCACGGTTGACCAGAAAGAAGGCCTATAGCATTCGAGAGGGAGGGATATATGTCGAAGCTCGTTGGTATCGTCCTGGCTCTGGCCGTCGGCAGTTCGGGAAGTAGTCTCGTGGTATCTCCCGCACGCGCGATCGAGGAGACGCCGCAGGTCATGCTGGCTGCCCAGATACGCATGCAAGGCAATGATTGCGGCAAGCCGCTTAGTGCAGTGAAGGACGCGAAGCGATCGAAGCCCGACCACGAGGTCTGGGTTCTCAAATGCAGCAACGCGACCTACAGGGTAAGCCGCGTCCCCGATATGGCGGCGAAGGTGGAGCGGCTCCGATAGCGTTTCCAGCTTCGCTCGTGAACGACATGCACAGACGCAATCGATTTCAATTCGAAAGCTCAATAAGTTCAACGAAGCCGACGGTTATCCCGTCGCTCATAACGGTCTGGTTGCAGGTTCGAGTCCTGCCGGGCCCACCAATGAAACCAGCATGTTATCAGGCGCCGTCTCGTCTGATCGGACTCACCGCACCAGATACGTGCGCTTTTCGTTCGCTGGCCGGATCGCGCTTCGCGATTTTGTCGGCAGCATCGGACAAATAGTCGGGATGGTGATGGCTATAGGTGTTGAGGAGCACCTCAAGGGACATTCCGAGATAGCCTCCGGCCTGCCAAGGATCCGCGCCTCGCTGCAACCCTTATCTCCGTGCATCTCATTTGAGGCTTATCGTGATCGCGCTGATGTTGGCCGCGAGTTCGAGGCCAGCCTTGGGTCCCCGCAGAACCATGTTCACGCCCTTCTCGTTGCGCAGCTGGACGCCGCTGGCGCCGCCGACGAGGGCAAAGCCGCCGCCGACAGAGCTGTAGGTGCCGGCGAAATCGCTGACGTCGCGGATGCCTGAGGCCCAGCCGTCGAGCCGGCCAATGGCGGCTCCGGCGGTGATGCCGAAGCTCATGCCGATGATTTTGAACGGATAGGTCTTGCCGCGATAGGTCAGCACGCCGCTACCGGCACCGCCGCCGACCAGGAGGCCGGCTTTGACGATCCTGGCGTGGACGTGACCGGCGGCCTGCGCGAAGGATTGCGTACACGGCGCGACAAGGGCGAGCGCCAGAACGACGACCCCGGCGAGGGGAGATGCGCGCCGCCGCAGCATCATTCGCCGTTCAAGGCTTTGCGGCATCGACCTTTTTCCAGGTCTGATCGGGATTGAACAGCGTGGTACGCGAGGCGACGAAATCGGTGCGGCTGCCGAGATCCTTCTCGTAGACGATGCCGGCATGGTTGACCAGGAAGGTCTTCACGCCGGAATTGCCGTATTCGGCAGGCCACGCGATCAGCGCGAAACCGCCGATCATCTTGCCCTTGACGACGTAATTGAGCGCGCCGCCGGGCACGTCAGGGCCTTGTCCCTTCAAGATGTGGAAGTAGTAGCCATGATACGGTGCAGGACCGGCATCGCCGGCGCGATAGCCCTCCTTCGAAGCCTCGGCCACGAGCGCGCCGAGCGGGCTCGGATCGCTGTCGTCGCGCCAGAACAGGCCGTCCTTCTTGCCGGGTGAAGAGACGATGCGCTGCGCGTAGACGCCGGCGCCCTCGCCCCGATCCTTTTCGGCATACTCGTTCTGGGCATCGACAAATGCGAGCGCGGTCTGGATCGCATCGAGCTCGTTGCGGCCGATGCGGCGGCGAAGCACCTCGATGCGTCCCTCGTCGGTGTCGAACTCCCAGCCGGTCTTGGTGTTGACCAGCGGAATCGGGAACGGGAAATCGTCCTGCCCCAGTATCAGGGTCGCGGTCTTATTGCCCTCGGCGTTGATGCCGTGCTTGGCGTCATACATAGACGCGAAGCGCTGGCGTATGTTGTCGTCGGCAACCTCATCGCCGGAGAAGACGAGGTCCTCGGCTGCCTTGCCGAGCACCTTCAGGACATCGCGCGGTCCGCTCTTGACCGCGGCTGCAAGTGCCGTAGCTGCGTCCTCCGGTGTCTTGTAGGATTGCTGTGCCTGTGACGCGGAGCCAAGCAGCGCCAGAGCCATGATGCCCGGCAACAAGGCACGACGAAACGATGTCAGACCCGTCATGGCGTCACCTCCGCAGGAATCCTCTCACCGCCGGCGATCCAGTCGCGGTAAGTGCGGAATTTCATACCGAGCTTCTCGTAATGAACCCGCAGATACCCGTCGCTGCCGCGCGTCACAGCGTTCGGCGCAACTTGTTCGACCTCCTGCGCCATGACGCCGACATAGGCCTTGTCGCTCCCGATATAGCTGAAGCGATAGTAGCCGAGCCCACTGCCGAGATGGCCGAGCAGGACGACATCATGCTTCAGCGCGATGTCCGAGCGCCGGCCACCGCCGCCACCGCGGCCGCCTCCTCCGCCACCGCGGAATCCGCCACCACCGCCCATCGACATTCCGCCGCCGCCACGGCCGGCCATGCTCGGTCCGCCACCGCCGCGCGGCATGCTCGCCATGCTGGATCGTCCACGCGCCGACGCCGCGGCCGCCGAACGGCCGGACGAGACGTTCATCGCGCTGCCGCGATTTCCACCGCCGCCGCGGTTGGCCGCGCCGCCGCCGGCGCGATTTGCAGCCTTCGCACGATCGCCGCCGCCCTTGGTCCGGTTGTCGGCACCCTTGGCGCGATCACTCGCAGCGGCTCGATCGCCGCCGCCCGGCCGGTCTCGCGTACCTGCACCGGCGCGATCACCTGCTCCCGAACGATCGCCACGGTCTCCAGCGCGGTCTCCGGCCCGGTCACCCGCGCGATCTCCCGCACCCTGGCTCGGACGCAGCACCTGATTGCCGTCACGGCCTCGGAAATCCATTCGATCCGACGCGCCGGCTTTCAGATTGTTGTTGCCGAAACGCTGCTGAACGTTGGTGTTGTTGTAGCGCACGCCCTGACGATGTGCCGGATTGTGCTGCCAGCCGTTGCCGACGTTGGTGGTGCGATGATTGACGTAGACGTTACGGTTACCCCAGTTGCAGCCGCCGCCCCAGTAATTGCCCCAGCGTCCGATCGCCCAGGCGGTGCCGAAGGCAATGCCGGCCGCCACCATGCCGGCGCCTATATAGGATGGGTAGCCCCAGTAATAGGGCGGGTACTCCGCATAGGGCCAGCCGCCGTAGACCGTCGCGGGATCGTAATACGGCACGTACATCGCCGACGGATCGGCCTGCTGGATGACGACGACCTGCTTGCCTTCCTGAGACTGGACGCTGACCTTCTGCTGCTTTGTCGTGACCAGCTTCTTGTTGTCGTAGGCCTTGTTGCGCAGGCGTTGGATCGCATCCATCACGTCCGCCTGCTGCGCGAGGAAGGCGTCACCGAGCTTCTTGGTCCATTCGAGCTGGTCGCTCATCATGGTCAGGACGTCGGCGGTGCTGCTGAGCGCCTTGACGCTGTCGTCCCAGGCCTGCTTGTCCACCTGGGTCTTCAGCGCATCGCCCTTCAGGGCCTTGTTCTGCTTCAACCAGCGGTCCGCCTGCACAACTTCGAGCGGATAGGTCGAGGCCGCCAGCACGTTGGCAAGCAGTTCGTCGGGATAGAGCGCGATCGGCGCGACCAACGCCTCAAGCTGCTCAGGCTTCAACAGGTCTGCGGTCGGAGCTGGCGGAGTGGCGGGCTGGGCCTGTGTGCTCGGCGACACCGGCGCTGGGGTCTGCGCCGTCGCTGCAACGGGAACCGCAACGACCAATGCAAGCGCCATAAAAGTCTTACAGCAGCGAAACATCACTCCCTCCATTGCACGTTCGAGCGGGAGGATCGGGCTGGCCGTCTGACGTTTATTGATCGAGATCAATGAAATGGCGTTACGCTTTCGGCGTGCCGCGATGATGGTTTCAGCTACCTGCGCATGATCGGGAGCCGGATCGTGAAAAGCGCCCCACCTGAGGATCGGTTCGCGGCAGAGATCGTGCCGTCGTGGGCCTCGACGATGGTCCTCGCGATCGCAAGCCCGATGCCCATCCCTTGCGGCTTGGTGGTGAAGAACGGATCGAAGACCTTCGCGAGATCGGAGGCCGCGATTCCCGGACCGGTGTCGGCGACTCTGATCTCGGCGTGGGCGCCGGCCCGCACGGTGCTCACGCTGACCTCGCGCTTGACCGTTTCCGCATCCGAGATCGCGTCCATCGCATTGATGATCAGATTGAGGATGACCTGCTGGAGCTGGACCGGGTCGCCCTTGACGTGAAGATCAAGGAGGACCGGCATGAAGGTCAATGCGATCCTCCGCCCGTTGGCGAGGGCAACGACAAGACCAATCGCGTCGCGCACCGTCGCGTTGAGCTCGATATCCCGGACCTCGAACGGCGTCTTCCTCAGAACGCTGCGCAGCCTGCGGATCACCTCGCTCGCCCGCTGATCGTCGCGCCTGATATCGGCGAGGATCTCGCCGATCTCCTCCAGGTTGGGCGAGGCGCCCTTCAGCATGAGCTCTGCGGTTTCGGTATTGGTGAGGATCGAGCCGAGCGGCTGGTTCAGCTCGTGCGCGATCGAGGCCGTCAGCTCGCCGGCAGCCGCATAGCGGTTGACGTGGGCAAGCTCGGCAAGTCGCTGGCGCGATTCGACCTCGGCATATTGGCGGCGCCTGCGCTCGTGCAGCAGACCACCGATCAGGCCGGTCTGCACCAGGATCACGCTCGCCAACAGCAGCACCTGCCACCTGTACCTTTCCCAGAGAGTAGGCTCGCGGAAAAGGATTTCGCTGCCAGGCGGCAAATTGCTTTCGCTGATGCCCCAGCGCTGCAGCTCCCGCCAATCGTATTTCGGTCGGGCAAATCCGATCGGCGCGTAGGTGATGTCGACCGGCTGCTCACCGCCAAGAATCTTTGTCACGGCGTCGACGGTCTTCGAGGTCGTTTCGGAGACCGAATGCATCGGACCTCCGACCGTGCTGCCGCCGAAGAACGGTTCCTGGTAGGAAAAGATCGGCACATTCGCGACGGCATGAAGGCTTTGCAGGGCGATGTCGCCTTCGTGCACGATCCCCGCGGCGTCCACCGACATCAGCCCCCAGAACAACACAGTATGCTGTGGAAGTGCTGACGCACGCTTGAGGATATTGTCGAACGACAGGTCGGAGTACCAAACGAGGTCGATCCGGCCCTCCAGCGGCTTCAGCTCTCGCTTCACCTCCTTGATCCAGAACTTCTCCAGCGGCGAGGCACCGATCACGACGGCAACCGTCCTGGTATCCGGAAGGAGCTGGAGAATATTGTTGAACGCGGCCACGAAATCGTTGCGGACCGCGACGACGACGTCACGGTCGGTGAGATCAACAGGGTTCACCAGCCGCTGCTCGACCACGGTCACGACGGTCGGTGTATCGGGAAACAGTTTCCCTCTATATTGCTGCACGAACCGCGCGGCAGGTGCGCCGATGCTCACCACGATATCGGGCAGCGCCCCCTGATAGAGCGAGCTGAGATATTCGACGAAAGGCGCTTCGGGACCTGGATTGTTGAAGCGTGCCGTGAGCAACGTGTGCTCCTGGATGTCGAGCGGCCAAGGCGATTGCCGTTCGAGTTCGGCCTTGATGCTCCGCGCATATTCGCTCCAGGGTCGGAAGTCCCGCCCGAAGGAATGCAGCAGCAGCACGCGCTTCAGCTCGCGATAGCGAGGTTCGCCAAGCTGAACGGCGCCGGCCGGCCCAGATGGGGTGCATGCAGCGAGGATCGAGCCGAGCCACAGCATGATCGCCGTGGCCCGCCAGAATTTGACGGTCCGATTGGCCCCGCTCGCGCTCATCATCATTCCCGCGCGGGCTCGAACGCCGCTCTCCGGCGGAATTCTAGCGGAAATTGCATAGTGCCGCCAGGGTCCGCGCGACCGTAACTCGTCAGCAGCGCGTGACGATGCGTCCGTAAGCATCGACGACCTGAACGCAGGACGATCCGTAATAGGCTCCGGCCGCGCCCGCCGCGACGCCCGCCCCGACCACCGCGCGCCGCGTCGTCCGCCGGGCCACGCCGGCATAGCTCATCGGTGTCAGCGGCCGGCCCACCCTGGCCTGAGCCTCCGCAACGAAGCTGCGGTCGAAGACTCCGCCTGTGTCATTCCAGAACAGGCCGGCAGCAAAGGCGGTTGCCGCCGAAGCGCCGATCAACAGTTTCCGCAACATGATCATTTCTTGGCTCCTGAAGGTGTGCCGGGGGGAAGCTCGTCGAATTCAATCATCGCCGCCGAATCCAGTGTCACCTTGGTCGCGCCCGCGGGCGCCTTGAACACGAAAGTGTCGGGATCGGCGAAGGCGTCGGTCTTCCAATCCTTGATGCGCAGCGTGTATTGGGGCGCACCCGTCAGCGTCTTGCTGGTGATCACGTATTTGCGGGGCACCGGCCTGGCGCCGATCTCGATCCAGATCTGCCAGTCGGTGTCGGCTGTACGGAATGCCAGATGTTCGCACTCGACGCCGTCAACCACGCCGTAGCCGATATGCTTGCCCTCCGTCGCGGTCTGCACCAGTTCTTCGTACGCATTGGAGAGCAACAGATCTGTGCCTGGCATGGCTGCGCCCGACGATGCCTGAAGCGTGTCGATCACCTTGTCCACCGTGTCGGGCGCATCTGCCTGCATGTAGGACTTAGCGTCGTTTCCGTAGAGCGACACCGTCTTGCCGTCATAGACCAGCTCGACGTCGGCGTAACCGCCGGTGCGCCTGACCCGCAACTTGTCGGGCCTGCTCAGCTTGAATTGCCCGGAGCTCGCGAACTGGATCTTCTGAAGCTCAGGTGTAATGATCTCAATATCGCTGTCGAACGAAGCCGACAGGGCTTTCTGGCCCGCCAGATAGTCGGTCATCGACTTGAGAATCTTCGCCGGATCATCAGCGCGGGCCGGTGAAATGGCGGCGAGCAGCAAGGCTGTGCCGACTGCTCCAATTGCGGTTCGTATGGTTCCTGCTTGGCTCATGCAATCCTCCCGAGGTGACGGAATTCAACGCATCCTGTGCGCCTCATTGCTTGACATGAATCAAGCGAAGCGAACTTGTCGCTATCTGGCCGGGCAACGTTGATAGCGAATTTCCATGTCCTCCATGCCCGGGAACAGGCGAGCGAGACTGTTCGCATCCAGCTCTTTTAGACTGAATTGAACACTTGAAAGCATCATGTCGGTCGCGCAGCTAGCGATCAGGTTGACGTTCGCTCCGCTGTCCTTCCTTGTCTTGATACGGCACCGCGCAAACTTGCCGATGATCTGGTCACCGTCGATGATGAAGCCGCCGCCATAGGCGTCCGACATGTCGGTAAAGCCAAGCTGCGCACCCTTGCGCTCAAACACCTTGGCGCAATTGTCGGCGTCGCTGACCCACGCCCCGTTGAGGTCCAAGGAATCAGCGCGACCAGACATGAGATGCAGCGAGAGCAGCAATGTCGCGCCGAGCACCATTAAATGATGTGAGCTCATTCGATTGGCCTTTCTTGCGCCCTCAATGGCCGCTGAACACCAGGGTCTGGATCGGAAGCAGTAACGCCTGGATGCGCAGCAAGAGTGCGTGGACCAGGCCGACGCCGTCGACGACATGCAGCGCGACCTTCCGGCTGGTCGGCGTATCCTTGGCCGAGATTTCCTCGTGATTGCTGGTGTAGGCATTGACGATGCAGCTGCTGCCCGGCGTTACGCCGTCGAGCCCGCCCTTGTAGAGCGGCTCGAGGAACACCAAAATCGTGCCGGGTCGGACGTTGTTCTGAGCCTCGATCAACTGCTCGCCGGACCGAAACTGTCCGGCGGCGATGTATTCCTGCACGGTCGTGATCACGAGGGGGATGATGACCCATGGCTTCGACATGCAGGTTGCCTCCGCCACCATACCTTCCTTCATCACTTGCGCTTCGATCTGGCCGAAGCCCGCCTGCAGCGCCTTGCGACCGGCGCCCTCCGGAACGAGCACGCCGGCCGGTCGCATCAGCTGGTTGACGACGTCGCCGGGGCGAATAAGGAACTGCTCGACCCTGCCGTCCACGCCGGCGCGCACGAAGGTCTTGTCGAGGTCGACCTGGGCCTGATCGAGCGCGGCTTCTGCACTGGCTTTCTGCGCCGGCAACAAGGTGGATACCTGCAGCGAGGCGGATTGCCGCGCTGCCGTGGCCGCGTCCAGGCTGGACTGACGCTGATCGAGCAGCACCTGGAGCTTTTCGATGTCGCGCTGCGGAACGATTCCGGGATTGCGGCGCTGCAGCTCGGTCTTGACGTCGAGCTCGTCCTTGGCCTGCTGATAATTGGCCTTCGCCTCACCGATCTGCGCGTCGGCCTTGACGACCTCGGACTGCGCCGCCTGCACGGCTGCATCGATCTCCGCGATCTTTCGCTTCGCAGTCTCGTACGCGGCCTGCTGCTTCGAACTATCGAGGGTAAACAGGACGTCGCCCTTTTTCACGGGAGCCGTGAAGCCGACCTTGACGTCGGCCACGCGGCCCGAGCCCTCGGGCAGGATCGGCACGGTGCGGAAATAGAGCGTTGCCGACGACGTCGCCGGGTGGAAATAGAAAATCATCGTGATCAGCGACACCGTCAGCATCAGGCAGCTGGTGATGCCCCACCGGAGCTCGTACCAGATCGAGAAGAAGGTGATCTCCTTGCCGAAGCGCTTGCCCTGGGCGTAGCGGCGGTAGAGATAGTCGGGCAGGATTGTGACGAGGGAGCAAATCATGAGCTCAAGCATGATCGCGCTCCTTCTCCCGCTCGGGACTGACCACCGGTGGGCGCGTCGGACCTGATTGCTCAGGCTCCTCTTCGTCAGGCGCCGCATCGGCGATCTTCTCAACGGAATTGGCGATGCTGCGCAACGGCGTGCCGAAATCTGGAATATCGATCATCGCGAGTAATAACCCGGCGATCCAGAAGACGTGCATGTGCGTGAACAGCGAAATGATCCCAAGCACGGCGACGATCTCGAATTGCAGCTTCTGCGACTTGTGCGCCATACGCTCCGGCAGGCTGTGTAGGCGCCAGTAGAGCGTGCCGACCCACAGCACGGTGCCGATCAGGAACACGCCCATCACGACCATCAGCGTGTCGGTTCCGCTTCCCGGTGCGAGGTAGAAGGGAAGATGATGCGGGGCCATCGGATGAAGCTGCTCGCCCAATATTGTCTCCCACAAGCGACCGAGCCGACCGCGGCCCTTTCGGGTCACGATCATTCCCTGGCAGAGGGCAGCTTTTGATCTGGATCAAGGGAGCGTCTCCACCCGGACCTAGCCTTCCGTCAGCGCATAAGTGGACACACACCCTAAGCAGGGAGCCGTCAGTCATGTCTGGCCTCGATGATCTCATTCCCAATGCCACTCAGATTCGGAAGGAAGCAGCCCTCAAGGAGGCCGAGAAAGCCGACGCGTACGCGCGCGCCGCTGCGACCGCCGAGGCGGAGAAACGCGCACTGATTGAACGGCTCAGTAAGCCCTCCGGCAAGACCGAGGAGGAGAAAATCAAGCTGGCCTCGACCATCATCCAGCGTGCGGTGCGGAACGGCCTGACCGAGGTCCAGGTCTATCGTTTCCCCAACACGCTGTGCACCGACAAGGGCCGGGCCATCAACCAGATGGAAAAAGGCTGGGAGGACACGCTCACCGGCATTCCCAAGGAGATATTCCAGCTCTGGACCGACTACCTTAAGCCGCGCGGCTATCGCATCGCGTATCAGATCATCGACTTCCCCGGCGGCGTACCGGGCGACATCGGCATCGTCATCTCCTGGGGGGATTGAGTGCCGCTCGAACTGGTGAGAGGACCGGATGGCAAAGGACGCGCCCGCGGAGCGGATGAAGCGGAAGGACTATGAGAAGCAATTGGAGAAGCTCCAGATCGAGCTTTGCCATCTTCAGGAATGGGTCAAGGCCCAGAAACTAAAGGTGATCATCATCTTTGAGGGCCGCGACGCCGCTGGCAAGGGCGGGACGATCAAGGCATTGACCGAGAAGGTGAGCCCCCGCGTGTTCCGCGTCTGCGCCCTGCCCGCGCCCTCCGACCGGCAGAAGTCCCAGCTCTTCGTACAACGCTATATCGAACAATATCCGGCCGGAGGAGAAATCGTAATCTTCGACCGCAGCTGGTACAACCGCGCCGGCGTTGAATATGTCATGGGCTTCTGCTCGCCGACCGAGCACAAGCGTTTCCTGGAATTGTGCCCTCTGGTCGAGAAATTCGCGGTGGACGCCGGCATCGTCCTGATCAAGCTGTGGCTGGAGGTCGGGATGGAGGAACAGGAGCTTCGCTTCCGGGCGCGCATCGAGGATCCGCTGCGACAATGGAAGCTGAGCCCGATGGATACCGAGTCGTTCGGCCGCTGGTACGATTATTCCCGCGCGCGCGACATGATGTTCGAGGCGACCGACACCAAGCATGCGCCGTGGCGACTGATCCGCTCCGACGACAAGCGGCGCGCGCGCCTCAACGCTATCTCGCATATCCTGCAAACCATTCCCTACAAGAAGATCAAGCGGGAGAAGGTCAAACTGCCTTCGCGGTCGCATAAGGGGCGCTACAACGACCAGGACAGCCTGCGTGGGCTGAAATTCGTTGAAGAGCGATACTGAAACGCCTGGATTCCGAGATGAGAAAAGGGCTGCGGTGGCGCAGCCTTTTTTTGTAAGCCCGTTTGCTCTGCCTATTTCAGACGGATCGTGACGCCGCCGACCGCAGCCGAGACTTCCGCCCCGATTTTCGGACCACTGAGTTGAAGAATCACGCCATTGGCGTTCTGCAGCTGCACGGCACCTGCACCCGCTGCGACAGCCCCGCCTGCTCCGCCCACAGCGTAGGAACCTTCAATCGATGCCGGCCCTCTGAGATTGAGGGCCCGACCCACGAACTTGGTCGTGGAGGCACCGATTGTGAAGCCCACGCTCATGCCAGAGACAGTGAACGGATACTTCTTGCCCCGGTACAGCAACACGCCCTCGCCGCCACCGACGCCGACGATGAAGCCGCCCTTGGTGAACACGACGGCGACCTGGCCGGTGTCGGCACGCGATGGCGTGCTGAAACCGGCAACGACGGCAAGCGAGGTAGCCAGGACGGCGCCGATAGCAAGCTTTCTCATGATGTCACTTCCCCTTTTGATTGTCGCGCCGGTTATTGAGCCAGGATCATTGCGAAATAGCCGAACACGGTGAGCAGGATGCCCGAGACGGCATAGGCGACCGGGAATCCGATCCAGGGTACCGTGCTCTGGATTTCTACCGCCGCTTCACGACATGGCCCGGAATGCGACCGAGCACCGGCAACGCCGCCCATCAGCACGGCCGGGTTGATCTTGAAGACATGGAAGCCGATCGCCCAGACGATGAACGGCGGGATCGTGCAGGCGATGAAGCCGGCGATGAATATCTTCAAGGCAATCGCGCCGGTGAGCTGCGCCAGCAGTCCGGCACCCGCATTGATGCCGACGATGGACACGAAAACGACGAGGCCGAGATCCTCCAGCACGTTGCGCGCCGCGTTCGGCGTGTTCCCGAAGAAGCGCAGCCGCGACACGATCGAAGATACGATCACGCCGGACAGCAAGAGGCCACCGGCGTTGCCGAGGCCGATCTTGGCGCCGAACGCGGGGAACTCGATCTGGCCGATCAGGAACCCGAGGATCATGCCCACGGCCAGTGTCAAAAGGTCCGTCGACGTATTGGTCCGCGCAATGCGTCCCCACATCTCGCCGAGCTCATTGACGGCCGACTTGAGGCCGACCACCGAGACGATGTCCATCCGCTGCAGTTCGGTCTTGAGACCGGCGGCCAGAGGCACACCACCACGCTCGACCTTGGTGACCTGCAACTGGCCGGCGATCGCCGTGTCGCGGAAGGATTCAAAGGTCCGTCCGACCATCTCCTTGTTGGTGACAAGAATATCCGCCTGATCCATGGGAATGCCCAGCGCTGAGGCATCGGCCACCTCGGGCCCGATCAGGCCCATCTTGTCGGTGAGATGCTCGGTCGAGCCGCCGAGCGCGACGACGTCGCCCTTTTGCAGCACCAGATCGGGATCGGCTCCCTGTGGCTCGCCGCCGCGCGCCACGTTGACGATGCGGTACTCCGGATGGATCGAGCGGAACTTGGCGATGCTCATGCCGACCTGCGCCGGATTTTCCAGTCGATAGGCACGCAGACCAAACTGCCGATAACCGGTCAGGCCGCCGCCCTCGAGATCCTTGACGCCGAAGTCCTTCTCGTACTGTTTCGCCGCCGCCTTGGCATCGATGCCCCACCAGCGCGGCAGGTATTTGCAGATCAGGATGATGCCGACGGTACCCCAGATATAGGTGATACCGTAGGATAGCGCGATCATGCCCGTTGCATCCTCGGGCTTCATGCCCTCAGGCAGCTTGACGACACCCGAGGTGATGGCCAGTTCAGCTGAGCCGATCGCAGCCGACATGGTCTGCGAACCCGCCAACATGCCGCCGGCGGCGCCGGTCGGGAGATCGAAAAGCTTGGCGAAGATGACGACCAGCGCGAGGCCGACAACGCTCGACACCACCGCCAGGAACACGAACTTGATGCCGTCTCCCCTCAAACTGTTGACGAAGGAAGGCCCGACCCGCAAGCCGACGCCGTACATGAAGAGATAGTAGAACAAGCTCTTGGCGAAGTTGTTCAGCTCGAGCTTCACGCCGTAGCTCGAAGACCAGACCGCAAGCCCGGCGCCCACGACGATGGCACCGGCGACCATACCGAGGCCATAACCCTTGATGCTGGCCCGGCCGATATAGACGGCGAGCCCGACGACGAAGAACAGCAACAGATACGGATTCTGCTGCAAGAATGTAAAGAACGCCTGCATGTTCGTCCCCTCCGGATTACGAAGCGGCCTTGAGCTTCGGCGCTGCGGTCGGCTTTGGCCGGCCGAGCTTCGCCAAGGCCTCGGTGCGCACCAGCTTCAGCCCCTCCTTGGCGTCGTAGCCATGGATCTCCTTCACATCGAGCTTGCGCATGAAGTCGATCGTCTCCTGGGTGATGACCTGCCCCGGCACCATGATCGGGAAGCCCGGGGGATAGGGAATCACGAAATTGGCGGAGACGAGCTCGGGCCCGGCCTTCAGCCGCCGGTCGATCTCGGGATCGTTGAGGCGAATGTGCTCACAGCCCACCACGTCATAGGCGGCATAGAAGCCGCTGCGGATGTCGCCTTCATTGGTCTTGGTGCCGGCATCGCCGCGGAAGCTCGGATGGAAATGCGAGAAGTTCGGCAAGTCAGGCACGTCGGTCATCAAGCTCTTGACCCGGGCTTCGAACGTCTTCTTCGCGTTGGCGCCGCCTTGCGCGAGTCCGCGATCGACCTCGCCCGCGATCTCGGCAAGGACGCGGATCAGATGCGCGACGTCGCTGCGGGTGTTGTTGATGTTGGACTGCACCAGCACCGAGTTGCGTGAGGTCTTGTTGACCTGGATGTTGTAGTCGTTGGCGAGGATGCCCTTGAACTGGGTACCGTCGTAGCCGGCCGTGCCGCACACCAGCGTCATTCGGGTCGGATCGAGGCAGAACTCGTCCTCGTCCAGGCTCTTCAGCGTATTTGCCCAGTTGACGCCCGGCGCGAGGTAATCGGTGAAGCCGCTCTGGCGGTATTGCGCCGGCACCATGGCATCGGCGCCGAGAATGCGGAAATACTTCGAGAGCAGCGGGTTGTTGTTGACGGCGTGGCGGATGGCGAGCGCGATCTCGATCGCGTTGGCAACGAGACCGTAGCCCTCCAGCTCCATCTGCCGCCGCGAGATGTCGAGGCTGGCGATGAGCTGCTGGTTCGGACTGGTGGAGGCGTGGGTGAAGACGGCCTCCTTGAACTGCTGCTCGACCGTGTGGAATTCGACGTCCTTGACCGAGAGCATGGAGCCCTGCCGGATCGCCGACATCGATTTGTGGGTCGAGTTGGTCTGATAGACGCGCAACCGGATCTGGCGCGGATCAGGAATCAACCGCGTCTTGAGCAGCACCTCGTCGGACGGATTCTTGCCGAGCTCGGCCTGTTGCTTCTCATAGGCCGCGACCGATTTCGGATCATGCATCCATGCCTCGATTTCGCTGGCAGCCCCCATCGCCGTGCGCCGGCGGAGGAAGGGCGAGAAGCGCGCGAAGCCGAACCAGGCTTCATCCCACAGGAAGATCAGGTCGGGCTTGATGGCGAGGCATTCCTCCATCACTCGGCGGGTGTTGTAGATGTGGCCGTCGAAGGTGCAGTTGGTGAGGTCCAGCATCTTGACCCGCTCAAGCCGGCCGTCGGCCTTGGCGCTGAGCAGCGCCTGCTTGATCGTCTTCAACGGCACGGCGCCGTACATCGAATATTCGGTCATCGGGAAGGCTTCGACGTAGAGCGGCTGAGCGCCGGCGAGCACCATGCCGTAATGATGCGACTTGTGGCAGTTGCGGTCGACAATCGCGATGTCACCCGGCGCAAGCAGCGCCTGCACGGCCATCTTGTTCGAGGTCGAGGTGCCGTTGGTCACGAAGAAGACACGATCAGCGCCGAGCGCGCGCGCTGCCTTCTCCTGCGCCTTCTTGATGTTGCCGGTCGGCTCCAGCATGCTGTCGAGGCCGCCCGTGGTAGCGCTGCTCTCGGCCAGGAACAGGTTCGGGCCGTAGAATTCGCCCATGTCGCGGATCCAGTCCGACTTGAAGATGGATTTGCCGCGGGCAATCGGCAGCGCGTGGAACGTCCCGATCGGGCGCTGCGCGTACTTCTTCAGATTGTCGAAGAACGGCGTATCGTAGCGATCCTGGATGCCTTCGAGGATCGACAGATGCAGCTCCAGAAGTTCCTCAACCGAATAGAAGATGCGGCGGACCACGCTGGCTTCGGGGTTGCCGGCGAGCTCCTCGACGTCGCGATTCGAGATCATGTAGAGATCGAGCTCGGGCCTGACACGCTTGATGATCTGGGCAAGCCGCAGCGCGGACGCGTCGGACTCGTCGTTGAGGCCTGCCGTGGCCGTGATCGAGCGGAGCACCGGCGCGTTATGCCGCGAGCGCAGGCCAAACCCCTCGTTGATGATGACAGCCCCGATGTTGGGGTTGAGCATCGTCGCGCAGAAGGCGTCTTCGAGGCTGCCGACGATGACCGGCTCATAGACGAAGGCATCGACCGGGCGCCGCAGCTTGCGCCATTCGGCAGCAAGCGCCGGCCAGTGGCCGGGAGACAGCCCGGTGACGATCAGCGTCTCGAAATAGGGCCTGCGCGTCGTATGCGCACCGAAGGTCGGTGGGACCAGCTCGGGCACATCGCCGTCGCCCTCGTCCTTCGCGTTCCAGTCGCCGGCATGCTGGCGGAAGGATCGCGTCGCCAACGCCTGAGTGATCCGGGTCGCAAGGGCAAGCGATGTTGCCCCATCGCCGGCGGCCGCCGCTTCAAGCAGCGCTGCCATCAATTGCAGGCCGGGATAGCCGTGAAACTCCTCAGTGACCGAGAGATCTGCCAGTGCTGCATCGTATTTTGCTCGGTCGCCGCCACGAGCCCACGCCTTCGCAGCGTCGACAAGATCACGCCAATCGTCAGCCCGTGCCCCCGGGCCCGAAAAGAACTGATCAATACGCTTCTGTGTAGGCTTGGCGTCTTTGGACATGCGTCTCTCCCGATCCCTGAGGCGAAGGTTGCTGAGAGGATCGTGGGTGCGGCGCCGGATGCACCATTGATCCAAGTCAACGGTCGCGCGCATTCTGAGCAGGCCGCGATCGCCGCGATGCAAGTTGCATCGCAACACGTAGTCGCTATGGCGTTCGACTGCTCGAAGCGTGCTGGTCGCCGCCCAAAACGGCATCCAGCGATCACAGCCTTTGACCGCTGTCGGTCTTCTCAGCCAATCCTTCCGCCCGCAGCAGGTCCCGCAGTTGCGCATGCGCGCCGACGATGCAGAAGCTGGCGTGGCGGAGCGCGAGCTCATCGTTGAGGTCGCGCAGCATGCGCGCGCCAGCAAGGCACCGCGAAAGCTGCGAGGCTTGCGATCTGCGCATAGCGCGCCACATCTCCGCCAGCGAGGGTGCCGACGCTGGCGGCAATCATCAGAGAGATCGCAGACGTCGGACAACCCCGGTCGGGCGGGGCCTTCATCACGTCGCCTCGCGATGCGGCGTCTCGCACCGCAGCAGGACGATCAGCAGCGCGACCACGGGAATGCCGAGCGCGAGATCGGGAATGCCCTTGGTGGCGAAGGCGCCGACGGCTGCGCCAACGCCGAACACCGCGCATAGAGCGAAGAAGATACCGGACCGGCGCAAAGTCCCGGGCGCCGCGCCTCCGGACGTGACCGCAAAAATCGTCTCGATCGCCTGGCGCATGTTGCCGGTGATCATCACCGTGCTGCAATTCGTGCCCTCGACCTTGGTAAAGGACGCGGCCTGCATGGCGGCGACGAGCGATATGCCGAGCGTGCCGGCGAGATCCGGCAGCCGATTATGCAGGATGCCTATCGCGATCAGCAACAGGATCTCGAGCAAGGTGCTGATCGCTCCGGCTCGCTCGCCGACGATGCGGCGCAGCCATGCCGCGATCACGATTCCGACCGCAAACGCCAGGATCGGAGGCACGAAGTGAAGTGCCTTCGGCCAGTCGCCTGCGGTTGCATAGACCCAGAGGAAGACCAGGTTGGCGGTCTGGGCGTTCGCCATCACGCCGTGGATGATCCAGGTATAAGCATCGATGTAGCCGCCGGCAAAGGCGAGCAGCAGAACGATCCCGACCGTCTCGTCGCGGCGGATCGCGCCGGAGGCGACCTCCATAATACTCATGGCGGCAATGCGGGCTGGGGCAGGTTTCGCATGACGTGATTGGCCGCGCCTTGTCGCCGGCAAGGCTTGATCTGGATCAAGCAACCGTCCGCGGTCACGAATCAAATCGGTGGCTGCTGCCGGGGAAACGCAATCATGGATACCGTCAGGTGGATCATCACCGCCGCACCGGAAATCTTTCTGTTGCTGGCCATCGCAATCGGCACCCTGCTCGGGCGGATCAGGTTGCGCGGTTTCGCGATCGGCACCACGGCCTGCATTCTGATCGTCTCAGTCCTGATCGGGCAGCTCGGGACCTTCACGTTCCCGTCCCTGCTTCGCGTGATCCTGTTCAGCCTGTTTGTGTTCACAATCGGCTACCGGTCCGGACCGGAGTTCTTTGCCTCGCTCAGCATGCGTACGCTGGCGCAGGTCGCCATGGCGCTCGTGCTCGGAGGCACGGGGCTTGCTATCGTGCTCGCGTTTGCCTTCAGCTTTCAGCTTGATCCCGGCACCGCGTCCGGTATCGCCGCCGGGGCACTGACCCAATCCTCGGTGATCGGAACCGCATCCGGCGCGCTGGCTCAGCTCGGCCTGCCGAGCGACGTGTTGAAGCAGCAGGAAGCCAATATCGCCGCCGGCTATGCCGTGACCTACGTGCTTGGCTACATCCTCACCCTGCTCTTCGTGCCGTTTGTCGCGCCGAAACTGATGAGGGTCGACCTGAAAGCCGAAGCGAAGAAGCTGGAGGCGGAGCTTTCAGGCGGTGAAGCGCCACCGACCGAGAATTTTGCCTACCGAAAATTCCAGGCCCGTGCCTATCTCGTCTCGACCGCAGCGGGCCGAACCGTCAAGTCGCTCGAGGAAGACCTCGGCAGCCGCACCGTGGTCGAGCGCATTGTCCGCCAGGGCCTGGACGTCGAGCCTCATCTGGATACGACGCTCGAAGCCGGCGACAACATCGTCATCACGGGACGAACCGCCGCCATCGTTGCGGCCAGGCCGATCATCGGTACCGAGATCGACGCGGACGAGATCCTCAAGGCGATCCCTGGCAACGTGGTCGAGGTGCTGGTCGACAACCGCCAGCTTCACGGGCGCTCCATCAAGGACGTGGCCGAACGCGTTGGCGGCAATGCGCGCGGCGTGTTCCTGCGCGCATTGACCCGGATGGGCCGCGTGGTGCCGCTGAGCCCCGATACGCGGGTCTATGTCGGCGACGTCATGACCCTGGTCGGCAGCACGCGCAACATCGAGCGGGCTGCCGCAAATATCGGCCAGATCCTGCGCGCCGGCGACCGCACCGATGTCGCCTTCCTTGCCACGGGGATCGCGGTTGGCCTGCTTGCGGGCCTCGTCAGCGTCAAGATCGGCAGCGTCGCACTGACGCTCGGCGGCGGCGGAGGCGCGCTGATTGCGGGTCTGGTCTGCGGGTGGCTCCGCTCGCGCCGTCCGACGATGGGCGCGCTGCCACCCGCAGCGCAGCAGATATTGAGCGATATCGGTCTCGGCGGCTTCATCGCCGCCATTGGGCTTGGCAACGGCGCCGCCGCCTGGGCCGCGATCCAGGCGCATGGGATGCTGCTGGTCGGCATGGGCCTTGTCACTACGCTGGTGCCACTGATCGTCGCGACGCTCTTCGCCCGCTACGTGCTGCGCATGAATCCGGTCGTGACCTGCGGTGCACTGGCCGGGGCCATGACCGTCGATGCCGCGGTCACTGGCGCATGCGAGGTCGCCGAGAGCCAGACGCCTGTGCTCGGGGTTGCCGTGCCTTACGCCGTCGGCAACGTGGTCCTGACCGTGCTCGGTCCAATCATTGTGGCAGCCACCTACACTGGCTGAGGGAGCGCTCATGCGTGCTATTCACCTGTTGCGCTGGCTGACCGCAGTTCTCGTGGCCGTCGCCGCGGCTCCCACGGCCCGTTCCGCTGATACGACAGAGGCAATCCACATCCAGGAAGAGATCTGGGCTCTGCCCCTGCCCGTGCCGATGTTCGCCTATGTCGTCCGGCCGGTCGGCAACGGTCCCTTCCCGCTGGTGATCATGAACCACGGTGTCGTGCTCGATGCGAAGGAACGCAGCTTTTTCCCACTGGTGGAATTCCGTGATGCAGCGAAATGGTTTGCCAAACGGGGCAACATGGTGGTGGCACCAGTCGGTTCGGGCTACGGCGCGGCAGCGATCGACATACCCGAGCGCGCGATGTTCGGCCTGTTCTTCGCCAAGATCGGCAAGTGCACCAACCCCAATTTCCATGACGCAGGTTTTGCGGTCGCTCAAATCGATCTCTGGATCATCGACTACCTGGCAGCCGAGAAGCGCATCATCCCGAAGGACGTCATCGTCGTCGGACAGTCTGCCGGTGGCTGGGCCTCGATTGCGCTGTCCAGTGTCAACCCGCCGCAAGTCAGGGCGATCATCATCTTTGCCGGAGGCCGCGGTGGCCGCGTCGGGGGCAAGCCGAACAACAATTGCGCGCCTGACAAGCTGGTCGAGGCGACAGCTGATTTCGGCCGGACGTCGCGGGTGCCGATGCTGTGGATCTATGTCGAAAACGATACGTTCTTCGGCCCCGACCTGTCGAAGCGAATGCATGAGGCCTTCACCGCGGCGGGTGGCAAGGCCGAGTACCATTTGGTGCCGTCGTTCGGCAGCGAAGGACATTTCTTGATTGGCTCCCCTGACGCGATTCCGATCTGGTCGCCGCTGGTGGCGAAATTTCTCGACGCGCAGAAATAAGCGCGCAAGCGCCGATCCGAGAGGTGGATTCATGACCAATGCTAGCCATTGCCTGTCGGTCCTGCTGATGGCCCTGCTTGCCACCCCTGCAGTCCCTGGCATCGCCTCGGCAAAACGGAAACCCCAAACCGCCACGACCGCCGAAGCCCCACGTGGTCAGCGCGAGGCAAAGGACATCACCTATGGCGATTGGAAAAAGCTCTGCTTCAAAGCGGGTGGCGCGCCCCTGCTTTGCCGGACGTCGATCACCGGCAGCTTTGCGACCGGACAGCTGGCAGTGCGCATAGACCTGATCGAGCGCGAAGGAGACAAGAGGGCGAGATTACAGATGTTTGTCCCTGTTGGCATGTACCTGCGGCACCCTGCCAAGCTGAGCGTCGATCAGGGCGGCACCTATCGGGTGCCGTATAACTGGTGCGTGACCAATGCCTGCATAGCCGCGGATGTTGCCGACCCGAAGCTCATCAAGGAGATGGAAGCCGGAACGAGGCTCGTGCTGGAGGTCGTCGATTCCAATCTTCTGAAACTGACAACCGCGCTGCCGTTGGCAACGTTTGCGTCCGTTCGCAACGGTGCGCCGGCGCAGACGCTGGAGCAGGAACTCGAGGAATAGCCAGACCGGCAGCTCGGGGCGCGTTTGCACGGATCTTCATCGTGTTCACTTCGTTGCTCCATCGACAAACTGCGTGCAATCGCAGCAAACATCGCGACGAGCTACAGGCGGCACGGCGGCAATTGGTCAGCAAATCGTTCCGGCGACGCAGGTCGGCTTCTTGATTCATATCAATGGTTGCCTCACCGCTTCGAAATCAACTGTCGTCGATGTCACCTCCAGACGGGAGATTAGCGCATGCGGTTGTGGGTCATAGCGGCTGTCATCAGCCTTACGCCGGCTTCAGCTTTCGCCGTCTCGGACTGCCGAGTCACAGGCAATCCATCGGTATTCGGTGTCGACATGACCGCCTATGTCGCAATCAAGTCCGGCGAAACATGCAATTTCCCGATCCGAATTCCAGGCATAATGAACAACGCGGGCGTTGCCAGCAAGCCTGCACACGGGATGCTGAAACAGCTCAACATAACGACCTTCAGATACACCGCGAAATCCGGATACAGAGGCAATGACACCTTTGCGATATATGGCGAAGGCAAAGGTCCGTTCGGCTCGGGCAGATCGGTCATCACAGTGAACGCAACCGTCGAATAGTAGTGAAGAAGCGTGCGTCGGCAATCAAGCGATACAACGCGACCATACAATGTCGTTGGGTCGCGACACGCTACGCCAGCTTGCGACCGATCACGTGGCGTCGTTCAGCAGGCTATGGTTGCGTCTTCCGCTTCTAGCCCAATTCCGAGCGGACCCGCTCGATCGACTCGATCAGTGACTGCGCCGTGAAGGGTTTGGTCAGGTAAGCAACGCAGCCCGACTCGACGGCAATCGAGCGGTGCGTCGGGCTGTCGTTCCCGGTAACATAGATCACCGGTGTGGTGACCCCCTCTTCCATCAGGTGACGGCGCAGATCGATTCCCGACCGGTGACCCAGATTGATGTCAATCACCAGGCAGATTGCGTTGCTGAAATCAACGTGGCCGAAGAGAGCCTCTACGGAGTCGAACAAGAGCACGCCCAATCCATGAGCCCGGAGCAATCGCCCGATGCTCATCCGCATAGACGCGTCGTCATCAATGACGAGAACGGACTTGTTTCTCGGCAAAATGAACAGCCCTTTAGATACCAATTGACATCATAGGCATAGGCCTGCGTCCATCAAGCGGCGTGGGGATCGCGAGTCCTGAACGCGGTCAATCTCGAAAGACGCTGCGCGTTCCAAAGAATCACCTTGTCACAAATCTCTTATGTTTGTCCCTTGGGACACGGCCGCTGCGACGAGGCAAAGCCTACTTAGATACCTACGGGCTGGCTACGTTGGCGTTCGCTTCGAGCAGTCCAAGACGTTCCGCGATTGAAACCAGTTCCGCCAGCGACCTCGCCTGCATTTTCTCCATCACCTGGTGACGGTGCGCCTTGATGGTTCGCTCGGTCGTTCCAAGATCGTAGGCGATCTGCTTGTTGATCTTGCCGCGCACGATCAGGTCGAAGACCTGGCGCTCCCTTGGCGTCAGCAGGCCAAGCAGGGCACGCAGTCCATCGAGCTTGTCGCGAAGACTGCGAGCCTGGGATTGGTTCGCCAGCGCACGCTCGATCGCATCGATCAATTGCGCGGACGAGACAGGCTTGGTCAGGAAATCCTCGGCACCGGCCTTGATCGCCCGCACGGTCGTCTGGGTATCGGCATGGCCAGTGAGAAAAACGATGGGAAGCGATGACCCCCGCTCGAGCAGGCGGCTCTGAAGCTCAGGTCCACTCAATCCTGGTATTTGCACGTCGAGCAGGATGCATCCCTGCTGTTCGTTTCTAGGCAGGCACTCCAGCAGATCCAGAGCCGATGCATAGGTCGCCACTTCAAATCCGGCAAGCTTCAGCCGCCGCTCGATTGCCGTCCGAAAAGATGCGTCGTCATCCACGACGTAGACGAAGCGAGACAATTCCGAACTCCCGATAACGAAAACTTTCGGCAAAACAAATTTCTAATTAACAACAACCCCTGCTTCTCATTCCGTGCACGAGATTGCGCGGCCTGTCCTTTGGTACAATGTCCGTTGGGACAATGTGAGAAACCTCACCTCTATCGTAGATAAACCTGGAGGTGTGAATATTACCTCTCAATTCTCATAATGGAATACCTGACTTAGACCAATTCGCGATCGGCGTTGAGGAGTTGGCCATGTTCGTACGCACGACCGATCCGCTCCTCCGCCCTAATTCGCTCCGCGCCCTGGGAATGAGCAGCGGTTCAAATCCAATTGTCCGCCTGAACGAGATTACATACAAAAAGGGCAAAGAGATCTATGGCGAGAAAGAGCCTGCCGAATACGTCTACCAGGTCAAGACCGGTGCCGTGCGAAGTTATAAGTTGCTATCGGACGGCCGGCGCCAGATCGGTGCATTTCACCTCGCCGGAGACATTTTCGGGCTTGAGAACGGCACGACGCACCGTTTCACCGCGGAGGCCGTCGTCGATACGACAGTACTCCTGATCAAACGGCAGAGCCTGGAGACGGTCGCCGAAAGCGACGCCATGGTTGCCAAGAACCTTCTCGGCATGACCACGACCAACCTCCAGCATGCGGAAGATCACATGCTGCTGCTTGGACGCAAGACGTCGCTGGAGCGGGTCGCCGCTTTCCTGATTGAGATGGACAAGCGGCTAACGGCCGCAGGCGTGCTGGCGCTGCCAATGTCGCGGCGCGATATTGCCGACTATCTTGGCCTGACGCTGGAGACGGTGTCGCGAGCCATCTCGCACTTGCACGAACTCGGAGTGCTCGGCTTCGTTGGGAACACGCAGCGCCAGATCATATTGCTCGACCGTCATCAGCTCGCGAGCCTCGATCTACAGCCCTGAACGCTTCAAACTCCAAAAGGCGACCCGCAAGGCAAGCTTCGCGCGCCCTTCTCCGAGAGCCCCTTCGTTCTGTCGAAAAGGATGAACGCCAGCCCATACGGATTGATGATCGCAAAGAGCGCCCCGAATCCGAACAGGAAATCGGCACCCCACCGCGATGCTGCGAGTTCAGGCATGTGGGCTCAGGTCGTCTGTTGTGCCGCGGCCGAGCATGGGTGCATCGGGTTGGCGAGAGCCCGAAGCAGGCATGTCAATCAGTCCGACCTGATCGAGTGTCTTGCGTAGGATCTCGAACAAGATCGCCGCCGACCACCCAAACAGCAGGACACCGTTCATGGCGGTCAATGGCCCCATCAGCCGCCATTCGCGCACCGGCGTGATGTCGCCGTAGCCGAGCGTAGTGTAATTGACGAAGGCGAAATAGAGCAGATCGGTGCCGGGTGCGGCGGCCCGGACGAGGCCGTACGTCCAAGCCCACACCAGGATTTCCACCGTGTGCGCAACCTTCAACACCGCAGCCGTCGCGATCATCACGCCCATCAGGTGCAGCCTGGGCCTCTCGGTTCGCCGCAGCCCTGCGCTGCGGGCAATTCCAACCGCAACGACCGTGACGAGCGCGTGAAGGCCGATATTGACCGCGCTTACCGAGCCACCGACCAGCAACTGCAACAGCATATGGATCGACCAGACTTCAAACGTGCATAGCGGGCTTGCCCATGGTTCTTGCCTGATCGGTCATCGCTCGCGCGTGGCTCCGCAAGAACTCGGGCTGATGACCATTGTTCATGACAAGCCTCCTTCCAGAGCTGCTGATTACGCGCGAAGTCCTCCAAACCAGGCACCGAAATAGCCGGCATACAGAGCCGGTACTTCAACATTCATCGAGTGCCCGACACCGGGTACAACCACGAGCCGGCAGTCCGGCATCGCCTCGGCCATGACGCGGAGATCGGCCGGAGGAATCCAGCCGTCCCGCTCGCCCCACAGTACCAGGTGCGGATGTCGGATTTCCGCCATGCGCCGCTCCAGTTCGCGGCTTGCTTTTTCCTTGGTCAAATTGACCGGCGTACCGATCCAGACTCCCTCCGAGACGCCGAAGGTCTGCTCGATGATCCGCTCGAAGAGCGCCTGACACTCCCCAAGGCCCGCGCGAAAGCGAGGAATTGCGTTGGCGGCCATGCTTTCCGGAACGAACAGCGAGGACGCCGCCGTGGCCATGACGGTCCGTGTCAGCTCCTTGCTTGCCATCATGGCGCGGAAGACGCCAATCTGGTCGTCGCTAAATGACATGCCCAGCGGCGTTACAGGATCGAGCGCGAAGACGCGGCCGAACCGCTGCGGCTGCATCAGCAGCATCCGCGCGGCGATGATGCCACCGGTCGAATGGGTTGCCAGGTGACAATACCGAATGTCGAGCGCATCAAGCGCCGCCAGCATGTCGTCTGCGTGCTGCTGCATCGCGTAGTTGGAATAGTCAGTCGTAGGCGCTGGCCGATCGCTATCGCCGCAGCCGCGCCAATCGATCCCCACGACGCGGAGATCGCGGGGAAACAGCGGTGCGGCGAGCTCGATCCAATCCTTGCTGGCGAGATTGCCGTGGATGAAGACGACGGTGACATCGCCTTCTCCCCACTCCCGCCAGCCCAGCTGGACCTCGCCCGCCTGCACCATAGACATGGTCGAGTCCTACTTGTTCAGGCCGGCCGTCGGCGCCGCACCGGGCGGCGTCGGCGCGACCGGCAGGGCCGAGACCACCGAACCCTTGATCATGCGGTCTGTGCCAAGCGGAGACGATGTGTCGACCGCTCCCTTGATCACGAAGTCCACGACGTCGACCGGGAATTCCACCGGATTGTCCGTGTGGATGAAATGCCCGGTCTCCGGGTAGATTTTCAGGATCGGCCGGTTGCCGGCATTGGTCATGCGGGTCATGAACGGCGTGATGACGTCGCGTCCGAGGTCCGTCAGCCCGTTGAACGCGGGCGTCGGGATAAACGGCTCCTTGTCGCCGAACGACAGGAAGATCGGCGCCTTGATCTGGGTCAGCCGCTGGTAAAGGTTCTTCGGATCATCCTGCTGCAGCTCCGAGCCGATCGAATAGATGTCGTAGATGAAGACATTGGCCCATTGCTCGAGCTCCTTCGGATTGCCCTTGATGAGCCCGACGCGCTGCTCGGTGTGGAAGCGGGCATATTCGCTGTCGCTGTAGAAATAGCCGCTCTTCGCTGCCGACACCACGTTGGTCTCGGGATCGCGCTTCTTGAAGTAGAAGAAGTCGCGGACGCTCTGTTCCGAACGCCCGATGTAGGCCGAATGCAGCTTGCCGGCGCCGAGCGATTCCAGCGTCACGCCGCCTTCGCCGCCATTTTCCCATTTCGACGGATCGGACAGATCGTACTTGCCGCCGAGACGGAAGTTGGCGATCTCGACCGTCTTCTTCAGCTCATCATGCTGCATTTGCGACGATCGGCGGCTGAACGGCTGTGCAGCTGCGAACGCGGTGCCCAGCAGAAGCAGCAGCAGACTTACACAGCAATTCCGAACGAAATTCTTCCCGGTCATGGGAGCTTCCTCCTGGCAATTTTGTCGAATAGCTAGGTACGCCGTCGCGACCGACCCTTGATTTAACTCAATGGATCGCTTCTTTGGTGGACGAGCGTTGCCATCGTCATCCCTTTGATCCGGATCGTCGCAATGCCCTTTCTCAGTCACGGCTCGTATCGCATCCGTTATGAGCTTGATGGGCCCGCCAATGCTCCTGCCTACGTACTGGTCAACGGACTTACACAATATGCCGAGCTTTGGGCCGCCTATCGCGACGCTCTCGTAGCGCGGCAATTCCGGGTCGCGACCTTCGACCTGCTTGGCCAGGGAGAGTCCGACAAGCCTGCCCTCTTTATCAGTCAGGACGATCAGGTCGCCGCGCTTCATCTCCTGATCGGTGAACTCGGCGATGGGCCGATCTTTCTTGGTGGCATCAGCTTCGGTGGCCTGATCGCCCTGCGCTATTCGATCGAGCATAGCGGGCGGCTGTCCGGGCTGGTACCGATGAGCTGCTTTGCGGAACTGCCGCCGCAACTCTTCCTGCTGGGCAACGCGCTGCGCACTGCGCTGATCCTGGGGGGCACCAGCTACCTTCAGGACCTGCTGCTGCCGATGAATGTCTCCGATCAATGGCTGGGACCGGTATTGGACAAGCTCGATAGCGTGAAACGGCAGGGCTGGCTCGTCAACGACGTCTACGCGCTTCAGAACCTGATGGAATCTTTCCTCGACTTTCAGCCACTGACGCCGCAACTCTCGTCGATCTCCGTCCCGACCATGATCCTCAACGGCGAGTTCGACTTCCTGACGCCGCGGCCTCTGCATGAAACGCTCAGGGTTGAAATTCCGGACAGCGCATTGGTGATCATTCCGAAGGCGTATCATGCGTTTACGCTTGAAAGAGGCGCACTCACGGCCGACCTGCTGGCACGCTTCGCCGAGAACGTGCTGGCCGGGCACTGGCAGGGCAACAAGGCAGTCTGGATCGCCCCGGAAGACCCGGGCGGCGAGCTTACGCCGTTCCCGGCCGGCTACGATCATCTGCGCGCCATCCCGGTGCCGAGGGTGTCGGCATGAGTGAATTTTTCGGCCCGCTCGATTCCGAGGGCCGCGTGCCGCCGAACCAGCAGACGCGCGTCGCGGCCTTCCTGATTTCGGCCCATGGGGCGCTGGCGCGCCAGTTCGCATTCACTCTGCCCATGAAGCTCGACACCGCCTGGCAGACCGAGCTGAACGCACAGTTCTACCGTGAGGCCGAGATCGTCTCGCTTCTGATGCGCGCGACGGCATGGGTGCCTGATCTTGCCCTGGGCTATATGGTTGCATCCTGGGAGACCGCTTGGCTTCCCGCACCGATCGAAGGGATTGCAGACCGTTCTCTTGCAGGAGCGATCCACCTGGCAACGCTCGCGCATGCTGTTCATGCCGGCATCCGGCCGGCAGCCCTGTTGCCGGTGAACGCCAAGGCAGATGACCCCTTCGTCATGGCGCTGCGCCGCATCGAATTCGAGAGCGGCCGGCTGCTGCAAGGCCAAATCCTGTTCCTGAAGGGTCCCGAGTTGGTGCCCTTGCGCGATGCCGTGAGCGCGGCGCTCGAAAAGCGCCACGCCGGCGTGCGCAAGCTCTGGCGGGAAGCGCTGGAAAGCGTCGGTATCACGTTCACGAATGATGCGGAGCGTTGACGCAGATCAAAGGACCGGAGCGACCGCCGACCAACATTCCCGCACCGCCTTCGACGCGCCCCGACCGGAGTCTCAATCATGAAGGCCGTCTCCATCGAAGAAGCCGTTGCCATGATCCCATCGGGCGCGACCGTCATGGTGGGCGGGTTCATGGGCGTCGGAACGCCGGAGCGACTGCTCGACGAGATGGTCCGGCAGCATAAGACCGGCCTGTCCCTGATTTCCAACGACGCAGCGACGCCCGGTAAAGGTGTCGGCAAGCTGTTCGAGGCCTCGCTGGTCTCCCGATTGACCGCGACGCATATCGGTCTCAATCCGAAAGCGCAGCAGCAGATGCTGACGAACCAGATCGCCGTCGATCTCGTGCCGCAAGGAACCTTCGTCGAACGCATTCGCGCCGGCGGATGCGGCCTGGGTGGCATCCTGACACCGACGGGCGTCGGCACCTTGGTTGCAGAGGGCAAGCGCCAGATCGAGGTCGACGGCAAGCCGTTCCTGCTCGAGACCGCATTGCGGGCCCAGTTCGCGCTGGTGCACGCCTTTCTCGCGGATTACCTTGGCAACCTCGCCTATGCGCTGACGTCGCGCAACTTCAACCCGATCATGGCGATGGCCGCCGATACCGTGATCGTGACGGCGGAGCACATTGTGCCCGTCGGCGTCATCGCACCCGACCACGTCGTGACGCCGGCACCGCTCGTCGACTACCTCATTCCGAACGGGTGAGATCATGGATCCGCAGATCGTCATCGCCCGCCGCGTCGCCAAGGAGCTGAAGAGCGGCGACCTCGTCAATCTCGGCATCGGCATTCCGACGCTGGTTGCGAACTACGTGCCCGCCGAGTTGAAGGTGTTCTTTCAGTCGGAGAACGGACTCATCGGCACCGGTCCGATTCCGGAGCAAGGCATGGCGCATCCGACACTGACCGATGCCGGCGGCCGCCCGATCAGCGCACTGCCGGGGGCTTCGGTCTTCGACAGCGCGATGTCATTCGGGCTAATCCGCGGCGGCCATGTCGACGTCACCGTGCTCGGCGGGCTTCAGGTCGATGCGCACGGCCATCTCGCCAATTGGATGATTCCCGGCAAGATGGTGCCGGGAATGGGCGGCGCGATGGACCTCGTCACTGGCGCCAAGCGGGTGATCGTCGCCATGCAGCACGCCGCCAAGGGCAAATCGAAGATCGTCAAGCAATGCAATCTGCCCCTGACGTCAGCACGGCAGGTCGACCTGGTCGTGACCGACATGGCCGTGATCGGTTTCCCCGAGGGCAGGGCCACCCTGCTGGAGACCGCGCCCGGCGTCAGCGTCGGCGAGGTCCTGGCGGTGACGGAGGCCGAGCTCGTCGTACCCGACAATGTTGCGGAAATGAAGATCTGACGAGGCCACGTTCATGCGGATATTCAGCGACTTCAACGAGATCAAATCGGCCGTCGGCACCGAGATCGGAGCCAGCGACTGGGTTGAGGTGACGCAGGACCGGATCAACCAGTTCGCACAAGCGACCTGCGACGAACAGTGGATCCACGTCGACCAGGAGCGCGCGGCCAAGGAGATGCCCGGCGGCAAGACCATCGCCCACGGTCTCCTCTCGCTGGCACTCGCGCCGCTCTTCATCCGCTCGGTCATCGGTCTGAAGGGGCTGCGCAGCACGCTCAACTACGGCGCTGACCGGATCAGATATCTCGCGCCGGTGCCGGCGGGGTCAAAGCTGCGTGGCCGCGTCACCGTGGCGGAGACCGAGGACGTGCCGCCGGACGGCTTGCGTGTGAACTACCATCTCGTGATCGAGATCGAGGGCGGCAAGAAGCCCGCTTGCGTCGCCGAGCTGATCGCCCTGCACTATCGCTGAGCAAAAAAAGGCGAAAACAACCCCATGCACAGTAGGCTGGGGGTTGGATTCATTACGTTTTTCGGTCGGCGACAGTCAGTCAGAAAGACGGTTGCTCCGTCGGGCAAAACACCGGCATAGGTGGCATGATCAGTCCCTCCTCTCCGAGACTGCCGGACGCGACAGCAACAAGCCCGCGTCTCAATCGATGATGTGATAGCCGCCGTCGACGTAGAGCACGCCGCCGGTGATCAGCTTGGCGCCGTCGAGTGCGAGGAACGCCGTGGCATTACCGACATCTTCGATGCTGACGAGACTGCGGGTCGGCGCGGTGGACTGTGCCTTGTCCATCAGATCGTCAAACTCGGGGATTCCGGACGCGGCTCGCGTGGCGAGCGGCCCGGGGGAGATCGCGTGGACACGGATGCCCTTCGGACCAAGCTCGGCTGCGATGTAGCGGACGGCGGCTTCAAGAGCCGCCTTGGCCACACCCATCACGTTGTAGTTCTTCACGACCATCTGGCTGCCGTAATAGGTCATGGTAAACATCGTTCCGCCATTCTTCATCAGTGGCTCGGCCAGATGTGCCATCCGCATGAACGACCAGCATGAGACGTCCATTGTCTTGAGGAAGCCATCTCGGCCGACGTCGACGACACGGCCGTGCAATGCTTCCTTCGGCGAGAAGGCGATCGAGTGCAGCAGGAAATCGAGTTGCCCCCATTCCTTCTCGATGCGCTCGAACACCGCCTCAGTCTGCCCCTCGACCATCACGTCCATCGGCATGAAGATCGGAGCCTCCAGCGCCTGCGCCAAGGGCTCGACGTGCTTTTTGGCCCGATCGTTCAGATAAGTCACCGCGACCTCGGCGCCGAGAGCTCGGAACGCCCTGGCGCATCCCCACGCGATCGACTGATCATTGGCGATACCGACGATGAGGCCCTTCTTGCCCTTGAGGGCAACCTTGCTGTCCGGGAAAACGGGAATCATGACACCCTCTTGGTTCTGGAATCGTGCGATTTGCCGTTCATCAGGAGCGCCAGCGTGTGCTGCGCAATCATCAATTCCTCGTCCGTCGGCACGACGTAGACGGGAATGGCGCTGTCGGGACGCGATATCAGTCGGGCGTGACGCGCATTCTCGGCTGCATCGAGCGCAACGCCGAACCAGCCGAGGTGCTCCGCAACGCGCGCGCGGATGCCGGCGGAGTTCTCGCCAATGCCGGCGGTGAAAACGAAGGCATCCAGACCCTGCAGGGCGGCGGCGAGCATGCCGGCATTGAGCCCGATCCGATAGACGAAGCAATTGATCGCCAGTTTTGCGTTGAAGCTGTCGCTGGCTTCGAGCTCGCGCATGTCGTTGCTGATGCCGGACAAGCCTTTCAACCCGCAATCGCGATAGAGAAAATCCTGGACCTTCGCGGCGGACAGCCCCTTCTCCGACATCAGGTAAAGCACGACGCCGGGATCGAGCTGGCCGGGCCGTGTCCCCATCGGAAGCCCATCCAGCGCGGTGAATCCCATGGTGCTTTCGACACTCTGTCCGCCCTTGATGGCGCACATCGACGCGCCGCTGCCGAGATGGGCGACAATGACCCGCCTGTTCGCGATTGCAGGGGCAATCTGGGGCAGCGTTTTCGAGACATATTCGTAGGAAAGCCCGTGGAAGCCGTACCGCCGCACGCCTTCCGAATGAAGCTGATGCGGTATCGCGTAATGGTCCGCGACCGCACTATGCGTACGATGAAACGCCGTATCGAAGCAGGCGACCTGGGGCAGCTTCGGAAAGTTGACGAGGATCGAGCGGACTGGAGCCAGATTATGCGGCTGATGCAGCGGTGCCAGCGTGACCAGGCGCTCGAGCCGAGCCACCACGCCATGATCGATCAATACCGGCCGGTCGAACTCGGGGCCGCCATGCACGACGCGATGCCCGACTGCAAGCGGATTGATCTGCATCTCGTTTCGCAGCCAATCGCCAGCGACCTCCATCGCGGCCGGAACGTCTGCCACTGCCTCGATCGGATAGCAGCGGTCGGCCAGCGAATCGCCGCTTGCACCGCTGGCCCGCAGGCGCGGCCGCGTGCCGATGCCATCCATCTGGCCTTTGATCTGACGGCGAAGGGTGCCCTCGCCCTCGACCGAATAGACCTGGAACTTCACACTCGATGAGCCGGCGTTGACGACAAGGATCGTATCCATCGCGATCACGCGGCAATCGTTGGCGTTTTTAGTCGTCTCGCGTTGGCGTAAAGCGCAGCGACCGCGCAGGAGGCCATTCGCGCACGTGGCGCGTCGGCGCGCGAGGTCAGAACAATCGGCACCCGGGCGCCAAGCACGACACCCGCACCATCCGCCTTGGCAAAATAGGCGAGGTTCTTCGCCAGCATGTTGCCGGCCTCGAGATCGGGGACGACCAGGATCTGAGCCCTCCCCGCAACCTCCGACTTGATGCCCTTGATGCGCGCCGCCTCCGGATCGATCGCATTGTCGAAGGCCAGCGGACCGTCGAGCAGTCCGCCGGTAATCTGGCCGCGATCGGCCATCTTGCAGAGCGCTGCAGCCTCGATGGTCGACGGAATCTTGGAAGTTACGGTCTCGACGGCGGAGAGGATGGCAATCCGAGGCAGCTTGCCGAAGCCGGTCTGCGTGTAGAGGTCGATTGCGTTCTGGATGATATCGCGCTTGGCATCGAGATCCGGGAAGATGTTGATGGCCGCGTCGGTCACAAAGATGGTCTCGGCATAGGCCGGCACATCCATGACGAACACGTGGCTGATGCGCCGATCGGTGCGCAGGCCGCCGACCTTCGCCGTGACGGCACGCATCAACTCGTCGGTGTGCAGGCTGCCTTTCATCAGCAATTCGCCTCTGGCGGCATGAATGAGTTCGACGCCCTTCGCTGCCGCGGCGTCGCTATGCGCGGCATCGACGATCTCATATCCGGAGATATCGACGCTGAACCTCGCGGCCGTCTCCCTGATCTTGCCAGCGGGCCCGACCAGCACCGGCACGATGATCCCGGCCTGGGCGCTCTCGACCGCGCCGCGGAGCGAGGTCTCGTCGCATGGATGCACCACGATGGTCGGGGCGGGCGACGCCGCTCTGGCTGCCGCGATCAGCCGATCATATTTGCTCGGAGACTGTGCAGGTCTCGTATCGGCTGACATGATGTCGCCCTCCATCCTTCCAATATGCTTCAGGACGCCCTCGCCTTGGGGTCGAAAGGGGCGACGTTCGACGTTGCCTCCTCTCCCGAATCCACGCCGAACAGTTCGGCAATGCGCTTCAGGCGGTCGGCGCGCTCGCCCGAGATCGCCTCGCTGGCCGACAGCACCTGGCGGATGGCGGCAAATGCTGCGCGCCTTTGATTCAAGTCGTCGGGCAGCAGCTTGGGAATCGCGGCCAGCGTTGCGTCCTTATCCAGCAGCAGCATGAAGAACTGCTCGCGCACCAGCGTCTTGAACTCGGCGAGCGTCACACGCGCGCCGCCATGTTCGCGGCGAACCTGGCGCAAGGCCTCGATGCTGCGCTCGTCGACCATGCCTCGCGCCGAGCCCACGTAAAGCAGCGCACGCAAGGCCGCTTCGCGGAGTCCGCCCTCACCGATTTTCGCCTTCAATTCGGCGATCCGCTGCTCGAGCATGGCGCGGTGTTCGGGCGACATCTCCCGCTGGCGTGATGGCTCAGACTTCGGATCGATCCCGACGGCTGCCTGCAAGACCGGCGAACCGTAGACGTTGAGGAAGATCGCTTCGCTGAGCGCCTCCTGCGAGTCGCGCCAGCTGTCCAGCACGTGCACGATCTGCTTGGACATCTGCTCCTGGAACGCCAGGAACGGATTGTCCTTCGCGACAGGCTTGCGGTTCTCCTCGACCCCCTCTGCCGCGGACTTCACCATCGCCATCCAGGGATTCTGGCTGCTGAGCGCTTCATACTGGAGTCGCAGCGGATGCAGATTGCGCATCGTTTCGGCCAACTGCGGGGTCGTCATGCTCTTGATCCAGGGCTGGACGAATTTCTGGTAGGCAGCAAGATTGAGTTCCGAAACGCGCTTGGCAGCCGCGAAACGTCGCTCGTCCTCGGGCGAATTGCCACCCATGGCGCGGATATCGTCGAGCGTGCGCGCCTCGCAGCGCATGACCCATTGGCCGACGACGAGATCCGAACTCGTGGTCTCCTCGCCCTTGGCTTCGAACGTCGCCTCGTAGAGCCCCGGCGGCAGCACGTCGATCAGGTCGATATTGCTGGAGAATTCGGCATGCTCCTTCTTGGCGACACCGCCGGAGACGAAAATGCCGAGGTGCCCGATGCTCTCGTGAACCGTGTAGACGATGGTCTGCCCGTAAGCCCTGATCTCATCGACGTCGGCATAGCAATCGAGGATCCAGTCCAGCGCTTGCTGCGGCGGCGTGACGTTGTCGCCCTTGGAGCAAAACACCAGGATCGGCGACCTGATGTTGCGCAAATCCACCTTGCGGCCGTCGGACATCTCGATCTTGCCCGCCGCGAGATTGTTGCCGACGAACAGCTCGTCGACGATGAACTGGATCTCCTCGGCGTTGAGATTGACGTGTCCGCCCCACCAGCGTTCGAACTCCAGGTAGCGGTCGGCTTCGGTGTCGACCTTGGAATAGACGTTGTATTGCTTGGTCCAGAGCGTATTCGAGGGATTCTGGCTTTCGAAGTTCTGCACCAGCCACGCGCCGTCGAACTTGCCGGCGCCAAGATCGCTGGTCAGCGCGGTCAGCCAGCTTCCACCAAGCAAGCCGCCTGCATAGCGCATCGGGTATTTTCCGTGCACGCCAGCCCAGTAAGCGAGCGGGGCCCCGGCAATGATCAGCGGACCGAACAATTCCGGCCGTAGCGAGGCCAGGATCATGACGGCCCAGCCGGCCTGGCAATTGCCGATCACGCAGGGCTTGCCATCGGCCTGCGGATGCAGGCTGATGACTTTCTCGACAAACAGCGCTTCAGCTCGCGCGATCCGCTCGATGGTCTGTCCCGGCATCGGCTCCGGCAGGAAGCCGACGAAATAGCAGGGATGCCCGGCCTTCATCGCGACGCCGATTTCGCTGTCCGCCTTGAAGCCGCCGATGCCCGGACCGTGGCCGGCGCGCGGGTCGACCACGATGAACGGCCGGCGCTCAAGATCGAGTTCCACCCCCTCCGGCGGGATGATGCGCACCAGCGCGTAGTTGACCGGCTCGTCGAGCTTGCGGCCGTCCATGATCAATTCGGCAGCATATTGCAGCACATGCGGCGCGGTCTGCGCGACGTGCTCGCGATATTGGTCACCGCGCTGGCGCATGATGTCGAGAAACAGCACGCTGCGCTGGCCTGCATCGACCATGTATTCGACAGCGGAGGCAACGACCCCGGACAGCGGGCCGCCGGGCAGGCTTGGGATTTCCATCGGCATGTTCGGACCTCATCACGGCGCCGCTTGATCCAAGACGCCCAGAGGAGGCCGACGTTGATTTAGGTCAACGTTCGAGGGTTGCTTGCCGCGCCGGGCTGGCGCGGTCGGTCCTGATCCAGGCCACAGCAAGCTCCCAGGCCACCGACAGGATGATCGGCCCGATGAAAAGACCGATGATCCCATGGCCCAGCGTGCCGCCGATCACGCCGATGAAGATGACGAGTGTCGGCGTCGTCAAGCCGCGCCCCATCACCATCGGCTTCAATATATTGTCGAGGATGCTGACTGCGCCGAGGAACAACGTCAGCAATACGGCCGTGGTGACGTCCTTGTCGGTCCAGATCCAGACGAGGACGGGGAGCACGACGAGGGCGGCGCCGATCTGGACGATCGAGAGAAGCAGCACCACGAGCGCCAATAGGCCCGCGATCGGGATGCCCGCCAACTTGAAGCCGATACCGGCCAGCAACGCCTGGACGACCGCGATGCCGATCACGCCTTGCGCTACCGCCCGAATGGTCGCGCCTGCCAGATCCAGAAAGTGCTCGCTCTGCTCGGGTACGATCCGCGACAGAAAGCCCCTGCCTGCCGCGACCAGTTGCGCTCCATACGGGAAGATGAATCCGGCGACCGCGACCGAGAGCAGAAACTTGATCGTGCCTACGCCGGCATCGCCTGCGAGACCAAGCAGCGTGCCGGCGAATGGCTTGAGATACGGCGCGATCATTTGCAGAACCGGTCGCAGATTGGTCGAGGCCTGATCCCAGAGCTCGTAAAACTGCGTCCCGATCAAGGGCCAGCTCTTGATCGCCTCGGGCGGCGACGGAACCGCCAGTTCGCCGACCGCCAATTGGGCTGCAAAATCCTTGATTCCGTCCGCCGCGCCGAGGCCGAGCCAGGCCGCCGGCCCGATGACGACGGCGAAATTGGCCGCCGTGAGAATGGTCGCCGCGAGCTTCGGGCGGCCGCCCAGGAGCTTGGCCAGCAGGACGAAGGCCGGATTGAGCGCGACCGCGAGCACGAGGGCCCAGACCAGAATCGTCACGAACGGGCGGACCAGGTAGAACGTCCAGAAGATCAACAGCGCGAGTAAGCCGAGCCGGATCACCAGCTGGATCACGTCCTCTCCGGTGAGAAGCTGGCGAAGTGTCTTCACGGACGTGCCCTCAGCGATAGCCGCGCATGCAGCGGAAGGCTAGCCCGGGGTGTCTTTCGACCGGCTTGATCCAGATCAAGCGGAGTGCGGGCGCCCCTGCGTCTCATGAGCGGCATTCCCGGCAGTACGCTGTCCGGCCCGCTGAGACGAGAGCCCGCATGTCGGACGTCGCCACCTACAACGTATGCGAGCACCTGCGGGACGGCAGCCGGGTCGAAATCCGGGCGCTTCGGCCGGACGACGAGGCCGACATGCTTGATGCACTGGACCAGACCAGCGCGCAATCGTTGCAGCGGCGATTTTTCGTCACCAAACGCCATTTCTCCGACAAGGAGCGCGCGTTCTTCATGAATATCGACTTCAGCAATCACGTCGCGCTGGTGGCCGAGGCCGAGCAGGCCGGCCGTACAATGATCATAGGAGGCGGCCGTTACGTCGTCTTTGAGCCCGGGAGAGCCGAGATGGCGTTCGTCGTCATCGATGCCTGGCAGGGCCGCGGCGTGGGCGCCCTGCTGGCAGGTCACCTCACCGCACTCGCTCGCAAAGCCGGGCTCAAGGAGCTGACGGCAGAGGTGCTGCCGGAAAACAGCGCCATGCGGCGCGTATTCGAGAAGCTCGGGTTCAAAGCCGCGGCCACGCCAGACCCTCAGGCGATTCACCTGGTGCTGAAGCTGAGCTGATTGGATCAAACCGGGTCCACAACGCAGCGCGGATCCGACCGGCCTGCCCTGCGTCACTGCATGAGCCACTCATTTCCTTTGATCCAGATCAAGCGCGAGGCGTTCCCCCCGCCGAACCCTCCACATCAGCGGACGATCATTTACGGACATCAGATGGTCAGGTTCAGACTACGCAAGCTTGTCTTCGCATTGTTCGGCGCAACGGCTGCGATTGGAGCAGCCGAAGCCCAGGTCATGGTCGACGTTTCCAAAATTACCTGCGATCAATATATCACGCAGCGCATTACCCACAGCCAGACCGTCAATGTCTGGCTGAGCGGCTTTTACGCCGGCCGGCGAAACAATCCTATGGTCGACACTCAGGCTCTCAGCCGCAACGCCAACAGAGTTTCGCGGTTCTGCGAATCCCATCGCGACATGCAGCTTCTCGACGCCGTGGAAGCGGCAATGAAGTGACGCGATGCCACCTCTCGGTCAAACTGGTAATCCCACGCGTTGACCTCATCGAGCTCGCTGGCAAGACCGGGTTACGGCCAGGGCAAGCGGAGGTGCTCGCCGGCGCTGAACGTCTTCCGCAAGCCAGGCTTCTCGAGCCGGCCTCCGGGAGCTTTTGGCATGAAATCGCGTTGTGACGCTCCTTTAGGGGATCGTCCACTTGACGCTCACGCTCAACTCGTTCTCACTGGCGGCGGCCGACCGGTTAATGTCATTGGGCTTCCTCCATGCCGGTAGATTCTCCTCACGACTTCCCGCTCGTAATCTCGTCGATGCCTCCGACGCGCCAGCAGCGGGTCGCGGCTTCGGCTGCCGCGATCATCCTGCTCGTGATCGCCGTGCTGGTTGCTCCGTTCGCCCACCTTCAGCTCGCACGGCTCGACGTGTTCGTTCCGGTACTCCAGACGGTTCTGAGCCTGGTCGACCTGCTCACGGCGATCCTTTTATTTGCACAATACGCGATTCAGCCCCACAGGGCGCTGCTTGCCGTGGGCAGCGCTTACATCTTCAGCGGCGCCATGGCCTTTCTGCAGACGCTGACCTTCCCCGGCGGGTACGGGCCCGCCGGCGTGATCGGCGACGGCAACAACAGCCCCGCCTGGTTCTTCGTGCTCTGGCATACGACTTTTCCTCTCTGCATCATGGCTTACGCCTTCCTGAAGGACGAAAAGCCGACCTCTCGAATTTCGCCGGCGAAGAGCCTCGCGATGACGATCTGCGGCGTGGTGGCGGCGATTGCTGTGCTGGCCTGGCTGGTGACGGCAAACGTCGCACTGCTGCCGCCATTTTACACGGGCAGCATCACGCAACAGACGCGGTTCGGAAACCAAATCAATATTGCGCTGTGCCTGCTCGGCGCGATTACGCTCGCCGTCCTGTTTGTCCGCCGACGCACCATTCTCGACCTCTGGTTGATGGTGACCTTGCTGGCCTGGATTCCGAATTTCCTGGTCGCGGCGGTCGCGAGCTCGGTCCGCTTTTCCCTGGGTTGGTATGCCGCGCGTGGCTTCGCACTCGTCGCGAGCTCACTGCTGTTGAGCGTGCTTCTGACGGAAACGGCATTGCTCTACTCGCGCCTCGCCAGCGCGTTGACGATGCTACGACGAGAAAGGGGCAACCGGCTCATGAGCATCGACGCGGCCACCGCGGCGATCGCCCATGAGATCAGATCGCCATTGGCGTCGATTCCGCTAAACGTCGAGGCCGCGCGCCTGCAGCTTGGTATGGAGCCTCCAGACTTGGCCAACGTCGATGTCATTCTGCAGGACATCGAGACGGCAAGCCTGCGGGTCAATGCAACGATCTCAAGCGTCCGAGAGCTGTTCAAGGGCTCAGGGACCGTTACGACTACCATCCACGTGGAAACCGTTGCGTTGCAAGTATTGCGCCTCCTCGAGCACGAACTGCAACTCCACAAAATTCAGGTCGCGGCGATTTTTTTCACACCAGGCCACTATGTGCACGCAGACCCCACGCAGGTTCAGCAGGTCATTCTCAACCTGGTGAAAAACGCGATCGAGGCAATGAGCCCTGCATCGGGCAGGCGGGAATTGACATTATCCTCACGGTCCGAGCGCGGCTCTGCGCTCCTGATCGTCCAAGATACAGGACCCGGTGTTGCTCCCGCGGATCAAGAGCGAATATTCGAACCGTTCTTCACCACGAGGCCAAACGGCATGGGTCTGGGCCTCGCGGTCTGCCGAACGCTTCTCGAAAGAGCGGGCGGCAAGTTGGTTCTTGCTCGATCAGGCCCCGAAGGGTCGATCTTTGAGGTCAGACTTCCCCTCGCACAGAATGAATTCAGCGCATCCAAGCACGATCAGGGGCGGGACCTGGCATAGGCGAGGTCTCGGTTGTTCTCGACCTGTTTCGACGGTTGTCGCACGAGGCGATTCCGCCGCCCCTTGCGACATAGATCTCCTCACAACACGTGCTCCCACCGCGCTGACGAGAATTTGGAGTTCGTACACAAGCCCTTCCGGACGATAGGTGACTTCCACACGATCGGCGAACCGCTTCGCCATTCCGCTCAGAACGGTACTGCCCCAGGCTTAAATCACGGGAGCCGCAAGGACAGCCGTGATCTCGTCGACCGTCCCGCACAGCTCCGAGTCCTTCTCGCCAGGGTGCGCGTCAGGCTTGGCGTCAGGCTTGGCTTCCGGCTCGATGTTCAGATGGCGGCGACGTCCAGCTTCGAGCCGTCGACCAGACGTGACAGCCGGAATGGTGTGGGATCGACGCTCGGCGTGTCGTTGACGACAAGCTCCGCGGCCAGATAGCCGAGCCCCGGACCCAAACCGAAGCCGTGCCCCGAGCAGCCCGCCGCGAGGACGAGGCCTTCCACCCCGTCCACCTGCGACACCACGGGCACTGCGTCCGGCGTGCAATCGACGAAGCCGCCCCAGGCGCTATCGATCTTGATTTCGCCAAGCTGGGGGAAGGTTTTCCGGACACTCTCCACCACTTGGCTCACCAGCCATTTCAAGGGAGGAGGATCCAGCACGCGATTCTGTTCGAAGATCCGATCGTCGTTGGTCAGCAGCGCCGACATCGAATCCGGCCCCGAAACGAACGATCGGCCGACGCCGAGCCTGACGTTCTTCAGCCGACGCAAAAACTGCGGCATGAATTCCCGGCTGTACCGGATCGCCTGGGGCGTGATTTCGAGGTTCGCCTTGCCGCTGATCGCAAGCGTGTAGCTGCCGTCCAGCCGGCGCGTGATCGTGCAGTAAGGCGTGGAGACTGCCTCGCCTATATTGATCGTGGGGGTGGAACGCAGCGCGGTCTGCCGGATGCTCGCTTGGGGGAAGCTGATCCCGAGCGGCCGAAGGAAGCGCGAGGACCAGGCGCCGGCGGCGCACAGCACCACGCTGGTTCTGATGTAGCCCTTCTCCGTGTGCACGCCCGCAATCTTGCCATTGGCCAAATCGAGCGCGCGCGCGGCGCATCCCTGGTGGATCGTGGCGCCCAGCACTCTGGCCGCATCGGCGATAGCCGGCGCGGCGAGCGCAGGTTCGGCCTTGCCGTCTCGCTCCGAATAGGTCCCGCCGACCCATTTGTCGCGCGCTTCGGGGACTCGCTCGGCCACCTCCGCCCGGCTCAGCACGCGGGTATCGACGTCGTACTCCCGGGCGACCTCGCGCCACTTTTCCCAGCCGGCGAGCACAGCCTCGTCATGGGTCGCATAGACGAGACCGCAGCGTCGAAATCCAAGGTCCCGATTGATATCGCGCGTGAGCTCGTCCCAGAGCCGCATGGAGAGCACCGAGAGCGGCAATTCGCGCCGGTCGCGGTTCTGCTGGCGGCACCAACCCCAGTTTCGGCTCGATTGTTCACAGGCGACGTGGCCCTTCTCGAGGAGCGCCACGGAGAGGCCGCGCTTCGCCAGGTAGTAGGCGGCCGTAGTGCCGAGGATGCCGCCGCCGACGATGACGACGTCGGCCTCGGCCGGAAGACGCTCATCGCTGTGAATGCGCTCGACGTGGGGCGACATGTTCCAACGAACCTCGGCTGCCAAGAATGCGGAAGCAAAATTCCGATCAGCCCTTCATCGCACGATGCACCCGATAGAATGTGCTGAAATCATCCAGGACTTCGCAAGATGTTCGGGTTTTTGGCCGCTTGATTGATCGAAGCTGCTCTCGGTAGATCGCTGGCCTTCATCGGTAAAATCCGAGGACGGCCTTGGTCTCAAGATACTCCTCCATGCCCTCAAGGCCGTATTCCCGGCCATTGCCGGAGCGCTTGTAGCCGCCAAAAGGCGCGTTGGGGTCCCAGTCGGGATGGTTGAGATGCACTTGACCCGACCGGATCTGATGGGCGACCGCCCGTACCATCTCCATGTCAGTGCCTTGTACATGGGCACCGAGACCGTAGACCGTGTCGTTGGCGATCTCGATCGCCTCCTCCACGGTGTCGTAGGGAACGATCGACAGCACCGGGCCGAAAATCTCCTCCTGTGCGATCCTCATGTCGCGACGGACGTTCGAGAAGATCGTCGGCCGCGCATAGAGGCCAATCTGAAGATCGTCGGGCCGCCCCGGCCCGCCCATGACGAGCTTCGCGCCTTCCTTCAGACCGATGCTGATCATGGTCTGCACGCGCTCGAACTGCGGCCGGTTGGCGATCGGGCCATGGGTCGTGCTTTCCGCAAGGGGATCGCCAACCACCAGTTCTGAAGCAGCCGCTGCCGCCAAATTCTCGACCTCTTCCATGTGCGAGCGGGACACGAGCATGCGCGTCGGTGCGCTGCAGGATTGGCCGAGATTGCGAAAGGCGGCGCCGACGCCGAGCGGAACAGCACGGCTGAGATCGGCATCGGGCAAAATGATGTTCGGCGACTTGCCGCCGAGCTCCTGGGCGACGCGCTTGACGGTGGGCGCCGCCGCCTGCGCGACGAGAACGCCGGCCCGGGTCGAGCCGGTGATCGAGATCATGTCGACCTCTGGATGCGACGCCAGAGCGGCGCCCACGATCGGACCTGTCCCATTGACGAGGTTGAAGACGCCGGGCGGGCAACCGGCATCGTCCATTACCTCAGCGAATAGCAACGCGCTCAGAGGCGATAATTCGCTCGGCTTCAACACCACCGTGCAACCGGCCGCGAGCGCGGGGCCGACCTTGGCTGTGATCTGGTAGAGAGGCCAGTTCCAGGGGGTGATGAGACCGCAGACCCCGATCGCCTCGCGCATAATCGCGGTGCTGCTGCGTCGGGTGACGAACGGATAGTCCGCGAGATTGTCGCGTGCGACACGGATATGTTCGGCAGCCAGCGGCACCTGGGCTCGCCGCGCATAAGTGATGGCAGCTCCCATTTCGCACGTGAGAGCCTGCGCCAACAATTCCAGCCTCTGAAGGAGCAAACCATGAACCCGGTCGAGCAGCGCCGCTCTGTCGGCAGGCGGCGTCATGGACCAGCCGGCGAAGGCTCGTCTGGCGGCTGCGATGGCGCAGTCCACATCATCGTCATCGCCGAGCGTAACCTCGGCGATCGGCTGCTCCGTCGCCGGATTGACGACGGTTGCTGCTGCCGCAACTGATCCGATCGGCTTCCGCCATTCTCCGTCGATGTAGAATTTTCCGAGGAAGCCGGCTTCCGTCAGGTGTCGGAGGGGAGAGGTCATTGGAAGCGATCCTTGATCCGATAATAGGTGCCGACCGCCTACCAGCCGCGCATTCGTCGCCATCGCGCTTGGATCATTTCGCTGCCGCCGGAGACGACGTTGTAGAGCTCGTGTTGCGAGGCCGTTGCGCAGGCGTGATTGGGCAGGATCCTGACTTTTGCGCCGATCGGAAGATCCGGCAAAGCCTCAGCCGATCGGGGCCTGATGGCGAGGATGCCGTGCTCCTGACTTGCCTGCACGACCATAAGGTCGGGATAGATCTTGCCGGAGAGATCGCAGACGAGGCCGTACCCCCGATCGACCCGCTGCGCCGCGGTGCCGCGATCGCGCGACAGCGCCATCCAGCCCGCGTCGACCAAAATCCAGCCCTTCTCCGGCTTCGTGCCGATCACGGTGGCGAGCACCGAGATTGCGATGTCATCGGTCGTGCAGACACCGACACCGTGCATCACGAGGTCGAAGAACATGTAGACGCCGGTCCGCACTTCCGTGACGCCGGTCAGGTCTCTCGCGAAATGGGCAGTCGGGGTCGAGCCGACGCTCACGACAGGGCACTCGTGCCCCGCCGCCCGCAACACCTCCGCCGCCGCGACCGCGACCGCCCTTTCATTTTCCGCGGCGGCGATGAGGGCCTCGGGCGTGCAGAGGCTGTAGGACTCGCCGGCATGGGTGAGAATGCCGGCGAGCTTGACGCCGGCTTCGGCCAGGGTGGCCGCGACCACGCCGAGCTTGGGATCGGTGGCGGTCAGCCCACCGCGGTGACCGTCGCAGTCGATCTCGATGAAGGCGGACGGGATCACGCCGGCGGCGCGACCGGTCGCACCCAGCATCGTCGCCTGTTCAGGGGAATCGAGCAGCACCTTGAGATCGATGCCCGCCTTTCGCAGACGCATTGCTCTCTCCGCGGTGTGCGGCGCCAGTCCCACGGCATAGGTCATGTCCCGGAAACCGTGCTGGGCGAAGTACTCCGCCTCCGCCAAGGTGGAGACGGTGATTGGCCCGGGACCCGACCGATGAGCGCGTCGAGCAACGTCGATGGATTTGGCCGTTTTCATATGGGGACGCAGCACGACGCCGCGCGCTTGCATACGCGAAGAGAGGCGGGCGAGATTGCGGTCGAGCCGGTCGCTGTCGAGCAAGAGGGCCGGTGTTGCCAGCGCGCCGACCGTTTCGGCCGTCTCACCGTTTCGGATATCTGCCCCGCGCATCTCCTGGCGTCGCACGTCGATGTCTCCTAGCCGAACGACTGGTTGGCGAGCGCGAAGAGGCGCGCCGTTCCGGTTGAGGGCGCGGGTGTCCCCAGGATCATGGTGGTGGCATCGCTGACTTGCTGCAGGCCGATGCCTTCGAGCCACTCTCCGAGCTGCGATGTGGCAGAGGTGTCGATGCGGACGAAAGCACGCTCGAGACGTGCGAGCGCAGCCTCGATCAGCGCGCGGGCATCGGCCGGGCTTTCGGCGACGACAGGGCCGATGACGTGTCCGCGGCCGAAGAGGCGGCAGATGGCGTAGCCGCGCGGCGTGCCGTCACGCAAGAGAACATAGCCATCACCGCTCTGGAGGAGCCGATCCAGCATCCGTTGCCTGTCCAAACCCGTAGCATCCTGATCGAGCCGCGTGATGGCCTCAAAATCCGATACAGCCATCGGCCTGATGAAGCCGGAATGCGGCGCCTCAAAACGCCCTCTTGGGATACCGTGATGCTGATGGATGATCCCGATGGGGACGAAGCCGCGGCGCCGGTAGAGCATGATGCCTTCGGCCGTCGAATTCAGCGCGATGGATCGCGGACGTGCCGACGCCAGCAACGCATCCATCAGCCGCGCCCCATAGCCGCGGCCCTGAGCGGCTTTCGCGACGATGATCATGCCCGCGGACGCGTGGGTGTCGCCGTACGGCCACCAAGCCGCTGTCCCGATCACCACACCGGCACGCTGCAACACAAAGCCATGGCCCAACTGCAGCGCGACGTCCCAATCCTCAAGCCGATAGGGCCAGGACATCTCTTGCGAGAGCTTTAGGGCACCTTCCAGATGCGCTCTGACGAAGGGAACCAGGGCCACGTTCTCTTCGACACGATCTCCGTCCTGGTATGCTGCTCTTGTCATGACGCGTCGATGTTTCTTGCTCGGAGTTGCCCGACTAATCGCCAGTGGCCGACAGGAACGACGGCTATCTGATGATCCTCTGATCGTCTGCAGCGTATCTTGAGCTCGACGGCATTATGCGAGCAACCAGGAGCAAAGTTCGGCATAGTATTTCGTAGATGATGCAGCATCGCATCCAATATGCCGTCAACGGCTGGCGCGCCACATCGCGATTCGGTCACGCATCCGATAGCCCTGAATGAACGCAGGCATGAACCAAGGATTGCCGCGATAGAACGGGATGAAAGCCGGAGGCCGGAAATCAAATGCACTGCGCGCCCGCTCCTCATGTCCCATCAGCTTGTGGGCCGCATGCATGCCAATCCATGGCGCCCAGACCACGCCGGAACCGCAGAAGCCGGTGGCATAGACGATGCCGTCCTTCTCGAAGATGCGGGGTATCATGTCGCGGTTCATCGCCACATTGCCGAACCAGCTGTGTGAGAGGCGAACGGTCTCGAGCTCAGGAAACAGATTGACCAGCCCCCTGCGCAGAAGCAGTTTCGGAGCCACGGGATCGCCGACGCGCGAGCTGTCACGTCCACCGAGCAGAATGCGTTTGCCGTCGGGCGATGGACGGTAATAGAAGCCGATCTCTCGGTTCTCGGTGATCATCATGCGTTTCGGCATCAGCCGCGCCATGACTTCTGGCGCGAGCTCCTCGGTCGCGATGATCCGGCTGCGAACCGGGACCAGCCTGCGGCGCAGGAAGGGGACGACGCCATCGGTATAGCCGTTCGTACAAACCAGCACCTGACGCGCCTCTAGCGCGCCGGCTGAGGTCACGACGCGGAATCCGGAGCCATCCCTCTCGATCGAGGTGACTGGTGTTCGGCCGTGGACGGCCACCCCCGAAGCGAGTGCGACACGCAGGAGTTCTGCGTGGAATTTCGCCGGGTGCAGCCCGCCGATGTCCATCCGAACCGTGCCGCCGCGGTAGACATCGGTACCGATGTACTTGCGCTGCTCGGCATAGGGAACTGCATAAGCCTCGATTCCCAGCTTCTTCGCGAGTCTCTCCGCGCTGCGTGCCATGGCTTCGCATTGCTCGTATCCAAACGCGCCTTTGAACTGTCCGACCAGCTGGAAGTCGCAGGCGAGCCCTTCCGTCTTGATGAAATCGTAGAGGAATTCGCGCGCGGCCTTGCCCTCCGCCTCGATCGCCAGCGCCTTCTCTTCACCGAACCGCCGCGCCAGCGTGTCGTAGTCCGGCCGAATGCTTCCGCTGGTGATTCCGCCGTTGCGTGTCGAAGCTCCCTCGCCCGGATTCATTGCGTCAAAGGCCGCAACCGAGCGTCCCTCGCGCGCCAGCATCAACCCGGCCGCGAGTCCTGCATAGCCCGCGCCCACGATCAGCACGTCCAGCTTCTTGGGCAATGGCTGCTCAGGCAGCGGCTCGAGCGGGGCAGCTTCCCACCAGTACGGTGTCGCTTTCTCCGCAATTGTCGGCGCGTGCATGGCGTATGGCTCCTAGATGTTCAGGCGGCCGCAGGCTTGCACCTCGGCTCGCATTGAACTCAGACCATCAAAAGTGGTCGTTTCGAACGTCGAGGGCATCTCGGAGCCCATCGCCGATGAAGTTGAAGCTCGTCACCGCGATCGTGATCGCAGCACCGGGAATGATAGCGAGCCATGGAGCGCTGGCCAGATATTGCTGCGCGCCGTTGAGCATGTTGCCCCAGCTCGGCAGCGGCGGCTGAATTCCGTAACCGAGGAAGCTGATATAGGCTTCCAGCAGAATCGCGCGGGCGACCGCCAGGCTTCCAGCGACAATGATGGGGCCCATCGCATTAGGCAGGATCTCCCGGAACATAATGTGTCTCCGGCTCAGTCCCACCATACGCGCGGCTTGGACAAACTCACGCTCGCGCAGCGAACGGACCTCTGCCTCAACGATCCTGGCAGTCTCCATCCAGCTCGTGACCGCAATGATGACGGTGATCATCACGGGGCTCGGCCGCAACGTCGCGGCCAGCGCGAGCACGAGGAAGATCGAGGGATAGGAAAGGAACCCGTCGACCACGCGCATCAGCGTCGCGCCGATCCAGCCGCCGCGATAGCCGGCCGTTACGCCGACCAGCGTGCCGATCAGCGTTGACAGCAGCATCGCGGAGAATCCCACCAAGAGCGAGACGCGGCCGGCCATCAGCAGCCGCGCAGCCAGATCACGCCCGAGGGGATCGGTGCCGAAGTAGTGATGACCGCTTAGAGGTGGAGCAAAACGAGCGCGCAGATCGATGTGGAGCGAGTCGTAAGGCAGGGCATACGGACCGATTGTGCACGCCAACACAAGCAGGGTGATCATCGCGATCCCCACGAGAGCCAGATGATGGCGCATGAAGCGGTACACCGCACGGCTGTGCCACCAGCGAGTTGGAGGTAGGTGCGCGGCAATTGCGGTCATTCTGCTGCCTCCTGTTATCAGGCGTAAGTCCGCGGGCTCAGGCCAGGCGAATGCGCGGGTCGACGATAGCGATGACGATGTCTGCGATCAGGTTGCCCAACACGACCAGAACGGCCGAGAAGATCAACAACCCCATCACGACCGGATAGTCGCTGTAACCAAGGCTGTCGAGAAACAGCCGCCCCATTCCCGGCCAGGTGAACACCGTTTCCGTGACCAGCGCGCCGGTCAGAATGCTGGGCAGCTGCATCCCAGCCAGCGTGATCATCGGTAACAGCGCATTGCCGACCACATGTTTCAGCAAGATGCGGCGTTCGCTCACGCCTTTGGCTCGGGCCGTCTTGACGAAATCCTGGCTTAGCGCATCGAGTGTCGCCGTGCGCATGTAGCGGCTCCAGATCGCGACATGAACCAGCGACAGCACCAAGCTCGGCAAGATCAGGTGATGCAGGTAGTCCATGACCGAGCCGTCGCCGATCGTGTACATGTTGCCTGCGGGCACCCAGCCGAGCTTCAGCGTGAAGATGTAGATCCCGATGAGGCCGAACCAGAATGTCGGGACCGACAATGCGACCATGGCACAGATCGTCGCGCAGTAGTCGAACAGGGAATAGCGATGGGTGGCACCGCGGATTCCGATCCAGGTACCGACCGCGATCGCCAAGGCGGTGGACGTGCCCATCAGCAGCAGCGTCGCCAGGAGATGCCGACCAATCACCGCGAGCACCGACGAGCCATCGCGGAAGGAGTGGCCCCAGTCGCCCTGAATCAGCCGCCAAGCCCAGTCGAGATACTGGAGCCACAGCGGGCGGTTCAACCCAAGCTGCGCTGCGAGCCGCTCGACGTCCTTCTGGGTCATGCCGGGATCAAGCCCGAACTGCGCGAGAGGACCGCCCGGCATGAGGTTGAGAACCGTGAAACCGATGATCGAGACGATCACAAGCAGCACGATGCTCTGCGAGAGACGATTGAGCAGGAACCCGGACATTCGAGTCTCCATGTTAGTTGGCAGTACCAGTCTGCCGCCGTCCTCCGGCTATGCAGGCCTCGGGCGGCCGATCAACTCGTCCAATACCAGGCCAACGCGTTCCATGATTCCGTACGGGTATTCCCGTTCGGCACGACACCCGAAATCCCCTTCTTGTTACCCTGGACCGCATTGCTCTGGTACAGCGGAAGGAAGGGCAGGTCCCGACGAACAAGCTCCTGTACCCTGTGGTAGATCCCGCGCCTCGCTTCCGGATCGAAGGTGCGCGCGCCCTTGTCGAGCAGGGCATCGACCTCTGGATTTGAATACTGCGCATTGTTCGAGCCGCGCCCGCCCTTCGCTGCGATCGAACGCGAGTGCAGGCGGTTGGTAACATCCGGATCAGCGCCGATCAGATAGGTGCTGCCGACGATCACGGAATCGAACTGCGATTGCTGCCAGAACTCACCCCACATCACGGCGGCGGGCAAGTTCGATATCTTCATCTCGATGCCCAGCTGAGCAAATGCCTGCTGCAAGAACTGCTGCGCCTGCTCGCGAAGCGGATCGCCTGATGTTGTCGAGTTGGCGAAGGACAGGCGGACGCCGCCTTTGGCCCGAATGCCATCCCGTCCAGGCACCCAGCCCGCCTGGTCGAGGAGCTTGCGCGCGCGATCGAGATTGAACTCGTGGGCCGGCAGATTGGGGTTGTGGTACAAGGACTGCTTGGGCATGAAGGTCTCGGTCGGCGTCGGCACTCCGTAATAGAGCCCCTGGATGATTGCCTCCTTGTCGATTGCCGCGTAGAGCGCCTCGCGAACCGCAAGTTCCTTGAACTGGGGACGCTCGAGGTTCAGGTAGAAGGACTCGAATGAGCTCCTTGGGACCAGGGCCACCACTCGGTTCGGCAGCGTCTTGGCTTCCCCGTAGTGGTCAGGTGTGATGTAGGGCTGCCCCACCAGATCCACATCGCCGCTCTTGAATTGAGTGTAGAGGACGGTGAGGTCGGGAATGTATTTGAAGACCAGCCTCTCGATGTGAGGGCCTTCACCAAAGTACTCGAGATTAGCCACGAGCTCGAGATGATCGCCGGCGACCCGCTTGCCCCACTTGAACGGACCGGTGCCGACCGGCGCCTGGTTGAAGGCGGCGTTGCTCGGATTGGGCTCCTTCTCGAGTATGTGCTTGGGGACGATGAAGGTTTCGGTCAGGAACGACAGATAAGGCGCAAAAGCCTCTTCCATTCGCCACGAGATCTCCGTGGGCGAGACCACCGTGATGTCGCGCACGAGAGCATGGCCGGCCGTGCGCCAGCTGCGGAAGTTGGGATTCATGATCAGCTCGAGAGTGAACTTCACGTCCTCGGCGCTGAAAGGCTTGCCGTCGTGCCAGCGGACATCGTCTCGCAGGCGAATACGCCATTTGAGACCGTCCTCCGAGATGCCACCATTCTTCTGGTTCGGCACTTCCACGGCCAGATTGGGTTGAATGACGCCCTGAGGATCGATGCGGAAGAGTGCATCGAAGACCGAGAAATGCACGCCATCATCTACTTCGATGTGGACCATCAGCGGATTGAAGACGGTCGGCTCCTGCCCAAGTCCGACGATCACGCGACCGCTTGGTTTTGAAGACGTCCGAGCGAAGGCATGCTTTCCCAGTAGATTGGGCGCGATCAGACCGGTAACTCCGCCGATCGCAACCATTCGCAGCGCGTCGCGCCGCGAGTAGCTCGATTGAGTCGTCGAACGCTTGCTCATGACCTCTCTCCTCGCTTTTGTTGTCCGCCGTGGCGTTTATGGATTTGCTACGTGTGGTGCATTCGCCGGCTGCTCCCCCGGGATCGCCGCCACCAGTTCTCGCGTGTAGCTGGATTTCGGGTCGAGGAAGATCTGCGAAGGCGGCCCACGCTCCACGATGTGTCCGCGATGCATGACGGCGATTTCGTCGCAAATCTGACTTGCAACCCGCAGATCATGCGTGATGAAGATCATCGAGACGCCCGTCTCGCGCTGAATCTGGTCCAGCAGCTTCAGGATCTGAGCCTGGATCGACACGTCGAGCGCCGAGACCGCTTCGTCGGCAATCAGCAATTTCGGTTTGAACATCAGCGCCCGGGCGATGCCGATGCGCTGGCGCTGCCCGCCGGAGAACTCGTGCGGATAGCGGTCGAAAGCTCCCGAATCCAGGCCGACATGAGACAGCAGCTCTCGCGCCCGCTCGGCAGCCTCGCCGTAGGGCATCCCATGCGCGACCGGACCCACCGTGAGGATTTGGCCCACCGTCGATCGCGGATTGAGCGAGGCGAAAGGATCCTGGAAGATCATCTGGATCTTTGGCCGCAAGGGCCGAAACTCGGCTTCCGAAAGTGCAGCGATGTCGCGGCCTTCGAACAGGATCGAGCCGCTATCGCTGTCCATGAGCTTGATCAGCAGCCGACCAAGCGACGACTTGCCCGAGCCGCTTTCCCCGACCACACCCAACGTGCGCCCAGACGCAAGATCGAACGTGACGCCATTGACTGCCGCAACGATGCGCTGCCTGCCAAAAAGCGAGCTGCCGCTGCGATAGGTCTTTGCGAGACATTCCACCTTGAGGATGGACGTTCTGTCCGAGGGTCGCAAAGAAATGCGGTCCTTGCCGGTGAGGTGTGGCACGGCCGCGATCAGGCGGCGAGTATAGGGGTGGCTGGGCGACTTGAGCACCTGCTCGGCGGTCCCCTGCTCCACGCAACGGCCCTTTTCCATCACCACAACGTAATCGGCAATCTCCGCCACGACGCCGAAGTCATGGGTGATGAACATGACGCTCATCCCCTTGCGGCGCTGAATGTCGCGGATCAATTGGAGGATCTGCGCTTGGGTCGTCACGTCCAGTGCCGTGGTCGGCTCGTCCGCAATCAGGATCGCAGGCTCAAGCGCCAGAGCCATGGCGATCATCACCCGCTGCCGCTGCCCGCCGGAAAGGCGGAAGGGATATTGGTGATACATCAGCTGCGGGTCGGGCAGTCCCACTTCAATCAACAGGTCGATGGCCCGGCTGCGCCGGGATTTCGGCGTGCCGACATCGTGCGCCGCCATCACCTCCTCGATCTGCGCGCCCACGGTCATCAGCGGGTTGAGCGCCGAAAGAGGATCCTGAAAGATCATTGAAACGACGCGGCCGCGCAGGCTGCGGAGCTTGATGGGCGAGAGGCCGACGATATTTTTCCCGTTCAGCTGGATCGCACCCGAGGAGACCCTGATCGCCTTCGGCAGAAGCCCCATGATCGCGTTTGCCGTGACCGATTTGCCCGATCCGGATTCTCCGATGATGCCCAGGATCTGACCGCGCTTCAGATCGAAGGAGATGTTCTCGACGGCGTAAGCTCGCTCCATTCCCTCAGGGAGACTGACGCTCAGGTCGCGCACCGAGAGCGCAACATCGGCGGGGGCCGCAGCCTGCACGTCAGAGGCCATAGGAAGATCCTCCCCTATCGACCGGGTCCGGTCATACGGCTGCGACTCGAGCCTTTGGCTCTTTGCGTTGCCACGCTCCCACGACAGGTCGACAATTTGCCGCTCAACTTGCCATTCCTTCGTCGGAGGCTGCGACATGATTCAGACCTCCTCGCACAACAAGCAAGAGCTGTCGTTCAGAGCGCGGCGCCGACCGAATCGGCCAACTCGATCGAAGCGAAGCACAGATGACATCCGCGTCATGGCTTGATCGCTTCTGCCAAGGTGTGCTGCTGAGCTCATGCAGATTGCCTCTATGGACTTCGACCCACCGATCGAGCGGTTCTCCCGATATTGGCGATTTCGATCTCCCCGGAATCGCCGAAAGCGGGCATCCGGGCAGCAGGAACTTCCGAAAACGAAGTCCGATTTGGCATTTCACTCTGTGCCGCCAGGCCAGCAGCACCGCCTGCCCAGAAGGGAAGCCCATCGATTGCCGGAGCGCGTGCATCGGTCTCGCCGCCCGCTAGCCGCAGCATGCACAATGTTTTCGCAATAATAGCCTGTGTCAAAGGCAATGAACCGCAGGAAATTCGGTCTGATCGCGAAAGTCCGCGAGGGCTGCCGCTTCTTCTCTAATACGTTATGGCAGCCACCGGAGACCCTGTCTGATGAGCGCGCCGCTCCTGCATATCGAATCCAGCCCGTTCCTGCCCGGCGAGGCCGATGTCGTGGTGATTGGCGGCGGCGTGGTGGGCGTGTTCACGAGCTATTATCTCGCCTGCCGCGGCATCAAGGTCGCCTTGCTCGAAAAGGGTCGCGTCGGCGCCGAGCAGTCCAGCCGCAACTGGGGATGGTGCCGCCAACAGAACCGCGATGCGCGCGAGCTGCCGATCGCAACCAAGAGCCTCGACCTCTGGGAGAGATTTGCCGAGGAAACCCGTGAGGACACAGGTTTCCGCCGTTGCGGCCTTCTGTATCTATCGAACGACGAAAACGAATTGGCGGGCTGGGCAAAGTGGCGCGATTTCGCCAGGACCATCGGCGTCACCACACATATGCTTAGCGCGGAAGAGGCGAGCGAGCGGGGCAAGGCGACAGGCCGCAAGTGGAAAGGCGGCGTCTTTTCTCCAACGGACGGAACGGCAGATCCCTCGAAGGCGGTGCCCGTTGCCGCGCGCGCGATCATGGCGGCCGGTGGCACGGTACACCAGAATTGCGCGGCGCGCGGCATAGAACTCAGTGCCGGCCGGGTCAACGGAGTGGTGACCGAAGCGGGCACGATCCGGACGAAGACCGCGGTCATGGCGGGAGGCGCGTGGGCCTCTTCGTTCTGCAACCAGTATGGAATTCGTTTTCCGCAGGCGTCCGTGCGCCAGTCCATTCTCGCCGTCGACCCCGGCGCCGCCGGTCTGCCTGACGCCCTGCATACCGCGCTCGTGTCGCTCACCCGACGCGCGAACGGCGGATACACGCTGGCGATCAGTGGGCGCGCGCGAGTCGATCCTACGCCGCAACAGTTCAGGTTCGGCCGCGAATTCCTGCCCATGTTCGCCCGTCGGTGGCGAAGTCTTGCCCCGGGAGCGTTCGAGGGTGTGCGCCATGGTCATGAATCTCTGGCAAAATGGGAGCTGGATCAGGCGACCCCCATGGAGCTGAACCGGACGCTCAATCCCCGTCCCGACATGGCGCAGATTCGGCTGACGCATCGACGCGCCTGCGAATTGCTGCCGGAGCTCCGGCGTGTTGCCATCTCGAACGTCTGGGCCGGCTACATCGACAGTACGCCGGATGGCGTTCCGGCAATCGGTGAAGTCGATGCGATTCCAGGTTTCATCCTGGCGGCGGGGTTCAGCGGCCACGGCTTTGGAATCGGCCCCGGCGCTGGGCATATGATTGCCGACATCATCACTGGTCGTGCGCCGATCGTCGACCCGCGTCCCTACAGCCCGGAGCGGCTGAAACTGGGGGCCTGGGGCAAGGTCGCCGAGTTCTGAAGGGCAGCTTTACCGCTCGGTGGGCAAAGATGCGGGTTGGTGCTATGACAATGTGTATGACGCTGAAGCCTCAAAGCCTTGACGCTGCCGTCCTCCACAATCTCAAGGCATCGCAATGAAGCTCGACAAGATCGACATCAGGATTTTATGCGAACTGCAGAAGAACGGGCGGATTTCCAACGTCGAACTCGCAGAGCTGATCAACCTCTCCCCGAGCCCATGCCTGATGCGCGTCAAGAGGCTTCAGACCGAGGGCTTCATCACCGGCTATTCCGCCCAGATCGACGTTGCCAAGCTCGGACAGACACTGACGGTGTTCGCCGAAATCACTCTGAAGAATCATCGACAGATCGATTTCGCGCGCTTCCTCACGACGATTGAAAAGATCGATTCCGTCGTCGAGTGCCACCTGGTTTCGGGCGGGTACGACTATCTCGTCAAGTTCATCACCTCAGGGATCAGTGAGTACCAGGCGATCATGGAGCGCCTCGTCGAAATGGATATTGGCATCGACAAATACTTCAGCTTTGTCGTGCTCAAGTCTCCTATCGTGAAGTCTCACCTACCCCTCGAGAGCATCTTCAACGGCTGAAGAACGATCTGGCCGCCGATCGCGAGCGCGGCGATCATCCCTTCATCGCCGCGCGGACGTCGCTGTCCTCGAGCGTCTGGTCGAGCGTGGTCCTGGTCCGTTCGATGATCCCGTCGATCTCCGCATCGGTGCAGCAGAGCGGCGGCGCATAACCTAGCACGCCCTGAGCAAAGGCGCGGATGACAAGTCCATTGTCCCAGGCGCGGTCGAAGATGCGACGTGCCGCGTCGGCTTCCGCCGGCAGGGGCGTTTTACATTCCTTGTCGGTGACAAGCTCGATTGCGGCCAGCATGCCGCGACCACGAACGTCCCCGACAAGCGGATGATCGACAAGCGTCCGAAGCCCTTCCATCAGGCGGTGGCCGGCCTTACGGCCGTTTTCCAGCAAGCCGTTTTCGTAAAGGTCGAGGCATGCAAGCCCGACGGCTGCGCTGACGGGATGTGCGGAATAGGTGTAGCCGTGACCGACGGCCGTCTTGCCGGCGCCATCAGCGATCGTGTGGTACACGCGATCAGACATGAGAACGGCCCCCATCGGCACATAGCCGGAGGTCAGTCCTTTTGCCGTCGTCATGAGATCGGGCACGATATCGTCCTCTTCACAGGCGAAAAGCGGACCGACCCGGCCAAAGCCGGTGATGACCTCGTCGGCAACGAACAGAATGTCGTGCGCCTTGCAGACGGCGTGCATCGCCTTCAGCCAGGACGGCGGCGGAACGAGGACGCCTCCTGACCCCTGTATCGGCTCGACATAGAAGGCGGCAATGCGGTCGGCGCCGAGCTCGGCGATCTTGGCCCGCAGGGCCGCAACCGATGCAGCAATGATAGCTTGGGGATGGGTACCGACAGGATTGCGATAGGCATAGTGCGACGGGATCTTGTGCTGCCAGCTATAAGGCACTCCGAAGCCCGTGTGAAAGGCGGGAAGCGCAGTCAGGCCGGAGCCCGTCGTTGACGATCCGTGGTAGCCACACTCGACGGAAATGAACTGGTCCTTCTGTGGCGTACCCTTCGCATGATAGTAGTACCGGATGAACCGGATCGTGCTGTCGACGGCATCGGAGCCGCCCAGGGTGAAGTAGACATGGTTCAGATCGCCAGGCGCCAGTTCGGCGAGCCTCGCCGCCAACCTGATAGCCGGGTCGGAGCCCAACCCAAAATATCCCGTCGCGTATGGCAGTTCGCGCAGTTGCCTTGTGGCCGCTTCAATGATGCTGTCCTGGCCGTAGCCGGCATTGACACACCACAGACCCGCGAAGCCGTCGAGCAACTGACGTCCCGAGACATCCGTCAGCGTGGCGCCTTTGGCCGATTTCAGCACCCGCACGCCCGACTTCTCATGGCTGCGGTAGGATGAGACCGGGTGAATCAGATGCGCCCGATCGAGTTCAGTCAGCGAGTTGCTCAACATGTCGTCCTCCAGATCGGCCGCAACGCTGTGCGGCCGCCCGATCTTTTCGGATGCAACGTACAGCGACGGAGACAGCAGTTGCTCGCATGCAGCGTATGGATGGAGGAAGTTTTGACTTTCATCGATGATCGCCGCGGAATTTTATGCCGGTGCGTGCCGAACAACCGCCCGGATGACGCTCGCATTCGACACGTCTGTGGGCGCAACTCTCTGCCAAAGCTCCGGCCCAATACGAAACAATCTGCTCCGGGTCGCCGCGACAGCGGCGCTTTATCTGGTTGCTCGCTCGCTATGATGCTTGTCGTGCCGGCAAGCGGCGCATGAGGACTGAGAGGACGAGCGATGGCAACGTTTAGACCCAAGTACATCACCTTCGACTGCTATGGCACGCTGACGAATTTCGACATGGCCGGCGCCGCGACCCGTGTCTATGGCTCGGAGCTTTCGGCCGCGGCGATGGCAAAGCTCATCAAGGATTTTTCGGCCTACCGCCTGGATGAGGTTCTCGGCGCCTGGAAGCCGTATTTCGAGGTCGTGCACAATGCGCTGGAGCGCGCCTGCAAACGCAACGGTATCGTCTTTCGGCCGGAGCATGCCCAGCGCATCAATGAAGAGATCCACACGTGGGGTCCACATGCCGACGTCCCGGCGGGTCTGGCCAAGGTTGCCAGGGAGATTCCGCTGGTGATCCTGTCGAATTCCATGAAGAACCTCATCATGTCGAACGTTGAGAAACTCGGCGCTCCCTTCCACATGGTCATCACGGCGGAGGAGACCGGCGCGTACAAGCCGCATATGAAAGGCTTCGAGTATATGCTGGACAAGCTGGGCTGCGGCCCGGAGGACATCACCCACGTCTCCTCCTCCTTCCGCTACGACCTGATGACCGCCTATGACCTTGGCATCAAGAGCAAGGTCTGGGTGAACCGCGGTCACGAGCCCGCCAATCCCTTCTACGAATACACCGAGGTCACTGGCATCGACGGGCTTGCTGCGGCAGTCGGACTGGAGCCCCTGCGCAAAAGCGCTTGAACGCATTCTTTTTGGGTTCTCTCGCAGTGCTTCAGCTCTGCGAAAGCTTCAATAGAGATCGGTGCACAGTGCAGGAAAAAGGGGGCGATCGACCGCCCCCTTTCTTTTTTCGGCTGCCGATCCGATGGGCCGCTCAGTCCAGCCCGCCGACATGGAGCGCCTTGGTCTCGAGGTATTCTTCTATCCCCAGCTGCGCCCCCTCACGTCCGAGACCCGACTGCTTGACGCCGCCGAAAGGCGCAACCTCGGTCGAGATCAGGCCGGTATTCAGCCCGATCATTCCGAACTCCAGCGCCTCGGCAACACGCCACGAGCGCTTCAGATTTTCGGTGTAGAAATACGCGGCAAGGCCGAATGGCGTGCCGTTGGCAATCGCAATCGCCTCGTCCTCGGTCTCAAAGCGGAACAGCGGTGCGACCGGCCCGAAAGTCTCTTCTGAAGCCAAGAGCATCTCGGTCGTCGCCTCGCCGAGCACGAGAGGGCGGGCATATTGCCGACCTTCCGGCATCGCCTCACTCTCCGAGATGATCTTCGCGCCTTTGTCCAGGGCGTCCCTGACATGCCGCTTGATCTTCTCGATCGCCGCCGCGTTGATCATCGGCCCGATTGTGACCCCCTCTTCCGTACCCGCACCGACCTTCATCTTCGCGACCCGACTGGCAAGCTTCTGTGCAAAGGCGTCGTAAATGCCCGACTGCACGAGAATGCGATTGCAGCAAACGCACGTCTGGCCGCCATTGCGAAACTTAGACGCAATCGCACCCTCGACGGCCCGATCGACATCGGCATCATCAAAGACGATGAACGGCGCGTTGCCGCCGAGCTCGAGGCTCAGCCGCTTGATGTTGTCAGCAGCACCTTTCATCAGCAACGCGCCGACGCGGGTCGATCCGGTAAAAGAGATCTTGCGGACAGTTTCGTTGGCCATCAGCTCCTTGCCGATGTCCGTCGGCATGCCCGTCACAATGTTAATCACGCCAGATGGAATTCCCGCCCGCTCCGCCAGTACACCCATGGCAAGGGCTGAAAAAGGTGTGAATTCAGAGGGCTTGATGACCACGGTGCAGCCCGCGGCAAGCGCCGGTGCCACCTTACGCGTAATCATCGCGTTCGGGAAATTCCAGGGCGTGATGATCCCGCAGACGCCGACCGGCTCCTTCAGCACCAGAATGCGGCGATCGACGCTGGGCGCCGGGATCGTCGATCCGTTGATGCGACGAGCCTCTTCCGCAAACCATTTGACGAAGGATGCCCCATAGCGGATTTCTCCGAGCGATTCAGCAAGCGGCTTGCCTTGTTCCAGCGTTAGCAGAAGCGCCAAATCCTGCTCATGGCGCCGCATGAGCTCATACCAGCGCTCCAGCAGCACGGCACGCTCTGCATGAGCCTTGGTCTTCCACAGTTTGAACGCGCCGGCCGCGGCGTCGACCGCCGCCCTCGTCTCGTCTCGGCCCATGTCGGGGATGGTGCCGAGCACTGTCTGGCTCGCAGGATCGGTGACTTCAACGGTGGCTTTCGTGCTCGCATCGCGCCAGTTGCCGCCGATCAGTGCTTGCTGGCGAAACAGATCCTTGTCGTTCAACGCAATCATGGCTTGCTCCTTGTCTTCGGCCCTCCCCGCCATCACTGCCGGGATTTGCGATTGGCGAGACGATGCCGCCTCATGCGAGCAGTACAGGACCGCACGCCGCATTTTTCATCGAGAATGAAGTGTCTGGCCGCGTTGCATCCGGTCAGACGCGGCCCTGATGGTCGAATATTCGGTGCGCCGTTTCCAGTGCGGCCCTCGGCACCGGCTCAGTCATAATGGCAGACGTAGATCTTTCGCACCGTCTCGATCGTGCGCCAGACTCCGACGAAGCCGGGTTTCATCACAAAGCTGTCGCCGGCGCGGTACCTCCTGACCTCGCCATCCTTTTCCTCGATTTCGATGAGGCCCGAAAGGATGTGGCAGAACTCGAAGGTGGTGCCCTTGATGGAATGGGTCTCGCCCGGTGTCGCTTCCCAGACGCCGGTCAGCACCTTCTCGCCCTTCGAGGCATCCTGCGCCCAGGTCTTGAAGGATGGACTACCCGAAATGAGCCGTTCCGGAGCGGGCACGGCCTGCTTTGGTTCGAAGTCCGGATTGGTGTCGATGGTGACCAGAAGTGACATGGCATTTTTCCTATTAGTAGCCGAGTGTTCGATCGACGAGGCCGATCGGACTCTGTCCGGCGCGGTGGCGCCGGATGTTCGCTATGACCGATTGTGCCGCCGTATGCGGTTGCGTCACGGACGCGATATGCGGCGTGATGATCACCTTCGGATGGGACCAGAGCGCATGGCTCTGCGGCAGTGGCTCGGGATCGGTGACGTCGAGCATGGCTGCTGCGAGGTGCCCGCTGTCGAGCGCCTCGATGAGTGCGCCCTGGTCAAGCTGCGGGCCGCGGCCTACATGCAGCAACCTTGCCCCCGCTGGCAAACGCGCGAAGAGCTCTGCGTTCAGGATGCCGCTCGTTTGCTCTGTCAGCGGGAGAAGACAGACAAGGATATCCGTCCCTTGCAGGAATTCGCCCAGCTGGTCGTCGCCCTGAAAGCAGGCAACTCCCTCGACCGTTTTCTTGCTGCGGCTCCACGCAGCAAGGGGGAATCGAAACGGCTTCAGGCGATCGATTGCAGCTTGCGCCAGCCTGCCAAAGCCCAGGAAACCCACACGCCGATCGGTCGCCTGTGGCGTTGCCAAGGCCTGCCAAAGTCCCCTTCTCTGCTGCTCCCGATAGGCGAGCATCTCGCGATGCAGCGTCAGCACGCCAAGGACGACGTATTCCTGCATCATGCGTACGATGCCATCCTCGACCATGCGCACCAGCTTCACGTGATCCGGCATGGTCTCCGGCTTGAACTGATCGACCCCCGCACCGAGCGAGAACAGCACTTCCAGATTACGAAAGCGCGAGACATCCTCTGGCACGTTCCAGGTCAGCAGGTATCGTATGCTTTCGGGATCGATGGATTCGCTACAATGGTAGAATTTTAGATCAGGAAGCTCACGCGCAAACGCCTCGCGGAAGACCGCCCCCCTGGCCGCATCAGAATTGAAGAGAAAGGCCATCGATGCACCCGCCGTGTCACGCAGACAGTCGCGTACCGGGATCCTCGGTCATTCTTGGGCATGAGGCGGCCTCATTTGGCATTTCGCCGCTGACAGAAGCGAATTGCCTCGCAAGATCTTTTTTAACTCTCATGGTGGCCCGCTCAATCTGCGCAATTTACGAATTTCGAGAGGGTAGCTGCAGGAAGGAGCTTTCCCTGCCGAATTGCGCTGCACGACAGCCTGAAGATTTCGAAAACTTGCCCTAAACAGGCGAAACCTGCTGAGTTTTCGTGCCATACTGCAGCCGAGCACGGCGGCTGTCCTATTGTGCTAGGAGACAAGAGGCAGGATGTCCCAGGGACTTGGCATCGTGGACTTGGCATCGTGCAAGAATGGATGAGGCCAAATGGGACGAACGGTACGCGTGAAGTCCTTTGAACTTGCTGCGAAGGACATCAACGAAGTCGATGTGAAACTGCTCCATGCGCTCTCGATTGGGGTCGGCTGGCCGCATCGGCCTAAGGATTGGAATTTCTTGCGTCGCGCAGGCCATGGCATCGTCGCGGTCGACGGCATCGGACGTGTCTTCGGCAGCGCGATGTGGTTCCCACATGGCCGCGAATTCGCGACGATTGGCTTGGTGATCACATCGCCTCGCACCCAGGCGCAAGGCACGGGGCGATGGCTTATGGAACAGGTCTTTGAGCGCTGCGGCGGTCGGAATCTGAGCCTCAATTCCACTGACGCCGCGTATCACCTCTATCTGTCGCTGGGCTTCACCAAGGAAGCCGTCGTATATCTTTGGCAGGGGGAGGTCGTATCATCTCTCCCGGCGGTGCCAGTTCTGGACGGCGAATTGCGCTCGCTTTCAGCGGAGAATGTTGAAGAGATAGCGGCACTGGATGAGCGCGCCTTCGGAACGAACCGCCAGAAGCTGCTTGCGTTGCTTGCGGAGGGGGCATCGATCTGCGTTCTGCGCCGCGGCGGCGAGACCGTCGGCTACTCCATGAACCGCGAATTTGGACGCGGTCATGTGATCGGCCCCATCGTCGCCAACAATGATTGTGACGCGATCCATCTCACGGCCGTGCATCTCAGGGATCTCGTCGGACGATTTGCCCGCGTGGATACGCGTGAACAGATGGGCCCCTTTGCCGACTTTCTTCAACAAAGCGGCCTCGCAATGAGCGATACTGTCACGACCATGTCCAAGGGACTGCGATTCCTCAACCGAAAGGAAAACGAGCCCTGGGTCTACGGATTGGCCGGTCACGCCCTGAGCTGAATCCGCCAAGCGAACTGCCCCCATTGATGGCTACAGAATACACATAGCGAGATACCGACATCTGGGATTGTTTCGCAGCCGCGCTGCGCGCCAACAAGTTCCTGACTTGTCCAGCAGGCACGGGCAACAATTTCTTCGCCCGCGCCGTGCACACATGCTGTTTCGAAGCGGCGAAGCGATCCCGAAGGGTACGTCGATGGTCTGACCGAGCGCCTCATGACAGACGCGAGCCGTTACGTGATCCGAACCCAGGTGCCTTTGCATGCCGAGGACTTTACAGCAGCATCGACGAACTTCACGCCCGCCAGGCCATCCTCAACGGTCGGGAAGATGACTTCGGGATCGGGCTTCTCACCGGTTCTTGCGCCGCGAATGGCGCGCGCTGCCTCGGCATAAATGGTTGCGAAACCTTCAAGGTAGCCCTCGGGGTGACCGGCGGGGATACGGGTGACGCGGGCCGCTTCGCCAGAGGCACCAGCGCCGCCGCGGGTCAGCAGCTGACTAGGCCGGCCGTAAGCCGTGAACCAGAGCTGGTTCGGATTCTCCTGCGCCCATTCGAGGCCGCCCTTGCTGCCGTAGACGCGTAGCGTGAGGCCATTCTCGTTGCCAACGGCGACCTGGCTCGCCCACAACATGCCCTTGGCACCGCCTTTCCACTTCAGGAGTATCTGGACATCATCATCGAGGCGCCGGCCCTCGACGAAGGTCGACAGCTGGGCGAGCAGTTCGTCGAGCTCGAGGCCGGTGACGAAGCAGGCAAGATTATAGGCGTGGGTGCCGATGTCGCCGATGCATCCGCCGGCGCCGGACCGGGCCGGGTCCGTGCGCCATGCCGCCTGTTTGTGGCTGCTTGCCTCCAATCGCTCCGTCAGCCAGTCCTGGAGATATTCGGCCTGGACCAGCCGGATCTCGCCGAGCTCCCCGTTCAGGATCATGGCCCGGGCCTGCCGGACCATGGGATAGCCGGTGTAGTTGTGCGTCACCACGAACACCCTGCCCGTCTTCCTGACCAAGGCCACGAGCTCCTCGGCCTCTGCGACGGTCGTCGTCAGTGGCTTGTCGCAAATGACGTGAATTCCGGCTTCCAGGAACACCTTCGCGACCGGACTGTGCACGTGGTTGGGCGTCACGATCGAGACCGCCTCGATGCCGTCCGCTCGGGCAGCTTCCGCCTTGGCCATCTCCTCGAAGGAGCCGTAGGCGCGGTCGTCGGCGATGCCGAGCTCCTTCGCGGAGGCTTTGGCCCGGATCGGATCCGAGGCGAGCGCACCGGCCACGAGCTCGAACTGGTCGTCGATGCGAGCGGCGATGCGATGGACTGCGCCGATGAAGGCCCCCTGGCCGCCGCCGACCATGCCGAGCCGGATGCGGCCGCGATGGCCGGCTTCGTTGCTTGCTTCGATCGTCATTTCGTCTCCTCCCTCAGGAGATGCCGAGCATCTTGCGGTTCGCGGCGTCGTCGGTGCCGGCGCCTGCGAAATCGTCGAAGGCCTTCTCGGTGACGCGGATGATGTGGCTCTTGATGAACTCGGCACCTTCGCGCGCGCCTTGCTCGGGATGCTTCAGCGCACATTCCCATTCCAGCACCGCCCAGCTGTCGTAATCGTATTGCGTGAGCTTGGAGAAGATGGCGCCGAAATCGACCTGACCGTCGCCGAGCGATCGAAAGCGGCCGACACGGTCGACCCAACTCTGGAACCCGCCATAGACGCCCTGGCGGCCGGTCGGATTGAACTCGGCATCCTTGACGTGGAATGCCTTGATGCGCTGGTGGTAGATGTCGATGTAGTCGAGATAGTCGAGCTGCTGCAGCACGAAGTGCGAGGGGTCGTAGAGCAGGTTCGCGCGCTTGTGACCGTTCACCCGCTCGAGAAACATCTCATAGGAGATGCCGTCGTGAAGGTCCTCGCCCGGGTGGATCTCATAGGCGAGGTCGACGCCGTGCTCATCAGCAAAATCGAGGATCGGCCGCCAGCGCCTGGCGAGCTCGTCGAAAGCGGTCTCGACGAGACCGGCCGGACGCTGCGGCCAGGGATAGACATAGGGCCATGCAAGTGCACCGGAGAAGGTCGCTTGCGCCGTGATTCCAAGCCGCCTGGACGCCAGGATCGCGCGCTTGACCTGGTCGACGGCCCACTCCGTGCGGGCCTTGGCGTTGCCGCGCACCTCCGGCACGGCGAAACCGTCGAATGCCGCGTCATAGGCCGGGTGAACGGCAACGAGCTGACCCTGCAAATGCGTCGAGAGCTCGGTGATCGCAAGCCCGTGTCGGGCCGCGATCCCCTTCACCTCGTCGGCATAGTCCTGCGATTCCGAGGCCATCTTCAGGTCGAAGAACCGCCCATCCCAGCTCGGAATCTGGACCCCCACGTAGCCGAGCGAAGCCGCCCATTCGCAGATCTTGTCGAAGGAGTTGAACGGCGCCGCGTCGGCCGCGAACTGGGCGAGGAATATCGCCGGTCCCTTGATCATCTTCATCGAATGCTTCCTTATACGCGGGGTGCGCCAGGCGGCGCAGCCGCTGAGCTCCCTATCCTCCAAACGCTTCTCCCCGCGCTTGTTTCCAGACGAGATCTTCATACCCACTTCGAACATTGCCCACGGGGCTGACGCGTGCCGCCTCAGGGCGTTTCGGCGCCCCACATTGCCACTGTAAATTATCGTGTCCAGTGCACTCGATATCTCGACTGCACCCGCAGTCTCAAAGATTAAGTGCGGTCTACCGGACTTGATGATGTGATCCGCTCTTGCGTCGATGAGGTCGCGAAATTCACGATCTTTCTCGCTTCCGACGACCCAGCACTACATTGTCGACGGCGGCTGGGTGTGAGAAAGCCCAATACCGCCAAACCAACCTCGCCGCTTCGACTGCTACTTCGGAACGAACTTCGGCCTCCGGTAAATCCATGCGCGCCACAGACGCGTCAGTCCGCCTTGGCCCTCACATATCGACCGGGTGCGGATTCGCCCGGGGGATAACGATTGCTGCCGAGCTGCGCGCGCGCCGGATGCTGCACTTCCGCCCATGGCTTTAGCCACGCGATCCAATCGTTCCACCAACTGCCCGGCTTCTCGTCCGCACTCGCCAGCCAGGCTGCCGGGTCGTCACATCGATCGGACGATATCCAATAGCTTCTCTTGTTCTTCGACGCCGGATTGATCACACCCGCAATATGCCCGCTCGCACCGAGAACGAAGCGGATGTCACCGCCGAACAGGCCTGTCGTGCGATAGGCGGACCGCCACGGCACGATGTGGTCTTCAACGGTCGCCAGGACATAGGCCGGGAGATCGACCCGTCCCAAATCGACCGGCGTGCCGCACATCGTCAACCTGTTCGGTACCCGGAGATTGTTCTCCAGATACATGTTCCTGATGTACCAGCAGTACATCGGTCCGGGCAGATTGGTGACGTCGGCGTTCCAGGCCAGAAGATCGAACCGCTCGGGCGGCCGTCCCTTCAGATAATTGTTGATCACGTTCGGCCATATCAGCTCTTTCGAGCGCAGGGTCTGAAAGACGAATCCGAGCTCCGCGCCGCGATAGATGCCACCTTTGCCGATCGTCTGCTCGCGCTGGCGCACGCTCTCCTCGTCCACGAACACGCCGAGATCACCGGGTTCGCGGAAATCGAGCATGGTCGTCAACAGCGTCGCGCTGGCGACCGATTCATCGCCGCGTGTCCGCAAGATTGCGAGTGCAGACGATAGAATGGTTCCTCCGACACACCAGCCGACGACATTGACCTTGTCGGCGCCGGATATCGAACGGGAGACCTCGATGGCGCGCATTGCGCCATCCTCGACGTAATCATCCCAGCTGAAGTGACCGCACGAATGATCAGGATTGCGCCAGGACACCATGAACACCGTCAAGCCGTTCTCGACCGCAAAGCGCACGAAGGAATTGGTTGGCTGCAGGTCAAGAATGTAGAACTTGTTGATGCAGGGTGGCACGATCAGCAGCGGCCGAGCGGCGACCTGTTCGGTCGCCGGTTCATATTGAATGAGCTGAAACAGATCATTCTCGAACACGACCGCGCCCTTGGACGTTGCGACGTCCTTGCCGACCTCGAACGCGCTCTCGTCCGTGATCGTCAGGTTGCCCTTGCCCAGATCGGCCATCAGATTGTCGAGGCCCGCCTTGAGGCTCTGGCCTTCGGTCTCGGTGGCAAGCTTGATCACATCGGGATTGGTGGCAACAAAATTGGTCGGGCTCATCGCCTCGACGAACTGACGCGTGAAAAAGCGCAGGCGGTGCTTTTCCTTCTCGTCCATGTCCAGCGCTTCGACGAAGTCAGTGCAGTAGCGCGAGTTCAGCAGGTAGTATTGCTTCAGTATGCGATAGAGCGCACTCTCCCGCCATTCAGTGCCATGGAACCGACGATCGCCGCGCGGGGTTTCGACGCTCTCTTCACCCTGCCCTGCGCCTGCCGATTTGATGATGTGCTCCGAAAGCCGATACAAACCCTTAAGATAGTCGGCCTGCAGTTCGGCGATGCGTTCCGACGAACCCAGAGGCGAATTGACCGCCGTGCCGTCGCGCTCGCCAACCGCTGCCCCGCCCAGCGATCGCCAAAAGCTCGCGCCCGCCTTCATGAATCCATCGACAAATTCGTCCGGCATATTGAATGGCCGATTCATCAGATGCTCCTCACTCAGCAAAACGGGATGACGTATTGCGTTTCCGATTCCGGGCAGCTTCTATCTGGCGCCCTTGGCTCTTGCATCCGTCAGTCGGATGTCATTGCCTTCGTCAGGTTCCGGAGCGGACGGTCGCGCCTTCGCGAATTCCGTCAACGTTCACGGCAAGGCGCTTGATCTTGTCGTAGAGCGTCTGCTTCGGGATGCCCAACAGCGCAGCGGTTGCCTGGACATCACCCTGCTTGCGCCGCAGCCCATCCTCGATGATCGACCGCTCGATGTTCTCGAGTTGGCGAGGCAGCGACGGATCCGAGGAGCCAAGCCCGGACTTGCCGATCGCCTTGCCGTCGAGAACGCCGAGCACAAAGCGGTCGGCAACATTGCGAAGTTCGCGTACGTTCCCCGGCCACGGATAGGCCAGCAGGTGGGACAACGTCTGCTCGTCCAATATCGGCGCGTCGCGCTCGAAGCGCCTCGCGGCATCCAGCGTGAAGTGCTCGAACAGCAGAGGAATGTCCTCGCGTCGCTCGCGAAGCGGCGGCAGCTCGATGAAGGCGACACCGAGGCGGTAATAGAGATCGGCGCGAAACTGCTTCTTTTCGCTCAGATCCAACAAGTTCGTCTTGCTCGCCGCCACGACCCGGCAATCCACGGAGATCGGCTTGTTGGTTCCGACACGCTCGATCGAACGATCCTGCAGCGCCCGCAGCAATTTCACCTGCACGCTCAGCGGCATACTTTCGATTTCGTCGAGGAACAGCGTTCCGCCATTCGCATATTCGATCTTGCCGATACGCTGACGGGTGGCGCCGGTGAACGCGCCCACCTCGTGACCGAACAGCTCGCTCTCGACGAGCGATTCAGGCAGGCCGCCGCAGTTCACCGCGACATAGTTGCCGGCGCGGCGGCCGCTGTGATTGTGCAGACAGCGCGCGACGACATCCTTGCCGGTTCCGGTTTCGCCATAGATCGTGACGTCGACATTGGTTGCGGCGAGCGTAGACACGAGCCGGCGCACTTCCTGGATCTGCGGCGACCGGCCGAGCAGGCTCGCTTCGATCCCGTGGCGGTCCGACAACGCAGATCGCAACAAACGCACTTCGAGGGTCAGGCGCCGCTTTTCCACCGCCCTGCGCACGACCGAGACCAGCTGCTCCGAGGAACACGGTTTCTCGATGAAATCGTAGGCGCCGTTGCGCATCGCCTGCACGGCCATGGAAATATCGCCGTGTCCGGTGATGAGGATCACTGGCAGATCCTGATCCAGCCTGCGCAGATCGGATTGCCATTCAAGGCCGCTCTTGCCACGCAGACGCACGTCGCAGACGACGACAAAGGGCATGTCGGAGCGTATCGATGCGCTGGCGGTCTCAACCGAAGCAAATCCCGAGACCGAAAACCCGGCAAGTTCGAGCGCCTGAACGCCGCCTATGCGGACATCCTCGTCGTCTTCGACATAGATCACGCCGATTGATTGGTCATCGCACATGCGAAGCCGCCTCTGTTACGTCAGCCAACGGGAGGATCACGACAAACTCGGCACCGTCAGGCACGAGATTTCGAGCACGCAGTTCACCGCCAAAGGAGCGCGCAATGTGGTTCGACAGCATCAGGCCGAGACCGAGCCCCTTGCCCGCAGGCTTGGTCGTCACGAACGGCTCGAACATGCGCTGCAGAACATCGGAGGCGATCGCGGGACCGCTGTTGCTGATCGTGATCCGGCAGCGGTCGACCTGCCCCTCTTCCCTCGCCGCCCGGATTAGGATCGATTTGCGCTCGACGCTCTCCACGGCGTCCAGCGCGTTCCCCACGATGTTGCCCAGCAGTTGCTCAAGCCGCGTCTGGTCGGCAACGACGTTGAGATTTGCGTCAATGTCCGTCACAACGGCAACCCCGCCATCCTTGACACGCCCCGCGAGGATCTTGAGCGATTCAGCGACAGCATGTTCGACGCAGACCGCATCAAGCGGGCTGCTCGACTTGTAGGCGAAAACCCTGAGCTGGCCGGTCAGGCGCCCGAGCCGACGCACCAGTTCGCCGATTCGGATGAGGTTTCCGCGAGCGTCGCCGACAGACCCGCGATCGACGAGCAATATTGCGTTGTCGGCCGCGGTCTGCAGCGCAGCCAAAGGCTGGTTCAGCTCATGCACCAGGCCGGCTGACATCTGGCCGAGAGCCGCCAGCTTGCCGGAGTGAACCAGTTCATCCTGCGCGGCCCGTAGCTCGGCGGTGCGTTCCTGCACGCGTGTCTCGAGCATGTCGTTCGCCGCCTGCAACGCCGCCTGGTTGGCCAGGCGCTGCTTGATCTCCCTGCGGCGCTGCATCACCAGACCGAGCGCCAGCAAGGCAACGATGGAGGCAAGACCCGACAGTGCGCCGATGATGAGCGCGGTTTCCCGTGTCGGCGCCTCGTCGTCGAGCAAGACAAGCTTCCAGGCACCGCGATTGATTGGAAGCTCGCTGACGGTATAAGCAGTGCCGCTCTCGGTGGTGATGCGTGCAGCGCCGCCTGCGGACTGAGTGACGACCTTCCATCCGAGCGGTGTCAGTGCGTGGTCTGCGTAAGGTTTGGATCGGGCAATGTCTTCGCGCATTTCACGCGACAGCGGCGCCATCGCGCGATAGCGCCACTCGTCGCGGGAGGCGAGTATCGTGACGCGGCGCTCGTCGACGAGTAGGATGTCGCCCGCAACATCGCGCCACCCGCGCTCGAACGGATCCAGATTGACCTTGACCGCCGCAATGCCCTTCGTCACGCCGCCGTCCTTAAGGGCATAGGAGAGATAATACCCGGCACGCGCACTGGTGATACCAACACCGAAGAACGCCCCCCGGCCGTTCGCGAGAGCCTCGCTCACATAGGGTCGATAAGACAGATTTCGGCCGACCGGTGTGCCCGGGTCCTCGAAATCGGCCGCGGCCAACGCTTCGCCGGAGACGCTGAGGACGTAGAGGTTGTCGGCCCCGGCGAGCAGATTGATCGACTTCAGGTACAGACTGACCGATTGCTGCAGCGCGGCATCGGCGGGATCGTCGAACAGCCTGAACACGCTCGGAGACGTCACGAGCAACGACGGCAGATATTCGAACCTGGAGAGATGACCGTCGAGCCTTGCCGCTTCAACAGCAAGCCGCTGCTGGGCAGCACCGTGCAAATGATCCAGTCCGCGCTGGAACGCCACGGCATAACCTAGCCATGAAGCGGCAGCGATCAGGGCAAGGGCAGCCGTTCCACGAACAAGCCAACGCAGGGTGCCCGATATCACCGAAGGAGCTTCGGGCCTCCGCTTCGTGTTCACCAGGGAAAGAAGCTCCGTCATCGTGAGAACCAGGACAAACCGGGGAGCGCCGACCACCGCAGACGACCACTCACGCATAATCCAACTCTATGGTCTTGCCCCGGAATACGCGATAGGAAAATCCGGTATAGGCGACGATGACCGGCAGCGTGACGCAAACCCCGATCAGGATGACTTTGAGCGAATCCGGGCTGCTGGCGGCCTCCCAGACCGTGAGCCTGTCGATCACCACGAATGGATAGATGCTGTAGCTGAGGCCGAGGAAGCTCAGCAGGAAGACGAGGACAAGCAAGGCAAACGGCAACCAGCACAGCGCGCCGCGCACGGCCGGCGAGTTGAGCAGGAGGCGCACCGTCAGCAGCGCGATGCCCGTCGTGATCGGGATCGACGCCACCGCAATGATCGCCGGCAGGGTGAACCATCGCTCGCGAACGGTCTCGCTGATCCACGGTGTCGCCGTCGAAATCAGGATGAGACCCAGGACCATCGGCGGCCAGGCGATCTTGCTCCACTCGATCGCCTTGTCCTGAAGCGGGCCGCTCGTCTTCATCACGAGCCATGTGGCGCCAAGCAGCGCGTAGGCCATTGGCAGCGCCAGCGCAATGGCGCCGGCAAAGATCGGAAAATTCCAGCCCTCGCCGAAACCGCTGATATAGCGACCGAGCATCCACCCCTGACACACGGACGCGAGCATTGAGCCTGCGATGAACAGGCGGTCCCACATCGCCTTCCGGCTGGCCTTGGCCTTGACCCGGAAGTCGAAGGCTGCACCGCGCAGGATCAGACCGACCAGCATCAGCGTCGTCGGCAAGTAAAGTTCCGAGAGCACCAGCCCGTGCGCCTTGGGGAAGGCAACCAGGAGAAGACCGACACCCAACACCAGCCAGGTCTCGTTGGCGTCCCAGAACGGGCCGATGGACGCGACCATGGTATCGCGCTCCTCAGGCGTCGCCCGATGCATCAGCATCCCGACCCCGAGATCGTATCCATCGCTGACGACGTAGACGAGCAGCGAGACGCCCATCAAGCCAATGAAGATCAGCGGAAGCAGTTCGTCGAACGACATCGAAGTCATGCGAATTCTCCCCGGCCCTGATATTGCTGGCCCGCTGAAGGACTCACCGTTGTGATTGCGTTTAGCTTCTTGTCGGCGGTCTCCGACATGTATTTGAGCACCCCGACATAGGCCAAGAGCAGTGCCAGATAGACCACAACATAGATCGCGAGCGTCAGGGCGATGCTCGATGACGGGACACGCGAGGCGACGTCGCTGGTCCGAATCAGGCCGGCAACGATAAACGGCTGGCGTCCGATCTCGGTGACATACCATCCGGCGATGGTCGCAACCCAGCCGGCAAAGGTCATCCCCGCAAACAGCCAGAGTACCGGCCGCGGCATTTTCGCGAAATCCCACCCGTCGCGCCAATGCCGCCACAGGCCAAACCAGCTGACCAGCAGCATCAGGACTCCCATTCCCACCATGATCCGGAAGCACCAGAACACCGCAAATACCGGCGGGTGGGCTGAAGGAAACTCGTTCAAGCCCTTGAGCTCGCCTTCCGTGTCATGCCGCAGGATCAGGCTGGCGAGCTTCGGCACCGCCAACTCGAAACGGTTGGTTCTGGCCGCATCGTCCGGGATCGCGAACAACAGCAGCGGCGCGCCGCGCGTCGTTTCCCAGATGCCTTCCATCGCCGCGATCTTCTGCGGCTGATGCTTGAGCGTATTGAGCCCGTGAAAGTCACCCGCCACCATCTGTGCCGGCGCCGCCAGCGCGGCGAAAACGAGGCCGGTGCGCAACGCGCGTGATGCGCTGGTCGTCGCGACCCCCTTCAGGAGCTGCCAGGCACTGATCCCGATCAGCAGGAACGCGCAGGTCAGCGCAGATGCCAGCGCCATATGAACCAGACGATACGGGAAGGATGGATTGAAGATGATCTCCAGCCAGCTCCGCGCATGAAACTGGCCATCGACGATTTCGTATCCCGCCGGCGTCTGCATCCATGAATTGAGCGCAAGGATCCAGAATGCGCTCATCAGCGTGCCGAACGCGACGAGGAAGGTCGCGCCCAGGTGAACCATCTCGCCAACCCTGCGATGGCCGAACAGCATGACGCCAAGAAATCCCGCTTCCAGAAAGAACGCCGTCAGCACTTCATAACTGAGCAGCGGACCGGCGATATTGCCGACGCGCTCCATGTAACCCGGCCAATTCGTGCCAAACTGGAAGCTCATGGTGACGCCGCTCACCACCCCGAGCGCAAATGTCAGGGCGAACACCTTGGTCCACAGGCGGTAGGCGCGAAGCCAGTCGAGCTTCTGCTGCGCATCCTTCGCCCGCAGATGCTTCATCCTGAAGAACAGCAGCACCCAGCCGAGCGCAATCGAGATCGACGGAAACAGGATATGGAACGTGATGTTGGCGGCGAACTGTATGCGCGCAAGGAACACGGCATCCATGAACATTCCTCCCGCTTCACGCGGCCCCCCGCACCCGAATCAATTGCGCATCAATGAAGCTTCACATGCGGCTCGGTGCGCCGAGTGATCAGCCGCGCCAGCGTGTCGAGCGCAACCTTCACCGAGCCGTGCAGCGCGTGTTCGTGCATCTTATAGAGCGATAGGTACATCATCCTTGCGAAGATGCCCGCGAAAACGAGATTGCCGCCCACCAGCGCGCCCATCATCGAACCGACCGTGCTGAACTCGCCGAGCGACACCAGGGAGCCGAAGTCCCTGTATTTGTAATTCTTGATCGGCTCGCCGCGCAGATAGCGCGGAATCTGGGAATAAAGATGCGAGGCCTGCTGGTGAGCCGCCTGCGCGCGGGGCGGCACGTTGCCGCGCTCGCCCCATGAACAGGCGGAGCAGTCGCCAATGGCAAAGATGGCGTCGTCGTGCGTTGTCTGCAGCGTCGGCCGGACCGCGAGCTGATTGATGCGGTTGGTCTCGAGGCCGGCGATGTCCTTCAAGACATCAGGCGCCTTGACGCCCGCCGCCCAGACGATCAGTTCGGCGGGAATGGTGCGCCCGTCGGTCAGGCTCACATAGTTGCAGCCAACTTCCGAGACCTTGGCGCCAACAAGCACATCGACACCCAGCCTGCCGAGCAGCTTCTCCGTCTCCTTCGACACCCGTTCGGGCAGTGCGGGAAGCACGCGATCGGCAGCTTCGATCAGCGTGATCCTGATGTCCTTCTGGGGATCGACCTGGTCGAGGCCGTACGCCACCACTTCACGCGTCGTCCGGTGCAGTTCGGCCGCGAGTTCGACGCCGGTTGCGCCCGCGCCGATGATCGCGACTTTCAACTGGTGCGCCCCCAGCGGCGCCGACTGGGCATGGGCGCGAATGCAGGCATTGACCATGCGTTCGTGGAACCGCCGCGCGTCCGCCTGCGATTCAAGCTTGATCGCGTGGTTGACGACGCCCGGCGTGCCAAAATCGTTGTTCTGGCTTCCGATGGCGATGACAAGGACGTCATAGTCAAAGGTCCGCTTCGGCGTGACCTCACGGCCTTCGGCGTCGAAATACGCCGCCACCTGCACCTGTCGGCGGTCCCGATCGATCCCGGTCATGTCGCCGATGCGGTAGCGAAAGCCGTGCCAATAGGACTGCGCGAGGTAGTCGACCTCGTGAGCCGAGACATCCATGCTGCCGGCGGCGATTTCGTGCAGCTTCGGCTTCCACACATGCGTGCGGTTGCGCTCGATCAGCGTGATATCGAGCTTGCCCTTGCGCCCATACTTGTCGCCAAGGCGCGTCGCAAGCTCCAGTCCGCCGGCTCCGCCTCCGACGATCACGATCCGGGATTTTCCCGATTGCGGCTTACCCATGCTGGCCTCGATCGATCGGGTTCGTCCTCTGGGTCAGGCTCTATCGGAGACCGCGTCCGCGACCGCGACCGCCGCCATGTTCACGATACGCCGCACCGTGGAGGACGGCGTGAGAATGTGGGCAGGCTTGGCCGCTCCGAGCAGGATACCGCCCACCGTCAGTCCCTGGCCCGCCGCCATCCTGAGCAGATTGTAGGAGATGTTGGCGGCGTCGAGATTCGGCATCACCAGGACGTTCGCCGGTCCCTCGAATCCGGAATCGGGAAGCTCGTGGTGGAGCACGGACGGCGACAGCGCGGCGTCCCCACGCATCTCGCCCTCGACCGCCAGGTCGGGAGCCCGCCCGCGAATGATCGCCCGTGCCTCCCGCATCTTGCCGGCTTCCGCATCAGCGGAGCTACCGAAGCTCGAATGCGACAACAACGCCACCCGGGGCGTGATGCCGAACCGCCTCACCTCCGCCGCCGCCAGCAAGGCGATGTCGGCGACCTGTTCGGCGGTCGGATTGAGGTGGCAATGGGTGTCGCAAATGAACAGCTGATGCTGCGGCAAAATCAACATCTGCATCACCGCGAGCGTCCGCGCATCGTCGCGGGTGCCGATCACGTTGCGAATGGCGGCCAGATGGTCCGATGTCCTGCCGATGACGCCGCACAGCATCGCGTCGCCGACGCCTCTTGCGAGCAGCAGCGAAGCCAGCACGGACGCATTGCTTCGGGTCTCCGAGAGCGCCAACCCCGCCGATACGCCGTCGCGCTTTCTGCGCGAATGGTACACTTCAGCGCATTTGGAATAGATCTCTGCGTCATGGGGATCGATGATGTCGCAGTCCATGCCCGGCCTCAGCCGGAGGCCAAACGACTCGATCCGCTGTTCGATCGTCGACGGCCGGCCGATCAGCAAGGGCCTTGCAATCCTCTCGTCAACGACCACCTGCGCAGCGCGCAGCACGCGCTCATCCTCGCCTTCCGCCAGAAGCAAGGATTTTCCGCTTCCCTTCGCCACCGAGAAGACTGGCTGCATCGCGTTGCCGGATTGATAGACGAACCGGCTGAGCTGTTGGCGATAGGCTTCCATGTTCGTGATCGGACGCCTCGCGACGCCGCTGTCGGCCGCGGCCCTGGCTACAGCCGGCGCGACGACCTCGATGAGACGCGGATCGAGCGGTTTGGGAATGAGATAATCCCGCCCGAAGCGGAGCTTTTCCCCCTTGTACGCGGCGGCCACCACCTCGGGCACTTCCGTCATCGCCAGATCAGCCAGGGCCCGGACGGTTGCCAGCTTCATTTCTTCGTTGATCGTGGTCGCTCCGCAATCGAGAGCGCCCCTGAAGATGAACGGAAAGCACAGCACATTGTTGATCTGGTTCGGATAGTCCGAGCGTCCAGTCCCGATGATCGCGTCGGGACGGGCCGCCAGCGCGTCTTCCGGCATGATTTCCGGGATCGGGTTGGCCATGGCGAAGATCAGGGGATCCCGCGCCATCTTCTTGACCATGTCGGTCGTCAGCACATTGCCGGCCGACAGGCCAAGAAAGATATCTGCGTCCCGAATGATGTCGTCCAGCTTTCGCGCGTCGGTTCTCACCGCATAGCGCGCCTTGTTGTCATCCATGCCCTCGGTGCGGCCCGCATAGACGACGCCTTTTGCGTCGGTCACGATAATGCGGTCATGCCGCAGGCCGAGGCTGACGATGAGATCAAGGCATGCCAGCGCCGCCGCGCCGGCGCCGGAGCAGACGAGCTTCACCTCCGCAATGTCCTTCTTGACGAGCTTCAGGCCGTTGAGGATTGCCGCCGCGGCGATGATCGCGGTCCCGTGCTGGTCATCGTGAAAGACCGGTATCTTCATTCGCTCGCGGAGCTTCTGTTCGATGTAGAAGCACTCCGGCGCCTTGATGTCTTCCAGATTGATGCCGCCGAAGGTCGGCTCCATCCTGGCAATGGTTTCGATCAGCGCATCGGGGTCTTCTTCGGCAAGCTCGATGTCGAACACGTCAATGCCAGCGAACTTCTTGAACAAGCACGCCTTGCCTTCCATGACCGGCTTGCCCGCGAGCGCGCCGATATTGCCAAGGCCGAGCACGGCCGTGCCGTTGGTGACGACAGCCACGAGATTGCTGCGCGCGGTCAGTTCATCGGCCTGCGACGGATCCTTGGCGATAACCAGGCAAGGCTCCGCCACGCCGGGTGAGTACGCCAGCGACAGATCACGTTGCGTCGCCATCGCGGTGGTCGGCACCACGGAAATCTTTCCCGGCCTCGGCAGGCGATGATATTCGAGTGCGGCTTCCCTGAGATCCTGATCCATCGTATTCCCCGATTTGACGCTTCGGCCCGAGGGACAATGCGCCCCTCATTTGCTTTCTTGTGCCCGACAACTTCAGGCGCTTCCGCCGCGACCGCGCAGCGCCGCCATTCCTGGGCCCCAGTCGGTCTCGTTTGCTTTCTTGCTATCGGACATTTCGTCTCCTTCAATTGGTGACTATTGCCTGCCCTCCGCGGCCACGATTGGCGCGGGTCGGCCGTCGGCATCCAGTGCAACGAACGTAAAGATGCCTTCCGTCACTTTGACGCGTTCGCCCAGCCGCCTGCGCAATGCCCAGGCTTCCAGGCGGATTGCGACCGAGGTCCGCCCAACACGCTCGGGCGCCGCGTAGACACACAGGACGTCGCCGACATGAACCGGCTTGATGAAATGCATCGCCTCGATCGCAACCGTTGCGACGCGGCTTTGCGCACGCTGCCCGGCATGGATGCCGCCGGCGATGTCCATCTGTGACAACACCCAGCCGCCGAAGATATCGCCGCTCGGATTCGCATCCGCGGGCATGGCGAGCGTCCGTGTCGTGAGGTCCCCTCGTGGCTGGATAGTCATCACTGTCGATCAGTCCATATGCTGGCCGCCATTGGCCGATATCGTCGATCCCGTTATGAAGCCGGCATCGTCCGATGCCAGGAACACGACGGCTCGCGCGATCTCGTGCGGTTCGCCCAGGCGGCCGACCGGGATCTGAGGCAGAATGTTCTTGGCTACGACCTCCGGGTTGATCGCCTTGACCATCTCGGTGGCGATATAGCCCGGACAGATCGTATTGACGGTGATGCCAGAGCGGGCGCCCTCCTGGGCCAGCGCCTTCACGAAGCCGATGTCTCCCGCCTTGGCCGCCGAATAATTGACCTGGCCCATCTGGCCTTTCTGGCCGTTGATCGAGGAGATGCAGATCACGCGACCGAACTTGCGCTCGCGCATGCCTTCCCACACCGGCCGCGTCATGTTGAACAGCGAATTCAGGTTGGTGTTGATGACGCCGTACCATTGCTCCGGCGTCATCTTGTGGAACATTCCGTCCTTGGTGATCCCGGCGTTGTTGACCAGCACCTCCACCGGCCCCAGTTCGGCCTCGACCTGCTTCAGGCCCGCGACGCAGGCGTCGTAATTCGACACGTCCCATTTGTAGACGTTGATGCCCGTTTCCCTCTTAAACCTCGCCGCCGCCTCGTCATTGCCGGCGTAACTTGCCGCCACCTTGTAGCCCGCCGCCTTGAGCCCAATCGAAATCGCCTCACCTATGCCGCGCGTTCCGCCGGTAACCACTGCAACCCTGGACATCATTCCCCTCCTGATCCTGATCGGTTCATGTTGTATTCGCCGGCCCTTGCGAGCCTCGATCCTTCGCGGACGGTTGATGCCGTCCGCGTTCGCTTTTTCGGAGCCGGTAAAGCCGGCTGCTTGTCTAGCGCTCGACCGTCAGGGCGACCCCCATGCCGCCGCCAATGCACAGCGTCGCAAGGCCCCTCCTGGCGTCACGCTTCTGCATCTCGAACAGCAGCGTTGTCAGAACCCGCGCACCGGATGCACCGATGGGATGACCGATGGCGATAGCACCGCCGTTCACGTTGACGATCGACGGATCCCAACCCATGTCCTTGTTGACGGCTATCGCCTGCGCCGCGAAGGCTTCATTGGCCTCGACGAGATCGAGATCCTCAACCTTCCAGCCGGCCTTCTCGAGCGCCTTGCGCGAAGCCGGGATCGGCCCCGATCCCATCACCGCCGGATCGACGCCCGCGGTCGCCCAGGAGACGATTCTCGCAAGCGGCGTGAGCCCGCGCTTCTTGGCTTCGTCCGCGCTCATCAGCACCAGCGCAGCCGCACCATCGTTCAGGCCGGAAGCGTTGCCGGCGGTCACCGAGCCTTCCCTGTTGAAGGCGGGCTTCAACTTGGCAAGCGCGTCCAGCGTCGTGCCGGCGCGGATGTACTCGTCCTGATCGACCACGACGTCGCCTTTTCGGGTCTTGACGGTGACGGGAACGATCTCGTCCTTGAACCTGCCGCCCTTCTGCGCGTCCTCGGCCTTGTTCTGCGAACCGGTGGCGAAAGCGTCCTGCTCTTCCCGGGTGATCTGCCACTTGGTGGCGATGTTCTCCGCCGTCACTCCCATGTGGTAGCCGTGGAACGCATCCAGCAAACCGTCTTTCAGCATGGAATCGACGAACTTGACGTCGCCCATCTTGGTGCCATTGCGCAGGTGCGACAAATGCGGCGCCATCGACATCGACTCCATGCCCCCGGCGACGATGACCTTCGCGTCACCGTTGGCAATCTGCTGCAGGCCGAGCGCAACCGATCGCAGGCCCGAACCGCAGAGCTGGTTCATGCCCCACGCCGTCTTCTCCTGCGGAATGCCCGCCGCCATGGCGGCCTGCCGCGCCGGATTCTGCCCCTCTCCGCAGGAGAGCACCTGGCCCAGGATGACCTCGTCGACGTCACCGGGCGGGACCTTGGCGCGCTCGAGCGCCCCCTTGATCGCCACCGCGCCAAGCTCGTGGGCGTTCAGCGATCCGAATGCCCCGTTGAAAGAGCCAACCGGCGTTCGCGCGGCAGACACGATTACCACTTCAGTCATGATCAACTCCTGTTTAACGTTCCGCCTCAACCTCTACCGTTCTCATCATCAAGCGACGACTGGCCGAGGCGCACCTGCCTCAATCTCGTCATCTGCAATCTTCACGGACTCCGGATCGTCGGCTTCGACATCGCTCTCCTGGTTCAAACGCCGATGGAGCATTTTCTCATCGAGCGCTCCCTCCCATTTGGCGACAACGACTGTGGCAACGCCGTTTCCTATGAGGTTGGTGAGCGCGCGCGCCTCCGACATGAAGCGGTCGATGCCAAGGATCAAGGCGATGCTCGCGACCGGAATCGTTCCGACGGATGCAAGAGTTGCGGCCAGAACGATGAAGCCGGACCCCGTCACACCGGCTGCGCCCTTGGATGTAAGGAGCAGGACGCCAATGATGCCGAGCTCTTGCCAGATCGTCAGGGGGGTATTGCTCGCCTGCGCCAGGAAGATCGCGGCCATTGTCAGGTAAATACAGGTGCCGTCGAGATTGAACGAATAACCGGTCGGAATGACCAAACCGACGACCGACTTTTCGCAGCCAAGATTCTCGGTCTTGGCGATCATGCGCGGCAACACCGATTCGGACGATGAAGTGCCAAGCACGATCAGAAGTTCTTCCTTGATGTAACGGATGAACTTGAAGATCGAGAATCCGCTAAGGGCAGCAACGGATCCGAGCACGACGAAGACGAACAACAGGCATGTTACGTAGAACGCCAACATGAAGTTTGCCAGCGAGACCAGGGTCGCCACGCCATACTTGCCGATCGTGAAAGCCATTGCACCGAACGCTCCGATCGGGGCAACTTTCATGATGTAGCCCACGATTTTGAAGAACACGTGGCTCACGACATCAATCAGCCGCAGCACGCCCTCTCCGTGCTGACCGAGAGCTTGCAACCCGAATGCAAACAGGATCGCGAAGAACAACACCTGCAAGATTTCGCCGTTGGCAAAAGCGCCGACGACCGTCGACGGGACGATGTCCATCAGAAACTGGACCGCGCCCTGCTCCTTCGCTTTTGCGGTAAAGGCCGCGATGGATTTCGTGTCAACGGTCGACAGATCGACGTTCATGCCGACGCCAGGCTTCCACAAATTGATGACGACAAGTCCGATGATCAGGGCAGCCGTCGTTAGTACTTCGAAATAGATCAATGCCTTCAAACCAACGCGTCCGACCTTCTTCATGTCGCGCATGCTGGCAATGCCGTGCACAACCGTGAAGAAGATGATCGGGGCGATGATCATCTTGATGCACTTGATGAACAAGTCGCCGAGCGGCTTCATCTGCTCGCCGAGCTGCGGATGAAAATGGCCCAGCAATATGCCGGCTGTGATTGCAGCCAAGACCTGCACATAGAGGTGCTGATGCCACTTTACGGATCGTTGACCGTATGTCGTTGCCGCTGCTGTTGCCATGTCTTTTGTTCCTCCTAGAAGCTGTTTCTCAGTCCGAATGAGCAACCCCGGGCGTAACCCTGCTGCGATACCAACTGACCGCGCCGCCATGTAGCGGAATGAAGTTGTTGCGCGTGATGTTCGAGGGGATTGTTTCCGCAGCCGCCGGGTGAGATTCGATCAGACGCTCGTTGTTGGCGAACACCGTGTTGACGATTGCTGTGACCAGATCGTCCGGCAGCTCCCTGCGCGCAACGGCAAAATTGAACAGGCCGACGGTGTCGTAGCGGCGCCGCAGGGTGGGATACGAACCAGCGGCGACGACGGATGCGGAGAGTTCCGGCATGGCGAGGCGCAGTGTTGCGATCTCCTGCCGCGTGAGCGGGATGTAACGCACCTTCGCCTTTCGCTCGATATCGATGAGGAATGGAGCCGGTACGCCGGCGCCGACGGCGAGAGCATCGATGCTTCGCGCTACCGACTTCTCCGCCAGCACCGCCCAATCGCCGGAAACCAGGGTCGCCTCGATCTTCAGCGCCTTGAGGAATTCGGGAAAGTAGGCGGCGGTGGTACCGCCCTCGGGCCCGACGCCGATACGTTTGCCGGCGAAATCGGCAAGAGATTGAACAGGCGAGTCACCGAGCACCTGAAACTGAAACGGGGTATCATACATCGCAAACATGACGCGCATGTTCCGGTGTGGCCGCCCGCCGGTCCAGGCAGCGCTGGCGTTCCACGCCTGCAACGCCACGCCTTGTGTGATGAAGGCCAGCTGAATTTCACCGCTCTCGAGCAGCTTGATATTGTCAATCGGGCCGCCAGTCGGCCGCGCCACCACCGGAATGCCGAGTTCTCGCGCAAGCAGGCGAGCCAGCCCTTCGCCATAAGCGTAGTAGGTGCCGCCTTCCGACGCGGTGCCGAGACTGAGCACCTGGGGCCAATGCGCCTCCGCCGCAGCCGCCAACCTAGACGGCAGCAGAACACATGCGAGAAGCATCAGAATTCGCCACGCTCCTGAAACCATGACGGTCTCCCTTGTTCTTCGGCGTCACTTCTTCTGCGGCGGAAGATCCGTGCAGTGGCCCTCGAACACCTCGGCCGCCATCCCGATCGACTCGCCAAGCGTCGGATGCGGGTGAATCGTCTTGCCGATATCGGCAGGCTCGCAGCCCATTTCGATCGCAAGGCAGATCTCGCTGATGAGATCGCCGGCATGCGTCCCGACGATGCCGCCGCCGATGACGCGGTGCGTCGTCGTGTCGAACAGGAGCTTGGTGAAACCCTCGTCGCGGCCGTTTGCGATGGCGCGGCCGGAGGCCGCCCAGGGAAATACCGACTTGCCGAACTTGATCCCCTCGGCCTTGCACTGATCCTCGGTCTTGCCGGCCCAGGCAACTTCGGGGTCGGTGTAGGCAACGGACGGAATCTGCCGAGCGTCAAAGTATGACTTTTCGCCATGCGCGGCTTCCGCCGCTACATGGCCTTCATGCACGGCCTTGTGCGCCAGCATCGGCTGGCCGACGATGTCTCCGATCGCGAAGATGTGCGGCACGTTGGTGCGCATCTGCTTGTCGACGTCGATGAAACCTCGCTCGCTCACCGCGATTCCGGCCTTTTCGGCGCCGATCTTCTTGCCATTCGGGCTGCGGCCGACCGACACCAGAACGAGGTCGTAGACCTGCGGCCCGGGAGGCGCCTGCTCGCCCTCGAAGCTCACCTCGATCCCGGCCTCGGTTGCTTTCGCGCCCGCCGTCCTGGTCTTCAGCATGACTTTCTCGAAGCGGCCCGCGTTCGCCTTCTGCCAGACCTTGACCAAATCGCGGTCGGCTCCCTGCATCAGACCGTCGAGCATCTCGACGACATCGATGCGCGCCCCCAGCGTCGAATAGACCGTCGCCATTTCGAGCCCGATGATACCCCCGCCGATCACCAGCATGCGCTTGGGGATCGACTTCAGCTGCAGCGCGCCGGTTGAATCGACGATGCGCGAGTCCTCGGGCAGAAATGGCAGCTTCACGGCCTGGCTGCCGGCGGCGATAACGGCGTTGGCGAACTTGACTGTTTTCTTGCCGCCCGCCACGACGACTTCGAGATGGTGCTGATCGAGAAAGGCGCCGACGCCGGTCACAACTTCAACCTTGCGAGCCTTCGCCATGCCGGCAAGGCCGCCCGTCAGTTTCCTGATCACACCGTCCTTGAACGCGCGCAGCTTGCCAAGCTCGATCTGCGGCGATCCGAAGGAAATGCCATGATCGGGAAGATGCCCGACCTCGTCGATCACTGACGCCGTATGCAGCAGCGCCTTGCTCGGAATACAGCCGACATTGAGACACACGCCGCCGAGCGTATCGTAACGCTCGACCAGCACCGTCTTCATGCCGAGATCGGCCGCGCGGAAGGCCGCCGAGTAACCGCCGGGACCGGCGCCCAGCACCACCATATCGCATTCGATATCAGCCTTGCCGGCATAGGATGCCGCGGCAGGCGCCACTGCCGGCGGCGCGGCCGCAGCCGGCTGCGATGCGGCCGCGAGCGCAGCAGCCCCCGCTGTGGCTTCCAGCATGAGAATGGTCGATCCTTCGCTTACCTTGTCGTCGACCTTGACCCGGATCTCCTTGACGACTCCGGCATGCGAGGACGGAATCTCCATCGACGCCTTGTCGGACTCGACCATGATAAGACTGGTGTCGACCGCGACGGTCTCGCCAGGCTTCACCATGACCTCGATCACGGCAACGTCCTTGAAATCACCGATGTCCGGAACTTTCACTTCGATCTGCTGAGTCATGCTGCTTCCCCCCGATCTCAGAACAGCACGCGCCGCAAATCGGCGAGCACGTTAGCGAAATGGACATTGAAGCGGGCGGCCGCCGCGCCGTCGATGACACGGTGATCCCAAGAGAGCGACAGTGGCAGCGTCAGCCGCCAGTTGCCCGACTTGCCGTCTGACGAGTGCTGCTTCCAGTACCCCTTGCAGACGCCCATGATCGCAACTTCGGGCGCATTGATGATCGGCGTGAAGTAGATGCCGCCGATGCCGCCGAGCGAGGAGATCGAGAAGGTGCCGCCCTGCATCTGGTCGGGCTTGATCTTGCCCTCGCGGGCGAGCTTGGCGAGTGCATTCATCTCCTTGGCGATCTCCGGCACCGATTTCTTGTCGGCATCGCGGATCACCGGCACCATCAAGCCGTTCGGCGTGTCCGCGGCAAAGCCGATGTGCCAGTAGTTCTTGTAGACGAGCGTATCGCCATCGAGGCTGGCATTGAACTCCGGAAATTTCTGCAGCGTCGCGACGGCAGCCTTCACCATGAACGGCAACAGCGAGAGCTTGACGCCGCTCTTCTCCAGCTCCTTGTTCATCTTGCCCCGGAACTGCTCGAGGTCGGTGATGTCAGCCTCGTCGTGGGTCGTTACGTGCGGGATGACGACCCAGTTGCGATGAAGATTGGCGGCGGAAATCTTCTTGATGCGGCCGATCTCCTTGCGCTCGACCGGGCCATACTTGGCGAAATCGACCTTGGGCCAGGGCAGAAGGTCGATACCGCCGACGCCGCCTCCACTTGCGGCCGCGGCCTGCGGCTTGGCTGGCGCTGCCCCGCCCTTGATGAAAGCCTCGACGTCCTCGCGCAGGATGCGGCCATGTTTGCCGGTGCCCTTGATCTTGCCGAGATCGGCACCCATTTCGCGCGCCAGCTTGCGCACGGCAGGACCGGCATAAGCGAGCGCAAAGGCTGCTTCGTCAGAGGCGCCGGCCACCGCCGGTCCAGCGGCGGTGGCCGGCGAGGACACAGGCATCGGCGTGGGAGGCCCGCCGGCCTGTGCAGACGAATCCCCGGTGACAAGCGACAGGATGATCGAACCTTCGCTGACCTTGTCGCCGGTTTTCAGCTTGATTTCGCGCACCGTGCCCGAGAGCGGCGCTGGCACTTCCATCGTCGCCTTGTCCGATTCCAGCGCGATCAGGGGATCCTCCGCCTTCACACTGTCGCCGGGTTTCACAAAGATCTCGATGACCGGGACGTCCTTGAAGTCGCCGATGTCCGGGACGCGAACCTCGGCAACGCCCGCAGGCGCACTGACGGGTGACGGTGGCGCGCTGACAACAGGGCGCGCTTCGGCCTGTTCGGCGCCGGCAGCCTCGAACTGCACGATCACAACGCCTTCGCTCACCTTGTCCCCGAGCTTGACGACCACCGACTTCACCACGCCGTCTCGCGGCGACGGCACCTCCATGGTCGCCTTGTCGGACTCCAGCGCAACCAGCGGATCCTCGGCCTTCACCTTGTCGCCCGGCTTGACGAATATCTCGATGACCGGGACGTCCGTGAAGTCACCGATGTCGGGAACCTTGATGTCGATCAGACCACTCATCGCTCTGTCCTCGGCTCCGCTGGCTCACACGGTCCAGGGCGCAGCACGCCCGGCGTCGATTTTGTATTTGGCGATGGCTTCGGCCACGACTGCCGGCCTGATCGCTCCGTCGTCGGCGAGCGCCTTGAGCGCAGCGAGGGTGACGTAGTGCCGGTCGACCTCGAAGAATTTTCGCAACTTCACGCGATAGTCGCTGCGGCCGAAGCCGTCCGTGCCGAGCACGACGTATCGGCGCCCGGCCGCCTGCACATATTCCCGGATCTGATCGGGGTAGTTGCGCATGTAGTCGGTGGAGGCCACGACCGGCCCGGAGTGTCCCTCGAGCTGCGTTTCCACCCAGCTCTTGCGGCGCGGCTCGGTTGGATGCAGTAGGTTCCAGCGCTCCGACGCCATGCCGTCACGGCGCAGTTCGTTGAAGCTGGTCGCGCTCCAGACGTCGGCGGTGACGCCGAAATCCGCCTTGAGCAAATCGGCGGCCGCGACCACCTCGCGCAGGATCGTTCCCGAGCCGACAAGCTGGACGCGAAGGCCCTTCTTCGGCGTCTCGCCTCCGCTCTTCAGGAGATAGAGCCCCTTGAGGATTCCCTCCTCCGCCCCCTTGCCGGCATCGGCGAGCGAGGGATGCGGATAGTTCTCGTTCATCAGCGTGATGTAGTAGTAGACATCCTCCTGCGCCTCGTACATGCGGCGCATGCCCTCGCGGACGATCGTCACGACCTCATAGGCAAAGGTCGGATCGTAGGAGACGCAGTTCGGGATAGTGCCGGCGAGGACGTGGCTGTGGCCGTCCTCGTGCTGCAGCCCTTCGCCGTTGAGCGTGGTGCGCCCGGCGGTACCGCCGAGCAGGAACCCGCGGGCACGCATGTCGCCGGCGAGCCAGGCGAGATCGCCGACGCGCTGCAGACCGAACATCGAATAGTAGATATAGAACGGAATCATCGGCACGTTGTTCGTGCTGTAGGACGTCGCAGCGACGATCCAGCTCGACATGGCGCCGCCTTCGTTGATGCCTTCCTGCAGAACCTGCCCGCTCTTGTCCTCGCGGTAGTACATCAGCTGATCGGCGTCCTGCGGCCGGTAGAGCTGGCCGACCGACGAATAGATGCCGAGCTGGCGGAACATGCCTTCCATTCCGAAGGTGCGTGATTCATCGGGAACGATCGGCACGATGTGCTTGCCAATCGCCTTGTCGCGAACGAGGGTGCCGAGCATCTGCACGAACGCCATCGTGGTCGAGATTTCGCGGTCGCCGGTAGCATCGAGCAGCCGCTGGAATGTCGACAAAGGTGGAATTTGTAAGGACGCGGACTTGCGTCGGCGCTGCGGCAGGCTGCCGCCGAGCTTCTCGCGCTGTGCGCGGAAATATTTCATCTCGGGGCTGTCCTCCGGCAGGCGGAGGAAAGGAACCTTCGCCAATTCCTCGTCGGCGACCGGCACCTGGAAGCGGTCGCGAAATCCGCGTAGCGCGTCCTGCGTCATCTTCTTGGCCTGATGCGCGATCATCTGGCCTTCGCCGGATTCGCCCATGCCGTACCCCTTGACGGTCTTGGGCAGGATCACGGTCGGCTGGCCTTTGTGGTTCACCGCCGCTGCATAGGCCGCAAAGACCTTTTCCGGATCGTGGCCGCCGCGCGCGAGCTTCCAGATCTCATCGTCGCTCATGTCGGCGACGAGTTGCTTCAATTCCTCGTACTTGCCGAAGAAGTGCTCGCGAATATAGGCGCCGCTCTTGCTCTTGAAATCCTGGTACTCGCCGTCAACGCACTCCTCCATGCGCTTTAGCAGCAAGCCGCTCTTGTCCTTCTCGAGCAGGCGATCCCAGCCCGAGCCCCACAGCACTTTGATGACGTTCCAGCCGGCACCGCGGAAAACGCTTTCCAGCTCCTGAACGATCTTGCCGTTGCCGCGGACGGGCCCATCGAGCCGCTGCAGGTTGCAGTTGATGACAAAGATCAGATTGTCGAGGTTTTCCCGACCGGCAAGCGAAATCGCGCCGAGCGACTCTGGTTCGTCCGTCTCGCCATCGCCCATGAAAGCCCAGACCTTGCGATTGGACGTTTCAGCGAGCTTGTGGTTCTCGAGATATTTCAGAAACCGCGCCTGATAGATCGCCAACAGAGGCCCAAGTCCCATCGACACGGTCGGGAATTGCCAGAAGTCTGGCATCAGCCAGGGGTGCGGATAGCTCGACAAGCCCTTGCCGCCGGTCTCCTGCCTGAAGCCGAGAAGCTGCTCCTCGCTCAGGCGGCCCTCGAGAAAGGCACGCGCGTAGATGCCGGGCGAACAGTGCCCCTGCACGAAGATCAGATCGCCGCCATGGGTGTCCGTCGGTGCGTGCCAGAAATGACCGAAGCCGATGTCGTAGAGCGTGGCGGCGGACTGGAAGCTCGCGATGTGGCCGCCGAGTTCCGAACTCTCCTTGTTGGCGCGCAGCACGATTGCCAGCGCATTCCAGCGGATGATTGAGCGCAGTCTGTGTTCGATGGCGCGGTCGCCCGGCAGGGCCGGCTGCTGTTCCACCGGGATCGTGTTGCAATAAGGCGTCGTCAATGTCTGCTGAATGCCAAGGCCGCCGCTGCGCGCGGCGCCGATCACCGCATTGACGACGTACTCGGCCCGTTCGTTGCCGCGGTGGCTGCGGACTGCCCACAAGGCATCGAGCCACTCCCGGGTTTCCTGGGGATCCAGATCATGCGCTTCCGCCACTGTCATTACTCTCTCCCTTGCATGCCAAGCCGAACTCAGGCGTCATTGGTCATTGCGCTCCGCCGTCGGGCGGAGCACGCAATGCCACGCAGGCGATATCGCCTGTCGCTCTAGGTGAAAGATTGAGTGCTGGCTGGCATCTGAACGTCCCCTCGCGTTGCTTGTTTAGAGCTATTTTTTCTTATGCGGATTACTTAAGCAGCATTCGTGCCAGACCTCGGAAGGGTCGGTCGATCGAGCACATACCGTTCATTTTACTCAGGTTTGTCGGGCACCTCATCGCGGCCGCCGGCATGTTGCGTCCGACTTTGTCCGGAGCTCCAGAAAACTGTCCGGAGGTTCCGCCCGAAAGATCGGATCGGCCAACATGCGGCGCCCCAACCCGAGTCGCGCGTTGTTGACATTCCGCTTCGAAGAGAAAGGTCCAAAGCGCCATGCCGCCGGCGCAAGGATGTGGAGTCGAAGTGACATCCGAGTTGACTAACTTCGCCCGGATAGCGAATGTCCGCGACCGACGCGCTCTTGCGCCGAAGCCCCAAGGGCGAAGGCGGACTGGATTCGACGAAATACATTGCCGCAGGTCCGCCGCTTCGGCTCGATGACGATGAGTTTTGTGCACTATCGCCGTGATCCCTGCCGATCATTTCGCTCGCCACGCTCTCCTCCAACTGGACGAGGCAAGACGCGCCCAATGTGCTATCCTCCGCGCCGAACCAGCACCGGAGACAACCCATGCCGACCAGCGTCAAGCAAATGCTCGAAGCCGCCAACGCGGCGGTCCCCAAGATCACGTCGGACGAGGCCGCCGAGATGATCAGAAGCGGTAACACGCTGGTCGTTGACGTTCGCGACGCGCCGGAGGTCGCCGCCAGCGGCAAGATCGCAGGCGCCGTGAATGTCTCGCGCGGGATGCTGGAGTTTCGCGCGGATCCGGAGCTGCCCTCCCACGACAAGGCGTTCGACAAGGGCAAGACCGTCATTCTTTACTGCGCGTCCGGCGGCCGATCGGCGCTGGCCGGCAAGTTGCTGAAGGATCTCGGCTACGACAAGGTCTACAACCTCGGCGGCTTCAAGGACTGGACGGGCGCCGTCGAGAAATAGCGAAGCAAGAGACACAGTTCCGGATGGCGGCCCGCTTCGGCCTGCCGATCGGCGCTTCATCCCGGTTGCAACAATCAGCCCTGGTTCGTGTTGTCCCAGATGACACAGCGAGGCGCGCCATGACCAAGACGACCGGCAAGGAAACCGAACTGACACCTGACGACTTTCCGCTCGAAGCCGACAAGGACAAGCTCAGGACTCACAAGGGCGAGCCGGTGGCCTCGGCCGAGTCGGAGCAGATCGCCGATGAACTGGCCGAACGGCTCAACGAGCATGCGCACCGGGAGGAGCAGGACCGCTGGTCGGCGTGAAGCGCCGGCGCGGTTGGATCAGGCGGAACGCGGCGTGGAGCCGGGCTGCGCGCCTGGCTCATTCAGCAGCCTGCCGGTGGTGCTGTTGACGAAATGCAGCGACATGCAGGCCGGACACCTCACGGGCACATAACTGTCCGCCGGCCCGGCCCCTTCGGGCCGTTCGTCGTCGAACCGATGCTGGACGTTCGTGCCGGTGCGCGGGCACCTGAAGAGGATCTGGCGCTGCATGCTTCTCTCATGCTCCGAAATCCCCGCCGGCGAAATTGCGGACGATCCCTTACGGGCCTTTCCCAGGTTTGCGATGGGTCAAGGCGAACCGCCTGCCCGCCGCTATGCTGTGTTTGGCATCGGGCGTTATCCGGTGCCGAACGAAGCGGAGCCCGGACTCCTAGGCACTCCGGGCGCCGCTTCGAAGACAGGGTGCAAGCGACCGCGCTCAGGGAGCCGGCTCCGCAAGGAGAGGCTTCGCCGGCAGGTTCGATGGAACGAAGGCCGGTACCGCGGGTTGCGGGTTGGATGGCCCAGCCCTGGACAGACCATGCAATCGGCCTCGGTGTCCCCTTGGAAACTCGCCTCGGAAGCCGGGGCTGATTGATTTCGCCCGGCCGGCCCGACACCAAATCGCGCCGCCGGCGACAGGCCACCATCGGGACCGCCTCGACCAGGAGAGCAGCCATGATGTCCGCCAACCTCGACGATCTCTCTGCGGCCGTGCGCTATGCACTCGAGACGACGCGCGCGACTACGGTCTGCCCTTTCCACGGCGAGGTGATCATCCGCGTCGGTGACGACGCCGCCGAGAGCCATGCTTACGAACGCGCCAAGCGAATCCTGAAGAGCGACGGGACGCCGTTCGAGGCAGACGCCCTCAGGGACGAAATCGGCCAGCAACTCGCGGTCGCCGCGGACGGTCGATGCCCGAAATGCGATCGCGCCGAGCCGGCCGGCTAAAGCGCGCCGCGCTGCCTCCGCCGGTCAGGATGCCGCTCGCCTGGAGGCGTTCTTGCATGGCCGGGAGGACACGAGGCTCCTCGGCCGCCCGATCAGATATCCCTGCATCTCGTCGCAGCCTTCCTGCATCAGCAGCGACATCTGTTTCTCCGTCTCGATGCCTTCGGCAAGGACCGGCACCCCGAGGCCGTGGGCGAGGCCGATCACGGCCCGGACGATGGCGAGCGAGCGATCGCTCTGGCCGAGCGAGGCGACGAAGGAGCGGTCGATCTTGATGCGGTCCAGTGGAAACGCTTCGAGATATGACAGCGACGAGTATCCCGTTCCGAAATCGTCGAGGGCGATCAGGATGCCGAGCGCCTTGAGCGACTGCATCGTCCGCTTGGCGCGCGGCATGTCCTCGATCAGGACGCCTTCGGTGATCTCGAGCTCGAGGCGCGCGGCCGGAAGCCCGCTGTCGCGCAGCGACCGGCGGACCTGCCGGTCGAGGTTTTCCCGGCGGAACTGGGCCGCCGAGACGTTGACGGCCACCCGCAGCGGCTGATCCCATGACGCCGCTTCCCTGCACGCCTCCTTCAGGACCCAATCATCGATCTGCGCGATGGAGCCGCTTCGCTCCGCGATCGGAATGAACTCGCCCGGCGGGATGATCCCGCGCACCGGATGCCGCCAGCGCACGAGTGCCTCGTAGGCCATCACCGTGCCATCGCGATGCTGCTGCGGCTGGTACTCCAGATAGAGTTCGCCCCGCTCCACCGCGGCCAGCAAATCGTGCTCCAGCTCACGGCGGTCGCGCAATTGCTGGTCCATCGCGCTGGTGAACAGGCGGATGGCTCCCCTGCCCTCATGCTTGGCGCGATAGAGGGCAGCATCCGCGTTCGCCAGCAGTGCAACGGAATCGCCGGCATCTCTCGGATACAACGCGACGCCGACGCAGAGATCGATCTTCAGGGCATGGCCGTCGACCTCGATCGGCTGCTCGAACTGGGCCCGCATCCTGGTGGCGAGCAGCTCCGCGGTTGCCGGCAGCGGCGCTTGATCGATGATGCCGATGAATTCGTCGCCGCCGACGCGCGCCACGTAGGCTCCTTGCGAAACCTCCTGCAGGCGTCTTGCGGCCTCGCGCAGCACGGCGTCGCCGACGGCGTGACCGAAGCGGTCGTTGATCGCCTTGAAATGGTCGAGATCGATGCAGAGCACGGCGAAGGCACTACCGGTGATCTCGGCGCGTTCGATCGCGGCGGAGAGATGCTGGCCCAAGGCGGCCCTGTTGGGCAGCTCCGTGAGCGCGTCGTGACCGGCGAGATAGCTCACCCTCTGCTGTGCCCTGTTCCGTTCCGTCACGTCGAAGCCGACGCAGACATGGGCGGACCGCCCGTCATAGACCAGCGGCCGGGATTCGGTCACGACCTCGATCACCTCGCCGTCGGCCGTCCTGTGCAACTCGCAGTCGCATTCGGCTGCCGCCTGCTGCTCCGCACAGGCGAGCTGATGCTCGGACATGGCGAGGAGATCCTGGCGGGAATAGCCGTAATGCCTGCACATCGCACCATTTACGGCGATGAGCCGACGCGTCTTCGCATCGACCACCCACATCGGAAGCGGGTTCTCTTCAAAGAGGAGGCGGAAGGAGGCTTCGCGGCGCTTGAGGTCGGTGATGTCGATCCGGACCCCGATGCTTCCTCCGTCGCCGGTGTGTCTTTCCTCGACGCGAACCCAGCGGTCACCCGCCAGATGCTGCTCGTGCGAGTGCTGGGGCAGCGCATGGTGGGCGAGGCGCTCGGTGAGCCACTCCTCCTCCCGCCCCGCGGCGTCCGGATATTGCCCCCCGGCCAATCCGGTTCGAAGAATGGTTTCGAACGGCGTGCCGGCGGCAAGTGCGTCCCGGCTGGCCGGGTAGAACTCGGCGTATTGACGATTCCAGAGAACCAGACGGTCGTCCTTGTCGAAGACGGCAAGACCTTCGGGAACCACATCGAGCGCTTCGGTCAGATGGGTGTGCGCGGCGCGCGCGGCAGCTTCGGCCTGCTCGGCCGCGATCTTGGCTTCCGCCAGCGCCCTCTCGGTGCGATGGCGCTCCGTGATGTCCTCGTGGGTCGCGACCCAGCCCTTGCCCTCCATCGGGCGATGCCGAATCCGCACGATCCGCCCGTTGGTGAGCTCCACGGTCGTATCCGAGTTCTCGGCGATCACCGGAGCGCTGTTGCGCCAGGCCAGATAATCCCGCTTCGACATCTTCGGGGCGCTGCCGGCCGAATAGCGGAGGTCGACGATCTCGTTCAGCTTCATGCCCGGCCGGACCAGTTTCGGGTCGAGATCGTAGACCTCGAGATACTGCCGGTTGCAGACGATCAGGCGCTGATCGGCATCGAAGAAGCAGAGCCCCTGGGACATGTTGTTGAGCGCCCTGTCGAAGCGCTCCGCGAACGCGGTCGCGGTCTGCTCTGCGGCCCGGGCGCGATCGCCTTCCTCGGACAGCCGTCCGTGGGTCTCGACCAGCTTCACGAAGGAGCGGAAATTGGTGTTGATCATCCGGGCGAGCAGGACGAGCAGCGCCAGCAGATTGATCCCGACCGAGACCAGCATCCCATCGCCGGACAGCAGCAGGAGCGTCGCGATCGGTGCGCCGGCAATCAGCATCGTCAGCCGCGACGACGGCGGGAAGCTGCCGAGGCAGTAGGCAGTCCCGACGCAGCCCATGAAGAGCAGCAGGGAGACCGACACACGCAGACCGGGATCGACCACCATGAACAGCGCCAGGATCCAGATCACGAAGCTGGAGCTGAGCACCACCGTGGCGAGACGAACCCTTGCGAGCTCTCGGTAGGCCTCCTCGGCGGTGAAATCGGCCTTCTTCAGCCGGAGCCACTGCGCCAGCCGAAACAGACAGGCCGCCAGGAGAGCGGCTGGCAAGGCAAATCGCAGCCAAGCCGAGACCGTGTTCGGAAGAAGCAGCCCAACGCTGATACTGTTGACCAGAAGCGCGGCATAGAGAACCGGCACCTGCTTGCGGAGCACGCGGAACTGCTCGACGAGCAACGAGCGGCCGAACGGATCGGTCGTATCGCCCACGGAGAAAGAAGCACGAAGCCGCGCGAAGAAGCCCATCAATGTCGCCCCAACCATGCGAAGGCTAGGGCAGAGAGGCGAAGGACCCGTAAAGGCTCTTGGTGTCCTCGACCTTAACGCCGCTGCTGCAATTGTCGGAGGAAAAGGAATCGCCGCAGTTCCCAACCGGGAACAGGCCGAGCTTGGTCCTCATCATCGCTCTGGCACTTGCCATCGGCCCGTGTGGGCGGCGATACAGCGCGGCCGTTGTCGAAGTTACGCCTCCCTGGGTCGAGCGCGTATTTCACTTCAATATTGCGTTCCGCGTCGCGCGAAGAATGTCGTCCGACAGCTTGGGATCGTTCACCGCGCGGGCGAGCACGAGAGCACCGACCAGCGCGGCGGTTGCTACGATCGCCTGGTCGTCGCGCTGCCGCGGCTTCAAGCCGGACGGCAGGCGGCTGCTCAGCAGCGCGATCACGCCTCGCAAGCCGGCGGTGAAACGCTCCTTCACGCCGCTGCCTTGGCGTGACACCTCACACGCCAGCGCCGCAAAGGGGCAGCCGCTGGCCGGAGCGTCGCGATGCGCCGGCGAGAGGTATTCCGACACGTAGTCGTCGAGGGTGAAGCCCTCGGACAATTCCTTACCCTTGGCGCTGATCGCATGGGCGACCGCCTCCTCGACCAGCCGCTCCTTGGAGCCGAACTGACTGTACAGGCTGCCGTGAGTCATCCCGGCCGCCTCGGCGAGAGCGTCGACACCGACGCCGGCGATGCCGCGCTCCCGCATCAAGCGGGAGGCGGCATTGAGAATGCGCTCGCGGTTCTGGGCGGCCTGTTCCTTCGAAACGCGCATCAGACTGGTCCTCGGGCACCGGGCCCTTGACAATTATCATTACGGTCGTCATGTATATCATTAGTTACGATCGTAATCAAAACATTTCGCAGCCCGTGGCCGCGTCGGAGACCAGCCCATGAACAAGATGAAACCCCAGGTCGCGCTCGTGACCGGCGCCTCGTCCGGGATCGGCGAAGCCACGGCAGCGCGGCTCGCGCGGGCCGGCTACAAGGTCTACGGCACCAGCAGACGGGGGGCACAGGTCCGCAACCAAGCGTTCGAGATGCTGGCCCTCGACGTCACCCGCGACGAGTCGGTGGAAGCTGCCGTCAGCGAGCTGATGCGGCGCGAGGGCGGCATCCACCTGCTGGTGAACAATGCCGGTTTCGGCGTCGCTCCTGCCGGCGCGGAAGAGAGCTCGATCGAGCAGGCCCGCGCGATCTTCGAGACGAACTTCTTCGGACTGGTCCGGATGACACGCGCCGTCGTGCCGCACATGCGCCAGCAGGGCCATGGCCGAATCGTCAACATCGGTTCGGTGCTTGGTTTTCTGCCGATGCCTTATGGCGCGCTCTATGCCGCGACCAAGCACGCGGTGGCCGGCTATTCGGAATCGCTCGACCATGAGCTGCGCACGAGGGGCATCCGGGTCTCGGTCGTCGAGCCCGCCTACACCAAGACACCGTTCGATGCGAACTTCATGGAGCCCGACGCCAAGCTCGACGCCTATCACGAGGCGCGCACCGGCGTGACCAGGCGGGTGAACGAGGTGATGGCGACGGCCGAACAGCCCGGCGTCGTGGCCGAGACCGTGCTGGAGGCGGCGAGCGCCGCGCGGCCAAAACTCCGATACGCCGCCGGCAAGCTGGCGAAGCGCCTGCGACTCCTTCGCCGATTTGCGCCTGCGGGCCTGGTGGATGCCGGGCTTCGAAAGGACCTGCGGCTCGATATGCCGGCAGCAGCGCCCACCCGCACCGCCCGCGCCTTCTGACGGCGACAACCGGCATGGGCAGCCTGCTGCTCCTGCGACCGCGAAGAACCTTTGGGCCGAGAGGAAAACATGAAAGCTCTGATCGTCAAGCGATACGGCAGGCCCGATCAGGTGGAGCTGGCCGACATCGCCCGGCCGAAGCCCGCACCGAACGAAATTCTGGTCGAGGTTCACGCCGCGGGCCTGAACCCGATCGACAACATGATCCCGAAGGGAACGTTCAAGCCCATCCTCAAGTTCGATCTGCCGGCCACGCTCGGCAGTGACCTGGCAGGCGTGGTCGTCGAGGTGGGAAGCCGCGTGACCCGCTTCAAGCCGGGGGACGCCGTCTTCGCCAGCATCTTCGACCTCGGCACCGGCGCACTCGCCGAGTTCGCGCGCGTGCCGGAGAATGCCGCAGCGCTCAAGCCGGCAAACCTCGACTTCGTGCAGGCGGCCTCGATCCCGATGGTCGGCCTGACGTCCTGGCAGGCGCTCAAGGAGAGGATCGGCCTCACGCCCGGGCAAAAGGTGTTCATCCCCGCGGGCGCCGGCGGCATTGGTACTTTTGCGATCCAGCTCGCGAAACATCTCGGAGCGAAAGTCGGGACGACGACCAGCACCGGAAATGTCGACCTGGTGCGCGGCCTCGGAGCTGACGAGGTCATCGACTACAAGACACAGCAGTTCGAGGACGTGCTGCGCGGTTACGACGCCGTGCTTGGGACGGTCCGGGGCGACGCGATCGAGAGGTCGCTTCGGATTCTAAAGCCGGGCAGCAGGATTGCCTCGCTCGTCGGTCCGCCGGACGCCGCGTTCGCGCGCGGACGGGGCATGAACGTCTTCATGGTGCTGCTGTTCGGCTTGCTGAGCCGGAAGATCATTCGCAGGGCCCGCTTGGCTGGCGCGACATATTCGTTCCTGTTCGTGCATCCCGACGGCGGGCAGCTCGCCGAGATCGGCGCGCTTCTCGCAGCCGAGCGCATCCGGCCGGTGATCGACAAGGTGTTTCCGTTCGACCAGGCAAAACAGGCGCTTGCCTATCTCGAAAAGGGACGAGCCAAGGGAAAGGTCGTGGTGCAGATGAGGTGACGGCGGCGGCCCTCACCCCTCGACCCGCCACAGCCTCCACCGTTCCGGCACGCCCTTGAGCCGGTGCACGCCGTGATCCTTCAGGCTGATCGCAGACTGCGTCTTCATCAGCTCCCTGATCGCGCTCGACACCAGCACCTCGCCGGGGCGCGCCTTCGCCGCGACGCGGGTGCAGATGTGAAAGGCAAGGCCGACCATCTCACCGCCGCTGATGGTGTATTCGCCGGCGTGCAAGCCGATCCGGATTTCGAGGCCCAGCGTGCGCATGGCCTTCTGAATAGCGGTCGCGCACGCGATGCCGGCGTCCGGTTTCCTGAACGTGGCCAGCACGCCGTCGCCCGTCGTCACGACTTCCTTGCCGCGCGAGCTCTTCAATTCCTTGCGCACGGCGGCATAATAGTGGCCCATGATCTTGGTCCAGCGCGCATCGCCGAGCTTGGCGGCTTTTGCGGTGGAGCCGACGATGTCGACGATCAGGATCGTGGCCAGCGCTTGCTTGAGCTCGGCGCCGCGTTCGGCCGATCGGCGCCGGGGCGCGATCGGTCCGGCCAGCGGTTCGTAGCGATGATTGCGGCGCCGGGCGATCGCGGCCTTTGTGTAGTCCTGGGCGCGCTGCGCCGTGCCGCAACGTATCGTCTTCTCCTGCGGCACCCGCGCCCAGTAGACCCTTCGCCCATCGCCGGCGCCATGAACCTCCACGGCGCCCCACTTCAGGAAGACCGCCGAACCAACCCGCCGGACACACCACGCCTTCGACGTGTACCCCGATACGTTCGACTGATGGACTCCGATGCGAAGAAATTTGGGCATGTGTGCAGCTGATGGCAGGACCATGGGCTGGTCGCGGTGAAGCCTAGTTGCACATTCCCGGGTTTGCAACAGACGAGCCTCGGTTCGGAAGCTCGCCTTCGGCGGCGGCTTCCATCGCCCGGCAATGCCGCCTCAGCCGTGATACGCAAACAGCTCGATCGGATCGCTGAAGCCGCGCACCTCGTGCTTGCCGACGTGCTCCAGCTCGAACTTCGGCTGCACCAGCTCCGCAAAGTCGCGCGACAGCAGCACCTTCCGTCCCAATTGCTTGGTCAGCGCTTCGAGGCGCGAGGCCATGTTGACGGCGGGGCCGATCACGGTGAAGTCGAGCCGGCTGGCCGATCCGATATTGCCGTACATGACGTCGCCGACATGGACGCCGATGCCGTAGTTCAGCGGCGCGCGGCCGGTCGCGTTGTTCCGCTCGTTCAGGGCGGCCATGGCCAGACGGGCTTCGGTGACGGCATGGAGCAGGTTTGCGCAGGCGTTGGGGTCTTGAAGCGGAAAGATGGCGAGCAGGCCGTCGCCGATGAATTTCAGGATCTCGCCGCCGTGCCGCGCGATCGGCTCCGACATCGCGTCGAAATAGTCGTTGAGCAGGTCGATGACGTCGTCGCGCGGCCAGTTGTCGGAAATCTTGGTGAAATCCCTGAGGTCGCAGATCATGATCGCGGCGCGCACCGTCGTGCCGGTGCCGCGCCGGGTGGCGCCGGCCAGGATGAGTTCGCCGGCATGGGAGCCGACATAGGTCTCCAGCAGGGTGCGCGCCAGGCGGTTCTTGATGCGGATCTCGCTGACCAGCGCCAGCACCGGCAGGAGCTTCTTGAGGGCGGCGATATGCGCCGGGTCGAAACCGCCGGGCCGGTCGGTCGCGAAGGTGACGATGTGGCGCTTGCCGAGCGTGTGGTACAGCGGCCAGGCGACGTAGTCGGTCAAGCCGTTGGCTCGCATCTCGTCATAGAGAGCATGCTTGCGGCCGAGCGAGGGATCGCGCTCGAGATTCTCGCGCAGCTCGGCGGCTCCCTCATGGATCTCGCTGGCAGGACTTCCGATGTACTCGGACCGCTCGCGAACGTCGTAGTCGACCCGAGCGATCTCGGCTCCTTTCATCCCGTCGGCCCAAATCATGCGGGCCCCGAGCCATTGCGGATGATTGATCTGGACGTGAAGCGTCGCCCGCTTGAGCGGAATGCCGGCCTGCTGGAGGCGGATGCACATCTGCGCGAAGATGTCGTCGATGAAGCGCTCGTCGCGCGTGCCGTTGGTCAGCCAGTCGACGACACCGTCGGCTTGCGTGGGGGCATTGTTGGTCGGTGCGTTCATATCCTGCCCCTTACAGCTGCGGCCTGCATCAGGGCAGATATCGTGCCCCGGCTTCGCCGCGTCAACCTGGCCAGTTGCATGGATTGTGCGCACCGGGCTGTCGGGCCGATGCCGCCTAGCCGAGAAGCCGGACCGAGCCCAGCACCGCCAGCCCCGACACCAGCGCGAGCTGCGAGACCGCGGCGAGCTCCACCTTCAGCGTGTCTTCGTGCGAAAGTGAAAATTCCTCGCCATCGAGGCGAATGCGGCAATCGCCGCGCGCGGCGTAGACCAGATGCGTGCCGGCGGCAAGCTGCCGCGTGCCGGGCTCCATGAGAGCCACGAGCTCGATCTCCGCCGCACCGCGCCGGGCCATCAGGTTCACGACCTCGACCGGGCCTTCTTCGAGCGCGGTCACGATCTCCATCTCGCCGGTGAAGCGCACCGTCGTAAAAGGTTCACGCTCGTCGAACTCCTGCGTCGGCGACTTCAGCACCAGCCCGCGCCCATTGACGACCATCTGCAGCCGGTCGATGCCGGGCATATGCGAGAACGGGCCGGGTGCCACGATCGGCGTGCTGGCAAAGCGCCACAGCAGGCTGCTCCAATCCCTCGCCGCCGCGTCGGCGCGCCAGGCGCCCGCAATGTCGGTGAAGATGCCGCCGCCGTTCTTCCAGGGCGAGCGGGTGTAGTCTTCGGGTCTAAGCAATGTCGTCTTCATGGGAGAGTCTCGGTGCGATGAAGGGACGGAGCGCGTTCGCGCGCGTCGAGCAGCGGCTCGGCCTCCTTGCGCACCAAGTCCAGATGCGTGAAGAGCGAGACGTGGCCGCCGTCGGGGAGCGCCAGCAGCTTCGCCTGCGGAATGGCCCGGCAGATGTTCTCGGCATGCGAGAACGGCACGACATTGTCCGCGCGGCCGTGCACGACCAGAGTGGGCGCCGAGATCGATCCCGCGGGCAACTGCTCCAGCGCGGCAAACTGCGCGATGTCGTTGACGGTCCCCGGCAGCCGGGCGGACAGATGCTCGAACACACTCGACTGCAAGGCGCGCAACAGCGGACCGGCCTCGGGGTGGCGCAGGGTGCGTTCGCGCATGGCCTCATCGGGAATGGCGCGGCGGGCACCGGCCTGCGGATTCCGTTCAGCCCGCCACTTCAGCAAGCGAGGCAGTCCGGGAAGGCGCGCAAGGTGGCGCATCAGGCGCAGGCGCGCTTCTACCTCCGGCGGCGTTTGCAATTGTCCGGTGCAGGCCGATACCAGCACGAGCGAGCGGCAGCGCGAGGGGTGCCGTGCTGCGAATTGCAGCGCCGAGGGACCGCCGGCGGAAACCGCGACCACCGCCGCGTTCGCAATCCCGAGCGCGTCGAGCAGCGCTTCATAAACATCAGCCTGTTCGTCGGGCGAGGCGCCCAGCACGAGGCGCGAGCCGAGATAACCCGGGCGCGACACGGCCACCACCCGCTTGTCTCTGAGCGTCGAGGCGAGAGCGCGCGCCAGCAGCCAGGACTGGTCGTGGCCGCCCATGCCGCCATGGATGGCCAGGATGGCAGCCCCTTCGCCCGCGATTGCGCATTGGACTGTCCCGCGGGAGGTCTGCACCCAAACCGGAGCAGGCCCGGCGAGAGGCAATACGTCAGGACTTGCGGTCATGGCGCAGCCTGCGGTCGGTCGGATGCGTTGGCTTTGAGATGTCGCAGGAGCGCGGCCGCCTCCATCGGAGGCCGACGCTCGATCCTGCGATACGCTCGCCCATCGGCGGTGCGGGAAACCAGGCCGTGATCGCATAGCGCGCGGCGGAGCAAGGCATCGTCGGCAAAAGCGTGCTGACGATTCAACAGCGTCTTCACGTCCGCCTCGGCCAGACTGCACCGCGGCGGGAAGCCGGCCCACAACACCCAGAGGCTCAGCTGCTGCAAATTATGACGGGCCGGCCAACGCAGCAGCCTGCCGTGATCGTCGAAATGGCGCGCCGCGCGCTGCACGCGCTTCAGATCGACCGCATCGGTTCGGGGCGCGGGACTGCCGCGGTCCTCCACGGGCTTGCCGACTGCACCTGCCCGGAAGTGCTGGTAGTTCTTATGTCCCGTCGCACGCGCAAGAATGTTGAGCAGCTCGACGTGCCCGGGTGGCGACGTCCGCTCCAGAAGCTGGGCGCGCACGGATTTCGCGAGCGCGGAGATGTCGCCCGCAACAAAGGCAATGGGAGTTCTGGCCATGACCAATCCTCAAAGTGCCGATCCGGATAGGATTGTCGGAGGTCACCGGCTTACGACGCGGCACGAGGTTTGGTGTCGGTTCGATTGAGCCTTGCAGGTTTAGCTTCCCTCGCGGGACGGTGACGCCTGGGTGAACTGCAGACCCACGCAATCCTTACTATAGACGCCCGGCGGGCTCAAGAGCCTGATGTGAGGTGCGGATCGCGTGATTGAAGCGCCAGCGTCATGGATTCCGACGCCGCTATTTCGTCGCCAACGTCGCCACGGCCCGCCAGGCGGCACCGGGCGCGGCCGATGCGAGCTGCCGGCAGCGGTCGCGCATCAGCTCGGCGGGACGATCGTGGCGGCGCCGTTTCAACACGGCCTCGAAATCGGCCAGCGCATCGGTGAACCGCCGCGCGCGATAGGCGGCAAGGCCGCGCTCGTAATCCGCGATCCAGCCGATCGCCCCGCCGTCGATGGCCTCTCCGTCCACCATCCCGATCAGTTCGTGGACCAACAGTCCCTCCTCTCGGCCGTAGACCGCGATGCTGTCGACCTCGCGCGTGATGACGGCGCCGCGCGCCAGACGTACGGTCGTCTCGCCGATCAGGATCTGCGTGCCATAGGATTTGTTGGCGCCTTCGAGCCGGCTGGCGACGTTCACGGCATCGCCGATCACGGTGTAGTTCAATCGCAGCTCCGAGCCGATATTGCCGACCAGCATGCGACCCGAATTGATGCCGATCCGGATCTGGAGCGGCTGGCCGAGATCATCGACCAGACCGGACTCTTCCACCGCCTTGCGGCAGGCCAGCGCCGCACGGCAGCATCGCGCGGCGTGATCGCCTTGCGGCTGCGGCGCACCCCAGAACGCCATCACGGCGTCGCCGATGAACTTGTCGATCGTCCCGCCATTGGCGACGATGATCTCCGAGGTGACGTCGAGATAGCGCGACAGCAGCGGCACAACACGGTCGCCCAGCCGCTCCGACAGCCCGGTGAAGCCGGCAATGTCGATGAACATCACGCTGAGCTCCTGGACATTGCCGCCGGGCCTCGCCTCGACGCCCTGACGAAGCAGGCCGCGGACCAGATCGGCCGGGATGAACTTGCGGAAGGCGGACAGGCCGGCCGCCATCTCCGCGATCGCGCCGGACAGGCTCGCGATCTCCTTGAGCCGCGACGGATGGCGGCGGACCTGCTCCAGCGCAAAAGCTTCGACATGGCGGAGCTCGCCGGCGACGCGTGACAGCGGCGCAGCGATGACTGAGCGCGCCAGCATCGCGGAGGCCAGCGCCGCGAGCACGGCGCCGATGGCAAGGCCGAGGATCAGGCGGTGCAACGTCGTCTCCACCGGGCCGAGGAATTCCGCCTCCGGAATCACGGTGGCGAGCGACCAGCCGGGAAACGGCAGCGGCGTCAGCGCAACCTCATAGGCCGCGCCGGCCGACGTGAGCCGGCTCCGCCACGCCTCCTTACGGCCGGCCTCCCCCGCCTTGTCGAGCGCTGCGCGCGCAAGCGGCAGCAGCGAGGTGTCGCCGCGCGCCGGATGGAGCTCGTCGGCGTCCTTGTCCGGTGCCGCGACCAGTTCGCCGCTGCCATCGACGATGAAGGCAGTCCCCGTGCGCCCGACCTCGAGCTGCGACAGGAAGCGCGCGAGCCTCGTGTATTCGATGATGACGGACAGGACGCCTTGCCGCTCCTGATAGACGTCGATCGGCCCCGCGAACGCGATCGACGGCCGCTCGCCGGTCGCGTGGTCCGTCACCCTGAACCATTGCGGTTCGTCCGCGTCGAGCCCGGCCCTGAACCAGGCCTGATCGGCGACGCGGAATGAGGTCGGCTCGAAGCGGCGATTGGCGAATTCGATGTCGCCGGGAACCACGTCATATTCATCGACGCGGCGCTGGCCCGGATGATCGGTCAGCGAGATCTCCATCATCTCCAGGCGACGATTGCCGAGCTTGTGCGCGGCAAAGAAGGAGCCGTCGGGCCAGCCGAAAGCGACCCAGGAGATCGTCGCCTGCGACTGCAATTGCGAGAGAAACACGAACTCGCGCTTGTCGGCCTCGCGGGTGTCGAGCACGTTCTGCAGGAACAGGGTGCGGATCGCGGTGTGCGCGGCGCGCGCCTCGTCGACGATGGCCGAGACCTCCTTGCGCACCGCCGCCACAATCTGCTCGTTGATGGTCGAGGCGAGCTGCCGGCTGGTCGCCTCCGCCGTGCGCCACCAGAGCAGGCTGGAGAGCGCGGCCGTCAGCAGGATCGCCGTCAGGACCAGCGCGGACACCGCGAGGCGAATGCTGACCGTCAGCCCTGCGATCGCACGAAGCCGTCGTTCGTGATCAACCTTCATCGCGCTCTTCCTGCCGGTCCATTCGAGCCACTGACATTGCTCTACGCCGCCGGCGCTCGTCCGTTACGTCTGGCAGGAGCGAGCCCCCGCCGCCAATGCGCGGCGGCTACCGTGTCGATAGACCCTAGGCATTGGCTTTGAGCCGAGGCTTGCCCGCTAATACCGGCCCAAGCGCACCGCACGGTGCGCCCGATCCAATCGGTCTCACGGGTTTGTGAGCAGCCGGCAAGTAACGCCGGCTGCGTGCGCAGCGAAGGAGACCATGCGCGCATTGCCTGCCAGGCGATGCCATCTCGAACAGGAGAATCTCGATGTCTGCCAAACATGCCGTCGCCTCGCTCGTTCTCGCCGGCGCCGTATCGACCGCGCTCGCGACCCTCGCCGCCGCCGGCCCCCTGACCAAGGCTGAGGGCGATGCGGCCGTCGCCGCCAAGAAGGAGAAGTGCTTCGGCGTCGCACTGAAGGGCCAGAACGATTGCGCGGCGGGACCGGGCACGACCTGCCAGGGCACCTCGACCGTCGACTACCAGGGCAACGCCTGGAAATTCGTGCAGGGCGGCACCTGCACCAGCATCGAGCTGCCGGGCGGCAAGAAGGGCTCGCTGAAGCCAGTGTAACGGCCGGCGCGACATCGCCAGCAGGCACGAACGGAGCAGCACGATGAGCACGGTGACCAAGTCGACCGGACCTGCGGCCGTGCCGCTCCGTTTCGCGACGCCCATCGGCGGCGTTGCCGGGACGAGCTTCAAGCCGGAGCATCTCCCGGCCATCCTCGCGGCAGGGCCTCGGCGTGGTTTCTTCGAGGTCCACGCCGAGAACTACATGGGCGACGGCGGTCCGCCGCATCGCGCGCTGGAGGCAATCCGCCGCGACCATTCCCTATCCCTGCATGGGGTCTGCATGTCGATCGGCGGGCCGCGGCCGCTCGACAAGGCGCATCTGGCGCGCTTCCGCGGCCTGGTCGCGCGCTATCAGCCGGCGCTGGTGTCCGAGCATCTGGCATGGTCGACCCATGAGACCAGCTTCTTCAACGATCTCTTGCCGCTGCCCTATACCGAAGCGACGCTGGCTTGCGTCTGCGACCACATCGACCAGGTGCAGGAGGCGATCCGCCGGCCGCTGCTGCTGGAAAACCCCTCGACCTACGTCGCCTTCCGCGAATCCTCGATGCGCGAGACCGAGTTCATTCGCGCAATTGCAGAGCGCACCGGCTGCGGGTTGCTGCTCGACGTCAACAATGTGTTCGTCTCCGCCGCCAATCACGGCTTTTCGGCGCTCGACTATCTCGCGGACTTCCCGCTGTCACGCGTTCAGGAAATTCATCTTGCCGGCCATGCCGAGCAGGCCGACGACGAAGGCGATCTGCTGTTGATCGACAGCCACGACGGCCCGGTGGCGGATGCCGTCTGGAAGCTCTACGAGATCGTCATCCAGCGCCGCGGCGCGGTGCCGACGCTGATCGAATGGGACAGCAGGATTCCGGATTGGCCGGTGCTGCAAGCGGAAGCCGCTGCCGCACAGGTGATCCTCGACCGTCACCGGTCCGCCGCGATGGCAGGAGAGCGTCATGCGGCCTGAGCCCGGCTTGTCCTTTGCCACTTCGTTCGCGCAGGCGCTGCTAGATCCCGCGCGCGAAACGCCTGAGATCGTGACCGGCCCGAACGGCAAGGCCGCCGCCAAGCGCTACGCCGTCTACCGCAACAATGTCACCGTCAGCCTGATCGAGTCGCTGGCCGCGGTCTATCCGGCGGTGCAGCGCATCACCGGCGCCGAATTCTTCCGCGCCATGGCGCGCTTCCATGTGCGCAGCCATCCGCCGACTTCGCCGCTGCTGTTCGAATATGGCCGCGAGTTTCCTGAGTTTATCGAAGCCTATGAGCATGCGCAGACGATGCCCTGGCTTGCCGATGTCGCCCGCATCGAGCGGGCCTGGCTCGATGCCTATCATGCGGGCGACGCTGCGCCGCTATCCCCGGCCCGGCTGTCCGCGATTGCCCCGGCCCGTCTGGCGGACGCTGTCTTCATCCCACATCCGGCGATGCGGATCGTTCGTTCGCCGTACTCTGCGGTGACGATCTTCGCCGCCAATCGCGGCAGCACGCCCGCCGCGCGCATCGATGCGTCCAGGCCGGAGGACGCATTGATCACGAGGCCCGAATTCGACGTCGCGGTGCGGCACCTTCCCGCCGGCGGCGCCGTCTTTGCTGCCGGCCTCGCATCCGGCCAGCCGCTCGGCGAAGCTGCCGCGACGGCCCTGGATGCTTCGCCCGACTTCGACATCGCCTCGAACATCGCCGGCCTGATCGAGGCCGGTGCATTCACCTCGCTTGCTGCTGGAGACGCATGATGATCACGGACCAACGCATGGCGACCGGCGGCGGCCTGCCGTCACCCTGGCTGCTCGTCGACAAGGCCAATCAACTGGTGCAGGCGATCGCCGTCCCCTCGCTGGTCCTGCTCGTGCTGCGCCTCGCGCTCGCGGTGCCGTTCTGGCGCTCAGGTCTGCTCAAATGGGGCGGCTTCCTCAGACTCAACGACACCGCCGTTACGCTGTTCAGCGACGAGTTCATGCTGCACCTGCCGGGCGGGCCTTACCACTTCCCTGCGCCGACTGTGATGGCATTCCTGTCGGGCTCCGGCGAGATCATGTTTCCGATCCTCCTCGTGCTCGGACTGGGCACGCGGTTCGCAGGGCTTGGGCTGCTGTTCATGACTGTCATCGTCGAGCTCACGGTGCCCGACGGCTGGCCGATCCACCTCACCTGGGCCGCCATGGCGCTCGCCCTCATGGCCTACGGACCCGGACACATCTCGCTCGATCACCTCATCTGCCGCGCGCGATCGCACGTGCGGTAGGCACCCTTTCCTTTGTGTTCGCAAGCACGTCGTCATCCTGAGGTGCGCACCCTTGCGCGCCTCGAAGGATGGGCCGCGGGCGCCTGTAGCCATCCTTCGAGGCTCACCTTGCGATGCGAATGCATCGCAAGGTGAGCACCTCAGGATGACGGTTGTGGGTGTGGTCAGCAGTAGTCCGGATGGAGCGCTTCACATCCCGCTCAGGCCGCTATCCACCGCGAGCGTTTGCGCGGTGACATAGACGCTCTCGTCGGACAGGAAGAACAGCACGGCGTAGGCGATCTCCCACGCCGTGGCCTGGCGGCCGAACGGGATGTGGCCCTTGCCGCGATTGGGGCGGCCGGCGCCGGCTTCGCGGCCGTTCGGGGTGTCGACGAGGCCGGGATAGACCAGATTGGCGCGGATGCCGCGACGCGCGCCGAGATGGGCGATGTTGCGCATCAGGCCGCCGAGTGCGGCTTTCGACGAATCATACACCGCCATTTGCGATCCGGCCTTCAGCGCGGCGATCGACGAGATGAAGACGATGGCGCCGCCGTCGTCGAACTTCGGCAACGCGGCGCGGCAGCACAGCATGGGGCCGCGAACATTGACGTCGTAGATTTTGTTCCACTCTTCCGGGCTGACGTTATCGAGGCCGGTCTTGCCGAAGGTGCCGATGTTCAGCACCATGCCGTCGAGGCCGCCCATGGCGCGGTGCGCCTCCTCGATCATGCTGACAACATCGGCCTCGCTGGTGACGTCGGCGGCAATGGCGAAGGCTTCGCCGCCTTCGTCGGTGATGCGCTTGACGGTCTGCTGCGCGGAGGCGTGATTGAGATCTGCCACGGCGACCTTCGCGCCCTCGCGCGCACACAGAATGCTCATGGCGCGGCCGTTGCCGATCGGATCGGTCACGGCATCGAACACGCGCTGGCCGCCGCCGACGATGAGGATATGGCGGCCCTTCAGTCGCCCCCTGCCCGGCGCTTCACCCCGCGATTCCGCGCTCGGCGGACGGACATAGCGCTCCGGTTTGCTCTCGGTCTCCGCCATCGTCAGCCGCCTTATTTCTTGCCGCCGTCATAGACCTTCATGCCGGCGGCCGGATCGAGATCGGTTTCGGTCGCTTCCGTGAGGCGCGCCATCATCATGTAGAAGCCGAGCGCGACGATGGACTCCACAACCTCCTGATCGCTGAAATGGCGACGCATGGCAGCGAACGTCGCGTCGGACACACGAACGTTCTCGACCACCTCGCGGCCGAAGTTCAGCAGCGCGCGCTCGGCCTCGCTCAAGGCCTCAGCATCGTAGTCGCCGCGCTCGACCGCATCGACCTGGGCCTGCGTGCAGCCGACGCCGAGCGCGATCGGCACGTGCTGGCGCCACTCATAGGCGCCGCCCTCCAACTGGGCGGCCTGGAGGATCAGAAGCTCGCGGTTGACGGAAGATAGCTTCTGCTTGTGCAGGATCGAGTTGCCGAGCCGCATCGCCGGAATCATGTTGGCCTCGGCGTGGGCCATCATGCGGAAGATGTTGAGCTTGACCGGCATGCGGTCGAACGAGGCGCGGATGTCGCCGCTGGTCGTCTCCGGATCAATCAGAGGCAGCCTTGCCACGGTTCTCTCCCTTTGGCTTTCTTTTCTTGTTGTCGGTCTCGCTGCCCGCCGCGATCAGCGACAGGAAGAAGGCGAGATAGCGGTCGATCGCCTCGAGCACCTTCGCCCGCGGCGAAGGTGCTGCACCCATCACATAATGCTCGAGACGGATGTAGATCAGGCCCGCCGCGAACAGCCGGGCGGTCTCGCGCGGATCCGGCGTCGACACCAGGCCGGCCAGCGCGAAGCCGCGGAAATAATCCGTCATCAGGCTCTGCTCGCGCGCGTAGAAATGGTCGGCGAATTTGGCGCGGATGCCGGGGACGCGGTTGCGCTCGGCGGTGATGACCTTCTGGAACTGGTGCTCGCGCGGATCGGACCATTGCTCGACGAGGTCGAGCGCAAACTGGCGGCAGAACGCGGCAGGCTGGCGCGCGAGCTGCTTGTAGCGCGGCTCTTCCAGCCGGCTCGCCGAGCTCGCCGGACCGTGCTCGGCCACGATCGCCTCCAGGATCGCGGCCTTGCCGGGAAAATGGTTGTAGAGGCTGCTCTCGCGGATGCCGACGCGGCGTGCCAACTCGCGCATCGAGGCGCCGCCATAGCCGCTCTGCGCGAACAGGTTGAGCGCTTCGGTGAGGATGCGCTCGCGCGTCGTGGGCGCGGCCGCATTCGCTGCGGTAGAGGTATGGACAACCATGGCGGCTTGACTAACGAACGATCGTTCGTTAGTCAACCGTACGAACGATCGTTCGTCTTCATGTCATAGGCGACGATCGTCGACCGCGATGCAGCAACAATCGGCACGCGGGTGGCATTCAACTCCGTTCGATAAGCGGAGAGCAATCGGGAGACAACGCCATGGCACGCCTCGCCCGCCTCTTGCCCGCGCGGCAAGCCATCATGACGCTTCGCCTCGTCACATCGTCACTGCTGATCCTGTCTGCGGCAGCGCCCGCATCCGCCGAGGATCCGGCCGCCTACCCCACCCACAAGATCAGGATGCTGCTGCCCTATGCGGCCGGTGGCGGCGGTGACGTGGTCGGCCGACTGCTTGCGGACAGGATGGGCAAGACGCTCGGACAGAGCATCTATATCGAGAACCACACCGGTGCGGCCGGCACGCTCGGCACGCAGATGGTCGCGACATCTCCAAACGACGGCTACACCATCACCGTCGGCGGCATGACCACGCATGTGCTGGCTCCCGCGATCTATCCAAAGCTGCCCTACGATCCGATCAAGGATTTCACCACCATCGGCCGCGTCGGCACCTCCGCGATCATGCTGGTCGCGACCAGGAATTTCGCCGCCAATGACATCAAGGGCCTGGTCGCGCTGGCCAAGAAGGGCGAGCCGGTCCAGTACGGCAGCTGGGGTGTCGGATCGACCGGGCAGTTCTGTGCCGAAATCCTGATGCAGCAGACCGGCATCAAGATGGATCACGTGCCGTTCAACGGCATCGCGAAGCTGGCCGGCGACCTGCTTGGCGGCCACATCTCGCTGGCGACGCTCGATGTCGCGACCACGACGCCGCTGGTGAAGGACGGCTCGATCAAGGCGCTGGCCGCATGCGGCGAGCGCTCGCCGAGCCTGCCTGACGTCGCCAGCTACAAGGAGCAGGGCGTGCCGTTCGACCGCAACCTGTCCTGGGCGATGTATGCGCCGGCCGGCCTTGCCGAACCGATCGCGAAGAAGCTGTCGGCGGCGCTGAAGGAGGCGCTTGGCGATGATCTGGTGAAGGGGAAGCTGCTCGCGCTGGGCATCACGCCGCAATTCGTGCCCGGCGAGGAGCAGCGCGACATCAACGCCCGCGACATCGCAGCCTGGAAGCAGGTTGCCAAGGACGCCGGCATTGAGGGGAAGTGAGGAAGTGGCGGGCAGCTCGCGTGCGACTATCCTTCGAGACGCCCGCCTGCGGCGGGCCCTCAGGATGAGGTCCCGTCTCGCGGCGAATAGGCAGAGAACAGGAGCGCGGGCATGAGCCGCATCTTCGGCGCGGTGCGCCAGAACGGATATGTGGTGCGGGACATCCACGCCGCGATGAGGCACTGGATCGAGGTGATGGGTGTCGGCCCCTGGTATTACATGGACCGCGTCAGGACCGACTGGTTTCGCCATCGCGGCCGGGACTCTGCCGTCGAGATGAGCATTGCGCTGGCCAATTCGGGCGACCTCCAGATCGAATTGATCCAGCAGCGCAACGACGCGCCGTCGCTGTACAAGGAGTTTCTGGACGCCGGCCACGAGGGCCTGCAGCACATGTCCTACTGGAGCCACGACTATCAGGCGCTCTACGACAGGGCACTCGGGCTCGGTTACAGGATCGGGCATGAAGGCCAGATCGGCGGCGAACGGGGACGCTTTGCTTATTTCGACACCCAGGCCCATCCGGGCACGGTGATCGAGATTTCGGACATCAGCGGCACCAAGGGGCCGTTCTTCGAGCGGGTCCGTCAGGCGGCGTCGACCTGGGACGGCACCCGGCCGATCCGCGAGGTCGGCGGTGGGAGATCGTAGGGACCGGTCGCCGGTGGATGTCGCGCCGCTGCTGGCTCGCGCCGGGAGCCATGCTAACATGCGCTTCGCGTTCGAACCTTCAGCGAGGCTGACATGTCCGACACTGACAAGGTTTTCACCGGCTCGATTCCGAAAATCTACGACGAATATCTCGTCCCGATGATCTTCTCCGTCTATGCGGAGGACATCGCAAGACGCGTCGCCGCGCGCTCGCCTTCCGTGCTGCTCGAGATCGCCGCGGGCACCGGCGCGGTGACGCGCGCCGTGGCAGCAGCGCTGCCGCCCGGCATCCGTTATGTCGCGACCGATCTCAACGAGCCCATGCTCGCGGTCGCCGCACAGCGTCAGGCGGATGACGATCGCATCACTTGGCGCCAGGCGGACGGTATGGCGCTGCCCTTCGGCGACGCCGAGTTCGACGTGGTCTGCTGCCAGTTCGGCGCAATGTTCTTTCCGGACCGCATCAAGGCTTACGGAGAGGTGAAGCGCGTCCTGAAGGGCGATGGCACGTTCGTGTTCAACGTCTGGGACCGCATCGAGGACAACGTGCTCACGCACGAAGCGACCGTCGCGCTCGCAAAACTCTTTCCCGACGATCCGCCGCGCTTCATGGTCCGAACGCCGCACGGCTATTACGACAAGGCCGTCATCAGAACTGACCTCGAACGTGCCGGCTTCCGCGACATCTCGATCGAGACGCGATCTGAAGTCAGCCGCGCGCCGTCGCCCGAATACGTCGCGCTCGCCCTCTGCCAGGGCACGCCGCTGCGCAGCGAGATCGAGGCAAGGGATGCCGGCAAGCTTCAGGCCGCGACCGACATCGTCGCCGAGTCGATCCGGACGCGTCAGGGCTCCGGACCGGTTGAAGGCAAGATTCAGGCTGTGGTGATCGAAGCGCGTCCGTAGCTACAAAAGCGGAATCGCCGCGGCTCGTTCACCTCTCCCGCTTGCGGGAGAGGTCGCGCCGAAGGCGCGGGTGAGGGCTTCCTCCTCTCGGGGATTGTCCCATTGCGGAGAAACCCTCTCCCCGACCCTCTCCCGCAAGCGGGCGAGGGAGCGCACCTCCGTCGTTGCAGAGATCAAGCCTCATCCTGTGATGCCTCAAGCCGTGGCCCGGGCCGCACCCGGCGTGCTACCACCAGTTTCGCTGCATCGGCTGCGTCGACTGATAATATTGGTACTGGCCGCGCTGCCGGCGCGGATTGGCCGACTGGACGTACGGATCGCGCTGCTGGAAGAAGAAGCCGAAGCCGTTGTCCCAGCCGTCGTCGCTCGCGATCATGGCAGGCGCGGTCGGCTTGCGGGTGATGAAGCCGCCCTGCGGCTCGTTGCTGAGCACCGCGACGAACTCGGTGCGGTAATTGGTCTCGCTGCTCAGCGGCTCGTCCGAGACGACGATCGAGGAGCGCGGCAATGCGGTCGGCCCGATGCGATCCCACACGTCCTGCGGGATGATGATGCGATCGAGAGCATTGCGGGCCTCGTCGCCGTTCTCGATCGTGACCACGCTCCAGCGCAGGCCCGTGTCGGTCTTCGCCATGGCCGTGAAGATATGCGTGCCGAGTGGCTGATCGGGATTGCGGATCGTGACGGGGACTTCGATGCTGGTGTCGAACACCTCGCCGCCGCCGTCGGGCGCCGCCTTGTGGGTGTTTCGCCGCACGTAGAGCTTCTGCGTGGCGCGGCTGATATATACCGAGACCGGCTCGCCCGCGAGCTTCGCGTCGGTCGCGGCCTTGACGGCCTCGGCCTTTCTGGCCGCCGCGACCTTCGCGGCTTCCTTCGTCGCGGCCACGGCATCGCGCTTCGGCTGCGCGGCGGCCTTGGCGGTATCGAGCTGCGTCGCCGCGTCGGCAGCCTTCGCTGCCGCCTTCTGCTTCAGCTCCTCGGCCTTGGCGCGGGCCTGATCGGTCTTGGCGTTCGCGAGCGTCTTGTCGGCGAAGGCGAGCTCGGCATCCGCGCGGGCCTTCTGCTGTTCCAGCTTGCGCAGCGCGGCGGGGAGCGAGCCAGCTTCCTTCGCGGCGACGGAAGCAGCCTTCTTGGCCTCGTCGGCAGCCCTTGTCGCCTCCTCCGCCTCGACGGAGAGCTTGTCGGCCCGGCGGGGCGCTGCCGCGATGGCCTCCGGCTTCGGCACGAACAGCGAGGGATGAGAGATCTCAGTCGGGACCGTGTCGTGCGGCGAGATGATCACCCGCATCCCGATATAGGTCTTGTCGAACAGGTTCTCGGCGAAGCCGAACGGCATGCGCACGCAGCCGTGCGAGGCGGCATAACCGGGCAGCGGTCCGCCATGCAGTGCGATGCCATTCCAGGTGATGCGCTGCATGTTCGGCATCCAGGCATCGTCATACATGGTCGAGCGGTGGTCCTTGTCCTTCTCGATGATGGCGAAGACGCCGGCCGGAGTCTCGCGTCCCGTGGTGCCTGTCGAGACCGGCGCCCGCAGAATCCAGCCGTCCGCGTCGTAGAAGGTGACCTGCTGGCTCTTGATCGAGACGATCGCCATGATCGGGTCGCCGGCCTGCCGCGGCGCCACCGCCTCGGCCGGCTGGCGCGCCTGCTTGGCCGCTCCGGCCGGGCTCAGAGCAGCAAATGCCATCATCGCCGCCAGGGTCGCAATGCCGGGGCCCCAACGCCGCATTGCCGAGGTGGATTGCGCCGTCGTCAGTCGGTCTCTCATGCCATTCCCCGGTCGAAATGCCAGTCCGCGCTCATGTCGATTACGTGCCAGATTGCGATCTTTGGATTAAGAAATCGCAGCCGCCATACGTTCCGTCTGTGGCGATATTCGGCCCGCTTCGGCAACCAATCTCTCATATACGACGGCTTGCGCAGGCGGAAGGGTGGCTCGCGCCCGAGGCTGGCGGTCTGTCACTGCGGCGAAATGTCCGCCCTGGAGGGTCGGATCCGCGGGTTCTTGTCCTCGCTGCGGAAATGGACGCGATGCGGCAAGAACGGCCTATATCCTTTGATCCGACAGGCTTTTGATCGAGAAAGGTGGCTAAACGCCCAGCACCTTTCGGCCGAACCGCGGCCATAAACGCAGCCGCGGTGCGCGGACATTCACGCCTTCAGCGGGTTGGCTTCGGCGAGGCGGTTGAGGTCAAGGCAGCCTCGCCAAAGGAAACGAGTTGCAGCCGCTCCTCGTCCCACAAGTTCAGCCGCACGGTCCGCAAGCTCTGGTGCAGCGTAATCCGTCCGACGCCGGCGAGCTGTGGATGGTCCCGCAACACCTCCGGCAGGCGATAGCAAGGAATTCGACTGCACAAATGATGGACGTGGTGGACGCCGATATTTGCCGTAAACCATCGCAAGACAGCCGGCAATTGGTAGTGCGAGCTGCCGTGCAGCGCGGCGTCGTGAAAATTCCAATTCTCGTCATGGGACCAGTAGGCGTGCTCGAACTGGTGCTGGACGTAGAACAGCCAGACACCGATCGAGGCCGCCAGAACGACGATCGGCAGGTGTACCAGCAGGAATGGCCCATAGCCGACCAGCTGAATCATCGCGGCGACGAGAATCGCGATCGCGGCGTTCGTGCCCATGGTACTCAGCCAGGGGGTCCAGCCGCCGCGCATCAGCCCGATCGGCAATCGATGCTTCAGGATGAACAAATAGGCGGGACCGACGCCAAACATCACGATGGGATGCCGATACAAACGGTAGAGCACCCGACGCCATCGCGGCTGGTAGCGAAACTCGCGCACGGTCAACGTATCGATGTCGCCCAAGCCTCGGTGATCGAGATTGCCGGAGTTCGCATGATGGCCGGCATGGTTACGCCGCCAATAATCGTATGGTGTCAGCGTCACCACCCCGATGGCTCGGCCGACCCAATCGTTCGCAGCCCGGCCGCGGAAGAACGAGCCATGTCCGCAATCATGCTGGATCATGAACAGACGAACCAGCAAGCCCGCCGCGGGCACCTCGAGCAGCACAGCGAACCAATAGCCTTGATCAAGAGCGGCCCAGATCAGAGCCCAGATGACGCAGAGCGGAATTGCCGTGATCGCCAGTTCGAGAACACCGCGCGCACTGTCGGGCTCGCGATAGCGGGCGAGCAACTGCGCCGATGCGCGGATATCCGGCATTCCCTGGGTCATTTCCGGTCTGCTCCCGACGTCCGCCGAAGAAACGCTGCGATCGCCCCCGGACGCCTTCGGCAGCAATTCCCAGGTCGTACCCCCGACGCGCGCATACTGATCCGTGCCTGGATCTTCTGCTGAGCAATATTGCTCACACCGGCAGCTGCGTCCCGCCGAATTTGCGCGCCGGCAAGGCGCACCGCGACCGAGATCGGAAACGTGAGATCGGACCCATTCGCCGGCCGGTAATTCCGACAATGTGAGCAATATTGAACAGAGGCTGACAGACGAGCGCGGCATGCTCACCGCTTGCGGCCGGCGAATCGGCTGTCATCGGCGGCGGCTTCAGGCCCAGCGTACCCCGCGATATGAGGAGTAACTTCATATGTCCGAGGTCTATGGTCGCCCAGAACCGACGTTGATTCCGATACCAAGACCACTCTGCCCGACCTGCCGGAGCCGGATGATGCTGACTCACGTCGGGGCAAATCGCGACGGCCCCAATCTGCGCATCTTCGAGTGCTCCAAGTGCGGGAATGTCCACAAATCCATGGACGATCCGATGAGATCAACCGAATAGCAGCTGAAGGAGCGCACGCAAGAAAGCGGCCCCAGCACGGGGGTGCGAACCAGGGCCGCCATTCATCAGATATGATGAGTGGGCATCACATCCGGTCGCCATCACCAAGTCACCCCGACGACGTTCGTTCCAGGCATATTCGCACGGCGGGCGCCTACCAGCGCTTAGCCATGCCTGCGCAGGGGCGGATGATGTGCAAAACTGCTCAAATGACGGTCGTATGATCGGCGCGCGGCTCACCATCAAATAAGGACTATTCCTTCACCGCTGAGCGATTCTGCTCTGCAGCCAGGCGAGCCAACCGATAGAGTCTCCAACGGCCGTCCCGCGACCGGCACGACGGGCCGCGTCAGTTCATGGGATATCTGCTCGGTCGAAACACCAGGATGGCGCCACTCAGCCCATCTCCGTGCAGGTCAGCCAGGAGACACTCGCAGAGATGATCGGGACAACCCGATCCCGCGTCAGCTCTTTCATGAACAAATTTCGCAAGCTCGGCTTTATCACCTACAACGGCAAGATCGAGGTCCACAGTTCCCTCCTGAACGCGGTCTTGTACGACAAGCCTGAGATCGCGAGGGACAACTGAGACAGTTGGAGGCAAGCGCGCCTCAAGCCCGTCTCCTGCAACGATTGAAGGTACCCCATGAAAAAGCCGACCATGCAAGTCGAAGAGATCGAGCCGAGAACCATTCAAAGGGCTGACGTAGCACCGACCGATGGCTTCTCACTTATCGTCGATGGCCACTTCAAGACCCGTTATGAAAGCGAAACGGCAGCCCGAGCAGCCGGCGCCGAGCTGCTCGACAGGTTCCCGATGCTGCAGATCCTGGTCTACGATGCTGCGACCAGGGTGCGGTCGCCGCTGCAATAGATTTTTGGGTTGACTGGCTCCGCATCGGGCATCGCCTGCCGCTGCGCGAAGTGCTCGTGAAAACCGCGGGACTGCACGATCACCCTTTCTTGGGACGATCGGACGGGGCGTCGGAGATGATCCGGCGCAGGCGTATTGCTTCCACAAAAGTTGCGGATGGCTGCCTTTGCGGTGCGGGACGATTCTCGGGCTCCTCGGGTTCCGGCGATTCCTGGACGGAGAGCAGCGCTTCGCTGTCGCGGTCCAGGCGCTTGTCAGAGCCCGACGCGTCGAGCGTGTGGCCGACCAGCTCGCCCGAGAGACGGTAGATATTGTTGCCCCGAAGGTCGTAAACTTTCTTGCCGGTGAGGTCGAAAATCGACGCGCCGTCCAGAACGCCGGCGCGGATTCCTCTGTTATTGAATATGTATCCGCTCACCACACATCTCTCCCATTGACGCGCCTTTGGAGGACCGCGATCGACGATGCGGCGCAGCCCGGCGAGAGCGTGACAGCACTCTCAGTCACCGATCGATTGCCGATAAGGGGCGATGATAAGCCAGCATGGACCGCCGGGTTCAGAGTTGCTGGTCAATATTGCTCGCTCGCGGAAAGTTCCCATCCACCTGGAACTCGGCCGCCTGGGCACGAATCTGGGCTAAACTCCCAAGGCCCTCCGGTTGAACGTCCGCAGGAAACGCAGCGAGAGCGTCCGGACATTGGCGACGTTGAGAAGCCAGCCAGTCGCGACATAAGCAAGGCCGCCGGCGAGGCTGACAATGACGAGCGCCACGAGACCCGTGCCACCCGCTTGCGATCGCGCCAGCAGGATCGCCGCCGCCATCAAGGCTGCCGAGACCGCAATGCCGGCGAGACGGCCGAGGTCGAACGGGACCGGGTGGGCGCGGTGCATCAGGACGATTGCGACGAGCAAGCCGATCGCCTCGGTCGCGAGCGTCGCCAGCGCCGCGCCGTAGATGCCGTAGCCGGCAACCAGCACGACCATCAGCACCACGCTGACGACCAAGGTGAGGAAGGACTGCGCCGCCAGCATGAAGGGACGCTCGGCGAGCTGGAAGCTGATCTGCACGTAGAACTGATTGGCGATCCCGAAGAAGCGGGCGAACACCAGGGTCGGCAGCAATGCAGACACGCCGGCGCGGAAGTCGACGCCGACGAGGGTGCCGGCAACCTGGTCCGCGGCAAGCGCGAGCCAGATCGCAACGGGCGTGACCACGACGAGCAGGAGCTCGAGGCTTTCGGTCAGGCGCTCCCGCGTCGTCTCCTTGTTGTTCTCGGACAATGACCGGAACACCAGCGGCACGGTGGCAGCGGCAACGCTGGATGCGATCATGACCATGAACTGGCGCGGCAGGTCGGCCGCGACGCCGAAGATGCCTGCGGCATCCTTGCCGAGCAGGTAAGCGACGATGAGCCGGTCGCAGGCCGAATAGACCGCAACGGACAATCCGGCCAGCGTCAGCGGCAGGCCGTAGCGGGCCAGCTGCATGAACTGGCTGCGCTGGAACCGTGCCATCCTGGTGCGGTCGCCGACCAGGTTCAGGATGATCCCGGTCAGCGAGCCCAGGCCGAACGCGGCCAGCAGCCCCAATCCGCCCCAGCCGAGCCAGATGGCGAGCAGGCCGAATCCGACGCTCGCCACGCTGCGCACGATCGAGATCGCGGCAAAGCGGTAGGGACGCAATTTGGCGCGCTCGAACTCCTGACCGACATCGACCGCATTGGCCATGATCGCGACGAACATGCTGGCGAGCAGCAGCTCGACGCTGACGTCGCTGCGGACCAGGAAGACCAAGGGGGTCGTGGCGCAGAGTACGGTCGCGGTGAGTGCGAAGGCGACCATCGCCGTGCCGCGAAAGTCCACCTCCGCCGACATCGCCTGATAGCGCGACACCGACAGCTTGATCCAGGCGAAGAAGATCGCGCCCAGAATGCCGGCGAGGCTGATGCCGACGACATAGACGCCGTACTCCGCCGGGCTGAGGAGCCGCGTATAGGCCGTGACGGCGAAGAAGCCCACCGCCGCGGGCAGGATGTAGGCGATCAGATAGATCGAGAAATGGCGGTTCAGCATGTGAGCACGGGACCGGCAGCTTTCTTGCGAATGTGACGGCCGTTAATCAATGGGACCTTGGCGAGGCGAACGAACTGCGCCGCAGCATCGCTCAAGATTGTCACATAAGTCTGCAGATCGGGCGGCAAATGAAGCCTTGAAGCCTCTTTCGCGCGTTAGCGTTAAATTTGGCCTTCCTTGAACGGCAAGGCGCGATCATGCGAGGAAACCATGACCGGCAGACGGCAGGGGTTAACCCAACGAGGCAAAACCCCGGCGTCGCAAGTGCCCGCTTGGTACGATGGCTGTGTTGGCTCGAAAAGGACTGCCGTGACCAGGCTCGACAGACGCGAATTTCTCCTCGGCAGCGCCGCAACCCTTGCGGCGGGCGCAACGGCATCCGCGGCCCCGGCGTCGAAGCTTGCGCAGCGCCGCCCCGGCTTTGGCGCGGCCGCCACGCTCTGGGATTTGCAGGCCGATCCCAGGCTCGGCGAAGCCATCAGCACCTATTGCACGCAGGTGGTGCCGGTGCTCGAGCTGAAATGGCCGATGTTGCGGCCGAACGCCCACACGTTCAATTTCGAGCGCGCCGACGCGATCCTGGATTTCGCTGGGGATAACGACCTGACGATGCGCGGCCACGCGCTCGCCTGGTATCACGACATTCCGGACTGGACCAAGCAGATCAAGGATACCCGCGGCGTCGAGCGCGCCTATGTCGACCACATCGGCAGCGTGGTCTCCTACTACAAGGACAAGCTGACGTCGTGGGACGTCGTCAACGAGCCGATCCCGGACAGCCCCCGCAGTCCGAAGGACCGGCGCGACACGTTCTGGACGCAGCATCTGGGTCAAGGCTGGATTCCGCTGGCCTTCCGCACCGCCGCCGCGGCCGATCCCTTGGTCAAGCTCGCGATCAACGAATATGACATCGAGTCGGCCAAGGACTCGTTCATTGCCAAGCGCGCCGCCTATCGCAACCTGATCATGGACCTGCTCGACCGGGGCGTGCCGCTGCACGCGGTGGGCTTGCAATCGCATCTGCATGCCGAGCTCGAGATCGACACCCATGGCCTCGCCGAATTCGTCACCGAGCTGCGCTCGTGGGGGCTGGACGTGCTCGTCACCGAGCTCGACGTCGACGACCAGAAGCTGGCGGGAAGTCCTGCGCAGCGCGACGCCATCGTCGCCAAGCGCGTCGACGATCTCCTCACCGCGATCTCGACCAGCGGCCCGGTGCGCTCGATCCTGACCTGGGGACTTTCGGATCGCTACAGCTGGATCAACGGCACCTTCGCCCGCGCCGACAAGCAGCCGAACCGCCCGCTGCCACTCGACGGCGAGTTCAAGCCGAAGCCGTTCCTGGACGTGATCAGCAAGTTTACGAAGCACGCCTGAGGATCACCTCTACCCGTCGGGGAGAGGTGAACCGAGACCAACAGCTTGGCGGCCGTGATCTCAGCGCGTCTTCGGCACGACGAATGCGGCCGCATCGTCGATGTGGTCCGGCGCAAGGCTCGGAGCCCGGCGATCGCGCGACGAGAGGCGGAACACGTCGCGGATGTCGTCGACCGAGGTCGAGGAATAGGACTGGATGCAGAGCGCGACCTGCTCGGGCGAAGCGGCGCGCATCATCGCTTCGATGGCGGGACGGTCGAGCGGCGTGTCGTCCCAATGCGAGACCGCGATGCTGGCTTCGGTGACCCGGTGGTTGGCCAGATGCGCGGGCGAGTTCGCGACGAAATGGCCGTACATGAGATATTCCGAGAACTTCTTCTTCCGGCACAGCGCCAGCACCCAGTTCAGCCCCGTCGCCGATTTGATGGCGGCGGTCATGGCGCGCGCGGTGTCTTTGTCCCAGACCAGCGCGTTGCCGACATAATCGTCGGCGGGGAAGGAGCGGCCCTTGATACCGAGGAGCTGATCGACGGTACGCAGCCACAGCCCATGCAGCGGGTGGTCGGCGCCGATGTCCTTCGGCGTGACGAACAGCGGCGTCTTCTCGGCGCCGGCATATTGGCCAACGTCGAATTCGCGGAAGAACAGATTGTCCGAGTCCAGGATGCAGACGCGCTGCTCGGGCGCGTTGAGAACGCCGGCGATCTTCAGGATCTGCTGGATGTGCCAGCCGTGCACCGGCGACGACAGCAGCGACAGCCAGACGCGCCGCTTGCTGATGAACTGAAGCGCCGGCGGCAGCGCGAACAGCCATTTCGGCAGGTACCGCGAGGCCGGAACGATGACCCGCCTGTCGGACGCGAAGCGCGCGAACAGCGGCACGTCCTCATCGTTAACGAGAACATAATGCCGCGTGTACCCCGTCAGCCAGGTGTCGATGCTCTCGCTGAGCAGCGAAAAGCGTTCGATATCCTTGGCGTAGCTGGCAGTCAGCAAGGCGACGGAATGCATGGAGCGCGCTCAAATGGCCATCAGGCCGCACTCATAGCCGTCTCACGCGACGAGAGAAACTCACGATTCGAATCAAGGTAAAATGAAACGACTCGTTAGCCATCGACGGCAGCCCTCGCTGGCAGGGCGGCCCGAGCCGCACAACACGGATGACCACGGGTTCACTCGCCAAAGCTGTGAATGATCAAGTTGCGGCTTGATTATTTGACGTCGCCGCGCAAGATGTCCCTGCGTTTTGATTTGGACGATTTATTTCGACGGGGGATTGTTATGGGCTTCAGCAGATTTGCCGGGGGTACCTCTTGAGCGACAGGTACCGCAAAGGTCGCCCGAAATTGCCGGGCACCGAGAAGAACTAGAATTCGTCGGCCGGGACGCCCTGAGAATCTTCAGGCTTCACTTTTCGGAGGGGCTGCTCGCCTGTCGAGTTGGGGTCTCGCACAAGCTTGCGCCTGTAAACCGGCCTGCAAATCGACAAGAATTCGCCCGGGTGGACCGCTACAGGCGGCTGCGCGGCTGATTCTTGCTCAGTTGTTTCTTCCGTCGGGACGGGGAATTCGCCTGCTGCCTGACGCAAAAGGCCCAATTGATGGCGGACGACAGAATTGAACTCTTTGTCGGACTGATCGAGTCCATTGACGCGCCGGGCGCGGTCGAGACGTGCCGACGGCTGCTCTCGGTCGACGAGCGGATCCGGGCCGATCGCTTCATGTTCGAGCGGCATCGACGGCAATATATTTTCGCGCACGCCATGCTGCGCCTGGCGCTGTCGCAAGTCGCCACCAACGTCGCGCCGTCCGACTGGTCGTTCGGGGCCGGCCGTTACGGGCGGCCGTTTGTCGCAGCACCCGCGACCTCGACCGCGCTGCATTTCAGCCTGTCTCATGCCGACGGCTGCGTCGCCTGCGTCGTGTCGCGGCATGAGACCGTCGGCGTCGACGTCGAAACCGTGTCGCGACGCGTGGCGCCGCTGTCCACCGCACTTCGCTTCTTTGCGCCGGAGGAGGTTGAAACGCTGCGCGGATTGCCCGAGCCCGCCGCGATCGAGCGCTTCTTCGACTATTGGACGCTCAAGGAGGCCTATCTGAAGGCCAGGGGCTTTGGGCTCAATCTGCCGCTCGACGCCTTCGCGATGCAGGTGTCGCGCGAGGCCATCGAGATCAGCTTCAAGCCCGATATCGCCGACGATCCCGACGGCTGGCACTTCTCGCTGAGCTCGCCGTCGCCTTCGCATCGCCTCGCGATCGCCGACGGCTCCCGCGCGAACGGCGGCCTTCCCATCAGCCGCAATGCCTGGCCGCTACAGCAAGCGGCTGAATGACGCCTTCCGCGGTTGTGCGTCTTCCCCCAAACGACGCGAGCGGTGCTCTCTCCGCCGTCATGGCCGGGCTTGTCCCGGCCATCCACGCATGAGCCCGGGCATGACGACCGACCCGACGAGGCGAAGAGACCTCACCTTGCCTCCTCGAAACCGGCCAGCACCGAGGTCAGGTTCGCGCCCAGAATATCCGAGAGATAACCGCCCTCCTGGACGAACACGGTCGGCAGGCCCATCCTGGCGATGGCCTGGCCGATGCGGCGGAAGCCGGGCGTGGTGACGGACAGTCCCTTCAGCGGATCGTGTTCGGAGGCATCGAGACCGAGCGCGATGACGAGCGCGCCGGGGGCAAAGGATTCGATCGCCTTGCGTGCGAGCTCCATCGCCTGCATGTAGCCGTCATCGCCGGTGCCGATCGGAAGCGGGATGTTGAGATTGGTGCCGAGGCCCGGACCTTCGCCCCGCTCGTGCGCATAGCCCCACACATAGGGATAATACGCGATGGGGTCGGCGTGGATCGACACCGTGTAGACGTCCGGCCGTGCGTAAAAAATGCCTTGCGTGCCGTTGCCGTGATGGACGTCGACGTCGAGGATGACGACGCGCTCGTGCTTCTGCCGCAGATGCGCCGCTGCGATCGCGCTGTTGTTGAGGAAGCAGAAGCCGCCGGCCATGTCGCGATAGGCGTGGTGTCCGGGCGGACGGCACAGCGCATAGACCGCATCCTCGCCGTCCATCACCAACTGCGCGGCGGTGACCGCAACGTCGGTTGCGGCACAGGCCGCGGCCCAGGTGCCCGGACCGATCGGCGCCGCGGTGTCGGCGGTGTGCCAGCCGAGCTTGCCGACGATGTGGGTCGGATAGGTCGCGGCATGCCGCACCGGGTGGATGTTGCCGATCATCTCCGGGCCGGAATCGCCGAGCGCTGTCCAGGCGTCCCAGGCTTCGCTCAGGAACGACAGATATTCCGGGCTGTGAATGCGCGCGCGAGGCCCCTGCCCGAACGTGGTCGGCTCGACCAGCTGATGCTTGCCGTCCTTCAACCCTTTGAGCAGGCGGTCGGCGCGCTCCGGCTGCTCGGTGGTGCGCTTGACGACGCCGCGAACCAGGAAGAATTGCGGATCGTGGCTGCGGTGCAGTTCGGTATGGACGGCTTTCACTCAAACACTCCGTGCTCGCGTGCTCTGGTTTTGACGCGTTTTCTTCACGCGAACCGGTATCCACTTCGCGCGAAAACGCCTTGAGGCGGTTGCCACAGACGTCTTGATCGCTGCGGCGGCCGGATGCAAGCAAGAAGAATGCCGTCTCAGCCTTGCGCCGGAAGCAGACCGCCTCAGCGGGCTCAGCAGCGCCCGCGCTGGAGGCAATGCTCGCGGCCCTGCTGGTCGGTGCGGAAGGACTCGATGAAGCCGCCCTGACGCTGGGTGACGAAGACGGTCTTGCCGTCGCTGCCGCCGAAGGCGAGGTTGGTCGGCTCCTTGGCCTTGAGTGCGATCTCGCGCTCGACCGCGCCATTGGGCTTCATCAGCGCGACGGTGCCCTTGAGGATGCGCGCGACATAGAGACGGCCGGAAACGTCGGTGCGCAAGCCATCGACGGTGTCGGGCTGGAATGTCTTGACCAGCTTTGCCGCCGTCAGCTCGGTGCCGTTGATGGCATAGGACCAGATCTGACCGTTGCTGGATTCCCCGACATAGAGCGTCTTGCCGTCAGGGCTGAGATCGATGCCGTTGGTGGTGCCCATCGCGCGCGGTGACGCCATCACCTGTCCCTGCACCGTGCCGTCGGCGGCCTTCGCAATCCGCCAGATGTGGCCTTCCCTGCCCTTCCAGTTCGGATCGCTCGCGTAGATGGTGCCGTCGTGGGCGATGGTGATGTCGTTGGGCTGGTTCATCTCGTCGGAGTGAAACCAGATGGCCGGCGCGGTCGTCCCCTTCGGGATCGCGAAGATGTTGTGCTTCTTGTAGTCGGCGATGAACATGGTGCCGCTGCGATCGAAGCGGATGGCGTTGCCGACACTGCCCTCGGGCAGTGCCGTGAACGGCTGCGACGCCGCACCGCCCGCGGGCAGCCTGCCGATGGTGCCGGGCTTGCCGAGATTGACAACGAACAGATTGCCGTCGAGGTCCGCTGCAGGGCCCTCGATGCCGAAGGTGTATTCGCCGGCGGGCGTCACCTGCGCGCTTTCGAACAGCTTCGTCTCCGCTTGCGCGGAAGCCGTCGCAACGACGACGAGGACGCTACTGCACAGGCACCAGAAATTCCTGCCGGATGTGATAGCCATCGCCGTCGGTGCACTCGCCGTTCAGGTAGGGATCGGCCGGCCGGAAGAATCGGCTGAAGCCGGGTTTGTCTACAGCGCTGCTTTGTGTCACGACAACGACCTTCCCGGCCGGTATTTCGCCGCATTCCTTGCCGGTTTTGCCAAAGAACTTGCGCTGCGGTGGGCCGGGCTTGATCCGCATCCGTGTGCCCGGAACCATTTTCGCAACAAGCAGGTCCGTGATGTCGAGCAGGCGCGCATAACCGGGTTCGGTCTTCGGCAGGATCTCGCCGCCCGGCGGCATCAGCTTCTCCGCGCCGATGCCGCGCAGGCGCGTGCGCAGCCTGCCGGAAGAGGGGTCGCCCGGATAGATCCAGCCGTCCTGCGCGAGCATGAAGCGGAGCATCGCGCCGTCCTTCTCTGCCTCCGATTGAGCCGGCTTCAGACCGAAATCCGAATGACAGCCGACGCAGTGCCGCTCGACGAGGCCTTTGCGCAGCGTGGTCAGCCGGACGCTGTTCTGCGCGTCCCGGGCGACGAAGGCCGCAAGCTGGTCGATCATCGTCTGGCTGCGCGTGTCGCACGGCAGCGGTGGCGGCGGATCGCCCGCGGCACGATCGATGCGGATCACGCTCCGGTTCTTGTCCTCGACCAGCCAGATCGCGCCATCCTCCGCGACCGTCATGCCGACCGGTGCGCCTTGCGGCCGCGTGCCGTTGACGCGGTGCCAGCCCGCGATCAGCTCGTCGAACGGCGCCGCGGCCACTTCGCCGGCGTCGGTCTGAAAGCTGCGCGTCGGCTCGGCCGCGCAACTGACGTGATAGCGCACCGGGGCCGGGCTTGGCTTGGGGAAACCGTGGTCGTCGACGTCGTAGACGAGCAGGCGGCTGCCGGTCGGGCGATAGCCGTGCAGGCCGACCAGCAGCCTGCCCTCCAGTTCCGGAAACTTGGCTCCGTGATAATACAGCATCGCGAGCGGCGCACCGTGCGGCGGCAGCAGCGTGAACGGCGGCTTGTAGACCGCGCCTGCCGTGCAAAACGATTTGTAGGCCCCGGATTGCAGCACGCTTCTGAATTCGGGACTCGGCGTCGCCAGGTCGTAGCAATAGGGCCAGCCATAGTGCCCGCCCTGCAGAATCGCGTTGATCTCCTCGTTCGGCTTGAAGATATCGGGCAGGTCGCGGCTGTTCTCGCCCTGCAGGAAGGCGTAGCCGGCATCAGGGAAATTCGGATGCAGCGCCAACGCCATCGAGTTGCGCAGGCCGCGCGCATAGACGGTGTGCGGCGGATCGGGATCGCCAGGATTCAGCGCCGGGAAGACGCCGCCCGCGGGCGGCGCGAACAGCCAGATCGAGGCCATGGCGGCAGCGCCCTCGGCCGCCGCACAAGGCTTTGTGATCGGAGCCGGCGTGATGCAGTCGTCGCTGTGCGAGCCGACATTGACGAACAGCCGCCCGTTCCTGTCGAAGACGAACTGCTTGAGCGGATGCGCACTTTCCTCGAGCCTGGTGCCGTCGGGCAATTTGATCCGGCGGCCGGGCATGTGACGGATGATGGTTTCGACCGTGCCGCGCGGATTGTCGGCGAGCGGATCGAACCGGAAGATCGTCTCGGCGGTCGAGGCGTAGAGCTTCTTGTCCGGACCGATCGCGAGGCCGAAGGGATATTCGATTCCCGCGAGAAGCTCCTTGAGCCGCCCGCCCTGCGGCGCGCGCGGATCGAGCAGCAGCAGCCGTCCGTCGCTATGGCCCCAGCCGCCCATGTCTGCCACCACGAACAGGTCGCGGTCCGGAACCTGGACGATCGACCGCGGAAACTTGAGGCGGTCTTCTTCGCTGGCGACGAGCCCGGCGCAAAATCCGGCCTTCATGTCGATCTGGATCCTGGGGAAAGCGAGATCGCCGTTGCCGCAGGTGTCCGCGCCGATCGCATAGCCGCTCCGGCGGAGCGGCTGCGATGACGCCACCGAGCCGAGCCCAAGCAGGGCCGCCAAGGCGCCCGCTATGGCCCGCGCATGTGCGCGCAGCCTTCGGCGTTCGCGCCTAGATGTGAAATAGCTCACGGCGGCCTCCCCAGACTTCCCGCGAAAAGCTGTTCCATGCCGTGGAAATGCCGTCCAGTTCAACATCACCCGCCTGTGATTAAACCTGTTACGACCTTGGGACCGACCAATATCCGTAAATTCCCTTACCGGGTTCAACCCGAATGTTTCGCGAAGGCTTCGGGTGGTATTGCTTTGCCATCCAAGTTGCTCCGCCAGGAGGCGCATATGGTCCAGGTCTATTTTCACTGCTCCAATACCGAGGGCACGCTGATCGACCGCTACGGCGCCGCCGTCTCCAATCTCACCGAGGCGCGCGACCGCGCTTCCCAGATCATGCGGTCGATGATCCTGACGCCGAGCAACGAAGACTGGCGCGACTGGGTGATCCATGTCAGCGACGACGACGGCGAGGAGATTTTCGACCTCCCCTTCACCGCCATGCTCGGCAAGCCGCATTGAGGTGATGCCATGTTGATCGCCCCCCTGAGCCTGCTCCGCCAGCCCCTGAGCTTCGTTGCCGCCAAATGGCAGACGCTGGTCAGGGTCGCCGGTGACCCCTACCGCCCCGAGCTTCACTATATGCGCGGGCCCGGCCCGAAATGGCGCGCCAAGTATCAGGCCAGCCGGCTGAACCGCGGGCTCTGACGCTGCGGTCCCCGCTGCTTCTTCGCTAATCTCCGTCTCTCCTTCGTCATGGCCGGGCTTGTCCCGGCCATCCACGTTTTGGGGACGCGGATACGAAGACGTGAATGCCCGGGACAAGCCCGGGCATGTTGGTGGGGGAGAAGCGTGCCTACCTCCCCGTGAACCTCGCCTTGCGCTTCTCGACGAAGGCATTGCGGCCTTCGACGGCGTCGGCGCTCTTGCGGATCACCGCCTGGAGCTCGATCTCGCGGCGGAATTGCGCCTCGTAGGTCGCGTGCTCGCTCTCCTCGACGAGCAGGCGGGTCGCGACCAAAGCGCGCGTCGGGCCCTCGGCGAGCCGGTGCGCCAAAGCAAGCGCATCGTCCATCAGCTTCGCGTCGTCGACGACCTGCCGCACCAGGCCGATCTCCTGGGCACGCTCTGCCGTCAGCGGCTCGTTCAGCAGCATCAGCTCGAGCGCGCGCTGCCGGCCGATCAACCGCGGCAGCAGCCAGGTCGAGCCGAGATCCGGCACCAGCGCGATGCGGCTGAACACCTGGATGAAGCTCGCGGACCGCGCCGCGACGATGATATCGCCGGCCATGGCGAGGCTGAAGCCGCCGCCGGCGGCCACTCCGTTCACGGCGACGATGACGGGCACGCGGCACTCGCGCAGCGCCTTGAAGGCCGGCCAGTAGAAACGCATGACGCCGGCCGCGATGTCTTCGCCGAGCGCCTCCGACGCCTTCAGATTCTGTCCCGAGCAGAAGCCACGTCCCGCACCGGTCAGGATCAGGGCTCGAATACCCTCGTCCTGCGACATCTCGCCGATGGCGGCGGCGAGCGCGCCGAGCAGATCCGGCGTCATCGCATTCAGGCTCGCCGGCTCGTCGAGCGTCAGGATTCCGACGGCGCCATCCCGCGCCTGTTTCACACCAGCCATGTCGCGCCTCCCTTTGGATGTTCTCGTTGGTCGCAATGTGCCATTGTCCGCGCGCTTCGCCAATCGCGGAGCAAGTCAGCGCAACGAAGCCAGCACAGAACATCAAGACATCATGCCTCATCAGTTCAGCCTCAACCAAACCGTCCGCAAGCCCGCCGTCACGTCCAAGGGCGGCATCGTCGCCTCGCAATCGCGGCGGGCGGCCGAAGTCGGGGCGCAGGTGCTGGCGGCGGGCGGCGATTGCGTCGACGCGGTCGTGGCCACGACCATGGCGCTGAACGTGCTGGAGCCCTGGAACAGCGGCATCGGCGGCGGCGGTGCGATGGTGCTCTACCGCGCCAAGGAAAATCGCTATGAGGTGATCGATTACGGCATGTGCGCGCCGCAGAGCCTGCGCGTCGCCGACTATCCGCTCAGCGGCGCGGGCGCTGCGTCCGATCTCTTCCCCTGGCCGCGGGTGAAGGACGATCGCAACATCCACGGTCCCGGCTCGATCGCCGTGCCCGGCGTCGTCGCCGGCATGGAAGAGGCCCATCGCCGCTACGCCAGGATGCCGTGGAAGGATCTGGTCGCGCCGGCAGCCAGGCTCGCCGGCGAAGGCCTGCTGGTCGATTGGTGGACCACGGTGACGATCTCGGGCTCGGCCGCCGATCTCAGGCGCTATCCCGCCAGCGCGGCGGCGTTCCTGAAGGACGGCCTGCCACCGAGCGCGCCATGGGGCATCAAGGCCGAGACGCGGCTGCCGCAGGACTCGCTGAAAGCGACGCTGTCGCATCTCGCCGAGGCTGGGCCGCGCGACTTCTATCAGGGTGATCTCGCCAGGAGCATCGCCTCCGACATCAAGGCCGATGGCGGTTCGCTGTCGGTCGAGGACCTCGCCGCCTTCCGCGCGCATTTGCGCGAACCGCTGGCGATCCCGTATCGCGGCGGCCAGGTGTATGCGACGCCCGAGCTCACGGCCGGGCCCACCATGGCGCACGCGCTGCGCCTGTTGCAGCAGAGCCTGCAGCCGGCAAGCGCGCCGGACGCGGCCGCCTATGTCGAATATGCACTCGCGCTGCAGGCGGCCTTCCGCGAGCGGCTCAAGGACATGGGCGATGCCGACGGCAAACGCTCGCTCGGTGCCGAATATCTGGCGCCGGCCTGCACCACGCATTTCTCCGTGGTCGACCGCCACGGCAACATCGCCGCGGTGACGCAGACGCTGCTCTCGTCCTTTGGCTCGCGATATGTGACGCCGCACACCGGCATCGCCATGAACAACGGCATCATGTGGTTCGACCCGACGCCGGGCACCACCAACTCGCTCGCGCCCGGCAAGCGCTGTCTCTGCAACTACACGCCCGTCATCGCCGAGACCAAGGACGGCAATCGCCTCGCGGTCGGCGCATCCGGCGGCCGCCGCATCCTGCCGTCGGTGCTGCAGCTGGTGTCATTCGCGATGGATTACGGCATGGATCTCGACGCCGCCATCCACCAGCCGCGCATCGACGCCAGCGAAGGCGCGGTGGTGATCGGCGATGCTCGTTTGCCGGTGGACGTGCGCAAGACGCTGGCCGCGCGCTTCGACTATGAAGAGACCCGCGTGCAGACGCTACCGCAGAAATTCGCCTGCCCGAGCGTGGTGATGCGCGAGAGCGACACGAATTTCGGCGCGGTCGAGATCTTTCAGCCCTGGGCCGACGCGGTTGCGGAAGCCTGAGCGCGAGGGATCGCTGCGCGATCTGCCAGCGCGCGTTGAGTTCTCGCGCGATTACGCATCCAGGCGAGCGTCACGACTCCTCCACATTCGCAGGGAACTTAGCTGCGCACGGTTCGTTCGTTGAATGGACAAATGCGCTCACCCCAGTGGAGGACATGATGAAGAAACTTGCGCTCGCCGCGTCGCTGATCATCGCGGCCGGCTTTACGTTCACAGGCCCTGCACTGGCCAAGGGCGGCCATGGTGGCGGTCATGGCCATGGGCACGGTCATTCGATGGGTCATCATCACCACGGCACGCCGCCGGGATGGTCACGCGGGCACAAGGTCGGCTGGCGCGGTTACGGCTGCCCGCCCGGCCTGTGGAAGCAGGGCCGCTGCTGACGCCCGATCGGCCAATCATGTAAGGCGTCGCTCCTCACAGGGCGGCGCCTTTTTCAAATGCCGAGCCGGTCCCGCACCCGGCCCGCGATGACGGCGGTCGTCACGCCGAGCGGCCAGAACGCGTGCAGCGGGATCGGCTTGATGCCGGTGATGGGCATGTCGATCTCGGCCGTGGCGCCGCCGATCAGCCGACGCGCGAGCTGAGCGCCCATCGCGGTCGCAAGCGCAACGCCGCGGCCATTGCAGCCGAGCGAGATCAGGACGCTCTCGGCCGGCTCATGCACATGGGGATAGTGATCCGCGGTGATGGCGAGCCGGCTGTTCCAGCCATGAGTCCAGGAAACGCCTTTCAGCTGCGGCCAGAGCCGCTCGGCATAGCGCATGAGATAGGCGACATCGTACGGCGACTTGATCCAGCGCATCGGCCCGCGGCCGCCCATCAAGAGGCGGTTCTGCTGATCGATACGGTAATAGACGGTGATGTGGCCGCTCTCGTAGAGCACCGGACGCGTCGGCATGATCGAGCGAGCCACCGCATCGGACAGCGGCGCGGTGGCGGCGATCGAGGAGAACACCGGCACGATGGTGCGGCGAAGCGCCGGCCAGAGATCGTCGGTAAAGCCGTTGGTGGCGAGCAGCACCTTGTCGGCATGAACCACTGCCCGCGGCGTCTCGATGCGCCAGCGCGAGCCGTCCCGGCGCAGCGACAGCGCCGGCGTCTCGCCATGCACCTTTGCGCCGGCCGAGATCGCGGCCCGCGCAAGGCCGCGGGCATAGCTGAGCGGATGCAGATCGCCGCCGCGCGTGTCCAGCATGGCGCCGACGTAGCGGTCGGTGCCGGTCATCTCGCGGAGCTGCTCGCGGTTCAGATATTTGACCGGCATGCCGCGGCGGATGCATTGCTGTGCCGTCTTCTCGATCGCGGCAGTACTGGCCTCATGATAGGCCGCGCGCAGCGTGCCGTTCTGCCGTGCCTCACACGGGATCTGGTAGCGGCGGATCAGATCATGGGTGAAGTTGGTGGTGCCGTAGGCGAACTCGATCATGCGGCGACCGAGCTCAGGGCCGAAATCGGCCTCGATCTGATCGGGGTCGTGCTTCAATCCGGGATTGGTGTGACCGCCGTTGTTGCCGGATGCGCCCCAGCCCGGCTCCTGCGCCTCCAGCACCAGCGCTTCGACGCCCTGCTCGGCCAGATGCAATGCCGTGGACAGGCCGGTGTAGCCGCCGCCGACGATCGCGACCGCGACGCTCTTGTCGACGTCGAGCGGCGGCGTGGCCACCGGCGCGACGGCGGTGTCGGCATAGAGCGAGGGCGGCAGAGGCAGGCGCGTCATGGCGAAGACCGGTCAGAGCGGATGCAGCACGCGGCGCAGGAAATCCTGCGTCCGCGGATGCTGGGGTTGATTGAGGACGGTCTTGGCTGCCCCCTGCTCGACGATGACGCCGCCGTCGATGAACAGCACACGGTCGGCGACGTCGCGGGCAAAGCCCATCTCGTGGGTGACGACGACCATGGTCATGCCGTCGTCGGCGAGCTTGCGCATCACGCCGAGCACGTCGCCGACCAATTCAGGATCGAGCGCCGAGGTCGGCTCGTCGAACAGGATGGCCTTCGGCTGCATCGCCAGTGCCCGCGCGATCGCGACGCGCTGCTGCTGGCCGCCGGAGAGCTGCGGCGGATGCGCATCGGCCTTCTCGGCGAGGCCAACCTGGGCGAGCAGCGCGCGGCCGCGCTCCAACGCCTGCGCGCGCGGCTCCTTCTTCACGAAGAGCGGCCCTTCGATCACGTTCTCCAGCGCCGTGCGATGCGGGAACAGGTTGAAGCGCTGGAACACCATCGAGACCTGGGTGCGGATGTCCACGATCGACGGCGCGTCGCGGTCGACCTTCAGGCCCTCGACGCTGATGTCGCCGCGGTCGTAGCTTTCCAGCCCGTTGATGCAGCGCAGGATGGTGGACTTGCCGGAGCCGGAGGGACCGACGATGCAGACCACCTCGCCCTTCGCGACCGAGGCCGTGATGCCCTTGAGCACCTCGACCTTGCCAAAGCTCTTGTGGACGTCGTGCAGCTCGATCATCGCTTGCCGGCCCGCTTCTCGAAGTGACGGACCAGCAGGATCAGCGGAATGCTCATGGTGAGGTACATCAGCGCCACCAGCGTGAACACGCTGGTGTTCTTGAAGGTCGAGGACGCGATCAGCTTGCCCTGCAGCGCAAGCTCGGCGACCGTGATGGTGGACGCTTGCGAAGAGTCCTTCAGCATCATGATCATGACATTGCCGTAGGGCGGCAGCACGATACGCACGGCCTGCGGCAGCACCACGCGGCGCATGGTGAGCCACCAGCCCATGCCGATCGACTGCGCCGCTTCGATCTGGCCCTTGTCGATCGCCTCGATGCCGGCCCGGAAGTTTTCCGCCTGGTAGGCCGAATAGGCAATGCCGAGCCCGAGGATCGCGGCCTGCAAGGCCGACAGCGTGACGCCGAGATCGGGCATCACGAAGTAGAGGTAGAACAGCAGCACGATGATCGGGATGCCCCGGATCACGTTGATCAGACTGGCGCTGAGCATCGACAGCGCCTTGATGCCGGAGACCCGCATCATCGCCCAGATCAGGCCGAGCACCGTCGAGAGCAGCAGCGAGCCGATCGTGACGACGATCGTCAGCGCGACGCCGTTCATCAGGATCGGGAAGAACTCGGCGGCGTCGTGCCAGAAGCCTTTCATCGCGCAGCCTTCATCGATCCGTCGCTAACGATCAGCCCTGTGCCTTCAGGCCCCATTTATCCAGGATCTTCGCGATGGTGCCGTTGGCCTTCAGCTTCGCCAGCGAGGCGTTGATCTTGCCGAGCAGCGCGGCCTCGCCCTTGCGCACGCCGATGCCGACCGAGCCGACCGTGACGGGCTTGTAGCCGTCGACGAGGCGCACCTCGGGAAAGCCGCCCTGCTTCAGATTGTAGGCGAGGATCGGATAATCGGCGTAGCCGGCCTTGAGGCGCCCGGTGTTCACGTCGCGCAGGATGTCCGGAATGGTGTCGTAGGCTTTCACCTCAGTGAACAGGCCCGTCTTCTTCAGTGCGTCGACGAAGGCGGTGCCGACCTGGGCGCCGACGGTCTCGCCCTTGAGGTCCTCCTGCGTGGCATAAGCCTTGGTGTCGGTCTTCGGCACCACGAGGCCCTCGCCATAGCTGTAGATCGGATCGGAGAAGTCGACGACCTCCTTGCGCGGCGGCGTGATGAACATCGCGGCGGCAATGATGTCGATCTTGCTCGAGGTCAGCGACGGGATGAGGGCCGAGAACTGCATCGGCTCGATCTGCACGTTGAATCCGGCGTCCTTGCCGACCTCGGTGATGAGATCGACCATGATGCCCTGGATGGTGTTGGTCTTCGTGTCGAGGAAGGTGAAGGGAATGCCGGTCGGGGTCGAGCCGACCTTCAGCACCTGCTGCGCCGAGGCCGGCGTCACCGCTGCAATCGCGAGCGCCGCCATCGCGGCCTGAACAATACGCTTCATCGCATCCCCCTTTGGGTCTGGCCGGTGGCGGCGCTCGCGCATGTCGTGATCAGACGTTGTCTTGATCAGACGTTGCGGGCTACGCCGTTTCGGCCTATTTTCACCAATATGAAAATTTGGTCACACTTTCGCGGATGATGCAAGCGGTTTTCATGCACATGAAGGAAGCGGTTTGACGTGAGCGGTGGCAAAAGAATGCGCAGACCGGCCGCCGCAAAGCCGGCGAAGCGGGTGAAATCCAAAGCCGTGACCAAACCGGCCGAGCCCGCGATGGACGTCGCGGTCGGCCGCCGCATCCGGGATCTCAGGCGCGTCAGGCAATTCTCGCTGGAGACGGTCGCGGCGCGCACCGCGCTTTCGATCGGCTTTCTCAGCCAGATCGAGCGCGGGCTGTCGTCGCCGTCGCTGCGGGTGCTGGCGACGCTCGCCGACGTGCTCGGCGTCGGCATCGCCGCATTGTTCGGCGCCAGCCCGAGCGCCGACGGCGGATCCGACCAGGTGGTGACACGCGGGCTGCAGCGTCCGGAGCTGAAGCTCTGGCGCACCGGCGTGTCCAAGCAGCTGCTCAGCCCGGCGAGCAGCGACAACAAGCTCAACCTGTTCCTGGTGCACCTGGAGCCCGGCGGCTCCACCGGCGACGAGCTCTACACCCATGACGGCGAGGAAGCCGGCCTCGTGCTCGAAGGCGAGATGCTGCTGACGGTGGACAGCGAGACCTGGTCGCTGAAGACCGGCGACAGCTTTCGCTTTGCCAGCCGCCGGCCGCATCGGTTTTCGAATCCGGCGAATGATGCGAAGGCCGTGGTGCTGTGGGTGAATTGCGTGACGGGGACGGGGTAGTTTCGCCGCCACCGCGCACACTCTCTCGACCCGTCATCCTGAGGCGCGAGGCGCGGGACGCAACGCGTCCCGCGGAAAGCCTCGAAGGATGCACGGCCGCGATGCAGCCGGGCCGTCGCCCTTCGAGGGCCGCTGAAGAAGCGGCCACCTCAGGGTGACGGTGATGGATTTGGACGCGCGCTGCCTCCCATGACGCGGGGAGAGAGTCTTACCCAAAGCGGTGGTTATACCTGTCCACCGTCAGCGCACTGACGTCGATATCCGGCTTCTTGCCCGACAGCATGTCGGCGAGCACGCGTCCCGAGCCGCAGGACATGGTCCAGCCCAGCGTGCCGTGGCCGGTGTTGAGGTGGAGGTTGGCGTACCCGGTCGGGCCGATCACGGGCGGGCCGTCCGGCGTCATCGGACGCAGGCCGCTCCAGAACGTCGCCTTGGACAGATCGCCGCCGCGCGGGAACAGGTCGGTCAGCGAGTGATCGAGCGTGGCGCGGCGCGCATCATAGAGCTTGTCCGAATAGCCGGAGATTTCGGCGGTGCCGCCGACGCGGATGCGATTGCCGAGGCGGGTGATCGCGACCTTGTAGCTTTCGTCCATCACGGTCGATTCCGGCGCGCCGGAGGCGTCCTTGATCGGCACCGTGATCGAATAGCCCTTCACCGGATAGACCGGCAGCGAGATGCCGAGTGGGGCTGCGAGCCGCGACGACCAGCTGCCGAGCGCGAGCACGTAGGCGTCGGCCTGCAGCAGGCCGGCGCCGGTCGAAACGCCGCTGACGCGGGCGCCATCGGTGACGATGCGGTCGATCGAGGTGTTGAACAGGAAGCGCACGCCGAGCGCCTGGGCGTGCTTGGCGAGCGCCTGCGTGAACATGTGGCAGTCGCCGGTCTCGTCCTGCGGCAGGCGCAGCCCGCCGACGAACTTCTCCTTCACGCCTGACAGCGCCGGCTCGACCGCGATGCAGCCCTCGCGGCTCAGCACCTCGAAGGGCACGCCATATTGCTTCAGCACGGCGATGTCCTCGGCGGTGCCGTCGAGCTGGGCCTGGTAGCGGAACAGCTGCAGCGTGCCTTGCGAGCGCTCGTCATATTGAATGCCGATGTCGCGGCGCAGGTCGCGCAGGGAATCGCGGCTGTATTCCGCGATCGGAATCATCCGGCTCTTGTTGACCGCATAGCGCGCGCTGGTGCAGTTGCGCAGCATCTTGAGCAGCCAGACCCACATCACGGGATCGAGCTTCGGCCGGATCACCAGCGGGCCGTGCTTCATCAACAGCCACTTGACCGCCTTCACCGGCACGCCGGGGCCGGCCCAGGGCGAGGAATAGCCGGGCGAGACCTCGCCGGCATTGGCAAAGGAGGTCTCCAGCGCCGGCTCGGGTTGACGGTCGACGACCGTCACCTCGTGGCCGGCACGTGCGAGGTAGTAGGCAGAGGTGACACCGATGACACCGCTGCCAAGGATCAGAACTTTCACGCTTGGTCAAACTCCCGCGGCATCACGCTCGCCGCTGCAAGGACACAACTCGCAACGGCGAGAGCAATTATCAGGCCACCTTCTTGATGGCGTCGCCGAGGATCGAGACCATCTGGTCGATATGGCTCTTCTCGACGATGAGCGGAGGCGACATCGCGAAAGAGTCGCCGCTCATGCGCAGATAAAGACCGGTGTTGAAGCAGTCGACCATCACGTCGTAGCCGCGCGCGCCGACGACACCGTCGCGCGGCGCCAGCTCGACCGCGCCCATCAGGCCGCAATTGCGGATGTCGACGACGTTCGGCAGGCCCTTGAGCGAATGCAGCGCATCGCGCCAATATTCGGCGATCGAGGCGCCGCGCGTCAGCAGCCCCTCGTCCTTGTAGATGTCGAGCGTCGCGATACCCGCGGCGCAGGCGGTCGGATGCGCCGAATAAGTGTAGCCGTGGAACAGCTCCATCTGGTTCTCGGGGCCGACCATCAGTCCGTCATGCACCTTGCGGCTCGCAAACACCGCGCCGCAGGGAATCGTGCCGTTGGTGATGCCCTTGGCCGTCGTCATCAGGTCCGGCGTGACGCCGAAGAAATTGGCGGCGAACGGCGTGCCGAGACGGCCGAAGCCGGTGATGACCTCGTCGAAGATCAGGAGGATGCCGTGCTTGTCGCAGATCTCGCGCAGGCGCTGCAGATAGCCCTTCGGCGGCGGCAGCACCGCGGTCGAACCCGGCACCGGCTCGACGATGACGGCGGCGATGGTCTCGGCGCCATGCAGGGCGACCAGACGCTCGAGATCGTCGGCGAGCTCGGCGCCATGCTCCGGCTGATCCTTGGCGAAGGCGTTGCGGCCGAGGTCGTGGGTATGGCGGATGTGGTCGACGCCCGGCAGCAGGGTGGTGAAGGCGCGGCGGTTGGCGACCATGCCGCCGACCGAGGTGCCGCCGAAGCCGACGCCGTGATAGCCGCGTTCGCGGCCGATCAGGCGGGTGCGGCTGGCCTGGCCGGTGGCGCGGTGATAGGCGAGCGCGATCTTCAGCGCGGTGTCGACCGACTCGGAGCCGGAGTTGGTGAAGAAGACGCGGTCGAGGCCCTTCGGCGCGATCTCGGCGAGCCGCTCGGCGAAGTCGAACGCCAGCGGATGGCCCATCTGGAACGACGGCGCGAAGTCCAGCGTCATCAGCTGGCGTTCGACCGCGGCGGCGATCTGCTTGCGGCCGTGGCCGGCATTGACGCACCAGAGGCCGGCGGAGCCGTCGATCACCTTGCGGCCGTCGACGGTGGTGTAGTGCATGCCCTCGGCCGAGGAGAACAGGCGTGGCGCCTTCTTGAACTGCCGGTTGGCAGTGAACGGCATCCAGAACGAGTCGGTCTTGATAGTGTTCGGAATCTGATGAAGGGTCACGGCCGCGCTCCTGTGCTGACGTGCTAGCAGAGGCACGCTTTGAAATGCGCAACAAGTCCTTTTCTGTTGCGCCACAACCCATTGATTTGTCTGGGGCTGCCGGTCCATATTTGCGCGATCCGCAACACCTGCAACACGGGATCCGGGCTATGAGCGTCGACATCGGTGGACGGCTGCGATTCATCCGGGCGCGCCACAAGCTGTCGCAGCGCGAGCTGGCCAAGCGCGCCGGGGTCACCAACTCGACGATCTCGCTGATCGAATCCAACCAGATGAACCCCTCGGTCGGCGCCCTCAAGCGCATCCTCGACGGCATCCCGATGGGGCTCGCCGAGTTCTTTGCACTGGAGCCGGAGTCCAGGCGCAAGATCTTCTACCGGGCCGAGGAGCTCACCGAGGTCGGCAAGAAGCCGATCTCCTACCGTCAGATCGGCGACAATCTGTTCGGCCGCAATCTGCAGATCCTCAAGGAACGCTACGAGCCCGGCAGCGACACCGGCCGCGTCCACCTCGTCCATGAGGGCGAGGAAGGCGGCATCGTGATCTCGGGCAAGCTCGAAGTCACCGTCGAGGACGAGCGCCGCATTCTCAACCCGGGCGATGCCTATTATTTCGAGAGCCGCCGGCCGCACCGCTTCCGCTGCGTCGGCGGCAAGCCGTGCGAGGTGATCTCAGCCTGCACGCCGCCGACGTTCTGAAGCACCATCAGCCGCATCCGGGAGGATACGGGGCCCCGCCTTTTCTGAAGCAGATTGAGCCAGCTCAATTTCCGCGGTCTCAACCGCGCTATATTAGCAAACGTAGCCGAGCAGCCTGGCGCAAAGGTGCTGAGGTTATGGCCCCGGACTCCTGGGCTCTCCGGGGCCGCTTCGTAGACGGAGCTCGCGCATGAAGACCACCCTCGCCAATGCCGAAGCCGCACTCCACGACGTGCTGAGCGACGCCGACCAGCTCCACTCGCGAGAGCTGCGCGCGGCCCTCGAGAAATACGTCGCGGCGCTACGAGAGCAGATCAAGACCCTCCGCAAGATGATGAACTGACACTCGGCGGGGCGAGGAGACCTCGCCTCGCCTGCCGCCTCAGCGCGGCGTCAGCAGTTCCTCGATCCGGATCGGAAACTTGCGGACACGGACGCCGGTCGCATGCCAGACCGCGTTGGCGACCGCGCCGGCGCTGCCGGTAATGCCGATCTCGCCGACGCCCTTGATGCCGAGCGCGTTGACGTGCGGATCGTGCTCCTCGACCGTGATCACGTCGAGCGGCGGCACGTCGGCATTCACGGGAACGTGGTATTCGCCGAGATTGGCATTCATGATGCGGCCGGTACGGCGATCGGTAATCGCCTCCTCGTGCAGCGCAAACGACAGGCCCCAGATCATGCCGCCGAACAGCTGGCTCTGCACCATGCGCGGATTGACGATCCGCCCGGCGGCAAACGCCCCGACCATGCGGCTGACACGGACCTGGCCGAGCTCGGGATCGACCTTCACCTCCGCGAACACCGCGCCATGGGCATGCATGGCATATTCCTCCATCGCGGCAGGATTCGGCGCTCCGGTGCCGCGGGCCTCGACCTCAGCGACGCCGGCGCGCGCCAGGATTTCGGCGTAGCTCTCGCCGCGGCTCTCGTCGTCGCGCCGGACCAGCCTTCCTTCGCGCGCGATCACGCCGGCATTGCCGGCGCCGAACAGCGGCGAGCGCTCGTCACCGGTGGCGAGATCGGCGAGCTTGGCGATCACGGCCGCGCCGGCGCTGTGGATCGCAGCACCGGCCGTGGCCGTATGCGCGGAGCCGCCGGCGATGCCGGCATCGGGCAAGTCGGACGTCCCCGCCTTGAACTCGACCCGCGCGATATCGAGGCCGACGGCATCAGCCGCGATCTGGGCCAGCGCGGTCCAGGCGCCCTGACCCATGTCGTGCGCACCGATCTCCATCACGCCCGAGCCGTCGCGCCGGATCGCCGCGCGCGCTTCCGCCTGGAACATCAGCGCCGGGAAGGTCGCCGTGCCCATGCCCCAGCCGACCAGGAGGCCGGCATCGTCGCGCATCTGCCGCGGCTGCAGCGAACGCTTGGCCCAGCCGAAGCGCGCTGCACCCTGCTCATAACAGGCCAGTAGCGCTTTTGAAGAAAACGGCTTGCCGCTGATCGGCTCGACCTCGGCGTAGTTCTTCAGGCGAAACGCCAGCGGATCCATGCCGCAGGCCCAGGCCATCTCGTCGATCGCGCTCTCCAGCGCAATCGAGCCTGTCGCCTCGCCGGGCGCCCGCATGAACAGCGGCGTCCCCGTGTGGACGCGTACGGCGTCATGCGAGGTGCGGATCGCGGGCGCCGCATAGAGCGTGTGCGAGGCATCGGCCGCGGGCTCGTAGAAATCGTCGAACGTGCTCGACACGGTCCGCGCATGGTGATCGAGCGCGGTCAGACGTCCCTCGCCGTCGGCGCCGAGGCGCAGGCGCTGACGCGTCGGCGCGCGATGGCCGACCGGGCCGTACATCTGCTCACGGCGCAGCACCAGCTTGACCGGCTTGCCGACCAGCTTCGCCGCCATGATGCCGAGCACCGGCGGCCCCCCCATCAGCCCCTTCGAGCCGAAGCCGCCGCCGAGGAAGGGACTGCGGATATGGATCTTGTCGTGCGCGATGCCGAACAGTTCGGCAATGCGCGCGAGCGACAGCTTCAGGCCCTGGGTCGGCATGTCCACCGATAGGCTGTCGCCATCCCAGCTCGCGACGATCCCATGCGGCTCCATCGCGTTGTGATATTGCGGCGGCGTCTCGTATGTCGCGTCGATCCGCGTCTCGGCCGAGGCAAGGCCAGCCTCGACATCGCCGCGGTGAATTTCAGTGGGATTGCCTACGCCGACAACCGGCGGCACGAAACTCTCGCCGGCGTCGAGCCCCACCAGCGGAGGCAGGGTTTCGTAGCGCGGCGCCAGCAGCACCGCGCCTTCCGTCGCCGCCTCCAGCGTTTCCGCGATTACGACCGCGATGGGCTGGTTGGCGTAGCGGACTTCGTTGCTCTGCAACGCCTCCATCCGGAACACGAACGGATTGGTCTTGATCTCCGGATCGATCGCAAGCTGCGGCTTGTGCTCCGGTGTCATGACATCGACGACGCCGGGATGGCGCTTGGCGGCGGCCACATCGAGCGAGATCACACGGCCATGCGAAATGCCGGCGACGGCCGTCACCGCATAGAGCATGCCGGGCGGATGATTGTCGGCGGCATAGGTCGCCTGCCCCGTGACCTTGAGGAAGCCGTCACGGCGGGTCAGCGGTTGGCCGATGTTCGAACCGTGCCTGATATGGGCGGGTGCGCTGGTGAGATTGAGCTCAGGCATGGATGGCTCCGGACGTCGAGGCAAAGAGAGACGCCGGCAGCGCCGGCAGGCGCGCGGGCGTACCGGCGGCGGCGAGGGTCAGCGCGCGCACGACGATGCGGCGCGCGAGCTCGATCTTGAAGGCGTTATCGCCGGACGGCTTTGCGTCGGTCAGCGCACGCCGGGCGGCCTCCTGGAAGGCGTCTGCCGCGGGCGCGACGCCCCTCAGCACGTCCTCCGCGGCGCGGGCGCGCCAGGGCTTTGCGGCGACGCCGCCGAGCGCGAGCCGGGCTTCCGCGATCTTGCCGTTCTCGATCCGCAACGCGGCGGCGGCCGAGACGACTGCAAAGGCATAGGAGGTGCGCTCGCGGACCTTGAGGTAGCGCGCGTGCGCCGCAAACGCGTGCGCCGCCGGCGGCAGGCGCACCGCGACGATGAGGTCGCCGGGCTCGAGCGCGGATTCGCGCGCGGGCGTGTCGCCGGGCAGACGATGCAGTTCGTCGAGCGCGATCTCGCGACGGCCGCCCGTGCCCTCGATCTCGACCATGGCGTCGAGTGCAACCAGCGGCACGCAGAAGTCGGACGGATGCGTGGCGATGCAATTCTCGCTCCAGCCGAGCACGGCGTGGGTGCGGTTCTCGCCCTCGCGGGCATCGCAGCCGCTGCCGGCCTCGCGCTTGTTGCAGCGGCTGGCGGTGTCGTAGAAATACGCGCAGCGCGTTCGTTGCAACAGATTGCCGCCGACGGTCGCGGCATTGCGCAATTGCGCGGAAGCGCCGGACAGCAGCGCCTCGGCGACGGCCGGATAGGACTTTGCAAATGCCGGGTCATGCGCGAGATCGGCATTGCTCACCAGCGCCCCGATGCGCAACGAACCGTCGGCGAGAGTCTCGATGGCATCGAGCCCGTCGAGATGGGTGACGTCGACTAGGCGATCCGGACGGCTGACGCCGCCTTTCATCAGATCGAGCAGATTGGTGCCGGCGGCGAGATAGGCGGCGCCGGGCTGGGCTGCGGCGGCGACGGCCTCGGCGACCGTGGCGGGCCTGATGTACTCGAACGGTTTCATGCCGAGCGCCTCTGGTTGGATTGGTCCATCTGTCCTTGCGCATCGAGCACGGCATCGACGATGCCCGCATAGGCGCCACAGCGGCAGAGATTGCCGCTCATGCATTCGCGGATGCGCTCGGGATCGTTGCCGGCCTGCGCTTCCTGCATCATGCCGATCGCGCTCATGATCTGGCCGGGCGTGCAGAAGCCGCATTGAAAGCCGTCATGGGCGATGAAGGCGGCCTGCACCGGGTGCAGCTGGTCGCCGCGCGCAACGCCCTCGATGGTGAGGATGTCGGCGCCGTCATGGCTGATGGCGAGCGCGAGACAGGAATTGATGCGCTTGCCGTCGACCAGGATGGTGCAGGCGCCGCACTGGCCGCGATCGCATCCCTTCTTGGTTCCGGTGAGATGGAGGCGCTCACGCAGGAGATCGAGCAGCGTGACGCGCGGATCGTCGAGGACGAAGTCGCGCCGCGCACCGTTCACGGTGAGGCTGATGGAGTGGTTCATACAAGGCTCCGATCAGATTTGGACATGAATCATCGCGCAGCGCGCCACCGCCGTGGCCGCCGTCGATATGCGTCGGCCAGGCGGAAGCCGGCCAACAGCCAAGCGAAGATACGGAGGCACCCTCCGTTTAACAAGGGCCGCCCGGAAATATTTGGAATTCGTCAAAAGCCACTGCGCCACCAACGCGATGCAGCCCTGCGGAGGTCCGGCGAGGGTTCAATCTAACCAATTCGTGATCTACATTGCGCGCCATGGACGACCACACCGACCAGATTCGGAAGCCCCGCGCCGATGCCGTGCGCAACCGCGAGCGCGTGCTCGAAGCGGCCAAGGCCGTGTTCAATGCGGGCGGCCCCGAGGCCAGCCTCGAGGCCGTGGCCAAACGTGCCGGCGTCGGCATCGGCACGCTCTATCGGCATTTTCCGACGCGCGAGGCATTGTTCGAGGCGGTGTACCGCCGCGAGGTCGAGCAGCTCAGCGAACTGGCCGAGCAACTGAAGAACGCGAAAGATCCCGTGGCGGCGCTGCGGCGCTGGCTGCACTCAGGTGTCGAATTTGTTGCGACCAAGAAGGGGATGATGGCTGCCTTGGCGCTCGCGGTGCAGAGCGGATCGGAGCTTCATGCCTTCTCGTTCGACCGGCTGACCAAGGCGATCGGCTCGCTGCTGGATCGCGCGGTCGCGGCCGGCGGAATGCGCGCCGACATCAGCCCGGAGGATCTGCTGCGCGCGTTCTTCGGCATGTGCTACGTGCACGACCAGGCCGGCTGGCAGGCGACGGCGCTGCGGCTGCTTGACGTCTTCATCGATGGGCTGCGCGTGCGGCCCAAGATCAAGGAGCGGGCTGCCAGGCGGACGAACCCCGCCGCAAAGCGGAAGCGGTAGGGATCATCCTGTCAGGATGGGCTTCAGCGCCTCGCGCTGGAGCACGATGAAGTCGAAGAACGCCGCGATCCGCGGCACGCGCCTGAGATCCGGATGCGTCAGGATACGCCAGCTCCGGGTCAATTCCGGGATAGGCCCGAGCACGCGTACGAGGTCGGGCTCAGCATCTCCAAGCGCGATCGGAAGCGGCCCGATGCCGACCCCCGACTTGATCGCAGAGACAAGGCCGAGCACGCTGTTGATGCGTGCAGACATCCGGGCATCCGGCGCAACCTCCTTCAACCATTTGACGGCACGGTGATTGGCCAGCGATTCGTCCAGGCCAACCAGCAGATGTGCGGCGAGGTCCTCGGTATGCTGCGGCTTGCCGTGCCGTTCGAGATAGTCGCGGCTGCCATAGACAGCCCAGATGGACTCGGCGATCTTGCGCCCGACGAGTTCATCATCGGTATCGCCTGAGCGGAAGGCGACGTCGACCTCGCCCTTGGACAGGTCGAGATAGCGATCGCTCATCACGAACTCGACCCGGAGCGAAGGGTGCTGCGCGTGAAAAGCCTCGATCAGGCCTGATTGGATCAGCCGGGCAACAATGGGCTCGGGGCAGGTCACGCGGATCACACCCTTCATGTCCTGCTCGACATCGCCGGCCCTGCGCCTGAAGTCTCCGATGGTGGCTTCGACGCGCTCGGCATACGGCAACATCGCCAGGCCAAACTCGGTCAGGCGGTAACCCGTCTGCTGACGCGTCACCAGCGCGCGCTCGAGCCGCCTTTCGAGTTCATCGAGCCGGCGATGCACGGTCGACTGGCTGACGCCGAGCGCCTTACCGGCGGCAATCGTGCTGCCGTGGCGCGCGACCGCCAGGAAATATTTGAGGTCGTTCCAGTCGAACATGGACGGATTATGCACTTCTGCGGCCGGCACCCGCAATGTTGCGGCTCCCGGGCCTGAGCGACCGCTCCTAGGCTTGGTGCACATTCGCGATATTGCAATGGAGCCTGAACATGCGCCCTCGCCTCGTCCTCAGCACCGCAATTGTGCTGGGCTGGACTGCCGCAGCCGTCGCCCAGAGCCACGATGCGCATGGCGTCACCAAACCAAATCTGGTGCTGCAGCAAGTGGTTGAGGGGCTGCCGAAGGACGAGAGGCAATCGGTGAGGGTGATGACCGCGTCATTCAAGCCGGGCGACAAGACCGTCTATCACACGCACCGCTACCCCGTGACTGTGTACGTGCTCGAAGGCGCGTTCACCCTGGAGCTGGCCGGCAAACCGCCGCTCACGGTCAAGGCGGGCGAGGCCCTGGTCGAACCGCCCAGCGTACCGATGACCGGCTACAACCGCACCAGCGGAGAGACGAAGGTCGTCATCTTCTACGTCAGCGCGGTCGATACGCCCTTCCTCGACGCGCTTGCCCCCTAACGAAATTTAAGTCGCGAAACCAGGGCGCCCGCCTTCGCCGAGCTCATCCGCGAGCGGATCAGGAGCAGCACGACGATGCCGATGTTGAGCGCGTTCCAGGCCACGCCGTTGGCGAACGCCGCGCCGTAGGAGCCGGTGGCATCGAAGATCACGCCCGACACCCAGCCGCCGAAGGACATGCCGAACACCGAGGCGAAGATCACGATGCCGACGCGCGTCGCCGCCTCGCTCGCCGGCATCGCCTCGCGCACGATGATGGCGTAGCTCGGCACGATGCCGCCCTGGAACAGGCCGAACATCGCGGAGATGAGATAGAGCGAGGCGAGGCTGTCGAAGAACAGATAGAACACCAGCGCAAATCCCTGCGCCAGCGATCCCACCAGCAGCGTGTGGATGCCGCCGATCTTGTCGGCGAGATAGCCGGAGCCGATCCGGCTGACGATGCCGCAGCCCATCATCAAGGACAGCATCTCGGCGCCGCGCGCCACGCCGTAGCCGAGATCGCCGCAATAGGCGACGATGTGCACCTGCGGCATCGCCATGGCGACGCAGCAAGAGATGCTGGCGATCGAGAGCAGCACGGTCAGCGTGTTGGTCGACAGCTTGAGATCGACGCGGGGCGGCGGTGCATTGGCATGGTCGCGGACATGGTCGTCGCCCATCTGCGCGCGCAGGACGAGGACCAGAAGCGCCATCGTGCTGGCGCAGACGATGCCGATGCCGATATGGGTGTAGCGCCAGCCGATCGTCTCGGTGCCCCAGCTCACGATCGGCGGCCACATCGTTCCCGCGACATAATTGCCGCTGGCAACGATGGTCACAGCAAGGCCGCGATAGCGCTCGAACCAATGCGAGGCTTCCGCCATCAGCGGCGCGAAGGTCGCCGAGGTGCCGAGGCCGATCAGGAAATAGGCGGCGACGAACTGCCAGAGCTGGGTCGACAGGCCCGCGAGCACATTGGCGATGCCGAGAAAGGCAATGCTGATCGCCATCGCGAGCACGATGCCGAACCGGTCGGTGATCTTGCCGGCGATCACCCCGCCGAGCCCGAAACCGAACATCATCAGCGTGAAGGCGAGCGACACGGCGCCGCGCGTGGCCCCGAATTCGGTCTGCACGATCGGAATCACAACCACGACCGCCCACATGCCGACGGCGCCGATCGAGCCGATGACGAGCGCAAGCACGAGGCGCACCCAGGCCTGACGCGAATCAGGCGTGAAGGCGGCCGGTCTCTGTCCTGGATGATTTGGCGCAAGCACGGCGGGACCATGTTCGCTGGGCGCTTTATGGTCAAGCATCGTGGCGCGATATTGGGCATGCGCTGTGCACTGCGGTAACAAGATGCTTGGCGGCTGCCCCGTTTGCGATTAGCTTGCAATCGGCGCAGGCGCCATCGCCGCGCGGGAACCTGACGACGCAATGTTGCTGCGATTGAGACGATCGGTACGGATCAAAGTGGGGCGCCTCCTGGCCCTCGCCTATCTGTTCTGCGTGCTCGCGCCGGCAGCAGGCCTCGCCTGGAGCAACGGCCCGGCGCCCTGCCTCGATGAGGCCGTGCTGGCGGACGCCGTGCCGGCGCATCATCAGATGCCTGCCGGCCACGGACATGATGCCACCTCGCATCAGCACGCCGGACCGCACTCGCATCACCAGACCGCCGAACAGGATACGCCGGCGCCGCATCATCATGACGGCAAGGGAACGGTCGGCCCCTGCTGCGCGATGATGTGCGTGAGCGCGCTGCCGGCCGATCTGCCCAGCGTCGCCATGCCGCCTCTGCCCGTCACCGCCTGTGCGCCGGAGATCGTGGCCAGCCTGCACAGCGCGGCGCCGCCCCTGCACTACCGCCCTCCCATCGCCTGATCTGACGCGACGATTTCGGGCTGTTGCGCGCTCTCCGCGCGCGCGGGCCTGTGGTCTTTCAGATCAGGGATGAATCATGCTGACGCTTTCCGGGGCGGAGTCCGCCGCGATATCCGCGGTGCGTGGACGACACTTTCGATTCTATTGGCCGCTGCTGGCCCTGGTTGCGCTGGCGCTGTCCGGCTGCATGCCGGCCACCACGCAGGTCGCGGCCGCCGATCCTGCCGATCCGGCGGCGAAGGTCGCGCCGGTCGGCTATCGGTCGACCATCGCGCCCTACACCAGCCTGCGGCCGGCCACGCCCGCGCCATGGCGCGATCGCAACGGCGCCGTCACGCCGCAACCGAAGCAGGACCGGTAGGAGCGCGCCATGACATGTCATCTTGCGCGAGGCCTGCTCGTCCTCACCGCGTTCAGCGTCTCCGGCTGCGCCGCGTTCTCGCCCGACAGCGGCATGAGCGCCGTCTCTGAGCTGACCAGCCGGACCATCGACAAGGACGTCGCCTTCGTGCGAACGGCCGACGGCGCCGGCGCGGTCGAGGCGCGCGTTCACCAATTGCTGGCGCGCACGCTGAGCGCCGAGAGCGCGGTGCAGATCGCGCTGCTCAACAACAAGGGACTGCAAGCCGCCTATAACGAGCTTGCATTGGCCGAGACCGATCTGGTCGAGCAGAGCCTGCCGCCCAATCCCGTATTCTCGATCTCGCGCATCACAGGCAATGGCGCCAGCGAGATCGAACGCCAGGTGGTCGGCGACATCCTCGCGCTCGCCATCCTGCCGTTCCGCTCCGACATCGCCCGCGAGCGTTTTCGTCAGGCCCAATTGCGCGCGGCGCTGGCGACGCTGCGGCTCGCCGCCGACGTCCGCCGCGCCTATTGGCGCGCCGTCGCCGGCAACGAGATGGTGGTGCTGCTGACCGACGCCAAGGCGACGGCGGAATCGACCGCACAGCTCGCCGTCAAGCTCGGCGAGACCGGCTCCCTCAACAAGCTCGACCAGGCCCGCGAGCAGGTGTTCTATGCGGAGACCACGGCCGACCTCGCCACCGCGCGACAGACCGCGGCGAGCGCCCGCGAACGGCTGGCACGCTTGATGGGATTGTGGGACGGCGGCCTCGACTTCCGCCTGCCCAACGCGTTGCCGCAGCTGCCGCGCCGGCCGCTGACCTTGCCTTCGATCGAGGCCGACGCGGTCGCCCATCGCATCGACCTGCAGATCGCGCGGCTGGAGCTGACGGCACTGGCCAAGGCCTTGAACCTCACCGAGGCGACGCGCTTCGTCACGCTGCTCGACCTCGCCGGCATCTCACGGCGTACCCAGGATCCGGAAGGGCCACCTTTCCGCGAGCGCGGCTTCGACGTCCAGTTCCAGATCCCGATCTTCGACGGCGGCGAGCTGCGGGTGCGGCAGGCGACGGAGACCTACAATCTCGCCTTCAACCGCCTGACCGAGCGCGCTGTCAACGTGCGCTCGGAAGCGCGCGATGCGTATCGCGTCTATCGCTCCACCTACGACATCGCCAGCCACTACCAGCGCGAGATCATCCCCTTGCGCAAGATCATCACCGAGGAGATGCAGCTGCGCTTCTCCAGCATGCAGGTCGACATCTTCGCGCTGCTGACCGAGGCGCGGCAGCGCCTGGCCTCGCTGCGCGGCGCGATCGACGCCAGGCAGAGGTTCTTCCTCGCCCAGGCCGACTTGCAGACCGCCGTCAACGGCGGCGGCGCGCCGGCCGCCGGCAGCGACAATCCAACCACCATCGCCGCGGCAGCGCCTGCCGATGGCGGCGGCCATTGACATGGAGACCGTGATGTTTTCCCGCCGAGGATTTTTGGGGACTGCCGCGCTCGTCGGCGCAACTGCGGTTCAAGGCCGCGTGCAGGCCGCCTCGATTCCGGAAGCCCCGCACATGGACAAGGTGGTGATGCAGCCGCCGCTCCATCCCGTCAGCGGACCCGATTATCGCCCCGTGGTGACGCTGAACGGCTGGTCGCTGCCGTTCCGCATGAACGGCGACTGGAAGGAATTCCATCTCGTCGCCGAGCCCGTGGTGCGCGAGTTCGCCGAGGGCATGAAGGTGAATCTGTGGGGCTACAACGGCCAGTCGCCCGGACCGACGATCGAGGCGGTCGAGGGCGACAAGGTCCGCATCTTCGTCACCAACCGCTTGCCCGAATACACCACCGTGCACTGGCACGGCATGATCATTCCGAGCGGCATGGACGGCGTCGGCGGATTGAACCAGCCGCACATCCAGCCCGGCAAGACCTTCGTCTACGAGTTCGAGATGAGGAAGAGCGGCACCTTCATGTACCACCCGCATTCCGACGAGATGGTGCAGATGGCGATGGGCATGATGGGCATGGTCGTCGTGCATCCGCGCGATCAAAACTTCCGGCCGGTCGACCGCGACTTCGTCTTCGTGATGAGCACCTATCGCGTCGATCCCGGCACCTATCTGCCCCATGTCAACGAGATGACCGACTTCAACATGTGGACCTGGAATGCGCGGGTGTTTCCCGGCATCGATCCGCTGGCGGTCCGGCTCGGCGACAAGGTGCGCGTGCGCATCGGCAATCTCAGCATGACCAACCATCCGATCCATCTGCACGGCCACAGCTTTGCGGTGACCTGCACCGACGGCGGCTGGATTCCGGAGAGCGCGCAATATCCGGAGACGACGACCGATGTGCCGGTCGGTGCGGTCAGGGTGTTCGACGTCCTCGCCGACAATCCCGGCGACTGGGCATTCCACTGTCACAAGTCGCATCACACCATGAACGCGATGGGGCACGACGTGCGCAACCTGATCGGCGTGTCCCGCAAGGATCTCGCCAAGGCGGTCGGCAAGCTCGCGCCCGACGGCATGGCGATGGGCTCGACCGGCATGGCGATGGGCAACATGGAGATGCCCGCGCCCGACAACACGCTGCCGATGATGACCGGCACCGGCCAGTTCGGCCCGATCGAGATGGGCGGCATGTTCACGGTGATGAAGATCCGCGAGGACCTCGCCCGCGACGATTACCGCGACCCCGGCCCCTACAAATTCCCGCAAGGCACCGTCGCCTACGAGGTCGCATCGCCGGCCGCGGAGCCGGCGCGGCAGAAGCCCGGCAGCCCGCCGATGAAGAACATGAAGATGTGAGCGTTTCGATGAACCACCAACCGGAGAAGAAGATGAAGACGATCAAACTCGGACTGGCGCTGGCCGCGCTTTCGCTGGCGCCGGCGCTGGCGCACGAGCAGCACGGGCACGCGACCTTTTCGGCCGGCGAGCCCGGCGATCCCAAGAAGCCCGCCCGCACCGTCGAGATCCTGATGAACGAGATGGACTACGCGCCCGCCAAGATCGAGGTGAAGCGCGGCGAGCAGATCCGCTTCGTGCTGCGCAATGTCGGCAAGGAGGACCACGAATTCCTGCTCGCGACGACCAAGGAGAACCTCGCCCATGCCGAGGTGATGAAGAAGCATCCGCACATGGAGCACGACGATCCGAACGGGGTGCGGCTTGCACCGAGCAAGACCGCGGAGATCCTCTGGAAGTTCACCAAGGCCGGCACGTTCGAATTTTCCTGCCTGATCCCCGGCCACCGCGACTACGGCATGGTCGGCAAGGTCACCGTGAATTGAAGCAATGGAGAGAACCATGAACCCGATCACCCGCATCGCGGCAGCACTCGCGCTGACGCTCGGTCTGTCGTGCGGCGCGCTCGCCGCCGGAGCCTCGATCAGCGGCGAGGTGAAGAAGATCGACGAAGGCGCCGGCAAGATCACGCTCAAGCACGGCCCCGCCAAGAGCCTCGGCATGGAGGAGCCCATGACCATGGTCTACCGCGTCAAGGACGCCGCGATGCTCAAGCAGTTGAAGGTCGGCGACAAGGTGACCTTCGAGGCCGAGGAGGCAGCGTCCGGATACACGGTGACCAAGATGGAGAAGGCGAAGTAGGGCGGGCCCCTCCCCGACCATCGTTGCAGGCGAGCCGTGAAGCCCGGGAGCCCCAATGCACCACGGTGCATTGGGAGCTCCGATGACGGACCCGGCCGGACCGTGCACCGCACCAAGCCAGCAGCCACGCATTCGGGATGCGGCGTCTTGCCTACAACCCCAGTCCTTTTCCACAACCTTAAATAATGCCAACATGATCCCATTGGGATCACGGGGTGCATTATGGAACAAGATCATATCGACAAGGCCATCATCGAGAACTACCGGAAACTGCGGACACGAATGGGCGCGCTGACTGCGGCCTTCCCGGTCGTCGTGATCCTGATCGGCCTGCTCTGGGGAATTCGCCTGCAGCCCTCGCTGAGCGATTACTATTTCGCCCAAACCCCCGCTCAGGGCGTGGCGGACCTTTATCCCGTCCGGCTCTGGTTCTGCGGCCTGCTCTTCGCCGTCGGCGTGTTCCTGTACCGCTACAAGGGCTTCTCGAAGAATGAAGACCGCTGGCTCAGCCTGACCGGCGCATTCACCCTGGGCGTCGCGATCTTTCCGATGGGCATCCCCGACAAGACGAGCCCCTTCACCCTTGCAGCGTTCGGCTATCCCAACATCACGCTGCACGGCATCAGCGCCGTTCTGGCGTTCGTGTGCATCGGCGTCATCATATTCTGGTACTCGGACCAGACGCTCTCGCACATCAAGAATGACGAAACCGCCCGCAAGCGGTTCAGGACGTTCTACTTCCTGATCGGCGCCTACATGCTCCTGGCGATGGGCGGTTCGGTCATCATGCATCTGCTGCACACCGATCGGGCGAACGATTCCTACATCCTGTACCTGGAATGGTCCGGCCTCTGGGCTTTTGCGGCCTATTGGTTCGTCAAGAACTGGGAGCTTCGCTTCGTCGCGGAATCGATCCGGAAAGAGTCGAACAGCCTGTCGCCGATGGGCAATGCCGATGTCGTGCAGTCGCTCTAGGGGGCGCGATCCGAGCCGTTCCACTCCTCCACCGGCCGCAGCCCTGGCGGCCATCGTCCGGATCCGGCATCCGGGGGCCCGGCGCCCCGGATCTGACCTCCAGCCGCCCCCTCCGTTAACCCTTTGCTAACCATACACCCGGCAAGAATTGCCGGGTGAAGTCGAGTGTCGTCGGCCGCGTAGAACGGGAGCCCCCGTGGACGCCAGTGCGGTGCCTCACTTTCGGAACGGCGGCCCATCGGCCGCCGCGCAGACGTTTGGGGCGCGCGGCCGGCAGTCGCGCGGGGAGGCAGCTACCATGGTCGACGTCACCGCGGGACAGGGCGTAGGCAGCGCCAAGCCCGGCATCCCCTCCCTCAACGACATCGTCACAATCCTCAAGCGGGGCGACATCGCGCTGGCGCTCGGCGTCCTCACCATCCTGGTGGTGCTGATCCTGCCGCTGCCCGCGATCGTGCTGGACCTGTTCCTGGCGATCTCGATCACGCTCTCGATCCTGATCCTGATGACCTCGCTGTTCATCCAGGCGCCGCTGGAATTCTCCGCTTTCCCGACCGTCCTCTTGATCTCGACCATGCTGCGCCTGTCGCTCAACATGGCCTCGACCCGCCTGATCCTGTCGCACGGGCACGAGGGTACGGCTGCCGCCGGTCACGTCATCGAAGCCTTCGGCAGCTTCGTGATGGGCGGTAATTTCGTCATCGGCATCATCGTCTTCGCGATCCTGATCATCGTCAATTTCATCGTCATCACCAAGGGTTCGGGCCGTATTGCCGAAGTCGCCGCGCGCTTCCACCTCGACGCGATGCCCGGCAAGCAGATGGCGATCGACGCCGACCTCGGCGCCGGGCTCATCGACGAGAAGGTCGCCAAGGAGCGCCGCAAGGCGCTGGAGGACGAGAGCGGCTTCTTCGGCGCCATGGACGGTGCCTCCAAATTCGTCCGCGGCGATGCCATCGCCGGCCTCCTGATCGTCTTCATCAACGTCATCGGCGGCATGATCATCGGCGTGGCGCAGCAGGGCATGTCCTTCGCTGATGCCGGGCGCAGCTACACGCTGCTGACCGTCGGTGACGGCCTCGTCACCCAGGTGCCGGCGCTGATCGTCTCGACCGCGGCCGGCCTGCTCGTCTCCAAGGCCGGCGTGTCCGGAGCCGCCGACAAGGCGCTGATGAAGCAGTTCTCGGGCTATCCGCAGGCGCTTGCGATGTCCTCCGCGGTCATGCTGGTGCTGGCCGCCCTGCCGGGCATTCCGACCATCCCCTTCCTCGCGCTCGGCGCCGGCGCCGGCGCGCTGGCCTGGAACGCCCGCAACCACAAGCGCACCGCGGTCAAGGCCGAGGAAGCCGCCATGGCGGCGCCTGCTGCCGGTCAGCCCGGTGCACCGGGCGCCACCGCAGCGGAAGAGCCGATCTCCGCCGCGCTCAAGATCGATGACCTCAAGATCGAGCTCGGCTACGCGCTGCTGCCGCTGGTCAACGGCCCCGACGGCACCGACCGCCTCACCGAGCAGATCAAGGCGCTGCGCCGCTCGCTCGCGATCGAGATGGGATTTGTGATGCCGGCGGTGCGTATCCTCGACAACGTCCAGCTCGAGGCCAACACCTACATCATCAAGATCAAGGAGGTCGACGCCGGCACCGGCAAGATCTGGCCGAACCAGTTCATGGTCATGGACCCCGGCGGCAGCCAGGTTCAGGTGCCCGGCATCCACACCACCGAGCCGACCTTCGGCCTGCCCGCGACCTGGGTCGATGCCAGCCTCAAGGAGGAGGCCTCGCTCAAGGGCTACACCGTCGTCGACGCCGCGACCGTGCTCTCGACCCATCTCACCGAGCTGCTCAAGGCCAACATGTCGGACCTGCTCTCCTATGGCGAGGTACAGAAGCTGCTCAAGGAATTGCCGAAGGAGCAGAGCGAGCTGGTCAAGGACATCGTGCCCGCACAGGTCACGGTCTCCGGCATCCAGCGCGTGCTCCAGCTGCTGCTGGCCGAGCGCATCTCGATCCGCGACCTCTCGACCATCCTCGAAGGCATCGCGGACTCGCTCGCCTTCTCGCGCAATCCCTCCACCATGGTCGAGCACGTCCGCGCCCGGCTGGCGCGCCAGATCTGCGCGCAGAACACCTCCTACAACGGCTATCTGCCGCTGATCGCGCTGTCGGCGAAATGGGAGCAGGCCTTCGCCGAATCCATCATCGGCCAGGGCGAGGAGCGCAGCCTCGCCATGCAGCCTTCGAAACTGTCGGAGTTCATGACCGGCGTGCGCGAGGCATTCGAGCGCGCCGCGCGCGAAGGCGAGGCGCCCGTGCTGGTCACCTCCGCGGCAATTCGTCCCTTCGTCCGCTCTCTGGTCGAGCGGTTCCGGGCCCAGACGACCGTGCTGTCGCAGGCCGAGATCCACCCCAGGGCGAGGCTGAAAACGGTCGGAAGCATCTGATTTGCCTTAAGAAGCCGTGTGTTTTTCGGCCACAGGCAAATGGTTTTTGAGTTCCTGGTGCCTTGTCGACCAAACAGGGAAAAAGCGCCCGACAGGCACATTACGACTTTGAAATAATTATAGAAAAGAACGATCAAGGGTCGCCTTTGATCGCGATCTTTCACGTCATTTCACGCTCTTGTGATCGCCCCTTGGGAACGAATCCGCCCAATACTAGGTTGTTGGGCACCGGAAGCATGAACCTGCCTGAAACGGCCGGCGACTACTTCGGGTAGGTGGCGGCAGGAGGCTTCCATGAACCACTCGATCTACAGCGCAGATCGCTCGACCCATCTGAAGATTGTGGTCGTTGCCCTCGTCGCAGGGATCGCGTTGGCAGGCCTCGGCATCACGGCACGCACGGGTTCGGATGAAGGTCTGACCCAGACGGCCCGCGTCATCAAGGCCGGCAAGCCGGTCGTTATCACCAGTTCGAACGCGTCCCTCGTTCGATAAGGAGACCTGACAAGTTTTGTGAATTCACGCGGCTCTTTACCAGCCCCCCAAAGTCGCCACGTGGATATGTAGACGACCCCAACCCCAAGTCGACTACAGAAAGCGCCCGCCCCCCACGGGCGCTTTCTCATGTCTGGGGTGATGTTGCGCCTTTCCCTCCCTTCGTGTCCCTGACGCGCTGCAACGCCTGTTAGCGTTGCTGCGCTGCGTCCGGGGCACGAGATCGTGTTTTTAGGCACACCTGCATCCAAACCGTCATTGCGAGCGCAGCGAAGCAATCCAGAATCCCTCCGCGGAGACACCCTGGATTGCTTCGTCGCAAGAGCTCCTCGCAATGACGAGGTGCGGAGTGACACGGTCGCTTCATCATTCGCATTCATGCAGACACACCTTCGCGTCCTCGCGGCATCTTTCGCCCGAGCTCTGCCTGGTCGCCTCACCCCCAATTGAAAGAGGGCGCAGGGAAGACCGGGTGCCGGCCGGGCACCCACGGTCCACTGTGCGAAAGATGGCAACAAGAATCTGCACAGCGGCATACAGGTGGAGCCGAGCATCCGGCCTTCCCTGCGCAGTGGTTTGACGGCTTATGTCGTGCTCTCCCCGGGGAGCGATGCACTATTGCCCCCGTCGCCTTGCAGATGACCGGCGCGGGCACCCGGTCGGGCGACACGCACCACCACAAGACTTGGCGCACAGACCCCGGGCGCCAGGACCACACGATTTTGCCGTACGCCGATCACACCGGTCGTGTGCGCGACGTTCTGCTCACGGTCGCCCGCCCTGCAAAAACCTTTCGCGCCGATGTGACCCACGCCCACCGCCGCCCGGCCCGCGTTCGTGACGATCGCGATACGCCCCTCTTCCTTGGGTCGGGTTGCGCGACACATACGCCGTTTCCGAATTTCGGTAAAGTGGAATATTTTTGGCGAGGTCCATTGACAGGCATCCGGGTGTTTTGCCCGTCGGAGAATGCAACAGCTTGTAGTCAGGCTCGCCTCCGCCGAATTGGTTCGAGCGGCAGCTTGTGGTCAGATTTAAGGATTTGAACCCAAAGCAGACGGCTCGCGAACCGGCCCGCAAGGTCAGCCGCTGGCCAGAAGCGGAAGTAAACACGCGCGGTGGTGGGCGCGATGAAGCATAGTAACGACTGGCACGATCTCAAGCGGAGTTTGGCTGCGTTCGCCGAGAACAGAGCGTTCTTGCTGAAGAGCCGCCAACTGATAGCCTTATTACTTTTGCCTATTCTGGCGTTCGTAGTCATCGAGCATTTCTAGCTGGCTCGCTAAGCCTCCTAGAGTATGCGCGATATTGGTGAGTAGGGTGACTTTCTTGGTGGCAGTCCCAGCGGCGCCAGCTTCGGCCTTATAGGCTTTGGCGGCCGCCCGAACCTCAACGGCGCTCATCAATTGCATGCTCCAGGTTTGACTCAGTTCGCGGACATGCCCCACGCCAGCAGATGGGAGTTCCGCTTGAGGAGGTAATCCTACTGCCACCGGGTGACTTCGAAATTAAACCGGACCTGCATGACTGGACCCACGGCATCCCTCACTTCTATCGCCATGTATCGCGTCGAAAAATGACGCGCGCCGTGCACAGCATCGCGGGCCATGTCGGCCAAGGACTTGGCTGCTTCTTCTTGCACGTCCCGTAGATTTGAGAATTCCAGGCCTTCTTCGTCTGGAAGAAGGGTGTCTTCGTCGCGGAGGTCAAAATAATACACGGCCATGGCGCGCTCCCATGCAGGCGGGAGCGCTCGTCTCTCTCAGCCACCGACGCCTACTGGCAAGCCCTAGGTCGGTGATACGAGAACAATACACTTTGGCAGTATTCGTTGCTATCGAACTCAGACATCGCCGCGTAGGTGATGGTCGATTAACTGCGTCCGGAACCGTTAAAATAAAAGCTGCCGTCGCACAGCGGGCAATGACTTGGCAGTTCTTCCGGTGACGACGGGTGACTTACCCCAAGCACACTCCGAATCGAGGCGGGAGCGCACGTCTCTCTCACCGACGTCTCGGTAACCTCGCCGGTGATGGGAACGTAACTGGGATGATGCTGGTTGGTTCGGACATAAAAACGCCGCCCGCTTAAATGAAGCGCAGGCGGCGACTTACCAGCCCCGGGAGGGAGAGAGTAAAATCCCGATATAGTTTAGTCTCGGCGTAGTGTGCTGAAGTTCATCAAACGAGGCAAGAACTCCGCCCGAACTCAAGATGGCGGCTGCAGTCCCGGTGAGGTCAACCATTTGTTGATCTCTTCAGCAATATCGATCTGCCTGGCTTTGCGCAAAAGTTCCGTACGCCGGACGCTCAGCGGCATTCCCTTGGCCTGTAAGCGCAGACTGTTCGCCTCTTGCGCAAGGCGATATTCGAAGGTCGATGAGTGTGCCGGGGACCGTTGTGCCGCCATGCTTATTCTCCGCTGCGGGGTTGAGCGGGAGCGCAACTTGCGTTCACACCACCGATAGATGCTAAGGGCCGCTCAGTGGTGGCGCGACAGTGCGCCTTTATCGGGAGGATAGCGAGCGGATTGTGTCGGTTCCTGACAGGAACAATTTGTGAGGTTTTGAGCGTTGGTGGGTGCCCGACTGGTCAGCAAGGCAGGCCTGCCGCAGCGCTCCGGTAGTTTTCGCCTAGACCGAGCGAGCCTTATTGGTGGTGTTGATCTCTAAGCAATTGGCTGATTGCACGCTCAGCGGCGTTGATGGCCTCTGCCCGATTGAAGGCGATGCCGGTTCTGGGAGACGGACCATATCGCTCGAACGACCATTTCCAGCCCGGCGGATTGATCGTCTGGACGACCTGTATTCAATCCCTGATGGTCCACGCCTTATCACCGCTCTGTGTCAGCCCACCCTGCACACAATGACTGATCTCGATCACTCATCGTGAGACTTCTTCCCTGAACGATCGACGCGCACGGCTCTAAATTCCGTAGGCCCGTCAAGCAGCCGCTGCTTGCGCGTCTCGCGCTGATTGGAATCCGCAGAGCTGTCGGCTCTATCGTCCAACACCGTGCTGGCCAAATGAATGGCTCGCTTTCGTTGGCGGACCACTCGGCGACTCCGAGCAACTTCTTTAGTCATTCATCTGGCCTTTAAATGGGGCGGACCTGATCACGCAGGCCGCACGGTCGACGAAAATCAACATCCCCGGCAAATGTTCTTGAGCTTTGCGGCGGTTCGAGCCTCTTCCGCAAGGAATGGATCCTTGTATCCCCGCGGCACTTCGGTGCCCGCTTCGGCGGGATTTTGGGTTTTTGGCGGGAACGCCGCGTCGTAGCAGGAGAGGCGCGCATTGGCGCTCTCGATCGCACGACAATTCGGGGCCACAGCGGACGCGGCAAAGGCGCCCAGCGCCGATGTCACCAAAAGCGCGACCGTCCATATGCCAAGTCGAGTTATCGTCATGCTGGGGATCTCATCGAAATTTGCTTTTGATGGCCCACGACGGTGTCTCGCCCGTCCAGGCCGGAAGAGAATCCCATTCAGACCAACGCATCCGGCGCTCCTCGCCTCCGACCCTCACGAATACAAAGGGCGCATCCTCCCGGCCAGTCTTCGAACCGACGAAGATTGCCGGAATCCCGTAGGCATCCCTGATGATTGCGATGTGCGCCATTTCAGTTCCCGTGTGGCTGAAGTTGTCGCCGGCGCGCCTTACGCACGGCCATTGAACGGACTTGTCGTTATAGAATGGCTGCAACTGCAACCAGGAGGATGAGAAAAAGCGGCACCACCAACGGTGGCACGAGCCATTCACGAAGGTCGAAATTGTCGGGATTTGACATCTGACCGCCTTATCTCGGGGAAAAGGCGGGAGCGCGAAGCTCTCAGTCACCGATAACAGCCACGTAGCGCGCGGTGATTGCTAAAGTGTAGCAGTCTTCTTGGCAACTGGCGAGGCCAATCTCAATGGAGTTGGTCCGTCCAGACCTTAAAGCTGATGAGCTTGTTGGGACCAAAAGTCTGGGTGATGGGAACATCTGCCGCATCGCGGCCTTGAGCGATCAGGACGCGGCCAATTCTCGGCGTGTTGTTACGTGGATCGAAGGTATACCAACGACCACCAAGATAGGCCTCGAACCAGCCTGCAAAGTCTCCGGGGGTGTGGGGTGGCGGTACGCCGATGTCGCCGAGATAACCGGTGCAATAGCGGGCTGGAATATTCATGCAACGGCAGAATGCGATGGCAAGATGCGCATAGTCACGGCAAACGCCTTTGCCTTCGTTGAACACTTCCGAAGCAGTCATGGTCGCCCGGGCGTGCTCATAGCCAAACGTGATGTGATTGTGCACGAAGTCGCAGATCGCCTGGACACGTGCCCACCCCGGCGTCACTTTCTCGAACAGCTTCCATGCGGTGTCGGAAAGCCGATCGGTTTCGCAATAACGGCTGCCAAGCAGATAGACGATAGTATCAGGTGGCAGGTCCTCCACCGCGTATTGCGTGGCGGAAGGCGCGGTCACATCAGGCAACCCGCTATCGCGAAGTGTGCCTTTGGCGGAAAGGCGTATGCGACCGGCGGGTGCAACGAACCGGCTGCACCAGTTTCCGAAGCCATCGCGGTAGGGCGTGATCGGCACAGACGGCTCGGTGGTCAGGTGGTCCGGCACAATGATGTCGGAGGCCCGCGTGAAATGCACGCCAACCACCGCAATCAATGGTGTCGCCTGCTCGAAGTCGTAGATCATTTCGAAGCCGACACGTATTTTCATGCTTGGGGCACGGCTCCAACTTCACTGGCTCGAATTCGCTGCGCGGATAATCAGGGTCGGCTAAAGCCGCCGGTGGCTAGTCACTTCAAGCCGGAGAACTTCCTTGAACGTAGAGGCCTCCTTCATAATGGCAGAGATTGAACTGCCGGATTTGCGAACGACGCTGGTGAACTGCTCGTCCGATAGCCTGAGGCGCTTGCGCAGGATCTTGACCTGCACCTTGTCTCTCAAATCCAACGAATTTCGGAAATATGTCGGCTTGCGGTGATTCATGAGATTCTCGCAGCGAGGGGATGGACCGGACCGCGACTGAGCGGGAATTACGCCGCTCATGCCGCGATAGTGACCGTCCCGCTTCTCGCGAAGATTCTGTCGCCGTGAAGTCAACATCCTCTGTCGACCGGTGTTCCGCTGTCTCGGTAATTATCTCGTCCCTGGCAGAGCGGGCAATCGGCCGTAGGTTCGCTTCGGGTTACAAACTGACGAGCAGCTGGCGGCGCAACAAAGTCCGGTACGGATCATTTGCTGACATCTCAGCAGCAAACAGCAAGGTCAGCTGCGGGCCAGAAGCGGCTGTCGCCTACCATCTCTCGAACTGGAAAGGAGACGCCGCCTTGCAAACGGCATCTCCTTCGTGCGGGAAGGCGATGACGGAGGAGAGATGCCGGGTCAAGACCTGATGAACGCGAGCAGGTCGGGATTGAGGACATCCGCATGGGTGGTGAGCATGCCATGGGGATAGCCGGGATAAGTCTTCAGCGACCCGTTCTTGAGCAGGTCGACCGCGCGCGGCACTGAACTTGCGAACGGGACGACCTGATCAGCCTCGCCATGCATCACCAGCACCGGCACGGTGATCTTCTTGAGGTCTTCGGTATAATCTTCGAGCCAGGAGTCGACGGTTGCGTAATGAGCGAGGGCACCGCCGGCCATTCCCTGGCGCCACCAGTTCGCAATGATCGCCTCCGAAGGCTTCGCCCCATCTCGGTTGTAGCCGTAGAACGGATTCTCAGGGACGAAACGGTAGAACTCCGACCGATTGCCCAGCACGCCTGCCCGGATCGCTTCGAACCACTCCGGCGGTTGACCGGACGGGTTGTCCTCGCTCCGGTACATGTTCGGCGTCAGTGAAGCGACCAGCGCCGCCTTCGCGACGCGTTCCTGGTGGCGAGCGACATAGCGAGCCACCTCGCCGCCGCCCGTGGAGTGGCCGATGTGGATCGCGTCGCGCAGGTTGAGATGCTCGGTCAAAGCCGCGAGGTCGGCAACCCAATGGTTCATGTCGTTGCCGGTGCCGGGCTGGTCGGACCGGCCGTGGCCGCGCCGGTCATGGGCGATCACCCGATACCCGTGATGAAGGAAGAACGTCATCTGGGCATCCCAGTCGTCCGCTGTCAGCGGCCAACCGTGGCTGAAAACGATCGGCTGACCCGATCCCCAATCCTTGTAGAAGATTTTTACGCCGTCTGTCGTCGTGATCTTGGGCATCGAGGTGCTCCATCTGCGCTATTGAATGTATTGAAGGGTTTGCGGACGGGTGTCTGAAGAAAGCAAGCGAGCCCGAGCTGATCAGGCCACAGAGCGCGTCCCCTGGCTTTCCAAAAGACACGAAGTTCAGCGGCCTCGCTGGCGAGCCCTTGCCGTGGCAACACCCCATCGCCGACGCGTTGTCGGCGGATCCGGCGCGGCGCTATTCGCCGCTTTTGCGCATTCGCGCGCATGTCCCGCCAAATGAGGAAACCACTCTCGATCGCGCTGCAGAATTGTTGAGGCTGTACCGAATTGCGGTCACGCCGTGCCTATCGGCCTGGCGTACTGGGATCACTTTGCTGAAGACGATACGAGGCTTCGGCGAAGACACTGTGCGTTGTCCTTTTCTTGGTTGAAGACCACGAAACGGTAAATCCCCCTTTGGCTCCTGACCAAGACCTTGTAGGCTTCAAGCTATGCCTGGAAGACATACGAGGGATCATGGAGCTCCGGCACCTGCGCTATTTCGTTGCCGTCGCTGAAGAAGGCAGCCTGCTGAACGCCGCCGAGCGGCGACTGAACACCTCCCAGCCGTCGCTGAGCCGGCAGATTCGCGATCTGGAAACCGAAGTCGGCGTCCAGCTATTGGAGCGCCAGGCGCGAGGCGTGACGCTGACGGCCGCCGGCAGGGTATTTCTTGATCACGCGCGGCTGGCGCTGCTGCAGGTCGAGGCCGCAACGGAGGGCGCCCGGCAAACAGCGCAACCGCAACGGCCCGTCCTTTCGATGGGTTTTCTTGTCGGGCTGGAGGTGATGTGGCTCCCTCCGCTGCTGCGTATGCTCCGCGAGGAAGCCCCCGATGTCGACGTGACGCTGAGTACGCAATCTTCGCCAGAACTCGCACTGGCATTGATGCGGGGAAAGCTGGACATCGCTTTCCTTCGTCCGGAAAAAGACAACGACGGCATCGTTTTCAAGATATTGGCAAAGGAGCCCTTGATTGCCGTGCTGCCGGCCGCACACCGCCTGGCATCACGGAAGAAGATTCGTCCGCAGGATCTCGTCCGCGAGATCTATGTCAGTTCGGCAAGAACATCGCCGGTCTTGCAGGATGTCATACAGAACTACGCATCCCGAGTCGGCATTACCCTCAAGGCGAAGTATGAAGGCGAAAACATATCATCGGCCATGTCGCTCGTGGCCTCCACGGGCGGAATAAGCCTCGTCCCACTCTATGCGCAGAACATGCTTGCACCGAACGTCGTCGCCAGAGCGCTCGAGGGCGGCACTCCAACGGTCGATTTGGCCTTGGGATACAATCAGGCAAATCCGTCGCCCTTGCTGCGTCGGCTGTTATCCCGCACGGATGAATTGGTCGCGAACGTCCAGAACCAGAGCATCATCCGATACGTTGAAGCTCAGTAGCTGGCGACGGTAAACGTCCGCAACGGGTCAGAAGCGGACCTCGGCGAGTATCGCCGTGATGGTCAGCCTTGGGCCAATTGCAGAATTCCAGATCACTCAGAGCTTCGGCGAACGCTGTACCAGACCTGTGCCGCGCTCCTACGCGCGCCCGCTACCGATCAGCATCTCGACGCTCATGCGCAGTTTACCGTTCAGCTCGAAACGCGAGAGGCGCGACTGCACCTCCTCGCGCACGGCTTGTCGGTCAGCGGTGGCGAGCCGCAAAAAGGCTTGGGGTATGGAACCGACACCGGCTTCTATCGGCTGCCAATAGTCCTCGAAACTCTCGAAGCTGTCTTCCCGCGTTGTGCGCTCCACGCGGACGTCGTGGAAGCCCGCGCCGACGAGCATGGTTTCCAGCCGGTTCGGGTCGTGCAGCGCAAACGAGAGAAACAGGACGTCGCGCAGTTCCGGCAGGAAGCGGCTGAGGACCTCGGCAAGATTACCCCACATGGGTGCCCGATCCGGAGTGGAGATCACGCATATCGCCACGCTACCGCCCTTGCGCAGAACGCGCCGGAATTCCCCGACGCCCCGCGCTGGATCGGGAAAGAACTGCAAGCCGAGCTGGCAAACGACGGCGTCGAAGCTGGTGTCGCTGAACGGTAATGCTTGGCCATCGGCCGCGACCGGCAGAAACGGCGACCCATGCAACCCTGCGCGTGCGCTCGTAAGCATCTCAGGCGAGATGTCCGCGCCAACCACGACGCCCTCGGTGCCGACGAGCGAAAGCGCCATCCGCGCGGCTTCGCCTGTTCCAGTGGAGACGTCGAGGACGCGGCACTTTGGTCCCACACCGGCGGCAGCGAGCACCGCCGGAATAAAGAGCCTCGACCACCGGCCGGTCCACCGCTCGTATGCCGAAGCATCGACCGCCTTACCCGGTGCAGCGTGGAAACCGGCCCCGAATGTCGTGCTCATCGCTGTCGCCCGCATCACGTCAGTAAGCTTGCACTTCGGGCAAGCATCGATTGCGACGGGACCATAGCACATTGCACCGGGCCGGACGTCCCTGCGTCGCGGGATTTCGTTGCGGCCTAGGACCGCTATGGGCCCTAAGCGGACACGGCAAGTACGACCTGATATGTAGAACCGTCACCAGTTTTCGGGATCACGTTTATGGCCATAGGCAAAGAAGGTTGGCGTGTCTGGCGTGGCCGGATCAGAGATATTCTGAACCAACAGTGGGACCCGATCGGCGGATGCCCCGTCGGTGAATACGACAGCTATGTTGGCAAGATAGCCGCGATGGTTCGGGACAACGCCACGGATGAGGCCCTGATGAAGTACTTCGAATGGGCAGAGGCCGTGCACATGGGCTTTGGCCAATTTGATGCCGAACGTGCACGAACGGTCATCGCGTCGATCAGAGAACTTGGGGCACCACCATAGCTGGCCGAGATGCAGTCGGCAATGAAGCAGGACGGCGTTCTCAAGTGACGAGTTTCGGCTCTTCGAGCTCGGCAACGGGTCAAAAGCAGCGGTGAAGGCTTGCGGCGGCTATGTCTGGACAGTTGCACAAAGCGGCCCCCTCTGAATTAGATCGCGCGGTAGTAGCGTCGGGTCGGACGAGATCTCGTCTTAGCATTGGATCGTGCAACTGACATGTCAGCCTTGGGTCATTCGCTGTCCTCTCAGCAGCGAACAGCAAGTCGGCTCAGGGGCCGGAGCGGACAATGGCTGGCAGCCGGTCCGTCACATTCGACCGCGCAAACCCATCGCCTTCGTTTCATCATTTCGGTTGGCTCAGGACCCGCAGCCAACTCAACGGCGCGGCGCGCCGTATGTCGGCGGCGGCGCCTGCACGGTCGGTGCGGCGGCCGCGAACAGTTCGTCCTTGCTGCCATTGAGCGGCGGATAGATGCGCTTGCGGTTGATGGTCTGCTTGGTCGCCTTCGCGGCTTGACCGGTGGTCCGCACCTCGCGATCCCACCCCTCGGTATAGAGCGCGCCCCAGCCGCCGAGATCGAGCACGGTGACGTACCGGTCGATCCGCAGCGGCAGCATCGGCTGACCCGCCAGATCGGCCACCACGTTGTGGCCGGCGAAGCGGCCCATGGGACGCGCGAACTGGCACGACATCACCGTCGGATGCAGCCCGTCGACCACGCTGGAGGCGACATCGCCGCACGCGAACACGCCGCCGGCATCCGCAACCCGCATGAACGGATCGACCAGCAGGCGCCCGAGGCGATCGCGCGCGTCCGGAAAACTCGCCGCCAGGGGACTGGCACGCATGCCGGCGCACCAGATCACCGTCTGCGCCGGAATGAACTCGCCCGAGCTCAGGTGAATGCCGGCCGCCTCGACCGACACGACGCGAACGCCGAGCCGCGTTTCGACATCGAGCGAGGTGAGCGCCGTCGCAATGACCGGACGCGCATGCGCACCGATGGTGGCGCCGACAGCGGGGTTGGGATCGACCAGGATGATGCGGCGGCTGCCGGTGATGCCGGAACGCGTCAGCCTGTCGGGCATTTCCGCTGCGACCTCGATGCCGGTAAAGCCGGCGCCTACCACGACGACGGTGGATCGTCCCGGCGACGGCGCGCTGCGTCCGAGCGAGGTGAGATGATCATCGAGGCGAAGCGCGGCGGTATAGGTATCGACATCGAACGCATGATCGGCAAGGCCCGGTATGTCGGGACGCATCACCTCGCTGCCGAGCGCCAGCACGAGGCGGTCATAGCTCAGCGTCGCCTCGCCGCCGCTGGTCACCAGCGAGACCTGGCGATGCACCGGATCGATCGCCTCGACCTCGCCGAGGCCATGCGTGACACCGATCGGATCGAGCAATGGGCCGAGCGGAAGCGCGACCTCGCTGAGATCGGCCTCGTAATTCCGAACGCGGATGTTGTGATAGGGATTGCGATCAATGAGATGGATCTCGATGTCGCGACCGGCAGCGCCGAGCTCGTCGCGCTTTCGCGCGGCGCCGATGGCTGCCCACAGGCCTGCAAATCCGGCGCCGAGCACGACGATCCGCGCCATGTTCGCCTACTGTGCTTTCCAGAGGAATCCCGCGGTCTGCCCGCATCGGCAGATATAGCGCATTCGTCCCGGCCGACCAAATGCGGCGTCGCCTTGGCCGCTGCACAAATTCGTGGGCTCACGCCTCGCGCAGTTCCGACGGGGTCGCGCCAAAGCGCTTGCGGAAGGCACGGTTGAAATAGGACAGGTCGGAGAAGCCCGAGGAATGCGCGATGTCGCTGATCTTGCGCGTCCGCGCCCGGGGATCGCCGAGCTGCTTGCGCGCCAGCAGCAGACGCTGCTCCAGCACGAATTCGGTGAAGGTGGTGCCGGCCTGCTCGAACAGGCGCTGCGCCTGGCGCGGACTCAAGCCCGAGCGCGTTGCAACGTCGGCAAGGCAAAGATCGTTGCGGCCGAGCGCGGCCATCACGTCGGCGCGCATGATGTCGAGGCGGGCGGCGGCATGTCCGCGGCCGCGCGCAAGGCTCGCATGCTCGGCATCGGTGCCGAGCAGGAGGCCGACCAGGTCGACCATGTGCTGTGCGGTCAGGCGCTGGCCGACGGCGTCCAGATGCGGCGCGTGATTGGCGGCGAGCGCATGATAGCGGAAGATGGTCTCGGCGACCGCGCCGTCAGAGAGCACCTGCGACAGCTTCTCCTCGGCGCGCGGGCTGATGTCGAGCAGCGCACGGCGCGGCATGCGGATGCTGGTGAAGCGCTCCTCATTGGTGTGGCCGACGGTGCCGGTGATGCCCATGTCGACGAGCACCATCTGCTCGGGGGCAAGCTCGATGGTGTGGCCGTTCTGGCCGACACGCACGAGGCCCGCATGCGCCGAGATCAGCACGAGATCGTCGCTGCCGTCGGCAAGATGGCTCTGCGTGCGCGTATATTGCGCGGAGGCCCCCTCCGGAATGGCCAGCACGATGTTGTCGACGACGCTGACCTGGAGCCGGCAATCGATGCTGTCGCCATGGCTCGGCCCGATGTCGAGGCCGCAGGCGCCGAAGGCCCGTTCGCGCCAATGTTCGAAAGCCGGACCCATCGGAAGGCCCGAATATTGGTGAACGAAGATGCCCGGCGTTTTCGCTGCATCCATCTGATGTCTCGCCCCTTCTCCGGCGCCTCGAGCGGCGCCGCGTGCAAATTCCGGGGATTTGACGCCGCCAGTTGCGGAGAGGTTCAAAGCGGGGCGGGATTTGGAGGGACTTGTCGAAATGCGACGGCGAGATGGACGGGAGCGACAATTGGGGGCGCTCTTGTAGCCCGGATGGAGCGCAGCGAAATCCGGGACGGTCTCTCCGCGTCGCGAGGTTCCGGATTACGCTTCCGCTCCATCCGGGCTACGGCACCGCGCCCCTACTTCTTCGCGGGCGCCTGCGGCTGGGCGGGCGGGACGGTCTCGATCAGCTTGCCGGAAAACACCGGCGCCGAAGTCGGCTGGCCGTTCGGCGAGCCGCCGGCCTGCTCGATGGTGACGGCATAGGTCGCGCCGTTGACGACGTCGGCATCGTAGCCGGCGAGCAGCGGACGCGCGGTGAACTCGCCGGAGCCGATCACGCCGAGCGAGCGCGGGCGCGGCAGCTTGTCGGAGATCAGCCAGAGCTCGAAGCTCTTGCCGGGCTCCGGCGTGGCGCCGACCTTGCGCACGGTGAAGTTTCGCGTGGCGCCGTCGATGGTCAGGATGAAGGCCGGGCCGCCGCCCTGGTCCTGCAACAGCGCGACATATTGCGCGGACGCGGCGAGCGGCGTGCCCGGTGTCTTCACTTCCACGGTCTGGATGCGCGGCGCCGGACGCAAGGCGCCGGGCAGCGCATCGGGCCGGAAGATCTGCAGCGACAACGTCACCAGCAGCGCGGCCGCGAGCGCACCGACGGCGGAGGCGACGGTGCGCCAGCGCTTCACGCGGCCCTCGAGCCGGATCACATTGGTGTTGTCCACGACCGGCGCCGGCGGCACATGCACCACGTCCGGATCGGGCGCATGGACCTGCGGCATGAACACCGGCGCGATGTCGGGCAGCGCATCGTCCGGTCGCGCCGCTTCGGGCGGCTCGGTTGCGGCAGGCTGCGGCGCGCCTGACGGGCTCTCGATTGATGGGGGCTCGGCCGGCGGCGTGGCGGCCGATGATGTCTCGGCGGGCGCGGCGTCGAACGAGAAAGCCTCCGGCACGGACGGCGGCGGCGCGGCTTCAGGCTGCGCGGGCTGCTGCTGTGCAAAGGCGGTGCGCGCCAGTTCGGCCCTGATGTTCTCCCACACGATCGGACGCGGCTCGATCGTGCCGACCATTTGATTGAGGACGCCGAGCCGGTAGGCCCAGGCCTGCACGATGTCGGCGAACGCCGGGTCCACCGCCATCATGGTCTCGACCTGCGCGCGCTCGTCGGCATCCAGCGTGCCGAGCGCATATTCCGCGGCGAGCGCGATATGGTCCTCCGTGTAGGCCATCAAATGCTGTCCAGAACCATCCTCATCGTCCAAATCATCTCAATCGAGCCATCTCAATCAAGCCATCACAATCCGAGACACTCCCGGATATCCATCATGCTGCGCCGCAGCCACGTCTTCACGGTGTTGACGGGCGCGACAAATTTCTCCGCCAATTGCTCGCGGCTCCAGCCGTTGTAATAGGCGAGAAGCACGAGCCTCTGACGGTCCGGCTCGAGCCGGCCGATACATTCCAGGAGCCGCTTCAGCTCCTCGGTCATCTCGCGGCGCGCCAGCGGATCGGGACTGTCGGCCGCGACCTCCATCGCCTGAGGCTCTTCCTCGATGGAGACTTCCGACTTCTTGCGCACGATGTCGATCGCACGGTTGCGCGCGATCGACGCCATCCACGTGATCGGCGACGACAGGGCCGGATTGAACTGGCCGGCGCTGTTCCAGATCTTGACGTAGGCTTCCTGAATGACCTCCTCCGCGAGATCCTGCCGACGCAAGATACGGAGCACGACGCCATAGAGTTTCGCGCGCGTGGCGACGTAGAGGCGCTCGAACGCGGCCTGGTCGCCCTTCGCCACCGCCTCAATCAGCCCGACCAGCTCTGCTGGCGTCAGCATTCGGCCCCCCAACACGCGCAGGCTCAGGCGTATTCCGCACAGGCCCCGGCACCTCGCTACCATAGCGCGTGGCAAAGCCGACCACCAAGGGGCGTGGCGCCATGCTGTGGACAGCACATACGAAAACCCGGACCTTGCGGTCCGGGTTTCGCAGAATTCTCAGGCCAGTTTGCGCTTAGGCGACGGCGCCGATGCGGGCGCGCATCAGGCCGATGCTGTCGAGGTCGGCCTGCTCGCGGGCATTCTCCTCGGCGCGTTCGCGGGCCTGGTCGCGCTCGTCGAGGAGCTCGACCTTCTTCAGCTCCTCGAAGGCCTCGGCCAACGCGGCCTTGGCTTCGTCGAGCTGGCCCTTGAGCTCGTCGGCCGAGCGGGTCAGGTTCTCGCGGCGCTGGATCGCGGCCTTGGCGTAGGTCGGGTAGGCGAAGTGCGAGGGATCGTTGATCCCGGCACGCTCCTGCTCGGTCTGGATCTCGCGTTCGAGATCGACCGACATCCGCTGGAAATCGGCGATCATGGTCTCGATCTGGGTGACCCGGCGGCGCTTCTCGTCGACCTGAAACTTCTTCAGGCGAATGAGGGTATCACGTGACTTCATCGACTCGTACTCCCCAGAAGTCCCCTAGCTGCAAGACACACGCACATTGGGACGGCACCGGTCTCCCCACAGGCCCGACTGGGGCCAAGACCGGCTCTGCTACTCTGTGGGATCGGATGATGACCTGACAAAGTTAGCGTTCCGTTTCCAAATTCGCGAGGATTTGCGCCAACTGCCGATAGCCGTCCCCCAGGGAGGCATTTTCGTCCTTGCGCTGCCGCAAGAAGGCTTCCAGCGGCTCGTGCAGGCGGATCGCCTCGTCCACCTCGGGACTGGAGCCGGCCCGATAGGCGCCCAGCCGGATCAGTTCCTCCATGTCGGCATAGGTCGCCATCACCGCCCGTGCCTTCTGGATGGTCGGCCAGAATTCCGGGTCGGCCGACTTCGGCATGGTCCGGGAGACGGATTTGAGGATGTTGATGGCGGGGTAGCGGCCGCGCTCGGCGATCGAACGCTGCATCACGATATGGCCGTCGAGGATGCCGCGGACGGCGTCCGCGATCGGCTCGTTGTGGTCGTCGCCGTCCACCAGCACCGTGAAGATCGCGGTGATCGCGCCCTCGCCGAGGCCCGGCCCGGCCCGCTCCAACAGCTTCGGCAGCTCGGTGAAGACGGTCGGCGTATAGCCCTTGGCAGTCGGCGGCTCGCCGGCGGACAGGCCGATCTCGCGCTGGGCCATGGCAAAGCGCGTCACCGAGTCCATCAGGCAGAGCACGTCCTGGTCCTCGTCGCGGAAATATTCGGCGACCGCGAGCGTCAGATACGCGGCCTGGCGGCGCATCAGCGCCGGCTCGTCGGAGGTCGCGACAACGACGACGGAACGCGCGAGGCCCTCCTCACCGAGATCGTCCTGCAGGAACTCCTGCACCTCGCGGCCGCGTTCGCCGATCAGCCCGATGACGCTGACGGCGGCATCGACGTTGCGCGCGAGCATCGACAGCAGCACCGATTTGCCGACGCCGGAGCCTGCGAAAATGCCCATGCGCTGGCCGCGGCAGCAGGTGAGAAAGGTGTTCATCGCGCGCACGCCGAGATCGAGCGGGCTGCCTACGCGCTTGCGCGAATGTGCCGGCGGCGGCGTATTGCGGAACGGCATCGGCGAGGACCCCTGAGGCAGCGGCCCCTTGCCGTCGATCGGCTCGCCCAGCGCATTGACGACGCGGCCGAGCCAGGCCGCGCAGGGCCGCACCTGGTTGGCGGCATTGGCGATGACCGCCTTGCAGCCGCGGCGAACGCCATCGAGGCCCGCGAACGGCATGACGACCGCGTTGTTGCCGGAGAAGCCGATCACCTCGCAGGGAATGGTGCGGTTGGCGCCGGTCTCGATCACGAGCCGCGCCCCGACCGACATCGCGTGGATCGGACCTGCCACCTCGACCATCAGGCCGCGCACGCCGACCACACGGCCATAGATGTTGACGCCGTCGATATCGCCGATCTGTTCGGCAAGAGCCTTCATAAGGAGCGCGCCTTCGCAGCAGACAAGAGGGCCTTCATGAGGTGATCGCCTTCGTTCATCCGGGCCTTCACGGGGAAACTCTTAAGTTTCGCCATATTTCTGAACGGCGCTTAACTTCGTGTTTACCCGCATCATTAATCATTGCGTCACTGTCTTTGTGACTGAGCGTGGCTCCCCTTCAGAAGAAGGCTGAGTCGCGGGAGTCGGTTAGGCCCGTCTCTTAAAGTGGAACTTGAACGGATCGGGGTAACGAAAGCTGCTTCCTGCACAAGACCTTAGGGCGATTCGACAAAAATTGCACCGGGGGGACTTGCGTTCCAGAATCAGAGTTTGTTAACCATCTGTTGTCAGGATCCGAATCAGTTGTTCAAAGGCGTTTTGTTGAGTGCCGCGAATGCGGCCGACCTGACGCCCAGGAGCGGCGACTATGGGGAACTGGCATGCGCGTTTTGCTGATTGAAGATGACAGCGCCGTCGCGCAGTCGATCGAGCTGATGTTGAAGTCTGAGAGCTTCAACGTCTACACGACCGATTTGGGGGAAGAAGGCGTCGATCTCGGTAAATTATACGATTACGACATTATCCTTCTCGACCTCAACCTGCCCGACATGTCCGGCTACGACGTGCTCAAGCAGCTTCGGGTCTCCAAGATCAAGACACCGATCCTGATCCTCTCCGGCCTCGCCGGCATCGAGGACAAGGTCAAGGGTCTCGGCGTCGGCGCCGACGACTACATGACCAAGCCCTTCCACAAGGACGAGCTGGTGGCCCGCATCCACGCGATCGTGCGCCGCTCCAAGGGCCATGCCCAGTCGGTCATCCAGACCGGCGACCTCGTCGTCAACCTCGATACCAAGACGGTGGAAGTCGGCGGCCAGCGCGTGCATCTGACCGGCAAGGAATATCAGATGCTGGAGCTGCTCTCGCTCCGCAAGGGCACGACCCTCACCAAGGAAATGTTCCTCAACCACCTCTATGGCGGCATGGACGAGCCCGAGCTGAAGATCATCGACGTCTTCATCTGCAAGCTGCGCAAGAAGCTCGCCAACGCCTCCGAAGGCCGCAATTTCATCGAGACCGTGTGGGGCCGCGGCTACGTGCTGCGCGAGCCGCACGAGCACGAAGAGCGCATTCCCGCCTGATCTCCTGGGTTTACGTCGCGAGCTTCGGCTCGCTCCTCCCAGCCTGGACCCCGCCGCAAATGGCGGGGTTTTGTTTTGGGGCATCGCCTCATCTCTGGCTTAACATTTGAACCGCTATGCTTCCCCCGCCGACGAATGGTCGCTGCACGATGGGGGAACGATGATCCTGCAATCACTGGCCGGCCTGCCCGCCTTCCTGGTCTATTTCTGCACCGGGCTGCTCGCGATCGTGGCCTATCTGTTCGTCTACACCCGCATCACCGCGCATAACGAGTTCCAGCTGATCCGCGACAACGAGCCGGCCGCAGCGATCGCGCTCGGCCTCAGCCTGCTCGGCTTCGTCGCACCGCTGGTCAGCGCGATCGCGCATTCGGCCAATGTGCTGGACTGCCTGATCTGGGCGACGATCGCGCTGATCGTGCAGGTCATCGTGTTCTTTCTCGTCAAGGTCCCGGTGCCGAACCTGTCGGCGCGGATCTCGGCCGGCGAGCTTGCGCCGGCGATCTGGCTCGGGCTGTCCTCGCTCGCGGCGGGCCTGCTCAACGCCGCCTGCATGATCTACTGAGATGGCCGACAACCCGCCCAACAAGGATTTCGGCAAACGCCGGGTACGTCTGCCGGAGCCATTGCCGCTGCCGGCCAAAGAGCCGGTGAAGCGCTCCGGCCATGTCGCGCTGCTGGTGATGGGCACGCTCGCGGTCGGCACCACCGCCTACACCTTGATGCCGCGGCAGACCTGCGAGCCCGCGCCCGGCGCGGTGCCGGGACAGACGACCACGACCTGCACAAGCAGCAGCGGCAGCAGTTCGTCAGGCAGCAGCTCGCGCTGGTCGTCGCGATCGAGTTTCTTCAGCAGCGATTCCTCGAGCCATTCCTCATCCGGCACCTCGTCCGATTCCGGCCACAGCAGCGTCAGCCGTGGCGGCTTCGGCTCGTTCGGCCACGGTTTTTCGGGCGGCGGCTGACCATGCAGCGCATCAATTGTCTGGAGCGCGACGACTGGCGAGAGACCGCGGCGCAATGCGGCTTCGTCTTCCACACCATCGACGGCGAACGCTATTGGGACGAGCGCGCCTATTACGGCTTCACGCTCGACGAGATCGAGCGCGGCGTGGAGACACCGACCGGCGAGATCGAGGCGATGTGCCTGGAGCTTGTCGGCCGCGTCATCGCCGACGAACGCTCGCTGCGGCGCCTGCAGATTCCGGAAGCGTTCTGGAGCCTGATCGCCGAGAGCTGGAAGCGCGACGATCGCAGCCTCTATGGCCGGCTCGATCTGAAATACGACGGCAAGTCGCCGGCCAAGCTGCTCGAATACAACGCGGATACGCCGACCTCGCTGTTCGAGGCTGCCGTCTTCCAATGGACTTGGCTCGAACAGGCGATCGAACGCCGCGTCATTCCCTCGCGCGCCGATCAGTTCAACTCCATCCACGAGCGGCTGATCGCGGCCTGGAAGGAGATCGCCGGCGGCGGCCACGTCCATCTCACCGGCACCACCGACAATGCAGAGGACGCCGGCACGCTCGCTTATCTCGAGGACACCGCGCGCCAGGCCGGGCTCTCGACCAGGCTGCTCGATATCGAAGAGGTCGGCTGGCGCGACGAGCCGGGCGGCTTCGTCGATCTCGACGAGAACGACATCGCGCTCGCCTTCAAGCTCTATCCCTGGGAGTGGATGTTCAACGACGCCTTCGGCGCCAAGCTCAAGGGCGCGGCGACGCGCTGGATCGAGCCGCCGTGGAAGGCCGTGCTCTCCAACAAGGGAATATTGCCGCTGCTCTGGGAGATGTTTCCGAACCATCCCCATCTGCTGCCGGCGTTCTTCGAGGACGACCCGCGGGTAGCGGAGCTCGGCAGCTCCTATGTGCGCAAGCCGCTGCTGTCGCGCGAAGGCGCCAACGTCACGCTGGTATCGGGCGGCATGCCGCTCGACGAGCAGGCGGGCCCCTACGGCGCCGAAGGCTTCGTGCGGCAGGCGCTGTCACCGTTGCCGAATTTCTCAGGCAACTACGTGGTGGTGGGAAGCTGGCTGGTGAACCACGAGCCGTGCGGGTTGTCGATCCGCGAGGACGAGAGCCCGATCACGGGCAACCGCTCGCGGTTTCTGCCGCATGCGATTTTGTGATGTCTTCTTTCCCTCTCCCCTTGCGGGTGTTCAGACCGGGGAGATGGTGGACGGGTGTTCGGAGACATCGTGGACACTTTCGACAGCTCAGTAAGGAGGCTGTCGGATGCCGTTCCGCGAGGTATCTCGGATGGACGCGAGATTGGAGTTT
>Ga0102590_1000136_pt1 | contig 202727 bp, 198 predicted proteins | sample AraplaMF_Col_mMF_FD_76859 | JGI IMG/M metagenome (GOLD analysis project Ga0102590, IMG submission 76859) | Arabidopsis root microbial communities from the University of North Carolina, USA - plate scrape MF_Col_mMF | ecosystem: Host-associated > Plants > Roots > Endosphere | place: USA...
CGGCAACTTCCTGAATATCCTCGTGAAATTCCGCATCCGACTCCCTCTCGAAAATGGGAGTCTTCCTCAGAATCCATATTCCAAGCAGATGCAATACCCCTCTCAACGCCATATGCGATTCCCCTGCTGCATGGGGGAGGGGTCAGGGGAGAGGGTAAGTGCAGCCTGAGTGCTGATGAGTTGACGCGCTGAAAGATCCAGCGCTACCGCGCTCAGAAGTGATCCGCGTCCGCGTCGTTGGTCGGCGCCGCTGCGGTCGGCAGCGGGCGCTGCTGCTGCAAGCGGCGGTGCGCCGAGACGCTGAGCGGGATGCTGGCGATGTAGACGACCAGGACCAGGAGCAGCGTCGCCCAGGGCTCCGCCATGGCCAGCGCCGTGAAGACCGCGACCACGATCATGGTCGGCAGGACCAAGGCCTGGCTGACCTTCAGTCGTTTGAAAGAGAAGGTCGGAATCCGGCTGACGGCGAGGCCTGCGACCGCCAGCATCACGGGGCCGGCCACGTAAGGGCTGCGCAGGATCGTGATGTCCGGGAATTGCAGCGAAGCGATCAGCGGCAGCAGCACCAGGCCGGCCGCCGCCGGCGCCGGCACGCCGGTGAAGAAGCGGCTGTGCCAGGCCGGGAGATCGGCATTGTCGAGCTTGGTGTTGAAGCGCGCGAGGCGGAGTGCCATGCCGGCGCTGAACAGCAGGGTCAGCGCCCAGCCGATGCCCTTGACGTCCTGCATGGTCCACATGAAGAGCACGACCGCGGGCGCCACGCCGAAGCTCACGAAGTCGCTCAAGGAATCGAGTTCGGCGCCGAACTTGGAGGAGGAATCGAGCAGGCGTGCGATGCGGCCGTCGAGCGCGTCGAAGACCGCGGCGAACAGGATCGCCAGCACGGCATGCTCCCAGCGCTGATCCATCGCGAAGCGAATGCTGGTCAGGCCCGCGCAGAGCGCGAACAGGGTGAGCATGTTCGGGATCAGCCGGTTGATCGAGTGATCTCGCAACCGGTTGCGCCGCATCCGCATCAAGCCATCTCTGCGCATTGTCTTCTCTCCAGCCGCTTTAGCGGCGCTCCCCGAGGCGGGTCGGCTCCTCGGAATTCAAATCGGCGATCACGGTCTCGCCCGCCAGGGTCGTCTGGCCCACCGCGACCAGCGGCTGGACCCCGTCCGGCAGATAGACATCGACCCGGCTGCCGAAACGGATGATACCGAATCGTTCCCCGGCCCGCACCCGCATTCCCGCCGTCAAGTCGCAGTGGATCCGTCGGGCGACCAGGCCGGCGATTTGCACCAAGCCGACATCGCGGCCGTCGCTGAGACGCAGGTGCACCGACTGCCGCTCGTTCTCCTCGCTCGCCTTGTCCAGCGAAGCGTTCACGAACTTGCCCGGCCTATGGGCCAGCGTGACCACCTCGGCATCGACCGGAATCCGGTTCACATGAACATTAAACACATTCATGAAGATACTGATCCGCATCAGCGGCCTTGCGCCCATGTTGATCTCGGGCGGCGGCGAAGCGGGCTGGATCATCTGCACGATGCCGTCCGCCGGGCTGATGACCAGCCCTGAACGGCTCGGCGTCACACGGTCCGGATCGCGGAAGAAATAGACGCACCAGGCGGTCAGCACGACGCCCAGCAGGCCCAAAGGCGTCCAGAGCCACCAGAGGAGCACGGTCGCTATGGCGAAGACCGCGATCAGGGGCCAGCCCTTGCGGTGGATCGGCGTTAACACAGTCTCGAACAATGGAGCCTCTTTCGGGTCGGTAATCTCAGGCGTCAGGAATATGGGGAATCCACCCAAGTCCTTCAAATGCCACACTTCGCCTCATGGGTCACCAGGGCGCCATCGCACCTCGGGGTAACGGCAATGCGCTTTACAGATCGTTAAGAGGGTCCGGGGTACTGTCCGGCCCAGGAATTAGGACCCGGCACACCCAAGTGAACCTGAAAGCCCTCCCGTTGCTGAACCTGCAACAACTGCCACCGGAAGAGCCGCGCTTGCGGATCAATGCCGATGGCTCGTTGCAGATCGGTCGCAAGGACGGCCAGATCGAGTTCGCCTTCAACTTTCTCGGCGTCACCTTCGAGGCCAACACCCGGCCGACCGCCGGCGGCATTGTCGTGCAGGTCGCGGCCGAGATCGCCCCGCTGCCCTATTCCGCCGAAGGCGTCGCCACACGGCGCGCGGTGATCGCCATCATCGACGCATCGCAGGTCATGCCCGAGGCACGGCTGGTGGTGAGCAAGAGCCGTTGGATCTATTGCATCGGCAAGGCGGCCCTCCCGGGCAGTTGGGAGCCGCAGGATGTCATCATCGCGGCGACCCGCCTCGTGCTCGAGGTAAAGCCCTATCTCGTGATGCTGCAGGAAGCCCTGCCGCCGCGCCCGTCGACGGCGCACTGACCTCTCCGCCTCCGACCTAACCGTCCCCAGCCGCCTTAAGGTTCGTCATGCCAAGGCTTGGCCTTGGCATCCACGAGTTTGGATCGGCTCGCTCCTCAAAAACAAGCTCGTGGATCCCAAGCCTGAAGCTTGGGATGACGATCGAGTTTGGGGCAACGTCGCGTCAGTTTTGCCGACGTCTATTGCTTCTTCGGCAGATTGAAGATCTGGCCCGGATAGATCAGGTCCGGATCGCGGATGTGATCCTTGTTGGCCTCGTAGATCACCGTGAACTGGACGCCGTCGCCATAGGTACGGCGGGCGATGCGCCAGAGGCTGTTGCCGGGCTGCACGATGACGCTGTCGCCGTTCAAGGCGATGGTCGAGAAATCCGGCTGCGAGAACGGCACTTCGACGCGGGCCTGCACCTTGCCGGCGCCGTCGACCAGATCGACGCGGAGCTTGTGATCCCCGACCGGCGCCTTCTGCTCCGGCACGAAGGTCCAGCGGCCGGCAGCGTCGGCTTTCGCGCTGCCCATCGTTGCATTGTCGAGATAGAGCAGGAGATCGCCGCCGGGCGCGGTGTGCCCGCTCAGCATGGCGCGGCCGTCCTGGGTGTAGTCGATCGTGTCGAGGCTGAGCGGCGGCGTCTTGGCCGCCGCCGGCTGATCCTGCGCGGAGGCGGTCACCGTCTGCTGCGCCGGCGCGGCGGCGCCCGGCGAGTTCAGCAGCTGGGTCGGCCCCTCGCCTTCCTTCGGCACTTCGATCGCGAGCGCACCCGAGGGGCGCGTCACCGGCTGGCCGGCGATGTCCTCGGCCGGCTTCGGCACGACGACGATAACTTCCTTTTCGGAATCGAGGCTCTTGCCGCCCTCGTCGGTGGCGCGCACCGAGAACTTGTGCTGGCCGGGATCGACGGCCGAATCCGGCAGCAGCACCCATTCGCCGCGGTCGTCCGCTTCCGCCGAGCCGACCGGCTTGCCGTCGTCGAGCAACGTGATCTTGGTGCCGGGCGCAGCGCGGCCGGCGATTACCGCATCGCCGTTCGGATTGACGCGCACGACGTCGAAGCTCGGTTTGATCTCCGGCGCAGGCGCCGGGTTCTGGGCGGCCGAGGCGACTTGCCCATTGGTCGTGGCTGGCTTGGTCGCCGGCGGTGCGGGCTGCTCACCCTGGGCAGGCTGCGCCTGATTCGCCGGCGGGTTGATCGGCTGCGGCTCGGTGGCGCCGGTGATGGTCGATTGCGGCACCGACTGCTCGCCGGTCGTCGAATCAGTGGACGGCTGGCCGGCGGCGTTCGAGGCCGAAGGCGCTTGCGCCGGCGCCGGGTTGGCGGGCGGTGACGCCGGTTGCTGGCTAGGCTGCGCCGGTTGACTCTGGGCGGGGGGCTCCGGGGTGTCGTCCACGTCCTGCTTCGACACCGCGTAGATCAGGCCCAGGATCGCCGCAACCAGGACGGCACCGATGGTTGCGACCAAGGTCAGCCGGTTCATGAAAATCGCTCGATTCGTCTCATTACAATTCCGTCACACGGTAATCCGGAACCCGAATCCGTGCAATCAACGGGGCTCCGTCGGCGTATCGGCTGTGCCTTCGCAGAGGTCCAGCCAGAGGTTCACCGTGGGGTTCACCGTGGGGTTCACCCTCGGGTTTTGTGGCCCTCTCGCGCTGCAATATCGGGTTGACGGCATTCGGAATAGGCCCCAAAACAGCCGCATTGAAAAGGTTTAAAAACCCCTCCTTCCCAGCTCCCGGCGGCCCCCTTTGGGCGTCGCGCAGGCTGGGGCCAACCGGGCCTCTCCATCCTCATGACCCTGATTAAATCAATTTGTGTGTATTGCGGCTCGGCGCGCGGCCGCTCGCCGCGCTATGTCGCCGCCGCCAAGGAGCTCGGCGAGGCCATGGCCGAGCGGCAGATCCGCCTGATCTATGGCGGCGCCCGCATCGGCATGATGGGCGAGGTCGCCGATGCCGTGATGAAGAACGGCGGCGAGGTGATCGGCGTCATCCCCGAGCATCTGCAGACCAGCGAGGTCGGCCATTCGGGCATCACCGAATTGAAGGTGGTCGAGAGCATGCATGTCCGCAAGAAGCTGATGTTCGATCTCTCGGACGGCTTCGCGGTCTTGCCCGGCGGCTACGGCACGCTGGACGAGCTCTTCGAGATCATCACCTGGCGGATGCTGAAGCTGCACGACAAGCCGGTCGTGGTGCTGAACATCGACGGCTATTGGGATCCCTTCCAGAAGCTGATCGACCATTTGATCGACGAAGGCTTCGCGCGCCCGGATTCGCGGCAGTTTTTCTCGGTGGTGAACTCGGTCGGACGGATGTTCGATCTCTTGGAGCAGCCCGCCGATATCCAGGTCAAAGAACACCCGGAACGCATTTAACGAACGAACGGAGGAACGGAAGATGGCGAAGATCAAGGTCAAGACGCCGCTGGTGGAGTTGGACGGCGACGAGATGACCCGGATCATCTGGGCGTTCATCAAGCAGAAGCTGATCCTGCCCTATCTCGACATCGACCTGAAATATTACGACCTCGGCGTCGAGAAGCGCGACGAGACCGACGATCAGATCACCGTCGATTCCGCGAACGCGATCAAGCAGTACGGCGTCGGCGTCAAATGCGCGACCATCACACCGGACGAAGCGCGGGTAAAAGAATTCAACCTGAAGCAGATGTGGAAGTCGCCGAACGGCACGATCCGCAACATTCTCGACGGGACCGTGTTCCGCCAGCCGATCATCTGCAAGAACGTGCCGCGCCTGGTGCCGAACTGGACCCAGCCCATCGTCATCGGCCGTCACGCCTTCGGCGACCAGTATCGCGCGACCGACTTCGTCGTGCCGTCCAAGGGCAAGCTCACCGTGAAGTTCGTGCCGGCCGACGGCAGCGCGCCGATCGAGAAGGAGGTGTTCAGCTTCCCGGGCGGCGGCGTCGCGATGACCATGTACAACGTCGATGAATCGATCCGCGGCTTCGCGCAGTCCTGCTTCAATTACGCGCTGCAGCTCGGCTGGCCGCTCTATCTCTCGACCAAGAACACCATCCTCAAGGCCTATGACGGACGCTTCAAGGACATCTTCCAGGAGGTGTACGAGAAGGAGTTCGCGGCGAAGTTCAAGGAAAAGAAGATCACCTACGAGCACCGCCTGATCGACGACATGGTCGCGGCGGCGCTGAAATGGTCGGGCGGCTTCGTCTGGGCCTGCAAGAACTACGACGGCGACGTGCAGTCCGACACCGTCGCGCAGGGCTTCGGCTCGCTGGGTCTCATGACTTCGGTGCTGCTCTCGCCGGACGGCAAGACGGTGGAAGCGGAGGCGGCGCACGGCACGGTGACGCGGCACTATCGCGAGCACCAGAAGGGCAAGGAGACCTCGACCAACCCGATCGCCTCGATCTATGCCTGGACCCGCGGCCTCTACTATCGCGGCAAGTTCGACAACACGCCGGACGTCCAGAAATTCGCCGAGACCTTGGAGAAGATCTGCGTCGATACGGTCGAGGCCGGCTACATGACCAAGGACCTCGCCTTGCTGATCAGCCCGGATCAGAAATGGCTGACCACCACGCAGTTCCTCGACAAGCTCGACGAGAACCTGAAGAAGGCGGTGGGGTGAGCACCATGACGAGCCTCACGCGCCGACTGTTTCTCGCCGCAGCACTCCTCGCGGGCGCGGCTTTCCCGGCTTTCGCACAAGATGCGAACACGCTCTATCTCGACCTCAAGGACGGGCGCGTCACCATTGCGCTCGATCCGAAGGTGGCGCCGCTGACCGTGGCGCATATCCAGGAGCTGGTGCGCAAGGGCTTCTATAACGGGACGCCGATCCACCGCGTCATCCCCGGCTTCATGGCGCAGATGGGCGATCCGACCGGCACCGGCGGCGGCCCGGGCTCGGGCAAGACGGTTCAGGCGGAGTTCAGCACGCTCCCCTTCGAGCGCGGCACGGTGGCGATGGCGCGGCTGCCGGACGACATCAACAGCAACGACAGCCAGTTCTTCATCATGTTCGCGCCGAACGACAACCTCTTTAAGCAGTACACGATCTTCGGGACGGTGACTGCGGGCATGGACGTCGTGGACAAGATCAAGGCCGGCACGCGCGACAACAACGGCGCGGTCGACAATCCCGACAAGATCATCAAGGCCTCGCTCGGCGATATGCAGTAACGCGCTCGCGCTACTGCTTCTGCCGAACCAGGATGCCGAACAGGATCAGCATCGGCGAGAAGACCAGCACCACGGTCATGATGACGCTGGCGCGGAGCTCATCGGGCGAGACCTGGCTCAACTCGGTCGGCTGCGGCTGACCCTGCATCGCAAGCGAGGCCGCGACCACGGCGATGATCGAGCCGATCAGGCCGATGATGCCGACGATCAGGATGACGTTGCCGATCTTGCGCCAGCGCCGGCGCAAGGCGAGGTGGCGCGCATGGGCCTGGCTGCCGGCTTCGTCGAAGACGGCCGCCTGCTGTGCCGCATCATATTCCCGGCCGCAGATCTTGAGCTGGCGCACGAACAGGACGAGCGCGCCGATGATGACGCCGAGCACGCAGGGAATGGCGATCGGCAGCGCCTGCATCACCGTCTCCGGCTTGATCTGCTGGGTGCGGAAGTATTCCAGCAGCGGCCGCACCAGGCCCCAGTCGAACAGCGAATGCGCCAGCGCCGCGACCGCGTAGCCGGCGACAACCAGATCCCAGCGCTTCCAGCCGCCGCACCGCACGAAGGCGGCGATAAACGTGCCCGCGAACATCGCCATCATGCTGTGCACGAAGCTCGCGACCACGCCGCGCCCCAGCGCCACCCATTCCGCCGCATCGGGCAGTGCCCGGGCATATTGCAGGTTCTCCAGCGCCGCGAATCCCAGGGCGACCACCAGCCCGGCCTGGAAGGCTTCCGCCGGCGTCAGACCCTTGCGGAAGACGACCAGCGTGATCATGAGGGCCAGCAGCTTCACCGCCTCTTCCGGAATCCCCGCGGCCAGCGCCATGGCCTGGAGCGCACTCCAGGCATCGGTGATGCCGATCAGCCGCTCGGAAGCCGGCGGCAGCATCGCCGCATAGCCGGCTGTGATCGCCATCCCCAGCACGAAGGCGGTGCCGATCAGCTTCCAGCGCGCGGGGCGCGGGAAGAGCGCTTGATAAAAGGCGGTGAGCAAAGCGGCGCAGGCAAGCACCGCAATGATGGCCAGGATCGGAGGAAAGCCGGCGGGATGGGGCAAACTTGATCCTGAAGTTCTAGATGAACAGATTCACCGGTGCCTTAGAGACGATGGATCGCCGCGAAGGCGAACAACGCGAGGTAGAGCAGAAGAAAGGCGGAAACGATAATGAGCACGCCGCGATCAGAAACCCCACCCTTCGCTCTAACCAGCTCGACGCGCGCATGCTGATCCTGCGTGCGTGCCAGCACCCGGTCAATATCGGCAAGAGCGCTGCGCACGTAGAGCGCCTTTCCCAAGGATCCAAGGAGCACGTAAATGCCGAGAGTAACGATGGAGAAGATCTTTCCTTCCGGCAGTCGATTCAGGACCTCACCGACGATGATCATGCCAATCGCCCAACCGTATCGGCGACGATAGACCATCCAGATGCTTGGGATGAGGAGGATGGTCCATGACCAGCTGGGCGCAAGACCCGGCTTCTTCTCCATTTCGTTGAAGACGCCGACATACTCCTGCCAGTTCTCACCGACATAGACGCGCAAGTAGTCCCTGCGACGCCAGGCGTGCGGCTTCGGCTCCAGGAGGGTCAGACCGTCAGCAGATAAGTCGGTCATGCACCCCGCCCGTCATCGCCCAACCTCAAGCCGCCTTGATGCGGTCGCCGATCGCGGCCTCGATCGCGGCGATGGCGTTCTGCGCATTCGCCGCGTCGGGGCCGCCGGCTTGCGCCATGTCGGGACGGCCGCCGCCGCCCTGGCCGCCAAGCGCGGCACTGCCCGCCTTCACCAGGTCGACCGCCGAGAGCCTCGCGGTCAAATCGTCGGTGACGCCGACCACGACGCTCGCCTTGCCGTCCGCCGTCGCGATCAGTGCCACCACGCCGGAGCCCAATTGCTTCTTCAGCGCGTCGGCCATGCTCTTCAGCTCCTTGGCCGGCACGTCGGGCAGCAGGCGCGCCGCCAGCTTCACGCCGTTCACGCTCTTGGTATCGCCTCCGGAGCTTGAAGACCCGCCGGTCGCGATCTGCTTGCGCGCCTCGGCGAGCTCGCGGTCGAGCTTCTTGCGCTCCTCCAGCAGCGAGACGATGCGCGCGCTCAAGTCCTGCGGCGTCGCGCGCAGAGCCGCGGCCGCTTCGTGGACGATCTTCTGCTGTTCCTCGACGAACTTCTCCGCCGCAGCACCCGTCACCGCCTCGATGCGGCGCAGGCCCGCGCCGACCGCGCTTTCGCCGACGATCTTCAGGAAGCCGATATCGCCGGTCCGGCGCACATGGGTGCCGCCGCAGAGCTCGGTCGAGAACTCCTTCAGCTCTTCTTCATCCCGGCCGCCCATGGAGACGACACGCACCTCCTCGCCGTATTTCTCGCCGAAGAGGGCCATGGCGCCGGCCTCGATCGCCGCATCGGGCGTCATCAGGCGGGTGCCAACATCCGCATTGGCGCGAATCCGGCGATTCACCTCATGCTCGATCCAGGCGATGTCCTCCGGCGAGAGCGCCTTCGGATGGCTGAAGTCGAAGCGCAGGCGATCCGGCGCCACCAGCGAGCCCTTCTGGGTCACGTGTGCGCCCAAGCGACGGCGCAAAGCCTCGTGCAACAAGTGCGTCGCCGAATGGTGCGCGCGCAGGCCGCTGCGGCGCTTGCCGTCGACCTTCATCTCCACCGCTTCGCCCTTGCGGATCGAACCCTGCACGACCTTGCCCAGATGCACGAAGAGCTCGCCCAGCTTCTTCTGCACGTCATGCACCTCGATGACGCCGCCCTCGGCCGTCGTGACGCGGCCGGTATCGCCCATCTGGCCGCCACTCTCGCCATAGAACGGCGTCTGGTTGGTGACGATCGCGACCTCGTCGCCCTTGCCCGCCGCGTCGACTTCCTTGCCGCCCTTCACCAAAGCGGTGACGATGCCCTGCGCGCTCTCGGTCTCATAGCCGAGGAACTCGGAGGCACCCACCTTCTGCTTCAAATCGAACCAGATGGTCTCGGTCGCCGCTTCGCCGGATCCCGCCCAGGCCGCGCGCGCCGTCGCCCGCTGGCGCTCCATCGCCGCATCGAACTGCGCCTGGTCGACCTCGCGGTTCTGGCCCTTCAGCACGTCCTGGGTCAGATCCAAAGGAAACCCGAACGTGTCATAGAGCTTGAACGCGGTCTCGCCGTTGAGCTTCTGCCCCGGCTTCAGGCCCGCGGTCTCTTCGTCCAGCAGCCGCAATCCACGTTCGAGCGTCTGCTTGAACCGGGTCTCCTCGAGCTTCAAGGTCTCGGTGATCACCGCCTGCGCACGGATGAGCTCCGGATAGGCCTGGCCCATCTCCAGCACCAAAGCCGGCACGAGCTGCCACATCAGCGGCTCCTTGTAGCCCAGCAGATGCGCGTGGCGCATTGCGCGCCGCATGATGCGCCGGAGCACATAGCCGCGGCCTTCATTCGAAGGCAGCACGCCGTCGGCGATCAGGAACGCGGAAGCGCGCAGATGGTCGGCGATCACGCGGTGCGAGACCTTGTGCACGCCGTCGGCATCGGTCTTGGAGATCTCCGCCGAAGCCTCGATCAGCTTCCTGAAGAGATCGATGTCGAAGTTGTCGTGCTTGCCCTGCAGCACGGCCGCCAGGCGCTCGAGCCCCATACCGGTGTCGATCGACGGCTTCGGCAGGTTGACGCGCTCGGTCTTGGTCACCTGCTCGAACTGCATGAAGACGAGGTTCCAGATCTCGACGAAACGGTCGCCGTCGGCATCGGCCGAGCCCGGAGGGCCGCCGAAGATCTTGTCGCCGTGGTCGTAGAAGATTTCCGAGCAGGGGCCGCAGGGGCCGGTATCGCCCATGGACCAGAAATTGTCCGAGGTCGAGATCCCGATGATGCGGCTGTCCGGGAAGCCGGTCACCTTTTTCCAGAGCGCGCGCGCTTCATCGTCTTCGGAGAAGACGGTGATGGTGAGCTTGTCGGGCGAGAGCCCGTATTCCTTGGTCAGCAGGTTCCAGGCGAGCGGGATCGCCCGCTCCTTGAAGTAATCGCCAAAGGAGAAGTTGCCGAGCATCTCGAAGAAGGTGTGATGCCGCGCGGTGTGGCCGACATTCTCGAGGTCGTTGTGCTTGCCGCCGGCCCGCACGCATTTCTGCGCCGTCGAGGCGCGCACGTACGGGCGCTTCTCCTGCCCGGTGAAGACGTTCTTGAACTGCACCATGCCGGAGTTCACGAACATGAGCGTCGGATCGTTCCGCGGCACGAGGGGTGACGAGGGAACGATCTCGTGCCCTTCCTTCCGGAAGTAGTCCAGAAAAACGCGGCGAATTTCATTGGCGGTATGCATAGGCCGAAGCGTCCAATCTCGAAGCTAGGTCAAAGGGTTAGCGGTGATTTGGTCTGGGCGCAAACCAAGGCGCCCGGACCATGGGACGGAGCGCAAGTGCTTAGTATTTAGGGTTTTTTCTGGCGGGGCAAGGGGTTGAGCCACGTGAGCGCGTCTCTCGGTGCGCAGAGAATCTATCTCTCGCACTGGCCACTCAAAGGATCATACCCGTGGCATTTGCAGGCAAAAGTGGAAAACTGTATCTAGCTCTGATTCGGTACGGGGGGACGCATGCCAATAAAATTCGCGCCAATAGGGAGCTCTTCCCACTGGGCTGGGAGCACCTGGAAAATTGCGAGTGATAACGAGCTAGCAAAACTCGTTGCGCGCGTCGCCCTGGGGCAGAGCCACTATGCGCTGCGTGTTCTTAAGGAAACCGGATTCGTAAGCAGCACGGCCGCTGGAACTACCTTGCCAGGCGCGATTAGCCTCCTGACTGCAGCAGATCCCAAGAAACCTTATCACCGTGACGGATGGTTGTTCCAAGTGATCTCATGGATTGCTGCAAACCTGCAGGACCCAAATGGCCTCATCATGGAACCGCACATGATCCACGCGCACAAGGGATTCGACGGTGTGCATGTTCGGATGAGCAAAACCAAGGGCACCGTCGATACAGTGGTCATCTGCGAAGAAAAAGCCACTAAGAACGCCCGCCAAATGGTGCGAGATCGCATATGGCCCGAGTTCGAGACAATGGAAAAGGGTGACAGTGACCACCGGCTACTTTCCGAAATTCTAGTCATACTTAAGACGCGCCCGGATCTAGATCCCGACAAGGCCATTGAGCAACTGGTTTGGAAAAATACTCGCGCTTATCGTGTTGCAATTACGATCAAGGATGGTTCGGACAGCGACGAACTATTCGAAGGATATGAGAAGGTCATTGCTGGCAATGTTGGGAGGCGACGAGGTGAAGTTCTGCCTTTGAAAGAGATGCGTGCTTGGATGCAGAGCATGGCCACGAAGGCAATTGAACACGCAAAGAAGCTGGCGGCAGCAAATGTATGACGAGGAGACAGCGGCCCTTATTCGATCGACTCCGCCCTTATCAGACCTGGATCGCGACCGGCTGCCTGAGCGACTTTCCGAAGCGTTCGCTAAGATTGCGACAGCTCGAACACGACTGAGGGGCCAATCTGCACCTGATCACGACGTCATTAAGCTGATAGGTGAAATGCAGCGCTTGGCTCTCGCAAATGAGGCATTAGTTGCTTCCGCACCCACAAGGGAAGATCGAGCGGCAGCCGCATTCGTGGCGGGTTCCGCATACCAACTCTGTTTCAATGCTCGCAACGTTGGGCGAGATCAACAAATCGACTCTTACTTGGAAGGTCGAAGCATCTCGCCCGATCTTTCAGCGATGCTTTTGTTTCTAATCGCCGAAGCGACGGCAGATTCTAGCGAACTGGCGACACGCGTCTCGATGCGCGACATGCCTGCATTGGAGCGCGCTCTTATAGATGCCCTGAAATCACTCGCTAGTGGCAACTTGGTGGCGATCACATCCGCAGCGTTGCCTGGCAGAAGCGTTGTAGCTGGCACAGATGCAAATGCAGCAGCGACGGCGCTTTTCTATAGAATTCTAATCGGTATCCGCACTTTGGCATCTGAAATATTGGGCGCGGACAATGCGGAACCGGGCAAAGCGATTGAAATTTTCCGAGCCATCCGCGAGCTTTCGATAGTTTCCCCTGAGGGAAAAAGTAAGACGGTCTGGCTTCGCGCTGACCGGGGTGTATTCGCGGGTCCCTACCACCTGGCATCGCTGTTAGTTGCTGTCGCTGGAGACTTGGCTGAGAGCGCGGTCACAGCGGTTCCACCGCCGAGTGGAGTGCCGAAAGACAAGTGGCTCAAAGGGATGAAAAGCGTTGCGAGGGCACGGCCCTATCTATGGCGCAATCATCGGCAAGCAATAGATGCGGGATACCTGGAGCCGGAGATATCCGCCGCCGTGAGTTTTCCAACCGGCGCAGGAAAATCAACACTAGCTGAACTGAAAATCAGAGCGACGCTATTGCTAGACAAAAAGGTGATCTTCCTCGCTCCGACAAACGCGCTAGTGGGGCAGACAACGAGATCGCTTCGCCGTTCGTTTAAGGGCGCAAGCATCGGGCAAGAGCGACTCGAAGAGACCGGCTTGCTCTCAGAGGATGAAGATCTTCCGCAGATCTTCGTCATGACGCCCGAGGCATGTTTGGCACAGATGAGTATCGAGCCGAGCGTATTCGAAGAAGTTGGACTCTTAGTATTCGATGAGTGCCACCTTCTCCACACAGAAGATGAGAACACCCGCCGCCCGCTCGACGCAATGCTATGCTTATTGAATTTCGCTGCTTTGGTGCCAGAGGCTGACCTCCTGCTTTTGTCCGCGATGATGAAGAACACCGAGGAGATCGCGGGCTGGGTGGGCGAAGTGACTGGACGAAAGTGCCTTGCTCTCTCATTGCCATGGAAGCCAACCCGCCAGCTTCGTGGATGTGTCGTGTACCCACAAGCCGATGTCGTCGCTCTTCAAGGGGCGCTAAGGAAAGCCAAAGCAGCAGGAAAGACGAGGTCACCCTCGCAGAAGGACAAAGCCCGTCTATCCAGCACACCCCTCGCCTTCTTCGGACTGAAGCAAACGTGGTCTACCCGACAGACGATTGACTATTCGCTAGTTTCACTTTTGCATGAGCAAGTTCAGCTCTCGGCCAGCGCCCAGTATTGGTCACTGACTCCCAACGCCGGTGTTGTTTCAACCAAAATCGCCGCTGCAGCAGCCGCTAGCGGAATCAAGACGCTCGTCTTCTTCCAGACGATTCCGAACGCAGTCGCCACCAAAAATCGGTTCGTTGATGAGCTTGGTGCTCACACCATCCCGCTCACCGAAGAGGAACAGGAGTGGTTCGACACGACGGTTCTCGAACTCGGTGGCGCCGAACATTGCTATATCGATGTTGCTCAGGGCAACCTTGTCTCGCCAGCGGTGGTTCACCACGGTCTATTGTTGCCGGAGGAGCGACAGCTTTGTGAATCCTTGTTTCAGCGACCCAACGGTGCGGCCATTATGGCCGCCACACCTACGGTTGCTCAAGGTATGAACTTTCCCAGCGAACTAGTCATTATAGCTGAGGACAGCCGCTTTGATACTGCAGCGAACAGGCGGGAGATTCTGGAGGCACAGGAACTGCTCAATGCGGCCGGACGTGCGGGTCGGGCGGGACAAAACGCCAATGGGATCGTCCTCGTCATTCCCGGCCGCGTTGTGGGCATCGATATTGACGATGCAAAAATTGGCGTCCACTGGGACACACTCCAGAAAGTATTTGGCCAATCGGACCAGTGTCTTGTCATAGATGATCCGCTTACAGCAATGCTGGACCGAATTCACTCAAATGCTACCGGCTTCGAGGATCTGCAACGTTACGCTATAGCGCGATTGTCAACAGGCGGGCTCGAATCATCGTTGAAGAAGACGCTCGCCAGTTTTCGGGCACGTCAAACGGGCGAGGACGATTGGATTGCTAGCAGAGTTGCATCTGCAGTTGCTTTTCATAAGAGACAATCACCAGAAAGCGATATTGAGCTCGCTGTACACCAAGTCTCATCGACCCTTGGTATAGCTTTGCCGGTAGTAACGAGGCTCGCGACTGATCTCACGGAGCAAGTAATAAAAACTAACGAAACGGTAACAGATTGGCGCAACTGGCTGTTCGATTGGATTGAAGCGAACGCCGAGCTTTTTGATCAAGCTTTCCGCCCAAGCACCGTCAACGAGCTTTTCAATGCGGCATTCGCTGCCACTCAGGAGAGCAAAACCCGTGCTAAAGTTGCCCTTCCTGTGCTTCGCCGACTTACAGACCTTTGGATGCGAGCCAAGCCCTTAAAGGACCTGCAGCTTGCCTTCGGGACAAAGCCCGACAAACTCAAGTCGTGCATAGATGCACGGCGGTTCGTTGTTCGAATGGTGCCAGAGTTAGCGCACTTGTTCGGGCTTCCATCATTTCTGATTCAACGAAAGGCGGAGAATGAGGCGGATTTGACGGAACCGCCCGGCGCTCTCGCAAGACTTGGAGTATGTGTCCGTCAGGGGTTCAGCAGCGTCGAACATGCGGCGCTCGCTTACTATCTTCGGCCTCAGAAATTGTCGAGACGGCAAGTGCAAAGGGAATTGAAAAAGATAAGACCTTACCTAAAGTCGCCAGCTGGCGTAGAGAGTTGGGATCAAACCGTTTTGCGTATTGAATCTGCTATCATGACGGAAGTAAACGCCCGCACTGCATAAGTTGCTCCGGAGAAGCCTATCGAAACAGAACTTAACCGACTCTGAGACTTAATCGACTCTAGAGAGGTGCTACATGGCCTCATCCCCCAACGACTTCGCCTTCGAGACCTCCGCCCCCAGCTTCTCCCTCCCCGCCACCGACGGGCGCAGCTACACGCTCGACGACATCGCCGGCCCGAAGGGCACGGTGATCGTCTTCATCTGCAACCATTGCCCCTATGTGAAGGCGGTCATCGATCGGCTGGTGGCGGATGCGAAGGTGCTGATGGCCGAGGGGATCGGCGTCGCGGCGATCTGCGCCAACGATGCGCGCACCCATCCCGACGATTCCTTTCCGAAGATGAAGGAATTCGCGCGGCTGCACGGCTTCCCCTTCCCCTATCTCCACGACGAGAGCCAGTCCGTTGCCCGCGCCTACAACGCGGTCTGCACGCCGGACTTCTTCGGCTACGACGCCGGGCGCTTACTGAAATATCGTGGACGCCTGGACGAAGGCGGCCGCGCCACGCCGGAACCGGGCGCGAAACGCGAGCTGGTCGAGGCGATGCGCGCCATCGCCGCCGGCCGCGAACCGGCTGAGCAGACGCCGTCGATCGGCTGCTCGATCAAGTGGAAGGCGGCTTAGGCGGCGGCGACGGTTCTACGCTCCAGGTTTTCGTCAACGCCGCCGAGCAGATTGCGTCACCGAGCCGAGGCGGTCGATCCGGAAACGCGCGAACGCCGCTGGACTCCGGCCCCGGATACTGACCTCATTCCAGGCACCCTCGCGCGAGACGGGGGACATTCCTGGGAGAGCCGCCATGACCGACAACAAGGTCCCGTTCACGCCCGCGCCGAACGGCCGGCCCGATCGCGACCACGTGACCGCGGACCAGACCTATGAGATCGAGGCGCTGATGGCCAAGCACCACAAGACGCAGAAGCAGGTGCTCGACGCGATCAAGAAGGCCGGGCCGCTGCGGGTGCAGATCGAGCGCGCGCTGCGGAAATAGAAAAGAGCCGCATCCGGATGAGCGCGCGGGCGAATTCGATCCGCGCTGTCGCGCTCGGCTGCTGTTAGAAAAAATCCCGAATTCACGCGATGCCGGACGGACATGCGGCGCAGATCCTGGTATGATCGGTGCGCTGTTTGACCCCGTGAATTGCCGCTGCGCCGCGCCGTCGAAAGATGCCGCGCGATCGCGCATGCCCATCGCGCGCGCCCTCGACACAGACGAAGCGCGTCGACTTTGACCGGACCTTTACCGCACGCAGATACTTTGACCGGACCTTTACAGCACGCGCCGACTTTGACCGGGCCTTTACCGCACGCAAATACTTTGACCCGACCTTTACGGCACGCGCCGACTTTGACGGAACACCGACCGAACCGGCGCCCCATGACCGCGCTGCGACCGGTCGCCCGCAAGCGCAACGTTGACCGGACGTTTACGGATCGACGCATCGCCGTGCCGCAACCCGGCCGGTTCCGCCTTGATCGTCAGCGGCTTACGGCCCTTCGCCGCGCCCGACGCGGCGCGCCGCCGTCAACGTTCACCCGATCTGGGTTCACCCGATCTGGGTTCACCCGATCTGGGTTCACCCGATCTGGGTTCATCCGATCTGCGCGAGCCCGATCTGGGTTCACCCGATCCGCGCCAGGATGAAATCCGCCCGCGCGGCGACGCTCACCTTCGGCAGGACGACCGTTTCGTATCCCAGCCGCGGATAGGCCTCCAGCAGCCGCGCATATTCCGCGGCCGCCGCGGCGAGATCGTGGCGGCGCTCGGCGTCGGCGGCATAGATCTCCGGCCAGGGCGGCGTCAGGAAGACGCGAGCGTGATAGCGATGGGCGCGCCCGTAAGCCTGCAGCGCCGGCTCGCCGCTCAGGTGCTCCAGCGCCACGGCGGCGTCGATCAGGCCGCGGTCGAAGAACACCCAGCCCTCGTGTCGTGCCGCCACCGCACGATCCGCCAGCGCCATCGCGATCGCACGGCGGGCGAAGGCTGCCGCATCGACCCACGGCAAGGCCGTGCCGCCCCGCGCCGTCTCTTCGCGCACGATGCGGCGGCCGGGCTCCTCGACCACCGCATGACCGCGGCGCGCGAGTTCCTCCAGCAAGGTGGACTTGCCGCCGCCTGAGCAGCCGGAGATCACGATGAAACGGTTCATGGCGGTGCCTTCGGGGACCTTTTCCGGGCGACATTGTTTACTGGACGCGAACGGCCCATCTTGCCGTCCGGCACTGGCGCGGTCCCGCCCCCGGGCCGATATTGCCGGCAACGTGAGACCAGCGAGAAGGATGCGTGAGATGAGCAGCACTCTGGCAAAGGCCGAGGCCGGAACGCAAGGCGAGACCCGCCGGGTGGTCGCGGTCATTCGCGGTGTGCCCACCAGCGACGGCGCCGGGGTGAAGCTCACCCGCGTCATCGGCCAGCGCGCTTTGCCCGATCTCGATCCCTTCCTGATGCTGGACGAGTTCGGCTCCGAGAAGGGCGCCGACTATATCGGCGGCTTCCCGGATCATCCGCATCGCGGCTTCGAGACCGTGACCTATATGCTCGACGGACGCATGCGCCACGGCGACAACAAGGGCCATTCCGGCCTGCTGGTCTCCGGCTCGGTGCAATGGATGACCGCCGGGCGCGGCTTGGTGCATTCCGAGATGCCGGAGCAGGAGGACGGGCTGATGCGCGGCTTCCAGCTCTGGATCAACCTGCCGGCCAAGGACAAGATGTGCGAGCCCAGGTATCAGGAGTACGCGCCGGAGAAGATCCCGGTCGCGAAACCTTCAGCGGGTGTCTCGGTCAAGGTCATCGCCGGCGAGGTTGCCCAAATGGACGGTAGTCTTGTGAAGGGCCCGATCGGCGGCATCGCGACCGATCCCACCTATCTCGACATTGCACTCGAGAAGGGCGCCACGTTCAGCCATCGGCTGCCGAAGGAGCACAACGCCTTCGCTTATGTGTTCGAAGGTGCCGCGATGATAGGAATCAAGGAGATGGAGAAGAGCCAGCTCGCGGTGCTGTCGCAAGGCGAGGTCTTCACCGTCACCGCCGACGCGCAGCCGGCGCGGCTGATCCTGGTCGCGGGCAAGCCGCTGCGCGAGCCGGTGGTGAAGTACGGACCCTTCGTCATGAACACGGCCGAAGAGATCCACCAGGCGGTCGCGGATTATCAGGCCGGGCGGCTTTGAACCCGTGCCCGGTGGCGGCGCCAGAGCTCGACGAGCCCGAGCGTGATCAGGCCGACGACCAGCGGCAGGAGATAGTAGAGCGCGCGGAAGGCGAGCAGCGCGCCGACCGCGGGCGCCGCCAGCGACGGTGACGGCGCCATCAGCAGCAGCACGCTGGATTCGAACACGCCCAGGCCACCGGGCACGCTGCTGGCGATGCCGAGTGTCAGCGAGACGACGGCGATGCCGAGCACGGTCGGATAATCGGCGTGCAAACCATGCGGGAGCAGCGCGTGCGCCGCGGCGGCGAGGCAGGCGATGTCGATCACCGAGCAAAGGACTTGCGGCGCTACGTATCGGAAGGGCGGCGGCTCGATGTGGCGGCCGAAAATGTCGATCGGTTTCCGCCGCAGTGTCGCCGCCAAGACGGCGATGCAGATCAGCGCCAGTCCGACGCCGATGCCGCGCGTGAGTGCCGGCGGCAGCTCGACCTCATGATCGAGCAGGCCGGGATGCAGCAGCATCGCCGTGGCGATCTGCAGGCAGAGTGCCAGCGCGAGCGTGCCGCTGAACGAGGCCTGCACCTTGGCCACCTCGGCAAAGCGCGCGCCGAACATCGAATAGAGGCGATAGCGCAATCCGCCGCCGACCGCGACCGAGAAGCCGCTGGAATGGCCGATCGACTGGGCGAGGAAGCCGCCGAGCGCCGCGATGGGAAATGGCAGCGGTCGGCCCGCGGTCTTCAGCGCGAAATATTCCTGGCCCGCGATCGCCAGGAAGCTGCCGCCGGTGAAGATGAGAGCGAGGCCGATCGCGTGCAGCCGCAAGCCACGGAGCGCCAGCATCACCCGCCCAAGCTCGACATGGCGGAGTGCCCCGTGCAGGCCATAGAACGCCAGGCCCACCACCGCCAGCGAGAGCAGCAGCGAGGCGGGCCCGCGCAGGCGTCGAAAGAGGCGATGTCTGGATGAAGTCATTCCGTCCGGAACCAGGCTCTGGAGGCCGCCACCATAGCCACCGATCGGCGCGGATCAAGCCTCGCGGATCATACCTCTGGGGGTCGCGCAAACGTGTTCGGCGACGGCTTGTCGCGGCGCCCTTCCTCCCCCACTCTTGCCGGCGCCATGCGAATCCTCTTTGCCATCTTGCTGACACTGGCGACGGCACGGGATGCCGCGGCGGAGGATATGGCGGCGGGCCTCGCCGATCTCCGCCATGCCTGGGCCAAGGTCTACTACCAGGTCCCGGAGGATCAGCAGGTGGCGCAGTTTGCAGCGCTGAGGGACCGCGCCGACGCGCTGGCGGCGCAGCATCCCGAGGCGGCGGAACCGCTGATCCTGAAAGCGATCATCCTCAGCACCTATGCCGAGGCCAAAGGCAGCCTCGACGCTTTATCCCTGGTCAAATCGGCGCGGGATGCCGCGCTGCAGGCGGCCAGGATCGACGACAAGGCGGTCGATGCCGGCGCCTATACGGTGCTCGGCGTGCTATACTACAAGGTGCCCGGCTGGCCGATCGGCTTCGGCAACAACCAGAAGGCCCGGGACTATCTCGACCGCGCGCTGGCGATTGCACCGGACGCGGTCGACGTGAACTACTTCTATGGCGACTTCCTGCTGGAAGAGGGCGACCGGGCCGACAGGAAGAACGCCAAGGCGTTCCTGGAGAATGCGCTGCGGGCAAAACCGCGCCCGGGACGCGCGGATGAAGACGCCGGGCGCAAGCGCGACATCGAGCACGACCTCGGCCGAATCGGGAACTGATTCTGGCTTTCTTTTTCAACTCTCAGGTGCCGCGATGTAAGGGACCCGGCGCGCGGCGACAATAATTTTTTGTTCTACATCATGCCGTTCATTGGCTGGGAAAAGATGGAAATCTCCGAAAGTCGTATTAACTGGTAAGCTACCTCATTGAAAGCGACGGCGGCACAGCGGCTTAGACGCGCGTGTCGCATTTATCGGCTATTTTCTGCGGCATTTTCGTCGAGATGGGCGATTTGGCATAGGAGCGTGATCCTGACATTTGCTATCGATGGTAATAACTTGTTAAGAAACGCAGCCTTAACCTGAGCACACGCATCGAAGACAACCGAGGCGGGTCCCCCCGATGGAAGTAGCCGGTCAAAATCGCCCTGTTACCCTGATCGTTGACGACGAACCGGGCATCCGGAACTTCGTGCAGCACGTGGCCGAATCCGTCGGCATGCAGGCGGTCGGCGCGGTCTCCGGCAGCGACGCACTCAACAAGCTGAAGACGCTTTCGCCGACCATCATCGTCATGGACATGCAGATGCCCAATGGCGACGGCGTGCAGCTGATCCAGGGCCTGGCCGGGCTCGGCATCCAGGCGAAGATCGTGATCATCTCCGGCGCCGACACGCGCCTCCTGGAGGTGAGTGCGGAGATCGCGCGGCAGCGCGGGCTCGACATCGGCGCCGTGCTGCACAAGCCGGTGCGGTTCGAGGAGCTGCGGCGCACCCTCTCCGATCTCTACAGCACGACCATGCCGTTCTCGGCGACCACGTTGCGGACGATCATCGACAGCGACGTGCCGATCCTGCATTACCAGCCGAAGATCCGCTTGAGCGACGCCGCCTTCGTCGGCGTCGAGGCGTTGCTGCGCTGCCGCGACGCCGCGGACCGGCCGGTTGCTCCCGAGCTCGCGATCTCGATCGCCGAGGAAGCCGGACTGATGACCGAGCTCAACGATCGCATCTTCCGTGCCGCGGTCGAGCAACGGCGCCTCTGGAGCGAAGGCGGTCGTGAGCTCGACATCGCGGTCAATCTCTGTGCCAGCGTCTCCTTCGAGGAAGATCTCCCCGATCGCCTCGCCGGCATTTGCGCCGAGCACAAAGTTCCGAGCACCGCGATCATCCTGGAGATGACCGAGCGCGCGCTGGAGCGCGACAACCTGGTCGCTATGGAGACCATGGCGCGCCTGCGGCTGATGGGTTTCCGGCTCTCGATCGACGATTTCGGCACCGGCCATTCCTCGCTGGTGCGGCTGCGGCAGATGCCGTTCACCGAGCTCAAGATCGACCGCTCCTTCGTCAGCAGCCTCGAGCGTTCGTCGGAGAATGCGGTGATCGTGCGCTCGCTGGTGCAGCTCGCACAGAATCTCGAGATGCATTGCGTGATCGAGGGCATCGAGGATGCCTATGCGCTGAAATTCGCCGCCCAGCTCGGCTGCAACGAGGCGCAGGGCTATCACATCGCCCGGCCGATGGCGCCTTCGGAGATCCGCGAGTTCGAATTGACCTGGCGCTGGCGGCGCTCCTCGCTGGAGACGCCGGTCACCCAGCCGGCACCCGCGGAAGCTTCGGAACTCAAGGCCGGCGCATAACGCTGTATTCAGACTGACTTCATGAGCGCGCGGCTCTCGCGGTCGAGTTCCTGCAGCATGTGGTGCACTTTGCGCTTCGCCGCGTGGAAGCCTGCGAGCGCGGTATTGGGTGCCGCGATCTCGCCGATCTTCGACATGGCGTGCATGGCCGCGTCGAGCGTGTCGTAAGCACCGCCCGCAACCGCGCCCAGCATCGCTGATCCCAGCAGCACCGGCTCCGGCGTCGCGGGCAACGCCACCGCAAGGCCGGTCGTGTCGGCCATGATCTGGCGCACCAGCGGGCTCCGCGCGGCGCCGCCGCTGATTACCATCAGGCCGCACTGGATCTCCTGCGCGCGCATGGCATCCACGACGTCGGCGAGGCCGTAGGCAAGACCGCAGAGGCCGGCGACATAGAGCTGCTCCAGGCTCTCGACGGTGCGCTCGAGGTCGAGGCCGGCAATGATCGCGCGGGCGTCGGGATCGGCGAAGGGCGAGCGGTTGCCGAGGAACTCCGGCAGGACGTGATATTCTTTCGCCAGACGCGCGGCGTCGGAGAGCGACGGGCTGCGCGCGAGCACGCGACGCTCGAGAAATTCCAGGATGCCCTGCCCTGCTTTCTCCGCCGCACCCGATGCTTCGGCGAAGGCTGGATGCGATCGCACCAGATGGTCGATGCCGGCGCCGGCCGCCGATTGCCCGCCTTCATTCAGCCAGCGGCCGGGCAGCATCGCGGAATAGTAAGGACCCCAGACTCCGGGGACGAAACGCGGCTCGGCGGTCGAGGCCATGATGCAGGCCGAGGTGCCCATGATATAGGCGAGCCGATCCAGCGCATCGACGGTCTCGCACGTATTCCCGACGATGCCGCCGCCGATCGTGCCGACCGCGCCGGCGTGGGCGTCGATCAGGGAGGCGGCGACCGGCGTGCCGGGCTTCAAGCCGAGATCGGCGGCGGCTGACGCGGTGAGGCCGGCGCCCAGCGCGGTCGCCGGCTCGACGATGCGGTTGCCGATCCGGGAATAGTTGTCGGCGATGAGCTCCGCGAGCCCAACTTCGCGAAAGTAGTCATCATCCCAGCCGCCGGCATGGGCGAGATAGGTCCATTTGCAGGTGACGGTGCAGATCGAGCGCGCAGCATCGCCGCTGGCGCGATAGGTCAGATAGTCGGCGAGGTCGAAATACTGCGTCGCCGCTTCATAGGTCTCCGGGAGGTGCTCCTTCAGCCAGAGCAGCTTCGGCGTCTCCATCTCCGGCGAGATGATGCCACCGACATGGCGCAGCACGGCATGACCGGTCTTGCTGATGCGGTCGGCCTGTGCAATCGCACGATGGTCCATCCAGACGATGACGTTGCGCCGGGCATCGCCGGAGCGGCTGATGGTCAGCGGCCGATCACCGTCACCGAGGGCGACCAGCGAACAGGTGGCGTCGAAGCCGACGCCGCCGATCGCCTCAGGGGGAAGCTTGGCCTCGGCCATGGCGGCACGGATCGCGGTCGCGCAGGCCTGCCAGATGTCCTCCGAGGATTGCTCGACGATGTCGCCGGGCTCGTGCCAGACCTCGATCGGATGACGGGCGGTGGCCAGCAAGCTGCCGGCGCGGTCGAAGATGCCCGCTCTGGCGCTCGCCGTGCCGACATCGACGCCGATGAAGGCTCGCCCGCTCTCCCCCCGCACGCCCGTTTCCCCTGACTAAGACCTTTTCCCGATCTTAGAGGGTGCGTGCATTAACTACAAATCCCGGCTCTTACCAGCAGGTATAGCCGCCGTCGGCCAGGACGATGCTGCCGGTCAGCAGGCTGGCGGCGTCGGAGGCCAGGAACAGGACGACCGAAGCGATTTCCTCGACCTCGCCCAAGCGCGCCATCGGCGTGCCGCCGATCCAGGCGTTGTACATATCCGGCTTGGATTTCACGAACTCGTTCAACGGCGTCGCGATGTAGGTCGGGGCCACGGCATTGACCCGGACGCCTCGGGCGCCCCACTCCGCTGCGAGCGATTTGGTCAGGTGATGCACCGCGGCTTTGGAGGCGTTGTAGTAGGACTGCTCCTGCGGCTTGTTGACGATGAAGCCGGACATCGAGCCGATGTTGACGATGGCCCCGGACTTGCGCGCCAGCATGTGCTTGCCGAACTCGCGGCAGCACCAGAAGGTGCCGTTCAAGTTCACGTCGAGCACGTTCAGCCAATGCTCGTCGGCGACGGTCTCCGCAGGAGTCTCGCTGCGGGCGATGCCGGCATTGTTGACCAGGATGTCGATCTTGCCGTGACGCTTGACGACGTCGTTCGCGACCTTGCCGACCTGATCGGTCTTGGTGACGTCCATCATCACCGTCTCGACGTCATAGCCCTTGGCCTTCATCGCCTTCTGGCCCTCGGCGGCCACCGCCGCGTCGAAGTCGGCGATGATGACCTTGGCGCCCGCTTCCGCCAGCGCTTCGACGCAGGCAAGGCCGATGGCACGGCCACCGCCGGTCACCAAAGCACTGCGTCCGTTGAGCTTGAATTTGTCGAGGTACATGATGCTTCTCTTCTGGGTTCGTGGAGCGGTTCAGCTCATCCAATTGCCGCCATCGACGTTGAGCGTCTGGGCGACCACGTAATCGGAATCGGATGAGGCGAGGAAGACGGCAGCGCCGGCATGATCGTCGGGCTCGCCCATGCGGCCAAAGGGCACGGCCTCGCCGACCAGGCGCTTCTTCTCGCCGATCGATCGGCCTTCGTATTTCGCAAACAGCGCATCGACCTGGTCCCACATCGGCGTATCGACGACGCCAGGCGCGATGCCATTGACGTTGATGCGGTGCTTGATCAGGCCGAGGCCGGCGGATTGGGTGAGGCTGATGACCGCGGCCTTGGTGGCGCAGTAGACCGCGACCAGCGGCTCGCCGCGCCGGCCGGCCTGGGAGGCGATGTTGATGATCTTGCCGCGCCGTTCGGATGATCTCTCGTTCTGGGCGATCATCCGCTTCGCCACGGCTTGCAGGGTGAAGAACAGGCCCTTGGTGTTGACCGCGAACTGGCTGTCCCAACTCTTCTCGGTCACCTCGACGACCGGGCCCATGTCGAAGATTGCCGCGTTGTTTACCAGGATGTCGATGCCACCCGCCCTGGCGACGACGGTCTGCACCATGGATTCGATCGAGGCGATGCGCGTGACATCGACCGCCACCGAGAAGGCCTTGTGGCCGATCGCCTTGGCCGTCGCTTCGGCATCGTCGGCCAGGAGGTCGGCAACGACGACCTGGGCACCTTCCGCCGCGTAGCGCGCGGCAATGGCGGCGCCGATGCCGCGGGCTCCTCCGGTGATGATGGCAATCTTGCCTTCCAACTTCATGCCGCGAGCGTCCGACCTTCGGCGTCGAAACGGTGGATGCGCCGCTCGTCGGGACGCAGGCGGATGCGGTCGCCGACGCGAATCCCCATCTCACCGACGGTGCGCGCCGTCAGAGTGCCGATCTGCGGCACATCGACATAGACGAACGTGTCGCTGCCGAGGTGCTCGGCGACGCCGACCGTGCCTTCCCAGCCCTCGCCGTCGCGCGCCACGGTGATGTGCTCGGGGCGGACGCCGATGGTCGCGGCGCCGAACTGGCCGGCCACGTCCTTGCCGATGAAGTTCATCTTCGGCGAGCCGATGAAGCCGGCGACGAAGAGATTGGCCGGATGCTCGTAGAGCTCCAGCGGCGAGCCGTATTGCTCGATGCGGCCGGCGTTCAGCACGACGATCCGATCCGCCATCGTCATGGCTTCGACCTGGTCATGGGTCACATAGATCGCGGTGGTCGCCAATTGACGTTGGAGCCGCGTCACCTCCTGGCGCATCTGCACGCGCAAGGCGGCGTCGAGGTTGGAGAGCGGCTCGTCGAACAGGAAGGCCTTCGGCTCGCGCACGATGGCGCGGCCGATTGCGACACGCTGGCGTTGGCCACCCGAGAGATCGCGCGGCTTGCGCTCGAGATAGGGTGTCAGGTTGAGGATTGAGGCGGCGCTCTCGACCTTGCGGTCGATCTCGGCCTTCGGCGTCCCGGCCATCTTCAGGCCGAAGGCGATGTTGCCGCGCACGCTCATATGCGGATAGAGCGCGTAAGACTGGAACACCATGGAGAGGCCGCGCTTGGCCGGCGGGACGCTGGTCACGTCGCGGCCATCGATCAGAATGCGGCCGCCGGTCACATCCTCGAGACCGGCGATCAGCCGCAGCAAGGTGGTCTTGCCGCAGCCCGAGGGGCCGACGAAGACCACGAAGGAGCCGTCCTGGATTTCCAGCGAGGCGCCCTGGATGATCTTGGTCGCGCCGAAGGCTTTCTCGACATGTTCCAGAGTGATGCTGCCCATGTGCCGGTTCCCCTGTCTTCTTATTTCACGGCGCCGAAGGTGAGGCCGCGCACGAGTTGCTTCTGGCTGAACCAGCCGAGAATCAGAATCGGTGCGATCGCCAGTGTCGAGGCCGCGGAGAGTTTCGCCCAGAACAGACCTTCGGGGCTGGAATAGGAGGCGATGAAGGTGGTGAGCGGCGCCGCGGCGGAGCTCGAGAGGTTCAAGGTCCAGAACGCTTCGTTCCAAGCGAGGATCACGTTCAAGAGCAAGGTCGAGGCGATGCCGGGCAAGGCCATCGGCGTCAGCACGAAGAACAGCTCCTTGGCGATCGTGGCGCCGTCCATGCGCGCCGCCTCCAGGATGTCCTTCGGGATTTCCTTGAAATAGGTGAAGAGCATCCAGATCACGATCGGCAGGTTGCCGAGGCAAAGTACGATCACCAGGCCGACCCTGGTGTCGAGCAGGCCGAAGTCGCGATAGATGAGATAGATCGGCACCATCACGCCGACCGCCGGCATCATCTTGGTCGAGAGCATCCAGAGCAGGATATCCTTGGTGCGCTTGGTCGGCGCGAAGGCCATGGCCCAGGCAGCCGGAATCGCGATCAACATTGCGATCAGGGTCGAGCCGCCGGCGGTGATGATCGAGTTGATGGCATGCAGCATGTAGTCGCTGCGTTCCTGGACCACGCCGTAATTCTCCGTGGTCCAATGGAAGAACAGGAATTGCGGCGGCGTCGCGAAAGCGTCGAGCTCGGTCTTGAAGCTGGTGAGCGCCATCCACAGGATCGGGAAAAAGATAATGAAGCCGACGATCCAGGCCGCACCCGTGCTGATTGCCGTCTTCGTGCCGGTGACTTTGCGCGCCATGGCTCTATGCCTCCAGGTTCCGTCCGACAATGCGGACCAGGAAGAAGGCGAGGATGTTGGCGATGACCACGGCGACCAGGCCTCCAGCAGACGCACTGCCCACATCGAATTGCAGCAGGGCCGCCTGGTAGATCAAGAAAGCGAGATTGGTCGTCTGCAGGCCCGGGCCGCCGCCGGTGGTGACGAAGATCTCGGCGAAGACCGTGAGCAGGAAGATGGTTTCGATCAGGATGACGACGGTGATCGGCCGGGCGAGGTGCGGGATCGTGATGTAGAAGAAGGTCGAGATCGCCCCCGCTCCATCCATTTCGGCCGCCTCCTTCTGCTCTTCATCGAGCGACTGCAAGGCGGTCAGCAGGATCAAGGTCGCGAAAGGCAGCCATTGCCAGGCGACAATCAGGATCACCGAGAGCATCGGCACTTCCGCGAACCAGTCGATCGGCTGCAAACCGACTAGGGTCATCAGCCAGGCGAACAGGCCGGAGACCGGATGCATCAGCAGATTCTTCCAGACGAGCGCGCTCACCGTCGGCATGACGAAGAACGGCGCGATCACCATCAGCCGCACGATGTTGCGGCCGTAGATTGGCAGGTTCATCAGCAGCGCGATGAAAGTGCCGAGGATGATGGTGATCAGCAGCACCGAGCCGACCAGGACCAGCGTATTGAAGAGCGCCGTGAAGAAGGCCGGATCGGTCAGGAAGTAGGTGAAGTTGTCGAGACCGGCGAAACTCTCCTCGCCGGGATTGAGCAGGTTCTTGTACTGCAGCGAGAAGTAGATGGTCATCGCCAGCGGGACGATCATCCAGATGAAGAGCAGCACGACCGCGGGTGCGATCAGAACTCGGCCGAGAGTGCGTGTCTGCTGTGTCGCCATGGCTGGAACTTCCCCCTGGCACTTCGCCGAAACAAGGCGGCCATCCGACCGGGTGCGTGGTCGGTCGGATGGCCTGAGGTCACCGGGTGGAGTTTACCCGGTCCACGATATCCCGTGGGAGGCTTGCCTTACTTGATGTATCCCGCGCGCTTCATCTCGCGCTCCACCGCCTTCTGCGCCGCCGCGAGCGCCGCATCGACGGAGGTGGCGCCGGACAAAGCCGCGGAGAATTGCTGGCCGACGGTGGTGCCGAGGCCCTGGAACTCCGGAATGGCGGCGTATTGCACGCCGACATAGGGCACCGGCTTCACGGTCGGGTGGCTGGGATCGGCCGAGTTGATGGAGTCGATCGTCGGCTTCGCAAAGGGCGCGGCCTTGGTGTATTCCGGGTTGCTGTAGAGCGAGGTGCGCGTGCCCGGCGGGACGTTGGCCCAGCCTTCCTTCGAGGCCACCAGCTCGGTGTAGCCCTTGCTGGTCGCCCAGGCGATGAACTTCTCCGCCGCCTCGGTCTTCTGCGAGCCCGCGGGGATCGCAAGGCTCCAAGCCCAGAGCCAGTTGGCGTTCTTGCCGAGGCCCTTGTTCGGGGCCAGCGCGAAGCCGACCTTGTCCGCGACCTTGGAATCCTTCGGGTTGGTCACGAAGGACGCCGCCACCGTCGCGTCGATCCACATGCCGCACTTGCCGGCGTTGAACAGCGCGAGATTCTCATTGAAGCCATTGGAGCTGGCGCCCGGAGGGCCGGCTTCCTTCATGAGGTTCACGTAGGTGGTGAGCGTGTCCTTCCATTCCGGCGAGTTGAACTGCGGCTCCCACTTCTCGTCGAACCAGCGCGCGCCGAACGAGTTCGACATGGCGGTCAGGAAGGCCATGTTCTCGCCCCAGCCGGCCTTGCCGCGCAGGCAGATGCCGTAGACGTCGTTGGCCTTGTCGGTCATCTTCTTCGCCGCATCGATAACGAAGTCCCAGGTCGGGCTTTCCGGCATCTGCAAGCCGGCCTTCTGCATCAGGTCGGTGCGGTACATGATCATCGAGCTCTCGCCATAGAACGGCGCGGCGTAGAGCTTGCCATCGACCGAGAGCGCATCGCGGATCTTCGGCAGCAGGTCGTCGACATCGTAGTCGGCGGGGAGCTTGTCGAGCGCGACCAGCCAGTTCTTCTTCGCCCAGATCGGCACTTCATAGGTGCCGATGGTGAGCACGTCGAACTGTCCGCCTTTGGTGGCGATGTCGGTCGTCACCTTCTGGCGGAGCACGTTCTCCTCCAAGGTGACCCATTTCACCTTGATGTCGGGGTTCTTGCCCTCGAAGTCGGAGGTCAGACCCTGCATCCGGATCATGTCGCCGTTGTTGACGGTGGCGATGGTCAGCGTGGTTTCTGCGAAGGCGGGAATTGCCGCGAGCAACGCAGCCGCACTGAGTGCGGCTCCGATCAACCTGTTCATTTTCTCCTCCCGGTTATCGTCGTGAGTATTCGCTCCGACATTGAGCATACGCTCACACCGCAGCCGGGCAGAGTCAATGACAAATCGTTGACGCAGTGCAGCAAAGAAAAGGCCGGCGGATCGCTCCGCCGGCCTCTGAATCGGAGATATCGGGCTCGGTTACTGCGCGGCCTTCAGCGACTTCGCGGACTTAAGCTGCTGGGCGACGAAGTCCCAGTTGACGATGTTGTTGAGCACCGCCTCGGCGAACTTTGGGCGGGCGTTGCGATAGTCGATGTAATAGGCGTGCTCCCAGACGTCCAAAGTCAGGAGCGGCGTTACGCCGTCATGGGCGACCGGCGTGTCGGCGTCGTGATAGGAGGTGACGGCAAGCGAACCGTCCTTCACCACCAACCAGGCCCAGCCGCTGGCGAAGTGGCCGACGGCCTCTTCCTGCAGCTTCTTCAGCAGGGCTTCCAGCGAGCCGAAGGTCTTGTCGATCTGGGTCTTCAATTCCCCTTGCGGCTTCTGGCCGGGCGCTGCGAGGCAGTTCCAGAAGAAGGTGTGATTCCAGATCTGCGCCGTGTTGTTGAAAAGTGGTTTCTCGCCCGACTTCGCGGCGGCGCGGATGATCTCTTCCAGCGGCTTCTTGGCGAGATCCTTGCCCTCGAGCAGCTGGTTCGCTTTGTCGACATAGGCCTTGTGGTGCTTGCCGTGGTGAAATTCCAGCGTTTCGCGGGACATGTGCGGCGCGAGCGCGTCGATCGGGAATGGGAGCTGCGGGAGTTCGAGAGCCATGATGATCCTTTCCGGGAGCTGTGGTGGCAGGAAACACAGTCGGAGCACCCCTCGGGGACGATGAGGGAGGCCGTACCGTCTAAGCGTCCTAGCGCAGAGATATGTCAGCCACAATCATCCGAGGGTATCGGTATCGACATGACAGCAATGCATGCAAGCGCCAGCAGTTGCCGCTGAATCGTGCTCAGATCTTGAGCAGGCTCAGTTTTTCAACAGTGCCTGGGCGGTGGCTTCGTCGGTGATGAGGCCGTTGACGATACGGCCCGTGAGCGCGGCTCGGATTGGTATCACTTTGGAAGCGCCGAGCGCCGCGGCGACTGTCAGGTTCTTGGCCGGGATCGGCAGCGGCATGCTGGTGAGACGCTTGTTGGTGCCGCCGTTGATGACGCGGCCCTTGGCGTCGATCGCCCAGGCGGTGACCTCGCCCACCGCGCCGAGCCGCAGCATTTCCAGAAGTTGATCGCGCGTCACGAAGCCGTCGCGATAGATCTGCGCATCCTGATCGAGCTGCCCGATGCCGACCAGGCGGAGATCGGCCTTCTCAGCGAGTTCCCGCACACGCGACACCGGCGCGATCTTCAGGACCTGCTGGCGCTCAGCATCCGAGGCCAGGAACACCGGCAGCGGCACCGGATAGTGCCGCGCCTTGGTCAGATCGGCGAGCCGCGCCAGGGTGTCGAAGAAACTGGCCGAGCCGTCCGGGGAAATGTTGCCGACCAGCGAGACCAATTGATGGTTCGGACAATCCATCGGCGGCACTTGCTCGACCGCGGCCCGCATGGTGCGACCGGTCCCGATCGCGATGATCGCCGGCTTTTCGGCGCGCAGGGTGGATTCCAGCAAAGCCGCCGCGCGATTGGCGACGCCGGTCACCGAGGCGGGCGAGACCGCATCGGTCGGCACGACCTCGCATGTGCGCAGGGAGAACTTGTCGGTGAGCCGCGCCGCCAGTTCCATACAGGCCGCGATCGGATGCTCCAGCTTGAACGTGATGAGGCGTTCCGACAGACAGAGCGAGACCAGGCGCTGCGCGGTCGCGCGGCTGACCTTCAGCTTTTTCGCAATCTCGTCCTGGGTGTTGCCGGCGATGTAATAGAGCCAGCCGGCACGCGCCGCATCTTCGAGCTTGGAGCGTTCGTTGTCGGCGGCGCCCATTTTCAGGTCCTGCGGGATCAGACGACGAGAGAGCGTTTGAGATCGCTCATCTTATCGAAGATCTGCGCCGCGCCGGAAGCCTCCAAAGCAGCGGCACCCTCGCGGCCCGCGTAATGCGCGCCGCCGATGAAGCCCCAGGGGGTCATGCCGGCCGCCTTGGCGGCGATGACGCCGGCAACGCTGTCCTCGATCACCAGCGCGCGCTCGGGCGCAACACCCATGACCGCGGCGGCGTGCAAGAAGAGATCCGGCGCCGGCTTGCCGCGCTTCACCATCTGCGACGTGAAGACATGGCCGTCGAAGAACTCGGACAGTTTCGCCAGGGACAGCGAGAAGGTGACGCGGTCGAGGTCGCTGGACGAGGCAATGCAGACCGGCGTCTTCAGACTCTTCAAAAGATCGATGACACCGGGCATCGCCGCCAGCGAGGCAGAGAAAGAGAGGCGGATCGCCGCTTCCCACTTGGCACGGAAGTCGCCGGGCACCGGCTCGTTGCGCCAGACACGGTACTGATCGGCGACGGTCTGGAAGTTGCGGCCGAGGAAGCGCTGATAGACTTCGGCGAGATCGATCTCGATCTCATGCTGGCGCAACAGCGTGAGCAGGCAGCCGCAGCTCAGGATCTCGCTGTCCACCACCACGCCGTCGCAATCGAAAATGATGAGGTCGAACCCGCTCATAGCCCCAACTCGTCGCCCCAGGGGCACCCCCTGCCCGGCTGTATTATCCCTGCGGAAATTAGATCATATGCCCATGAGCTGGGCAATCACTCTGCCACCATGGACCAATCGAGCGGCTGGCCGCGCTTCAGCGCCTTCGCCGCCTGCTTGCCGAGCACGGCCTTCAGGTGCTTGGGCGCAAGACCCTTGCCGGGCCGGATCGAGCGGATATGGGCTTCGGTGATCGTCTCGCCTGCGGCGAGGTCCTGCACCACATAGAGCGAGCGCCGCAGCGGCCGGATCGCGCGCTCGCTCGGCGAGACCTGGTAATGGACGCGGCCGAGCGCCTCAAAGGCCGTGCGGCAATCCGTGACCAGGCGCGTGAGCTCTTCCGGCTCGAGGCTGAAATCGGAATCGACGCCGCCATCGGCGCGCCGCAGGGTGACATGCTTCTCGATCGCGCAGGCGCCGAGCGCCACCGCGGCGACCGGCACAGCCGTGCCGTAGGTGTGATCGGAGAGTCCAACCAGGCAATCGAACTTCACCGCCATGTCGGGGATGGTGCGCAGATTGCTCTCCGAAGCCGGCGTCGGGTAGCCGCTGGTGCATTGGAGCAAGATGAGATCCTTGCAGCCGCCGGCGCGGGCGGCGGCGACCGCTTCCTCGATTTCGCCGATCTCGGAGGCGCCGGTCGAGACGATCATCGGCTTGCCCGTCGCGGCGATGCGCTGGACGAGGGCGATATCGCCTGTCTCCAGCGACGCGACCTTGTAGGCCGGTGCGTCGAGTGATTGCAGCAGGTCGACTGCTGTTGCGTCGAAGGCCGAGCTGAAGATCGTGATGCCGATCTCCTTCGCGCGCTTGAACAACGGCGCGTGCCATTCCCAAGGCATGGCGGCGGACTGATAGAGCTCATAGAGCCGGCGGCCGGCCCAAAGGCCTTCGTTCAGCAGGAACTCCGGCCCGTCATGGTCGATGGTGATGGTGTCGGCCTTGTAGGTCTGCAGCTTGATCGCATCGGCGCCGGATGCCTTCGCCATCTCGACGATCGCGATTGCGCGGTCGAGGCTGCCGTTATGGTTGGCCGACATCTCGGCGATGATATAGGGCGGCTCGCCGGGACCGATCTTGCGTCCCGCGATGGAAATCGTGCCCATAGGTTCTTACGCCTCCCCGCCCGAATGGTAGTAGTCGTCCGGCCCCAGGGCGTAGCCGCTACCGCGAAAGAGCGCAAGCGAAGCCTCATTCTCCGGCAGGACCTTGGCGTGGAAATGCGCCCCCGGCGCCAGGGCGCGGGCAGCCTGGAGCAAGGCCGTGCCGACGCCGCGTCCGTGCTGCCCCGGGGCCGCGGCGATCGAGACCAGGTATTGCGTGCGGTCCTTATCGGCGCCGAACCAGTCGAGGCGAATGAAGCCGCAAGGCTTGCCCCGTACATCGCCGATCAGCAGGAGATCACGCGCGTTCTCCAGCTTGGCGGTCAGCCAGCGGCAATGATCCTCGAAAGAGAAGGGCTTTTGATCGAGTGCATAGCGCCGTGTTTCCGGTGCCTGCTGCCAGTCGTAGAGCAGGCGCGCATCCGCCGGCTCGGCGAGGCGCAAGGTGACGGGCGTTCCGTCCTTCAGGCGCGTGGCCGGAACGATCGCCGCCGCAAGGCGTTGAATGCCGCGTCCGTCGGATAGCGCCAACGCCGCGTCATGCATGCGCCGATAGAGATCCGGATCGTTGCGCAAGCGATCGAGACTGGCGCGCAAGCCGGCGACGACCTTATCTTCGGTGTCGGTAGTCAGGGCGCCGCAGAGCAGAGCGGCGCCGCGCGCAGCAACCGTCTCGGCGTTGAGCTTCTGGTTGGGCGCGATGACGACCAGCAGGCTCGGCAGGCCGAGGCAGCCGCGCTCCCAGGTTCCGGTGCCGGGCGCGCCAATCACGAGATCGACCTTGGCCATGGTCTCAGCGACCTCGGCGACATCGAGCATCAGGTGGACGCGCGCGCCCATGCGGGTCGCTTGTTCACGCACGGCATCGAGATGCGGCGCCTTAGCGCCCAGCATGACGTCGATGCACGGAATATCGGTCTGCTCGAGCGCGCCCAATGCGATTCCGGTGCCGTTGACGGGATCGGTGCCGCCGAACGCGATCAGCACGCGCTCGATCTTGCTTTTTCCGGCGATGCGCGCGGCGACATGGGAGCGCGCGGCGGCGAACTGTGCGCGCAGAAGGGCGTTCTGCGGCCCGAGCAGGAAGCGCGTCTCGGGCCTTGCGATGGCGCGATAGGCTTCCGGCGCGACATCCGGCGCCGGGTTGACGATGATATCGGCGTCGGACCGAGCTTCGATGAGATCGTCGAACACGGCCACCGTCGCGCCGGCCTTGGCCATGGCCTTTTCGAGCTCGAGCGTCGCGCCATAATGATCGACGACCAGCAGCTCGCACCTTCCGCCACAGCCCTGCAGGATTGCAGCTGCCTGCTCTTCCGCTGAGCCACGCGTTACATCGATGCTTGCACCCGGCGGCGTGCTCTCCTCGAGAAAACCCGCCGAAGGTTCCGAGAGGGCCCAGAACACGCGCCAGCCCAGCTGGTCGAGCAGGCTTGCGAAGGCGTTCGAGCGCATCGCATGTCCGACGCCGATCTTCTTGTCGGCCTCGAAGCGGAACACGGCGGACGGGGCAGAGGACGGTTTGGCGCCCGGCCCACCGATCCGGCGATGCGCGTTGATGGCGACGATCTCCGGATGCGCGGCGAGGATGCCGAGAACGTCGTCCATGCCGGCGATGCGATCTTGCGGCAGCAGCGGAAAGAGTGTGGCGAAGAAATCGTAGTCTTCCGGGAAGTCCAGGGTCCAGCGCTGCTGCACCGCCGGCCAGCCGGGGCCGATCAGGCTGGTGCGCGTTATGTCCGCCGTGCGGCGCAGCCAGGGCGTCACATGCTCGCGATCATACGCCGCGGTGGCGGCGCGATCGGCGCGATTCAGAGCCTCGCGGGTGAAGACCTCGCAATCGAGGCCATGGGGATAGAGCCGCGGCATGTTGTTGGCGGCGTAATCCACACCCTTCTCCGCACGGAGCCGGATCATGCGGTCGCAGATGCCGGGATCGATCAGCGGACAGTCGCTGGTGACACGGAGCACGATATCGGCATCAGAACGCTTCGCGGCGCCGGCGTAGCGCGACAGCACGTCCTCGGCCGAACCCCGATGCACCAGTGCACCGGCACGTTCCGCCGCAGCAACGATGGCGCCGTCCTCTTCGCGATCGGTGGTCGCGATCACCACCGCATCGATGGAGGGAATGGCCCGGCAGCGCTGGATCGCGTGGTCGAGCACGATGCTGTTGCCTCCCAGGATGCTGCCAAGAGGCTTCAGCACCTTGCCCGGCAACCGTGTCGAGCCGAACCGCGCCTGGATGATGGCAACCGTCTTGGTCATGAGGCTTCAGACATGGCGACGCTCGCGCAGCGTCACGTCCCCGTGCGGAAGTCGTAGAAGGCGCCGGCCAGCGAGCGGCGGAAGCGGACGAACGGCGCCATGCGATGGTTGCTGATCAGCAGGACCTTGCTGCCGCAATATTCGACCTGCGGCATCAGGTCGAGGCCCAGTGCCTTGGCGATCTTCTGCAGACGGCGCACGACGGCATCGCGATCGAGGCTCGGGAAGAGCTCGGCCCGCACGTTCTTGTCCGGGATGTGCCAGCGGTAGTTCTGGTCCGGTCGCCAGGAGCTGGCGGTGACGGGCGTCTTGGCAAAACCATCGCGGCGCTGCACGGCATCGACCAGTTGCTCGATGATGATCTGCGCACCCAGCCGATCATCCTCGAAGGACATGGCGTGGTGGAACGTATCGATCATCTGCGGCGTGTAGAGATTGGCGACGCCGCCGGAGAGGACGCGCTCCGCCAAAGCAAGCGTCTCCGCGACCGAGCGCGCGACCGGGTTGACCCGGTTGGAAAGATAGCGCCTGCAGACCGCGTTATCGAGCGGCATGACGCAGATCGCCGGCTTGCCGAGCGCGATCGCTTCGGTGCCGGTCGTGCAATTGGTGTGGATCAGCAGCGTTGAGGCCAGGATCCAGGGCACAGCGGAGCCCTCACGTACCACACGCACCTTGGGGTCGCCGGGGAAGGCATCGGTCCAGGTCGAAACGCGCTCGCTGGGATGCGGCCGGATCACGATGGTCTGATCGGGATGGGCTTTGCGCAGACCGGCCACGGTCTCCATGATCGCCGCCTTATTGGCGGTCTCCATCTCGACGATCGACTGCACATAGGCCATGTGCTCCGTGTTGGACGGATCGATCTTGCCGAGCCGCACCTGCTCCTTGAGGATCTCGTCCTTGCTGCCCTTCTCGGAATTGGTGAAGCCCTGGTTGGTGTTGACCAGGACGAAGTTGCCGTAATTGCCGCGGATCCGCGCCACGTCCTCGTTGAACAGCGATCGAAAGGTGCTGCGCAGGAGATCCCAGCGCGGATTGAGCGCCATGCAGACCTTGGACTTGGCGGCCGGGAACCGGGTCACGAAGGACTGGATGTTGCCTTCGCCGCCGATGAAGATCGCCTCGGCCTCATCAACCGCCTCGGGCGCGATCCAGCGGAGCTCCTCGGGCTTGGTCACCAGGCCGGGCAGCTCCTCGTCGATCGCGGCGGTGAAGTAGCCGCGGCCTCGCGCCCTCTCCAAGCTGTCGGCATCGCGGCGGGTCATCGTCTTGGAGAAATAGATTCCGGCCGGCATCCGGCCGATGTTGCTCTCGATCAGCCACTTCTGGCCGATGACGACTTCGAATCCGTAGGTCAGCGCAATGACAGAAAGGAGCAACCGGGAATCGAGCTCCCGCGAAGCAATTTCCATCGGTAAATAGAGGAGCCTATTCATCCTGCCGAGAACGCAACCCGGAAACGTTGAACATGTGCACTGCAGTCTCTCCCCACAGCGGCACAGCCGAGGTCGAGCAGCCTCCGACTTTACCCAGCCGGCGGCCGTTTTGCCATGGGCTTCTTAATAGCTAACCCATCCAGGTAAAAGGAGAAAACGCGTCAGCGTCGCGTCAGAAACACGCACCCGATGGGCATCTTAGCGAATTGCGACGACGACGGGTCGACGGATCGGCCGGCGGAATCCGGTCCGGAGCGTTTTTGGAGACGAAGCGGGGCCGGGCGCGTGGCCCGACCCCTGCGTCAGCAGCAACCGCGCGCTCAATGATTGTCGCGGGGCAGGCCTTCTTCCTGGGCGACCTTCTGGTACTTGATCGCCGGCTCCAACACCATGCCCTGGTCGAGCTGGGCGACGATGCCGCGCTGGATCTCCTGCCACGGCGTCTGGTGGGCGGGGTACTTGTAGCCGCCGGCATCCATCAGCGCCTGGCGGCGTGCCTTGATCTCGGCTTCGTCGATCAGCACGTTGACCGTGCCCTTGTTGAGATCGACGCGGATCTTGTCGCCATTCTTCAGGATCGCGAGATTGCCGCCCGCTGCCGCTTCCGGCGCGCAGTTCAGGATCGACGGCGAGCCCGAAGTGCCGGACTGCCGCCCGTCGCCCATGGTGGGCAGCGAGTGCACGCCCTGCTTGATGAGATAGGCCGGCGCCCGCATGTTCACGACCTCGGCCGCTCCGGGATAACCGATCGGGCCGGCGCCGCGGATCACCAGGATCGAATCCGCGGTGACGCCGAGCTTCGGATCGTCGATCCGATGGTGATAGTCCTCCGGCCCGTCGAACACGAAGCACGTCACCTCGAACGCATCGAGATCCTTCGGATCGGAGAGGTAGCGCTTGCGGAACTCGTCGGAGATCACGCTGATCTTCATGATTCCGCTGTCGAAAATGTTGCCCTTCAGCATGACGAAGCCCGCATGCTGCTTCAGCGGCTGGTCATAGGTCTTGATGACGTTCGGATCCATGATCTTGGCGTTGCGGCAGTTGTCGCCGATGCTCTTGCCGTTGACCGTGAGGACGTCTTCCTCGATCAGGCCTTGCTTCATCAGCTCGGCCACGACCGCCGGCACGCCGCCGGCATGGTGATAATCCTCGCCGAGATACTCGCCGGCGGGCTGCAGGTTCACCAGCAGCGGAATGTCGCGGCCGTAGGTCTGCCAGTCTTCGACGTCGAGGCGGACCCCGAGATGCCGCGCGATGGCGTTCAAGTGGATCGGCGCATTCGTCGAGCCTCCGATCGCGGAGTTGACCCGGATCGCGTTGATGAACGCCTTCTTGGTCATGATGTCGGCCGGCTTCAGGTCTTCCTGCACCATCTCGACGATGCGGCGGCCGGTCTCATAGGCCATCTGCTGGCGCTCGCGATACGGCGCCGGAATCGCCGCCGACCCCGGGAGCTGCATGCCCAGAGCCTCGGCCAGCGAGTTCATGGTCGTCGCCGTGCCCATCGTGTTGCAATAGCCGGTCGAGGGTGCCGAGGAGGCCACCAGCTCGATGAAGCCCTTGTAGTCGAGCTCGCCGGTCGCCAGCAGCTCGCGCGCCTTCCAGACGACGGTGCCTGAGCCCGTGCGCTCGCCCTTGAACCAGCCGTTCAGCATCGGACCGACGGAAAGCGCGATCGCCGGGATGTTGACCGTAGCGGCGCCCATCAGCATGGCCGGCGTCGTCTTGTCGCAGCCGATGGTCAGCACCACGCCGTCCAGCGGATAGCCGTAAAGCACTTCGACCAGGCCGAGATAGGAGAGATTGCGGTCGAGCATCGCGGTCGGCCGCTTGCCGGTTTCCTGGATCGGATGCACCGGGAACTCGATGCAGATGCCGCCCGCCTCGCGGATGCCTTCCCGAACCCGCTTCGCCAACTCCAAATGATGGCGGTTGCAGGGCGAGAGGTCGGAGCCGGTCTGCGCGATGCCGATGATCGGCTTGCCGGATTGCAACTCGTCCAGGGTGAAGCCGTAGTTCAGATAGCGCTCGAGATAGAGCGCCGTCATATCGATGTTGTCGGGATTGTCGAACCACGCGCGCGACCGCAGTTTCCGCGGCGCCGTGTCGTGACCATTGGCCTTTTTGCTGGACATAGGGTGCTTTCTGGCAGGGGTGCTTTAAACGCTCATAGACCTTGAAGTATTTCGCCCAAGCGGGGCACGTCAAGTGCCCATTCCGGTATTTGTACGAGAAATAGGCCGTGCCGCAGTGCAGCGAAAACCGCGCCATTCGCGGCGCGGCAAATGTGACACTGCGGGGCGGCGCAAGCCGGGCTTCGAACCGCGCGGAACTCTTCCAATCGGCTTCTGTTGGGCCTGAATGGACCACGACCGAGCCGCTCTCACCGCTGCGTTGAAGCTGCGCCTGATTTGCATCGCTGTCGCCGGTCTGATTGTCGCGGGCCTGGCCGCGCTCATGCTGGCGGCGACTGGCCCGATAACCTTCCACCTCGTGGCCGCCGTCATGCTCGGTACCTTCTTCACCTTTGCACTCGGTGGCGGTCTCTTCGCGCTGTCCTTCTACAGCGCGCGCAGTGGTTTCGACGCCGAGACCGCGCAGCCGGATGACGAAGATCACACCCACCATGGTTGACGCCGGCTGAGCCTCCGACCACAGTCCCCCGGCTCTATCGATCGGGGGAATGCGCGATGATCCGGCTGCTCGGCTTTTCTGTCCTGCTGCTTGCAGCGACGCTCTGGCAGCGTCCGGCGGCGGCCAGCTTCGACATGTGGTGCGAGCCTTCGTGGACGCTGGTTCATCGCGAGATGACCGGATGCGACGACATGGCGATCCTGGCGCCGGGCAACGACACGCGTGTCAATCTGCTGTTGCTGATGCTCGATCAGCGCGGCAAGGCGATCGAAGTGCCGGCGGGCAATGGCACCCCGGACCCCTTCGCCGAATGGCCCCTCTTCGCCCACCGCTTCACGCTGGCGCCGGCGGATGAGGAAGGCAATGACGAGTATGCCTATGGCGAGGGTTCGCGCTGCCGCAGCAATGAATCCGGTGCGGTTGCTTTCGAAACCGAGGTAAATGCGGCGAGTGAGATCCCAGAGGCCGAGCGCAACACGCTGATCACAGTCCGCAAGGGGTTGCAGCCGGACTGTGCGGCCGCTCCGGCGGGCGGCGCGGCGATCGCGGAGGCGTTGCAGTCGGTGCAGACTCCGCTCGGCAAGAGCTTCGCGGCCTACCTTCAGGGCGCGCAGGCGTTCTATGACGGCGATTATGACGCCGCTAAGACGAATTTCACGAGCCTCACTTCGGTAACACAGCCTTGGCTGGCCGAGACTGCGCGCTACATGCTGGCGCGCGTCGAAGTGAACCGCGCGCAGATCGATGCGTTTGACGAATACGGCTATCCCAAGGACACGGCGATCGATGCCAAGGTCATCGACGCGGCAGAGGCCGGCTTCAACGACTATCTCAAAGCCTATCCACAAGGTGCCTATGCCGCTTCGGCGCGTGGGCTGTTGCGCCGGGTCTACTGGCTCGGCAAGCGCACCGACCCACTTGCCGCGGCTTATAAGACGAGCCTCGCCGCCGAGACCACGAGCCCCGGCGGGCTCGACGACATCGCCTTGCTGGACGAGATCGACAACAAGCTGCTGATGGCCTCGGGCTTCGCGCCCTCCAGCGAGTCGATGCTGCTGGCGGTCGATGACCTGCTGCGCATGCGCGTAGGCGGCACCCAAATCACGCGCGAGGCGCTGGAGGCACAGCGCCCGGGCTTTGCTTCCAATACTGCATTGTTCGAATATCTGCTGGCAGCCCACGACTTCTATGTCGGCAACAAGCTGGAAGCCGTGCTCGCCGCGATTCCGGCGGCGGCTCCAAAAGCCCCTTTGAGTTATCTAGATTTCAGCCGGCAGGCGCTGCGCGGCCTGGCGCTGGAAGCGCAGAAGGATGCCGCCGTGCGCGACCATTGGCTGGCGCTGCTGCCGGCCGCCACCCAGCCGCTGCAGCGGCCGGCGGTCGAACTGGCTTTGGCCCTGCACGACGAACGCACCGGCAAGCTCGACCAGGTCTTCGCCGCGGATTCCAAGATCACCAATGGCAGCATGCGCGAGATCCTGCTCCGCAATGTGGCCGACGCCGACCTGCTGCGCCGCCAAGCCAACGACACCGCCCTGCCGCAGCATGAGCGCGATGTGGCTCTCTATGTGTTGCTCTATAAGGAGGTGTCGCGCGGACACTACGCCGACTTCATGAAGGATGTCGCGTCGGTGCGCGCCGATGCACCGACCGAAGGCTATGCCGGGGGCTTGAGCACCACCGAAGTGCCGCCGCTCGGGGTCTTCACCCAGACGACGACGCTCGGCGACTATGGCTGCGGACCGCTGAAAGAGACGGCGGCAAAGCTCGCCAAGAATCCCAAGGCACCAAAGCCGTTGCTTTGCCTCGCCGATTTCATGCGGGCGAACGGGTTCGACCAGAATGCGCTCGACACTCAGCCGGAAGCCGACCAACTCGGCGGCACCAAGTCGCTTTTCGAAGGTGCACCCTATGCGCGGTTCGACGTCTATAAGTCTCTGATCGCCAGCGCCAAGACCACGCCGGAGGACAAGGCCTATGCGCTGTTCCGCGCGGTGCGCTGCTATGCGCCGGCGCAGATCAATTCCTGCGGCGGCGAAGACGTGCCGCAAGAGCAGCGCAAGGCTTGGTTCCAGCAATTGAAGAAGCGCTATCCCAATTCGCAATGGGCCAAAGAGCTGCAGGGTTACTGGTAAGTTCCATGCGCGCCGTTCTGGCGGCCTTGTTGATGGCGTTGGCGTCTCCTGCTTTGGCGGCACCCACCGATGCGGCGAACTACGACACCTTCTTTCTCTGGGCCGGTGTGAAGCCGCAGCCGGTGCTGGAGGCGGCGCACAGTCTCTATCTGCTGCAAGGCCAGGTCAGTGATGGCGATCCCGTCCGTCTGGTCTCGCAGCGGCCAGCGCTGCCGAAGGTTTCGGAGGCTGCGGTCTGGATGGTGGTGCGGGTCGAGACGCTCGACTGGCCGGATACGGTCTACCAGCAGGTCCTATCGGCGCTCGATCGCTGGCGTGCCGCGGGCAACAAGGTCGTCGGCCTGCAGATTGATTTCGACGCCGGCACGCGGCATCTTGAGAACTATGCCGTCTTCCTTGCCGATCTGAAGAAGCGGCTGCCCGCCGATTGCCGCCTCTCGATCACCGGCTTGCTCGACTGGAGCAGCCATGGCGATCCGGCCGGTCTCGCGGCCTTGGGCGGCGTGGTCGATGAGGTCGTGCTCCAGATCTATCAGGGCCGCCGCGTCATTCCGGGTTATGCCGGCTATCTCGCGGCGCTCGACCGCCTGGAGATCCCGTTCCGCATCGGGCTGCTGCAAGGCGGCGACTGGGAAGCGCCGGATCGCCTCGCGGACAACCCGTGGTTCCGCGGCTACGTCGTCTTCCTGGTCAACGAGTAGCGCGCGCGAGACCGTCCGCTTGCGGCTTCCGCAGTGTGACGAAAGTCGTCGCGCAAGCGAGCACGGCGCAAAGCGCGATCATGGCGACCATCGGTTTCGCACCTGCCTGCGCGAAGAGACCGCTCAGCGCCATGATGACCGCACCGGTCATCATGCCGAGCGCACCACCGAGCGCAGAAGCGGCGCCGGCGATGGCACCGTGTTGCTCCAGCGAGAGCACACCTGCAGTGGGCAGCACCAAGCCTAGGAAACCGTATCCGATGAAGAGGCCGACGATCATCACCGGCAGGGTGTCGAAGCCGGAGAGCATGACCGCGGCCAGGATGGTCATCGCCACTGCCATGCCCGCCACCGAGACGCGGACTACAGGCGCCAAGCCGTAGCGCTTGGTCATCAAGCCGGTGAGCTGGCTTACCCCGAAGAAGGACGCGGCGTTCAGGGAGAAGCAAAGGCTGAATTGCCACTCCGACAATCCGTATTGCTGCTTCAGCACAAAGGGCGAATTGCCGAGATAGACGAAGAAGGCCGAGAGGCCGAAGGCACCGACCATCGAAAGCCCAATGAAGCTCTTATCCTTCATCAGACTCCTATAGGCACGGAAAGCGCCACCCCAAGTACTGCCTTGGCGGGCTTCGCGCGGTCGCGTCTCCTCGAGCGCAAAGAGCGCCAGGCCGATCGCGATCAGGGCCGCGACGGTCAGCGCCCAGAACACGCCGCGCCAGCCGATGACGGCAATGACGCCGCTGCCGAAGAGCGGCGCCATGATGGGCGAGACGCTCATCACCAGGAGCAGCATCGACATCAGGCGCGTCGCTTCATGGCCGGTGTGGAGATCGCGCACGATCGCCCGCGGTACCACCATGCCGGCGCAGGAGCCGAAGGCCTGCACCACGCGAAACACGATGAGCGTCTCGATGTCGGGCGCCAGAGCACAGCCGACGCTGCCGATCGTGAACAGCACCAGGCCGCCATAGATCGGCAGCTTGCGCCCGAAGATGTCGGCGAGCGGGCCGTAGAAAAGCTGGCAGACGCCGAAGACGATGAAGAAAGACATCAGGCTTGCCTGCACGCCGGCGGTGCTGGCGTTCAAGCTGGCGCCGATGGTCGGCAGTGCCGGCAGATACATATCGACGGCGAAGGGGCCGACCGCGGTGATGAGACCCAGCACCACGGCCAAGCGCAGATAATGATTCATGATTGGCCGTGGTGATCTTGTGTTCGGGACTCTATTGGATTCTCGGGGATTACTGTGCGGCGGCGGCGCGGTCGAGCGTCGGGTAGTCGGTATAGCCCTCAGCCCCTTGCGTGTAAAACGTTTCCGGGTCGGCCTTGTTCAACGGCGCGTTTGCCTTCAACCGCGCCACCAGGTCCGGATTGGCGAGGAAGGTACGACCGAAGGCGATTGCATCGGCGCGGCCCGATGCCAGCGCCGCACTCGCGTCGTCGAGATGATAGTCGGAGTTGATGATCAGCTTGCCGCGATAGGCCTTGCGGATCTGCGGCACGAGATCGCGTGTGCCCGGACGGAAGGTGCTTTCCGGCCGCGAAGCACGCATCTCGAGGAAGGCGAGATTGAAATCGTTCAGTGCCTTGACCGCTGCGAGGAACAGGGCCTCCGAATTGGAATCGCCGCAGCCTTGCGGGTCGTCGTTCGGCGAGAGGCGGACCGCGGTGCGATCCGCGCCGACCACCTCGACCAAAGCCTGGATCGCCTCTTTCAGCAGGCGGATGCGGTTCTCGATCGGGCCGCCATAAGCATCGGTGCGTTTGTTGGTGCCGTCGCGCAGAAACTGGTCGATCAGGTACCCGTTCGCAGCGTGGAGCTGTACGCCGTCGAACCCAGCGGCGAGCGCGTTCTTCGCCGCCTTGCGGTAATCCTCGATTACACCGGGGATTTCGTCGAGCGCCAGCGGCCGTGCCTCGGCATGGGGCACCTTGCCCTCATAGGTCCGGATCTCGCCCGGCGCGGTCGTCGGGGAAGCCGAGACCCCCTTGGCGCCGCCGAGAAAATTCGGATGCACGATGCGGCCCATATGCCAGAGCTGGGCGAAGATGCGGCCGCCGGCCTTGTGCACGGCGGCGACCACCGGCTTCCACCCCTCGACCTGCGCCTCGGTCCAGAGCCCCGGCGCATAGGCCCAGCCCAGACCCTGGCGGCTGATGCCGGTTGCCTCGGAGATGATGAGCCCCGCGCTTGCGCGCTGGGCGTAATACTCGGCCATCAGCGGCGTCGGGACATGCTCGCGGGTGCCACGGCCGCGGGTCAGCGGCGCCATCAGGATGCGGTTGGGCGCGTGAATGGCCCCAAGCTCAATCGGGTCAAACAAGGTCGGCATGTGCGGGGGATTCCTGTGATCAGCGGGACGATGTGTCGCTATCTTGATCGCCGCGCTGGGATATTCAAGAGGCGCTATGTCTTCTCGCGCCGGAGACTAACCCGCATATGCGCATGGTTTTATGTCAGGGTGCTCCCAGCCGGTAGACCGTGCGAATGCCGTCCACCTGGTCGGCGCAGCGGTCGAGCGCATCGCTCATGCGTGCCGTGAGGCCGAGCAGGTCCACATCCGTCTCGATTTCAGCCGGGTCCCAGTGCGGCTTGGCGCAGGGCGCCAAGAGCGTGTCCGGCAGGTCGCGATAGACGGTCACGGTCTCGACCGCGGCCGGGATCGGCGCCGGCCGGTAGCTGTCAGTGCTGCAAGCTTGGCAGAGCGTCGCGCACGATAGGGCCAAGCAGGCGAACGTCTTCCGGTTTGGCATGGGCCGCCTCGATGATGTGGGAAAGCCTGGTTTCGAGCGCGGCGATCTTCTGCGCCGCTTTGTCGGCATTCGCGGCGGCGATCGCGCGGGCCGCCTGGCCGTCGCTTTCCAGGCGGCGCAGGATCAGCGCCTGGCGATCGATGATGCCTTGACGCTCTTCCGCCGCGCGCTGCCAACGCGCAGCATCGCCGGCGGCGAGCTCGCGCTGCTGCGTGAGACTGACGATCGCTGCGTCTTTCGCCTCGATGCGCGACCAGAGGACGGCGCTGGTCGCGCCGAGCAGCACAATCGCGAGGATCATGCCGAGGCCGATATAGAGCTTGAGGCCGGAGAGGCCGAGCATCACTGCGCCTCCATCATGCGGCGCCATTTGGCGATGCGTCGCACATAGTCGGTGGTCTGGCGCGCATTCGCCGGACCGCTGACCGCAACGAGACAGGGCGCGATCTCCGCCCAGAGCAGCGCATCGCCGCAGAGCGCCTGCGCCTTCAACACGGTGCCGGCGCCGGCGTTGTAGCTGGCGAGGCCGAGGTCATAGGCTTCAGCGCCGGTGCGGCTCCGGCCCGACCAGATCCGCGCCATGCGGGCCTGATACCAGACGCCGCCGAAGATGTTGTGCGGAGCGGAATGCGGGCTGACATTGCGCCAGCCCATCGCCTTCTGGATCTCCGCCCAGGTCGGCGGCATGACCTGCAGCACGCCACGCGCGCCAACCGGCGAGACAGCAGCGGGATCGAGGCCGCTTTCCTGGACGCCCTGGGCCTTCGACCAAAGCCAGTCCGGACCGTTCGGCAGCCAGCGCGCGGCAGCGTGTTGAAAGTCAGAATCGTACCGTGGCGAGAACGAGTCCGACCAGCAGGGCGGCACCGATATTCCGCTTGCCGTAATAATCAGCAGCAGCGCGCGGATCGGTGAGAATAAGCGTGAGCGGCCCGCCCTGCCCTTTGAAATGCCGCCAGCCGCCGGCGAGCACGTCGAGGAAGCGCAAGGCCGCCCACCAGAGCAGGATCGCGGCAAAGGCGAAGGCGAGATTGGCCGCGAGCGACGCCGCCTGCGCGAAGAAGATCGGAAGCATGCGATGAGTCCTTTCATCACGAATTGATTCATTGGGGATTGTTGCCGCTGTTGTGGCCGCTGAGCGAGATCGCCGCCTCGGCGAGGCGCGCCAGGACCGGCACCAGGTTGGCGATCATCTGATCTACCTTGGCGGTCATCGCCTCCTGGCTGCGCTCGAGGCGACGGATGTCCTCGCGAAGATCGTCGCGCCGCACGTAGTCGCGGCGGATCTCGGCGTCCGCCGCCTCGGCGCGGTCGATGCGCTCATGCACTTTCTCAGCCGAACCGGAGATGCGGTTGTTCAAGACGCCATAGACCGCCGCGAGCGCACCGGCGCCGCCGAGCAGCAAGGTCGCGAGCTGGATCCAAAATTCGGGCGTCATTTAAAGCTCCGCGTCCGCTGCCCAGTTGAGGCCGCAAAGGTTGCCGGCCGCCGATCCGCCTGGCGACGTACCGGTAAAGGTGAGGCCGGTTTCATTGAGCACGGCCGCGGCGGTGGAGCTCCAATCCGTATTGGTCGCCGTGTTGCGAGCCTGCGCATTCGCGGCGAGGGGGTTGTAAAGCGTGAGAGCCGTCGGTGAGACACGCATGCGAGTGCGGAACGGAACAAACGTGACGGTCTGGCCAACCGCAGCGCCGGCAGGCTGCGCCCAGCCATTGAACAGGCCCGCGTTCTGCGCCGGCGCGATCGTGAGCGGGAAGCTCTTCTGGTAGTACCGCTCGCAGAGCGCGATTTCCTGCTGCAGCGGGCGGTGCTCGAACGGCGTCGCCGCCGAGTTTTGCTCGAGCTGCACGCCGGTGATGGCGAAGATGTTGCCGACCGTGTCGAGGCAGTTGACCGCGCCGGCGATGCCGCAGAAGTTTCCGGTTTGCCAGGTGCCGGCGGCGGCCTGCCAAGTCGCTCCGGCGGCTAGCGCGAAGCCGAAGGAGAGGCCCTTGCCGGTGGTCCAGTTCCATGTGCCGGCGGTGATCAGGCCTCCTGGAACGCTGAGCGCCTTCTTCTCCCAGGTGTTCGCGGCATTGACCGTGAAGGGCATCAGGTACGCCCGATCGTTTACACCGTTGTTGAGATAAGCGCAGTGGACGCCGGTCTTGGCAGACCGGACCCAGAAGCTGATGGCGATATCTCGCCCGATGAGGTCGCGGGCGTTGTAGCCCTCGATGTGCTGTTGCACGAGATAGACATCGCCGGCAGCGATCGCGGCATCCGCCGTCGTGACGGTGACCCGCAGCGAGTTTTGGAACTCGCTGTTGGGCGGAGCGTCGGCGGCCTGCGTGATCGTCACCACGCCTGTTCCCGCAGCGCCCCAATTCCAGCGGTCAAGTGAATAGGTGTTGGATACTGCTGCGGCGAAGCTGGTCCCGCGCTGGGCGATATCCATGCCACCGTTGATGATCTTGTTCGGGCCCGGCAATGCTGCGGCGGCCGCGACGCCCGCGGTCGCGGCATGGACCTCGGCGGCGAGGTTGGAACTGGCGAGCGCGAAGGGTGTGACTGCCTCCGCCTGCGATAATCCGGCATTGGTGCTTGCGAAGGACGCATAGACCGCAGTCCCAGCCGGCAGGCTCTTGTTCTCAAGGCCGCTCCCGTCCGCCTTCCAGCCCAGCAGTCGATCGGCCTGCGGGCTCGGCAGCTCGGCCGAGACAGCCGCATCGATCGTGACCGGAAAGGTCAGCGCGCGATTCTGCGCATCCTTCAACTGCTGATCGCGCATCACCGCGCGGTCGAAGCCGCCTTCGAGCGTGTCCGCCGGCAGCGGATCGTCCTCGACATAGTCGTCTTCCTGGACGAACGGAATCTCGCGATAGATGGTGAGCGCACCGCCGCTTGCCGGCGCCAGCATGGCGTTGAGCGTGCCGCCCGCACCGCCGCCGCCGCTCACCGTGTAATCGGCGTTGAGTGCCAGCGGCGTCGCACTGCCCAGAGCATCGACATAGACCGCGTTCACATCGGTGTCGTCGAAGAACGGAAAGTGGATGGCGAAAGCGGTGGCGACGCCATCGGTCGCGTATTGCTCACGGTTGATCGTGCTGGAAACGGTCATCTCGAACCTCTTCGGGAATGCCACTGCAGCGCAGATAGGGGGCTAGGCACGGCTTCCGGGCGGACTACGCCGAGCCGGCTGATCCAATTCGATATATTATAGTGTGTGTTTTAGCTTAAAGCAAAGGAAAACCGTTGAACCCAAACAGGCCTTGTTCAATCGCGCGCTTTGTTAGAACATTGCGGCAACTATTCGACAAAGCAAACTGGGACGGGCGTCGGACCGCTCGCTGATTGAGGGAAAAATGGCAAGGCTGATTACCGGAATACCGATCTGCCTAGCGGTCTGTTTCGGACTTAACGCTCCGTGCGCAGCATCCGACTTGAAGGTCAAGACGCTCGCCCATGCTTGTAAGAGCGAGAATACCGCACTCCATCAGATGTGCCAGACATACATACTGGGCGTGATGGACGCATTCGAAGCCTCGGCCGATCTCTATGGCGCAAAAATTCCGTTCTGCTACCCGAAAGGCGGATTAAGCCCCGATGATATGAGCCTGGCGTTTCGACTTTGGGCTTCGACGAATCCAGCGGACCAAGACAAAGCTGCCATTTCCGGAATCATCATTTCGATGGTCGAACGCTATCCGTGTCAGCACTGAGATGGATCGCTCTAGAACGGGTCCAGTTCCGAACCTTGGCCCGGGTTGGGCTGCTCAAGCTGTTTCGACCACTCCTCATCTTGGCGCTCTTTCTCCATCAATGCCCGAAGGCCACGTTGTTCTGTCTCCTCGATCGTCACAAACTTGAGGAACTGAGCTGCGGACTTTCGATCGGTGTCGTAGATCTTCTTGCTTGGCCGCACGAGAACGAAGCCCGTGCGATGATTGATCCAAATAGCCGTCTCGGCATCGGATATATTGCGATAGCCAGGCCCTTTCGACTCTGAGCCGACACCGGCCCTGGCCTTGAGCTCATCGGCTGCAATTTCATCTCGGAATGCAGAGAGGCCTGCCGCAATTGCCCCCGGGGATCGTGTTTCAATGGCTTTCGGATAGATGATACGAGCCAAGTCCGGGTCGCCAAGGGTGCGATACTGACTGAGTAGCTCATCCACAGCTTCGTGACCAGCTGCTGCCTCGATACTGGTGTCCTTCCCTTCAGTTGTCGTCGTCCTGGCCAGTAGTTTAGCCTTCGCTATCTGAATGGCCGCACGCGTAAGCGAGGCATGCCTCTGACGCGTCGCCGCATCCAGATCGTCCGTCAGCCGCGCCGGCGTCGACAGCACGTCGAGAAGCCCAACCCTGATTGCGTTCTCCGTCTCTTGCGTAAGTTCAACACCGCCAGTATCAACCGTCAACTCGGCCAGCACCTTTTCAGCAAGCACCTTGTCGCCCGAGTTTCCGGCATGCAGGGGATCGGCGATGTCGACCACGAACTTGTACCCGAGGGGAAGATACTCTCCGAGCTGCGCAACCACGTCGCGGGAATACTGCTCGTCGCCGAGGTTGGCGAAATCCAGGAGCGTCTGCAGCCTCGCGCTGTTGTCCGGCTGCTTCTTGATCTGGTCGGCGACCCAGCTCGCGATCTCTTTCGGCATGAGCTGCTGTCGGTCCTTTGGAACGCCTTGGCGTTCCTGTTCGATCACGGTCAGTGCGGTCGCGGTCCGGAACTTGGTCTTGTTCATCAAATCCTGCTGGAACTCCGACCAGGCATTCGCGACGTCGGGACCGTATTTCAACGCGGCACCCGCCGGGTCGTCGCCCGCGAATGCCGCTTCCTTCTGGTTCAAGAGGCCGCTGAAGATCTGGTAGGTCTCGGCATCATCGGCGCTGAAGTTCGGTTTCTTGTTGGGATCGAGCGTGTCGCCGAGCGCTTGGTTCTGCGCCGGCGTGTTTGAATCGACGAGCGGCTGCAATTGCCCCTTCTTCTCCTCGGCATGCAGCTTGCGGATCATCTGCTCTGCGGTCACATCGCCTTCCGGCGACCCACCCCAGATGCGGCGAATGATGGAATCGCTGATCAGCGTTTGCGTGCCTTTCGCACGTGCCGTCGTGAGTGCATCGCTGAAAGTCACACTCCAACGCGCCTGCTCGGCGCGTTGATTCTCCGTGGTCATTTGAGTCTTCCGGGCATCGCTCGCCTTGACCGTGGCATCGATCTGCTGTCGAAGGTCCAGAAGGTCTTCGGACGACAACCGGTCATTATAGATGCCGGAATCGATCATCGTCCGTGCCGCGGTCGCATCATTGTCGCTCAGGCGGCCGACGAACAGCGCGCGAGCCAAGCCATGATCGATCTTGGCACGCCAATCGTCCTTGAAGGACTGAGAGACGTTCGCCGCCTCGACCATATCCAGCATGCTCTGACGGCCGAGATTGTATTGCTTTGGATTGAGCGCGACGTTGTTTGCGGTCTTGTCGAGCGCGGCTTGCATCGAATTGCCGACTGACTTGTATTTGGCATCCGTGGAGTCGACGATCGCCGCGCTGCCGTATTGGCGCATCAACTCCGCGAAATGCAGCTCGATGGCGTCGGCTGCTTTCTGGCCGGGATACTTCTTCAATAGCTCGTCGCGCCGCTTGTCGCCCCAGGCTTTCACCTGATCTTGGAACCCGGCCAGATCCGCCGGTGCGTTTTCCTTCATGTCGGCGTAAGCCGCAGTCCAGTCGAGGCCGCTTTGCGCAAGGTCCTTCGCAATCTCCGGCTGGAGCTGCTTCCAGGCCTTCTCATCTTCAATCCGGTCCGCCTCGGCGATCTGGCCAGCAACGCGCCCCGCGGTGTCACCAAGCTCGGACAGTGCGCCGCCGAACTGCTCCGCGAGCGGGTTCTCTCCGCTCGGCATGGTCACGCGCGCCTGGGGCGTTTCCCGCGCCTGGTAGATTTCCACGACGGCCATCAACTTGCTCCAGGCTTGGTGTTCATTGCGTTGAAGACCTTCTGGTTTCCGTAGCCTTGCAACGCCTGGCTACCCGCGCCAAGGAAGCCACCGATCAAGGCTCCCTGTCCGGCGGCCCGCGCCTGGCGAGCTTGGAAGCGGTAATTCCCCGCCTCGACCTTGCGGTTCCAGACCGCGGTTTGCGCATCGAGCTCGGCGTTGATGTCGCTGTCCGAGAGCGCGTCGAGGAAAGAGCCCGAGATGTCGACACCCGACGCGCCTATCGCGGCGCGGCTCTCACCGGAGAGACGGCGTGCCCGTTCCCGGATCGCCGTGGCCTCGCTCTCCCCCTGCCATTCCGCCAGACGCGCGTTCTGCTGATCGGCCTTGGCCTGGCTCTTTGCAGCCTGATGCTGGCCGATGCCGGAAACGATCGAGCCGACCGCCTGAACCGCGGCCATTGCAATCGGAGCCCACACGATGCGTCACCTGTCCTTGAGGAAAACGAAGGCCTGGTAGTCGCGGCCCTGGTGAAAGCGCCGGAGCAGCGTCTCCGGCATGAAGCCGAGCAGCCGTGCCCAGCGTGTCGCCGGCGCGAATCCCACCAGCGCCTGGGCCTCGATGCGTTCGGCCGGATGGTCCTGCAATCCGCGCCGGACCGCGCGCGTCAATTCCAGCATGTGCCGGCCCGCCTTCTCGCCGAGGATCGCCCAGGCGATGGCACGGCCTTCCCAGCATTCCTGGAAGCCGCCACAGGCGATCGGCTTCTCGTCAACCAAGACGGTCCAGCAGGGACCGGCATCGCGCACCTGCTCGGCCCAGCCGTGTTCGCGCAGGGCGACGCCCAGATGCTGCTGGTGCGGCTGGAGTGCGAGCTGGTGCAGGTGATGCGGCGCGTAGGGGATGATGAGCATGCGCGTCAGCCCTTGTCGTAGGTGGTGACCTGCGGCAGGACCGCGATCACCGTCATCGGGAAGGGTGCGGACTGGCGCAGCGCGATGCGGCCCTTGGTCTCGTAGCCCTTGTCCCAGAGCACGCGGCAGTCGTCGTCGGCGATCGCCGGCGGCCGGCCGAGCGGGATCGTGGTGGTGCGGTACTTCAACGGCACCATGCTGGCGAAATCCGGCCCCGCCTCGCCGCCGAGACTCTGCAGCACGCGGAAGGTGACCTCGTTGATCCGCTTCACCTTCGCCTGCGCCGTGCCGTCGGTGGCGCCCGCCTCGATGCGCATGGTCTGGAGCCGCGAATCGTACTGGAGCCCGGCGACCGCGTAGCCGACCGCGCGGGTGAGCGGTGCGCGGCCGCCCACGACCACGACGTCGGGGTGCGTGGCGCCTTCCGCGTTGATGCTGATGGTCTCGCCTTCGAGATGCCAGAGGTTGGAGAGCGCGCTCGCGGAAAGCCGCCAGCCGTTCGCGGCGACGAGATCGAGATTGGGCCAGGCGGCGAGGATGGTCGCCGTCACTTGCGTCGCCGACGTGTAGCCGGTGATTCGCGCCTTGGCCGAGACCCAGGCGCCCTGGATCGCGGGGTCTTCGGGATCGAGGGCGGTGTAGTCGAACCAGCGCATCGAGATCTCGCGGCCGACATCGGCAAGCTTGAACACGCTGCCGCCGGCGGTGAAGACGACGCCGGCCGTGCCCTTCACCGCGGCGCCGGCGCCGGGCTGCAAAGTTTGCGCCTGGCGGCCGTCGAAGATCAGGCCGGAATCGACGTAGAAGGCCTGCTCCTGGTCGTCGGCGTTCTCCCATTCGGGTGCGAACAATTCGATGTAACGTTCGGTGCGGCCACCGATCATCCGCTGCACGATCAGCCAGACCTCGTCGCGCGCGTCGTTGGGATCCGGGATCGAGCAGACCGAGCGCACGATCGGCGGCCGGCGCCGCGCCGCGTCCTGGAAGCCGCCCAGGATCTGCCGCGACCAGCCGATCTTCTGCTCGTCGCGATCATAGGTGAGGACCGGGAGCTGGCCGTCGCCGCGGGTCATCCAGACCCAGCCCTCCGGCTCCGACTGGAAGGCCAATTGGCCGAACTCCAGGCGGCCGATATGGCCGGAGAGGATGGAGAGATCGCCGGCGTTGAAGCCGTCGATCTCGTAAGTGTAGTTGAGGTTGCGGATCTTGCGCCGCTTCCTCTGCACGAAGATCACGTCCTTCCCCGTGCGAACAGGCTGCGAGCCTTCGTAGGAGCCGTAGGTGGTGGCGCGGGTCGCCTTCACGTTGGTCGGCGTCAATGCGCCGTTGAGGGTGTTGGCGCGCACCACCCATTCGCCGCCCTTGGTGCCGACCAACAGACCCTTCTCGTCGTCCTTCATCCAGAGCACGTTATTGACGTCACCGGAATCCAGCGGATAGGCGACGGCGTTGTCGTCGGCGACGACGCTCGCGGTCGATGACGGCGAGAAGGTCTCGTAGTTGGACGACATCGAGCCGTCGACCCGTGTCGGTGTCAGAGGGCAGCCGCCCCAGAAGAGGCGCCCTTCGTAGAAGGTGACGCAGGAGGGATAGCCGCCGCCCTGGCTGTAGAGGCCGAGGCGCCAGCTTGCCGATGCCGTGGTGCCGCCGAAATTGCCGAGCACGTCCGCCGTCACCGAGACGGCGCTGGTGTATGCGGTGATCTTGGCATAGCCCCAGGTGCTGGAATGCTGGATGCGGATCAGGCGGCCGAGATCGGTCGGCTCGAAGATATGCGGCTTCGCCGTGCCGCCGCTGGCATAGGCATTGGCAAAGGTCGAGCCATTGAGGTCATAGGCGTTGGCATTGACCCGGGTGACGGTCCAGGTGCCGTTGGCCTCGGTCGTGCCGAGGATTCCGCTGATGTCGATCCTGTCGCCGGTCTTCCAGCCGTGACTGGCCGAGGCGATGCGGATCGCGCCCGCGCCGTTGTTGGCCGCGCCGGTGATCGCCACCGAAAGCGCCGAAGAGATGGTGATGCCGGCGCCGCTAGCCGCCGAGGGCGTCAGCGTGGTCTGCGCGCCGTTGACCGGCAGATAAGGCCCATCCTGGAAATCGACCTGGCCCAGCACCCAGTTGGTGGCGCCATAACGCTGCAGCTTGCGCGGCACGTATTCGGTATGGGCGATGTAGAGGATGTCGGCCGATTGCGCGAACTTCATTTGGCCGAGATCGCCTTCCTGATAGGTGGTTGCGAGCGTGTAGACCCGCGCCACCGCACCGCCGGAAACATAGGCGGCATAGGCGGTGCCGTTGATGTTGGTGCCGTGCTGGTCGGTGAGCTCGATCGTGTTGGCGGTCTTGTTCGCCACCCGGAAGCGGCGGCCGTTCAACTGCGTCATGCCGGCGACACCGGCAACTTCAACATCGTCGCCGTTGGCATAGCCGTGGCCGGCGATGGTCAGGACGACAGGATTCGCCTGGGTCGCCCCGGTGATCGTCTTCGCGGCTTCGAGCAGCGGACCGTCGTTGCGGTAGAAGCGAACGTAAAGATGGCCGAACTCCAGTACATAGGCCTGCTCGGTCGAGTATTCGAAGCGAACGAGCAATGCCTCCTTGTCGGGATAGCGCGCCGAGGCGATGAAGGACGTGCCCGGCCGCCGCGAAGCCGGTCCGACCACCCGCGGCAGGAAGTTCTCGAGGATACGGCAGGCAAATCCGTAGCGCGAGAGATCGGTGCGGCTCTCGGTGATCGGCGCAAACTCGCCGGCATCGAAGGCGTTGAAGTTCGGGGAGGCCCTAACCATGCCGTCAGCCTTCGGTCGTCAAAATGGGAAACTGGATCGACTGATCGCGTGCTTGGAGGAAGGAGAAGGCCGCATAGGGGTCCGGCTGCTTCTGCATGCCGTTGATCCGTTTCGCGCGGGTGAGTGCCACCGCGAGGGCCTGCGCCGCATCCTGCTTCTTGGTGTTGGACTGGGTCAGATCTTCGGCGAGGTCGTAGGCGAGCCAGCGCGCCAGTGCCTCGACCGCATGCGGCGGCAGCCGGCCGGCATCGACCACATCATAGAGATAGAGGATGTCGAGCGGCGCCGAGGCGTCGCTCAGGATCCATTGCGAGCCGGTGGCGTCGGCCTCCAGGCTGAAATCCGGCCCGTTCCGGACGGCGATCAGCCGCAGGAAATCCGCCGGCACCGGATAGCCGCGGTGGAAGCCCCAGACGGGAGAGGCCGCGGACGCGGGCAGGCTCGCGCGCTTCTTCGCGAAATGCCATGGGTGATCGCAGAGAAAGGCGCGGCGGCTGATGTCATAGACGCGGCGCAGCGCCTTCGCCGCCTTAGTGTCGTCGTCGATCGAGACGATCGGCGCATCCCCCAGGCATTCGAGCGCCCGGTTGCAGATCGAGGTCTGTGAGGCCATGTGCGAATACCCAGGGGATGGTGGTGGTGGTTACTGCGCGAAGGGGGTGGCGCGCGTGTTCACGATGAAGTCGCGGAGCTTGTCGAGACTGTCGAGCACCTCCTTGCGGGTGATGCCGACGCCATCATTCACCGTGAGCTCGATCTGCCGGCCGGTCGTGCTCGTGCCCGAGGCGACGTCCGTGCTCTGCTGGCCGCGATTGATGCCGATGTATTGAATCGCCATGGCATCACCACGAGAACACGCCCTGGAGGGCGAGCGTGCCGGAGGCGCTGATGCCCGCGGTCAGGGTGAGAGCCACGTCGTATTCCAGATTGGGATCGGCGGTGAGGCCGAGCAGCTCCCAGATCCGCTTCTCGACATTGGCGACATCGTCCGCCTCGAAGCGCACGTTGATGCCGGTCGCGCTGGCACTCGCGATCGACTGCGCCGTGGCGAAGAGCGACGCATTCACCGCCGCACCGCCATCGGCCGCCGCGCGATAGAGGCCGAGATCCGCGGCGCCGCCGGTCAGCACATCGCAGAACAGCGTGAGGCTGACCGGCCGCATCCAGGAGCCGACCCGGAAGAAGCGATAGGTCGAGGCGATGGAATCGCCGTTCACCGCCTCGACGGTGCCGGCGAACTGCTTGGAATTGCCGCCATGCACCCAAGGATTGGCACGCAGGATCGGCGTGGCATCGAGATTGGTGATGGAGACGGTCTTATAGGCGTTGATGGCCATGGTTACTCCTTTGACAGAATGGCGTTCGCCGGAATGTCACCGGGCTTACGGGAAGTGAGCCGACTGGAGAGGGGTGTAGATCGATCCGCGACCGGTGCCGATCAACGACACCAGGCGCGCACGACCTTCTTCTCTTCGATGCGGGTCGCGCCGATCATCATGTCCATGTAGATCTGCCAGGGCTGGAGCTTCAAATCGGTGCGCTGCGTGATGTTGGTGGTCTGGTCGATCCAGACGCCGAGATGCATGCCGGAATTGACCCAGAACGGAATCCCGGTGCTGGTGCCCGCGAGATCGTCGGTGCCGGTGCAGATGTTGGTGACTTCCTCGGTGAGCACGAAGTTGATGCCCATGAAGCGGCGGATGCGCCCCTCCTCCAGCACCGGCTTGGTCTGGTAGTCCATCGAGGTGACCTGGATCTCGCCCAAGAGCGAATCATGGGCCTTGGCGTTGAGCGCGCCGGTGATCTGCTCGCGGTCGAGATCGACATTGTTCTGCAGGAAGGTCTTCACCACCTCGCGCAGCTTGGCGACGGTCAGGTTGGTCGCCGCCGATGCGCCCTGCTGCACCGAGACGTTCTGTCCGCCGGCCGAAGTGAGCGTCGTGCCGAAGGCGACCGAGCCCGCGGCGAGCTCGCCGGTCTTCGCGGTTGAGAAAAAGGCGCCGAGGATGACATCGTCTTTCGCCCGGCCCATCGCATTGGCCGCGTTCATGACCAGGCTCGGCTTCGGATCGCCGAGCATCTGCAGCTCGTCGAACTTGTCCACGAGCTGGGCATGCTCATAAGGCAGCGGGAAGACCCAGCGCCGGTCGAAATTCGCATCCTGCCGATCGATCGGCGTGAAGCGCTCGGTCACCGGCACCGCAGCCGTCGGCGCCACCTGGTTGACAGGCGAGGCCTGCTTGCCCTGGTACTGGCCCTGGCCGACCAGGCCTTGCAGGCGCGAGCCGAATTGCTGCGAGAGCAGCGCGAACTTGTCGGAAAACTGAATCGTGCGGAGATTGATGAGATTGGCGGACATGTGCTTAGCCCTCAACGGTGAACGCGCCCGCGACGTGGGGCGCACTGACGGTCGATGGCTTGTCCGCTTGGATGCCCGGGCCGCGGAATCGAACAGCGTCGGCTTATCGGGCACGGCACGGGGCCGCTCTCGCGGGTAACGGTCGCTCACCGGCAGGATCGGGCGAAGCGCGGGGTCTCACTATAAGGAGAGGCTTGTCCGCCGCCGCGATCCAACAAGATACACTATAGTGTGTTTTCTAGATGATGTAAAGCGCCAGACGCTTGCAGCTTAAAATTGACGTTAAACTGCATAACGTTCAATTCTATGCTGAAATCCGGCTCCAAATTGAAGGTTAGGAACATGCGCCGAGAGGAGCTTTCGCCGACCGTTCGGAAGCAGCTGCGGCGCTTGCCGGCACCCTATGACGCGCATTACGGCGTGCTGCCGTTGCCGCCACCGGAGGAGAGCGTCGCTCTGCCGCCGGAGATTCTGCAGCAGCACGCCCGCGCCGTCGAAGCAATGGCCCGCATCGACACGTTGGCGGCGGAGCTCAAGGATCCCTACCTCATCAGCCGCATCCTGACACGGCAAGAAGCGGTCTCGAGTTCCGCGATCGACGGCACCAACAGCACGCTCGATGAATTGCTGGCCGTCGAAGAGACCGCGGACGGCGCCGCATCCGAAGCCGCGATCCAGGTGCGCGATTACGCGACCGCCCTCGATGGGCTGCTGCCGCGCGCGGGCGCCGAACATCACGCATTGTTCACCGAGGATCTCGTCACAAGCCTCCATCGCGCAGTCATGGCGGGCGACAAGGCCTATGCCGATGAACCCGGCGCGTTGCGGCGCAATGTCGTCTGGATCGGCGGCGGGCGCGACATCGCCTATTCCATCTATGACCCGACGCCGCCGGACGGCATCGCGGCGGCATTCGCCGAGAGCATTGGCTATCTCCGCTGCGAAGGAATACAGGCGATGACGCAAAGCCTGATCACCCGCATGGCAATCGGCCATGCCCATTTCGAAGCGGTGCACCCGTTCCGCGACGGCAACGGCCGCGTCGGCCGATTGCTTTTGCCGCTGATGATGGCCGCCGAGAACCGCACGCCGCTCTATCTCGCGCCCTACATCGCGGCGCATAAGCCTCCCTACATGGCGGCGCTCAAGGCCGCACAGCAACAGCTCGACTCGGCGGAAGCGGTCGGCTTCATCGCACGCGCCATCACCGGAACAGTGGACGAGGTGCTGACGACCCGAGCGGCGCTTCAAGCGCTGGCGGGACTTTGGCGCACCCGCCGCAAGTTCCGCGCCGGCTCGGCGGCTGTCCATGCCATCGACCTCCTGCCCCACTACCCTGTTTTGACGATCCCGCGCCTGGCTGCGCTGCTCAAGGTCTCCTTCAATGCAGCCGGGCGCGCCGTCGACCAACTGGTCGAAGCCGGCATTCTCGCCGCTCCGACCGACCAGCGCTACAACCGCCTCTTCACCGCACGCGAAGCGCTTTCCGTGATCAACCGCCCCTTCGGTGAGACGCCGGTTCTGCCCGAGCGTTAGCCTGCCTTTTCGGACCACGACACTGCCGCGGAAACGCACGGAGAACGCCCCAATCTCGCCCGGTTTCCGCGCTTTGGTCTCCGCCGGAATGAAGCGGAGCACAGCATGTTCTTCCTCTGGACCGTGGTCTTGACCAACCTGCTGCCGGCGGCGCTCACCGCGGCATTGATCGTTGCGGCGCATCGCTGGAGCCGGACGCCGCGCGCCTTACAGGCATGGTCGCGCGCGCTCGCCATTCTCGGCGCGCAGCTGATCGTCGTGGCCGTGCTGATGGCGCTGATGCTGATCGCGATCTTCTGCTATCCGGACCTTTCCGATCCGAGGCCGATCCCGCTGACGGCTTATCTCGCCGCACTGCTCTGGTGCGCCGGCCCCGCCGCGTCCGGCATGGCGCTCCGCGCCGGTGCGCGATCGCTCGAGCGCAGGACCGGCTTCACGATCGCGCCGCGGGAGTTCGAAGCCTTCTCCTGAGCCGGGAGGCGCTACCAGTCGTTCGCGCCGTCGAGCTTCTCGACCTGCGCGGCGGCGAGGATAGCGGGGTCGAACATGCGCATGTTGATGCCCATCTTCTTCTCAAGATCGGGCTTTACGCGCTCCCACCACATCATGCAGCCGCAAGTGTTGCAGTGGACGAAATAGAGGTCCTTGCGTCCCCAGGAATATTTCACCAGCGCCTCGGGCGCCGCTTCGGTCTTGACCGTCTTTGCAACGAAATACGACCAGAGGACGCCATAGCGCCGGCAGATCGAGCAGTTGCAATCGCTGACCCAGGCCGGCGGCTCAGGGAGGGTGACTTTGACGGCGCCGCAGTGGCAGGTGCCGGTGGTCATCGCCAATCTCCGCACCAATGGAAACCGCAGCGCGAAGATAGCAGAGGTTTCCCCAGAGACAAGCGAAGCGCGGCTTAGGCCTTACCCCCGGCTCGCCACTGCCGTGATCAGCCGGTCGTATTCCGCGATCGCGCTCTTGTCGCCGGCGAAGTAGCGGCGGGTCCAATCCTTGTCGCCGCGGAGCTCGACCAGGCGGGCGTTGGCGGCTTCCGGTGTCAGCCAGCCACCGGCGCCGAAGCCGCCAGTGCCGCTGCCGCGGTCTTCGGAAATCGCGGTGCCGATCTCCGACAAGAGCGTCAGCATGGCGCGCGTGCCGATCGCACGCTCGATCTTGCCCATGGTCGCGGGCTCGAGGCCAAAGGCTCGGGACGCGCGCTGGGCCGCCGCGAGACGATGATCGGCCTCGCCGCCCCATTCGCGGCGCAGGTTGTCGAAGTCCTGCGCCGAGCTGCGCTGGAAGGCATCGTTGTCGGCGGCGGTCAGCACCGCCTGCAGCTTCGCATGTTCGGTTGCCAGCGCCGTCGCTGTTTCCCGGCCGATGCCGAGCTTGTGCAGGACCTGCGCCATGCCGTCGGCATAACTGCGATCCGCCGCCGCGTCGGGCTTGCCGTCGGGACCGAGCGGCACCAGGCCGTAATCTTCCCAGGTTGACGGCACGCCCATGCGGCGGTGAATCTCCGCCCAGGCCGTCTTGTCCTGCGCGTCCTTCGGCCACACGACTTTGTCGCGGCCGATCATACTCTCGAGGCTGCGATGCGCGCGCACCATCTGCGTCAACCCATCGTCGGCGGTCCAGCCCTTGTTCTCGAGCCAGCCTTGCGTATCCCCGTCGAGCGTCGTGAACCAGGCTTCACCGCCGCCCTGCGCGCCGGTCGTGGAATCGACGACATCCACCGCGCCGCCTTCGACTTCACCGTCCATCATCGACCTCCTTGTCGTGCCGCGGCCGCCTGGGCGCGCTCGCGCTGCGCCAAGGCCCAAGCCTGCGACGAATCCATTTCCAGCATGGCGCGGATGCGCAGCCAGACCTCGCGGCGTCCCTCGGCGACCGCCATCGCATAAGGATCGACCGCCTTCTGACCGCTGACCCGCACCGAGGATTGCTGCTCGCCGCAGAAGACGGCGAGGTCGCCGAGCACGGCGTCACGCGCGAGTCCGTCGCCGCCGAACACCTGTTGATAGGCGCGCACCAGATCAGCGCGCGGCAGAACGCGATCGAGCAGACTCATACGCGCATCCTATTGAGGGGTTGCTTGTGACGCGGCGGCTTGGGCCTGCGCCAGGTCCTTGATGCCGCCGGTCACCGCAGGCAAAGCCGCGGCAGCTTGCGCCGTCTGCTGCGCCTGAGCGCGGCCTTGACGCAGTGCATCGAGCTCGTCCCTCGAGCGGATCCACTTCGCCGGCACGCCGTTGATCTCGGCCAAGCCCGGCGCGATCTCGTCGGGATTGAACACGTCCATCACCGCCGGATCGGCATTGGCGAGAGGGGCCAATGCCTCGATGGTGCGCAGCAGACCGACGCCCTGATCCGCCTTCATCGCGCGCGTGAGCGGCGAGTCATATTCGAGTTTGTATCCGCCATTGCGCTCCAGCAGCGCCGCCGGCGGCGGCGGCAATGCGCCGGCGCGCGCCAGCAGATCGATCTCGCGCTCGACGATCGGACCCAGCAGCTCCGATTGCTGGCGTCCGGTCGTGGGCGCCAGCAATGCGCCCTTCTCCTGCGCGCGCAGCAGAGCTTCGGTCGCGGTCATCTGCGGCGTATCGACCAGGATCTGAAACAGGGTCACCAGAAAGGCGGCGTTGACACTCTGGCGGCGCTCGGCGATCTCCTCCTTCACCGGTGCGAACTGGCTGCCGCGATTGAGCGCGTGGATCAGCGGCCTGCCCTGATCATCGACACCGCCATAATTGATCGCCGCCGGCATCAGCGAGACACCGTCGCCGAGCGCGGAGAGCACGCCGTCATTCGGCGCCAACAGCGGCGGCGCGATCGAGAGCTGCGCCTCCTGCACCATGGTCTGCGCCATGATGTTCAACATCTTGGTGTCGGCGAGTGCCAGCATGCCCGGCGAATCGCCATAAACTTGGCCCGGCCGCGTCACATAGCGCGAGATCGCATAGGGGAAGGTGCGGAAGCCGCCCTGCCCCACCACCTGGCGTGCATCCTGGCACAACCACCAGGATTCATAGGCCATGCCGCTGCGGCCCTTGGCGCCGTAGACCCGCGATCCGTTCGGCCGCACGCAATGGAGATAGCTCGCCTTGTCGTCGGGGCGGGTCTCGAGCTTGCCGCGGATCTGGTCGGGCAATTGGTCGGCGCCGAAGCGCTGCGCTGCCTGTTCCGCCGTCATCTCCAGCTTGTAATGCGCGGTGCGGATCCGGCCCTGGAAGTCCTCGACCACATAGAGACCGGCGAGATTGCAGGCGCGATAGGTGATGCCCGCACCCGGTGATTCCTCGGAGAAGATGCCGCCGGTGCCGAAGGCGCCCAATGATCCGTAGACTTCATGGATCTGCGAGGCGAAGTTGGAGCGCGGCGAGTAACGGAAGGCGAACAGCCGACGCGTCGCCTCGTCGCACCAGCGCTTGACTGCGATGTCTTCCGCCAGATCGTCGTCGAGCGGTTTCAGCATGTGCCAGGTCTGCGAGCGCGGCGTCAGCATGCTCTCGAAGGCGGCGGAGAACCGGTCGAGCGCCAGCACGGCTGTGGAATCGAAGACCTGCGGCCGCAGTTGCGGCGTGCCCTTATAGGTGAACACGCCCGCACGCGGCAGCATGAAATCCGCGATCTCCTGCCAGAGCGATTCATAGATCGCGCGCTCGGCTTCGAGCTGCTGCTGCCGGCGGATGATTTCGCCGGCGATGTCGCGGGAATCCATCTTGGCGCGTCCTGCCACGACAGGCGCCGCGGGCTTGTGCGCGACGACGGCTTCGGTGCCGATCATGCGGTGCCGATCCTTGGAAGTTGCGGTGAGACGCAGAGAAAGACGCGATCAGGTATTGGCGATCGCCGAGACCTTGGCCGCGGATCCATCGACGGGAATGCCGCGGAGCTCCGTCTGCCCGGCCGCGAGGCGCGCATCGTTGACCGTCGCGGTCGGGTTGGCGGCGAAGCGCACCGAGCAGATCGCATCGGTGTGCAGCCGCACGAAGCGGGTCTTGATGTTGAACGCCGCGGATTGCGCCGCACCCGAAGTGAAATCGACGATCTGGGTCGCCAGCGGCGGCTCCTCGGGCGCCGGGACGACGGCATTGCCGGGGCCGCTCGCCTGGGTGACACGGGCGTATTCAGAAATGTAGAGCTTGCTCATGGCAGCGGTCTCCGTCGGTCCTGGAGTTCGGGGATGTCGGGATCGGTGACTGGCGCTTCGACTGTCTCCGGCTTGCGCTCGCCGATCGGCACGCCGGGGATTTCCGGTTCCGGTGCGGGTGGCACGTCCGGCACGGTTTCTGGATCACCCATTGGTCATCGTCCTTGCGCCGGTGAGTTCCGATGTCACGCCGCTGGAGCCGGTCAGCATGGTGGAAGCCATGCCTTGGAGCGCGGCGCGACGCTTCTTCGCCTCTTCTTCCTGCTGCTGCTGCAGCGTATCGGCGGCGGTGTCCCGGGTCGGCGGCGGCGCGACCTTGGGCGGCGGTGACGGTTTGAAAAAGCTCATACCGGAGCTCTCCTGAAAGATGAAGGTCGAAACTCGATATGGCCGCCGAAGGAGAGGCGCCAGATGGCGGTATCACGCGGCGCCGGCGACCCGGAGCAGCCAGCCTGCGGGATAGAGCGGCGCCAGACGGCAGGCCGCGAGATCGGGCAGGCCTTCGGCGTCGCGCGCGACGAAGGGCATGCTCTTGAACTGAAAGCCGCCGATCGCCAGCGCCGTGTCGATCATGATCGGGAGCTTCAGATTGAAGTCATGGATGCTCTGATGCGCCGCACTGCCGAGGCTTTCGCCAAGCGCGGTGTTGCCGTCGCGCATCGCCAGCAGCGCCGCACGCATCTCCGCCACCGCGGCATCGAGGCGCACGACATTGTCCAACTGCGCTGCCACCAGCGCCCGCACGGTTTCGGCCTGCACCGCCGCGCGCTGCTCCGCTTCCGCCTGCGCTTCGGTCTCGGCACGCATCGTGGCTTCGATCTGCGCGGCGACGAGGCGCTGCAACTCGGCGCTCAGTCCAGCGATCTCCTGCTCGAGCATCGGCAGCATCTCGTGCGCTTCGGCATCGCCCTCGGCGGCGGCCAGGCTCAAGCGACCGTATTCCTCTTGCGCGGCGGCGCGCTTCCGTCCGGCCTCCTCAGCCAAAGCGGCGAGGGAGGCCGGTGTTGCTTTCGCATCCGTCATGCGTTGCTGCTTCCTTCCGCCGCTTGCGCGACTTCCGCGTTGCCGACCGAGGCCGCGTCCCATTGGGCGCGCGCCGTATTGTCGCCCGCCGTATAGCGCGCGACGAAATCGGCATCGTTGATCAAAGCCAGAGCCGTGGCACTGGTGTCGGGCGTGGTCGCCGCTTGCATCGTGCCGACCGCATCGTGATAGGGCTGCGTGGCCGCTGCCTTGAGCTCGGTCAGTCGGTTGAACAAGGCCACCGCCTCGGCATCGCCCTTCAGATAGCGCTGCCGGAACCCTTCATCACCGGTGAGGCGATTGAGGGTGAGGGTCGCGCGATAACCGCGTTCGATCAGCGGCGCGAACGGCGCCATGCTGCGATCGAACTCCGCATCCGTCATTCCCAGCCGCCGCCCGCTCAAAGCATGGACTCCAGCATTTGTTTCAGAGTGGTGGTCGGCTTGCGCCGATCCTTCAGCATCACGTCGGAGTAGATGTCACCGGACGCGGAGGCGCCTGGGGTTTCGCTGACCGGATCGTCGGCCTCGTCCGTACTGTCTGCGCGGAATGGACGCCCCGCGATCTCACGCTCGTCATCAAGTAGACCGGCATCCGCGCCACGGGGATCGTTGGAATTGAAAGTTCCGCCCTTTGTGCGGTCCGCCGACCACCCGGTCTGCGTTCCCATCTCGTCGGCGTCCGGGTCCTTACCGGTGAAGCCCTGAGTGAACGCGCGCCTCATAGCGTTGCTGATGCCGCCAAAGACCGTTGAAGCGACGCCGTACGGCGTGGCGCCCTCGTCGTAGGGCGTTGCGCCCGGAGGCGCCGGCTGATCCATGGGGGTGACGTAGGATGGCTTGGTGGTGCCGCCGCTGCCTTCTGTTTGCTTGCCGGGAGCGGTCATGCCGCTGGGGCGAGCAGCCTGGGCCTGCGACATGGCATCCTCGCCGGGCTTGGCGTAATTGCGAAACCCAGAGCCCGAGGCGAGCGCCTGTGTGCCGGCGCCACCGCCGCTAGCTTTCTTGTCCTTGTTGCCGCCGTAACCGCCGTTTTTCGGCTCTTTGCCGCTTGTGTTGTAGCCGGACATTGCTACTCCTTCCGTCGCTTCACGATATCGGTTTGTGCTGCATCGAGCACTTCACCTTTGATTTGCTCCAGCGTAGCCGTGATCTCTTCGTTACTCGCGCCGAACGGATCCTTCGCCAAGATCTCGCGCAGCGGCTCCAGCTTGTCCTTGCACGCCGCTACGGCGGCGCCCGCTATGTCCGCCGCTGGTGCGGTCGTGTTCCATGCGCGGTCAACCTCGGTCCACGCACAGCTGCCGAACTTCGCAACGACCGGTTCAGCCAGTCGATCCCAATCTGCCTTGGTCGCTTCCGCTGTCGCTGCCGCGCTCGACAGCACCAGCAGCACCGCCGCAATCGTCGTCCTCATCGGTCTCTCCCTCGCTCGTGCTCATCTCAATTTCCCGTCTGTCCCAGGCGAACGACGCGATGGACATCGAGAACGACCATCATCGTCATTTTCAACTTCGTCGATCTCACCCCCTGAACTTTCTCTAATATACCCGAAGAGTGGAACACACACAATAGTGATATTTTCTCACCAACCATGGGGCTTTCCCCCGCGCGGTGCCCCGGCCGCCAGCCGCGGCCGCCGCGCATCGCGCGCGGTGCCCGAGAGTGCCGGATCAACCAGCGGCTGCCGGTCGATCAGCTGCCGTCCGAGCCCGATGCACAGATACCGAAACGCATCGGCGCAATGCGAGGTGAAGTCGTGGAGCGGCACCGGCTTCAGCACCTGACGCTTGTCGTCCCAGGCGGAGCGGTACTGGCGCAGCAGTTTCAGCCCGGTGCCACAGCGCTCGGCGTTGAACCAGCACTTGCGAAGCACGAACCGCGCCTGGCTGATGCCGTCATCGACACTCGCGGCGGGCAGCACGGTCGGCGAAAGACCGAAGCCGCGCAGAACATCGACGCGGCTGAGGCCTGACCCCAGTTCCTTGACGCGGAGATCGTGCGGGAAGAAGTGCTGACCGTAGATCCACTGCGCGCGATGGCCGGCGCGGAGCTGCGCCACATAATGCTCAAGCCCGACGCCGGAAGCCTCATAATAATCAATGAGCCGCGGCTCGCCGTGCACCACCTGCGCGAACCAGATGCTGGTCGCGTCGCCGATGCCGAGGTCCCAACCGGTGTGCACCGGCAGCGCCGGTTCGTAGGCGAAGGGACGGATGCGGCCGAGCCGCTCCGCATCGGCGAGAATCTGCGCATAGTAGGCACCCGGAATCGCAGCGTCGAAGGAACATTCGAACTCCTGCGCATACTGGTCCGGCGTCATCGCCCGCTGCGCGGCTTCGAGCTCCGGCGCGGGTATGATGCTGGTCTCAGAGGCCTTGAACATGAAGCTTGCCCAGTCGGGATCGCGCCGGCGGGCACCGTCGGCATCGCGGAAGCCATCGCGGGCGCCTTCGAAGAGATCGCAGAAGCCGTTGCGGCCCATCGGCGTGCCGATGAAGAGCGCCCAGCCTTGCCGGTCGGCAAGCGCGGGACGCACCACTTCCGCCCAGACGCGCGGATGCATCTGCGCGTATTCGTCCAGCACCACGCCGTCGAAATAGAGACCGCGCAGCCGGTCCGCATTGTCGGCGCCATAGAGACGAATGCGCGCGCCGCCGGAACCGCTGCCATGCTCCAGCCGCGGCGGCAGCTCGACCCAAAGCTCGGTCTCGTTGACGGCGACGTCTGGGATCTTCGCCGTGTAATGCTTCAAGTAGGACCAGGCCACGTCCTTCGCCTGGATGTGGAAGGGCGCCAGATAGGCGAAGCGCGGCTGCCGCAGCGTGCAGCGCCGCGCGCCGGAGATCAGTTCGTTGACTGCGAAGACGGTCTTGCCGAAGCGCCGATGCGTGACCAGCACCTTGAAGCGGCCGGGTGCCGCATGCAGCAGGCGCTGTTGCGGCCGCGGCACATGGCCGGTCGAAACTTTAACCTGCATAGCCATCATCGATCACCAGATACGCGACGACGGCACCGGTTGGTTCGGTCGAGGTCGCGCGACCGAAGCCGCGGTCGAGCAGTTCTTTAATCGCCGCCAACTTCACTGATTCCGACTCCGCCTCGCGCGAAAGCTCCACGAGCTTGGCCATCGCGTCTCGCGCACCTTCGCGCGCCTGTTTTCGCAACGCTGCATTCTCGGCATCGGAATCAGCGACGCAGTTCGCCTTTGCACGCCTAAGCATGGAGCGTTGCTCACCCGCGCCGGACGAAGGCCGCCATGGATTCCAGAAGCTGCGCAACGCCGCCGGCATCGGCGCCGTTGTCGCTGCGCATCAGCACCGAGCCGACGAACTTGCTGCCATTCATGGCGAGGCTGATGCCGAAACGGCGCTTACCGCCGGCATCGACGAAAGTCCGGGCACGGAATTGCGGCCGCAGCGGATCGAGACGATCCGAGGCCACTGAAGCCTTGCGACCCATCTAGGCCGTCCTCCATTTGCGGGCGAACTTGCCGCTGGCATTCATGCCGCGATCTCCGCTGGCGACGATCCGCGATTGCTTCACCAGTTCCGAGACGCGCGGCCGGACATAAAGAATCGAAAGATCGAGCCGATCGGCCAGCGCGTCTGCAGTGAGCGCGGGTCCCTTGGCCAACAGCTCGAGGATCGCACACCGGGTGCGCTCGGCTTTCGTTGGGGCCATGTCCGGAATCATTCTGCCTCCTTCTGTTTCGGATTGTGTTCCGCGATCGCTTCTTCTTCGGATTCCTTGGCTTCCCCCTCCTCCGCCACCCGCGGCATGTAGGTGCGTGCACAATGCTCAGCGCAGAACGGGCGATGCCCCACGACGGGCGTGCCGCACATCAGGGCCTCGGCGCCGGCAGCCTCGTCGGCGAGGATCCAGCGGCATTGCTTCGGACCGATCGCCCATTGCCGGACGCCTGGTGGAATCGGATCCACGGTGGAGGCTTCGATAAAAGGTGCGGCCGGCATCGAGGGGGCCTCGTTGGGGATCGAGGCGATGCCGGCCGCAGGCTCCGCCGCCGAGGGAGGGAGTGCAGCGGCGGGAGGGGACTGGCGTTCGGTCATGAACATGGACTTGCTTTTAGTGATTTTCGCATATACGGTCAAGTGAAATTCGCTTAAATCGCAATAGACGGAGGTTTGCGCAATTCGCAAGCTACAGCCATGACACCTATCGAGATCAAAGCGGCGCTCGAGCGCCATCGCGTGACGCAGACCCGCCTCGCCCAGGCGGCACAAATGGAAGTCGACAAGCTCAACAAGGTGCTGGCCGGAAAGCGGCGCCTGCAGATCGACGAGAATGCGGCGATCGAAGCCTTCTTCCGCGCGCTGGATAGCGGCGGCGACGCACCATATGCGCCGGGACTGGCGGAAGAACGCCTGCCGCAATCGAATCTGCGCGCGGCACCCCTACCGCCGCGCCCCGACCGCCAGAACAAGATCCCTCTGCTCGGCAACGGCCAGGCCGGGCCGGACGGTGTCTTCGAGCTCAACAACGGCGAGCCGATCGATTATGTGGATCGTCCGCCGGGCCTCGCCGGCAAGGCGCGGATCTATTGCATCTACGTCGACGGCGATTCCATGGAGCCCGCGCATATGCACGGCGATCTCTTGTTCGTCGATGCCGCGCGCAAGCCCTTCCCCGGCCGCGACGCCGTGGTCGAGTTACTGCCGGACAGCGACGGCGCGCCGGCCCGCGCCTTCATCAAGCGGATCGTCAAGCTGGCGCCGGATTACGTCGAGCTGTTCGAATTCCGGCCGAAGGAGCGCACCTTCCGCTTGGCGCGCTCCAAGATCCGCAATCTGCATCTCGTGCTGAAGAACACCGACATGTATTGAGGCCGCAGCTCGCGGCAATCGCATAACACCGAATCTAATATTGCGATTTTCGCAATTCCGTGCTAGTCTCCTTGAACAATCCATCGCCTCAGGGAGATTGCATGCAGACCGCACTCAGCCTGCGCCGCGACGCCGAGCTCAAGTATGACGGCCCGATCCCGGCGGAGGTGCTGGCGGCGATCGCCGCGGAGGAACAGCGCGAGCGCGATGCGCGAATGATGTCCCATATGACCGAGCCGCAGCGCCTGCGTTTTCGTGCAGCAAAGGAGTTCGGACTCGCCAAGCGATCGTTCCGCGTGCTCTGTGCGATGACCCGGCGACACACGGTGCGAAGACCGGATGCCGCCTGGTTCACCTTGCGCGACCGGGCGCGCATGGAAGCGGAGGCGCATCTCGAGGCCTGGCGGATGCTGCGCTGGCGCGAGCGCAAGGTCTCCCAATGAGCCGCTCAAAGTACGAGCAGGTGCATGACGGCGAATGGTGGCTGTTCCAGGAAGGCCGCTCCAACCGCCGCTGCAAGATTGCATGTTGCGACTGCGGCTTGGTCCATGTGTTCAAGATTCGAATCCGCAACGGCCGTGTCGAGATGCAGGTCAACCGCCTGCCCCACGCGACCGGCGGCCGCCGCGCCTCACTGGCCGCCGAGCGACGGCGCGACGCCGGCTGACGGGACGGGTCGACTCTGGCGGGTCTAGCGCAGCAGCTGCGTCAGCGCGAAGATGGCACAGCCGACCGCGGCGCCGACCAGGGTTCCGTTCAAGCGGATGTATTGCAGGTCCTTGCCGACGGCGAGCTCGACGCGATCGACGATCGTGCGCGTCTCCCAGCTCTTCACCACGTCGGCGACGAAGCGGCCGATCTCCTTGCGCCAGGGTACGATCAAGGTCTGGATGCCTTCTTCCAAGCGCTGATCCACGCGCGCTTGCAGGGCCGGATCGTCCGCGATCGCCGATCCGATCGACCGCAGGATGCCCGACAGCGCCTGGCGCAGCCGCGAGTTCGGTTCCGCCAGCTGCTGCTCGAGCAGGATGCGCAAGTCCTGCCAGAGAGTCTGGAAATAGGCGTTCACCTCGGGCGCGCCGAGAAAACGATCGCGCAGCGCGTTGATCTCCGCGCGCATGACCGGATCGCTTCTGAGATCGGAGACGAGGCGCTCGATCGCCGCGTCGAAAGTTGCGCGGGCATCGTGGTCGCGCTGGCCGAGATCGTCGAGATAGGCGATCAGCCCGTCGGCGATCTCCTTGGCGACCCTGCGGTCGATGCGCCGTGGCACCCACCAGCGGCTGCGCTGCTCGACGATCGCCAGGATCTGATCCTCGTGCACGAAGATATAGGCGCGCACGGCCCGGAGCAGATGATCGAGGAATTGATGATGCGCACCGTTCCGGCGCATGACCGAGAGCAGAGTCGCCAGCGCCGGTGCCAGCTCGATCTCCCGCAACTGGCGGCGCAAGGTCATCTGCATCAGCCGCTGCAGCGCCTGATCGTTGAACGAGCGCAAAAAGAACGACGCGAGAAGCGCCAGCCGGTCGCCGACCACGTCGGCATTGCGCCGGTCGGCCAGCCACGCGCCGAGCCGCCGACTGGCGCCGAGCGCGCGCAGGCGCGCCGCCACCAGCTCCGGTTCCAGGAAATGCCGCTCGATGAAGGTTCCGAGCCCGAGACCGATTCGGTCCTTGCTGTTCGGGATGACGGCGGTATGGGGGATCGGCAGGCCCAGAGGCCGGCGAAACAAGGCGGTGACCGCAAACCAATCCGCCAGGCCGCCGACCAGTGCCGCTTCCGTTCCGGCGCGCAGCAGATCCATCCAGAAGCCCGAGAGCCCCGATTTCACGGCGGCGAAATAGGCGATGCCCATGACCACCAGGAGCGATGTCGCGACTGTTCGGTGCCGGTGCAGGCTGCGGCGTTGCTCCAGAGCGGCGGGGGATTCTGCGATATCGGCCACGGACATTCTCCTTCAGGAGTCCGCAGCATGGACAAGCGCCGCGGCCGCTGACAAGCACGCGCGAAACCGCCCGGCTCGCTTCACCGAACCAGATCGATCAGACGATTTTTCGTGGCAGGGTTACCGGGAGGATGGTGGGCGCAGTAGGACTCGAACCTACGACCCGCTGATTAAGAGTCAGCTGCTCTACCAACTGAGCTATGCGCCCGGATCAGTCCGGAAAGACCAAGGCCGCGCTAACCGGCGCGGCCGCGGCGGGATATAGCAAAGGCGTCCGGCTTTGTCGATAGCCCAATTCGCCAAGAATCCCAGACACTTGGCGAATCGGCCTAGGCGTCCTCGTTGCCCAGGCGCCGGCCAATGCGCTGGTCGCGGTGGATGTTGACGGACATGACCAGTCCGAACCCGATCAGGACCGTCATCAGCACGGTTCCGCCATAGGAAATCAGCGGCAAAGGAACGCCGACGACCGGGATCAGGCCCATCACCATGGCCGTGTTGATGAAGAAATAGCAGAAGAGATTGAACGAGAGCCCGTAGGCCAATAGCCGCCCGAACTGGCTTTTGCAGCGAATGGCGATGACCACGCCGTAGGCCACGAGCAGCACGTAAAGTCCGAGCAGCACCAGCCCGCCGACCATACCGAACTCCTCGGCATACATGGTGAAGATGAAATCGGTCTGCCGCTCGGGCAGGAAGTCGAGATGGCTCTGCGTCCCCTGCAGAAAGCCTTTCCCCCAAACGCCGCCGGAGCCCAAGGCGATCTTCGACTGGGTGATGTGATAGCCGGTGCCCTGGAGGTCGCTCTCCGGATCCATGAAGGTCATGATCCGGGCCTTCTGGTAGTCGTGCAGGATGTCCGGCGAGTTCCAGGCGTAGTAGGCAATGCCGATCCCCATGGCGACAACCAGCCCGAACTTCCACCAGCGCACGCCGACTGCAATGAACATCGCCGCCGCCACCATCATCAACATGCCGGCCGTGCCGAGATCGGGTTGCTTCAGCACCAGCGCCGCCGGGATGAGCACGAGCAGCGTCGGCACGACCAACGAGAGCGGCCGTCCCACATCCTCGTAAGAGAGGCCGTGAAAATAACGCGCCAAGGTCATGACCAGCGTGATCTTCATGATCTCGGAAGGCTGCAGCTGCACCACGCCGAGATCGATCCAGCGCTGGGCGCCCATACCGACCTCGCCCGCGAAATCGACCCAGACCAGCAGCAGGATCGAGACCAGATAGGCCGGGTATACGAAGCGCATCAGCGTCTTGAGGTCGATCATCGCGACCGCGAACATCATCGCGAGGCCGACCGCAAAGCGCGCCGCCTGCCGGTCCATCCAAGGATCGGCGCTGCCATGAGCGGCGGAATAGAGCATGGCAAATCCGATCGATGCGATGCAGCCGATCAGGAAGACCATCGGCCAGCTCATCTGCGCGACCTTGTCGCGCCAAGTCATCCGATTGCGTGCGGAGACGCCGAGTTGCGGACCCAGTCCCATGATTAAATCTGGCCCATCATGGCATTTCCCGCCTTCCACCTTCGTTGTTCGGATTGCGGCGCGCGGGATCGCGGCGCTGGGTTTCGATCATGATGTCGCGGGCGATCGGGGCTGCGTTCGCGGCGCCGCCGCCGCCATGCTCGACCGTGACGCAGCAGGCATACCGCGGCTCATGCACCGGGGCGAAGGCCACGAACAGCGCGTGGTCGCGCTGCTTCCACGGCAGATCCTCGTTCTTGCGCACGCCGGTCGCGCGTTCCGCCATGGTGATGCGGCGGACCTGGGCACTGCCGGTCTTGCCGGCCATCTCCATGCCGGGGATCGGGATCCGCGCATTGTAGGCCGTGCCGCGCGGCACGTTGCAGACCCGGTCCATGCCCTCCTTCACCACGTCGAGCCAGTTCTGATCGAGATCCATCTTCGGAAAAGCACTGGGACCTTCGACACTCGCCGGTTCGGCAGCCTTGAAGAGATGCGGCTTCACGGCGTAGCCGCCATTGGCGACCCGCGCCGTCATCATGCAAAGCTGCAGCGGCGTCGCCAGCACGAATCCCTGGCCGATGCCGTTGATCAGCGTCTCGCCCGGATGCCAGGACTGGCCGAGCGTCGATTTCTTCCAGGCCCGGCTCGGAATGACGCCCGGCTTTTCGCCCGGGAGATCGAGCCCGGCATAGTCGCCGAGGCCGAGCTCCTTGGCACCGGCAGAGATCGCGTCGATGCCGATGGTGCGCGAGAGCTCGTAGAAATAGACGTCGCAGGAGTTCTGCAGCGCGCCGGGCATGTCGAGATGGCCATGGCCCTGCTTGCGCCAGCAGTGGAACCGCATATTGCCGAGCTGATAGAAGCCCGGACAGAACACACTGAAGGACGGGCTGACACCGACTTTCTGCGCGGCAATGGCGGTCGCGATCTTGAAGGTCGAGCCGGGCGCGAACTGACCGGCGATCGCCTTGTTGGTCAACGGCCGGTATTCATCAGAGGTCAGTTGCTGCCATTCGCCCGCGGTGAGGCCGCGATAGAAAGCCGACGGGTCGAAGGTCGGCGTCGAGGCCATGGCGAAAATGTCGCCGTTGTAGATATCCATGATCACGGCAGCAGCCGAGAACTCGGCGCTGATCCGCTGCTGCACGAACTGCTGCAATCCGATATCGAGGCTGGTGACCAGATCCTTGCCCGGCGTCCCCTCCTCGCGCGCGAGCTCGCGAATGACGCGGCCGACCGAATTGACCTCGAGCTCGCTCTGTCCGGCCTGACCGCGGAGCGGCGACTCGTATTGCCGCTCCAAGCCGTTCTTGCCGATGCGAATGCCGGGCAGCGAAAGCAGCGGGTCATTGTCGCTCTCGAGGTCCTTCTCGTTCGGCGCGGCGACATAGCCCAGGAGATGCGCCGAGATGCCGCCAAAGGGATAGACCCGCTTCTGGTCGACCTCGATGCTGATCCCGGGCAGGTCGGGGAGGTTGATCTCGACCCGGCTCACCTGCTCCCAGTCGAGATCCTCCTTGACCGGTATGGGCGTGAACGGCCGGTTGCGCGAGAGCTCCTTCATGATCTTGGCGCGCTCGCGCTCCGTGATCGGGACGATCTCGGCGAAGTCGGCCAGCGTCGCCGCAAGATCCTCGGTCTGCTCGGCGACGAGCATTGCCCGATAGTTCGGATAATTGTCGGCAAGCGGCAGGCCGAAGCGATCATAGATCAGCCCGCGCGAGGGCGGCAGCAGACGGAGATTGATCCGGTTCTCATCGGCCAGCAGCTTGTATTTGTCGGCCTGCAGCACCTGCAGATAATAGAGCCGCCCCGCCAGCGCCAAAGTCAGCCCGGCCTGGCCGAGGCCCATCAGCGCGGCACGCCGGTTGAAGACACGGGACTGGGTGCGGTTGGGAAGCTTCCTCATTGCGCCACCCTGACCAGCGAACGGCGCTGGATCCAGGCGAAAACGTAGGCGCAAGGCGGATAGGCGACGACACCGATCATGTAGAGAAACAAGGCCGGGCGCAGGTTGAAGTCGATCTGCTCGCGCACGATCGTGGCCAGCAGCCATTGCACCAGCCCGGCGACGCCGGACATCAACAGGAATCCAGCCCAGACAATGATGAAAGGCGCACCGGCGAAGATCTTGCGCTGCGCGACCGCGACCCGATAGCCGACCAGGAAGGTCAGCATGTTGACCCCGAGCAGGGTCCCCAGCAGGAAGTCGCTGATCAGCCCCAGCGTCGCCACCGCCCAGACGGTCATGAGTTGCGGCCGATAAAGCGTCCAGTAATAGATCGGGATCAACACGAGGTTCGCGTTCATCGGACCCAGGCCATGGGTGTCCCAGGGCAGCAGGCCGAGAAACAACAGCAATACCGCCAGCGCTACGGGAATCGAGCGCCGCAAAGCGAGATCGATCTGCTGTCCAAGCGTTGGTCTGAGCGCCATCTCAATGTGCCGCAAAGCGGCTATTGCGCGCGATGCAACTTGCCCATAGCAGGCGAAGTCACGTCCGATGCCTGCGACGTATCAATGCCGAGATCCTGCATCAGGATGCCGGGCAGGCTGTAGTCCACCAGCCGGATGTACTCCATCCGCTCGAGCTGCGCATAGAGCTGAACCAGAATATGCCCGTCGCCGACGCGCGTCACTTCGCCGACCGGCAGGCCAACCGGGAAGTTGCCGCCAACTCCTGAAGTCACGATGCGGTCACCGACCTTGATATCGACGTCGCGCGGCAAGTACTGCAGCTCGGGATTGTCGGAATTGTTGCCGGCGAGCACCGCCTGATCGCGCGTGCGCTCAATCACCACCGGCACGCGGGCGCTGATATCGGTCAGCAGCAGCACGCGCGAGGCACGCTTGCCGACCTCGAGCACGCGGCCGACGAGACCAGCACCGGTAATCGCAGCCTGGCCTTTGACCACGCCGTCATTCTGTCCGGCGAGCACAATCAGCGAGCGCACATAGCTCGATGACGCATCGGCAATCACAGGCGCGGTGACATAGCTCGCGCGCGGATCCGGGGTGAACTTCAAGAGATCGCGCAAGGACGCGTTCTGACTCTGCAACTCGCGACCGATCGACTGCCACTCGAGCAGCGTCTTGTTCTCTTCCGCGAGCCGCGCGTTTTCCTGTTTGAGCGCGACCAGCTCTTGCACGGTGTTGGCGGCTTCCTTGGCGCTGGCGATCGGCCGCGAAGCGGCATCCATCACCGGGGCGATGAGATCGATGAGCAGCGTACGGGCGCGGGAGACAACCACCGTATCGGCCTTGCCGACCAGCATGATGCCGAAGGAGAGCAGGATGAGGAGAACAAAAGCGAACCTTTGAGTCCAATTGCGCGCCGCAACCGCAATGCTCACTGATCCGACACGCTGCTTCACGTATGCCCTCCTTACGCGGGCAACCGCTGAACCCAACTATTTCCGTCGCTTAGGCCATTTTTTCACAGGGATGTGCGGCCCGCAACGAAAAGCTAAGGCACTATTGCAGAAATTGGTTAACGAAGTGATACAGGCTTTAGTACATATTGATGAGGACGTGGCGGTGCGCCTTGATGTCCTCGAGGCAGCGCCCGGTACCCAGCGCAACGCACGACAACGCGTCGTCGGCGATTGAGACCGGCAGTCCGGTCGCGTGTCGCAGCACGTAATCCAGGTTCGCCAGCAGCGAGCCGCCGCCGGTCAGCACGATGCCCTTATCGACGATATCGGCCGCCAGTTCCGGCGCGGTGTGCTCGAGGGCCACCTTCACCGCCTCTATAATGGCGCCAACCGGTTCGGCCAGGGCTTCGGCGACCTGGCGCTCGGTGATGACGAGCTCCTTCGGCACGCCGTTCATCAGGTCTCGGCCCTTGATTTCCATGACGCGGCCATCGCCGTCTTCCGGCGGGCAGGCAGAGCCGATTTCCTTCTTGATGCGCTCCGACGAGCCTTCGCCGACCAGGAGGTTATGGTTGCGGCGGATATAGGCGATGATCGCCTCGTCCATTTTGTCGCCGCCGACGCGAACGGACCGGGAATAGACGATGCCGCCGAGGCTGAGCACGGCCACTTCGGTGGTGCCGCCGCCGATATCCACGACCATGGAACCGGTCGGCTCGGTCACCGGCAAACCGGCGCCGATCGCCGCCGCCATCGGTTCCTCGATCAGGTAAACCTTGCTGGCGCCGGCGGATTCCGCGGATTCCTGAATGGCGCGGCGCTCGACGGCGGTGGAGCCGGAGGGCACGCAAACGATGATCTGCGGCTTGGCGAAGATCGGGCGGCGGTTATAGACCTTGGTGATGAAGTGCTTGATCATCTCCTCGGCGACTTCGAAGTCGGCGATCACGCCGTCCCGCAAGGGCCGGATCGCCTGGATGTTGCCGGGGGTACGACCCAGCATCATCTTGGCTTCGTCGCCGACCGCCAGCACATGCTTCTTGCCGCGGGTATCGGCGATCGCCACCACCGACGGCTCATTGAGCACGATGCCTCGACCCTTCACATAGACCAGCGTATTCGCGGTCCCGAGGTCGATGGCCATATCGGAAGACATCATGCCGAGCAGTCTGGTCAACATTTAGATCCCGCACCCGTTATACCCGACCGCGTTGCCTGAGCCGGTTGTCAGGAACAGCGCGATAGCGGGCCAAATTGGCAATTTTCAGGCTGACTCGACCTTGCCGGAAAACCGCTGGAATTACCCCCGACTCGACGTTTTCGTCGACCCGGAAAAACGCGGTAATTAACTTGGATTTGTCACGCCTTAGCGGCCCCACGCGCCCGAGTCCAAAAAAAACCTCATAAGCCGCGCCGGCCGCGAGACTTTTACCGCCGCCCCTATAGGGCCACAAGCGAATTAATAGATGGTTTCGAAGCCTCCGCCTGGATTCCCAAAGCGTGCGTTTCAGACGGGGAGAGCCCAAATTGCGAAGAGCGGACGGGCCAGCGAACGCATGGCGTGGCGAACATCAGGCTGGTTATAAAGCGTGCCGCCGACACCGGGAGTGAACCAGCCGGTGCCGTCGCGCCACCAATCGCCCTCGGAAAGGACCAGATAGATCTCCTCCGGCGGATGATGGTGCACCGGATAATCAGTGTTCGGTGCCATCAAAGTGGCGCCGATCCAGAGATCCTCCCGCACCTCCAGCCCGTTCGGCCCCACCAGCATCGTATTCGCGTGGCTTTCCTGGAACCGCGCATCGCCACCCGAACGACGATACCAGGTCAAATCGGACGCGATCGCCTGCAAGGTCTTGTGCAGCGGCGTCGCCGGGGCCAGCACCTGTTCCAGCAAGCCACAGACCGCAAACTGCATCGGCTCAGGATTGGCCGGATCGCCATCTGGCACGGCGCGCAGCCGATCCTCTACAATCGCCAGCACCCGTTCGGTATCGGCCGAACGGGCGGTGTCTGCTGCGACCGATCGGCACAGCAAGTCAAGCACCGCCTGGAGGTTGGGATCGCGTGAAGCCATATCGCCGGGAAATCTAGCGCGAGGAGAAGGCATGTTCCAAGCACGAGCGATCGAGACCGACGACAAGCCGGCTTTCTACCGTGACCTCGCGCAGCGGCTCGAAGGCCTGCTGCACGGCGAGCGCGACGCCATCGCCAATGCCGCGAACACGGCGGCTTTGCTCTTCACCACCCTGCCCGATCTCAACTGGGCCGGCTTCTACTTCCTGCGCCGGCCGGAGGAGCTCGTCCTCGGTCCGTTCCAAGGCAAGCCGGCTTGCGTGCGGATCGCTGTCGGTCGGGGAGTCTGCGGCACTGCCGTAAAGGAACGCCGCACGATGCTGATCGAGGATGTGCACGCCTTCACCGACCATATCGCCTGCGACTCCGCGTCACGCTCCGAACTGGTCGTTCCGCTGTTTCGCGGCGCGAGCATCATCGGCGTCCTCGATCTCGATGCGCCGATTCCGTCGCGCTTCAACCCCGACGATCAGCGCGGCATCGAGGCCATCGCCGCCATCTACATGAAGGCGAGCGCCCCGTTTTAAGCCCGTGGCTCTAACGAGTCGGCAACCACCAGTGCCCAGCCATGGCGAGCATGACCTGGAGCCTGATGGTGTCGGGGTAATAGCCTTCGGGCGGTGTTGCGACCATCCGCGCCCATAAAGCATCCAGCCACTCCTGGGCGCCCGGAACTTCCGCCGGAACGCTCATCGCTGCCACGGCAAACGGCGCCATGAATGCCTGGCTGAAGGCGGGATCGAGCACCGTGCCGTCCAATTTGTAGCTCTCGCCGATGGCTGTGGGATCATCGCCGGTCGCCTTGCGGATCCATTCCGTCATGCGACGGACCGCCTCGACCGAGCGCTTGTCGCCGCTCACCAGCGCATCGACGCCGAGCCGCCAGGGCGTGCGGCAGGCATTCCAGGAAAAGTCGCCATCGGTCGGCGCCTCCAGGAACTTCGGCGGCGCCGGTTCGGGCGCATCGGTGGTGCCGGTGATGAAATCCGGCAGCAGGCCTGTCAGCGGCGCGTAGGTCACCTGCATATGCGTTGCGAGATCGAGATGGGCGTCGATGGCCGGCACCCAGTCATCGGCATCGACCGTCGCAAAAGCGCGGAAGTGATCGATCATCCAATCCGAGGAGCGCGTGGCCTTGGCATAGTCGCCGTCGGGCGCCACCCAATCGCCGAGCAAGGTGAGGTGGGTCGCGGGATCGATCGTGTGTTTCACGACCGCCTCCAAGGTCCGCTCCGCTTCCTGCCGATAATTCACCGCGCCGCGCGAACCCCACTGCACATCCGCCAGCAGCAATGCATAGGCGATGTCGAGATCGCCATCGGTGGCTGAATCCCGGCCCAAGATGTCCTGGCAGCTCTCGCTCTGCGCCCAGGCCATCAGCCATTTGTTGTGGCTGCTCGCATGGCGGCGCGCGTAATGGAGGAGCTGGTCGAAGACCGCCTGCGCCTCCGGATCGTGACCCGCCATCAAGGCCACGATCACCATGCCGTAGCCCTGGCCTTCGGAGACGGTCGTCGCCTTCCCTTCCGCCGCATCGGCGCGGATCCGGAGCTGGCCTTCGCCGCAGCCGGGGATCACATGGCGGGTCTTCCAGACGTCGTAAAAAGCGGCAATGGCCTGGTCGAGCTCATCCGTGTTCTGGGTCGGGCGCAAGGTGCCGCGTGGAAATGGCACGTGCGAGGAGGCGAACGGATGGGTCGGCGCATCATCGGCGAGTGCGGACCCACAAAAGAAAAACGCGGCCGCCGCGATGCGAAGGAAACGCATCTGCGGGGGCCGCGCTCTGATCTTCGACGCTTAGTTCTTGGTCTTGTCGACCAGCTTGTTCTTGGCGATCCACGGCATCATGGCGCGGAGCTTCTGGCCGACCTCTTCGATCGGATGCTCAGCGCTGCGGCGGCGCATCGCCTTGAAGCTCGGCTGACCGGCCTGGCACTCGAGCACCCAGTCGCGAGCAAAGCGGCCGGACTGAATGTCATCCAGCACGCGCTTCATCTCCTTCTTGGTCTCCTCGGTGACGATCCGAGGGCCGCGGGTGTAGTCGCCGTATTCCGCGGTGTTGGAGATCGAGTAGCGCATATTGGCGATACCGCCCTCATAGATGAGGTCGACGATCAGCTTCACTTCGTGGAGGCACTCGAAATACGCCATCTCCGGCGCATAGCCCGCCTCGACCAGCGTCTCGTAGCCGGCCTGGATCAGCGCCGTCAGACCGCCGCAGAGCACGACCTGCTCGCCGAAGAGATCGGTTTCGCACTCTTCGCGGAAGTTGGTTTCGATGATGCCGGAACGGCCGCCGCCGACCGCGCTGGCATAGGAGAGCGCCAGCTCCAGCGCATTGCCGCTCGGGTTCTGGTGCACCGCGACGAGGCAGGGGACGCCGCCGCCGCGCGCATATTCAGAGCGCACGGTGTGGCCCGGACCCTTCGGCGCAATCATGACGATGTCGAGATCCGGCCGCGGCTCGATCAGCTTGAAGTGGATGTTGAGGCCGTGCGCGAAAGCGAGCGCGGCACCCTGCTTCATGTTCGCCGCGAGGTCGTTGCGATAGAGATCGGCCTGCAGCTCGTCGGGGGTCAGGATCATGACCATGTCCGCCCACTTCGCCGCTTCCGCCGGAGTCATCACCGTGAAGCCGGCCGCCTCGGCCTTCTTCGCCGAGGCCGAGCCCGGACGCAGCGCGACGCGGACTTCCTTGACGCCGCTGTCCTTCAGGTTCAGCGAATGGGCGTGGCCCTGGCTGCCATAGCCAACGACGACGACCTTCTTCCCCTTGATCAGGTTCACATCGGCATCACGATCGTAATAAACACGCATCTCGAAACTTCCTCTTTGCAAACGAAACGGGAAATGGAGGCTTTACGCTTCCGGGCCGCGGGCGATCGCGACGACGCCGGTGCGGGAAACGTCGATCAGCCCGAGCGGTTGCATCAGGTTGATAAAGGCATTCACCTTCTCGGTCGAGCCGGTCATCTCGAAGACGAAGGATTCGATCGTCGCATCGACGACATGGGCGCGGAAGATGTCGGCGATGCGCATGGATTCGACACGTTTCTCACCGCTCCCCTGCACTTTCACCAGCGCCATCTCACGCTCCAGCGACGGGCCTTCGACCGTCAGGTCCGTCACCTTGTGCACTGGCACCAGGCGACGGAGCTGGTTCTTGATCTGCTCGATGATCATCGGCGTGCCCGAGGTCACGACGGTGATCCGCGAAAGATGCTTCGAGACGTCGGTCTCGGCGACCGTCAGGCTCTCGATGTTGTAGCCGCGGCCCGAGAACAGGCCGATGACCCGCGCGAGAACGCCTGCCTCGTTGTCCACCAGGACCGAGATCGTGTGGCGCTCCGTTCCGTCTTCCTTGCTCACGGCAAATAACTCCGTTCCCCCTTTGGTGCTGCTGCGGTCCGACATGCCTACACCAGCACCATGCCTTCTTCCGAGATCGGCTTCGCGGTCTGATCCTCGGGCCCCAGCAGCATCTCGTTATGCGCCGCGCCGGATGGGATCATCGGGAAGCAGTTCTCCTTTTCATCGACCGCAACGTCGACGATCACCGGACCTGGCGTCGCCAGCATCTTGGCGATGACCCCGTCGAGGTCGCCGACCTTCTCGGCCCGCAGGCCCGTCGCGCCGAATGCGTCCGCCAGCTTCACGAAATCCGGCAGCGCGTCGCTGTAGCTCTCGGAATAACGGCCGCCATGCAGAAGCTCCTGCCACTGCCGCACCATGCCCATCCACTTATTGTTCATGATGAAGATCTTCACCGGCAGGCGGTACTGCACGACGGTGGACATCTCCTGGATGTTCATCATGATTGAGGCCTCGCCGGCGACGTCGATCACCAGCGATTCCGGATGCGCCACCTGGACGCCATAGGCCGCCGGCAAGCCATAGCCCATCGTGCCGAGGCCGCCCGAGGTCATCCAGCGGTTCGGCTGCTCGAACTTGAGGAACTGCGCCGCCCACATCTGGTGCTGGCCGACTTCCGTCGTGATGTAGAAGTCCTTGTCCTTGATCGCGGCATAGAGACGCTGCAGCGCGTATTGCGGCTTGATCACCTGGTCGGACGCCCGGTACCGCAGGCAATCGCGCGCGCGCCACTTGTTGATCTGGTCCCACCAGGCCGAGAGCGCCTTGGCGTCAGGCTTCACCTGCCGGGCTTTCCAGATGCGCATCATCTCTTCGACGACATGCCCGACGTCGCCCACCACCGGGATATCGACCCGGATGTTCTTGTTGATCGAAGAAGGATCGATATCGACATGGATTTTCTTCGAGCCCGGCGAGAACGCGGCGAGCTTGCCGGTCACGCGGTCGTCGAAGCGCGCGCCGATGTTGATCATCACGTCGCAGTCATGCATGGCGAGATTGCTCTCGTACATGCCATGCATGCCGACCATGCCGAGCGACAGCGGATCGGAACCCGGGAAGGCACCGAGGCCCATCAGCGTTTGGGTGCAGGGGAAGCCGGTCATTCGGATGAAATCGACCAGCAGCGCGCAAGCCTGCACACCGGAATTGACGCAACCACCGCCGATATAGAACAGCGGGCGCTTGGCATGCGCCATCGCCTCGACCGCCTTCTCCACCTGCGCGCGGTCCGGGCGGACCGGCGGGTTGTAGCTGCGGTGCTTCTGGCCGGCGTGGTTGACGTATTCGTACTTCGCCTGCTGCACGTCCTTCGGCAGGTCGATCACCACCGGACCCGGACGGCCGCTCTTGGCCACGTGGAACGCCTCGTGGACCTTGCGCGACAGCTCCTCGATCGATTTCACGAGATAATTGTGCTTGGTGCAGGGCCGGGTGATGCCGGTCGTGTCCGCTTCCTGGAAGGCGTCATTGCCGATCAGATGCGTCGGCACCTGCCCGGTCAGGCAGACGATCGGAATCGAATCCATGAGCGCGTCGGTCAGGCCGGTCACCGCATTGGTGGCGCCGGGACCCGAGGTCACCAGCACGACGCCGACTTTGCCCGTCGACCGCGCATAGCCTTCGGCGGCATGGACTGCGGCTTGCTCATGGCGGACCAGGATGTGCTTGATCCGGTTCTGCTTGAACAGCGCGTCATAGAGCGGAAGGACGGCGCCGCCGGGATAGCCGAAAATAACGTCAACGCCCTGATCGATCAGCGCTTTGACAATGATCTCCGCTCCGGTGATCGGTTCCACCGCCATGGGAAGGCTCCTACGCCATAAGTACTTGATATCGCCCGGGATTGAAGCGCGCTTTATCTCGCACACGCAACACCCAATGGCCGTCTTTTGGCGGCCAAGGCGCGGCACCGTAGAGTCTCACTCCGGGTGGGTCAACAGGAAATCGCGAATTTTATAACGTATCGCCGCAAGGGAACTTTGCGAAAATTTCATAGCTTCCCGGTCGGGAGCTAAGAAAATTGCTCCAGGCAGCTGTCGCCGGAACCAAGTCCCCTGCCGTTTGGCGTAGTTCCGGGTCGCCTGTTGCGCTGCCGAAACCGCCTCTTCCAGGCTGATTTCCCCTTCGAGATGCCGGGCCGATTCCCGGAATCCCAAAGCCTTGAAACCCGCCTGATCCTGATCGGCATCAGAGTAGATCCGCCGCGCCGCGGCAACCTCTTCGACCGCTCCTTTCGCGACCATGGTGATCAGGCGGTCATCGCAGGCGGCATAAAGCTGGTCGCGCGCCGGTGCTGTCACGAAGGAAAGCGCCTCGACGGCGAGCGGCGGCGTGCTTGGTTGCTTCTGCCACCATGCGAGCGGCTTGCCCGTAGCGGCGAGAACTTCCCAGGCGCGCATCAGCCGCTGGCTGTCGCTCGGCCGGAGCTTCGTCGCCGTCTCCGGATCGCGGCTTTGCAGCCGTGCATGGAGTTGAGCGGGGCCGATCTCCGCGAGCAGCGCCTGCGCCTCCGCGCGATAGGCGGGATCGATTTCCGGGATCGGCGCGAAACCCTCGAGCAGCGCCCGCAGATAGAGACCCGTCCCGCCGACCAGGAAAGGCGCCCTCCCCGCAGCCCAAGCCGCCTTGATCTCCTCGGCCGCGAGTTCGGCCCAGCGCGCCGCCGTCGCCGGATCGTCGAGCGGCAAAATCCCATAAAGCCGATGGGGCACCGCGGCCATGGACGCGAAATCGGGCTGCGCGGTCAGGATCGGCAGGTCGCGATAGATCTGCATCGAATCCGCGTTGATGATTATGCCGCCGGTATCGGCGGCGAGTTCGAGCGCAAGCGCCGATTTGCCGCTGGCCGTGGCGCCGGCGATCACAACCGCTTTCACCTTGTCGATCGCCGCCGTCTTCCCCATAGTCCGCCCACGATTTTGGGAATTCCCATGACACACGTTCTTACTCTTGTCGCCGCGGAGCACCAGGCGCTGGCGCCCAAGCTCCTCGAAACCCTTGGCGCGGACCTGCGCAATGCTGGCGCCGCAACCGGCGAGGTCAACTGGCTCGCTCCCAACGACCGCGCCTGCGATCTGCCCTTTGCGCAACTCGCGCCCGAGCGCGCGCACGACATCGCACAGACGACGCTAATGGATCTACCGGTCGATTTCCACGCACAGCCGGCCGAGAATCGCCGCAAGCGCCTGCTGCTTGCCGATATGGACTCGACCATCGTCACAGCGGAAACCCTGGACGAGCTCGCGGAGGAAGCCGGACTGAAGGACGTCATTGCCGAGATCACGCGGCGGGCAATGCGGGGTGAGATCGACTTCCCTCAGGCGCTGGTCGAGCGCGTCGCCATGCTTGCCGACCTGCCGGAGGCCGCTCTGGCCAGGACCACGGCGAAGCTGACCCTGATGCCGGGAGCCGCGACCCTGGTCCATACGATGAAGGCGAACGGCGCCTTCACCGCGCTGGTCTCCGGCGGCTTCAAGTACTTCACCGGCAAGGTCGCCGCGCGCACCGGATTCCAGCTGGACCTCGCCAACGATCTCGCGATGGCGGACGGCCGCCTCACCGGCGAGCTCCAGGGCCCGATCCTCGACAAGGATGGCAAGCTGAACGCGCTGCAGACCTTGAGCGCCGAGCGCGGTCTGACCCCCGCCGACGCCGTGGCGGTCGGCGACGGCGCCAATGACCTGCCCATGCTGCTCGCGGCCGGCCTCGGCGTCGCTTATTTCGGCAAGCCGTTGCTGCGCGGACAAATTCGTGCCCAGGTCAACCACACCGACCTTCGAACCCTTCTCTTCTTCCAGGGTTATCTCGCCGAGGAGTTCGTCTCTCCGGCCGAGGAATCATGAGAAGAAGCATCTCCGTCACCGCTGCCGCCGTCCTGCTCACCGCCTGCGTACAATCTGCACCGCCCCAGCCCGCTCCAGCTCCCACGCCGGCCGAGATCGACAGAGTCGTGGAAAGTGGCCCCTGCGCCGATGGCTTTGTCGAGATCGCGGCGAACAAACCGGCCTGCGGCATCGCGCTGGAGACGGATGGCAGCCTCACTTTCGACGCGCGGCGCACGCCGCCGATTATCGTGAGCTACCAGGAGGGTGCCGATAGACAAGTTCCGCTGCCGGCACGAGAGGTCGTTCTTTTTCCACCCTCTCCCCGCAACGGCTTGCGCGTCATCCAGGCCTGCGAGTCACCCGACGCGAACAGTCTCTGCTGGGCCACGCGGCTGCTGGACGCCAAGAGCGCCACGCTGCATGAGATCACAGCCGGGAAATACGGTCCCTCGCATTGGATCCGCTGGAGCCCCGATGAGCGGCGTGTTGCCTTGATCAGCCGCAACGAAGGCGCTGAATGGCTGCACATCGTCGACACATCGACGGGAGCCGCGACGACCTATCCGGCGGAGAGCGAGAACGTCGATTGGCTCATCGACCGCCAGTCCTTCGCCTGGAGCGGCAACAGTGCTTTCACCCTGGCAGTGAAAACCTGCGAAGCCTGCGCGTCCGAGACGCGCAGTTTCACCTTGCCCTGATCGACCTCAGCTCTTGCCGATCTTGACCGCGACCCACTGGAAGTCGCCCTTGCGGTTCACCAGCAGCGTGACCACGCGATAGCCGTTGTCTTGCGCCGCCTTCACCCGATCGCGCACGTCGCCGGGGGATTTCACCGCCTTTTGGTCGACTTCGACGATGACGTCGCCGGCGCGAAGGTCCTTCTCCGCGGCGGGCCCGTTCTGATCGACATCGGTCACCAGCACGCCTTCGGCGTCGCCACTGAGGCCATATTTGTCTCGGCCCTTCTGATCCAAGGTCGCGAGATCGATGCCGAGGCTCTCGACCTTGCTGCCCTCGTCTTCGGGCGCCGGCTGCTGACTGGTCTGCTCGACGCTGGCCTGGTCTTCGTTCTCGGGATACTCGCCGACCTTGGCGCTGAGGTTGACTTCCTTGCCCTTGCGCCAGACCACGACGTCCACCGACTTCGCGACCGGCGTCTCGGCGACGATGCGCGGCAGGCCGCGCATCTCGGTCACGTCACGGCCGTCGAATTTCAGCACCACGTCGCCTTGCTTGATGCCCGCGGCTTCAGCCGGGCCGCCCGGCGTGACGCTGGCGATGAGGGCGCCCTTCGCATTGGGCAGCTTCAGGCCTTCAGCCAAGTCGGCGCTGACCGACTGGATGCGGACACCGATCCAGCCGCGGCGCGGGTGGCCGAACTGGCGGATCTGGTCGATGATCGGCTTGGCGAGATTGGACGGGATCGCGAAGCCGATGCCGACCGAGCCGCCGGACGGCGAGTAGATCGCCGAGTTGATGCCGACGACCTCACCGTCCATGTTGAACATCGGGCCGCCGGAATTGCCGCGGTTGATCGAGGCGTCGGTCTGCAGGAAGTCGTCATAGGGGCCGGCATTGATGTCGCGCTGCCGGGCCGAGACGATGCCCGCCGTTACCGATCCGCCGAGGCCGAACGGATTGCCGATCGCCAGAACCCAGTCGCCGATCCGCGTCTGGTCGGAATTGCCCCAGTTCACGAAAGGCAGCGGCTTGCCCGCTTCGATCTTCAACAACGCGAGGTCGGTCTTTTCGTCGGTACCGATCAGCTTCGCTTTGAACTCTTCGTTGTCGTGGGTGATGACTGTGATCTCGTCGGCATTCTCGATCACGTGGTTGTTGGTGACCACGAAGCCGCTCGCATCGATGATGAAGCCGGAGCCGAGCGAGGTCGCGCGGCGCGGCTTCGGTGCCTCGCCGCCTTGCTGCCGGTCGAGGAACTGGCGGAACAGCTCGTCGAGGTCCTGGCCCTGGCTGTCGGAGCTCAGCGTCTGGGTGGTCGAGATATTGACCACCGCCGGCAGGGATTTCTCCGCGAGATCGGCAAAGCCTTCCGGCACGCCGCGCGCCGAAGCCGTCTGGGCGAGACCGCTGCTCAAACCCGCCGCCAGCAGCGCGGCCATAACCACCGATCGCAACACCTTCAACGCAACGCTCCTTCGTGAGGCACAACGCGCCGCCGGGCAATCCCGCGGCCATTGCCGATCATAGCAACGCCGCCACCCCGGCGGCAATTTCCCCCATGGCCCATCGGGGTCACTTTATCGGGGGTATTGCGGCCGGACTATGGCGGCGGTGAGGGCTTTAATAGCGAATTTCCGCGAACTTGGCCCCGACTTATTCGGGGCCTGTCCCGGGTGCCGGATTTTCGGGTGCGGGCGTCGATGCCGGACCGCTGCCCGGCTTCAATGCCGGCACTTCGCGGTCGAAGAATCGGAAGAAGTCACCGGTCGGCGCGCCGACATAGGTGGTATTGTTCCCGGTCAATCCTTCCCGCATCGCCTGCATCGAGCGGAAGAAGTCGAAGAAGGCTGGATCCTGGCCGAAAGCCCCGTTGTAGATCTTGGTCGCCTCGGCATCGCCCTCGCCGCGCAGCACGGTCGCCTGACGCTGCGCCTCGGCGATCTCGACCACACGCTCCTTGTCGGCCTCGGCACGGACCTCGACCGCACGGCGGCCGCCATCGGCTCGGATGCCGGCGGCCTCCTGCGCGCGCTGGCTGCGCATCTGGTTATAGACCGCCTCGCTGTTCTGCGGCGGGAGCTCCACCGCCTTGAACCGCACGTCGAGGATGGTGATCCCGAACGGATCGGCGGCGCGGTCCGTCAGTTCCTGGGCCACATCCGCCATCAGCTGCGCGCGCCGCGGCGAGAGGATATTGGACATCGATGTGTCGCCCAATCGTTGCTGCAAGGTCGATTGCAGCACCGAACGGATCGAGCTCTCGGCATTCGTCGTGGTTTTGGCGACCCGATAGAACTTCAGCGGATCGACGATCTGATAGCGCACGAATGCCGAAATTTTGACGCGCTTCTGGTCGCCGAGCACGAACTCCTGCGACGGTGAATCGAAGTTCAGCACCCGGTTGTCGAGATAGATGACACTCTCGATCAAGGGCCAGCGGACGTAGAGTCCGGGCTCCATCAGCACGCGCCGCGACTCACCGAAGCGAAGTACGATCGCCGAGTGCATCAGATCCACCGTGAACGCGGCGAAATAGAACAGCACCCCGGCGACGGCCACCACGAATGCTGCGAGACCTGCGCGGCGGCTCATTGCGAAGCTCCTTGCGGCGCCGCGGGCTGGACGGACGTATCCGACCCGGCCGGCGGCGTGTTCTGGTTGCTGGGCGCACTGCCCGGCGCCTTGCGGATTAGTTGATCGAGCGGCAGGTAGGGAATGGCACCCGGGCCGGAGGCTGAGGGATCGATCAGCACCTTGTTCATGCCGCCGAAGATCGACTGCATCGTTTCGAGGTAGAGCCGGCGCTCGGTCACGCTCGGGTTCTGCTTGTACTGCTCATAGACCGAGAGAAAGCGCTCCGCATCACCTTGCGCGGTCGCGACCTTCTCCGCCTTATACGCTTCCGCCTCGCGCACGATCTGCACCGACTGGCCTTGCGCGGCCTGAACCACCTTGTTGCGATAGGCGTAGGCGTCGTTGACCGCACTTTGCGCATCGTTGCTCGCGCGCTGCACGTCGCGGAAAGCGTCGATCACCTCCGACGGCGCGGTGACTTCGCTCAAGTTGATCGCCTCGATGCGGATGCCGGCGTGATAGGTATCGAGCATCTTCTGCGCCAGCTGCTGGGTGCGGCTGGTGATCTCGCCCTTCTGCACGGTTATCGCGTTCTGGAAGTCGGACTGGCCGATGATCTCCCGGATCGCGGATTCGACCGCGCTCTTCACCGAGATATCGGGGTCGGCGATCTCGAATAGGTATTGCTGCACCTGGTCGGCGCGAATGCGCCACTGCACCACCGCTTTGATGTCGATGATGTTCTCATCCTTGGTCAGCATCAGGCTCTCCTCCGGAACATCGGAGGAGACATCGCCGGAGCTGCGGAAACCGAGATAGGTGCTGCGCAGAGTGGAGACGTCGGGCGTGTAGACATGGCCGATCGGGGCCGGTGGATTCCAGTGCAGGCCCGGCTCGGTCTGGCTCTTGAAGACGCCGAAAACGGTGTTGACGCCAACCTCGCCCGGATTGACCACATAGAAGCCGGTCGCACCCCAAAGCACGACCAGCGCGACGACGATCAGGCCGAGCCCGCGCCAGGAGCCGAATCCTCCGGGCAGGACGGACTTCATCCGGTCCTGGCCGCGACGCAGCATCTCTTCGAAGTCGGGGGGACGATTGCCGCCACCGCCACCGCCGCCGGACGGACCGGTACCGCGCCCCCAGGGGCTCTTACCACCACCCCAAGGACCGCCCTGATTGTTCCAAGCCATGAAGTACCCCTAGCCGCCTCGGCTGTTCTTGTTTGTAGCCCAGCCCTGGCCGCCAATTCTGTAGGCAACCCAGGGGCAAGGCCTTATATGACAGGCCCGAAGCCGCCGCAACGCGCCGGCCCGGGTTTCGCCCCAGGTTTCCCAAAGGGTCGTCTGTGGCGCGAAATATGGGAATCCTGCCCAATAAGATCAAGGTTTGGAAAGCGTAGGGAAGAAACATGGCCTCTGTGACGGAAGCTCAGATTCGGGACGCATTGCGCGCGATTCCGGCCCCCGATGGGGGCGGCGACATCGTGGCGCGCGGCATGGTGACCGGTCTGGTGCTGAAGAACGGCAATGTCGGCTTCTCGATCGAGGTTGATCCACGCGAAGGCGCGAAGCTCGAGCCGCTGCGCATGGCCGCCGAGAAAGCGGTCGAGGAACTCCCCGGCGTGCTCTCCGTCACCGCCGTGCTGACTGCGCATCGCGGCGGCGGCAAAGCGGCGGCGCCGCAGCCGCAGGCCCAAGGACACGCCCACACGCATCAACACGGCGCACCGCAGCAACGCAGCGCCCCCGGCCGCACACCGGTCGCCGGCATCCAGCACATCATCGCAGTGGCCAGTGGCAAAGGCGGCGTCGGTAAATCTACGACCGCGGTCAATCTCGCCCTCGCCCTTTCCGGTCTCGGTCTGAAGATCGGCCTGCTCGACGCCGACATCTACGGCCCTTCGATTCCGCGCCTGCTCGCTATCACGGGCAAGCCGGACACCACGCCGGAGAAGAAGCTGAATCCGATGCAGAAGTTCGGGCTCAAGGTCATGTCGATGGGCTTCGTCGTCGCCGAGGACACGCCGATGATCTGGCGCGGGCCTATGGTGATGAGCGCCATCACCCAGCTCCTGCGCGAAGTCGATTGGGGCCAGCTCGACGTGCTGGTCTGCGATCTTCCACCGGGCACCGGCGATGCACAGCTGACGATGGCACAGTCGGTGCCGCTCTCCGGTGCGGTCATCGTCTCGACGCCGCAGGACATCGCGCTCATCGACGCGCGCAAAGGCCTCAACATGTTCCGCAAGGTCGACGTGCCGGTCCTCGGCATCGTCGAGAACATGAGCTACTTCACCTGTCCGCATTGCGGCGGCCGCAGCGATATCTTCGCTCATGGCGGCGCGCGGCATGAAGCGGAGAAGATGCAGACGCCGTTCCTCGGCGAGATCCCGCTCGACATCCAGATTCGCGAGACCTCGGATGCCGGCACGCCGATCGTGGCGCAACAGCCGGATTCACCGCACAGTGCGGCCTATCGCGCGGTGGCCGAGCAGGTCTGGCGTCAGCTCAATGACCAGCCGCTGCGTCCGGCGCCACGGATTGTGATCCAGTAACTTTGGACGGAGTCGGATGCTGCCCATCCAGCAACTCCGCCTTGCGTGCCGCTAGATAGCGGTAGAGCCGTCCGCCGCCGGCACGGCTCTCTGCGAGGCAGGAAAAGACGAGCTTGATCACATGCTCGTCTTCGCTGGCAACGGCTGCCGGCAGGATTTGATTCCAGTCCGGCAGATCTTCGGCGATCAGCTCCGCTGCGGTGGCCGGCGACGGTACATCCGGGCGATCCAGCGAGAGATAGAGCGACAGCAAGGCACGCCAGACTTCACGCGTGAAGCCCCGGCGGTCGACCGCGAAGTCGCTGAGGATCCGCGCCGCATGCAAGCCCGTCACCGCGTGTAGGCTGTTGAAGTCGTTGGCACCGAGGAACAGCAGCGCCGCTGCCTGCCGCAGCCGGTCGAGCGTCAGATCGTCGACCTCTAGGGCTGCCGCGATCAGCGGAAACAGCGTCGTGTCGGCGGCCTTCAACATTTCCCGATCGATCAACGCATCGGCATCGGGCTCGAACTCCAGCCCGGGCCAGGTCCGCGTCTTCTTTAGGATTTCCAGCGGGTCATCACTGGATGCGAACGGCAGTTCCGACGGCATATCCGCGCGCTCCGGCAGTGCCAGATAGCGGGAAGCCCAATAGGCCAGACCTACGGCGATCTCTTCCGCATCATCGGCGATCACACCATAGGCGGTACGGATCAGCGGATGAAACGCCGCTGCGCCGAGCCCGGGCGCCAGCGCCGGCAGGTAGGCGCGCAGGGTTGCCCGTGCATTGAGGCGCCCGACCTCGCGGCGGAAGAAACCGAGATAATCGAGATAAGCCGTTTCATCGCCGAGCCGCTCTCGCCAATTCTCGGCGTGGATGGCCTCGCCCGGCACGCCCGCCGGCTCCATATTGCGCAAATAGGCGAGCGCGTAGCTCTTCACGCGCTCCGGCGTGGCGCCCAAGCGCTCGAGCGCGATCAGGGTCATCGGGCAGTGATTGCAGAGTCCGCCGCGATAGCTCGGATGGTATTGCCGCGTCTTGGCGAGGAGATTTTTCAACAGCATGCGATCACGGCCTGATCTCGATGGGCGTCCCGAGTTCGGTCGCCGACCAGATGACATCCATGGCGATATTGCTGACGCCGACGCAGCCGTTGGTCAGCACCGACTTGGTGAACCAGCGCCAGAAGTGCTTCTGCCCGTGGATCATGATCTCGCCACCCGCCGCGCCACGGGCACGATCCGCTTTGCTCGGATAGGAGATCAGGATCGCGCGGTGATAATCGGTGCCGGTATCGCGCCAGTCGAGTGAATAGCGTCCTTCCGGTGTCCGCTGATCCCCTTCGCGCCGCTTCTGGCCGACTGGGTTCTTGCCGAGCGAGATGTCCGCCTCGTAGAGCTGCGCGCCGTCGCGCATCAACCACAGTTTCTTTGCGCTCTTATCCACGAGCACCTTGTCCACCGGACCGATGAACAACGCGACCACCGGACCGGTCAAGGAGATGAGGGAAACGAAGCAGAGCAGCGGAAAAGCGATTGTACAAAGCAGCACCGTCAACTTGCGGCTTGGACGCCGGCGCCGCGACCTCGGCAGTGCGATTGGCAGCGCGGCCTCGACCACAATGGAAGCAGCGTCGGACATCGAAGATCAGTGCTCGCCGTTCAGCACGGCTTGCAGCTCCAACCATTCCCGCTTGCCGAGACCGCTGGTCTCCAGCGTCAAGGTTTCGCCCTTCAGCATCCGCTTGATCGCGGCGAGCGCATTCTTCGACAGCGTTATCGCATGCAGGCGGTGTTGGTCGAAAGCATCCGCCGTCAGCGGCACCCATTTTCGGAGTACGTCCAACATGGCGTCGGCATAGACCCGGATCTCGTACTGGGCGTGCGGATCGGCGCGCAGGCTGAGAAAGTGCATGAAGTTGTAGAGATCGATCTTCCAGTACCACTGGGTATAGAAGTTGAGGCTAAGATTCATCCGCGCAAGCTCGCGCGCCAGGCCCTGCTTCTCTGCATTGATCGTCTCGCCGGCTTCGCTCTCGTTCAGCATCTCGGCGTAATGATCGTAAGCGCTGGTCGAATCCTGCTTCAGGATGTCAAGCACACGGGACGCCTCCGCCCCGGTCAGCACATCGCCGCGGCCTTGACGATTCGCGACTGACTGCGCGGCCAATTGCTCGGGCGCCGGAATGTAAAACTCGCGATCCAAAATCGAGTAGCGCGCCGAGTACTCGTTCACGTTGGCGGTGCGATGCCGAATCCACTGCCGCGCAACGAAGATCGGAAGCTTCACATGAAACTTGATCTCGCACATCTCGAAAGGCGTCGAATGCCGGTGCCGCATCAGGTAGTGGATGAGGCCCTTATCCTCGCTGACCTTCTTCGTGCCTTTGCCGTAAGAGACCCGCGCAGCCTGCACCACGGCGTTGTCGTCGCCCATGTAATCGATGACCCGGACAAAGCCATGATCGAGCACCGGCATCGCCTGATAGAGCACCTCTTCCAAAGCCGGCGCCACCGGTCGGCGGGTCGGCGCGGATTCCGCGCGCTGGCGATCGATCTCGGCTTGCTGGTCTTGGGAGAGGGGCATGATTCGGGGTGGTCCGGCATTCAAGAAACGGGCGGCACTTTTACGCGATCCGGACGCGGGGGGCAAACAAAGGCCGGTTTGATTCTGACCCGGTCCATGCCTATATTAACGATTGTCGGGCAACCGACTATGGCGATAAACGCTCTGTAGAATAAGCGTTGCGGACCCGGGGGCAGTACCCGGCGCCTCCACCAATTCATCCCCCCGAGCGCTCGGCGCAAAGGGGGACTTATGGGGGCGAAACAGGATCGACGCGCGTGGTAAAGGCAGAGTTTTTGCTCGGCATGGTACCGCCGTTATCGGGCCATTTCAGAGATGCCAACGACAACGTTGCATCTGATCTTCGTCTGGCGGCCTAATAGCCCTCGCGGGCTATAAGCTGTTGACTTAGAACGCGGTTCGGGGGGCGCCGGGCAACAGAATGCCCCCCACTGAATTTTTTGCCCGGTTCCCGGACGGAAGGCGCCCGCCAAGAGGTGCCGCCCCTTAGAGTGAAAAGGGTAGGGTCCCGGGATCGGCAGGGGAACGGCTGGATCGGTATGGCAAAGGACGAACTGGGATACGATCGGATCGTCGAGCGGCAGCTTCGGGGCGTCGCGCGCGAAGTCCTGGCCCAGGTAGGGACCAAGGGCCTGCCCGGCGACCACCATTTCTACATCACCTTCCGCACCGACTTCCCCGGTGTGTCGATCGGACCGGGCCTGAAGGCGCAGTTTCCCAAAGAGATCACAATCGTGCTTCAGCATCAGTTCTGGGGTCTCGAAGTGACCGACGAAGCCTTCGCCGTGACATTAAGTTTCAGCGGGAAGCATGAACGCCTGCATGTGCCCTTCGAGGCATTGGTCAGCTTCACCGATCCTTCGGTGAAGTTCGGCCTGCAATTCGAACTGAAGAACCAGCAGGTCGAGCTGCAGCCGGGCGACAAGTCGGCGACTGCGGCTACGAAAGAAGAAGCGCCAACCGCTTTGCCGAAAAAATCCGACGCGACAAAGCCCGCAGAAGGCAGCGGCGGCGAAGCTGCGAAGCCCGCGACCGTCATCGCCCTCGATAATTTCCGCAAGAAGCACTGACCTCGCGCGCTTGCGCGATTTTCGTGCGCAATCTCACATTGTGGCGGGTTGACGCAGCGCGCGCGACTCAGTATGTTGCCGGCACCTCTCAAATCAAGGAGGAGGTCGTCGAATGACTTACAACATGGATGGCGTTTCGCACGCCTGATTCGATGCCGGCGAAGGCGCATTGTCTTCGCCCCGTGACTCCTTGAGCTAAGCCAGAACATTCAAGACAGCACGTCCCTCTCTTAGGGCTCATCTGTTGGACTCGTGATTTCCGCGGCTTACGTGCCGCCGGAACGCTCGGGTTGCCGTTCTTCCGCCGCTCAAGGAGTCTCGCGGTCCGCGGAGCCGACCGCGCCGCTCGCCAGCATCGAGTTGTTCAACCGCTGAAACCGCCGAAACGCCGCGCGCACCCGAAGAGGGTCGTTCGACGAACGAGAAGTCATGTCCCGATGCATCCCTGGGTGCATCCGCGCGCGACGCTTCGGCACAACCTTATGGAGAAGAAGATGGCTCTCTATTTGAGCTTCCTAAACCTGATCGCCGGCTCGCCGGGAATCTTCAATCGTTTGACGACCGCGCTCAGGCGTGATCGTCCGCGGGGCCCCAGGCCGATCCTGCTCTCGCAGTCCGGCCAGTCGCCCCCGCGTCGGCGCTTCCGCGGTGAGCTGTGGCGGTATCGCGTCCAGTCGATCCGCTTGGTCGAGCTCTCGCCGCACTTGCGGCGTGACATCGGCCTCGACAGCTAACCGACAACGAAGGCTCCCTCGTTCTCCCCTCCCCCAAGATCGGGGGAGGGTGAACGAGGGGGTGATACAGATCCAACGACCGCAGCCTCGCCGGCCAAGGAATTGGGACCTCGGTTGATTTGGATCAATGATCCGGACTTCTGCCTGGTCCATGCTCCGGGGGTACTGAAGTCAGGAGCATTCCATGTCGGCGGTCGGCAAAGGCGATCCTTCGCCCTTGGTCTTGGTGGTGGATGATGAGCCGTCGGTCCGAGCCACGCTTTCGCTGTGTCTGCGGGCCGCCGGCTACCAGACGATCTGCGCCGAGGACGGCCGGGCCGCGCAGCAGCTGATCCACGACTTCAATCCGCACGCCATCGTCGCCGACATCTTCATGCCCGTGCAGGATGGGCTCGGGCTCATGAACTGGCTCCGCGAGCAGAAGATTCAGATTCCGGTCGTGGCGATCTCCGGCCATGTGCGCACCGCGGATTTCGATGGCCTCGGCATGGCCCGACGACTTGGCGCGAGTTCGATCCTGGAGAAACCTTTCCCCGCCGGCGCTCTCGCCGCCGCCGTGGATTCCGCGCTGGACGCCGCCATCTACGCCTGACCCTCCGAGGCTAAGCTTCGACCATCCGCTCGGCCTGCCGGGCAATGTCGCTGTCTGAATCGCCGAACTTCTTCGCAATCGTGCGGAGCTCCTCGCGGATCTCCATGAAGGCGTCGGTGATGTCCGGGTCGAAGTGCTGGCCGCGCCCCTCTGAGATCAGCTCGACCGCACGCTCATGCGTGAAAGCCGGCTTATAGACCCGGCGGCTGATCAACGCGTCATAGACATCCGCCACCGCCATCAGGCGCGCCGAGACCGGAATGGCGTCACCGGAAAGGCCTTCCGGATAGCCGGACCCGTCCCACTTTTCCTGGTGTGAATAAGCGATCTCCTTCGCCACCTTCAGGAACTCCACCGGCGTGCCCAATTGCCGCTCCGCCTGCTCGATGGCGTCGCGGCCGAGCGTGGTGTGCGTCTTCATGATTTCGAACTCTTCCGGCGTCAGCTTGCCGGGTTTCAGCAAGATCTTGTCCGGAATGCCGACCTTGCCGATGTCGTGCAGCGGCGCCGACTTGAACAAGAGATCGATCACATGGTCGGTGAAGTATCCGGCGAAGCGCGGATGATCGCGCAGCTTGATTGCCAGCGCTTTCACGTAATGCTGAGTGCGGCGGATGTGATTGCCGGTCTCGTTGTCGCGGGTTTCCGCCAGCGAGGCCATGGTCAGAATGGTCACGTCTTGAATCGCCTGCACCTCACGGGTCCGGCGAATGACCTCGCTCTCGAGATAGGCGTTCTTGTCCTTCAGGAAATCCTGTCCGGCCTTCAGCTGCAGATGGGTCTTCACCCGCGCCAGCAGGATCGGCGGGCTGATCGGCTTGGTGATGTAGTCGACCGCACCGGCCTCGAGGCCGAGGCGTTCGTCGTCGCACTTCGCCATCGCGGTCAGGAAGATCACCGGGATATGCCGGGTCCTGGGATCGTCCTTCAGGCGGCGGCAGACCTCGATCCCGTCGAGATCCGGCATCATCACGTCGAGGAGCACCAGGTCCGGCGGCAGATCGGAATGCACGATCCGCAGCGCCTTCTCGCCGGAATTGGCCACCTTCACCCGGTAATGGCTCTTCAGCAGCCCGGTGATCAGCGAAAGATTAACCGGCGTGTCATCGACGGCGAGGATGGTCGGGACATTGTCTTGCTCGATGGCTTCCATAAGCCCCTTCCTTTCAGAGCGCGACGTCAGCGGTTGACGCGACGCGGCCCAATTCCTGTAGTGCGGTATCGAAATCGAAAGCGTGCGACGCTTCGGACAGCGCGTCGAAGCCGGTCGCGCCTAACGCGGCGCGCAAGGTCTCGGCTTCGGCATCCACCAGATCGACGGCATCGCTGTCGTCATTCTTCAGCAAATCCGTCAGGCGGCGCACTACATCGCGCTGCCGTTCGGGATCGTTCGCGGCTCCGTTCGGCTGCCGTGCCCGCGGCGCGGGCAATGCAGCCCAGAGCTCCGAAATGAGATCGCGCAGGCCGGCGCGCCAGACGGCCAGCAGCGGATCGATCTTCTCACGTGCGGCGCGCTCGCGGATCGCCGCTTCGAGCAGCGCCGCCTGTTCTTGCAACCGGCTCGCGCCGATATTGCCGGCGAGGCCCTTTGCCGTATGCGCCAGGCGCTGCGCGGTCGGCAGATCGCGGCCGTCCAGCGCTTCCTCCAGCAGCTGCGGCGCCTTGGTCTGGTCGCGGGCAAATTTCAGCAACAGGTCACAATAGAGCCGCTTCTTGCCGAGGACGCGCGACAGCCCGAGATTCACATCGAGCCCGTCGATGCCGAGACTGGCGGGGTCGAAATCGTCAGTGAGATCGGCCGCGGTTGCCGGACGCCGCCGCGGCTTCGGCTCGGTCTCCGAGCGGGGCGTCAGCCAGCGCGCCAAAGCGCCGAACAACGCGGCAGGATCGATCGGCTTCGCGACATGGTCGTTCATTCCGGCGTCGAGGCACCTCTGCCGCTCCGCCGCCATGACATTGGCCGTCATCGCCACGATCGGAAGTCTGTCGAAACGCGACTGCTTGCGAATCTCGATCGCGGCCGCGATGCCGTCCATGACCGGCATCTGCATGTCCATCAAAACCAGATCGAATGCCCCGTCCGGTGCGCCGCGCAGCTTCTCCAAGGCGATCGCGCCGTTTTCCGCCACCTCGACCTTGAGGCCGGCCTCTTTCAAGAGCTCGGTCGCAACCTCCTGATTGAAGTCATTGTCCTCGACCAGCAGCACACGGGCGCCCCTCAGGTTCTCCGGCACGGCGATCACTTCGTCGCTCGCGGCCTGTCCGTCGCCTAAATTCTCGTCCGGCAGCGTGCCGAAAATGCGGATCGTGGTGTCGAACAGCAGCGAAGGCGCCACCGGTTTGATCAGCACCGCTTCGATGCCTGCGGCGGGCGCCCGCTTCAACACATCCTCGCGGCCATGGGCGGTCACCATGACGAGATGCGGCGCGGGCTCGAGATCGAGCGCACGGATCGCCGCGGCGGTCTCGAGCCCATCCAGCCCCGGCATCTGCCAATCAAGATAGACCGCGCGAATCGGGTTTCCGGCCGCCACGGCGGTCTTCACCAGCTCGACCGCCTCTGCGCCGGAACCGGCCTGAAGCGGCTCGAAGGTCATCTCCGACAGCATCTCGGCCAGGACCACGCGGGCATGGGCGTTGTCATCCACCACCAGCACGCGGAGGCCGCGCAGGTCCGGATTGGGGATCAGCGCCTTCCGCTGCGCGTGGGCTTTGCCGAGCTTGGCGGTGAACCAGAAGTCGCTGCCCTGCCCGAGCTCACTCTCGACGCCGACCGTGCCGCCCATCAGCTCGGCCAAGCGCTTCGAAATCGCGAGGCCGAGGCCCGTGCCGCCGTACTTGCGGGTGGTCGAGCTGTCGGCCTGCTGGAAGGACTGGAACATCCGCGCCCTCTGCTCCGGTGTCATGCCTATGCCGGTGTCGCGCACCGAAAAACGCAGGACCACGTATTCGTCGGCGATCGCGTCCGCCTTGACCGAGATGTGGATCTCGCCGGCCTCGGTGAACTTGACCGCGTTGTTCGCGTAGTTGATCAGGATCTGGCCGACCCGCAGCGGATCGCCGCGCAGCGCGCCCGGCACCGTACGATCGACCTCGATGATGAGCTCCAGCCCCTTGGCGCCGGCCTTCTCTGCGACCAGAGTCGAGACATTCTCCATCACCTTCTCGAGATCGAAGTCGATCTCTTCGGTCGAAAGCTTCCCGGCCTCGATCTTCGAGAAATCGAGGATGTCGTTGATGATCCCCATCAGGTGCTGGCCGGCCTGCTGGATCTTCTTCACGTAATCGCGCTGCCGCGGATCGAGCCCGGTCTTCAAGGCGAGGTGCGACATGCCGATGATCGCGTTCATCGGCGTGCGGATCTCGTGGCTCATATTGGCCAGGAAGTCGCTTTTCGCCTGGGTCGCCGCCTCGGCCGCCTGCTTGGCATTGAGGATCGCTTCTTCGGCGCGCTTTCGGGGCGTGATGTCGCGGACATTGGCGAAGGCGACGTGCTCGCCCTCCATCTCCAGCATCATCAGCACGACTTCGCTGAAGAACGGCTCGCCGGTATCCCACTTGCGATTTGACCAGTCGAAGGTAACCGGCTTGCCGGTACGCACGACCTCGTCCAGCGCCGCCTTCACGCGATCGGCCGAGAGATCGCCGTTCGGCTGTGTGATCGGCGTTAGACGCGGATCCATGATGTCGAGACCCTGCATCCGGGCACGGTCCGGAATCCCGAAGAGGCGCAACGCCGCCGCGTTGCAGTCGATAAAGCCCTGGGCATCGAACAGGAAGAAGGCGTCGAGCGTGTTGTCGAAGATCATGCGGAACTTTTCCTCCGCACGCTTGCGCTCGGTGATGTCGGTGCAGAAGCCGCAGACCGCGTAGGCTTTGCCGAGCGTGTCCATCAGGGGAAACATGGTGTTGATGGCGGTGTGCATGCCGTCGACCTGCGGCAGCTGTTCCTCCGCGACCCGCACCAGTCCGCTCTCGATGATATACTTGTCGCTGGCGACGATCTCCTCGGCCGAGGCCGCGGGGAAGAGTTCGTGGTCGGTCTTGCCGACGGCATCGCCGTCCTTGAAGCCGAAGGCGGCGCTCCAATGCTTGTTGACGAAGAGATACCGGCCGTCGAGGCCCTTCTGATAGATAAGCGCCGGCGCGTTATCCATGATCGCCTGCAGCTCGGCACGATGCCGCTCCGCGTCGCGCTCCGCCTTCAGGCGTTCATCCACCTCATGGCGCAGGCGACGGTTCGAGACCACCGCCCAGGCAAGCAGCAGCGCGATCGCCAGCGGGATCGGCCAGTACTTGCCCGCGATCTCACCCCAGTCGACCGACTGGACGCGCGGCAGCCAGCGGTCGCGGATCTCCTGCCGGTCCGCGTCGCTGATCGTGTCGATCGCGCGGTCGAGCAGCGTGGCGAGCTCCGGCCAATCCCTTCGGACCGCAAAGTGCAGTTGGCTGGTCGAAAATCCCGCCTCGCCCCGGAGATCGAGATTGGCCAGGTTCAAGCGATTGATCAGGAAGGTCGAAACGATCAGATCGCCGACAAAGGCGTCGGCCCGTCCGGAAGCGACCGCGCGCAACGCCGCCTCGGTATCCTCCACATTGACGATGTTGGCGCCGGGCACCTTGCTGCGCAGCACATCATTAATGGCATAACCCTTCTCGAGCACCACGGTGACGCCATCGAGGTCTTCGAGCGAGCGGATCGAGGAATTGCTGCGCCGTGCGACGACGATATTGCTGCTGGTGATGTAGGGCTTGGAAAAGGCGAGAAAGCCCTCGCGCTCCGGCGTCTGGCCCACCGAGACCATGAGGTCGATCTCGTGCCGCTTCGCCGCCTCCAGCACCGAATGCCAATCGGGGTAGACGATCGGCTCGACCATGATGCCGAGGCGCTGCGTCACCAGCGCCAGATAGTCGGCGCTGATGCCCTGATGGCGACCGGTGCGGTCGATGAGGTCGAACGGCGCCCAGCCGCCCTTGTAGAGACCAAGCCGGATCGGCTGGTGATTGGCGAGCCAGGACCGGTCCTCCGAGCTCAACGACACCGAGGCCGATTCGTCACGCTCCTGCGCCCAGGCCGCGACGCTCATCGCCAGCAGCGCGCAAAAGACGAACGCGACGCTGCGCAACACGCGGACGACGTCAACGGTTGCGCGCTCGAACATGTGGCGCGAGGTGCTCGCCGCAATCATCCGGTGACGACTCCCTGACGGTCCCTTATTGCCCAAGGGGGATTCCACAGGACTCTAGCGTGCGAAGATTTACTGGACGTTAAGCCTAATTTCGCAGCAGCGCGACGCGAATATCTTATCTGATTGAAATTTAATAATTTTTTGGATTATGAGCGCCGGCATGTGCGTTCCTCAATCCAGCGGCCCGTCGGCCCGAGGCCGGGGGTATGGCCGTGCCACGCAGCAGCCGACTCATCACGTCGTGAGAAAATCACAACCGAGCTCGCCTTGTCGCCTTGTCGCGCGAGAAATACCGTGTTTCCGGAACGTGAATGCAGGCGAGAGATCCGATGACGGAAGCGGTGGTCGAAGCACGCGGCGGACGGCGACGCAGCCGGCCGGCAGAAGCGGCAGCCAAACCGCCACGCAGCGAAGCCTATCGCCGGCTGCGCAACCCCTTCACGCCGCAGCCGGTCTTCTCCGACGACCAGATCCAGGCGATCCACGAGACCGCCTTGCGCGTGCTGCAAGAGCTCGGCCTGAAAGTCCTGCTCCCCGAAGCGCGCCAAGTGTTCGCCTCGGCCGGCGCCATCGTCGACGAAGACAGCCAGATGGTCAGGATCGGCCGGGACATCGTCGAAGCCGCACTGGCGACCGCACCGCGCTCCTTCGAGGCCCGCGCCGGCGACCGCAACCGTGACACCCTGCTCGAAACCGGCACCCTCGCTTTCATCGCGGGCTCAGGCACGCCGAACGCGACCGATATCGAGCGCGGCCGGCGCGCGGGCAGTCTCGCGGATTTCGAGGATCTCACCCGCCTCACCCAGAGCTTCGACGTGCTGCATATGCAAGCACCCTATGTCGAGCCGCAGGACGTGCCGATCCATCTGCGTCATCTGCAGATGATGCGGACACAACTCACACTCTCCGACAAGCTTCCCTTCGTCTATGCCCGCGGCCAACCGCAGGTCCATGACTCCTTCGAAATGATCCGGCTGGCGCGCGGCCTCACCGAGGCGGATTTCGCCGCGACGGCGCATTGCTATACGATTATCAACACCAACTCGCCGCGCCAGCTCGACATCCCGATGGCCCAGGGCGTCATCGACTTCGCCCGCGCCGGCCAGATCTCCGTGATCACCCCCTTCTGCCTCGCCGGCGCCATGGCACCGATCACCGTTGCCGGCGCCATCACCCTGCAGCATGCGGAGGCACTGGCCGGGATTGCATTGGCCCAGATCGCCCGCAAGGGCGCGCCCGTCGTCTATGGCAGCTTCAGCTCCAACGTCGACATGAAATCCGGCGCGCCGGCCTTCGGCACGCCGGAGCATTTCAAGGCGACCCTCGGCTCCGGCCAGCTTGCGCGCCATCTCGGCCTGCCCTGGCGCGGCGGCGGGGGCAGTGCGGCCAATGTCTCCGATGTGCAAGCCGCCAACGAAACGCAGATGGCGCTCTGGGGCGCGGTCATGGCCGGCTGTACGCTGCTCGTCCATTCCGCGGGATGGCTGGAAGGTGGCCTCGTATTCTCGTTCGAGAAGATGATCACCGACCTCGAAGTCCTGCAATCGGTCGCCGAGCTCTGCACGACGACGCCCGCCGATGCCGACGCAATCGGCTTCGACGCGATCGCCGAGGTCAGCCCCGGCGGCCATTTCTTCGCGACGACCCAGACCATGGCTCGCTATCGCACGGCATTCTACGAACCGCTGGTCGCCGATCTCTCCAACTACGGCAACTGGACCGAAGCGGGATCCAAGACCGCGACAGAGCGGGCTCAGACCGTGTGGCGCCGCATCCTGGCGGAGTTCAGTCCGCCAGCTGCGACGCAAGGCCTCGCCGAGAGTCTCGATCCCTTCATCGAGAAACGCACGACGGAAGGCGGCGCCGCACCGGTGTCATAAGAATCGGATGGCTGTGGTTGCATCCGCGGCGATCGACCTTGCACTCACATTGCCGAGATTGGGCGCTGACCTTTACGGCTTTTGCCGTTTCGAGGGACGCAAAGCCACATCAAGCGTCTGACGATGAACGCCTTTCTCTCATTCGAGCGGCCAAAGCGATCCTCCGTTCTGTAAAGGCTGGGTAAAGGTCGCGGCAGCCATGCAACCGCCGACGATTTGCGCGTGGCGCCATGCAGAATTTGCAGCGAAGCTTTTTCTGTCTGGGTTGGGTCTGGGTTGCAGGACAGCAGGCACATTGCACCGCGATGTTCGATGCAGCTTTCACGATGTCAAACAGCGCCCGCCCACGCGCTTCGGAGGACAGGCCGCGACTATACCAGAATCGGCGCCACGTGTCTCTGAAGGGTGGCTTGAATTCGGGAGTATGCAGCGAGGATTTGCTCAGAGCATGAGCCGCGTCTCGATGACGCCTCGCTCATTGCCGGATCGGCGACGACCGCGAATAGGCGGCGAAAACTCCAGCGTTCACCTGAAACACCTGAATTCGAGCGTTAGCGAGCGAAATGAGATGAGGCGGGCCGCCGTTTGGTATTTGAGAGATGGACTTAGAAAACCATTCCTGGCGAACCCAAGAAGCGCCTCTGATCTGTCTAATTCACTGCATTACCATCCTTGAGCGGCTCCTTTTAGTCGCTTATCCTGCAAGGTATCTCGGATGTCCGGTGCGAACCAATCCGCGTCGATGACCGCCCCCTTTGACACTATGTGATTTCCCGCTAAAACCGACCCGTCCAGCCCCATCCGGAGCCCCTCCCCATGGCGAAAGCCGCCTCCAAGACCGCGACCCGCAGCGAAACCGATTCCTTCGGCCCGATCGATGTTCCGGCCGACAAGCTCTGGGGCGCGCAGACACAACGTTCGTTGCAGAACTTCAAGATCGGCGGGCAGCGCATGCCGGTCGGCCTGGTCCGTGCCTTCGGTCTGCTGAAGCAGGCGGCGGCGCGCGCCAACATGAAGCTGAAGAAGCTCGACCCGAAGCTCGGCAAGGCGATCGACGCGGCGGCGGCGGAAGTGGCCTCGGGCGCGCTCGACGATCACTTTCCGCTCGTGGTCTGGCAGACCGGCTCCGGCACCCAGACCAATATGAACGTCAATGAAGTGCTGGCCAACCGCGCCAACGAGATGTTGGGCGGCAAGCGCGGCGACAAGAAGCCGATCCATCCCAACGACCAGGTCAATTACGGCCAGTCGTCCAACGATTCCTTCCCGACCGCGATGCATATCGCCGCCGTGCGCCAGATCCAAGACGAGGTGATCCCTGCCCTCACCCACCTGCAGAAGGCGCTCGATAAGAAAGCCAAGGAGTTCGGCAAGATCATCAAGATCGGCCGCACCCATCTCCAGGATGCGACGCCGGTGACGCTCGGCCAGGAATTCTCCGGCTATGCGGCCCAGGTGAAGAACGGCATCGCGCGGGTAAAAGCCTGCTTGCCGCATCTGCTTTCGATCCCGCAGGGCGGCACTGCAGTCGGCACCGGCCTCAATGCCGCCAAGGGTTTCGACAAGGCCTTCGCTTCCGAGCTTTCGACGCTGGCCGGCGCCAAGTTCGTTGCCGCCGAGAATAAGTTCGAAGGCATGGCGGCGCACGATGCCTTCGCCGAGATTTCCGGCGCCTACAACGTGCTTGCGGCGTCGCTGATGAAGATCGCCAACGACATCCGCCTGCTGGGCTCCGGTCCGCGCTCCGGCCTCGCCGAGATCAACCTGCCGGAGAACGAGCCCGGCTCCTCGATCATGCCGGGCAAGGTCAACCCGACCCAGGCCGAAGCGATGACCATGGTCGCGGCGCAGATCATGGGCAACAACGTCGCCGTCACCGTCGCCTGCTCCAACGGCCATCTCGAGCTCAATGTCTTCAAACCGGTGATCATCCACAACGTGCTGCAATCCGGTCAGCTGATCGCCGATGCGTCGATGAGCTTCACCGACAATTGCGTGGCCGGCATCACGCCGAACCTGGCGCGGATCAAGCAGTCGCTGGACCAGTCGCTGATGCTGGTGACTGCACTCAACACCCATATCGGCTATGACAACGCCGCCAAGGTCGCGAAGAAGGCGCATAAGGAAGGCACCAGCCTGAAAGAGGCGGCGCTCGCCCTCGGCCTCCTGACCGAGAGGCAGTTCGACCAGTGGGTGCGCCCGGAAGACATGCTCGGCCCCAAGTGACCGAAAGTCAGTGAGCGAAAAAGAAGTCTTCATCACCTATCTGAACGGCGCGGATATCGACGCGCTCAACCCGAGCGACGACGAGATCCTGAGCGCGGTCGAATCCGGGCTCCACGCGCAAGGCGCGGGCGCCACGGTGATCGAGCCACGGGTCCATCTCATCCCGGAAAGCTCGGCACACGGCCATTTCAACGTGCTGCGCGGCGTGGTGAAGCCGCTCGGTTTCGCCGGCGTCAAGGTGGTCGGCGACTTCGTCAACAACTTCCAGCTTGGGCTCCCGTCCGAGATGGCGATCCTCAACCTGTTTGATCCGAACACAGGGATGCCGAAGGCGATCCTCGACGCGACCGTCATCACCGACATGCGCACCGGCGCGATGACGGCGCTGGGCGCGAAGCATCTCGCGCGCAAGAATTCCCGCGTGCTCGGCCATGTCGGAGCGCGCGGCACCGCCTATTGGAACGTGCGGCTCCTCGACCATCTCTTCGACTTCGACGAGATCCGCGTCCATTCCAAGCGCCCCGAGAGCCGCGACGCCTTCGCCGCCAAACTCTCCGCCGATCTCGGCAAGAAGGTGGTCGCGACCGAGACCTGGGAAGACTGCCTGAAAGGCGCCGACATCCTTGTCGAGGCTTCACGGCTCCCCGCCCCCGAGCCCTTGTTCAAGACGGCCTGGATCAAGAAGGGCGCCTTCGTCGTGCCCTACGGCACGATGAGTGCAGTCGAGCTCAGTCTCACCGATATCATGGACAAGATGGTGGTCGATGACTGGGGTCAGTGCCGCAAGGGTCTGCCCTTCGGCGCGCTCCGCGCCCATGTCGATTCCGACCGCCTGACCGAAGCCAGCCTCCATGCGGAGCTCGGCCAGATCGTGGCCGGCAAGAAGCCCGGTCGCGAAAGCGACAGCGAGACCATTCTGTTCTGGCATCGCGGCCTCAGCCTCAGCGACATCGCGCTAGGCGCCGCACTTCTGGATAAGGCCGCGCGCCAGCGCCTCGGCCAGACCCTACGCTTCCGCTGATGGCGGACTCGCCGACACGGCTGCAGAAGCACTCGGTCAGCATCGCCGGACACCGCACCAGCGTGACCCTCGAGGCCGCGTTCTGGGAAGCACTCACCGCGATCGCACAGCGGCGTCAGGCCACCGTGGCCGGCCTGATCGCCGAGATCGATGACGCGCGCGCCGGCGACCCCGCGGCGCCGAACCTCTCCAGCGCGATCCGGGTGTTTGTGCTGAAGGCACTTCAATGACGGAACCCGTTGCCTGCGAATGGGGCTTACACGGTGTCCAGACTCTGCGCGAGCACGCGGCGGTGCTAATCATTGTCGATGTGCTTTCCTTCTCGACAGCGGTCGATGTCGCGCTCGCACGCGGCGCCAGCATCATTCCCTTCCCGCTCGGCGATCCCGCTTTGGCCCGCGCCGCGGCGGAGAGCAAAGGCGCACTGCTGGCCACGCCGCGGCGCGCCGGCGCGCAGTTCTCCTTATCGCCGGCGACGTTGCGGGAGCTTCCGGCCGGCGCCCAGCTGCTGCTGCCCTCACCCAACGGCTCTCGCCTGTCGCTGGAAGCGGCGCCGGTCCCGGTTTTCACCGCATGCCTGCGGAACTTCGCGGCAACCGCCGCGGCGGCTGCCAAGCTTGCCGGCAGCCGCATGATCGGCGTCATTCCCGCCGGAGAGCGCTGGCCGGACGACACGCTGCGGCCCGCCATTGAAGATTGGTGCGGCGCCGGCGCGGTGATCGATGCGCTGGATCGGCCGATGACGGCAGAAGCCAAGGTCGCCCGCGATGCCTTTCGCGCTGCGGGAAACGACCTGCCCAGATTAACTCAAGACTCACTGTCCGGTCGCGAGCTGATCGATCGCGGCTTTGCCATCGATGTCGAGCTGGCAAGCGCGATCGGGATCAGCGCCATTGCACCGCAATTGGTGGATGGCGCCTACCGACCCGGCTGAAGTCAGTTCCCGCTGGCGCCTGGTTCCTGCGCCGGCTCGGTGGTCTCCGTGTTACCCGGCACCGGAATGAGCTCGCCTGGTGCCTGCTCCGCCGGCGCTTGTTCCGCCGGAGCCTGCTCTGCCGGCGCTTGTTCCGCCGGAGCCTGCGTGGCACCGGGCTCCGCAGCCGGCGCTTGCTCGGTCGCTGCAGGTGCCTGCTCGTTCGTCGGTGCCTGCGCCGGCGGCTGCTCGGTCGTCGCCGGCGCCTGTTCCGCCGGAGCTGGCTGGGCAGGCGCCGCTTCAGGCTGCGCCGCCGGTGCGGTTCCGGCTGCCCCCGGCTCCGCCGCCGGCGCGGTTTCCTGCGAGGACGGAGCCTGTTGCTGATCTTTTTTCTTCTTCTTGTCCTTGCCGAAGATGTCGTTGATGAGGCCGCCCGCCGCGCCGCCGACCGCAGCACCGCCAGTGCCACCCACCGCACCGCCAACCGCCTCGCCTGCCGTCCCGCCGACGCTGGGTGCAGCCGCACCCGGCGCCGACGTATCCGTCGAGCCGCCGCCGAGGCCCGGGAGGTTCACGCCCGGAATGTTGAGGCCCGGAATCCCGCTGGCGCTGGGCGCGGCGCCGGAGCCGGAGAAGGACGGCTTCGGCGAGCTGACCGGCCCATCGAGATTGACGCTCATGAAGGCCTGCTGCGCATCGGAGCCGAACAGATCGACCAGCAGGTTGAGCGCCATCTGCGCCAGATCGACCTTGCCCTTCGCCGTGCCGCGGGCCTTCGGGTTGGTGAAGGCGGTGTCCTGGGTGTCGAGCACGCCGTTGGTGATGTTGAAGGTGCCATCCAGCTTGTTATCGACACCGGTATAGGACGCGAGTACGCCATTGATCTTCTCGGCGACGCCCTGGACCGCTTTCACCTTCTGGCCGAGCACGCCGAGCAGGGCCGAGCCGACGGTCTGCTCGATCTTCCCGATGATCAGCACCGTGCCGTCGAGATTGCCCTTGCCGGTCAACGAGCGGACGATGTCCGCCTGCGAGAGCCCGCTGCCGGTGCCGTCGAACTTCAGCGACAGCGGGCCCTTGATCTGGCTGCCGGCAATGCCGCCGCCGATCAGCTCCGCCAGCTGGATCGCCTGCACCGCGACCTTGGCGTCGATCTTCGGCGTACCGTTGCCGTTGACCGAAGTGCCGGAGAGATCGAACGCGCCGCCATAGATCTTGCCGTTCAAGGTCTGCATGGTCATCAGACCGTCCTTGACCGTGATCTTGGCAACCAGATCGTCGATCCGCTGGTCGGGCATGATCAGCGACTTCGCCTTGAAATCGATGTCGGCGTCCTGCTTGCCGAGCGCACTGAGATCCAGCGGCTCGGTCGACCACGGCCCGCTGGATTTCGCGGGCGAACCGGTGCCGCCGGCGCCGGTCGTGCTCTTGCCGGCGTTGCTCTTGGTCGAGGGCGCCATGAACGGCGTCAGGTTGACCGTGCCGCCGGTCAGATTCGCGGTGATGTTGGGCTTGGCGCCGGTCGCGTCGTAATTCGCCGTGCCGGCCAGGCTGGAATCGCCCCACTTCGCGTCGAGCTGGCTGACCGAGGCTTTCTGCGTGGTGCCCGCCGCTTTGATCGCGACGGCGAGCGGACCACCCTTAGCGCCAGCCGGGAGGTCGGCGATCTTCATCAGATCGGTGAACTCCGGATGGTTTGCGGTCACCGAAAGATCGAAGGCGATCGGCTGCGGGTTCTTCGGGTCGGTCTGCTTCGGCATCTTCACATTGCCGGCGACCTTCGCCGTGGCGCCGGCGGCGGAGAGATCGAGATTGAGGTCCATGTCCTCGGCGCCGCCCTTCAGCGAGCCTGCCGCGGTGAGGGCCCCCATCGCCTGCGCTTTCGGACCGGCGAGACCCGCGAGCTGCAGCAGGGGTGCCGGCTTGTCGGCCTTGAGATCGAGCGTGGTATCGACCTGCGGCGTCGCCTTGAGCCCGGTGACCTTGCCCTTCAGCTTTCCGCCGCCGCCGATCCCGCCGATCGACAGTGTCACGTCGTAGGTGAGGTCATCGGCACCGCTCTGTGCCGTGCCCGCGAAGGCAACGGCACCCAGTTGCTTGGCGGCGTTGAGCACCGTCTCATCGCCTGGATTTGCGAGGGCCGCGAGGCTGCCGGTGTCCTTAGCCTTGATATTGAAATCGGTATTGATGCGCGGAATGCCGCCAGCCAACAGATCCGTAACCGTGCCTTTCGCCGTCCCGTCAAGTCCAACGCCGGTCAACGTCATGGTGCCGACGTCGTAGGTGAGGTTGTTGCCGTCGCCCGAAGCCTTTCCCTTCAATGCGAGCGATCCGTACTTGCCCGGAGATGGAACCTCTATGCCTCCCATCGTCAGCAGCTTGCCGGCATCCTTGGCCGAGACGTCGAAGTCGAGATCGAACTTGGGCTCACCCTTCAGGTTGGCGATCTTGCCGTTGATCACGCCACGGCCGCCCGCTAGGTCCTTGACCGACAGATCCTTGATGTCGAGCGTGCCGTCGGCGAGACCGATCAATGCATGGAGTCCGCTGATCTGCTTCTCGTTCATGGTGAGGCTGCCCGCCTTCACCTCGATATTGGCATCGAGGTCGCCGAGCGGCGCCAGCGCCTTCAGCGGATTGTCGGGCGCCGCCTTCTTGGATGCGTTGTCATTCGCAGCCGCATTCGTGGCCGCCGCGGCCTTCTTGTCGCCTTGCGGCAGATAGCCGTCCACGTTCAACTTATCAATCGAGAGGCCGACGCCGAAGGCCATGCGCTTGCGCTTCTGGTCGTCGGGAAGCGCCAGGATGACGCCGCCCGAAACCTTCGAGGCATCGAGCGTGGCATTGAGATCGGCGACCTCGACCTGGGCCGGGCTCGCGTTGAGCCGGCTGGTCAGCGCCAGCTTGCGCAACCGGTCGGCCGGGACGCTGTTGAGCGCGCCCGGCGCGAACATGTCGGCGACCTCGCGCAGATTGTCGGAGCTCGCCTTGACCGCGCCGTTGAAGCTCGGCTGGCCGCTCTTCGGCGCCAGCACGCCGGACAAGGTGAACGCCGTGTTGCCGGGAAGCTGCGCCGAAAGCTGGGTCAGATTGAGCGCGCCATCCTTCAACTGCGCGACCAGCTTGGTGCCGTCGATCGCCTTGCCCTGATAGGCGATCTGCTCGACCGTCGCGGTCACGTTCGCGGTGATGCCGGCCGGCAGGGTGAAGGGCGCCGCGGGCTTCGCCTCGCCGCCGCTGGGCGCGCTGCCCTCGGCTTTCTTCTCCGTGGCCGCACCCGCCTTGCCTGCGGGCATCAGCTTATCGAGATCCACGCGACCCACCGCGAGATTGGCATCGACGGTCGTGGCCGCACCGTACTTCGCGCCGACCGAGCCCTGCGCCGCCACGTCACCCAGCGCCAGTGCCAGGTTCTTGATGTCGGCGGCTGCAGAGCCTGCCGTGACATCGCCATTCAGCGTGAACGGCCGTGCCAGAGCCGGCGGCTGCGCGTCGGCGGACCCGCCGGACAAAGCCGCCATCAGCTCGGCGACATTCTCCGCCTTGGCGGAGAGCTTGCCGATGACGATCGGCTTTGCGGGATCGCCGGCCGCCGACATGTCGGCCTGGCCGGAAAAGCCGAAGCTGCCCTTGGTCTCGCCGACGGTGAGCGTCAAATTGACCGGCATCGGCGCGCTCTGATCCATGCGGCCGGCTTCCACTTCGAACCCGAGCGGCAGATTCATGGCGATCAGGCTGCCCTTCGCTTCGAACGGGCCCTTGAGGCTCGCCATGTTGAGGCCGACGTTGATCTTCTCGACCTTCTGCTCCGAACCGCTGGTCGCATCCCGGTAGATGACGGTGCCGTCTTCAAGCGTGGCGCCATCGATTTGAACGTCCCAACCGCCGGCCGAGGTGGTCGCGCCATTCGATGTCGGCGCGGGTGTCGCTTCCGTCGTGGTGCTGCCGCCGCCCGACGCAGCCGGCGGGGTGAGCTGCCAGTTGCCGGTGCCGTCCTTCAGCTTCTCCAGCACGATGACGGGCTTGGTCAGGACGATGTCGGTGATCTGCGCCTTGTGCGAAAGCAGCGGCATGATGGCGACCTTGACTGTCGCCGATTCGACCTCCGCCATGTTGGCCGCGCTGCCGCCCGGCGCATTGCCGAACTTGATGCCGTCCACGGTGACCGAGGGCAGCGGCAGAATGGAGAGCGAGATCTTGCCGTCGATCTTCAGGTCGCGGCCGGTGGCTTCCTTGGCCTTGGCTTCGATGGTGCCCTTGTAGTCGTTGAGGTCGATGAAGAAGGGTGCGATCAAAGCTGCCGCGATCACCAGAACCACGATGCCGCCGACGACATAGAGCAACTTCTTCATGATCACACGCTCCGCCCTTTTTGTGCCCGTCCGACCGAACGTCCCTTCCGGGGCCCCCTTTAGGCAAACGCCCCTTTGGGGCATGGGGTTCGGTGGCCTCCTTGCGCTCTCCCCGCGCTTCCCCGCATTATCGCCAAAGGAAAGAATGCCCGGCAAGGCATTCCAACGGCATTTTCAGTGAAATCTACGCGAGGCCCTATGGCTGAAATCGTCAATCTGAACAAAATGCGCAAGGCCAAGGCCCGCGCCGCGGACGAATCGAGCGCCCAGGCCAACCGCATCAAATACGGCCGAACCAAGGCGCAGAAGGAAAACGACCGCCGCGGCGAAGAACGCAGCGTACAACTGCATCAGGGAAAGCAGTTGGAAAAAGGCGAAGAGTGAGCCTCGGCTAACTCTGGCTGATCAGTTCCAGCCACTCATCCTCGGTCAGCGTTTTTACCCCGAGTTCGGCGGCTTTCTTCGCTTTGGATCCGGCATCGGCGCCGACGACCAGGAAATCGGTCTTGGACGAGACCGAGCCGCCGACCTTGGCGCCTAGGCTTTCAGCACGGGCCTTGGCTTCGTTGCGAGTCATCTTCTCGAGCGTGCCGGTGAAGACGACTGTCTTGCCGGCGATCGCGCTGTCCGCCGCGACGACCGGGACGAAGGCCTCGATTTCGACCTCGTCCTCGAGTTCATCAATAACCTTCGCGTTGTGCTTCTCGGCGAAGAAGGCCGTGAGATCATCCACCGCCGATGGACCGATGCCGTTGATCTCGCCGAGATCCTGGCGGGCTTGGCTGCCAATTGTGCCGGCTTCGACCATCGCCTCACGAAACGCCTTGAAGCTTAGATAATGCTTCGCCAGCAACCGCGCGGTGGTCTCACCGACCTGCGGAATGCCGAGCGAATAGATGAAGCGATCGAGCGCGATCGAGCGCCGCGCCTCGATTGCGTCCAGCAGCTTCTGCACCGAGGCTTCGCCCCATCCCTCGCGCTCCAGGAGCGCGTCACGATGCGCTTCGAGATTGAAGATGTCGGCAGGCGACCTAACCCACTTCAGGTCGAAGAACTCCTTGATCGTCTTGTCGCCCAACCCATCGATATCGAAAGCGGTGCGGCTGACAAAATGGCGCAGCCGCTCGGTCGCCTGGTTGGCGCAGATCAAGCCGCCGACGCAGCGCCGTGCCGCCTCGCCTTCCTCGCGGATCGCATGGCTGCCGCAGACCGGGCAGCGGTCCGGCATCTTGAACGGCTTGCCGCGGCCCTTGCGTTCGGGATCCACGACCTCGACCACCTGCGGGATCACGTCTCCGGCGCGCTGCACCACGACCTTGTCACCGACCCGGATATCCTTGCGGGCAAGCTCGTCCTCGTTGTGCAAGGACGCGCGCGAAACCATGACGCCGCCCACATTGACCGGCTCCAACATGGCGATCGGCGTCAATACGCCGGTGCGGCCCACGGAGATCATGATGTCGTTGAGGGTCGTGATCGCGCGCTCGGCGGCGAACTTGTTGGCGATCGCCCAGCGCGGCGCCCGGCCGACGAAACCCAGACGCTCCTGCAGCACCAGGTCATCGACCTTATAGACCACGCCGTCGATGTCATAGTCGAGATCGGCGCGGTTGATCTGCATCTCGTCGTAGAACTTCAAGACGCCGTCGAGATCCTCGGCATGGCGGTTCAGCGGATTGGTCTCGAATCCCCAAGCCTTCAGCTGCTTCAGCAGATCGGTATGGGTCTTCGGCCAGTCATAGCCTTCAGCCGCGCCGAAAGCATAGGCGAAGAAACGCAGCGGCCGCGCCTTGGTGATCCGCGGATCCATCTGGCGCACCGAACCCGCCGCGGCGTTGCGCGGGTTCATGAAAGTCGCCTCTCCCTGGGCTTCGCGCTCGGCATTCATCTTGAGAAACCCGGCCTTGGTCATGAAGACCTCACCGCGGATCTCCACCAGCTTCGGCGCCTTGCCCTTGAGTTTGTGCGGCACGTCGGCAATCTGCTTCAAGTTCTGGGTGATGTCCTCGCCGACCGCGCCGTCACCGCGCGTCGCGCCGACCGTGAGCGCGCCATTTTCGTAGCGCAGGTTGGCCGAGAGCCCGTCCATCTTCGGCTCCAGCGCCAGCGGGATATCCATCTCCGCCTTGAGCCCCAGGAAGCGGCGGATGCGGCCGAGAAAATCCTCGACATCCTCGCGGCTGAAGGCGTTGTCCAGCGAGAGCATCGGCTCCAGATGCTTCACCTTGGCAAAACCTGCGGCCGGCGCCGCACCGACCTTCTCGGTCGGCGAATCCGCGCGCTTCAGCGTCGGGAAGCGCTTCTCGATCGCCTCGTTGCGCTGGACCAAGGCGTCGAACTCGGCATCCGAGACCTCCGGCGCGTCCTTCTGATAATAGAGCGCGCGGTGATGGCCGATCTCCATGGCGAGGCGCGCGAGCTCCTTCTTCGCCTCGGCTTCGGTCAGTTCGTCGACCGGTTTCACTTTGTCTTTCGTGCTCATGCCGCGCCCACCAGCAGCTTATCCGCCGCCGCGCGCGCCTCATCGGTCACCACGGCGCCGGAGAGCATGCGGGCGATCTCCTCGCGCCGCTCGGCATCGTCGAGCGGCGTCGTCGCGGTGGCGATCTTGCCCTTCACCGTGCGCTTCTCGACCCGCAGGTGATTGTGCGCCAGCGCCGCCACCTGCGGCGAATGGGTGATCACCAGCACCTGCACCTTCTTGGCCAGGCGCCGCAAGCGCTCGCCGACCGCGGCCGCGGTGGCGCCGCCGATGCCGGAATCCACCTCGTCGAAGACCAGGGTCGGCACCGGCTGGTTGCTGGCCAGGGTCACTTTCAGCGCCAACATGAAGCGCGCAAGCTCGCCCCCGGAAGCGATGCGGTTGATCGCACCCGGCGTCGCGCCGGGATTGGTCGCGACCTGGAACTGCACGCGATCCCAGCCGCCCTCACCCCAATCCGCATCGCTCAAGGCCTCGATGCGGGTCGCGAAACGCGCCTTCTCGAGCTTCAGCGGCGGTAGTTCCTTGTTGACCGCGGCATCCATCGCCTTCGCCGCCTTCGCCCGCGAAGCGCTCAAGGCCGTCGCGGCATCGCGATAGGCCGCGAGACCGGCATCAGCGGCCTTCTTCAGGGCGCCGAGATCGGCACTCTGTCCCTCGATCAGCGCGAGGCGCCGCTGGAGATCGCTGAGCAGATCCGGCAGCGCCGTCACCGCCACGCGATGCTTGCGGGCGAGTTCGCGCAGCAGGTTCAGGCGATCGTCCAGCTTCTCCAGGCGATTGGGATCGGCATCGAGATCGGCGGCCATGCGCTGCAAACCGGCGATGCCCTCGGCGAGTTCCGCCGCGGCGCGATCGAGCGCGCTGGCCACCGGATCCAGACCAGGACCGGCCTTGTCGGCGATGCGCTGCAACCGGCGCGCGGCGGAAGCCAGCGCTCGATCGGCGCCGCGCTCCCCGGCGAGCTCGCCATAGGCGGCCTCGATCGCCTCGAGCAACTGCTCGCGGTGCATCAGCTGTTGGCGTTCGGTGGTGAGCGCGGTTTCCTCATCCGGCTTCGGATCGGCGAGTTCCAGTTCCCCCGCCGCGTGACGAAGATAGTCCTCGTCGGCGCGGGCGCGCTCCAGCTCCGCATTGGCGCCGTCCAGCGCCTCCTGTGCCTGGCGCCAGGCGCGATAGGCGTCGCGAACCTTCTCCGCCGAAGCTTCCAGCCCGCCGAAGGCATCGAGATGCGCGCGATGCGTCGCCGGATCGAGCAGGCCATGGACGTCGAACTGGCCCTCGATCTCGATCAGCGCCTCGCCGATTCGGCGCAGCAGCGCGACGCTGACCGGCTGGTCGTTGACGAAGGCGCGCGACTTGCCGTCGGAACCGACCTGGCGGCGCAGGATCAAGAGGTCGTCGCGCTCGATCCCCTGCTCTTCCAGGATTGCGTGGGCGGCGTGGCGTTCCGGCAAGGTGAAGGCTGCGGTCGCGGCAGCCTGGGTCGCGCCGGCGCGCACCAGCCCGCCTTCGGCCCGCGCACCCAGCGCCAAGCCGAGCGCATCGAGCAGGATCGATTTGCCGGCGCCGGTCTCTCCGGTGAGCGCGGTCAAGCCGGCGGCGAGGCTCAATTCCAGCCGGTCGATGAGGACGATGTTTTGGACGGTCAGCCCGACCAGCATCGCTCGGTCTAGAGTCCGCCGCCGAACACGCCGCCATCGCTCGGCGCCGGCGCTGGCGCCGGCTCCGGCTGCGATTCCGGCACCGGCTGTTCTTGGACCGGCGGCGTCGGCACGGCCGGCGGGGGTGGCGGCAGGCCGGGCCCGGTCTGGTTCTGGATCACCGAGTTGGTCTCCGCGGGCGCCTGTGGCTGCGGCAGGCCGAGATCGTTGGTCGCCTGGTCCGGCTGCGGCTCCGGCGGCGGCGGGCCTTCGGGCGCCTTGCTCGGATCGGTGACCACCGGCGGCAGCTCGGCGCTGCTCTCCATGGAGACGCCCTTGCTGGTCAGCAGGTTATAGGCGTCCTGGTACCACGGACTGCCCGGATAGTTGTAGCCGAGCACCGAGGCGGTGCGCTCCGCCTCGTCATAAATGCCGAGCGCCACATAGGATTCGGTCAGACGCTCCAGCGCTTCCGGCACATGGGTCGTCGTCTGGTACTGGTCGATGACGTTCTTGAAACGGTTGATGCCGGCGAGATACTGGCCGCGCTCCATATAATAGCGTCCGACCGCCATCTCCTTGCCGGCCAAGTGGTCGCGCACCAGGTCGAGCTTCAGGGTCGCGTCGCGGGCATAAGGCGTGTTCGGGAACCGGGCGATCACATCGGAGAGCGCGCGCTGCGCCTCTTCGGTATTGCCCTGGTCGCGGGATACGTCGGCGATCTGCTCGTAGTAGCAGAGCGCACGCAGATAATAGGCGTAGGCCGCGCCGCGATTGCCGGGATGGAGATCGATGAACCGCTCCAGCGCCGGGATCGCGTCGTCATAGGAGTCGATCAGGTAGTAGGAGTAGGCCGACATGAGCTGGGACTGGGTCGCCCAGGTCGAATAGGGATGCTGCCGCTCGACCTCGTCGAACAGCTTCGCCGCTTGGCGGGTGTTGCCGGAGTTCAGCGTGTCGAGCGCATTGTTGTAGAGCACATCGACCGGCGTATCCGGGATCTCCGGCTCCGGGCTCTTGCAGGCGGCGAGCGCCAGGATCGCCAGCGGAAATGCCGTGGCGCGAATGGACCGCCCGAAACTCTGAATAAGGCGCACGATTCCGCCGTTCCCTGTTTAGACCGGCGGACTATAGGCGGAGCGGCGGTCCTTCTCAAGCCCGGCGGGTGACCGCCAAACCCTTATGAAACCTTGCAAAAGAAACGCCCGGCATGCGGGTTCCGCACGCCGGGCGAGTTTAAGGAGGCACCTAGACCCGGGAGCGGTGAGGCTCCCGGGTAGAGCGGTCATGAGACCGTTAGTTGGCCTGGCGGCGCAGGAACGCCGGAATATCCAGCAGATCCTCCTCGGCCCGCGGCGACGCGATCCGGTCGCTGGGATCGAGGTTCAGCATCGGCTGGGCGGCCGGAGCTTCGACCCGCGGCTCGGCGCGCTGCGGCTCGCGCACCTGGACCCGCGGAGCCTGAGCCGGAGCCTGGGCCTGCGCCCGCGACGGCTGAGCCGCCGGCTGCGCCGGCAAGGGCTGGCCGGTCAGACGCGAGGTCATCTTCTCGAAGAGGCTCGCGCTGCGCCGGGCGGTCGGTTCACCCGCCGGGGCATGCCCGCGACCGGCTTCCATCGCTTGCGGGGCGATGAACGGGCGGTCGTCGATCGGACGCTCGGCCGGACGCGCGACGGTGGTCGCCCGCTGCAAATGCGCCATCTCGTCCTTCACCACCGGCGGGCGGGCCGGCTGTGCCTGAAGAGCGGTCGCACCGATGCTCGACGTGGTCATGGTCGGGTGCTGCGTCATCATCGGGCGCGGCATCGCGGCCTGGGCGACGACCGGAGCGGCCGGAGCTTGCGCCACGATCGGCGCCGTCTGATAGCTCGGCATCGGCGCCGGGCTGGCTTCCATGCGGACCATGCCGCGGTCGTCCGAGACCGACGCGATGGTCGGCGCGGCATAGGCCGCCGGCATCGGCGCCGGGTTGCTGGAGATGACGCTCAGATTGACGCCGCCGGTCTGGCTCGGACGTTGTTGCTGAGCGACCGCCTCGATGCCGGTGGCGACGACGGAGATGCGGATCTTGCCGTCGAGCGACTGGTCGAAGGTCGAGCCGAAGATGATGTTGGCTTCGGGATCGACCTCGTCGCGGATCCGGTTCGCGGCCTCGTCGACCTCGAACAGGGTCATGTCCATGCCGCCGGTGATGTTGATGAGGACGCCGCGGGCACCCTTCATCGAGACTTCATCGAGCAGCGGGTTGGAGATCGCGGCCTCGGCGGCGGCGATCGCGCGATTCTCGCCGGTCGCCTCGCCGGTGCCCATCATCGCCTTGCCCATCTCGCCCATCACCGCGCGGATATCGGCGAAGTCGAGATTGATCAGGCCCGGCATGACCATGAGGTCGGTCACGCCGCGCACACCGGAGTAGAGGACTTCGTCGGCCATCTTGAAGGCGTCGGCGAAGGTGGTCTTCTCGTTGGCGACCCGGAACAGGTTCTGGTTCGGGATGATGATCAGCGTATCGACGTATTGCTGCAGCTCCTGGATGCCCGACTCGGCCAGCCGCATGCGGTGCGCACCTTCGAAGTGGAAGGGCTTGGTCACCACGCCGACGGTCAGGATGCCCTGCTCGCGGGCGATCTGCGCCACGACGGGAGCCGCACCAGTGCCGGTGCCGCCGCCCATGCCGGCGGTGATGAAGGCCATGTTGGAGCCGGCCAGTTGATCGGCGATCTCGCGGACCGCTTCTTCGGCTGCGACGCGGCCCACATCGGGACGCGCACCGGCGCCGAGTCCTTTGGTCGCGCTCTGACCGAGCTGGATGCGGCGTTCGCACATGCTGCCCTGAAGGGCCTGGGCATCGGTATTGGCGATCAGGAACTCCACGCCCTCGAGCTGGGCGCGGATCATGTTGTTGACAGCATTGCCACCCGCACCGCCGACGCCGATCACTGTGATGCGGGGGCGGATGTCGAACGGATCGGATGGAATGGAGAGATTGAGTGCCATGTTTGTGCCTCCTAAGAGTTTTGATGGTCGATGATCAGAAGTTTTCTTTCAACCAAGAACCAAACCGTCCGAAGAGTCCGGACGAAGATTCGTGCTGGGAACGGCTTGGTTTCAGGCTTTCAGGCTCTGCCTGCAGTGCATAATTCAGCAGACCGGCAGCAGTCGCGAAGGCCGGACCGCCGGTCGAATCGGCCAGACCATGAATGCGAATCGGACGGCCCATGCGGACCTGCTTGTCGAGAACGAGCGCAGCAAGCTCTCTGACTCCACCGAGCTGACTGCCGCCGCCGGTCAACACGACGCGGCGTCCGGCAATCTTGTCGAAGCCCGAAGCTTCGAGTCGCGAGCGCACGAGCTCGAAGGTCTCTTCGAGACGCGGCTGCACGATGCCGATCAGGATCGAGCGCGGAATCGGGTTGGTGATGCCCGCTTCCTCTTCGCCGACCTGGGGAACCTGGATGATCTCGCGCTCATCTGCCGGCGTTGCGAGACAATTCCCGTAAAGCGTCTTCATCCGTTCGGCATGGGCCAACGGAGTCGACAGGCCGCGCGCGATGTCATTGGTCACGTGGCTGCCGCCGATCGCGATCGAATCGGTGTAGACCACGTGTCCGTCGAAGAAGACGGCGATCGAGGTCGTGGCGGCGCCCATGTCGATCACGGTGACGCCGAGATCCATCTCGTCCTCGACCAGAGTCGCCAGACCCGAGGCATAAGGCGAAACCACCAGCGCCTTGATCTCGAGATGGCAGCGGGTCACGCAATTCGTCAGGTTGCGGACGGCGCCGGCCGCCGCGGTGACGACATGCATGTCGACGCCGAGCCGGTCGCCGAACATGCCGCGGGGATCGCGGATGCCGCGGGAGCCGTCGATCGTGTAGCCGACTGGGATCGAATGGATCAACCGCCGCTCGACGCCGCCGTTGATCTGCGCGCCCTGCATCAGCACGCGCTGCAGGTCATGGTCGCCGATCTCGCGGCCCGAAAGCGGCACCTCGACGCCGATGGTCTGCGAGGCGGGATAACCGCCGCTGAGATTGATGACCACGTCGGTAATGGTCTCTTCCGCCATCTGCTCGGCGGCGTGGACGGTGGAGAGCACGGCCATCTCGGCCTGCTCCATGTCGATGATGGCGCCCTGGCGCACGCCGCGCGAGATCTGGTGGCCGATGCCGACCACATTCGGCTTCCCGTCATCGGCGAGTCGCGCGATGAAGCAGCAGATCTTGCTCGAGCCGACATCCACGGCGGCGATCAGACCATTCTTGGTCACAATCCGCGGCTTCTTCATCGGAAGTCCCCCACCCTCTTCAAGTCGCGTTCCATTGGCTTCCCCGAATTCATGTCTCGTTGCTCTTGACCGGTGTAGCCGGATCGGCCGCCGGCTGCGGATGGCCCTGTCGCACGACAACGCGATCCGGCTGTCGCAGATCGACCACGGATACATCCTTATCCAGCAGGTTGTTCTGCCGGTTGAGGTCGGCGAAATGCCGCCAGGCGCCGAGCGCGCCGTCCTCCGGCAGCTTCACGTCCACGTCGTTGTCCATGCGGATGTTCCAGCGCCGCTTGCCCACAAGAACCGCGGCCGTCACATGACTCCGGAGATCCGGCTCCTGCGCCAGGATGTCGAACAGGTCCTGAGCCTTCTTCGGCGCATCCTCACCGACGATGATCAGCAACTTGGCGTATTTGCCGAGATTGGCGGTCTCGATCACCGCGCCGTCGCGGCTGACGAGAAAGAGCTTCTGGCTCCGCTGCCAGAGCGCCATCGGCGCGGCCTCGGTTACCGAAACGATGAGCTGATCCGGGAAGCGCCGCTCGACGCTGGCAGATTCGATCCAGGGCAGATCTTCCAGCCGCTTGCGCACCGCATCGATGTCGATGCCGAGGATCGGATCGCCGCGATTGGCGCTGACTGCGGAGAGAATGTCGGCGACCGCGGTTTCGCCGCGGCCCTCGACCCGGATCTCGCGCAGCGCAAAGCCCGATGCCGCACTCGCCTTCAGCAGTCCCTGATGGGCACTGTCGATCGTCGCCGTGATCCAGCCGCTGGAGATCGCCCAATAGATCGGCGCGGCCACGGCGAGGGTGCCGATCGTCACCGACGCCCAGCGCATCAAACGGCGGGTGCTGGCGCCGTGCACATGCGGACGGAGCTCGTCGCGCTTCGGCGCGCGCGAGGCTCCGGTCTTCGGCGCGACATTGACCGCCCGCTCCTTCACTCGTCCCATGCGGCGTGCTCCACCATCCAGCTCACCAGCTCGGGATAGGAAATCCCGAGATGGCGGGCTTGTTCAGGAACCAGGCTCAGCGCGGTCATGCCAGGCTGCGTGTTGATCTCGAGCAGGTAGAGGCCTGAGCCCAAATCCGCTGGCGCGTGGCCGTTCGGCTTGCTGTCGTCGAAGCGGAAATCGGCGCGCGCGACGCCGCGGCAGCCGAGCGAACGATAGGCGGTCTGTGCCATCTGCATCGCCGTGTCATAGACTTGCTTCGGCAGCGGTGCCGGGCAGAGATGCTCGGTCATGCCGTCGGTGTACTTGTTCTTGTAGTCGTAGAAGCCGGACTTCGGTCGGAGCTCGGTCACCGCCATGGCCTTGTCGCCCATGACGCCGACGGTCAGCTCCCGACCCGGGATATAGCGCTCGCAGAGCACGTGATCGCCGAACGGCCAGTCGATGCCGGCGAAGGGATTGGCGTTGTCCCCCGGCTTGATGATGTAGACGCCGACGCTGGAGCCTTCGTTCGACGGCTTCACGACATAAGGACGCGGCAGCGGATCGCCCTTCAGGATCTCCGCCTTGGTCAGCTGGATGCCCTCGGGGCAGCGGACACCGTTGGCGGAAAAAATGCGCTTGGCCACCGGCTTGTCCATCGCCATGGCCGAGGCCATCACGCCGGAATGCGTGTAGGGCAGCTTCAGGAGATTGAGCAGGCCCTGGAAGTTCCCGTCCTCGCCGAAGCGGCCGTGCAGTGCGTTGAAGACCACGTCGGGCTTCTGCGCCAGCAGGCGGTCGATCACGCTGCGGATGTCGCCCTGGACGTCCAACGTCTCGACCTGATAGCCAGCCTCTTTCAGCGCGGCGGCGCAATTCGCGCCGGAAGCGAGCGAGACTTCCCGCTCCTTAGAATAGCCGCCCATGAGGACCGATACGCGCTTCATGCTTCACTCTCTGTCTTGACGCGAAGCGGCGAATCCCCCGGTACGCCGATGCGTTTGATTTCCCACTGCAGCTCGACACCGGACTGCGCCTTCACGCGCCGGCGCACCTCTTCCCCCAAGCCTTCCAGATCGGCGGCCGTGGCCGTGCCGGTGTTGATCAGGAAGTTGCAATGCTTCTCCGACACCTGCGCACCGCCGATCGCGAGCCCGCGGCAGCCCGCGGCATCGATCAGCTCCCAGGCCTTGCGATGCGGCGGGTTGGTGAAAGTGCTCCCACCGGTGCGCGAACGGATCGGCTGGCTCTCGGCGCGCGCATTCTGGATCTCGGTGATCCGCGCCTGGATCGCCTGCGGGCTGTCGGCGCGTCCTTGCATCTCCGCGCCGACGAAGATCCAATCCGGATCGACGGCGCTGTGGCGGTAGGTAAAGCCGAGCTCGTCCTTGGTGAGCTTGTGCAGGCGACCATGCGGATCGAGCGCGGTCGCGGAAGTCACCACCGCCGCCATGTCGCTGCCATAGGCGCCGGCATTCATCCGCAGCGCGCCACCGATCAGGCCCGGCACGCCGGAGAGAAACTCGAGACCGGCGACACCGGCATCGCGCGCCGCCAGTGCAACGTTGAGATCGAGCGCCGAAGCACCGGCCGTGATCGTCGTGCCGGTCGCACGCACCTCGGTGAAGGCGCGGCCGAGGCGGATCACCACGCCGGGAATGCCGCCGTCGCGCACCAGCAGGTTGGAGCCGACGCCCAGCATCGTCACCGCGACATCATCGGGCTTGCGGGCGAGGAAGCCCTGCAAGTCCATGAGATCGGCCGGCTTGAACAGCACTTCGGCCGCACCACCGACGCGGAACCAGGTCACGTTCGCCAGGCTGGCACCGGCGGTCAGGCGACCCCGGACTTGCGGCAGGCGTTCGATGAGGGGACGTTGCTGTGTCATCAGGGCTCTCATTCCGCCGCTCCGGGAGCCCGTCGGGCGAACACCGCTTCGAGCTCGCCCGGCAACGACTGCGCCCAATAGGTGATCGAGCCGGCACCGAGGCAGACCACGAGGTCACCCGCGCGCACCATTGGCGCGATCTGCTGGGCGAGATTCTTCGGGTCCGGCATGTATTCGACGTGGCGATGGCCGCGCTCGCGCATGCCCTGCACCAGCGCCTCGGCGTTCACACCCTCGATCGGCTGCTCGCCGGCCGAATAGACGTCGGCCACCAGCACGGCATCGGCATCGTTGAAGCAAGTGGCGAAGCCGTCGAACAGCGAATGCAAGCGGGTGTAGCGGTGCGGCTGCACGACCGCGATGACCCGGCCGCTGCTCGCTTGCCGCGCGGCGGTCAGCACTGCGGCGATCTCGACCGGGTGATGGCCATAATCGTCGATCACAGTGACGCCGCGCGCTTCGCCGGTCTTGGTGAAGCGGCGCTTGACTCCGCCGAAACCGGCAAAGCCGTTGCGGATCGTGTCGTCGCTGACGCCCATCTCATTGGCGACGGCGATCGCGGCGAGGCTGTTCTGGACGTTGTGCTTGCCGACCATCGGCAGCTTCACGCCCGCGATCTCCTTCTGGGTGTCGCGGTAGCGGTCGGTGATGACGACACGGAACTGGGAACCATCCGGGTGCATCGTGAGGTCGGTGGCGCGCACGTCTGCCTGTGGGCTAAAGCCATAGGTGACGATGCGCCGATCGATCAGCCGCGGGATCATCGCCTGCACCACCGGATGGTCGATGCAAAGCGCTGCAAAACCATAGAACGGGATGTTCTCGACGAAAGTCTCGTAGCCGCGGTTCATCGCCTCGACCGAGCCGTAATAGTCGAGATGCTCGGGATCCATGTTGGTGACAATAGCGATGGTCGCCGGCAGCTTCATGAAGCTGCCGTCGCTCTCATCCGCCTCGACCACCATCCAGTCGCCGGCGCCCAGGCGCGCATTGGTGCCGTAATTGTTGATGATGCCGCCGTTGATGATGGTCGGATCGAACCCACCGGCCTCCAGCAAGGCACCGACCAGTGAGGTGGTCGTGGTCTTGCCATGGGTGCCGCCAATGGCAATGGACCACTTCAGCCGCATCAGCTCGCCCAGCATCTCGGCGCGACGCACGACCGGCAGCAGGCGCGCGCGGGCGGCGAGCACCTCCGGATTGTCGGGCTTCACCGCCGAGGAGACGACCACAACCGCTGCATCCGCGAGATTCTCGGCGCGATGGCCGATCTCGATCTGCACGCCCCGCTCGCGCAGGCGCTTGGTGTTGTAGCTGTCGGCAAGGTCACTGCCGCGCACCTTGTAGCCGAGGTTGTGCAGCGTCTCGGCGATGCCGCTCATGCCGATGCCGCCGATCCCGACGAAGTGGATGACCCCGATATCGAGAGGAAGTGCCCGCATCAGCGCCCCTCCCCCCTGGTCGATTGGGCGAGATTCTCGACGACGTCGGCCAGACGTTCCGCCGCGTCGGTGCGCGCGAGGTGGCGCGCGTTATCCGCGGCGCGCTGCAAGCCCTCGCCGTCGGTCAGGATCGCGGTCAGGTACTCCGCCAGGCTCTGCGGCGAGCATTCATTCTCGTCCAACACCCAGCCGGCGCCTTGATCGCCAAGCGAACGCGCATTGGCGCGCTGGTGGTCATCGATCGAATTGGGCAGCGGGATCATCAGCGCCGGCCGGCCTGAGGCTTCGATCTCGGCCACGGAGGAAGCACCCGAGCGGCAGACGATCAGATGCGCCCATTGATAACGCGCCGGCATGTCCTTGAAGAACGGGTTGAGTTCCGCGTCGAGGCCCATTTCGCGATAGGCCCTGGTCACGTCTTCCACATCCTCGCGGCGCACCTGCTGGACCAGTTTCAGGCGCAGGCGCAAGGCTTCCGGCAGCTGCGCGATCGCCGGCGGTGTCACCCGGCCGAACACGCGCGCGCCCTGGCTGCCACCGAAGACGAGCAGATTGACCGGCCCCTCGGCGCTCGGCGCGACATAGGCGTCGATTTCCGACATCGCGGCGCGCACCGGATTTCCGGTGACGACTTTCTTCGCCGCCGACAGCTGCTCGGTGAAGCGCACGCTGTCGAAGCTCAGCGCCACGCGGTTGGCGCGCTTCATCAGCACGCGGTTGGCGCGGCCGGCGACGGCGTTCTGCTCGTGCACGACGGTGCGGATCTTGCTCCATTGCGCCGCCAGAATCGGCGGCAGGGATGGATAGCCGCCGAAGCCGACCGCCACGGAGGGCTTAAGGCGCTTCAGCAGACGGCGCGATTGCAGCACGCCGAGCATGAGGCGCCCGTAATTCCGGACGCGCACGCCGAGACCCTTGCCGGCGATGCCGCCCGATGCGATGCGATGCACCGGCACACTCGCGAGCTTGCCGGCAAAGCCGGTGCCGCGCTCGTCGGTCACGAGGTCGACCGAGAACCCGCGGCCGAGCAGGGCGCCCGCCAGCGCTTCCGCCGGGAAGAGATGTCCGCCGGTGCCGCCGGCTGCGAGGAGGATCCGCCCAGGGTAATTGGCCATCATACGTCCTGGCTCCCCGGGAAGCGTTTCCGTGTCAGGGCCAGCAGCATGCCGACACCGAGCGCGATGGCGACGATCGACGAGCCGCCGTAGGAGATGAACGGCAAGGTCATGCCCTTGGTCGGCATCAGGTGCAGGGTCGAGGCCATGTTGACCACCGCCTGCAGGCCGAAGCTGGTGACGAGGCCGGTCACCGCGAGCAGGACGAAGAGATTGGTCTCGCCCAGCATGCGCAGCAGGCTGCGGAGCACGATGAAGGCGAACAGACCCACGATGAGCGTGCACACCACCATGCCGAACTCCTCGCCGGCGACGGCAAAGACGAAGTCGGCATGGGCGTCGGGCAGGTTGAGCTTCACCGTGCCGCCACCCGGACCCTGACCGATCAGGCCGCCATGGCTGAAGGCCTCGAGTGCACGATCGATCTGATAGGTGTCGCCGGTCGAAGGATCGAGGAACTGGTTCACGCGATCGGTCACGTGCGGCAGCATGAAATAGGCACCCACCAACCCGGCGACACCGGCGCCGACGATCAGTGCCACCCAGAAGATCGGCAGGCCGGCGATGAAGAACTGCGCCGCCCAGGTCGCGGTGATGACGACGGTCATGCCAAGGTCGGGCTGCTTGATCAGGATCGCGACAGTCACGAGATAGGCGCCGATGCTGATGAGATTGCCGGGAATGCGCTGTCCTTCCGTCCGCTGCAAAGCGAACATCCAGGCGGTGAAGATCGCGAAGCACGGCTTCAGGAACTCGGAGGGCTGCAGCGAGAGCGGGCCGACCGAGATCCAGCGCGTAGCGCCCTTGATCTCCATGCCGGAGCCGAGCGTCATGGCGGTGAGCGCCAGGAAGAAGAAGAACAGCACCACGCCGACGCGACGCACCTGGCGCGGCGTCAGCACCGAGACCGCGATCAACACCGCGGCCGCGGCCGGCAGCATCATGTAGTGGTGGCGCACCAGGTAGAAGCTGTCGAGGCCGATGCGGGTCGCGACTGCGGGGCTCGCCGCGAGCACCAGGATCGCGCCGACGAACATCAACGCGATGACGGCCGCCAAGGTCCAGCGGTCTACGGTCCACCACCACTGGCCAAGGGCTGAGCGGTCGGTGCGGGCAAAGCCGATCATGCGGCCCCCTTGGCTTGAAGGGTTGCAACGATCTGGCGGAAATGGTCGCCGCGCTCTCCGAAGTCGTTGTACTGGTCGAAGGAGGCGCAGGCCGGCGAAAGAAGCACGACCGGGCTTTGCGCGGCGTCCTTTTTGGCATCCGCCGCCGCCGCAAGCACGGCCTGGTCCAGCGTGCCGCTCTGCGTCGCCTTGACGGCGCTGCCGAGCTGCTTCGCGAACGCCTGGGCCGCCTCGCCGATCAGGTAGGCGCGACGGATGCGCGGATAGAAGCTCTCGAGGCCGGCCAGCCCACCTTCCTTAGGCTTGCCGCCGGCGATCCAATAGATGTTGTCGTAGCAGGCGAGCGCCTTCGCCGCGGCGTCGGCATTGGTCGCCTTGCTGTCATTGACGAAGCGTATGCCGTCGATGGTCGCAACCAGCTCCTGGCGATGCACCAGGCCCGGATAGGTCTTGATCCCTTCGACGACTTCATCGATCCCGAGGCCGAGCGACCGTGCCGCGGCATAGCAGGCGGTGGCGTTCTGCCAATTGTGCTTGCCCGGCAGGCGCGCAACGGTGTTGAGGTCCAGGATATCGATCGGCTTGCCGGCGATCGCATCGACGAGCTTGCCGTCGACCGTGGATACGCCGTTCTCGACGGCACGCTCCGCGGAGATCGGGATCATCCGCCGCTTGCCCTCGGCTTTCAGCGCCGCGAACATCTTGCGGCAAACCTCGTCATCGACGCCGATGATGCCGATGCTCGACGCGCCCTTCGGCCGCATGATCGACTGCTTCGCCGCAACATAGCCCTCCATCCCGCCATGACGATCGAGATGGTCCGGCGTGATGTTGAGGAGGATCGCGACGTCGGAGACCGGGCTCGGCGTGATGTCGAGCTGATAGGACGAGAGCTCCAGCACATAGATGCCCCCGCCACCCAAAGCCGGGAGACCGAGCACCGCCTGGCCGAGATTGCCGCCGACCGCAACATTGCGGCCCGCCGATTTCAGGATATGGCCGAGCAGCGTCGTGACCGTAGACTTGCCGTTGGTGCCCGTGATGCCGACAAAACGTGCCTTGGGTTGTGCGCGAGACAGCAGCTCGATGTCGCTGATCAGCGGCAGGCCGGCAGCCTTCGCCGCCGCCGCGACCGGATTGGGCTTCGGGAAGGTCGTTGGAATGCCCGGACTCATCACCAGCGCGGTCGCTTGCGACCAATCGGCCTTGTGGAGATCGGCGAGCAGCGGTTCCGGCACGTTCGCGCGCGCTTTCTCCGCGTCGTCCCAGGCCCAGACCACGGCGCCGGAATTGTGCAAAGCCTCGACCGCAGCCAGGCCCGAACGGGCGAGGCCGAGCACGGCCACCACCTTGTTCGCGACGTCGGGGATGCGGATCGGGCTCGCCATTGTCACCTCACCGGAGCTTCAAGGTGGCAAGGCCGATCAGCGCCAGGACGGCGGCGATGATCCAGAAGCGGATGACGATGGTCGGCTCGGCCCAGCCCTTCTTCTCGAAGTGATGGTGCAGCGGCGCCATCATGAAGACGCGGCGGCCGGTGGTCTTGAAGCTCACCACCTGCACCACGACCGAGACCGTCTCCAGCACGAAGAGGCCGCCGATGATGGCGAGCACGAGCTCGTGCTTGGTGATGACGCTGATGGCACCGAGCGCACCGCCCATCGAGAGCGAGCCGGTATCACCCATGAAGACCATGGCCGGCGGCGCGTTGAACCACAGGAAGCCAAGGCCTGCACCGCAGAGCGCGCCGCAGAACACCGCGAGCTCGCCGGTCCGCGGCACGAAGTGGAGCTGCAGATATTCGGCGAAGACCGAGTTGCCGACCAGATAGGCGATCAGCGAGAAGCAGGCCGCCGCGATCATCACCGGCACGATGGCGAGGCCGTCGAGCCCGTCGGTCAGATTGACCGCGTTCGACGCGCCCATCATCACGAAGGCGGCGAAGGGGATGAAGAACCAGCCGAGCGGAATCAGCACCTCTTTCAGGAACGGCACCGCAAGCCCGGTTGCGAGCGGCTCCGGCGTCATCCGCATCGCGCAATAGGCGGCGACCAAGCCGATCAGGCCCTGGGCGATCAGCTTGAAGCGGCCCGGCAGGCCCTTGGTGTTGCGCTTGGTCAGCTTGAGGAAATCGTCGCCGAAGCCGACCATGCCGTAGCCGATCGTCACCAGCAGCACGATCCAGACGAAACCGTTGGTGAGATCCGCCCAGAGCAGCGTCGTGATCGCCGCCGAGATCAGGAACATGAGCCCGCCCATGGTCGGCGTGCCCTTCTTGGTCACGAGATGCGATTGCGGGCCGTCGTCGCGAATCGGCTGGCCTTCGCGCTGCATCTTCTTCAGCCAACGGATCATCACCGGGCCGATCAGCAGCGTGAGCGCCAGCGAGAACAGGATCGCGGCACCGGTGCGGAAGGTCAGATAGCGGAACAGGTTGAAGAGCCCGCCTTCCTCCGACAATGGTGCCAACAAATTATAAAGCACGTGCGACTCTCCCCTTCAGTCGCCGTTCGCGGCTTTGGGCCGCTTGACGGTCGCTTGATCCACTGCGCGCAAGGCCTCCACGATCGGCGCCATGCGCGTGCCCAGCGAACCCTTCACCAACACGACGTCGCCCGAACGCAGTGAGCCAAGCAGCGGCTGGATCACTTCGGTCGATTCCCCCCAATGCCCGGCGCGGATCTGCTGCGGCAGGATTCCGTTCAGCTCCTGCATGATCGGTCCGACCAGAAAGACGTGGTCGACGCCGGAACCGACGATGTCCGGCATCAGCTCCCGATGCAGCATCGGCCCGCTGGTGCCGAGCTCGCGCATGTCGCCCAAGACCGCGATCCGCCGCCCACCGCCCTCGGGCTGCGAAGCCGCCAGCAGCGACAAAGCCGCGCGCACCGAAGCCGGGCTCGCATTGTAGGATTCATCGAGCAGCGTGATCGGCCCGGAGACCAGCATCAGGTGCTCGCGCGCGCCGCGACCTTTGAGCGCCGCAAGGCCGCCGAGCGCCGCCGCCGCCGTCCCGACATCGAGACCCAGTGCCTTCACCGCGACGAGCACGGCGAGGCTGTTCTTCGCCTGGTGCAGGCCGGGCAGGCCCAAACTATAGTTTACGCGCTTGCCCATCACCTCGGCGGTAATGCGGCTGCCCGTCGGCGAGACCACGCAATCGATCAGCTTCGCATCGGCTGCGTCGCTGCCGAACGAAATCACGTTGCCGATGCCGCGGCGCTTGGCATGCGCGACCAGCCGGTCGTAATGCGGATTGTCGTGCGGCAGGACCACGGTGCCTTCGGCATCCATGCCATCCATGATCTCGGCCTTGGCATCGGCGATCTCAGCCACCGAGGCGAAGAATTCGATATGCACCGCTTCGACCGAGGTGATGATCGCGACCTGCGGCCTCACCAGCTTCGAGAGCGGCGTGATCTCGCCCGCATGGTTCATGCCGAGCTCGAACACGCCATACTCGGTCTCACGCGGCATTCGAGACAAGGACAGCGGCGCGCCCCAATGGTTGTTCAGATTGCCGACGCTGGCATAGGTGCGGCCGAACGGCGCGAGTGCCGCCTTCAGCGCTTCCTTGGTGCTGGTCTTGCCGACGCTGCCGGTCACCGCCGCAAACTTGGCGGGCGTGCGCGCCCGCGCCGCACCGCCGAGATCCTGCAGGCCCTGCAACGTGTCCTCGACCGCCACGACCGGCATGTCGGCCGCCATGCCACCCGGCAGGCGATCGACCAACGCACCCGCAGCACCCGCGGTCAGCGCGCTCGCGACGAAGTCGTTGCCGTCGAAACTCGGCCCGTGCAAAGCCACGAAGAGATCGCCCTGCGCGATCTTGCGGCTGTCGATCGAGACACCGTCGGCGCTGAAGCGCTTGCCCGCGCGCCCGTTGGTGGCGGCAGTGATCTCGGCCGAGGTCCAGAGGCCGCGCGTCTCGCTCATCGCGCGCCCCCCGGCAGTTGTGCGACGACCGCGCGGGCGATCGCGCTGTCATCGAACGGATGCTTGGTCTTGCCGATGATCTGGTAAGTCTCGTGGCCCTTGCCGGCAATCACCAGCAGGTCGCCGGCTTTCAGCTCGCCGATCGCGACCTTGATCGCTTCGGCGCGATCGCCGATCTCGACGGCCGAAGGCGCGCCCGCCAGGATCGCGGCACGGATCTTCACCGGATCTTCGGTCCGCGGATTGTCGTCGGTGACGATCACGCGGTCAGCGAGCTTGGTCGCGATCTCGCCCATCTGCGGCCTTTTGCCGGGATCGCGATCGCCGCCGCAGCCGAACAGCACGAAGAGCCGCCCGTCCGCATGCGGCCGCAAGGTGGTCAGCACCGCTTCGAGGCCTGCCGGCTTGTGCGCGTAATCGACATAGATCGAGGCGCCGGTCGGTGTCGTCGCCACATGCTCGATCCGGCCGTGCACGCCGCTGATATTGGCGATCATTCCGACCGCTTTCTCCGCATCGGCGCCGGCGCCGGTCACGAGGCCCAGGGCCGCCAGCAGATTCTCAGCCTGGAAGATGCCGACCACCGGGAAGGTGACGGTGTGGCGCTTTCCCAGGACTTCAAGCTCCAGCGTCTGGCCGTGCGCGCCCGGGCTCTGCTTCAGCAGCTTGATCTCGCTGCCGCTCTTGCCGAAGGTGATCAGCCGCAGCCCGCGGCGCTTCGCGATTTCGCGGACCCGCGCCGCCGGCTCGATATCCGCATTGACCACAGCCGCGGCGCCGGCCGGCAGCAGTTCCTCGAACAGCCGCAGCTTGGCGTCGAGATAGGCTTCCATCGTCGGGTGATAGTCGAGATGGTCGCGCGAGAGATTGGTGAAGGCCGCGGCGGCGAGCTGCACACCGTCCAGCCGAAACTGGTCGAGACCGTGGCTGGAAGCCTCGATCGCCAGATGATCGACATCGGCGCGAGCAAGCTCAGCCAGAATGCGGTGCAGCTCGATCGGATCCGGTGTGGTGAGAGACTCACCGCGCTCATAGCCCGGCGCAAAGACGCCGATCGTGCCGAGGCTGCCGGCGCGATGGCCGAGCAAGGTCCAGAGCTGCCGCGCGAAGACCGTGGTCGAGGTCTTGCCACTGGTTCCGGTCACGGCGACTACGATCTTCGGCTGCGCACCGGCGAAGCGGGCGGCCATCAACGCCAGAGCACGGCGCGGATTCGGCGCCGTCAACACGGCGACTTCCGACGGCACAGAAATCCGGCTCCCCTCGGGCAGCAGCAAGGCCGCGGCGCCGGCTTTCAGCGCCGCCGGCACGAACTCACGGCCGTCGACCTGCGTGCCGGGCAACGCAGCGAACAGGAACCCGGGGGCGACCCGGCGCGAATCCGCGGTCATGCCGGCGATCTCGACACCAAGCGGCCCGCTCGCCTTCATTGCTTCGGCGCTGGCAGCCAGGATGTCGGTTGCGGAGATCAAATCATTCAGCCTCAAGTGGAGCTCCAGGGGCCGCCGGTTCCGCTGCCGCCGATTTCGATTCGACGTCGCCCGTGGCCTTCACTTGGATCACAGGCGAATGCGATTTTTTTGAGGCGGGTGAATCGTAATCCGGCACCAGGGCAACCAGCGGGTTCTCTTCCTCGGGCGGCAGCACCGGCATCGGGCTGATGCCCAGCAGCGGCGCCATGCGCTCGACGATCGAGCCCACCGCCGGCGCGGAAACCCAGCCGCCGGTCGCGTAGCCAAAGCTCTTCTTGTTGCCCTTCGGTTCATCGACCATGACCAGGATCGCGTAGCGTGGGTCGTCCATCGGGAAGGCGGCAATGAAGGAGGCGAGGTTGGCGTGCTCGGAATAGCGCCCGCCCTTCTCCTTGTCGGCAGTGCCGGTCTTGCCGCCCACCTGATAGCCGGGCGTGTTGGCGAACTTGCCGGTGCCGACCAGGGTGACGAGCCGCATCAACTGGCGGATCGAGGTCGAAGCCTTATCGGAAATGACGCGATGGCCGGCCGGCACTTCGTTCGGCGCGCGCTTCAGCAGGGTCGGCGGGATCATGATGCCGTGGTTGACGGTCGACGTCATGCCGGTCACCAGCTGCATCGGGCTCACCGAGATGCCGTGGCCGTAGGACACGGTCATCGTGTTGATGCGCTTCCAGTTCTTCGCCGCGGGATACTGCGGATCGCCGACTTCGGGCAGCTCGATCGGCGACTTCTCCAAGAGGCCGAACTTGGCGAGATAAGCCTGCTGCACCTCGGCTCCGAACTGGTCGGCCATCTTCGCCGAGCCGATGTTCGAGGAGTAGGTGAAGATCTCCGGCAGGGAGAGATAGCGGTGCTTGCCGTGGAAGTCGTCGATGGTGAAGCGGCTGATCTTGATCGGATGCGTGGCGTCGTAGCCGTCACTGATCTTGTTGGTGCCGGAATCGAGCGCGATCGCCGTGTTGAAGATCTTGAAGACCGAGCCCATCTCGAACACGCCGAGCGTCGCGCGGTTGAAGCGCGTGTCCGGATCGGCCTTGCCGGGATCGGTCGGGTCGAAATCGGGCAGCGAGACCAGCGACAGGACCTCGCCGGTCTTGATGTCGGTGACGATGCCCACGCCGCCGATGCCGTTGAAGTCGGCGATCGCGCGCGACACTTCTTCGTGCACGATGTGCTGGATGCGGATGTCGATCGAAAGCTGCAGCGGCCGCTGACCGCCGCTGAGAAGATCGTCGAACGAACGCTCGACCCCGGCGAGGCCGCGATTGTCCACGTCGGTGAAGCCGACGACATGCGATGTCAGCGACCCTTGCGGATAGATACGCTTGGTTTCCATCTGGAAGTAAAGGCCGGGAATGCCCAGACGGTTCACGGCATCCTGCTGCTTGGGCGTCAGGTTCCGCTTCAACCAGATGAAGGACTTGCCGGTGTCCAGCTTGGCCGCGGTCGAAGCGGTGTTGAGATCCGGCAGCACCATGTTCAGCCGTTCCGCGGTGTCGTCCGGATCGCGGATCTGCGACGGATTGGCGAACAGCGAAGCGGAGGTCAGCGAGGTCGCAAGCACCACACCGTTGCGGTCGAGGATATCGGCGCGGTCGGCGACCGGCGTCACGCCGGATTTGTGCGCGATCGCCGGATCCTGCTCCTGCGGCAGCAGAGTCACCATGGCGAGCCGAACGGTGATCACCAGGAAGGCGACGCCGAACAGGCCGGCACCCAGCATCAGCCGGTTGTGGCTCACTTCGAGCACGCGCGACTGCACACCGGAAAGCTCCGGCTCGATCGCCATCGGATCGATGACCGGCTGCGGCTGCCGGACATCGAAGCCCTGCTTCGAACGTTGCTTGCGGCGGAACCAGTTCTTCATTCCTGCGCCTTCTTCATATCGGCGAGGATGGCGTCGATCACATCGTCCGCTTCGGCTTGCTCGTCGGTCGGCTTGGCGGGCGTCTTCTCCTCGGGCTCCGGTGCCGTGGCGGTGGAGAAGGTCGCAGCCTGGGCCGCCTTCGGCGCATTCGCGTCCGGTTCTGTGCCCTTCATGCTGGCGAGCAGCGCTGCTGCAGCCGCGCCACCGCCTTCATGCAGGCCGCGCTCGAACGGCGCTCCGGCGGGCGGACGCGGCACCAGCCGATCGAAACCGGCGATCTGCGTCGGCGTCGCTGGAGCGAGATCGGTGTAGCGCCGCGCGAGATCGGCCAGGCGCGTCGGATCGTTCAAATAGCTCCACTCCGCTTCCAGCACATGGGTCGCGTCGCGGTTGGCGTCGATCTGGCGGTTGATCTGCTTCAGCTCGGATTCCTTCGCGAGCACGCCGAGTTCGACCTGATAGAGGCCGACGCCGATCATGGTGAGGAGTGCGAGCCAGACGAAGGTGCTGAGCCGGATCATGCCGCCACCTTTTCCGCCACGCGCAGCCGCGCCGAACGCGACCGCGGATTCTCGGCGAGTTCGGCCTCGGAGGCGATGATCCCGCCGGCGGCGATGAGGCGAAACACCGGCTTCGCCTCTTCCTGCTCGGCGACGGGAAGATGGCGCGAGCCCTTGGGTGCCGCGCCGGCGCGATCACGCAAGTACTGTTTCACGCGGCGATCCTCGAGCGAATGGAACGACACCACCGCCAGGCGACCGTGGGGCGCCAGCAATTGCTCGGCCGCGGCGAGACCGCGATCGATCTCACCCAGCTCGTCATTCACCGCGATGCGCAGAGCCTGGAAGGTGCGGGTCGCCGGGTCGATCGCCATCGGGTTCGGCTTGCCGCCAATGGCACGGCGCACGATCTCGGCCAGGCGATCGGTGGTCTCGATCGGCGCCAGGTCGCGGGCGGCGACGATGGCGCGGGCGATGCGGCGCGCCTGGCGCTCCTCGCCGAAGGTGAAGATGAGATCGGCGAGCGGCCGCTCGGCCATGGCATTCACGAGGTCGGCGGCGCTGGGACCCGCCTGCTCCATCCGCATGTCGAGCGGACCGGAGAAGCGGAAGGAGAAGCCCCGCGCCGCCTGGTCGAGCTGCATCGAGGAAACGCCGAAATCGAAGGTGATGCCGTTGACCGCATCGACGCCGCGCTCGGCGAGCAGGCGCGCGAGATCGCCGAACCGGCCCTGGATCACATGCAGGCGACCCGCATAGCGCGCGATCAGCGGCGCTGCGCCTTTGATCGCGTCGGGATCGCGGTCGATCGCGAAGACGGTGCAGTTCGCCGCATCGAGCAGCGCCCGGGTATAACCGCCGGCGCCGAACGTGCCATCGACGAAGATCGCGCCGTCATGATTGCGGCCCGCAGGCAGCAACGCCTCGATCACTTCCTTCAGCAGGACCGGCTTATGGAGCTGGCTCATTTGCCACCTCCATTGCCGGGGAGGGTGCGGCCTTTCTCCAGCGCGCGACGACGCGCCTCGGCCTTGTAGGCCTCGAGCGCTTCGGGCTGCCAGATCTCGAAAGTATGTCCGCGACCGACGAAGGCGGCGGCCTCGCCGATCGCGGCATGCTGCGCCAAACTTTCGGGCAACATGATTCGTCCCTCGCCGTCGAAGGCGAGTTGCTTGGCGTCGGCGAAGACCGACGCGGTCAGATCGTCATGCTCGTCGGAGAAGAGGTCGACCTTGTTCACCGTCTCGGTGAGCGCGGTCATCCAGTCCATGCCGGCGCATTGAATGGCGGGATGCTTGAAGCTCGGGAAGGCGACGATGCCCTGGAACAGCTGGCCCACGAGCGCAGCACGATAGGAGGCGGGAACGGAAACGCGGCCCTTCCGGTCGATCTTGTTGATGAAGGTATCGATGAACACAGCCATCGACCGCGCACTCACGTTCCGGATTGCCGCCCTCGCCCCCTCGATTGGGACTGTCGGGCTTCAGGGAACGCGCCCCTTGATGGCCGGCGCCGCCATCGGAATGCCGTGGGATCCAGAACCGACCCGCCCGTCGGAACTGGGAATAGCAGGTGGATTGATGGGATATCATGGGATCATATGGGCGTCAATGGGAATTGGCCGTAACACTCTGGAAAATCTTGGGTTTTTCCGATTTTTGCGCATTGCAGCACAAACGAGAGTCAACGGAATCAATCGCTTATAAAGCGTCCTTAAAGTGGAATTGGATCAATGCCTTGAATCGCGCGCGTTCAAGGGTTTGGGGCGTTCCCCATAGGTTCCGGCTCAGCGCGCTGAACGGCGCTGAGAGAAGCGCCAGATGACCTGTAAGCCGGGTTCTGTCCGAGGCCTTGCGGCCCCTGGATGGCCATTCCTCTGGGACGATCGTTGCCGACCGCCTCACGCGACCTACCCGAGGATCTGGCGCGGAAGCCGCCCGCTCGAGTTGCCCCGAGCCATCCTCCTATGCAGTCTTGCTCCCGGCGGGGTTTGCCGTGCCGCGTCCGTTGCCGGCCGCGCGGTGCGCTCTTACCGCACCGTTTCACCCTTGCCGATGAACGGGGCGAACCCGTGTGACCGGCGGTCTGTTCTCTGTGGCACTTTCCCTGGGCTCGCGCCCGCCGGCCGTTAACCGGCGCCGTTCTTCCATGGAGCCCGGACTTTCCTCCCTCTCCTTTCGAAGAGAGCGGCCATCCGGTCATCTGGCGGCGTTGAGTTAGGCTCCCGCGGCGGCCAAGTCAATCAATCCGTTCAGCACGGCTTTGAGCTCGGGATCCGGCACCGAGGACAATCGCGCGGGACGGAAGTGCCGTGAAAAGGCCATGACCGCCGCATGCCGCACCTTGGCCGGCTCGGCATCCTTCGGCCCTTCGAGATCGTAGCCATACTCGCCCAGCCGCAGCAGGAACTCGGCGTCGCTCCAGGCGCAGGGTTTCGGCTGTGGCCAGAGCCCGACGCCGTTCTCGGCGAGAAAATGCCAATCGAAGAGCTCGCCGGGATCTTCCTTCCGCAGCGGCGCCACATCCGAATGCCCGATCACGCGCGAAGGCACGATCTTGTGCCGCTCGACGACGTCCTTGGCGAGATCCAGCACCGCTTCCATCTGGCGCATCGGAAAGGCGCGATAGCCGAACTCATGTCCCGGGTTCACGATCTCGATCCCGATCGAATGTGCGTTGACGTCCTTGGTCCCGGCCCAATAGGCGACGCCGGCATGCCAGGCGCGGCACTCCTCATCGACCAGCTGATAGGTCGTGCCATCCTCATCGACGACATAATGCGCACTGACCTTGGCCTGGGGATCGCACAACCGGTCGAGCGCCGCCTGCGCGCTCTGCATGCCGGTGTAATGCAGCAGCAGAATGTCGATCGGCGCGTTGCGGTGATTGTAGTTGGGCGACGGAAGTTCGACGATGCTCATGCTATATACCAGTCTTCGTCGAAGGCGCGATGACCGCCGGGCGGCGGATGATGATGATCGCGACGCCAATCAGGATGCCGATGCCGCCGATAATCATCGGCATGGTGATCACCTCATCGCGGAAGACGACGCCGGCGGCGGCACCGATCAGCGGCTGCAGCAGCATGAAAGGCATCACCAGGTTGACCGGATAGCGCCGCATCAGATTGTACCAGATCCAATAACTGAATGCGGCAACGATCACCGCCTGATATGCCAGCGAGAAAGCGCCGCCCCAGCCGATCTGGGCGAGGGTCGGCCAATGGCTGCCTTCGACGGCGTAAGACACGACGAGTAATTGCGGCGCCGCCAGAATCGCGATCCAGCCGTTCAATTGCACCGCGTCGATCTCGTCGCCCAACGCCTTCACCTGCATGTTGGCCATCGACCAGACCAAGGCCGCGGCGATCACCGAGATCAGCGGCCAGGGATGGGCGAGAAACTGTGGCTGCCCCGCGATCGTCACGATGCCGGCAAACGCGATCACCATGCCGGTGATGCGCCGCCAGTGCAGCGTTTCCTTGAAGAAGATCGCCGCCAGGATCGCCGCGAACGGCACCTGAAGCTGCACCGCGATCGCCGTGGTCGCGGCGTCGAGGTAATGCATGCCGGTATAGATCAGCGTGAAATGCATCACACCGAGCGTGAAGGAAAGCGGGATCACCCGCTTCAGGTGCGCGCGCGGCAGGCCGGAGAACGGCACCAGGATGATGGCGGCAAAGGTGAAGCGCAGTGCCACGAAGAAGAGCGGCGGCATATGGTCGAGGCCGAGCTTCACCACGACGAAGTTGATGCCCCAGATCAACTGGATCAGGAGCATCCAGCCGAGATCGCGAAGTTTCACGCGGCGGTCTCGAAGATCGGCTTGCCGAGCTCGGCCTCGCGCACAGCGATGCCGAGACCGGGACCGGCCGGCGGATAAAGAATGCCGTCCCTGACCGGCGGAATGCCGTCGCCGTGTCCGAGGGAAACCCAGTTGTGGAAATCGACGGTATGGGTCCGCAGATGCTCCGGCGTCGACAGCGACAAATGGATCATCGCCGCGGTGTCGATCTCGGCGCCGCCGGTGTCCTCCACGGTCACCTGCAGACGCGACGCGACGGCGACGTCACGAATGAGTCGCGCCTTGCCGATCCCGCCGACTCGCGAGATCTTCACCGTGACGCCGTCGGCGACACCGTCATGGATCGCGTTCATCAACACCTCAAGCGAGGTGATGGATTCGTCGAGCACCATCGGCTGACGGCACTGCGCCCTGAGCTCACGGCACTCCGCATAGGAATAGCAGGGCTGCTCCAGCGTGAAATCGGCATTGCCGACGCCGAGCAGGAAGCGGCGCGCCTGCTGCAGGGTCCAGCCGCCATTGGCGTCGCAGAACAGCACGACGTCGCTCGGCACCACCGCGCGCACCGCTTCGAAGCGCGCGACATCGACCGCCGGATCGGCGCCGACCTTCACCTGCAGCCGGCGATAGCCTTCCTTGAGATACTTCTGCGCCCGCTTCGCCATTGCCTCGGGCGCTTCCTGCGAGATCGAGCGATAGAGCGTGATGCCCTCGCCGAACCGCCCACCCAAAGTCTCGCAGAGCGGCTGGCCAGCAGCGCGACCCTTCAGATCCCAGCAGGCCATGTCGAGCGCCGCCTTCACATAGGGTTGGCCCATCATGTGGAGATCCATGAGATCGGCGATGCGCGCGCCCTGGGTCGGGTCCTGGCCGATCAGGATCGGCGCCAACTCCTCGATCCCCGCGCGCGTGCCGGCGCTGAAGGCCTCGGAATAGAAGCTACCCAGCGGCGCCATCTCGCCCCAACCGGTAAGGCCTTTGTCGGTGTCGATCGCGACGATCGCGGAATCGAACCCCAAGGCCGTGCGATTGCCGGAACAGGTGTAGGGCCCGTCGCGGAACGGCTGGAACTGACGATAGAGACGGATGCGGGTGATCTTCATGGGCTCAGCCTAGCGATTCCTGTTCCGGCCGTCATGCCCCCGGCCCCACCGGCTGCTCGACCGATTGCGGGCGCCGGATAACGATGATAGCGAGGCCGGAAACCGTGACCAGCGCACCCAGCACCATCTGCCAGTCCCAGGGCTCATCGAGCAGGAACACCGCGGTCAGCGCCCCGAATACCGGTTCCAGCAAGGTGAACGGCATGACTTGGCTCACCGGATAGCGCCGCATCATCGCAAACCATAATCCGTAGCAGAGCGCCGTCGTCACGATGACCTGATAAGCCATGGAGAGCCAGGCGGCGCTTCCGGCAGCGCGTAGGGTCTCGACCTGTCCGTGCTCGGTCAAAGCTGACAGTACGAGCATCATCGGCGCCGCCAGCAAAGCCGGCCAGGCATTGAGCTGCCAGCCGCCGATATCACCGGCCAGCCGCTTGATCTGCATATTGGCCGCAACCCAGGAGACCGAAGCCACGAGAATGAGCGTTACCGCGAGCCAGCCACCTTGGAAGGCCGGCCGACCGACCAACAGCACGATACCGACAATCGACAGGGCCATGCCGGACCAGCGGCGCCAGCCGATGCGATCGCCGAAAAAGACCGCCGCAGCGAGCGCAGAGATCGGCACCTGGATCTGGATGACAATCGACGAGGTCGCCGCGTCGGACATCGCGATGCCGGTGAACAACGTGCCGAAATGGATGACGCCGAGCAGGAACGCCAGCAGCAGGAGACCCGGCAGTTGCGAGCGCTTGGGCAAGCCGACGAAAGGCGTCAGCAGGAGCCCGACCGCCCCCAGCCGCAACGCGACGAAGAAGATCGGCGGCCAGGTGTCGAGACCGAGCTTCAGGACCGCAAAATTGGCGCCCCACAGCACCTGGGCGAAGGCGAGCGCCAGGAAGTGCTGCGGCTTCACGATGACTGCTGCTGAAGCTGGGCCTGCTTCTCTTCGAGCTCCAGCCAGCGCAACTCCGCCGCTTCCAGCGCCTGTTTCTTCGCCGAGAGCAACTCGCTCGCCTTCTTGAACTTGTCGACATCGCGTGCATAGAAGTCCGGATCGTGCAGTGCGCCCTCAAGCGTGGCGACATCCTTCTCCAGTGCCGCGATCTTGCCCGGCAGGTCGCCGAGCTCCTTGGCTTCCTTGCCGCTGAGCTTCGGCTCGACGCGCGTCGGACGCGCCGCAACGGCGCGCGGTGGAGCCTTGGCCTCGGCCTTCTGCGGCGCCGGCCGTTGCACGAGATAATCGCTGTAGCCGCCGGGATACTCCGCCACCCGGCCCTCGCCTTCGACCGCGATCACGCTGGTGGTCAGACGGTCGAGGAAATCGCGGTCATGGCTGACGATCAGCACGGTCCCGTCATACTCGCCCAGCACATCTTGCAGGAGGTCGAGCGTGTCCATGTCGAGATCGTTGGTCGGCTCGTCGAGGATCACCAGGTTGGAGGGCTGCGCGAAGAGCTTCGCCAGCAGCAATCGCGCCCGCTCGCCACCGGACAGCGCACGCACCGGCATCACCGCCTGCTTCTCGTCGAACAAGAAGTCCCGCAAGTAAGCGACCACGTGCTTCTGCCGACCGTTGACCATGATGGAGTCGCCGCCGCCTGGCGCCAACGTCTTCCACAAGGTCGCTTCGAGATCGAAGCCCTCGCGCCTTTGATCGAGGCTGATCGGCTTCAAGCCGATGCCGAGCCGCACCGAGCCCGAATCCGGCGCGATCTCGCCGATCAGCATCTTCAGCAGCGTGGTCTTGCCGGCGCCGTTCGGTCCGATCAGGCCGACGCGATCGCCGCGCAGGATCCGGGTCGAGAAATTCTTCACGATGGGCAGCTGGCTGCCGTCCGGCCGCGTGTAGGATTTCGAGATATCCTTGGCCTCGATCACCAGCCGTCCGCCCGCCTCGGCTTCGCCCAGCTCCAGCTTGGCGACGCCCTGCGCCTTCAAGCTGGTGCGGCGCTGCTCGCGCAAGGCGAAGAGATTGCGCCGCCGGCCTTCATTGCGCGAGCGCCGCGCGGTCACGCCGCGCTGCAGCCAGTATTCTTCCTGCTCGATCCGCTTCTTCAGGCGATAGGCCTCGGCGGATTCCTGCTCGATGATCCGCTGTGACCAGTCCTCGAACTCGGCGAAACCGCCGTCATGCTCGAACAGGCGCCCACGGTCGAGCCAGAGCAAGCGCTGAGTCAAGCGATTGAGGAAGGCGCGGTCATGGCTGATCATCAGCACACCGCCGGAATAATCGAGCAGCTCCTGCTCCAGCCATTCGATGGTCGGGAGATCGAGATGGTTGGTCGGCTCGTCAAGCAGCATGAGGTCCGGCTCGGTTGCCAGCACCCGTGCCAAGGCCGCGCGTCGCCCTTCGCCGCCCGACAGCGTCTTCAGATCGCGCGCGCCGTCGAGGCTGAGATGATCCAGCGCCCGCGCCACGCGATAATCATGCTCATCGGCGCCGAGACCGCCCGCGACATAGGACGCGACGCTGCCACCGGAAGCAAAGGTCGGGCTCTGCGGCAGATAGCCGATTTTCAATCCCGGCTGCACGAAGCGTTCGCCGGCATCGAGCTCCATTTCGCCGGCCAGCGTCCGCAGGATGGTCGACTTGCCGCTGCCATTGGCGCCGACCAGGCAGACGCGCTCGCCCTTGCCGAGGCCCAGCGAGATTCCGGAGAAGAGCGGCTTGCCGCCGAACGTGACGGCGGCGTCGCGGAGTGCGAGTTGTGGCGGTGAAGCTGGCATGATGTCCGAGTGATGCGATCGAAATCAGTTGATGCCCCGTTCCTTGGCGACCTTGTCGTACGCGGCGTTGATGGTGGCAACCTTCTGGTTCGCCAGCATCACGAATTCTTCCGGCAGGCCTTGGGCGATCAACCGGTCGGGATGGTTGTCACGCACCAGCTTGCGCCAGGCATTGCGGATCTCGTCGTTGCTCATGGTGCGCGTCACGCCGAGAATCGTATAAGGATCGGCCTTGTCCGGACCGACATTCGCCTCGCGGATCCGCGCGAAATCGGCCTCGGTGAAACCGAACAGCTTCGCGACCTCGGCGAGATATGCAATCTCCGAGTCATGGATCCGGCCATCGGCGCGGGCGATGTGGAAGAGACCGTCGAGCAGCTCTTCCAGCACCGGACTGTCCTTGCGGAACATCTTCGCGATCTGCTTGGCATAGGGTTCGAAGCCTCGCGCATCGCGCTTCGCCAGATCAAAGATTCGGGCGACATTGGCCGTCTCGCTGGCCGGCACCTGGAACACTTCCTTGAATGCGGCGACCTCCGAACGATCGACCTGGCCGTCCGCTTTCGCCATCTTGGCGCCGAGCGCGATCACGGCGATGGTGAAGGCGACCTGCCGGGTGCCCGCACGGTCCCCCTGCTCGACTGGGCCGCCCGGTCCTTCGAGCGCGGGCGCTTCGCCGCCGACGTACTTGTCGGCCGCATGCCCCGCCAGCGCGCCCAGAAGCGCACCCAGCGGGCCGCCCAGCGCGAAGCCCGCGGCCCCGCCGATGATTTTTCCCCAGATGCTCATGCTGATCGCTGCGATCCCGGATCCGGCGGCCAACATAGCGGCAGGCCGCCCGCATTACCAGCCGTGCCAAGGGGCGAAATCACGGCAAAGATGCGGTGATCCGCCGCGCCTCCTGCTTCAGCAAGCTGCCCAGCCGCGCCGCACGGCGGACGGTGAAACGGTGCGACGGACCATGGATGCTGAGCGTCCCGAGCATCCGCCCTTGCCCGTCCAGGATCGGCACCGCCACCGCGATGACGCCCGGCTGAAATTCGTCCTCTTCGGTCGCGTAGCCCAGGCGGCGTATCTCGGCAAGTTCGCGCTCGGGCGCGCCGGTCCCGAAGGCGCGATAGCATTTACCGGACGCCGTGCCGCGCACCGGCAATCCCGCGCCCTTCAGCGCCGAGGTCTTCAGGATGACATCGCCTTTCAGGCTTTCCGCCACGATCATCGCCGTGGCGGAGGGCACCAGCAGGTTCACGGTCTCGCCCGTGGTCTGGCAGAGCCGGATGATGCCCGGCCGGCCGAGCTCCAGCAGATCGACCTGCTTTTCCACGATCCGGCCGAGCTTCAGCAAACGCCGTCCCAGCCGGTAGTGACCGCTGGAAGCGATCTTCTCGGCGAGCTCCAGCGCGACCAGGCTTTCCAGCAAAGTCGCCACTGTGCTTGGCGCCAGCCGCATTGCCGTTGCGATGTCGCGCAGCCGCCGGCCCGCGCGCGGTCCGGTCGCCAGCACTTCCAGGATCGCGTCCGCCCGCGCCAGGGATTGGATCCGCACCTTCATCGCCGAATCATAGCTATTCGACATTGTCGAACAAAGCGCCGATTGGCTTTGCGGCGGATTTCGCGCCCTCGCACTCTCACCGGCAATCAAAACCGAGGAGGATTCGATGCCGCTGCATTTCACCCAGGACGAGTTCGCCGCCCGCCGTACCGCTTTGCAGCGCTCCTTGCAGCAAGCGGGCCTCGACGGCATCCTCATGTTCCGGCAGGAAAGCATGTACTACCTGACCGGCTACGACACCTTCGGCTATGTCTTCTTCCAATGCCTCTACTTCGGCGCCGACGGCGATCTCTTCCTGCTGACCCGACGTCCCGATCTGCTGCAGGCCCAGCTCACCTCGGACATCCAGGAGATCCACATCTGGGTCGATACCGATGGCGCCAATCCATCGGGCGATCTCAAGACGTTGCTTGAAGCCCGCAAGCTCAAGGGCAAGAAGCTCGGCGTCGAATACGATGCCTATGGCTTGACCGCCCAGAACGGCATGCGCCTCAACGCCGCGCTCGACGGTTTTTGCACCCTGACCGATGCCTCGATGCTGGTGACCAAGCTGCGCCTCATCAAGAGCCCGGCCGAGCTTGCCTATGTGCGCCGCGCCGCCGAGCTCGCCGACGACGCCCTCGACGAAGCGCACCGTCTCGCCAAGCCGGGCGCCGATGAAGGCGAGATCCTGGCCGCCATGCAGGGCGCCGTCTTCAAGGGCGGCGGCGATTATCCCGGCAACGAGTTCATCATCGGCTCCGGCCCGCAGGCGCTGCTGGTGCGCTACGCCGCGGGCCGGCGCAAATTGGATCCGCAGGATCAGCTCACCCTGGAATTTGCCGGTGTCTATCGCCACTACCACGCCTGCCTGATGCGCACGATCGTGATGGGCAAGGTGCCCGAGCGCCAGCGTGACATGCACAGGGCGGCAACCGGCGCGATGCAGGCTTGCATCGAGGCGATCCGGCCGGGCGTCACCTTCGGCCAGGTCTTCGCCGCCCATGCCAAGGCGATGGACGATGCCGGCTTCGCCTCCGCCCGGCTCAATGCCTGCGGCTACAGCCTCGGGACCACCTTCTCGCCCAATTGGATGGACTGGCCGATGCTCTACCGCGACAATCCGGTGGAGCTCCGGCCCGGTATCGTGCTCTTCCTCCACATGATCCTGGTGGACGGCGCGACAAAGCTCGCTATGAATCCAGGCCAGACGGTCGTCGTGACCGGGACCGGCTGCGACGTGCTTTCCCGGCACAAGCTCGACTTGATGGTACGGTAAATGGCAAACGGCTCCTGGCAATTCTGGATCGACCGCGGCGGCACCTTCACCGATGTCGTCGCGAAGAAGCCCGATGGCGGCCTGATCACCCATAAGCTGCTCTCGGAGAATCCGGGTCGCTACAAGGACGCCGCCATGGCCGGGATCCGCGCGATCCTCGGCCTCTCCGCGAACGAGCCGCTGCCGGAGACCGTCAGCACCATCAAGATGGGAACGACGGTCGCCACCAACGCGCTGCTCGAGCGCAAGGGCGAGCGCACGCTCCTGGTCACCACCAAGGGCTTCAAGGACGCACTGCGCATTGCCTATCAGAACCGCCCCAAGATCTTCGCCCGCCGCATCGAATTGCCTGAGCTGCTGCACTCGGAAGTGATCGAGGTCTCCGAACGCGTCGGCGCGCAAGGCGAGGTCATCATCCCGCTTGACGAGGGTGCCGCCCGCGCCGCGATGAGCAAGGCCCATGCCGGCGGCTTCCGCTCGATCGCGATCCTGCTGATGCACGGCTATCGCTTCTCCGATCACGAGAAGCGGCTCGCCGCGATCGCCAAGGAGATCGGCTTCCCGCAGATCTCGGTCAGCCACGATGTCTCGCCGCTGATGAAGCTGGTCTCCAGAGGCGACACCACGGTGGTCGATGCCTATCTTTCGCCGATCCTGCGCCGCTATGTGAATCAGGTCGCGAGCGAGATCGGCAACAAATCTACCCGCCTCATGTTCATGCAGTCGAACGGCGGGTTGACCGACGCCGCCACCTTCCAGGGCAAGGACAGCATTCTCTCGGGCCCCGCGGGCGGCATCGTCGGCGCGGTCGAAACCGCGCGCCAGGCCGGCTTCGAGCGCATCATCGGCTTCGACATGGGCGGCACCTCGACCGATGTCTCGCATTACAACGGCGCCTTCGAGCGTAGCTATGAGGCCCAGGTCGCGGGCGTCCGCATGCGCGCGCCAATGATGCAGATCCACACCGTCGCGGCCGGCGGTGGCTCGATCCTGCATTTCGACGGCGCGCGCTTCCGGGTCGGCCCGGATTCCGCCGGCGCCGATCCCGGCCCTGCCGCCTATCGTCGCAACGGCCCGCTCACCGTCACCGATTGCAACGTGATGCTGGGACGCCTCAATCCCGATTTCTTCCCGAAGGTCTTCGGCCCCAACGGTGACCAGCCGATCGACCACGCCGTCGTTACGAAGAAGTTCGCCGAACTCGCCGCCGAGATTTCCAAAGCCACCGGCGAGCAGCGCTCACCTGAGGCGGTCGCCGAAGGCTTCCTGATGATCGCCGTCGCCAACATGGCGAACGCGATCAAGGAAATCTCGATCCAGCGCGGCTATGACGTCACCCAATACACTCTCGCCTGCTTCGGCGGCGCCGGTGGCCAGGCGGCCTGCCGCGTGGCTGACGCGCTCGGCATGACCCGGATCTTCCTGCATCCTTTCGCCGGCGTGCTCTCGGCCTATGGCATGGGCCTGGCGGACATCCGCGCGATCCGCCACCGCACCGTCGAGGCGACGTTCGAGCCCGTTCTGATGGCGCGCTTGCAAGGCGACATCGCCGAGCTCGAATCCGCCGCGCGCGCCGAGATCGCCGCCCAAGGCATCGCCGAGGACGCGATCACGATCCTGCCGCAGGTGCATCTGAAATATGCCGGCACCGACGCGCCGCTGATCGCTTCCTTCGGCAGCGCCGCCGACATCCAGTCGAGCTTCGAGACCGCGCACCGCCAGCGCTACGGCTTCATCGTCCCGGACAAGCCGCTGATCGTGGATTCCGTCTCGGTCGAAGCCGTCGGCCGTTCCGAACGGGTCGATGACCCGATCCTCGTTGTCGGCGACAAGGATGCTTTTGCCCTCGCAACAGTCCCGTTCTATGCCGAAGGCCAGAGTTACCGGGCACCGGTCTTCGACCGCGCGCAATTGCGCCCGGGCCAGAACGTCGAAGGCCCGGCGATTATCCTCGATCCCACTTCGACCACCATCGTCGAGCCCGGCTGGCGCGCCATCGCCAACGATCGTGGCCATCTGATCCTCGATCGAACCGTCGCGGTGCTGCGCAATGCCGCAATCGGCACCGCGGTCGATCCGGTGATGCTGGAGATCTTCAACAATCTGTTTATGTCCATTGCCGAGCAGATGGGCTCGACCCTAGAGAAGACCAGCCATTCGGTGAACATCAAGGAACGCCTCGACTTCTCCTGCGCCCTCTTCGACCAGCAGGGCCGCCTGATCGCCAATGCGCCGCATATGCCGGTGCACCTGGGTTCCATGGGCGAGAGCGTCGAGACCGTGATCGCCGCCAACCCGAATATGAAACCGGGTGATGTCTATGTGCTGAACGCGCCCTATAATGGCGGGACCCATCTTCCCGACATCACCGTGGTGACGCCGGTCTTCGACGAAGCGGGCGGCAACATCCTGTTCTACGTCGCCTCACGCGGCCATCATGCCGATATCGGCGGCATCACCCCGGGCTCCATGCCGCCCGACAGCCGCTCCGTCGAGGAGGAAGGCGTCCTCATCGACAACGTCAAGATGGTGGACCGCGGCACTTTCCGCGAGAAGGCGATGCGCGAACTGCTCGGCTCCGGCAAGTATCCCGCCCGCAACATCGACCAGAACGTCGCCGATCTCGCCGCCCAGGTCGCCGCCAATGAGAAGGGTGTGCAGGAACTTCGGCGTATGGTGAAGGATTTCGGCCTCGACGTGGTCCACGCCTATATGAACCACGTCCGCGCCAATGCCGCCGAGCAGGTTCGCCGCGTGATCGATCGGCTGAAGGACGGTGCCTTCACCTACGAAATGGATGACGGCGCCAAGATTGCCGCATCGGTCACCGTCGATCGCAAGCAGCGCCGCGCGCGCGTCGATTTTAGCGGCACCAGCCCGCAGCTCGCCAACAACTTCAACGCGCCCTCCGCCGTCGCCAAAGCGGCCGTGCTCTACGTCTTCCGCACGCTGATCGACGACGAGATTCCGATGAATGCCGGCTGTCTGGAACCGCTCGACATCGTCATCCCAGAAGGCTCGATGCTGAAGCCGAAATTTCCGGCCGCCGTGGTCAGCGGCAATGTCGAGACCTCGCAATGCATCACCGATGCGCTCTATGGGGCCATGGGCGTCATGGCGGCGGCCCAGGGCACGATGAACAACTTCACCTTCGGCAACGACCGCTACCAGTATTATGAGACCGTCTCCGGCGGTTCCGGTGCCGGCCCCGACTTCGACGGCACCGATTCCGTCCAGACCCACATGACCAATTCCCGCCTCACTGATCCGGAAGTCCTGGAATGGCGCTTCCCGGTCCTGCTGGAAGAGTTCCGCATCCGCCGCGGCAGCGGCGGCAAAGGCAGGCATCGCGGCGGCGACGGCGTGGTCCGCCGGGTCCGCTTCCTGGAGGCGATGACCGCCGCCATCCTCTCCGGCCATCGGGTCATCCCGCCCTATGGCATGGCGGGAGGGGCCAACGGCGCGCTCGGGAGAAATTCGGTTGAACGCAAGGACGGTTCAGTGGTCACATTGGGTGGAACCGACAAAGCGGAGATGCGCCCCGGCGACGTCTTCGTGATCGAAACCCCCGGCGGCGGCGGCTACGGCGCCCCCACATGACAAGGACCATCCGATGCTCGCCAACCGGCGCACCAAGGACACCGACGGCCTCGTGGCGGAGCTGACCGCGCTCCTCGGCGCCGACCGGGTCAGCACCAACGCGAACATCCTGGAGCGCCACGGCCGCGACGAATCCTACCATCCCTCTTACGCGCCGGACGTGGTCGCCTTCGCGAAATCCACGGAGGACGTGGTGGCGATCGTCAAGCTCGCGGCCAAGCACGATGCGCCCATCATCCCCTTCGGCGTCGGCACCTCGCTGGAAGGCCATGTCGCAGCCCTGGAAGGCGGCGTCAGCATCGATCTCTCGCAGATGAACCAGGTGCTCGAGGTCAACGCCGAGGATCTCGATGTGAAGGTCCAGGCCGGCGTCACCCGCAAGGCGCTGAACGCCTATCTTCGCGACACCGGCCTGTTCTTCCCGATCGATCCCGGCGCCGACGCGACTCTGGGCGGCATGGCGGCGACGCGCGCCAGCGGCACCAATGCGGTGCGTTACGGCACGATGCGCGAGAACGTGCTGGGCCTGACCGTGGTGCTCGCCGACGGCCGCGTGATCCGCACCGGTGGCCGTTCGCGGAAATCCGCGGCCGGCTACGATCTCACCCATCTCTTCGTCGGCTCCGAAGGCACGCTCGGCATCATCACCGAAGTGCGGCTCCGCCTCTACGGTGTGCCGGAAACCATGGCGGCGGCGGTCGCCCTCTTCCCCAGCATCGGCGATGCGGTCAACACCGTCATCCGCACCATCCAGTCCGGCATCCCGGTCGCGCGCATCGAGCTGGTCGATGAGGTGCAGATGGATGCCCTCATCCGCTACGCCAAGCTCGACTACCCGAAGCAGCCCGCGCTCTTCTTCGAGTTCCACGGCACCGAGGCCGGGGTGAAGGAACAGGCCGAGATGGTCGCGGCTCTCGGCGAAGAGTTCGGCATCGGCGGCTTCCGCTGGACCCAGAAGGCCGAGGAGCGCAGCAAGCTCTGGGAAGCCCGCCACAACGTGCTCTATTCCTGCCTCGCCCTGCGCCCCGGCGCGAAGGCACTGGCGACCGATGCCTGCGTGCCGATCTCGCGTCTTGCCGATTGCATCCTCGAGACCCGCCAGGACATCGACGCGCATGGCCTCCTGGCGCCGATCGTCGGCCATGTCGGCGACGGCAACTTCCATGTCACCGTCGTGCTCGATCCCGCCGATCCGAAGGAAATGAAAACCGTCGAAGCCTTCGTCGAGCGATTGGCCCTCCGCGCCATCGCCATGGGCGGCACCTGCACCGGCGAGCACGGCATCGGCTACGGCAAGATCCCGTTCCTTCAGGCGGAGCACGGCGAAGGCGTCGCCGTGATGCGCCAGCTGAAACAGGCGCTCGATCCCGAGAATCGGATGAACCCCGGCAAGATCTTCGCCGCCTGATCATTCTCTAGCGTCCACCGGTGGGCTTTCGTCCCGCCGGATTCACACGACCGCAATTCCACACCGGAGTGTCACATGACTGTCGCGCCGTTCGCCGCCGATCGCTATTCCCGCATGCAGTACCGCTTCTGTGGCCGCAGCGGCTTACAGCTGCCATTGCTTTCCCTCGGCCTCTGGCACAATTTCGGCGACAGCGCGCCTTATGAGAACCAGCGCGCCATCGTCCGCACCGCGTTCGATCTCGGCATCACCCATTTCGATCTCGCGAACAATTACGGTCCCCCGGCCGGCAGCGCCGAGACCAATTTCGGCCGCATGCTGCGCGAGGACCTGAAGCCCTATCGCGATGAATTGATCATCTCTTCCAAGGCCGGCTGGGATATGTGGCCCGGGCCCTACGGCCAGGGTGGCGGGTCGCGGAAATACGTGCTCGCCAGCCTCGACCAGAGCCTGAAGCGGCTCGGCCTGGATTATGTCGACATCTTCTATTCCCACCGCTTCGACCCCGACACGCCGCTGGAAGAGACGATGGGCGCCCTCGCTACCGCGGTGCAGCAGGGCAAGGCGCTCTATGTCGGCGTTTCCAGCTATTCGCCGAACAAGACCCGCGAAGCGGCGAAGATCCTGCACGGCATGGGCGTACGACCGCTCATTCACCAGCCCTCCTACAATATGCTCAATCGCTGGATCGAAGGCGGCCTGCTGGACGCGCTTGCAGAAAACGGCATGGGCTGCATCCCCTTCTCGCCGCTGGCGCAAGGCCTGCTCTCCGACAAGTACCTGAACGGCATTCCCGCCAACGCACGGATCAACCGGGCCGGCGGAGGATCCTTGAAACAGGCGCATCTCTCCCCGGAGAACATCGCCCGGGCGAAGGCCCTGAACGAGATCGCGAAGCAGCGCGGCCAGAGCCTCACGCAGATGGCGATCGCCTGGGTGCTGCGCGACCCACGGGTGACCACCGCGCTCATCGGCGCCAGTTCGCCCGAGCAGATCCGCGAAAACGTCGGCGCCCTGGAGAAACTCTCCTTCACCAAGGAAGAGCTCGCCGAGATCGACAAGCATGCGGTCGAGAGCGGCATCAACCTCTGGGAAAAGCCGAGCACCGACCAGCGCCCCTGAACTTAGGACAAAGCAAATCCCCCGTGCGGAAGCACGGGGGACATCTTGCTTGCAGCAACACAGACGTTACGGCGTGGTAGTGCCTGTCGTCCCGCCCGTTGTGCCGTTGGTCGTGTCGTCCGTGGACGTCGGCGAATTGAGCGTCCTGGACGGCGCAGCGCCTTCGCCTCCAACCGGAGCTGCGGCGCCGGTCGGCGCAGTAGCCGCGTTGGCAGGCGCGGCCGCCGCCCCAGGCGCGGTCGTCGCTGGCGATGTCGTCGTTGTCGAGTTGTCCGGGTTCCGCCGCGATTCATCCATCTGGTTCATACAGTCCGTCTTGCTCGCGGAGTTTTGAATCGCCGAGCAATCGGTACCTTCCGGATAGGTTGTGGCCTGTGCCCAGGCCGGTGTCGCGGCTGCGGCAGCCAGCAGACCCGCGGCCACGGAGCCGAGAAGAGTCGTGCGTTTCATATTTGTCTCCTGCCAATTGCAATTTGAAACCATCGCTGACGAACCTCCAACCGCTGCATAACGCGCGGTCACTTCTATGGCTCGCCATATCAAGCCAACCTCGGCTCCGCGGTCGGGTTCCGACGAAGCGCGCGGCGAATCTTGTCTCTTTTTTTGGGCGCAGCGCAGCGCAGAAAGCGCGGTCAGAAGGACGTCGTGAAGTTGATTCCGCCGGAGCCGATGCCCGGCTCGGCCGCCGCGAAGAAGTCCTGATGATAGGAGAGCGCCGCGCCGAAGGATGTGCCGCGCAGACCTTCCGCCGCGAGATCCCAGTCCCAGCCCATGGTGAGGTCCTGCCCGCCATCGCCAAGCCATGCAAAGTTCGGGCCGGTACTCTCGATCTCGCCGGCAAAGGCATAGTGATAGGCGACGCGGCAATTGAGCGCATCGGAGAGTTCAAGGTCCAATGCGACGGACGGGCCGTGCGAAAGCTTCGCCGCGTTCGCACTCGGCTGCGTCCAGTCATAGAGATAGTTCAAATCGAGGTTGCCGCCGAACATGCGCATACCGGTGACACCGAATTGTCCTTGCGCATTCGTGCCGGCGACGCCCGTCAGCATGTCGGTGCGGCGCAGCTCATAGCGCGACTGCGCCGAGAGCGCCCAACCATCCGGGTCCTTGCGCGCCACACTGCCGCCCATCGCGTAGCTCGGCAGTCGGTCGGCAGCGAGACGCGTCGTGGTCAACTCCGGAAACAGCGCGACATCCCAGCCAGCTTGCTGATAACGCGCCGTGGTGCCGGTGGTCATTTCGCCGGAAGCACGCGCAGGCGTGAAGAGTGCACCGGGATCGACGCGCCGGCGTGCCGACGCCGCATTGTCCAGCGAAAACCCGCCACCGAGATCGATCTGCCGTCCCGCCTGGAGCCCGACGGCATTGTTGGCACTCGAGTTCACTTGGACGGGCAGGCCGTTCAAATCGAACTGCCGCGCCTCGAAGGTATCCAACTGCGACACCTGTTCCTTCGAAACATCGACGGTCAGCGCAACGGGCCGCTTGCCCACCGGATCCGCGAAGGCCCCGGTGCTGCCGAGCGCAAGCGCGGCGAGCAGTACGCAGGATGTCAGGGATTTCATGCCGGCAATTCTGGTGTTCATGGCAGGGCTCTATATCAGCATCCGGCGCGTCACCGGAGCGGGTGGTTTCGCAGGCGCATCATTTTCCGGCAGCCCTGTGTCCTCAGGTCTTCCACACTTAGCGTGTAAATGCGGCGGAACTGCGACGATATGTCAGTCCGGATTCTCGCCAGCCTTCACGTCGCTCAGCCGGTCAACGTGTCGCAGGGCCGGGAACAGCCACATCCAGAGCGCAACGACACCCAGTGTGCCGATACCGCCGATCACGACTGCGGGCACGACACCGACCAGATGCGCGGCACCGCCGGATTCGAACTCGCCGAGCTCGTTGGAGGCACCGACGAACAGCATGCCGACCGCGCTCACGCGCCCGCGCATCGCGTCCGGCGTCGCCGCCTGGATCAAGGTCGAGCGCACGAAGACGCTCACCATGTCCGAAGCGCCGAGCACAACCAGCGCAACCAGCGATACGGCGAAGTTGGTGGAGAGGCCGAAGATGATGGTGGCGACGCCGAACAATGCCACGCAGCCGAACATCCAGGCACCGGTCTTGTTGTTCAGCGGGCGGTGGCCGAGCCAAAGCCCCGTCACCACGGCGCCGATCGCCGGCGCGGTGCGCAGCAAGCCGTTGCCGAAGGCGCCGACCTGCAGGATGTCCTTCGCATAGACCGGGAGCAGCGCGGTGGCGCCGCCCAGAAGAACGGCGAAGAGATCGAGCGAGATCGCGCCGAGGATGATCGGGTGCGCCTTCACGTAGTGGATGCCGGCCACGGCGCGCTGGAAGGCGGTGCTGTTCTTGACGTCGCGCGGCGCCATGGAGACCCGCATCGATCCGAACAGAAACGCAACGATCAGCGCCAGCACGAAGCAGATGCTGTAAGCGACTTCCGGACCGAAGAGATAGAGCGCGCCGCCCAGCGCCGGACCGACGATGGTCGCGGTCTGGAACGCGGAGGAGCTCCAGGCGATCGCCTTGGAGAGATGTTCAGCCGGCACCAGCAGCGGTACGAGCGACTGACTTGCGGGCGCCGACAGTGTGCGCACCACGCCGAACAGCGCCAGCACCAGATAGAAGGCCCAGATGGTATGGACCTGGAAGACCGTCAGCAAGAAGAAGCCGGCCGCGACCGCCGCCTCGAGCAGGCAGCTTGCCATCAGGATGGTGCGCCGGTTGAAGCGGTCGGCGAGATCGCCGGCCGGCAGAATCAGGGCCAGCATCGGCAGGAACTGCGCGAGACCGACGAAGCCCAATTGCAGGGGATCGCTGGTGAGCTCGTAGACCTGATAGCCGACTGCGACCGACTGGATCTGGATCGCCGCCGTCACCAGCAGCCGCGCCATCAGGAACAGCCGGTAGTCGCGATACTTGAGGACCGATCGCGTTACGGCCGGCGGGAGGGAGTCTGTCGTCATATGCTCTGTGTGTTCTTTACCCGAGCAACTGCCGGGCGAGTGAATTGAAGTCGGATGCGATGAAATCCCAATCCTGTTCCGGCTTCAGGTCGGTCGTTTGATTGGGGCCATGTTCAGTGGGACGCGGGACGAAGGCTGTGCGGAAGCCGCAGGTGCGCGCAGCCGCCAGATCGCCGTTATGCGCGGCGACCATGACGATCTCTCCGGGCGGCAGGTCGAGCACGGCCGCGGTCTTGAGATAGGCGTCCGGCATCGGCTTGTAGGCTGCGACGACCTCGGCGCCGAGGATTGCATCCCAGGGAATGCCGGCGCGCTTGGCCATGTTGAGCAGCAGACTCACGTTGCCGTTAGACAGCGGCGCGATGATGAGGCGGGACTTCATCAGCTGAAGACCGGCCACTGCATCGGGCCAGGGATCGAGGCGGTGCCAGGCGTGGTTCAGATCCTGCAGTTCTGCTTCCGTGAAATCATTGGCATCGAGTCTGAACTCTACGAGCGTCGCCTGCAGGCTTTCGAAGTGGAGCACATCCAAACGCGTGAAGGGTCGGCGGCGGGACCGCACCTCTTCCATCGAGGGTGAGTAACGGCGGCGCCAGGCATCGGCGAAGGCATGCGGATCGATACCGGTGATGGCATGGCGCGCGGTGAAGGCGGCAACGTCGCGCGCCACGCCGCTGCGCCAATCGACTACCGTGCCGAAGACATCGAACAGCGCAGCACGCACGCTAACTACTCCGGCAACGGAATGAACTCTGTCTCGCTCGGCACCTGGCCGAAGCGCCCCGCTTTCCAATCCGCTTTTGCTTGTTCGATCCGCTCCTGCGACGAGGAGACGAAGTTCCACCACATCTGCCGCGGTCCATCGAGCCGCTCGCCGCCGAGCAGCATCAGCCGCGCATCCTCCAGCGCCTCGATCGTCACCGGCATTCCGGCGCGCAGCACCAGCATGTTGCCGGGCTCGACCGTGCGGCCGGCGATGCTGACAGGGCCGACGACCGGATGGATCGCGCGCTCTTCATGCTCGATCGGCACCTCGATCTTGGCGCCGGCCTTCAGCACGACGTCGCAATAGAGCGTCTCAGAGAAAGTAGCGACCGGGGCGCGCTGGCCGAAGGCGGTGCCGGCGATGATCCGCGCCGTCTTCCCCTCGCCTTCGATCTTCGGCAAGGTTGCGGCCGGATGGTGGAAGAAGGCGGGATCCGCCTCTTCATGCGCCTTCGGCAAAGCGACCCAGGATTGGATGCCGAACAGCGGACCGCCGGTCTTGCGGGTTTCCGCGGGCGTCCGTTCCGAATGTGCGATCCCCGAGCCCGCGGTCATCCAGTTGACGTCGCCCGGCCGGATCACCTGCACCGAGCCCAAGGTATCTCGATGCATGATCTCGCCCTGGAAGAGATAGGTGACGGTGGCGAGCCCGATATGCGGATGCGGCCGCACATCGACGCCGTGCTCCGCGGCGATGCTCGCGGGTCCCATCTGGTCGAAGAATACGAAGGGCCCGACGGAGCGGCGTTGCGCCACCGGCAGGACGCGCCGTACCTCGAAGCCGCCGATATCTCGCGGCCGCGGCTCGACGACGAGTTCGACAGGATCCTCTGCCATCAGATCGGCCGCGTGGCTTCGGCGAGCCAGCTCTTGGTGGCGTCGTCCAGCTTCGGCGAGAGCGTCTCGCGCACCCGCTTGTGATAGCCGTTGAGCCAGGCGACTTCATCAGCCGTCAGCAGCGTGCGATCCACGAGATTGATGTCGATCGGCGCCAAGGTGATGGTCTCGAATTGCAGCATGTTCGGTTGCCCTTCCACGGGCTGCACCACAATCAGGTTCTCGATCCGGATGCCGTATTCGCCGGTCTTATAGTAGCCGGGCTCGTTGGAGACGATCATACCCGGCTCGAGCGCCACCCGGTTCGGCGCCTTGGAGATGCGGTGCGGGCCTTCATGCACCGAGAGATAGCTGCCGACGCCATGACCTGTTCCATGATCGTAGTCGAGCCCGACTTCCCAGAGCGGCCGACGGGCCAGCACGTCGAGGCTGCTGCCCGTGGTGCCCTTCGGGAACTTCACGGTGGCGAGCGCGATGTGGCCTTTGAGCACGCGGGTGAAGCGATCCTTCATCTCAGGCGTCGCCGTGCCGACCGCCACGGTGCGGGTGATGTCGGTGGTGCCGTCGAGATACTGGCCGCCGGAATCGATCAGGTAGATCGAGTTCATCTCGACCTTGCGGCTGCTCTTCTCCGAGACCTTGTAGTGCACGACCGCACCGTTCGGCCCGGCCCCGGAAATGGAATCGAAGCTGAAATCGCGAAAGAGCTCGTTCTTGCGCCGGAACTCCGCCAGCTTCTCCACCGCGCCGATTTCGGTGAGGCCGCCCTTCGGCGCCTCGCGCGCGAACCAGGAGAGGAACCGCGAGACCGAAGCGCCGTCGCGGCGATGCGCCGTGCGGGTGCCTTCAATCTCGACCGCATTCTTGCGCGCCTTCGGCAGCGCGCAGGGATCGTCGCCGACCCGGATCGTGGCGCCGCTCTTCTGCAGCCGGTCGCGGATCCAGACACCCGCGGTCGTCGCATCGAGTCCGACCTGCGCCTTGGCTTGGCCCAAAGTGTCGAGCGCCTTCGAGAAGGCTTCGCGCGGCTGCACCGAAACTTCGTTGCCGAGATGGCTCAGCACCGAAGGCGTGAACTTCCTGGGATCCATGAAGACATCGACATGGCCGTCCTTGTGCAGCAGGCCGAAGCCCAGCGCGAAGGGCGTGCGCGGCACGTCGCCGCCGCGGATGTTCAAGAGCCAAGCGAGTGAATCCGGCGCGGTGATGACGGCGGCATCGAGACCTTCGGCGGCGAGAGCGGCGCCCATGGCGCGGCGCTTTTCTTCCGCCGTCTGTCCGGCATAGCGCAGGTCCTGCACGGTCACGGGCGCGATCGGCGCCGGCGGTTGATCGGTCCAGGCGGCGTCGAGCGGATTGCTTTCGACCGCGATGAGCTCGCCGCCGGCCTTCGCGGCACCGTCGGCAAAGCGCCGCGCCTGATCGACGGTGAAGAGCCAGGGATCGATGCCGAGGCGGCCGCCTTTGCCGAGATGCGCTTCGATCCAGCGCTCGGCGGGATCGTTGATCAGGTGCTGGATCTCGAAGATGCCGGTATCGACCTCGTCGCGAACCTGCAGCGTGTAGCGGCCATCGACGAAGATCGCGGCGCGATCGAGCAGCACGATGGCGAGGCCGGCGGAACCGGTGAACCCGCTGATCCAGCCCAGACGCTCGGCACGCTTCGGCACGTACTCGCCCTGATGCTCGTCGCCGCGGCCGATCACGAAGCCGGTGAGGTTCCGGCGCTTCAGCTCGGCGCGCAAGGCCGCGACCCGTTCAGCGGTGGTCTTCGGCGAGGGCGTGCCGCCAGGCTTGAAGCCGGCGCGGAAGGCGAGGAGCTGCGCTTTCACCGCTTCGCTCGGCTCCGGCGCCACCAAGCTGACCCAGTCGTCGGCGCGGTCGCCGGAGGGCGCGGCGGCAACACCCGCGATCATCGCCTTCAGGCCGTCGAGATCGGTAAAGGAGCGCTGCTCCTTCAGGAGCCCGGCGAGCTTAGCGTCGCCCTCATACGCCTCAGTCTTGCGGCCGTCCTGGATGCCCGACATCAAGCCTTCCTTCATGAGAATAAGGTGGGTCCCCGGTTCTACGACCTGCCCAGCGATTAGGCTACCGGGTCGAAAACTCTGCCGTTATTTCGCGCATGCAGCAATTTCAATGCTGCAATGCAACAATCCCCATAACAGCCTCCGACTTTCTGCACTTAATCTTATCGATAGGCGATGGCAATAGCGTCAGCGCCGCTTGGAAAGACCAAAAAATGCAGACGAATCAGACGGCGAGCTTCTCTCGGAGCCGCGCCGCCCTCGCCAACTCGGCGCGCAGCCTTCAGACGCGCCAGCAGATCGCCCGCGAACTCGCCCTGTTGAGCGACCGCGCGCTCGCCGATCTCGGCCTCTATCGCGCCGATATCCGCGCCTTTGCGCGCGATGCGAGCCGGATCCCGGGCGCCGAGAGCGTGATCTCCGCCGTTGCCGCCGACCTGAAGGCCCTGCTGGGCTTCGCCGGCACCGCCAACGCCCGCACGAGCTGGTAATCCCGAGCCCGGCCGAAAGGCCGGGCGTCGCACTCGGTCACCCTGACGGATCTCGCCCGATTGAGAGCCGGTCGGGGTGCCTTAAGTCCATGACAAGGCGTGGAAAACGCCTTGTCGCGAGGTGGAATGCTACACCCCCATTTCGTCGGGGTCCTGTCGGGGTTGGGCAGGCGCCGCGCGCCCCTATGGGTGCCAGACCGCCAAGACTTTGTATCTTATTTGTTCTCAAAATTCAATCGCGAGCAGGGCTAAAGTCATCACCCCGCGACGGGGCGTCGCGACTTATGGTTAGCGCCGCATTAACGCCGGAAACGCCTTTCGCTGGTCTTTTTCAGCTTTTCCAGGACGCGCGGCATTTCCGTTTCTATTCAATTACTTATTTAATCATCGCCGACCCAATTGTGACGAAGCCATGTCCTACGTGATTAACATCACGTTACTGCATGCGCCGGGCTCATTGCTGCAATGCGGCATCCCCCCTGCCTGAGAGGGCTTCGGATTCGTATATATCCAGCGTCCGCGGGATGGCCCTCGGACGGGGATTTCCCACCGGGATGTCCTTTGGGAATTTAAGCTTTAGACGATTACGTCGAGCGAAATCGGATCGGTGAGAACCATGAATCGGATAATCAATCAAAATGAGAAGGTGGCCATGAGCGTCGCCCGCGAGACCGGCTTTGCCGCGCTGAACCGTTTCGGCGCCGTGCTGGTCAACTCCGTGCGCCGTCACTTCAAGCGCGCCGCCATCGAACGCGAGCTTGCTCGCCTGGACAACCGGATGCTCGGCGATCTCGGCCTGAGCCGGAGCGAAATCGGTTTCGTCGCCCAGCAGGCGGTTGCCGTGCCGGGTGAAGGCACCTTGTTCCAGGAGTTCAGCCGCCTGGTGTTCAACCTCGTCGTGCGCCCCACCGTCGAGTGGAGCCGCCGCCGCGAAATCTATGACCAGCTGATGTCGATGGACGACCGCATGCTGGCCGATATCGGCATGACCCGCTACGACGCGGCCGAATACGTGCGCCGCCTCGGCCGCGAGGTCCAGGATCCGCTGCCGGAAGTTCTGGCGGCGATGGAGCAGGACGTCACTGCCCCGATCCGCGCCTGGAACCGTGCCCGTCTGACCGCCCGCCAGCTCGATCGCCTCAGCGACCGTCAGTTGGTGGACATCGGCGTGGTGCGCGGCGACATCGCCGAGCTCGCGCAGGAAGTGGCCCGCAAGGCGGTTGCCAATTTCAACGCCGAGCCGGAAACCCCGAAGGCCGCGTAAGCGTTATTCCAATGTAACTCTTCATCGAGTTCCCTCCCTGACTGCGCCGGCCCTAACAGGCCGGCGCTTTCTTTTTAGGAGTCGCCGAGCGGCAGAACCGTGCGGTTGCGCGCATCCTTGCCGTCGAACAGCACGACTTCCAGGGATGCAATCCTAGCTTCGATATTCACACCCGCGGCATTGCCGTCCCGCGCCACCGCCTCCGCCAGCACCCGCTCCTGGAAGCGGCCCAAAGTGAGATGCGCGTCGAAGGGCACGTCGGGTGCCGATTGCAGCGGCCCGGAATTCAATCGCCGATGCAGTTCCGACAGCACCGGCGGAATCCGCTTCGGCATCAGGAACAAATACCAAGCGGAATTCTCGTAATCCCGCGCCACCGTCGCCAGGGTGAAGCGCAGCGAAGCGGTCGCGAAAGCGCCGGCCTGGATCCGCGCCCAGCGCACCACCGCGCTCTCCAGCCCATCATCGACGCCGTAGATCATGGTCACATGCGGCGGGACGACCGCAGCGTTGGGATCGTAGGTCTTGCGGAGCAATGCCACCCTCTCGGCATCGGCCGGCTGCAAGATGAGCGGCGCGATGACGAAGACGGGCATGGCTAGCGTTTCGCCCTTTTCAGAACCAGCACCGACCATTGGCCGAGCCGGAGCCGGAAATCGAGCTCCAGCCCGACCTTGCGATGCGCCGCCAGCACGTCCTTGGCCTGGTCGTTCATCAGACCCGACAGCACCGCGCGCCCGTTGCGCGCCAGATTGCGGGCGAGATCGGGCGCCAGCATGATCAGCGGATTGGCCAGGATGTTGGCGGTGATGAGATCGTACGGCCCGTGGTCGCGGATCACCTTCGCCTTGTAGCCATCGGACGCCAAGATCTTGACGTGCTTCTTCAGCCCGTTGATCGCCGCATTCTCCTTCGCGACCCGCACCGCATCCTTGTCGTTGTCGCCGGCGATCACCGGTTGCCGGAAGAGATGCCAGGCGGCGAAAGCGAGGATGCCGGTGCCGGTGCCGACATCGAGGATGCGCTTGGGCTTCAGCGTCTTCTTCAGCCGCAGCAGCGCCTTGATGCAGCCCATCGTGGTCTCGTGCCGCCCGGTGCCGAAGGCCATGCCGGCGTCGATCTCGAGCGGGATGCCCTTTTTCGGGCGCTTGTCGCGATCGTGTTCGCCGTGGATGAAGAACGGCCCCGCTTTCAGCGGCGGCAGGCCCTTGCGGCTCTCCAGCACCCAGTTCTTCTGCGGCACCTTGTCGATGGCTGCGGTCACGCCGAACGGCTTCAGTGCCGCGCGCACGTCGCCCATGCGGGGCTTCGCCTCGGCGATGGTCTCCATGCGCCAGCCCTTGCCTTCCTCGAAACTGGAAAGCGCCGTGCCCAGCTCTTCCATCACGGTCTCGATCTGCAGCCGCAGCGTATCGTCCGGCTTCAGCGCGAAGTCGACGCGGATCGACCAGAGTTCCTTGGTTTCAATCATGACTAGGCCACGCGCTTCTCGAGGCCGCACCATTCCGCCATGAAGAGGGCGATGCTGCGGGTCACCTTGCGGACGGAGTCGAGATTCACCCGCTCGTCGAAGCCATGATAGTCCTCCGCCGACGGCCCATAGACCAAGGCCGGGATGCCGGCATAGAGACCGAAGAATCGCGCATCGGTGGTCGCGGTGATTGCCCGGCCCTCCAGCTTCTCGCCGAAGGCCAGCTGATGGGTCTGCTCGAGGACCGCGCGCGGCGCGTCGGCGCCTTCGAGGATGTAGGGCTCGGCCTGGAAGCCGTGATAGACGACTTCGGGCGGGTTGTTGGCGAGGAAGCCGTCATTGCGTGCCGCTTCGCGCACGGTTGCCTCGATCGCCTTGCGCACCGATTCCAGCGACTGTCCCGGATAGAACGAGATCCGCATGTCGAAGGTGCACCAGGCGGGGACGGACGAGGTCCAGTCGCCGCCCTCGATCCGCGACAGCACGAAATTGACCGGATGCGGATGATCGCCCCAGAGCGCGTGCGGATGGGCATTCCACTCGGCTTCGAGCTTGTGCAAGGCGGCGACGATCGGGAAGCAGCTCTCGATCGCGTTGACACCGCGCCCCGCGTGGCCGACATGCGTGGGCCGGCCGCGCACCTTCACCTGGAACCACATGACGCCGAGTTGGGCGATGTCGAGCCCGTTTTCCGCCGGCTCCGGAATGAGCGCCGCGTCGGCGCGATAGCCGCGCTGCAAACAAGCGAGCGCGCCGTTGCCGGTGCATTCCTCTTCCACCACCGACTGCAGATAGACATCCGCCGCCGGACGATAGCCCAGGCGATCCAGCGCATCGAAGGCGGCGAGCCCCGCGATCAACCCGGCTTTCATATCGCCGGAGCCGCGGCCATAGAGCCAGCCGTTCTCGACCCGCGGCGCAAACGGAGGGTGCGTCCAGAGATCGAGCGGCCCGGTCGGCACCACATCGATATGGCCGTTCAGGATGAGCGAGCGACCCTTGGCCTGTTTCGGACGGTGCACACCGACGACATTGAACGCGTTGTCGTAAGAGACCGCGACCGGCGAGAAGCCCGGCAGGTGCTCGATATCCGCGACATTGATCTTCCAGCGATCGACCGGCAGGTCGCGGCGACGATATTGCTCCGCCATGAAATCCTGCGCCGTCGCCTCCTGCCCGCGCAGCGACGGGAAGGCCGTCAAGTCCGCGGTCAGCGTCACCTGATCGTCGAACCCGGCATCCACCGCCGCAATGATGTCCTTGGAAAGCGTCGCGTCCATGCCCTGCCTCTTGTTCGGTCGGCGCTATCAGCGCACCGAATCAGGGCAAAGGCAAGATGGCGCTAGTCCACGATCATCGCTTGCAGAGTTTCCAGTCGATCGGCTTCGGCCGCGGGCTTGTCCCAGCGCAGCCGCTTGATTCGCGGAAAGCGCAAAGCGACGCCGGACTTGTGGCGGTTGGAGCGCTGGACGGCGTCAAAGGCGACCTCCATGACCAGCCCGATCTCGACCTCGCGGACCGGGCCGAACCGGTTCTTGGTGTGGTCCCGCACCCATTTGTCGAGTTGCTTCAGCTCGACATCGGTGAAGCCGGAATAGGCCTTGCCGACCGGGACCAATTCCGGCCGGCTCTCGCCGTCGCGCCAGCAGCCGAAGGTGTAGTCGGAATAGAAAGACGAGCGCTTGCCATGCCCGCGCTGGGCATACATGACGACCGCATCGATGGTGAGCGGATCCCGCTTCCACTTGTACCACGGGCCTTTCACCCGCCCGCCGGTGTAAAGGCTGTCGGCCCGCTTCAGCATGAGCCCTTCGATTGCCTCCGATCGGGCGCGGGCGCGGATCGCCGCCAGCTCTTCCCAGTCTTTGAACGGGATCAGCGGGGAGAGGTCGAAGCGCGGATTGGGATGGGCGGTGAGCCAGGCTTCCAAACGTTGGCGGCGCTCGTCGAACGGAAAGGACCGCAGATCCTCCCCGTTGTCATCGAGCAGATCGTAGAGCCGGAGATGCGCCGGATACGCCTCGAGCATCTTCGGCGTCACGGTCTTGCGGTTGAGGCGCTGCTGCAGCTTGTTGAACGACGCAACCTCCACCAGTTCGCCGGGTTGAGCCAGGCGATCGGCCACTAGCAGCTCGCCGTCGAGCACGGCCGAGAAGTTCATCGCCGCGAGGATGTCGGGGAAGGCCTTGCCGATCTCCTCGCCGCCGCGGGAATAGATCCGCCCCTGCCCGTTCTCCGCGACCAGCTGCACGCGGATGCCGTCCCATTTCCACTCGGCACGGAAATCCTGTGCGGGCAATTGGGCGATCTCGGATTCCTCCAGCGGATGCGCCAGCATGAAGGGCCGGAAGGCGAGATTGAGCGGATGCGGTCGCTCGGCTTGTTTGGTCAGCCAGAGAAAGAGGTCCGTGTAAGGCGGCTCGCGGCCGTGCCAGAGCTGCTCGATCTCGTCGAGGTCCACCGCGCCGAATTGCGCGAGCGCGGTCTTGGCCAACCGCGCCGAGACGCCGATGCGGAGCGCGCCGGTGATCAGCTTCAGCAAGGCCCAGCGCCCGGTCGCATCCATTCGGTTGAGCCAGTTGGAAATTTGCTCCGGCACATCCTTGACCGCGGCGCCTTGCAAGGTGGTGATGACCTCGGCGAGGGTCGGCACCCGGCCGTCTTCATGGCCGCGCCAGACCAGGGCCAAAGCCTCCGCGAGATCGCCGACATAATCGTAGGAGAGCGCGAACAAAACCTCGTCGGTCTGCGCGGCGCCGAGGGCGCGCAGCACCGCCGGCTTCGCATTGGGGAGATCGAGGGCGCCGGTGAGCGCGCCCATCGCATAACCGCGATCGGGATCCGGCGCTGTCTTCAGATAATGCACGATCAGCCGCAGCTTCTCATTCCGCGCCGGTTGGAAGACCAGGGAATCGAGGAGTTCGCCGAAGCGCTGCATTAGCTCTAGCTCTCGCCCTCGTTCTCCTCGCGGCCGGCAAGGTGCAAGGCCCGCGCCTTCACGCCGCGCTTGAGCAGGGCATGGACCAGCCCCTCCTCGCGGCCATGGGTGACCCAGACCTCGCCGGGCTGGATGTCGTCGACGGTCTGCAGCAGTTCGTCCCAATCGGCATGATCGGAGATGGTGAGCGGCAGTTCCGCGCCCTGCTGGCGCGCCCGCGCGCGGACTTGCATCCAGCCCGAAGCCATGGCCCGCACGGGGTCGGGCAAGCGCCGCGTCCAGCGATCCGCCAGAGCGGCCGGCGGGCAGAGTACGAGGGCGCCTTTCAATTGCTCGGGCTTGAGGCCTTCGATCGAGGCCGTTGGCCCGACATCGACGCCGAGCGACACATAGAGATCGGTCAGCGCCCGCAAGGCGCCGTGCAGATAGATCGGCTGCGCGTATCCGCTCTCGCGCAGCAGGCACATGAGGCGCTGGCATTTGCCGAGCGCGTAGACGCCGACCAGATGCGCCCGCTCCGGATAAAGCGCGATGGATTCCAGCAGGCGTCCGATCTCATGCGCGTCGCTGGGATGGCGGAAGACCGGCAGGCCGAAGGTGGCCTCGGTGATGAAGAGATCGCATTGCATCGGCTCGAAGGGTGCGCAGGTGGGATCGCGGCGCCGCTTGAAATCGCCGGAAACGATGGCACGCGCGCCGGCATATTCCATCATCACCTGCGCGCTGCCGAAGATATGTCCCGCCGGCAGCAAGGTCACCGTAACGTCGCCGATCCTGGTCGGCTGACGATACGGCGCGGTCTGGATTTGCGCGGTGTGGTCTTTGCCGTAGCGCACGGCCATGATCGCCGCGGTCTCCGGCGTCGCGAGCACATGGTCGTGACCGGCGTGGGCATGATCGGCATGGCCATGGGTGATGACGGCGTGTTCGACCGGTTCCGAAGGATCGACGTGAAATCGGCCGGGCTCGCAATAGAGCCCAGCGGAGGTCGGTTTCAGCCAAAGTTCAGGCGAGATCGTGGCCATCGCCCGGGATCAACCGGCGAGCGGCGGCTTTGTTGCCTACCAGCCGCCGGTCTTCAGCCATTCCCGCACATCGTCGAGCCGATCGTTGCCCCAGAAGGGCTCGCCGTCGATGATGAAGAAGGGCGAACCGAAGATGCCGCGGGCGATGGCATTCTCGGTCTCGGCGCGAAGGCGTTCCTTGGCCTCCGGGCTGCCGATCGCCGTCTTTACTTCCGCCGCATCGAGTCCGATTTCGCCGGCCACCGCCGCAACCACCTCGGTCGGCGTGATGTTGCGTGCCTGTGCGAAGGCCGCACGATAGAGCGCCTTGGCGAGATCGCGCGCCTTGCCCGGGTCCTTGCTGTCGAGCCAGTAGAAGGCGCGTCCCGCCGCCGTGGTCGCCATCGGGAAGCCTTCCGGCAGCACCATCGGCACTTTCAGACGGCGCGCCGTGCGCTCCATATCGCGCAAGTGGTAGGGCCCGCGCATCGGCTGTGAGACCAGAGGGCTCTGCCCGCTGCTCTTGAAGGCGACGCCGAGCAGATAGGGGCGCCAGGTGACGGTGCGGCCGAACTCCGCCGCGATCTCATCGATGCGATAAGACGCGAGATAGCCGTAGGGCGAAGAGAAGTCGAAATAGAATTCGAGTGGAGCTACCAAGGCAGGTTCTCGCCGCTGTAATTGAAGAACTGGCCGCTGATCCCGACATTGAGCTTGTCGATCACCTTGCGGATGCCGGCAGCGCTCTGCTTCACGTCGAGCGTCGCGCCGGGGCCGCCCATGTCGGTCTTCACCCAGCCGGGCGAGATCACCGCCACCGAGATGCCGCGGGCGCGGAGCTCGTTGGCGGCAGTCACCATCACTATGTTCAGCGCCGCCTTGGAGCTCCGGTAAGCATAGGCGCCGGTGCTGGCATGGCTGCCGATCGAACCCATGCCGCTGGTGATCGAGGCAACCTTCTTCTGCTTCGAGGCCGCGACCTGCTCGACCAGGGCTTCGGTCAGCTTCAAGGGCGCCACGCTGTTCACATGCAGGGTCTTCAGCCAGGACTCCGCGTCGGTCTCGCCGAAGGTCTCGTAGCCGGTGAGCATGCCGGCGTTGTTCAGCAGCACGTCGATTGCCGTGCCTTTCAGCGCCTTGGCAAGCGCGGCGATCTGCTTCTCGTCGGTGACCTCCAGCGCCTCGATGCGGATGTCGCCTTTGAGGGCGTTCAAGCCATCGGCGTTTTTCGGATCGCGCGCGGTGGCGATGACCGACCAGCCGTCGGCGGCATATTGCTTGGCGAGCTCGAGGCCGATGCCGCGGTTGGCGCCGGTGATGAGGACGGTCGGCATGGATGCCTCCTAATGCAGGAACAAAGTGGCGAGGCCGAGGAAGGAGAAGAAACCAAGGCAGTCGGTGGTGGTCGTCAGGAATGGTCCCGCGCCGGTCGCGGGGTCGAAACCGAGACGGTCCATGGCGAGCGGGATGACGGTGCCGGCGAATCCTGCCCAGACCATATTGAAGATCATGGCGCCTGCCAGCACGAATCCGAGCTGGATATGCCCGAACCAGAGCGCACCCAAGGTCCCTAGGATCGCCGCGAAGATGCAGGCGTTCATGAAGCCGACCAGCAGCTCCTTGCTGATGATCCGCCAGACATTGCTGTTGGCGGTGATGTCCTTGGTCGCCAGCGCGCGGACCGTGACCGTGATCACCTGCACGCCGGCATTGCCGCCCATCGCCGCGGTGATCGGCATCAGCACGGCCAAGGACGGGAACTGCCCGATCGTGCCCTCGAAGCGCGAGATCACCACCGAGGCGATCAGGGTGTTGACCAAGGTCACCACCAGCCACTGGATGCGGCGGAAGGCGGTGATATGGGCGGCATCGTGGAAATCGGTGTCGCCGACGCCGACGATGTTGAGCAGGTCTTCCTCGGCCTCTTCGTCGATGACGCGCACGACGTCGTCCACCGTGACCACGCCGATCAGCTTGCCGCCGACATCGACGACCGGCGCGGAAATGAGCGCGTATTGCCGGAACATATAGGCGACCGCTTCCTGATCCATGTCGGCTGGCACCAGGCGGAGCTCGGTCTCCATGATGTCGGAGAGGTTGATGTCGCGGGGCGAGCGGATGGCGCGACTGAGCGCCACGGAGCCGACCGGCTTGTTCATCCGGTCGATCACATAGAGGCTGTAGAAATCGTCGGGCAGGTCCTTGGTGTTGCGGAGATAGTCAATAGTCTGGCCGACGGTCCAATGGATCGGCACCGCGACCAGCTCGCGCTGCATCAGGCGGCCGGCGCTGTCCTCCGGGAAGGTCAGGCCCTGCTCGAGGGCGACGCGGTCCTCTTGCGGGATGACGTCGAGGACCTGCTGCTGCTTCTCCTCGTCCAGGTTCTCGAGGATCTCGACCGCGTCGTCGGAATCGAGCTCGGCGACGACCTCGGCCAGCTCCTCCGGCTTCATCTGGTCGACCACCTCTTCGCGCAAGGTGTCTTCCAGATGCGAGATCGTTTCCGCCTCGATCACATGCTTGGTGATCTCGAGGAAGAGCCGCCGCTCCTCGGGACCGAGATGCTCGATGAGATCCGCAACGTCGGCCGGATGCAGCGGCTCGATCAGCGCCTCGACCTGCGGGATGTCGGCTTCGGCAAGCGCCGCCTTGACGTTCTGCAGCAGCTCCTGGGAGGGCCCGTAAAGCTCTTCCTCGTCCACGGTCTCGACGACCGGGGCGCGATCCACATCGTTCGGTTGGGTCTCCGGGCTCAAGAAGCGGACCCGCTGCGACTGGCCTCCGCCACCGACCGCTTCTCGTGACCGTCCTGCGCTTCCACGACCGCGATCGCCGTCATGTTGACGATGCCGCGCACGGTCTGCGACGGCGAGAGCACATGCGCCGGCTGCGCCGCACCCAAGAGAATCGGGCCGATCGAGGTGCCCTGGCCCAAGAGGCGGAGCAGATTGAGCGCGGCGTTCGAGGCGTCGAGGTTCGGCAAGACCAGCAGATTGGCCTTGCCGCTCAGACGCGAGCTCGGAAACAGGCGGGCGCGGATCTGTTCATCGACCGCGAGGTCGGCGCGCATTTCGCCCTCGACCTCGAGCTCCGGATCGCGCTGCAGCACCAGACCCAGCGCGCGGCGCATCTTGCGGGCCGACGCCGAATTGTCGGTGCCGAAATTGGAATGCGACAGCAAGGCCGCCTTCGGCACGATGCCGAAGCGCCGGATCGCCGCAGCCGAATGGATCGTGGTTTCGGCGATCTCGTCTTCGGTGGGATCGGGATTGGCTTCGGTGTCGGCCAGGAAGTAGGTCCCGGTCGGCAGGATGATCGCCGTCATCGCCGCGAAGGAGCGGCTGCCCGGCGCCCGGCCGATCACGGCGCTGACATGCTCCAGGTGCCGGTGGAAGCGGCCGACCGTGCCGCAGAGCATGGCATCGGCCTCGCCGCGCCGGACCATCAGCGATGCGATCACCGAAGGACGGGTGCGCACGATGTCGCGTGCCACGTCGGGCGAAACGCCGCGCCGCTCGGTCAGGCTGTGGTAGAGCGTCCAGTATTCCTTGTAGCGATGGTCGTTCTCAGGATCGACCAGCTCGAAGTCGCGGCCTTCCTGCAGCCGCAGGCCGAGCCGCGCGATGCGCTTCTGCATCACCGAGCGGCGGCCGATCAGGATCGGCTTCGCGAGGCCCTCGTCGATCGCGGTCTGGGCGGCGGCGAGCACCCGCTCCTCCTCGCCCTCGGCATAGACCACGCGCTTCGGATCATGGCGGGCGCGATCGAAGATCGGCTTCATCACCAGGCCGGAGCGGAAGACGAATTGCTGCAGCCGCTCCTTATAGGCGGGCCAATCGGCGATCGGCCGCGTCGCGACGCCGCTTTCCATCGCCGCTTTAGCGACCGCGGGGGCGATCTCCATGATCAGGCGCGGGTCGAACGGGCGCGGAATCAGATAGTCGGCGCCGAATTGCAGGCTCTCGCCGCCATAGGCCGAGGACGCCACGTCGGAGACCTCGGCGCGGGCCAGGCGCGCGATCGCCTGCACGCAGGCGATCTTCATCGCTTCGTTGATCGCGGTGGCGCCGACATCGAGCGCGCCGCGAAAAATGTAGGGAAAGCAGAGGACGTTGTTGACCTGGTTCGGATAGTCCGAGCGCCCCGTCGCGATCACCGCTTCGGGCCGGACCGCCTTCACCTCTTCCGGCATGATCTCCGGCGTGGGATTGGCGAGGGCGAAGACGATGGGACGTTCGTTCATCGTCGCGACCATCTCCGGCTTCAGCACGCCCGGGGCCGAGAGGCCGAGGAAGATGTCGGCGCCCTTGATCGCATCCGCGAGAGTCCGCGCATTGGTCTTCCGCGCATAGCGGGTCTTGCGCGGGTCCATGAGTTCCTTGCGGCCTTCATAGACCACGCCGGCAATGTCGCTGACGATGATGTTGTCGATCGGGAAACCGAGCGCCACCAGAAGATCGAGGCACGCCAAGGCCGCGGCACCGGCACCGGAGGCAACCAGCTTCACCCGGTCGAGCGGCTTGCCGACGACCTCGAGCCCGTTCATCAGCGCGGCGGCGACGATGATCGCGGTGCCGTGCTGATCGTCGTGCATCACCGGGATTTTCATCCGCTCGCGCAGCTTGCTTTCGATCTCGAAGCATTCCGGCGCCTTGATGTCTTCCAGATTGATGCCGCCGAAGGTGGGTTCCAGGCTGGCGACGATATCGACCAGCTTCTGCGGGTCGGTCTCGTTGATCTCGATGTCGAAGACGTCGATATCTGCGAATTTCTTGAAGAGGACGGCCTTGCCCTCCATCACCGGCTTGGCGGCCAGTGGACCGATGGCGCCCAGTCCCAGCACGGCCGTGCCATTGGTGACCACGGCGACCAGATTGGCTCGGCTGGTGACCTCGGCGGCGGCCTTCGGGTCTTCGACGATGGCCTCGCAGGCGGCGGCCACGCCGGGGGAATAGGCCAAAGCCAGATCGCGCTGGTTGGCGAGCGGCTTGGTGGCGGTGATCGCCAGTTTTCCGGGCTTCGGCAGGCGGTGATATTCGAGCGCGGCCGATTTCAGGCTGTCATCCGCCATCCGTTCCTCAACCCCGTTTCTTTTGGAGAATCTGGATAGTGCTTTGGAAGGACAGCATATAGCGGAGGAAACCCCGCGCGCTACAGCGGCGGGATCTCTCGCGAACGATATCAGCTTTGCACTGAAGGGATTGGTGCGGTCGAGAAGACTCGAACTTCCACGGGTTGCCCCACAGCGACCTCAACGCTGCGCGTCTACCAGTTCCGCCACGACCGCAGCGGGGGCCAGGGAATGGTGATCAGCCCCTTGCCTAATCCAGGCCGGGGGAATAGCAAATCGGCCGTGCCCGATCAAGCAGAAAGCACCCTCGGAATGGCCCTGCCGAAACCCACCCAGTCCCAACTGGAATGGCGGATTTCCGCGGATTTGGTCGATTACCCCACGGCTTTGGCCGAGATGGAGGCCCGGGCGGCGGCGATCCACGCCGGAACCGCACCGGAACAGGTCTGGCTGCTGGAGCATCCGGCGCTCTACACGGCCGGCACCACCGCCAGACCGGAAGATCTGCTGCTGCCGGACGCCCTGCCGGTCTACCAGGCCGGCCGGGGCGGACAACTCACCTATCACGGACCGGGGCAGCGCATCGGTTACGTGATGCTGGACTTGCGTGCCCGCGGCGGCGACCTGCGACGCTATGTCCACGACCTCGAGGAATGGATCATCCGCGCGCTCGCGCGCTTCGGCGTCAAAGGCGAGCGGCGCGACGGCCGGATCGGCATCTGGGTGGCGCATGAGGACCGCGAGGACAAGATCGCGGCTTTGGGCGTCCGGGTCCGGCACGGCGTCACCTTCCACGGCGTCGCCATCAACCGCGATCCCAACCTCGCGCATTTCGCAGGCATCGTGCCCTGCGGGATCAAGGAAAGCACCATGCAGCCGTTCGGCGTCACCTCGCTGGCGAAGCTCGGCAAGAGCGTCAGTCAGGCGGAGCTGGATGCGGCGATGCAGGCCGCGTTCGGTGAGGTCTTCGGCGAATAGAAAAACGGCGCCGGGGTTGCCGGCGCCGCTCAGCCTTTTCGTGATCTTGGCTTACTTCGTGATCTCGGCGTCTTCCAGCATGAAGCGGCCGGTCGGGTTCTGGTAGAAGCCCTTCACGTTCTTGCGCGAAGCGTTGCGGAACGGGCTGTAATAGAGATCGACCCAGTTGACCTCGGTGGAGGCGATCTTCTGGATCTCGTTGTAGGTCGCGGTCCGCTTGTCCTTGTCCATCTCGGCCCGGCCCTGGTCGATCAAGTCGGTGACATGCGGGTTGTTATAGGCCGTGTAGTAGGACCGGTTGTCGTCCTTACCATAGAGCGCGAAGGTCGCCTTCTCATCGGGATCGATGATGTCGTTGGTCCAGTATTCGATCGAGAGATCGTAGTCGCCTGCGACGGTGGTGTCCCATTCCTGGCCGCTCTCCTCCTTCACGATGTCGGCGTTGATCCCGACCTTAGCGAGGTTGTCCTTGATCAGCACCGCGGTCTGGTCGTTCACGCTGTTGCCGGAATCGATCAGGAACTTGAAGGAGAGGTTGCCGGCGCCGACATCGGCCAGCAGCTTCTTCGCCGCTTCCGGATCGTATTTGCAGGTCGGGTTGTCCGGATTGTAATAGAGCGCGCCGCCGGGAATGAAGGAATTGGCGATCTTGCCGTTGCCGAACAGCACCGCCTTCACGATCGCCTCGCGGTCGATCGCCTGGCAGATCGCCTGCCGGACCTTCACGTCGTCCAGCGGCTTGTGCTGCTCGTTCAGCAGCAGGAAGTCCTCGCGGCTCGACGGATCGAGATGGACGTCGATGTCCTTGTTCTGCTGCAGCTGGGCCACCATGTTGAACGGCACGAAGATCGCGGCATCGACCTCGCCCGCCTGCAATTTGAGCATGCGGGTGTTGTCGTCGGGCACATAGAGCCATTCGACGCCGTCGAGCTTCACGCGCGAGGCTTCCCAGTAGTTCGGGTTGCGCACCAGTTCGACCTTGTCGCCGTGGGCCCAGTTCTTCAGCATGAAGGCGCCGGCGCCGACCGGCTTGGTGCCGAAGTCGTCGCCCGCCGCCTTCACCGCCGCCTCGGGCAGGATCGAAGCCGCGAACATCGCCAAGGTCGAGAGCAGCGGCGCCGAGGGTTTCTCGGTGACGATGACCACGGTCTTGTCGTCGGGCGCTTCGACCTTGCTGATGATCTTGTACATGCTGCCCATCACCGAATCCTTGGTGTCGCGCAGGCGTTCGATGCTGAACTTCACGTCGCTGGCTTTGAGCGGGCTGCCGTCGCTGAACTTGAGCCCATCACGCAGTGTGAAGGTGTAGGTCACGTTGTCGGCGGCCAGCGTCCACTTCTCGGCGAGATCGGGCTCCAAGCCCACGCCATCCTTGGTCACGCGGACGAGGTTGGCGTTCATGTTGTCCATCACCCAGATGTCGGAATTGAGGATGGTCTTGATCGGGTCGAAGGTCGAGCCATCCTGCTCGCGCGCGATCTTCAGCACGCCGTCGGCATAGGCGCTCGAGGCCAGCACGGTGGCGGCACCGGCCAGCAGCAGCGCAGCAAACTTACTCATTCTTCCAGACATGGTTCATCTCCCTTTTTGTAAAAGATCGGCCGTCAAGCGGCTCCCTGCACTTGATGATGGGACGCATAGAGATGGCACCAGACCCGGCGCCCTTCGACTTCATAGGCCGACGGCGGCGCGCCCACGCGACAGATATCCATCGCCTGCGGGCAGCGCGGGTGGAATGGACAACCGGCCGGAATGTTCTGCGGGCTCGGCGGCTCGCCACCGAGTGGCGCGCCGCTCACGGTCGCATCGGCCTCCATCTTCGGGATCGCCGCGGCGAGTGACTGGGTGTAGGGGTGCAGCGGCGCTGCGAACACCGCCTCCGCCGCGCCTTGCTCGATGATGCGGCCGAGATACATCACGGCGACGCGGCGGCAGAGATAGCGCACCACGCCGAGATCGTGGGAGATGAACAGGATCGCGAGCTTCCGCTCCTGCTGCAGCCTCGAGAAGAGATTGAGGATCTGCGCCTGGATCGAGACGTCGAGGGCGGAGACCGGCTCGTCGGCGATGATCAGCTCGGCGCCAACCGCGAGCGCCCGGGCGATCCCGACCCGCTGGCATTGGCCGCCGGACAAGGTGCGCGCCTTGCGATGCGCGAGCTCCGGCGACAATCCCGCTTGCGCCATCAGGTCGAGCACCTTCGCCGGCATCGTCGCGGGCTGCGCGAGGCGATGAACTTTCAGCACCTCGGCCAGGGTTTCGAACACCGTCATCCGCGGATTGAGCGCCGCGAAAGGGTCCTGGAACACCATCTGCGCCTTGCGCCGATAGTCCGCGGAGGCGCCGTTCTTCGCCAGGATCTCCGCGCCACGGAACTGCACCGAGCCGGCGGTGGCCGGCGTCAGCGCCAGGATCGCACGGCCGAGCGTGCTCTTGCCGCAACCGCTTTCGCCGACCAGGCCCAAGCTCTCGCCCGCTTCGATCGCAAGATCGACGCCGTTGACGGCATAGACCTGGCCCTTGCCGCCCCGAGCGCGATAGCGGACTTCGAGGCCACGCACTTCGAGCAAGGCGCTCATGCCGCGGCTCCCTGCAGTTCGCGCCAGCGGATGCAGGCTGCGTCGTGATCGGCGCCGACAGGCTCCAGCGGAATCTCGCCGCTCCGGCAGGGCGCGATCGCATGGGCGCAGCGCGGGTTGAAGCGGCAGCCTTCGGGCAAGCTGGTGAGCGCCGGAAGCTGGCCCTCGATCGAGTCCAGCGGGCGGCCGGGCTCGGCGCGGCTCGGCTGCGAGCGGATGATGCCCTTGGTATAGGGATGGCGCGGCGCGCGGATCAATTCCTGCTTCGGCGCGCGCTCCATGATGCGGCCGGCATACATGACGGTGACCGCGTCGCAGGTCGAGGCGACGACGCCGAGATCGTGCGTGATGAGGATGATGGCAAGGCCGGTCCGGTCGCGGAGGTCGAGCAGCAGCCGCAGGATTTGCGCTTGTACGGTCACATCAAGCGCCGTGGTCGGCTCATCGGCCACCAGCAGGTCCGGACGGCAGGCGACAGCACCCGCGATCACCGCCCGCTGCTTCATGCCGCCGGAAAACTGATGCGGATAGGCATCGGCCGCGCGTTTCGGATCGGGGATGCCCACCTGGCGCAGCAATTCGATCGCTTCGGCCCGCGCCTCTTTGGCGCCGAGGCCCTGGTGGTAGATCAGCGGCTCGGCGACCTGGCGGCCGATCGTCATCAGCGGGTCGAGATGCGAAGCGGGATTCTGGAAAATCATGCCGATCCGCCGGCCGTGCAGGTCGCGCAAACCCGCGTCATCCATGGTCAGGAGATCCTGGCCGTCGAACATCGCGCGGCCGCTCGCGCGCCGCACCTGCCACGCGGGCAGAAGATGCAGCATGGCGCGACAAGACACGGTCTTGCCGGAGCCGCTCTCGCCGACCAGACCCATGATCTCGCCCTTATCGACCGCGAAGGACACGCGATCGACCGCGCGCACAGTGCCGGCGCGGGTGCCGAACTCGACGGTGAGATCCTGGACATCGAGCAGCGCCATGGTCAGTCCTTCGCCCCCAGGAGTTCGGCGAAGCCGTCGGCCAGCAGGCTGAAGCCGACCGCCAGGATGATGATGGCGATACCGGGGAAGAACGAGATCCACCAGGCCGTGGCGATGAAGCTCTTCCCGTCGGCGATCATGAGGCCCCACTCCGCCGTCGGCGGCTGGATGCCGAGGCCGAGGAAGCTCAACGAGGAGCCAAGGAGGATGTCGAGCACCGCATCGGACATCGAGAAAACGACGGCCGGCATGATCGCATTGGGCAGGATGTGCTTGAACACGATCCGCACGCGGCTGAAGCCGAGGCAGCGCGCCGCCAGCACGAAATCCGACTGCTTCAGCACCAGGAATTGCGAGCGCACCAGCCGCGCGTAGGAGACCCAGCCCACCAGCGCCAGCGCGATGTAGAAGCTGCTCAAGCCCGGGCCGAGGGTGGCAACGATCGCGATGATCAGCACGAAGAATGGAAACGAGATCGTAACGTCGAGAAGGCGCATTAGGACCGCATCGACGATGCCGCCGGCATAGCCGGAGACGGCGCCGATCGTGACCCCGATGATGAAGGGAAAGAGCACGCCGAAGAAGCCCATCAGCAGATCGATCCGGGTCCCCCAGATCAGCCGGGAGAGCACGTCGCGGCCGAAATTGTCGGTGCCGAGCCAATGCCCCGCTTCCGGTGGATGCAAGGTGACGGAGAGATCCTGCGCAATCGGATCGAAGGGTGCGACCAGCGGCGCCAGCAGGGCCAGCGCGATCCAGAAGAGGACGATGGCGGCACCGGCCGGCACGGTCCAGGGCAGCGAGATGTTGCGCCAGCGGCTGGGGGCGGCCGGCAGCTCGATCGCGGTCATACCGTCACCCGAGGATCAAGGGCCGCGGTCGCGAGATCGACCAGGAAATTGGTCGCCACCACGCCCAGCGCCAGCACCAGTGTCACGGCCTGCACGACGAGATAATCGCGGGCGAAGATCGAGCTCACCATGAGCTGGCCGAGGCCCGGCACGGAGAACACGGTCTCCACCACGACCGTGCCGCCGATCATCCAGCCGATGTTGACGCCGAACAGGCTGATGGTCGGAAGCAGCGAATTGCGGAACACATGGCCGAAAAAGATCACGCGTGCGGGCACGCCCTTCGCGCGCGCTGCGGTCACATAGTCCGACGTGCTCTCGGCAATCAGGCTCGCCCGCAGGTTCCGGGTGATGACCGGCACCAGGGAGACTGCGAGTGTCAGCGCCGGCAGGGTCAGGTGATGCAGGCGGTCCAGGAAGGTCTCGCCATAGCCGGAGACCGGAAAGAGTCCGAGCCCGAGACTGAAGATCATGATGAACACGATGCCGAGCCAGAAGGCCGGCAGGCCGAGGCCGATGGTTGAGAAGATCCGGATCGCCTGGTCGGCGATGCCGCCGCGCCGGGTCGCCGCGATGCTGGCGAGGATCGAGGAGAGGACCGCCGAGATCGCGACCGCCAGCAGGATCAGCGACAGCGTGGGCAGGATGCGTTCGGCCACCACGCCCAGCACGGGCGCGCGATAGATGATCGACTTGCCGAAATCGCCCTGCACCAGGTTGCCGAGGAAATAGAAATATTGGACGACGATCGGTTTATCGAGGCCGAACTTCTCGTGGATCGCCGCGATGGCCTCGGCGCTGGCGCGAATCCCGAGCAGGATGCGCGCCGGATCGCCCGGGATCATATGGGTGAGAATGAAGGTGACGAGGCTGATCCCGAACAGGACCGGGATCAGTTGCAACGGGCGGGTCAGGACGAAGCGGTACCGGTGCATCCCTTCCCCGCCGGCCTAACGCAATGACTTCTTTTGCCCGCGGACGCGGATGGATTTCGACTGAAAGCCGCTGCGCTTCGCCACTGCCGTCCCCGGTCGCGTAGGCTTCATATCGTTGGTAGCGGAACGCCTACGGTCCTCGCCCCTCCGCTGCATCGCAGCATGAAACGGTAACATAGGGGTCGGAGGTCAACAACCTAGCGAGTCTTCTAGGTTCGGACCGGTTGGCAGTCGCCATGTAGGCCGGTTCCCGCACCCCAGGACGGCACCGCCCGACCACCGCTTGCAGCCGCGTCAAACCGTCGGGATCTGACGGAAACCGCTCTCGGTCCCGGTCTCTTCGGCCGAGATTTCGACATCGGTGACCCGCGCGGCCGAGGGACCCTGGCGGCAGGCTTCGATCATATCATCGACCGCGGCGATCGGGCCGGAGACCAGCGCCTCGACGCTGCCGTCGCGCCGGTTGCGCACCCAGCCATTCAATCCGCGCTGGGTCGCCGCACCGACGGTCCACCAGCGATAGGACACACCTTGCACGCGGCCGCTGATCTTCAGGCGCACGGTCTTCCAGCCTTCGGGCAGGCTCGCCGTCACCCTAAGCGAACTCGAGGATGATCTGATCGACTGCCAGGCTGTCGCCAGCCTTCGCGTGAAGCTTCGCCACTTTGCCATCGCGCTCGGCTTTCAGGATGTTCTCCATCTTCATCGCCTCGACGACCGCAAGGGTCTGGCCGGCCTTCACCTCCTCGTCCGGATGGACGGCGAGGCTGACCAGCAGGCCCGGCATCGGCGACAAAAGGAAGCGCGACATGTCCGGAGGCTGCTTCTCCGGCATATGGGCGTCGAGCTCGGCGGCCCGGCTGTTCAGCACCATCACCTTGCAGGTGGCGCCGCCATGGGTGACGCGGTAGCCGACGCCGTTGCGGTCGATCTGCACGGTGATCGGCCGTCCGTCGATGCGGCCTTGATAGAGCGGATCGCCGAGCTTCCAGGCGCTCAAGACCTCGCGGCTGCTGTTGCTTCCGACCACCGCGAAGCCGTCCGCGGTTTCGACCACCGACACCGCATGCGGCACGCCGTCGAGCTTCACCACCCAGTCGCCGCCGACCTTGCTGCCCTTGGCCTGGAAATGCGGTGCCCGCGCATGGGCCCGCCGCTCGTAGAGGTGATGCACGGTCGCGATCACCGCGACGAGATCGGCGGTCGCGTCGGGATCGGGGGTGACACCGTGGAAGCCGTCGGGGAATTCCTCGCCGATGAAAGCGGTGGAAAGACGGCCCGCCTGGAAGCGCGGATGCCCAGCCAATGCCGAGAGGAACGGAATGTTGTGGTTGAGGCCGCGGATGTAGAAGGCGTCCAGCGCTTCGCGCATCGCCGCAACCGCGGCCGGGCGGTCGGCCCCGTAGGTGACCAGCTTCGCGATCATCGGATCGTAGAACATGCTGATCTCGGCGCCTTCATAGACACCGGAATCGACGCGGGTGGAGGGGCCTTCCGGCGGCTCGACATAGCGGATGAGGCGACCGGTCGAGGGCAGGAAGTTGCGGAACGGATCCTCGGCATAGACGCGGGCTTCCAGCGCCCAGCCTTTGAGGCGCACGTCCGACTGCCTGAGCTTCAGCTTCTCGCCGGCGGCGATGCGGATCATCTGCTCGACGAGATCGAGGCCGGTGACGAGCTCGGTCACCGGATGCTCGACCTGAAGCCGCGTGTTCATCTCCAGGAAGAAGAAATTGCGCTTCTGGTCGACGATGAACTCGACCGTGCCGGCGGATTTGTATTTGACCGCCTTGGCGAGAGCGACGGCTTGCTCGCCCATGGCGGCGCGGGTCTTCTCGTCGAGGAAGGGGCTCGGCGCCTCTTCGATCACCTTCTGGTGCCGGCGTTGGATCGAGCATTCGCGCTCGCCGAGATAGAGGCAGTGGCCGTGCCCATCGGCCAGGATCTGAATCTCGATATGGCGCGGCTGCTCGATGTATTTCTCGACGAAGACGCGATCGTCGGCGAAGGAGGACCGCGCCTCGTTGCTGGCCGAGCGGAAACCTTCGCGCGCCTCGTCGTCGTCATGGGCGATCCGCATGCCCTTGCCGCCGCCGCCGGCCGACGCCTTGATCATCACCGGATAGCCGATGTCGCGTGAGACCTTCACGCAATGCTCGGCATCCTTAATCACGTCGAGGAAGCCCGGGACCATGCTGACGCCGGCTTCCTTGGCGAGCTTCTTCGATTCGATCTTGTCGCCCATCGCATGGACCGCATGCGGATCCGGGCCGATGAAGGTGATCTTCGCCTTCTTCAAGGCCTCCGCGAACTTCACGTTCTCGGAAAGGAAGCCGTAGCCGGGATGCACCGCTTCGGCGCCAGTCTGCCTGCAGGCGTCGATGATCTTTTCGATCTTAAGGTAGCTTTCGGCGGCAGCGGACGGGCCGATCGCGACCGCCTCGTCGGCCTCGCGGACATGCAGAGCGTCGGCATCGGCCTCGGAATAGACCGCGACGGTCTGGATGTTCATGGCGCGCGCCGTGCGGATGACACGGCAGGCGATCTCGCCGCGATTGGCGATGAGGATTTTTTTGAACATTTAGGCCCGATCCTTCGTGCACGACAGATCCGCGAGTTTGCCTAGACCCGCTCCGCGCAGCGGATACAAACTCGTGGATCCCAAGGCCAAGCCTTGGGATGACGACCCAGTGTGGGGAGACATCGTCACTCCTGACCTCACAGCGGGATGTTGTCGTGCTTTTTCCAGGGATTCTCGAGCTTCTTGTCCCTGAGCATGGCGAGCGAGCGACAGATCCGTTTGCGCGTCGAGTGCGGCATGATCACGTCGTCGATGAAGCCGCGGGCGCCCGCCACGAACGGATTGGCGAACTTCTCGCGGTATTCGTCGGTGCGCTCGGCGATCTTCTGCTTGTCGCCGATATCGGCGCGGAAGATGATCTCCACGGCGCCTTTAGGCCCCATGACCGCGATCTCGGCGGTCGGCCAGGCGAAGTTGACGTCGCCGCGGATGTGCTTCGAGCTCATGACGTCATAGGCGCCGCCATAGGCTTTGCGCGTAATAACCGTGATCTTCGGCACCGTGGCCTCGCCGAAGGCGAAGAGCAGCTTGGCACCATGCTTGATGATGGCACCGTATTCCTGCGCGGTGCCGGGGAGAAAGCCCGGCACGTCCACGAAGGTGACAATCGGGATGTTGAAGCAGTCGCAGAACCGCACGAAGCGCGCGGCCTTGCGGCTGCTGTCGATGTCCAGGCAGCCGGCCAGCACCATCGGCTGGTTGGCGACGATGCCGACCGTCTCGCCGCCCATGCGGGCAAGGCCGATCACCATGTTCTTGGCGAAGTCCGGCTGGATCTCGAAGAAGTCGCCCTCGTCCACGACCTTCAGGATCAGCTCCTTCATGTCGTAGGGCTTGTTCGGATTGAGCGGGACCAAAGTGTCGAGCGACATCTCGTCGCGATCGATCGGATCGGCGGTCTCGCGCGTTGGTGCCTTCTCGCGGTTGGACGCGGGAACGAGATCGATGAAGCGGCGCAGCTGAAGCAAGGCCTCGACGTCGTTTTCGAAGGCGAGATCGGCGACGCCGGATTTCTGCGAATGGGTCAGCGCGCCGCCGAGCAGCTCGGCGGTGACGTTCTCATGCGTCACCGTCTTCACCACGTCGGGGCCGGTGACGAACATGTAAGACGAATCCTTCACCATGAAGATGAAGTCGGTCATGGCCGGCGAATAGACCGCACCGCCGGCGCAGGGCCCCATGACCAGCGAGATCTGCGGCACGACGCCGGAGGCCATGATGTTGCGCTGGAACACCTCGGCGTAGCCGGCCAAAGAGGCGACGCCTTCCTGGATGCGGGCGCCGCCGGAATCGTTGAGGCCGATCACAGGCGCGCCGACCTTCATCGCCTGGTCCATGACCTTGCAGATCTTCTCGGCATGGGCCTCGGAGAGCGAGCCGCCGAAGACGGTGAAATCCTGGCTGAAGACGAAGACCAGCCGGCCGTTGACCGTGCCGTAGCCGGTGACCACGCCGTCGCCCGGCACCTGCTGCTCCGCCATGCCGAAATCGACCGAGCGGTGCTCGACGAACATGTCCCATTCTTCGAAGGAGTCGGCGTCGAGCAGAAGCTCGATTCGCTCGCGGGCGGTCAGGCGGCCCTTGGCGTGCTGCGCCTGGACCCGGCGCTCACCGCCGCCGGCCCGCGCCGCCGCCCTCTTCTCCTCCAACCGGCGAAGGATTTCCTGCATCGAACCCATCCCCCCAGGCTTGCGCGGCGGGGTGCCAACCCCTTTTCTTGCCGCAGGTGCGAAATCCCCTTAGCAGAAAGGTTTAGCCTGTGCCAGTCGCCAACAGATCGAGAAACCGCCGGGCGGAGGCCAGATCCGCCTTTTGGTTGGCCCGGCGCTTCTCGGCCTCGGGGTCGATGCCCCAGCGTTCGGCCTGATAAAGCTCGTCCAATTGGGCCGCCGCGGCCGCGTCTTCGGGGCTGATCCGACCTTCCAGGACCGCCAGGCCGATCGCCAGCGATCCGGCGGCCCCGGTCATGACGCCGAGGGCGGTCAGGCGGAAATCATCCTGGGCGGCGACCGCCCGGGTCAGCGCCGCCAGGGCCTGGTCGGATTGCGGGATCGCAATCACGCCCGCCGCCTTCTGCAGGGAGACGTCATAGCGCTCGCGCAGCCAGTCGATCAGCGGGTCCCAACGGGTCGCCTGGCGCGCAATGAGCTCGTCCGGTCCATCGGCGCGGTAGCAGACCAGGTCGGTCGCTGCGTAGCCGGCCGTCTCGGCGATGATGCGATCGCGGTCCGGCGCCACGCGGTCGATCGCGGTGCTGGCGAGCTGCATCAGCGGCATGGTGTCCGGCTTGACCTTGGCCGCCTGGGCGGCCCATTCGGCCGCGATCGCTTCTGCCAGTGGGCGGGTCGGCAGGCTGAGCGGATTGCGTGCCGGGGTCTTCACCACCTTGCCGTCGAGCGCGATGCGCCATGCGTCACCGTCGGCAATGGCGGTGGCTTCCTTGTAGAAGCGGCGGGCTTCGAGACTCATGAGATCGTCAGTTGCCGAAGAGGCTCTTGCCGAGATCGTCGAGTGCCTGGCCGGCGCCCTGGCCCGCCTTCTTGGTGGCGTCGATCGCATCCTGGCCCAGTTCCTGCGCGCCTTGGCCGATGCCCTCGCCGGTTGTGCCGAGGCCGTTCATGATCTTCTCGCCGGCGGATGGAGACTGCTTCGCCTTGGCGCCGGCCGCGGCTGCGCCGACGCAGGGGTTATCACCGGGACCGCTGCTGCCACCGACACCGGTCAGCGAAGCCAGCGCGCCGAAGGTGGCGGTGTTGGCGGCGCGCGCGGCGAAGTCCGCGGTGTTGCCGACCGCGCCCAAGGCATCAGGCGAGACCGACGGGCGTGCCAAGGTGCCGCCGACATTGATCGGCACCGCGAGGTTGGCGAGGTTGGTCTGCTTCGAGTTGCTGTCGAAGTGGAGATGCAGAGTCTCGTTGCGCAAATTTACGTCGCCGGTGCCGACGACGGTGACACCCGGCGTGTCGAGCACCAGGGTCTGCGCGCCGGCAATGCCATCGACCGCGGCGAAGTCGGTCACCATGCAGTTGACCTTGGCGGCATTCGCGGTACCGCCGAAAGTCACGAGCTGGAAAAGATCGGCGAACATCAGGCGCGCGAAGTCGTTGTTGATCGCACCATTGCCCATTTCAAGATGCGCGCCGCCATTCCAGCCCGCCATCAGATCGCGCAGAGATGTGCCCGGCCCTTGCAGGGCAACCTCGGCATTCAATCGGCCGGCGGTCACGGCGCCCCCCATGCCCATGGCATCGAGCAGCGGCGCGCCATCGACATTGTTGGCCTTCAGGCGCGCTTCGATCGTCGCCGGCTTGGCGGCGCCGTTCACATTCGCGGCGAGGCCGAGCGTGCCGTCGCCGAGGCCCGCGGTCAGCGTGGTGATCTTGAGCGCGCCCGCTTCCAGCGTGCCCTCGCCGACCAGATTTTCGAGCATGGTGGCGCCGAGGATCGCGCGCTGCGCATTGAGATGGAACTGGCCATCGACCGCCTGCAGCGGGGTGAAATCCCAGGGCTCGGCGGAGAACACCTTGCCGTCGCTGGGCGGCGCCGACTTCTTCTCCTCCAGCTTGATGCCGAGATCGGCGAGATCGAAATGGCTGGAAGCCAAGGCGGCGTTGATCGCCACCGGCGTCTTCGCGGGATCGACCTCGATGCGACCGGTGAAATCGGTGCCGCCGATTTTGCCGGCGAGGCCGTCGAACACCAGCTTGTGGTCCGGATTGTTGATCTTGGTGCGGAGCTGATAGGCGCCGAGCGGCGGCAGCTTCGCGTCAAACAGAGCGCCGAGATCGGAGGCGGCCTTGCCGGCCAAAGTCAGCTCGAGATTGATGCCCTGCAAGGACGCCGGATCCTCGACCTCGCCCTTGACCGCCAGATCGCCGCCGGCGATCTGGCCGGTCGCGTTGATCGGCAGCGGACCCTTGGTGAAGTTGGCGAGCGTGCCGGTGATGCCCTTGAGATTGATCGGCAGCGTATCGATCTTGCCGTCAATGGCGATCGCGAGATTGCCGATCGCGTCGCTCGGCGCCATGGTCAGCTTGTCGACGGCGAAGGTCCGGGTCTTGCCGGTGACGCCATTGTGCCAACGGAGCGTCGCGTTCTCGATCGCGACCTGGCTGATCTGCGGCAGCGGCGTCGCGCTTCCACCGGTCGAAGGCGTGCCCATCACCCAGTTGCCGAGACCGTCCTTGTTGGTCTCGAGCAGGATCTCGGCGCCGACCAGACGGATCTGCCGGATCTGGATCTGGCTGGAGAGCAGCGGGATCAAGGCCACGTCGGCTTCGAGCTTCTCGAGCTTCAGCATCTGCGGCTCGCTGCCCCAATCCGCGTTGCGGAACGAGACCTGGTCGATCTCCAGATGCGGGATCAGCGAGACCGCGACCTTCACGTCGCCAGCCAGGACCAGATCGCGCCCGGTCGCCGCCTTCACCTGCTGGGCGACCAGGTCTTTGTAGCTGTTGAAATCGACCGACTGGACGATGGCGAACATGGCAGCAGCGCCGCCCACCACCACGATCGCCGCTCCGGTCAGAAGGCGCTTAATCCGCATTAACTAGGCTCCGCTCTCTCGGACGTCGATTTTACCGGTTGGCGGAGAGCGATTGCAAACAGTGGATCAATTCTGACGGGTGTTTCAGCACGGCATGCGCGCCGGCGGCATGCAGCTCCTCGACCGCGTGATAGCCCCAGGCGACCCCGATCGCGCTCGCCCCGGCGGAACGGGCCATTTCCATGTCGAAGGTGGTGTCACCGATGACCGCCGTCTCCGCCGGTTCAATGGCGGTTTCGGCCATGGCGCGTTGGACCATCTCCGGATCCGGCTTGGACCGGCAATGATCGGGGGTTTGCAAGGTGTGGAAACGCTCCCGGAGGCCCAGCTCCCGCAAGGTATGCTCCAGGCCGACAAGATTCTTACCCGTCGCCACGCCGAGGAAGATCTCGGGCGCTTCCAGGCATTCGATCAACTCTCGAATCCCGTCGAACAAGGGCTCATGCAATTCGGCCCGGCTCCGAAGCTCGCGGACAATTTCGCGATAGGCATTGGCCAGGTTCGCGATCAGCACCGGATCGTCGCTTTCCAGCACCCGCGCGACGCCGATCTCCAGGGTGAGACCGACCTGGCGGCGGATCTGCTCCGGCGTCGGCTCGGGCAGGCCGTAGCGGCGCCAGGCCGCCATCATGCCGGCGACGATGTTGTGCTGGCTGTCCACCAGCGTCCCGTCGCAATCGAACACCACCAGCCGATAGCGGCCGATATCGGTCATCGTTTTGTCTCGAAATCGGCGAAGGGATCGCCGTCGGTCTCCGAGGAGAAGCCGAAGAACTTCCAGGTCGCCTTCATATGCGGCGGCAGGGGCGCGGTCGCCTCGATCCAGCCCTTGCGGGGATGCGGGATCTTGATCGAGCGGGCGTGGAGATGGAGTTTACGCGACAGGTTCTCGCGGGCGAGGTGGGAGTCGATGCCGCCATACTTGCCGTCGCCGACGATCGGCGTACCCAAAATGACGCAATGGGCGCGGAGCTGGTGGGTGCGGCCGGTTTCCGGCATCAGCGCCACCCAGGCGGCGCGGTTGCCGGCGCGCTCGATCATCGTATAGCGGGTGACCGCGTGGCGGCCTTCCTCTTCGTCGATGCCGACCCGCTCGCCATAGCCGCCGGCTTGCTTCGACAAGGGCGCATCGATGGTGCCGCGGTCGGGCTTCGGAATGCCGACCACGACGGCCCAATAGACCTTGCGGGCCGATTTGTGGCGGAAGGCCTCGGCCAGGTCGCGCGCGGCCTTGGCGTTGCGGGCGAGCACCAGGACGCCGCTGGTGTCCTTGTCGAGCCGATGCACGAGACGCGGCCGTTCCGCTGCCTCGAACTTCAGGCTGTCGAGCATGGCGTCGAGATTCTTGTCGAGCCCGGTGCCGCCCTGGACCGCGAGGCCGGCCGGCTTGTCGATCACCAGGACGTCGGCATCCTTGTAGAGCACGGCCTCGCGCAGGATCCTGGCGTCTTGATCGGAGACGGGCTTGGGCTTCGGTGCACTACGCGGCTTGTCGGCGTCCTGCGCCGGGGCGATCGGCGGGACGCGCAGCACCTGGCCGGCGGCGATCCGGTCGCTCGCCTTGGCGCGCTTGCCGTCCAGGCGGACCTGGCCGGTGCGCAGCAGCTTCTCGAGGCGGCCGTGATTGATCTCTGGGAAATGCTTCTTGAACCAGCGGTCGAGCCGCTGGTCGCCTTCATCTTCGCCGATGGTGATCTGCTGAACGCCCGACATGTCGGGCTAGGCGGCTTGGCGATCGCGCTTCAGCCAGTTGAGAAGCTGCTCGCTGCCCATCAGGTAGACGCCGATCTGCGCGAGTTCGTCGAGGCCGGCATCCGTCGCGCCCGAAATGGCGTCGGTGGCGAGGACGATGCGGAAATCTCTGTTGGAGGCGGCGTAGACCGTGGAGCGGGGAGAGGTCGGGAAGTCGGTGCCGCAGAGAACGATGGTGGTGATGCCGAGGGACTTCAGGTGATCTTCGAGCGGAGTCTGGAAGAAAGCAGAGAGGCGCGGCTTGTAGCAGAGCCACTCGCGATGGCCGATCTCTTGCAGCTTGCCATCGAGTAGAAGCTCCGGCTCGAGGCGCTGGCCGAGGCTCGGCTTCAGCTCGTCAATGAGCTCGGCGCCCGAGGTGCCCGGCATGACGATGCGCTGTCCGGCTTCGATCGCGGCGCGATGACAGAGATCGACGTTGGAGCCGTTGCAGCGATAGAGACGCAGCGTGTGCACGATCGGCGCACCGGCGCTGCGGAAGGCATCGATCAGGCGACGCATCGCGGGGATGGTGGAGAGAGCGCCACCGACCGTGGCAGGCGAATTGGGAAGAACAAAATCGCGCTGCGCGTCGATGGTGATCAAAGCTACCCGTTCGCGCTCCGGCGCCAGATACTCTTTCATACTGCCCCGAACCTCTTCGAACGGGCTCTCCCCAGATGAGCCCAATTAAAATTCGCCGGAACCCTAGCCTCAGGTCCGAAGACCTGACAAGCCCACCCGGTGCATGGCTCAAGCGACTGCCGTGCAAGGCTTTTTGTCTTGCTCGATGTCATACAACTTCCGGGGCAACTTCCGGGGCAACTTCCGGCACGTTTCGTGCCGTTCAATCGTTGTTCTCATCGGTGCGCTTGGAGCGAAGACGATCCCAGTATTCGAGCCGCTTGATGATCTCGCGCTCGAAGCCGCGCTCCTTCGGCTGGTAGAAGCGGCGGCGCGCCAAGCCCTCAGGGAAGTAGTTCTGACCTGAAAATCCCTCAGTGGTGTCGTGATCATATTCATAGCCCTTGCCGTAGCCGATCTCCTTCATGAGCTTGGTTGGCGCATTCAAGATATGCTTCGGCGGCATGAGGGAGCCGGTCTCCTTCGCGGCGCGAATGGCTTCCTTATAGGCGGTATAGGCCGCGTTCGATTTCGGCGCGGTGCCAAGATAGATGACGCAATGGGCGATCGCGAGTTCTCCTTCCGGTGAACCCAAGCGTTCATAAGTGTCCCAGGCGGCAATCGCCTGCACCAGGGCGTTGGGGTCGGCAATGCCGATATCCTCGACCGCAAACCGTACCAGGCGCCGGGCGATGTAGAGCGGATCCTCGCCGCCGGCCAGCATCCGCGCCAGCCAGTAGAGCGCCGCATCGGTATCCGAACCGCGCAGCGATTTGTGGAGCGCGCTGATGAGGTTGTAATGGCCTTCCTGCGCCTTGTCGTAGAGCGGTGCGCGCTTTTGCACCGCCTTGGCGAGGCCGGCGGCATCGAGGATCTTTTCGGCTGGGAGCCGAAACAGCTCCTCCGCCATGTTGAGAAGGTAGCGGCCGTCGCCATCGGCCATGGCGCAGATCGCCGCGCGGGCATCGGCGTCGAGCGGCAGGCGCTGGTGCATGGTTTCTTCGGCACGCTGCAGAAGCTGCCCCATGGCCGCGTCATCCAGGCGATTCAGCACGAAGACCTGGCAGCGGGAGAGCAGCGCGCCGTTCAACTCGAAGGACGGATTCTCGGTGGTGGCGCCGACCAGCACCACGGTGCCGTCCTCAACATAGGGGAGGAAGCCGTCCTGCTGCGCGCGGTTGAAACGATGGATCTCGTCGACGAAGAGCAGCGTCCCCTCGCCCATCCGCCGGCGTTCGCGTGCCGCTTCGAACACCTTGCGCAGGTCGGCGACGCCTGAGAAGACGGCGGAGAGCGGTTCGAAGGTGAGGTTGATGTCCTCGGCGAGCAGGCGGGCCATCGTCGTCTTGCCGCAGCCGGGCGGGCCCCAGAGGATCATCGAGGAGATCTGGCCGTTCTTCAGCATGCGGCCGATCGGCGCCTCGGGGCCGATCAGGTGATCCTGGCCGACCACCTCCTCGAGCTTGCGCGGCCGCAGGCGATCGGCGAGCGGCCGCGGCGCGTTCTGCTCGAAGAGGCTCACCACCTCAGTGCACCTCGATGGTCTTGGTCTGGCCGTTGCGGCCCACGGTGAGGGTCCAATTGTCGGCGGGCGAGGCCACGGCAGCCACGGTGTCTTCAACGGAGTAGACATCCTTGCCGTTGATCTTGATCAAGAGATCGCCGGGCTCCAGACCGATCTTGTCCGGATAGGAGCCACGCCGGATCTTGGCGATGGCGACACCCTTCCAGTCGCTGACACCGAGCTCGTCGCTGACCGCCGGCGAGAGGTTGACCACCACGGCGCCGTTCAGCGGCTGCTCGCCCTTGAGCTCGGTTTCGTCCCGGGCCGGCACTTCCGGGGCCTCGATCAGCTTCACCGGCAGATCGACCGCCTTGCCGCGGCGGATGACGTTGAGCGAGGCGGTGCCGCCGACCTTCTGGGTCGCCAGCCGGAACCGCAGGCCTCCGGGATCGCCGATGTTGCGGTCGTTGACACCGACGATGACATCGCCCGGCTGCACGCCCGCCCGGTCGGCCGGACCCATCGGATAGACCTGCTGGACCACCACGCCGCCCGGATGCGGCAGATGCATGCTGACGGCGATATCGGCGGTCAGCGCCTCGCCGGAAACGCCGATCCAGGGCTGCACCAGCTTGCCGCCGGTGGCCTCGGCATCGACGATACGCGCCACCATGTTGGACGGGATCGCGAAGCCGATGCCGATGCTGCCCCCGGTCTTGGAATAGATCGCGGTGTTGATGCCGATCAGCTTGCCGTCGGTGCCGATGAGCGCGCCGCCGGAATTTCCCGGATTGATCGCCGCATCGGTCTGGATGTAGTAGCCGTAATCGCCGACGCCGATATTGGTGCGCGCCAGCGCCGAGACGATGCCCATGGTGACGGTCTGGCCGACGCCGAATGGATTGCCGATCGCCAGCACCAGGTCGCCGACATTGATGTCGTCGGAATCCTTGAGCGACAGGGTCGGCAGCGCCTCGCCCTTGGTGTCGATCTTCAGGATGCCGATGTCGAACTTTTCGTCGGCGGCGATCACCTCGGCCGGGAACTCGCGGCCGTCGGAGAGCACGACACGGATCTCATCCGCCTTGGCGATGACATGGTTGTTGGTGACGACGAGCCCGTCCGGCCGCACGATCACGCCGGAGCCGAGCGAGTTCTGCACCCGCTCCTTAGGCTGATTGCCGCCGCCGAAGAACTGCTGGAAGAAGGGATCGTCGAAGAACGGCGACAGCGACCGCTCCTTGACCACAGTGCGGGTGAAGACATTCACGACCGCCGGCGCCGCTTTCTTCACCAGCGGCGCGAAGGTCAGCTCGATCTGGGTCTTCGATTGCGGCACCTGTTCCTGCGCGAGGGCGGGTGTTGCGAGAGCGATCGAGAGAGCGAGTGTGGCGAGAAGTCGAAGCATCATCCGTCTTTCAGTTTTGGCACGGCGGAGTATGGAATCGCATTCTACCAGCTGGCCACACCGTGTCTCAAAAGCAAAGGGGCGGCACCGTCGGCGCCGCCCCCTCACAACTTCCTTGCCGGAAGCTCGCCTTACGCGGCTTCGGCTTCCTCGGTCTTCTTTTCCGCGGTCGGGCCGGAATCCGTGCCCTTGGCGGCGGGATCGCGGTCCACGAACTCGATGATCGCCATCGGCGCGGCATCGCCGTAGCGGAAGCCGGCCTTCAGCACACGGGTGTAGCCGCCCGGACGACCCTTGTAGCGGTCGGCCAGCACGGTCATCAGCTTCGCGACCAGCTTCTCATCCTGCAGGTGAGAGATGAGCTGACGGCGGGCATGGAGACCGCCGCGCTTGCCGAGGGTCACCAGCTTCTCGACGACCGGACGCAGATCCTTCGCCTTCGGCAGAGTGGTCTTGATCTGCTCATGCTTCACCAGGGCCTGGGCCAGGTTCATGAACAGCGCCTTGCGGTGGGCCTTGGTCCGATTGAGCTTACGCCCGGACATTCCGTGACGCATGGTTCCTCTCCTCTCTCACTGGTCTTCCGTCTTTCCCTTTGGGAACGGCAAGACCGATTGCACTCCCTGACCGCCGCGGCATAACCGTGAACGATCAAGTCCGGGCCGGGATGGCCCTTAGGCTCGGTTCTCTCAGTACGGCTCGTCGAGGCGCTTCGCGAGCTCCTCGATGTTCTCCGGCGGCCAATTCGGGATTTCCATACCGAGATGGAGACCCATCTGCGCCAGCACTTCCTTGATCTCGTTCAGCGACTTGCGGCCGAAGTTCGGAGTGCGGAGCATTTCCGCCTCGGTCTTCTGCACCAGATCGCCGATGTAGACGATGTTGTCGTTCTTGAGGCAGTTGGCCGAGCGCACCGAGAGCTCGAGCTCGTCCACCTTGCGGAGCAGGTTGCGGTTGAATGGCGGCTCGGAGGTCCGCTCTTCCGCCATGACCGTGGTCGGCTCTTCGAAGTTGATGAAGAGCTGAAGCTGGTCCTGGAGAATGCGCGCGGCGATCGCGACGCTGTCCTCCGGCGTCATCGCGCCGTTGGTCTCGATCTGCAGCGACAGGCGGTCATAGTCGGTAACCTGGCCGACGCGGCTGTTCTCGACCTTGTAGGAGACCTTGCGGACCGGCGAGAAGATCGCATCGACCGGAATGAGGCCGATCGGCGCATCTTCCGGACGGTTCTGCGAAGCAGCGATGTAGCCCTTGCCGGTGTTGACCGTGAACTCGATCGCCAGGTTGGCGCCCTGGTCGAGGGTGCAGAGCACGAGATCCGGGTTGAGGATCTCGATGTCGTGCCCCGCTTCGATCTGTCCGGCCTTCACTTCGCCCGGACCCTGGGCCTTCAAGCGCATGCGCTTCGGGCCGTCGCCGGACATCCGGAGCGCGATCTGCTTGATGTTGAGGACGATGTCGGTCACGTCCTCGCGCACGCCCGGGATCGAGGAGAATTCGTGCAGCACGCCCTCGATATGCACCGCGGTCACCGCGGCGCCCTGCAGCGAGGACAGCAGCACGCGGCGCAGCGCGTTGCCGAGGGTGAGGCCGAAGCCCCGCTCCAGCGGCTCGGCGACGATCGTGCCGTGACGCTTCGCGTCGCCGGCGGAATCGACCTTCTTGTTCGGCTTAATCAGCTCGGTCCAGTTCTTCTGAATCACAGGTTTGGTCCTTTCGCATCGAGCCCCGCAGCCATCCAATCGCTCGGGCGCTCTAAATTCGAAAAGCGGACCCACATTGTGGGCCCGCATTCGAAGCCGTCTGGCCGGCCCAATGAGTGGGCGGCCGGAAACTCAGGTCAGACGCGGCGGCGCTTCGGCGGCCGGCAGCCGTTGTGCGGGATCGGGGTCACGTCACGGATCGAGGTGATCGTGAAGCCCGCCGCCTGCAGCGCGCGGAGCGCGCTCTCGCGGCCGGAACCGGGGCCGCGCACCTGGACTTCCAGGGTCTTCACACCGTGCTCCATCGCCTTCTTGGCGGCGGCATCGGCGGCAACCTGCGCCGCGTACGGCGTGGACTTGCGCGAGCCCTTGAAGCCATTGCTGCCCGACGAGGCCCAGGCAACCGCGTTGCCCTGGTCGTCGGTGATGGTGATCATCGTGTTGTTGAAGCTGGCGTTCACATGCGCGACGCCGGAGGTGATGTTCTTGCGCTCGCGCCGCTTGACGCGTCCGCCGCCCGGAGCTCCGCCTGCCGCCACTGGTTTAGCCATGTCTTCTGTCCGTTCCTTATGCGGTGCCCCTCTTGGATTAGAGGGGAGGCGCCGCCGTTCCCAAAATTACTTCGTGACCTGCTTCTTGCCGGCGATCGCAACCGCCTTGCCCTTGCGGGTGCGCGCGTTGGTGTGCGTGCGCTGGCCGTGGACCGGCAGGCCCTTGCGATGACGGAGGCCGCGGTAGCAGCCGAGGTCCATCAAACGCTTGATGTTCATCGCGGTCTGGCGACGCAGGTCGCCTTCCACGGTGTAGCCCTGATCGATGACTTCGCGGATCTTCACGACCTCGGCGTCGGTCAGCTGGCTGACGCGCCGGTCGGCCGGAATGCCCACCTTCTCGACGATTTCCTTGGCCTTCGCCGGACCGATGCCGGTGATGTAGGTCAGGCCGATGATCACCCGCTTTTGCGTCGGGATGTTGACGCCGGCAATACGCGCCACTGTGGTAACTCCTCAATATTCCCGGATCACGGCAACACGAAACAACTCGGTCACCTGGGTGGTCGAGAGGCGCGCATTATATGAAGATTCGCCTGCCCGTCAACCACTGCGCAAGATCCATGCTAGCGCAAATTTAATCTATCAGATCAGATAGTTAGCTCTTAACTCCACCAAGCACCCGATCGATCTGCCCGGCCACTTCCGACATATCAGCCATGCCGTCCACCGAATGCAGCACCCCCTTGACCCGGTAGTAGGGCAGAATCGGCGCCGTCTGCTGGTTGTAAGCCACCAGGCGGGCCTTCACGGTTTCCGCGTTGTCGTCGGCACGCCGGGTGAACTCGGTGCTGCCGCACTTGTCGCAGATCCCGTCCTTCTTCGGCCGGGCAAACTTCTCGTGGTAGCCGGTGCCGCACTTGGCGCAGGTGAAGCGGCCCGAGATCCGCTCGACCAGCGCCGCGTCATCCACCTTGAGCTCGACCACGGCGTCGATCTTCTTACCCTTCTTCGCCAGCATCGCGTCCAGCGCTTCAGCCTGCGCCACGGTCCGCGGAAAGCCGTCGAAGATCACACCCTTGGCCGAATCCGGCTTGTCCGTGCGCTTGTCGATCATCCCAATCACGATCGCGTCCGAGACCAGCTGGCCCGCGTCCATGATCTTCTTGGCCTCGACACCGAGCGGCGAACCGGACGCCACTTCCGCCCGCAGCATATCGCCGGTCGAAAGCTGAACGAGCCCGCGCTCGTCGGTCAGTTTCTTGGCCTGAGTCCCCTTCCCTGCCCCGGGGGGTCCCAGCAGAATCAGATTCAAACCGTCTCTCCCCCGATTAGCGGCGGCCTCTCAGCTTGGCCTTCTTGATCAGCCCTTCATACTGGTGCGCCAGCAGATGCGAATGGATCTGCGCCACCGTGTCCATGGTGACCGAGACCACGATCAGCAGGCTGGTGCCGCCGAAGTAGAACGGGATCGCATAGTTGGCGATCAGGACCTCCGGCAGCGCGCAAACCACGCTCAGGTAAGCGGCGCCGATCACCGTCAGGCGCGTCAGCACGTAATCGAGATATTCGGCGGTGTTCTTGCCCGGACGGATGCCCGGGATGAAGCCGTTGTACTTCTTCAGGTTCTCCGCGGTGTCGTCCGGGTTGAAGACGATCGCGGTGTAGAAGAACGCGAAGAACACGATGAGCGCGATGTAGAGCGCGATGTAGAGCGGCTTGCCGTGGCCGAGATAGGCCATGACATCCTGCAGCCAGGTCGGTGCGCCGGCGCTGGAGCCGTAGAAGCCGGCGACGGTCAGCGGCAGGAGCAGCAGCGACGAGGCGAAGATCGGCGGGATGACGCCCGAGCTGTTCAATTTGAGCGGCAGGTGCGAGGACTCGCCGCCGAACATCTTCGAGCCGACCTGGCGCTTCGGATACTGGACGATCAACCGGCGCTGGGCGCGTTCGAAGAACACGATGCCGGCGATCACCACGACCACCATGACCGCGACCACCAGCACGAAGATGCCGCTGATCGAGCCGGTCCAGAGCTGGGTCAGCATCTGCTCGACCGCGGTCGGCAGGCGGGCGACGATGCCGGCGAAGATGATGAGCGAGATGCCGTTGCCGATGCCGCGGGCGGTGATCTGCTCGCCGATCCACATCAGGAAGACGGTGCCGGCGGTCAGAGACACGACCGCGGTGACGATGAAGGTCATGCCCGGATCGATGACCGCGCTGCCGCTCGGGCCGGCCATGCGGATGAGACCGTTCGCCATGCCGAAGGACTGGACCAGAGCCAGGCCGACCGTCGCATAGCGGGTGTATTGGTTGATCTTCTTGCGGCCGCTTTCGCCTTCCTTCTTCAGCGCTTCCAGGGTCGGCACGACCGAGGTCATCAGCTGCATGATGATGGAGGCGGAGATGTAGGGCATGATGCCCAGCGCGAACACGGTCATCCGGCTGATGGCGCCGCCGGCGAACATGTCGACCATGCCGAGCACGCCACCGGAGTGCTGGCTGAAGATCTGGGCGAAGGCGGCGGCGTCGATGCCGGGCAGCGGGATATAGGCCCCGACGCGCGCCACGATCAGCGCGCCCAGGGTGAACCAGATCCGCTTCTTGAGCTCTTCGGCCTTGGCAAAGGCGCCGAGATTGATATTGGCGGCTAACTGTTCGGCGGCTGAAGCCATAGTCCTCTGCCTTCGCGGCTAAACGCGGGAATTGCCCATCTGAGATCGCAATTCCCGCGAAATGTTCAAGCCCCAGCGCTGTTTAGCCAGGTTATTCCTTGGCCGGCTTCTCGGCCTTGGCCTTCTTGGCGGCCTTTTCAGCCCGGTTCTGGGTCTCGGCATCGGGCTTGGCGGCTTTCGGCGCCTTGGCTTCGGCCTTCTTTTCCTCGCCCTTGGCGGCCTTATCGGCTTGGGACTTGGCATAGAGCTCGGCCTTGGACGGGCCCTTCGGGGCCTCTTCCTTCACCGGAATGGTCACCTTCACCGAACCGCCGGCCTTCTCGACCAGGGCGATCGCGGACTTGGAGGCGCCGGCGACTTCGATCGAAAGCTTCGCCTTCAGGTCACCCTTGCCGAGCAGACGCACACCGTCGCGCGGGCGGCCGATCAGGCCGGCGGCACGCAGGGTCTCGGCATTGACCGGCTTGCCCGCATCGAGGCGGCCGGCATCGATCGCCTGCTGCAGACGGCCGGTGTTCACTTCGACGAACTCGAGCGCGAAGATATTGTTGAAGCCGCGCTTCGGCAGGCGACGGTAGAGCGGCATCTGGCCGCCCTCGAAACCGTTGATCGCCACGCCGGTACGCGCGGTCTGGCCCTTGCCGCCGCGGCCGCCGGTCTTGCCCTTGCCCGAGCCGATGCCGCGACCGACGCGGATGCGGGTCTTGCGGGCGCCCGGATTGTCTCGGAGTTGGTCCAGTTTCATCTTCTTAAACCTTCAGCGGGCGCGCATATGCGCCAGGTTGTTAGTTGGCCGGCTCGATCTTCAGCATATGGGCGACCTTGTCGACCATGCCGCGGATCGAGGGCGTGTCCTCGACCACGTTCGAGCGGTTCATCTTGTTGAGACCCAGCGCCTTCAGCGTGTCCTTCTGGCCGGGCTTGCGGCCGATCGGGCTGCCGGTCTGGGTGATCTTGATCTTCGCCATCGTACCTTACCCCTTACTCGCGGGCTTCGGCGGCGGCATCGCCGCGCTTGCCGAGGATGTCGCTCACCTTCTTGGAGCGGCGCGCGGCAACCGAACGCGGCGAGTTGCAATGCTGGAGCGCATCGAACGCCGCCTTGATCATGTTGTGCGGGTTCGAGGTGCCGACCGACTTGGCGACGACGTCATGGACGCCGAGCGCTTCGAAGATCGCACGAACCGGACCGCCGGCGATGATGCCGGTGCCGGCTTCGGCCGCACGGATCACGACCCGTCCCGCACCGAAATGCCCGTCGGCGTCGTGATGCAGGGTCCGGCCTTCGCGCAGCGGAACGCGGATCATCGTCTTCTTGGCGTGCTCGGTCGCCTTGCGGATCGCTTCCGGCACTTCGCGGGCCTTGCCCGAACCGTGACCGACGCGGCCCTTGCCGTCGCCGACGACGACGATCGCGGCGAAGCCGAAGCGCTTGCCGCCCTTCACCACCTTGGCGACGCGATTGATGCCGACCAGCTTCTCGATCAGCTCGACTTCCTCGGAACGGTTTCCCCCGCGATCGCGATCGCGATCCCGACGACCACCTTCGGATTTCGCCTGACGTGCCATATTCGTTTCCTGTCCTTAGAAGGAGAGTCCGCCCTCGCGGGCGGCATCGGCCAGGGCTTTCACCCGACCATGATACTTGTAGCCGCCGCGATCGAAGGCGACTTCCTTGATGCCCTTGGCGGCGGCGCGCTCGGCGATCAGCTTGCCGACCTTCTTCGCCGCCTCGATGTTGGCGGTGGTCTTCAGGCCGCCCTTCACGTCTTTCTCGACCGTCGAGGCCGCGGCCAGCGTGTTGCCGGCGGCATCGTCGATGATCTGGGCATAGATGTGCAGGCCCGAGCGGAAAACCGACAGGCGCAGACGGCTGCCGGAGTTCTTCCGGATCCCGGTCCGAACCCGCTGCTGGCGGCGGGCGAAAAGCTTGCTGACGTTCGACATGGCCTAAGCCCTTACCTCAATCCGTTACTTCTTCTTGCCTTCCTTGCGGAGGATATGTTCGCCCTCGTACTTGATACCCTTGCCCTTGTAGGGCTCCGGCGGGCGAACGGCTCTGATCTCCGCGGCGATCTGACCGACCTTCTGCTTGTCGAAGCCGGTGATCGAGATCGACGTCGGCTTCTCGCATTTGATCGCGATCCCTTCCGGGATCGGGAAGGTCACATCGTGGCTGTAGCCCATCTGCAGCTGCAGGTTCTTGCCCTGCACCGCCGCACGATAGCCGGTGCCGGTGATCTCCAGGTTCTTCACGTAACCCTTCGACACACCTTCGACCATGTTCCTGAGGTTGGCGCGGGTCGCACCCCAGCTCATGCGAGCCTGCTTCGACTCGTTGATCGGCTTCACCCAGACCTTGCCGTCCTTCACGGTGACCTCGACCTCGGCGGTCGAGATCGGAAGCTTCAAGGTTCCGAGCTTGCCCTTCACGGTCGCGGAACCGCCGGCGACGTCAATGGTGACGCCCTGCGGAACCTCGACTGGATTCTTACCGACGCGGGACATTGCATTCGCTCCTTAGAACACCCGGCAGAGCACTTCGCCGCCGACATTGGCGGTGCGTGCTTCGCCGTCCGACATCACGCCGCGCGGGGTCGACAGGATCGAAATCCCGAGACCGTTGTAGTAGCGCGGCAGGTCGGCGATCTTCGAATAGACCCGACGACCCGGCTTGGAGACGCGATTGATCTCCTTAATGACCGGCGTGCCCTCGTGATACTTCAGCTCGACCGTGATCTCGCCGCCAGGCTTCGAGGCATCCATCGAAAAATCGCGGATGTAACCCTCGCGCTTCAGCACTTCGAGAACGTTCGCGCGCAGCTTGGACGCGGGAGTTGCAATCTTCTGCATACCCGCCTTCTGACCATTGCGGATCCGGGTCAGCAGGTCGCCCAAAGGATCATTGATTGCCATGCTTCATCGTCCTCCGGATTACCAGCTCGACTTGACCATGCCGGGGATCTGCCCGGTGGAAGCGAGGTCGCGCAACGCAATGCGCGAAAGCTTGAACTTGCGATAGGTCGCGCGCGGGCGGCCGGTGATCTCGCAGCGATTGCGGAACCTGACCTTCGAGGAGTTGCGCGGCAGTTCGGCGAGCTTCAGGCGGGCGGCGAACCGCTCTTCCATCGGCAGATCTTCGTTGTCGGCGATCGCCTTCAGCCGGGTGCGGCGGGCGGCATACTGCTTCGCCATCCGCTCCCGCTTCTTGTTCTTCTCGATCGAGCTCTTCTTAGCCATCTCTTGCTCCTAACGGGCCGGCTTAATTGTTGAAGGGCATGTCGAAGCCCTTCAGCAAAGCCTTGGCCTCAGCGTCGGTTTTCGCGGTCGTGCAGATCACGATGTCCATGCCGCGAACCTTATCCACCTTGTCGTAGTCGATCTCGGGGAACACCAGCTGCTCCTTCAGACCGAGCGTGTAGTTGCCGCGGCCGTCGAAGCTCTTGCCGGAGACGCCGCGGAAGTCGCGGACGCGCGGCAAAGCGATGTTCACCAAGCGATCAAGGAACTCATACATCTGCTGCCGGCGCAGAGTGACCTTGCAGCCGATCGCCATGCCTTCGCGCAGCTTGAAGACCGCGATCGACTTGCGCGCCTTGGTGATCACCGGCTTCTGCCCGGCGATCGCGGTGAGCTCGGCGACGGCGAGATTGATCTTCTTGGAATCGGCGGTCGCTTCGCCGACACCCATGTTGATCACGATCTTGTCCAGCTTCGGCACCTGCATCGGGTTCGTGTAACCGAACTCCTTGGTCAGCGCCTCGCGGACGGTCTTGCGATAGTGGTCTTGCAGACGGGCAGCCATATCAGGCCTCCTCACTCAATCGCTTCGCCGGAACGACGCGCGACGCGGATCTTCCGCTCGCCGTCCATCCGGTAGCCGACGCGGGTCGGCTTCTGGGTCTTCGGGTCGATATGGGCGACGTTGGAAACGTGGATCGTCGCTTCCTTCTCGATGATCCCGCCCTGCGCCTGCATGGTCTGGCGCTGATGGCGCTTCACCATATGGACGCCCTGCACGAGCAGACGGTTTTCCTCGCGGAACACCTTCAGGACCTCGCCGGTCTTGCCCTTGTCGCGACCGGTGATCACAACCACCTTGTCGCCCTTCTTGATCTTCAGCTTCGTCGCCATTTCTACCCAGTCCTTCCCGCTCAGAGCACTTCAGGTGCCAGCGAGATGATCTTCATGAACTTCTTCGCACGGAGCTCGCGGGTCACCGGGCCGAAGATGCGGGTGCCGATCGGCTCGCCCTGCTTGTTGATCAGCACGGCCGCGTTGCGGTCGAAGCGGATCGAGCTGCCGTCGGTCCGACGGATTTCCTTCGCGGTCCGGACGATCACCGCCTGGTGCACGTCGCCCTTCTTCACCTTGCCGCGCGGGATCGCCTCCTTGATCGAGACGACGATCACGTCGCCCACGCTCGCGGTGCGGCGCTTGGAACCGCCCAGCACCTTGATGCACTGCACACGGCGCGCGCCGGAATTGTCGGCAACGTCCAGGTTCGTCTGCATCTGGATCATGGTTCGGTCCTCTTAGCTGGCGGAGGCGTTGGCGGTCACCGAAGCTTCGGCAGCCGTCACCACTTCCCAGCGCTTGTTCTTCGAAATCGGGCGGCACTCGCGGATGTAGACCACGTCGCCGACCTTGCTCACGTTCGCCTCGTCATGCGCCTGGTAGCGCTTCGAGCGACGAATGAACTTCTTGTAGACCGGGTGCATGACGCGACGCTCGACCGAAACGATCACGGTCTTCGCGTTCTTGTCGCTGACCACGGTGCCTTGCAGAACTCGCCTTGGCATTTCTCTTCTCCTCTACCCGCGCCGCTCAGGAGGCCTTGGCCTGCGCCTTTTGGCGCAGGAAGGTCTCGACCCGTGCGATGTCGCGCCGGACGGCGCGCACGCGGGCGGTGTTCTCCAGCTGACCGGAGGCGCGCTGGAAGCGCAGGTTGAACGCCTCCTTCTGCAACGACACCAGGTCGGCCTTCAGTTGGTCTTCGCTCTTAATGCGCAGATCTTCAGCCTTCATGATCCGATCTCCTACTCGTCACCCAGACGGGTGACCATGCGCGCCTTGATCGGCAGCTTGGCGGACGCGAGCGCAAAAGCTTCCACGGCGAGGTTCTTCTGCACGCCGTCGATCTCGAACATGATCCGGCCCGGATGAATGCGCGCGACCCAGTATTCCGGCGAGCCCTTGCCCGAACCCATGCGGACTTCGGCGGGCTTGCGGCTGACCGGCACGTCCGGGAACACCCGGATCCAGACCTTGCCGACGCGCTTCATGTGGCGCGTGATCGCGCGGCGGGCCGCCTCGATCTGGCGCGCGGTGATACGGCCCGGCTCGACGGCCTTCAAGCCGTAGGCACCGAAGTTCAGCTCGAAGCCGCCCTTCGCCTTGCCGTGGATCCGGCCCTTGTGGGCCTTTCTGAACTTGGTTCGCTTCGGAGAAAGCATGGTCCCAATTCCTCGTTAGCGCGCGGGCTGAGCTTCGCTGGCGCGCTTATCGGTCGCCAGCGGGTCGTGCGCCATGATCTCGCCCTTGAACACCCAGACTTTCACGCCGCAGGTGCCGTAGGTCGTCTTGGCCGTACCCTCGCCGAAATCGATCTCGGCGCGGAGCGTGTGCAGCGGAACGCGGCCCTCGCGGTACCACTCCATGCGGGCGATTTCCGCGCCGCCCAGACGGCCGCTGCAGTTGATGCGGATGCCGAGCGCGCCCAGACGCATCGCCGACTGCACGGCGCGCTTCATGGTGCGACGGAAGGCAACGCGGCGCTCGAGCTGCTGCGCGATGTTCTCGGCGATCAGCTTGGCGTCGATCTCGGGCTTGCGGATCTCGACGATGTTCAGGCTCACTTCCGAGCCGGTCATCTTGGCGAGATCGCTCCTGAGCTTCTCGATGTCGGCGCCCTTCTTGCCGATCACCACGCCCGGACGCGCCGAGTGGATGGTGACGCGGGCCTTCTTCGCCGGGCGCTCGATCACGATCTTCGAGATGCCGGCCTGGGCCAGACGGTCGCGCAGGTATTCCTTCAGCTTCAGATCCTCATGGAGGAGCTGCGCGTAGTCCTTACCGGCGAACCAGCGGCTGTCCCAGGTCCGGTTGATACCGACCCGGAGGCCGATCGGATTGACCTTCTGACCCATTACTTCGTCTCCTCGGCGGCCTCGGCCTGCTCACGCACGACGACCGTCAGATTGCTCCACTTCTTCTCGACGCGGACGCCGCGGCCCTTGGCGCGGGCGGCGAAGCGCTTCAGCTTGAAGCTGCCGCCCACATAGGCTTCCGCGACGACCAGGCGATCGACGTCGAGCTGATGGTTGTTCTCGGCGTTGGCGATCGCGGCCTGCAGCACCTTCTTCACGTCGGCGGCGGCGCGCTTCCTGGAAAAGGTGAGCGCGGCCAAAGCCGGCTGGGCGCCCATGCCGCGGATCATCCCCGCGATCAGGTTCAGCTTGCGCGGCGTGGTCTGGACGACGCTGGCGACAGCCTGCGCCTCGTTGTCCTTCAGCTTGCGCTCTGTCTTTTGCTTGCTCATGCCGACGGCGCCCTCTTCACCTTCTTGTCGACCGCGGTATGACCAGTGAAGGTCCGGGTCGGCGAGAATTCACCGAACTTGTGGCCGATCATGTTTTCGGTGACCAGAACGGGCAGAAACTTGTGACCGTTATAGACACCGAAAGTCAGGCCGACGAATTGCGGCAGGATGGTCGAACGACGCGACCACGTCTTGATCACTTCGTTGCGTCCGCTGCCACGGCTGGTCTCTGCTTTCTTCAGCAGATAGCCATCGACAAACGGACCTTTCCATACGGAGCGCGCCATCTTCGCTTTCCTTACTGCTTCTTCTTCGCGGCCTGACGGCGGCGGAGAATGAGACCGTCGGTCTTCTTGTTGTGACGGGTTTTCTTACCCTTGGTCGGCTTGCCCCAGGGGGTAACCCAGGCGCGACCACCGTTGGTACGACCACCGTGCGGGTGATCGACCGGGTTCATGGTGATACCGCGGGTCGAGGGGCGGACGCCGAACCAGCGCGAGCGACCGGCCTTGCCGATCGAGGTGTTCTGCTGATCCGGGTTCGAGACCGCGCCGATCGTGGCCATGCATTCGGCCTTGACCATGCGGACTTCGCCCGACGGCATCTTCAGCAGCGCGTTGCCCTGGTCGCGGCCGACGAGCTGCAGGTAGGTGCCGGCGGAACGGGCCATCTGGCCGCCGCGGCCCTGCTTCAGCTCGACGTTGTGCACGATGGTGCCGACCGGGATGTTCCGGAGCGGCATCGCATTGCCCGGCTTCACGTCAACGCGCTCGCCGGAGACGACCTGGTCGCCGGCCTTCAGGCGCTGCGGCGCCAAAATGTAGGCGAGCTCGCCGTCGCTGTACTTGATGAGCGCGATGAACGCGGTGCGGTTCGGATCGTATTCCAGACGCTCCACGGTCGCCGGCACGTCGAACTTGCGACGCTTGAAATCGACCAGGCGATAGCGCTGCTTGTGACCGCCGCCCTGGCGGAAGTTCACGATGCGGCCGTAGTTGTTGCGGCCGCCGTTGCGCTTCTTGCCTTCGGTCAGCGCCTTGACCGGACCGCCCTTGTGGAGCTCGGACCGATCGACGATGACCAGCTGGCGACGGCCAGCAGAGGTCGGCTTGAATGTCTTCAATGCCATGACTTAGATCCCCGTCGTCACGTCGATGGTGTTGCCCTCGACGAGCGTCACCACGGCTTTCTTGAAATCGTTGCGCTTGCCGGGACGACCGCGCCACAGCTTGGTCTTGCCCTGAACGCGCAGGGTATTCACGGCCTTCACCTTCACTTTGAAGATGGTCTCGACGGCCGCCTTGATCTCCGGCTTGGTGGCTTCGAGCGGAACGCGGAAGGTCACCTGATTGTGCTCGGAGCCCTGGGTCGTCTTTTCCGTCACGATCGGGCGACGGATGATCGTCAGCATCTGGGCTTCGTCGAGCTTCACGACCGGCTTCTCGATCTTGCGCGCGCGGCTCATTTCAAACGCTCCACGAGGTGCTCCACGGCAGCCTTGGTCAGAACCAAGGTGTCGCGGCGCAGGATGTCGTACACATTGGCGCCCTGCTGCGGCAGCACATCCACGTTCGGGATGTTGCGCGCGGCCAGCGCGAACTTCTCATCGACCGCCGGACCGTCGATCACCAGCAGCGAGGCGATGTTGAGCGTCTTCAGCTTCGCGGCGAGGTCTTTGGTCTTACCCGAGGCGCCGGCGGTGCCGTTCCAGACGATCAGCTTGCCTTCCTTCTGCTTGGCGGAAAGTGCGGTCTTCAGCGCGAGCTTGCGGACCTTCTTGGTGAGGTCGTGGGCATGGCTGCGCACGACCGGACCGAAGATGGTCGCGCCGCCGCGGAACTGCGGCGAGCGCAGCGAACCCTGGCGGGCGCGGCCGGTGCCCTTCTGGGCATACGGCTTCTTGGTCGTGCCGGAGATTTCGCCGATTTCCTTGGTCTTGTGGTTGCCGGAGCGGCGCTTGGCCAGCTGCCAGTTTACACAACGGGCCAGGATGTCGCGGCGGACCGGACGGCCGAAGATATCCTTGAAGATCTCATCGGCGAGGTCGATCTCGCCGTGGGCCTTGCTGTCGATATCGGTGATCTTGAGTTTCATGATCGCGATTCCTTAGGCGGCCGCTTCGGCTTTGCCCTTGAGGGCGGCCGGCTTCGGCGCCTCCTTCGGCAGAGCGCGCTTCACGGCGTCCTTCACCAGGACATAGGAGCCTTCATGGCCGGGGACCGCGCCGTGCACGTAGATCAGACCCTGCTCGACGTCGGTCTCGACGATTTTCAGGTTCTGCTGCGTGACGCGCTCGACGCCGAGATGGCCGGCCATCTTCTTGCCCGGGAAAGTACGACCCGGATCCTGGCGGTTGCCGGTCGAACCGTGCGAACGGTGCGAGACCGAGACGCCGTGGGTGGCACGGAGGCCGCCGAAGTTCCAGCGCTTCATCGAACCGGCGAAGCCCTTGCCGATCGTCGTGCCCACGACATCGACAAACTGGCCAGTGACGAAGTGCGCCGCGGAAAGCTCGGCGCCGACTTCCAGGAGGTTCTCCTTGGAGACGCGGAATTCCGCCAGCTTCTGCTTCGGCTCGACCTTCGCCTTGGCGAAGTGGCCGCGCTGGGCCTTGGAGACGTTCTTCACCTTGGCCTTGCCCACACCGAGCTGAACGGCGTTGTAGCCGTTCGTCTCGTCGGTGCGCACGGCAACGACCTGGCAGTGATCGACCTTCAGCACGGTCACCGGGACGTGGTTGCCGTCGGCGGCGAAGATGCGGGTCATGCCCATCTTCTGGGCGAGGAGACCGGTACGCATGGCTGCCTCAGTTCTTCAACTTGATTTCGACGTCGACGCCCGCGGCGAGGTCGAGCTTCATCAGCGCGTCCACGGTCTGCGGGGTCGGATCAACGATGTCCAGAACCCGCTTGTGCGTCCGGATCTCGAACTGCTCGCGGCTCTTCTTGTCCACGTGCGGCGAACGGTTCACGGTGAAGCGCTCGATGCGGGTCGGCAGCGGAATCGGGCCGCGGACCTGGGCGCCGGTGCGCTTCGCCGTCACCACGATCTCGTTCGTCGACTGATCGAGAACGCGGTGGTCGAACGCCTTGAGGCGGATGCGGATGTTTTGGCTGTCCATCGTCTTCTAGCCTTTTACTCGATGATGCTGGCGACGACGCCGGCGCCGACGGTGCGGCCGCCTTCGCGGATCGCGAAGCGGAGACCTTCGTCCATCGCGATCGGTGCAATCAGATGCACCTCCATCGAGATGTTGTCGCCCGGCATCACCATCTCGGTGCCCGCCGGCAGCTGCACGGTGCCGGTGACATCGGTCGTGCGGAAGTAGAACTGCGGGCGGTAGTTGGTGAAGAACGGCGTGTGACGGCCGCCCTCTTCCTTGGTGAGGATGTAAGCCTCGGCCTTGAACTTGGTGTGCGGGGTGATCGAACCCGGCTTGGCCAGAACCTGGCCGCGCTCGACTTCCTCGCGCTTGGTGCCGCGCAGCAGCGCGCCGATGTTGTCGCCCGCCTCGCCGCTGTCCAGCAGCTTGCGGAACATTTCAACGCCGGTCACCGTCGTCTTCACGGTCGGGCGCAGGCCGATGATCTCGACTTCCTCGCCCACCTTCACGATGCCGCGCTCGACACGGCCGGTCACCACGGTGCCGCGGCCCGAGATCGAGAACACGTCTTCGATCGGCATCAGGAACGGACGATCCTTC